>JAESGN010000130.1_pt1 | contig 190246 bp, 187 predicted proteins | sample 9269731 | NCBI WGS metagenome assembly JAESGN01 (sample SAMN15720683, study PRJNA650826) | algae metagenome | isolation source: Mojavia pulchra JT2-VF2 and co-occurring heterotrophs from desert soil | place: USA: Cadiz Valley, Joshua Tree National Park, CA | collected 1998-06-08
TCTGATCAGCCATACACAGCGCCAATCACCCGCCAGGGCACCACAATATGATCAATGCTCGAACTCTCCCTTACCAAGGGAGCGGCCTTACAACCGACAATTGCGACCTTTTTCAGCAGCCTGCTAAAGCATGATCCGCTGAGGTGGAATCACCGAAGCGGTGAAGCATCCTCTCAGCAACGGCCAGACCCCGATCCGCGCTTCTATCGGCGCGGATCAGGGTCTGGGCGGATTGGGGGGCTGGCGCCCCTCAATCCGCCTTGATGCCGATCCGCCGGATCAGCTCGCCCAGCCGCGCATGCTGCGCCACGTTGCGCGCCTGGTATTCCTCCGGCGTGCCGGGAATGGCCGCCGCACCCAGCTCGGCCAGGCGCGCCACCGTCTCGGGCTTCGCGAGCCCCACGCGAAGCGCCGCATTGGCGCGCATGATCACCTCGGGCGGCGTGCCGCGCGGCGCGACCAGGCCGAACCAGGCCGTCACCTCATAGCCCGGCAGCGTCTCGGCGATGGCCTGGATATCGGGCGTTGTCGGCCAGCGCCGCGCCGAGGTGACGCCGATGCCGACCAACGCGCCGGAACGCACGTGGTTGATGATGGTGGGCAGGTTGTCCACGCCATAATCAATGCGGCCGGGCAGCAGGTCCACCATCATCGGCGCGCTGCCGCGATAGGGCACATGCGTCGCCTCGATCCCCGCCATCAGCCGGAACATCTCGGCCGAGAGATGGGTGGAGCCGCCGATGCTGGTCTCGCCATAGGAAAGGCGGCGCTGCTTGGCCAGCGCGATCAGCCCCGGCACGTCCCGCACGCCAAGCGAGGGATGGGCCGCCAGCAGGTTGGGCACCTCGGCGATCTGGCTGATCGGCAGGAAGTCGGTCAGCGGGTCATAGCCGGCATTGCTGTAGAGATGCGCGTTGATGGCATTGGTGCCGGGCGAGCCCAGCAGCAGCGTGTAGCCATCGGCCGGGCTGCGCAGCACGGCCTGGGCCGCGATGTTGGAGCCCGCGCCGGGGCGATTCTCGATGACGACGGGCTGGCCCAGCTCCTCGCTCAGGAGCTGCCCCGTGAGGCGGCCCAGCAGGTCGGTCGTGCCGCCGGCGGGGAAGCCCACCAGGATGCGGATGGGACGGTTGGGCCATGGCGCCTGGGCCAAAGCGGGGGTTGCCAGCAGGGGGGCGGCCAGCAGCGCGCGGCGGGTCGTGTTCACAGCGTCCATCCTCCATCAATCACCATCGCCTGTCCGGTCACGAAGGCGCTCTCGTCACTCGCGAGATAGACGACCAGCGCCGCCATCTCCTCCGCCGTGGCCAAACGCCCCATGGCCTGGCGCGCGATGAAGGCGGCGCGCGAAGCCTCGAAGCTGCCGGCCGCCGCGGCATTGGCGGCGATGCGGTCATGCAGGCTCGGCGTGTCCACCGTGCCGGGGGCCAGGCAATTCACGCGCACCCCTTGCGTCACGCAATCGGCGGCGACGGCGCGCGTCATGCCGATCACGGCGGCCTTGCTGGTGCCGTAGAGGAAGCGGTTGGGCGCGCCTTTGATGTTGGAGGCGGCGGAGGCCATGTTGATGATGCTCCCGCTGCGGGCCTCCAGCATGGCGGGCAGTGCGGCCTTGATGGTGCGCCACATGCTGCGGACGTTCAGCGCGAAGGCGAAGTCCCATTCCTCATCGGTGCAGGTCAGCGCCGTGTTCTGATGCACGAAGCCCGCGCAGTTGAACAGGATGTCGAGGCGGCCGGCCGCGCCGATCGCAGCCGCCACGGCCGCGTCATCCAGCACGTCCAGCGCGTGGCTGGTGATGCCATGGGCGTCGAGGCCCGCGAGCTTGTCCGCGTCGCGATCCGTCGCGATGACCGAGGCCCCTTCCCGCGCCATGGCGATGGCGGTGGCGCGGCCGATGCCCTGGCCGGCCGCTGTCACGAATGCGCGTTTCCCTGCAAGCCTTCCGGCCATGCCTGCCTCCCTGGCGTTGTTGAGGGTATTCCGGCCCCTTGGCGGGGCGGCGTCAATCCCGGACTTTCGCGGCCCCGGCCGCTGCCGCAGGATGCGGGGATGGAGCCGCTGCGCATCGCCGATATGGGCCATTTCTTCGTGGGTGGCCGCCGCGCTCAGGTCGAGGGCCGGCCCGTGCAGGAGCTGCAGCTCGTCCCCGGCAGCCCGCCCGCTCGCGCCGACATGAACGGCGAATACCTGGTGGGCAGCCTCTATGTGGAGCATGTGCGGCCCGATCCGATGACGCGCCCCTGCCCGCTGCTGTTCTGGCATGGCGGCGGGCTGACCGGCGCCTGCTGGGACACGACGCCCGATGGGCGCGAGGGCTGGAAGCTCTGGTTCCTCCGGCGCGGCTGGCATGTGCATGTGAGCGACGCGGTGGAGCGCGGCCGCAGCGGCTATGCCCCCTTCCCCGAGATTTTTCCGGGGCCGCCCTTACACCGGCGCATCAATGACCCCTGGGAGCAATTCCGCATCGGCCCGAGCCATGCGGCGCGCGCGGCGCATCCCGGCCACCAATTCCCGCTCGATCACTACGAGGATTTCGTCCGGCAAGGCGTGCCGCGCTTCACCGGCACCGATCCCGACATCCTGGCGGGCTACCTCGCGCTGCTGGCGCGCACGGGGCCCTCGGTCATCATCGGGCATAGCCAGGGCGGGCATTTCGCCTGCGCGGCAGCGCAGGCCGTGCCGCATCTGGTGCGCGCGCTGGTGCTGCTGGAGCCCTCGGGCTTTGGCTCAGGGCCGATGCCTGATCTTCCCATCCTGCTGCTCTATGGCGACCACATCGCGCGCGATCCGCGCTGGATCACGTTGCGCGAAGCGGGCGGCGCCTTCGCCGCGCGCACGCCCCGCGCCGAGTTGCGCGACCTGCCGGCGGAGGGCCTCGCGGGCAACGGCCACATGCTCATGCTGGAGCGGAACAGTGACGCCATCGCGGCGCTGGCGCAGGGCTGGATGGAATCCAGGCTTTGACAGCCGGGCCGCGCCCCGCCCAGTCTGCGGCCGTGATCAAGGTTGCGACATGAGCCGAACCTGGCGCTGGACGCGGCGTGGCTTCGTGCTGGGCGGCGTGGCCGGGGCGGCGGCCTATGCCGCGCTCAAGACCCGCCCGCCCGAGACCGAAGCGGACCTGCATCTGCTCTACACGCCGGCGGCCATGCAGCATGGCGTGGACCGCAACCCGATCATCGTCATCCCCGGCCTGCTCGGCAGCCGCCTGCGTGACCCCGCCTCGGGCCGCATCGTCTGGGGCGCCTTCGACGGCGTCGCGGCCGATCCCGGCACGCCGGAGGGTGCCAGGCTGGTCGCACTGCCCTTCACCGATGCGACGCAAAGCCGCGTCACCCCCGATGGCGTGCTGGACCGCGTGCAGCTGCGCGTCGCCGGCATTCCCCTCGCGCTGCGCGCCTATGCTGAGATCCTCAGCACGCTCGGCCTTGGCGGCTATCGCGACGAGGCGCTGGGCCTCGCCGGCCGCGTCAATTACGGCAGCGACCACTTCACCTGCTTCCAGTTCTCCTATGACTGGCGCCAGGACAATGTGGTGAATGCGAAGCGGCTCATGGAATTCATGGCCGAGAAGCGGGCCTTCGTGCAGGCGGAATACGCCCGGCGCTTCGGCATGCGGAACCACCCCGTGAAGTTCGACGTGGTGGCGCATTCCATGGGCGGGCTTGTCGCGCGCTACGCCATGCTCTTCGGCGATGCGGACCTGCCGGCCGATGGCGCGCTGCCCCATCCGAATTTCGCGGGCGCCGAATACATCGCGCGGCTGATCCAGATCGGCACGCCCAATGGCGGCTCGCTCGACGCGTTGCGCGTGCTGGTGGAGGGGCGGGATTTCGGCCAGCCCATCGTGCCACGCTACAGCCAGGCCATCCTCGGCACCTTCGCCTCGGTCTACCAGCTGCTGCCGCGCGCCCGCAGCCTGCCGGTGCTGCAAAGCGACACGGCGCTGGACCTGCATGATCCCGCGGTGTGGCAGCGCTTGGGCTGGGGCCTGGCCGGGCGTGGGCTGGAGGGGGACCTGGCGACGCTCATGCCCGATGTCGCCGATGCGGCGGAACGCCGCCGCCTGGCCGTGGCACTCCAGGCGCGGCTGCTGCGGCGCGCCCGCGCCTTCGCCGCCGCGATGGACCAGCCAGCCCGCCCGCCGCCGGGCACGGAACTCATGCTGGTGGCGGGCGATTCCATGCCCACCGCGCAGCGCCTCACGGCGGCCCCCGATGGCCGCCTCACGGCGCGCGAGACCGGCCCGGGCGATGGCGTGGTGCTGCGCGATTCCGTCCTGCTCGACCATCGCCAGGGCCAGTCGCCGCGCCCGCCCCGCGTGGACAGCCCCATGGGCTTCGAGCGCGCGCTGTTCCTGCCGCGCGAGCACCTGGAGATCACGCGCGACGCGACCTTCCGGGACAATATCCTGTTCTGGCTGCTCGAGGAGCAGCGGCGCAGTTAGCCGTGAATGAACACCGGGCAGGGTGCGGCGCGCAGCAACCGCGCCGTGGCACTTCCGAAGATCAGCCGCGTGATGCCGCTCTCCTGATCCGCGCCGAGCACAAGGAGCGAGGCGGGCAGGCTTTGCGCCTCCGCCAGCAGGATGTCATGCGCATCGCCGGTCACCGCATAGGCCTCGGCCCGCATCTCGTGCTGGGTGAGATAGCGCTGCAGCGCCTCGGGGCTCGTCTCGGGCGCGAAGTCCAGCAGCTTCACCACCTGGTTCCGGCCCAGGCCCAGCAGCGCGAAGACGTGCAGCGTGCGCATGCAGGCGAGCGACCCGTCATGCGCGATCAGGATCGCCCGCTTCAGCGCCTCGCCCGCAGCGAGGCCCGGGGCGGCCTCGGTGCCCGGCGGCACCACCAGCAGCGGGCGTGCCCCGTCGCGCAGCAGCGACTCGATGGTGGGGGCCAGGCCGTCATCGCAGGCCTCGCGGCCGAGCGTGCAGTCGCGGCCGATCACGATCAGGTCATGCGCGCAGCCCTCGGCCAGCAGCGCCGCCTCGGGCGCTTCCTCGCGGCGGACCACGGCGAAGTCGAGGCCGCCCGCTGCGATGCGCGCATCGGCCAGCACGCGCTCGGCCTCGGCCTCCACCGCCTCGGCCAGCTTCTCGTTGCGGCGGGCGGCGAAGGCGCTGGCGCCGAGCGGCACCGCCTCATGCGCGCCGCTGGTGTGCGGGCGGTCCAGCACGATCAGCGCAGTGACCGCGGCACCCGTGCGGCGGGCGAGCGCGAAGGCGATGTCCCGCGCCGCGCAGGCGCCGGGCGTATCGTCGAGGGCGAGCAGGATGGAGCGGATCATGGGGTGAAACTGGCCTTGCCATGCGTCGCTGGCAAGCCAGGGTTGGTTTGACTTCGCTGAGCGGCACCCTCATCTTCCTGCCATGTCCAAGCTCTCCTCCCTTCAGCGCAGCGGGTCCGCCGCCTGGCGTGCCTGGGTGGTCCTGCTGGACCCCGATCCATGCGGCCCGAAACGCGGCTGACGCCGCCTTCGCCTGACCCGCAAACCGTGATCGAGGGGGCGCCCGATGGCGCCCGGAATTCCATGTCCGTGACCCATACGGCCGCGCCGCTTCCGGCGCCGGCGCAGTTTCCTGTCTTTGTCGCCGCCGCCACCTGCGGCTTCGCCGGCGTCTGGATGTCCGTGCCGCTGGCCGCCGTCATCCTGAGCGAGGCCGGCGTCTCGCCCGCGCTGGTGGGGCTCTATGCGGCCGCCGTCTGGGTGGCGGCGCTGCTCACCGCACCCGCCTCGCCCTGGCTGGCGGGCTGGGTGGGGGGCGCCTTGCGCCTGCACCAGATTGCCGGGCTGACCTCGGCCGTGGCGCTGCTGGGGCTGGCCACCAACCCGCCGCTGGCGCTGTGGTTCGTCTTTGGCGGGCTGCTCGGCATCGCCTCCTGTCTCACCTGGACGACGGCGGATGCCATTGCCGGCGCCATGGCGCCCGCGGGGCGCGAGGGGCGGTTCCTCGGCATCTACCAGACCTTCATTTCGGCCGCGATCGGCGGCGGGCCGGCGGTGCTGTGGCTCTCCGGCGTTCATCCGGCGGCCTTCGCCGCTTCGGCCGGGCTGATGCTGACGGGTGTCGCGCTCACGCTGCTGCTGCGGGAAGTGCCGGGCGCGGTGCCGAGCCGCATGCGGCTCTCGATGGCGCGGCTGCGCCCGGTCGCGCTGATGATGGCGGCACCGGCGGGGGCCGCGATGCTCTGCGGCGCGCTGGAGGGCACGGCGGGCGCGGTGTTCCCGGTGCAGGGGCTGGCGCTGGGCCTCGCGGCCGGGGCGGCGGCCAGCATCGTGGTGGCGACGGGGTTCGGCAACATGCTGGCGCAATATCCGGTCGGCATGCTGGCGGATCGCTTCGGAACGCATCGCGCCCTGCTCGGTTGTGCCGTGACGGTGGCGCTGGGCTCGCTGCTCTGGCCCTGGTTGGCGCCAGGCTGGGGCATCTGGCCGGTGCTGGCCATCTGGGGCGGTGCCGCGGGGGCGATCTACACGCTCGGCATGGTGCGCGCCGTGCAGCGCTTCGCTGGGCCCGCGCGGGCGTTGGGCATGGCGGGGCTGAACACGGCCTATCTGCTGGGCGGGGCGCTGGGCGCGCCGCTCGGCGGCTTGCTGCTGGAGGCGGTGCCGGGCTTTGGCCTGCCGATCGCCGTCGCGGTGGTTGCGCTGGGGGGCGGCTTGGCGCTCAGTGTTGCTGCGCTGCGGCGCGGGGGATGATTCGGCCCGCCGCGGCGGGATGGGATGGAGGTTGTGCGATGCGTTGGTTGGTCCTGTTCCTGGCCCTTTCCGGCCCTGCCTTGGCCCAGGCGCCCACGCCCGCGCCCGCCCATCCGCGCCCGCCCGCGCCGCCGGCTGATACCATCGCCGAGATCGGCCGGCCCGGCTGGACGGTGGATGCGCGCAATGGCTGCTGGGTGTGGAACCCCAACCCGCAGCAGGAGGAGACGGTCTTTTGGACCGGCCCCTGCGAGGCTGGCCCCGCCCAGGGCGATGGGCTGATGGAATGGCGCTATGTCGAGGGCGGCGAGCCGCGGGGCGAGCGCTATGTCGGCAGCATGGCGCGCGGGAAGATGCACGGCATCGGCACCTTCCTGGATTCCAACGGCTCGGTCTATCAGGGCGAGTGGCAGGAAGGCCGCGAGCAGGGCCTCGGCCTGCGCGTCTGGGCCACGGCCCGCTACGAGGGCGCGTGGCGCGAGGGCAAGCGGCATGGCCGCGGCATCATGGTCTGGATCAACGGCAATCTGTATCGCGGCGAGTTCCGCGAGGACCGTCCCGAGGGTCTGGGCGAATATTTCAGCGTGGAGGGCGGCTGGTTCCGCGGCACCTGGCTCGCCGGCTGCTTCCGCGAAGGCGAGCGCCAGGCCGCGATCGGGCGGCCGCTGGAGGAATGCCCCTGAAGGCCTAAGCCTTCGGCAACCTCACCACGAACCGCGCCCCCAGCACCTTCCCCGCCGCATCGCGCCGGTTCTCCGCGCTGATCCGTCCGCGCAGCCCTTCGATGATCTGCTTGGAGATGGAGAGGCCGAGGCCTGAATGCTGACCGAAGCGCTCGCCGTGCGGGCGTTCGGAATAGAAGCGGTCGAAGATGCCTTCGAGCTTGGCGTCGGGGATGCCGGGGCCTTCGTCTTCCACGATGATCTCGACTTCGGCACCTGCTTCGCGCGCACGGAGCCAGACATGGCTGGGCGGGGGGCCGTGATCCGGGCTGAAGGAGACGGCGTTGCCGAGCAGGTTGCGCAGCACCTGCACCAGCCGATCCTCCACGCCCATCGCGACCAGCTTGTCCGGCGCTTCCAGTTCCATCTCGGGGTCGCGCGGCTGGCGGGTGGTGTTGTGGAGTTCCACCAGCACGGCAAGGATCGGCCCGATATCCACCGGCTCGGCCACGGCGCGAGAGAGTTCGGCATCCACGCGGGATGAGTCGGCGATGTCGCCGATGAGCCGGTCCATCCGCACCGCGTCATTGGCGATGATGCCGAGCAGGCGCTTCTGCTGTGCCGGGTCTTCCACGCGGCGCAGCGTCTCGATCGCGCTGCGCACGCTGGTCAGCGGGTTCTTCAACTCATGCGCGACATCGGCGGCGAAGCGCTCATTGGCGTCAATCCGCGCCCAGAGCGCGCGGGCCGCGGCCTGGAGGTCACGCGCGAGGATGCCGATCTCGTCCTGCCGCTCCAGCAGGCGCTCGGGCACGCTGCCGCTGCGGCCCTTGCCCTGGCGCATTTCGGCGGCGGCACCGGCGAGCTGCAGGATCGGGTTGGCCAGCGTGCGCGCCAGATAGAGTGAGACGGCGACGGTCAGGATCAACGCCAGCACGAAGAGGCCGAGCACGCTGGCGCGGATCTCGAAGAGGCGCGCATCCACCTCCCGCGCCTCGCGCGTCAGCAGCACGATTCCGACAGCCTGGGCACCGCGCCGGGCGGGCTCGGCCACGCTGACCAGCAGGCGGCCATCGGGCGTGCGGCGGATATAGGGGGTGACGCCGCCTTCGAGCGCCAGGCGCAGCTCGGCCTGGCGCTCAGGGCCGAGATCGGGCTGCCAGTCGAAGCTTTGCGCATCGGGCGTTGTATCCAGCACCACGGGGTTCAGAGCTTGGCGCGGCAAGAGGCCCAGCACGCGCTCATAGAGGCCCGAGACCGTGTCCGAGAGGGCGCCGCGCGGGGCGGGTGCGGGCAAGGGCTCGGTCACCACGGCGCCGCCCACCGCCTCGCGCACGCGGCTGTCGGCGACGACGAGACCGGCGGTGTCGAAGAGGCGCGCCTGGGTGTTGGGCGAGGGTTCCACCAGGCGGCGCAGCAGCGGGCGCGCGACTTCGGGGACGAGCACCGCGCGGTCATCCTGGATGCGCACGGCGGCTTCCGCGATGCCGGCCGCATAGATGCGGGCCTGGGTGCGCATGGCCTCGACCTCGGCGCCCAGCAGGCCGTTCTGGTACTGGTCGAGGTAGAGCAGGGCCGCGGCCAGCAGCGCCGGCGGCAGGGCGTTCACCAGCAGGATGCGGCGCAGCAAAGGCGAAACCCAGCGGCGGCGCCGATCCGGTTCGCTTTGGCCGTCCTCGGGCTTGAGCAGGGGGGCTTCGGGCATGCTCAGAAGCCTGTGATCAGCACGTCAAGCGCGCGGGTGATGTCGTCCTGCTGGGCGGCGAGGCTGCCCACGGCGGGGCCGAGTTCGCGCCTGGGGATGGCGGTGAGGTAGTGCGTCATCATCGCAAACTCCTCCTCGCCGATTCGAAAGACGGGTGTGAGCCCGCGGATCACCGGCAGGGCCGGCGTGGGCGGCAGGAGGGGGATGATGACACGGGAGGGCAAGCTCTCCAGCCAGCTCGACTGGATGTCAAGGAGGTAGCCGGGGCCGCGCTTCGGGCGATACAGGTCGAAGCGGGCCACCTCAAAACATGCGGTATTCGGCGAGGGGGAGGCCGTGTTCCTCGACCCAGCGGTTGTGGGCGTCGATGGCTTCCCTGTTTTCCTCGAGCCAGCGGCGGGCCTTTTCGGCGCGGATGGCATCCTGCACCGCCTGGGCGGCGATGGCGGCGGCGTCGAGGCCCAAGGCCTGGGCTTCCGCGGCGAAAGGGGCCTGGGCTTCGGCGAAGCCAGGCGCCTCGGGAAAGAAATCTGCGGCGGTGACGGCGCCCTGTGTGGCCTTGACCAAAGCCTCCATCCGCGCCCGCCCGCGTGGCACGGCCTGCCCCGTCGCCCAGCGCAGGACGGTTGTGTGCGAGACGCCAAGCCGCTCGCCCAGGGCCTGCAAAGTGGTGTCCGTGCGTTCAAGGTATTCGGCAAGCTTCATGGGCGAAAAATGCACATAAATGATGTGCAAATCAAGCACAATCAGGGCGGCAGGGCCGCGCTGGTCATAGCGCCCGCCGCCGCGCCCAGACCCCATAAATCCGCGGCCCCAGCAACGCCGCCACCGCCACCAGCAGGATGGCCAGGCTCCCCGGGCGCGTGACAAAGACCATCCAATTGCCCTCGCTGATGGTCAGCGCCTGGCGCAGCGCCTGTTCGGCCATCGGCCCCAGGATCATGCCGATCACGACAGGCGCGACCGGAAAATCAAAGCGGCGCATGAACATCCCGATGATCCCGATGGCGTAGAGCAGGATCAGGTCCACGACGGAGTTGGAAATCCCGTAGGTGCCGATGGTCGCGAACACCAGGATGCCGGCATAGAGCTGCGGCGTCGGGATCTTCAGGATCTTCACCCAGAGCCCCACCAGCGGCAGGTTCAGCACCACCAGCATGACGTTGGCGACAAACAGGCTCGCGATCAGCGTCCAGACCAGTTCGGCCTGCGTCTCGAACAGCAAGGGGCCGGGCTGGATGCCGTAGCTCTGGAAGGCGCTCAGCATGATGGCGGCCGTGGCCGAAGTCGGCAGGCCGAGCGTCAGCATGGGCACCAGGATGCCGGCCGCCGCCGCGTTGTTCGCGGCCTCCGGTCCGGCCACGCCCTCGATGGCGCCGGTCGTGCCGAATTCATGGGCGTGCTCGGGCGCGACCAGCTTCCGCTCGGCGTAATAGCTCAGCATGGTCGGCATTTCGGTGCCGCCCGCCGGCAGGACGCCGAAGGGGAAGCCCAGCCCCGCGCCACGCACCCAGGGCCAGAAGCTCCGCCGGAGATCGGAGCGGGAGAGCATCAGCCGGCCCACCGGCAGCACCTTCGCCTCGCCGCCATGATGACGCCAGGCCATGTGCAGCGCCTCGGCCACGGCAAAGAGCGCGACGGCGACGAGCACGACATTCACGCCGTCATAGAGCTCCGGCAGGCCGAAGGTCATGCGCGGCTGGCCGGTCTGCAGGTCAATGCCGATCAACCCCAAGGTCAGGCCGAAGAACAGGCTCACCAGGCCGCGCAGCGCCGAGCCACCCAGCACGGCGGAGACGGTGACGAAGCACAGCACCATCAGGCAGAAATACTCGGCCGGGCCCAACACCAGGGCCAGATCCACGATGACGGGGCCAAGGAACGCGATGCCCAGCGTGCCCACCACGCCCGCCACGAAGCTGCCGATCGCCGCCGTCGCCAGGGCCGGCCCAGCGCGCCCGTTGCGCGCCATCTTCGCCCCTTCCAGCGCGGTGATGATGGAGCCGCTCTCGCCCGGTGCGTTCAGCAGGATGGAGGTGGTGCTGCCGCCATACATGGCGCCGTAGAAGACGCCGCAGAACAGGATGAAGGCGCCCGTCGCACTCACCTGGAAGGTGATGGGCAGCAGGAGCGCGATGGTCAGCGCCGGCCCAATGCCCGGCAGCACCCCCACCGCCGTGCCGAGGAAACAGCCCGTCAGCGCCCAGCCCAGATTGGTCAGCGTCAGCGCATGCGAGAAGCCGAGCGCCAGCCCATGGATCGCCTCCATCAGAGCACCTCCTGCCCAAGGAGGCGCAGGACCAGCCCCTCCAGCAACCCGGCGCCGATGTTCACGCCGAGCCCCTGCACGAAGAGGAACCAGACCAGCAGCGTGAGCGGCAGGGCGATCAGCAGGTCCCGCGCCATGGAGCGGCTGCCGAAGGCGGCGGCCACCAGCACGAATTGCGCCGAGGCCGCGATGGAAAACCCGGCCGGCCCGATCAGCACCAGATTGGCCAGCAAGCCGCCGCCCAGCAGCCCGAGTGCGCGCCTATTGGGCGGCCCGGCCTCGGCCACCTCCGCGACCCCGGCCGACCATCCGCCACGCAAGGCGGCCAGCACGAGCAGCGCGCCCAGCAGCGTCATGCCGCTGGCCACCACATAGGGCACCGCCTTGGGGCCGACCTGGGCATAGAGGGGCGAGACGGGAATGGCGCCAGCCTGCCAGAAGCCCACCAGCCCGAAGGCCAGGACGAACAAGCCGGCCAGCAGGTCAGGCCAGGGAATCCGGTTCGTCATGCTGCCTCGCGCTTCCTCTGGCCCGCAGTCTTGGCAGTTTCCTTCCATCCGTCACCTGTCGGGCGCGTGGCAAGCTTGTCATCCGGGGAAGCTTTCGTGCCCGGCCCAGCCCCGGCATGCTGAAGGGCATGAGCGCGGATCGCATCATCGGCCTGTATGAACGCCACGCCGGCGCCTTCGACGCGCAGCGCAGCCGGGGCCCGATGGAGCGCGCCTGGCTCGACCGCTTCACGGCCCTCATCCCGGCGGGCGGGATGGTGCTCGACCTCGGCTGCGGCATGGGCGAGCCGATGGCGGCGCACCTGATCGGCGCGGGCTTCGCGGTGACGGGGGTGGACAGCGCCCCCACCCTGCTCGGCCTCTGCCGCGCGCGCTTCCCCCGGCAGGAGTGGGTGCTGGCCGATATGCGCGGCCTCGACCTCGGCCGGCGCTTTGACGGCATCCTCGCCTGGGACAGCTTCTTCCACCTGGATCACGCGGATCAGCGCGCGATGTTCGGAACCTTCGCCCGCCACGCGGCACCTGGTGCGGCGCTGATGTTCACCAGCGGCCCGGCGGAGGGCGTGGCGCTGGGCTGCTTCGAGGGCGAGGTGCTGCACCATGCCAGCCTCTCGCCCGCGGAATACCGGGAACTGCTCGCCAGACACGGCTTCGCGGTGGTGGCTCACCGAGCCGAAGATCAGGATTGCGGCGGGCACACCATCTGGCTCGCCCGCCGCATGGCGCCTCAGGCGGCCAGCACCGGATAGTCGGTGTAGCCCTTGGCGCCCCCGCCATAGAAGGTCGCCTGGTCCGGCGCGTTCAGCGCGGCCCCCTGCGCCAGCCGCGCCGGCAGGTCTGGATTGGCCAGGAAGGGCACGCCGAAGGCGATGAGGTCGGCGAGGCCCGAGGCGATGTCGGCCTCCGCCCGCGCGCGGTCATAGCCACCGTTCAGGATCAGCGTGCCCTTGTAGTGGGCGCGGATCAGCGCGGCCACGTCGAAGCCCGGCCTGGTGTCGAAGATGTGCAGGTAGGCGAGGTTCCGCTTCGCCAGCTCGGCCGCGACATAGGCGTAGGTCGCGGGCGCATCCGGGTCCTGGATGTCATTGAACACCCCGCCCGGCGAGAGCCTGACGCCCACGCGATCCGCGCCGATCGCCGCCACCGCCGCATCCACCGCGCCCAGCAGGAAGCGCGCGCGATTCTCGAGCGATCCGCCCCACTCGTCATTCCGCTGGTTCACATTGGGGGCGAGGAACTGGCCGGGCAGGTAGCCATTCGCGCCATGCACCTCGACACCATCCAGCCCGGCCTCCCGCGCCAGCGTGGCCGCACGGCCATAGGTCGCGATCAGCGCCGGGATCTCGGCGGCGTCCAACGCGCGGGGGGTGCCATGCGGCTTCATGCCCGCATGCGTGTAGATCTCGCCCGGCGCCGCGATGGCCGAGGGCGCGACAGGCTGCGCGCCGTCCAGGAAATCGGGGTGGGAGATGCGGCCGGTGTGCATCAGCTGCACAAAGATGTGCCCGCCCTTGGCGTGCACCGCGCTCGCCACCTGGCGCCAGCCCTCGACCTGGGCCGCGTCGTAGAGGCCGGGGATATCAATGTAGCCGCGGCCCGAGGCGTCGGGCGTCGTGCCCTCGGTGACGATCAGCCCGGCGCCGGCGCGCTGCGCGTAGTATTCGGCGTTCAGCGCGGTTGGCACCTGGCCCGGGCTGCGGTTGCGCGTCATCGGCGCCATCACGATGCGGTTCGGCAGGTTCAGCGCGCCGACGCGGGTGGGGGAGAACAGGGACATGTTCAGGCAACTCCATGGCTCGGGGCGGGACATGCCGCCCCCTTGCCAGGGAAGATGGTGCGCGGGACGCGTTGCGCGAAATCACCGCCGGTGATGACGCCCATTCACGCGCCGGACGTCACCCCGCGAGGCCCAGATCCTTCAGCACCGCCTCGGTCGCCGTGATGTCGGCCGCGAGGAATCGGTCGAACTCGGCGCCCGGCAGGAAGGCATTGTCCCACCCGCGCGTCGTGAGCAATTCGCGCCAGGCCGGCAGCGCGTTCAGCTCGGTCATCAGGGTGACCAGGGCCGCGCGCTGGTTCGGGTTGATGCCGGGGGCGCCGAAGACGCCGCGCCAATTGGCCGTCACCACATCCACGCCGGCCTCGCGCAGCGTAGGGATGGCGGGGTCGGAGCGCGTCTCGCCGGTGGTGGCCAATGCCCGCATCCGGCCCGAGCGGATCTGCTCGGCGAACTCGGAATAGCCGGAGATGCCGGCCTTCACCTGCGCGCCCAGGATCGCCGCCTGGGCCGGCCCGCCGCCGGCGAAGGCCACGTAGCTCCCCTCCCGCGCATTGCGGCCCAGCGCCTTCAGCATCAGGCCGAGCGTGATGTGATCGGTGCCGCCCGCACTGCCGCCCGCCACCGAGGTGCCGCCCGGATTGGCCCGGAAGGCGGCCAGCAGCCCCGCAATGTCCTGGATCTCGGAAGAACCGGGCACGACGACGACGCCCACCTCCTGCGTCATCCGCGCGATCGGCGTGACGTTGGCGAGGCCGAGCGGCGAGCGGTTGGTCAGCACCGCACCCACCATGACCGAGCCCGCCACCATCAGCGCATCCGGCCTGCCGCGCCGTTGCGAGATGAAGCGCGGCAGGCCGACGATGCCGCCCGCGCCGCCCACATTCTCGAACTGGAAATTGCCGACGAGGCCGGCCGGCCGGGCCACCTGCTCGATGGCGCGGCCCAGCCCGTCCCAGCCGCCACCCGGGCCGGCGGGGATGAACATGCTGATATTGGCGAAGCGCGCCTGGGCTCGGGCCTCCGGTGCCAAAGCCGGCAGCAGGGCGGTGCCGGCCAGGAGGGTTCTGCGCTGCATGGGTTCAGCCTTGCATCTGCTTGAGTTCGGGAATGCCGCCGAGCGACAGCAAGTGCGCATAGATGGCGTCGAGCCAGCCCTTGTCGCGCAGGGTGGCCAATTGCTCGCCGGTCAGCTTGGCCAGGCGCTCGCGGTCCACGGCGTGGAAACCATCCACCCGGAAGGGCTTGCCCTCCCACTCGAACTGCGTGGCCGCCGGCTGCAGCAGGCCGATGAGCGAGAGCCCCTCGGCGAATTCCTGCGTCTTGCGGAAGGCGGCCTCGACCGAGCGGGTGAACTCCAGCGCCTTGGTGGCGAGCGGTGCCGGCTTGCGCTCGGCGTCGAAGATCGGCTCCCCGGCGGAGGCGGCGAATTGCGGCGCCTCGGGGTCGATGCAGAGGACAAGCTGGTCGGAATCGGCGGCGGCGCGCACCAGCAGGAAGGGGTAGCGGCGCAGATAGGCCGGCACATAGGCGCCCCGGCGCCAGGCGCCCTTGTCATCCACGAAGAGGTTGCGGTCGGGCGAAAGGCCGGTCAGCGCGACGGGCATGTGCGGCGCCTGGGCGGCGAAGACCACCGGCATGTGCCGCCCGGCCAGGGCGAATTCCTCGACGGCGAGCGGGATGGAGGAGAGGTGGGCGGCGAAGCCATGCCCCACATCGCGCAGATGAAGCCCCGCATGGCGCTCGCTGTCGAGCGGTTCCAGCGCCGTGTAGAGGACGGGCAGGCTTGGGGCATTCATGGCGTTCACTCCGGCAGACGTTCCAAGGCGGCAGCGCGCCAAAACGTTTCATTAAACGTTGGACAGGACCGTCCCATTCCTGAGGCAGGCCTTGTCTTGGAGCAAGAGCATAGCCCAACATCCGACGCCCAAGGAAGATCAGGGCCCAAGGCAACTCAGGGCCCAGCACAAGAAGCAAGATACCGAGGAAGCTCCATGGAAAACCGTCTGTCCCGCCGCCTCCTGGTGCTGCGGCTCGCCGCCCTGGGCGGAACCGGCACCGCCCTGGCCGGCTGCGTGGCCCCCGGCCCGACCGTCTATGGCAGCCCGGCGCCGGTCCTCGTCCGCGGCACCGGCATCACCGATGCGGACCCGAGCGATGGGCCTGGCAATGGTCGCGGCGGGCGGCGCGGCACCGGCATCACCGACGCCGACCCCAGTGACGGTCCGGGCAATGGCCGCGGCGGGCGGCGCGGCACCGGCATCACCGACGCCGACCCCAGTGACGGCCCGGGCAATGGCCGCGGCGGGCGGCGGGGCACCGGCATCACCGACCGCGACCCCAGCGACGGGCCCGGCTACGGCCGCGGCGGCTATCGCCCCGCGAGCGGCGGCACCGGCATCACCGATCGTGACCCGAGCGACGGCGCGGGGCGTGGGCGCGGCGGGTATCGCGGCACCGGCCGCACCGATTCCGATCCGCGCGACGCTCCCGGCCGCGGCCGCTGGTAGGCGGCACCGCAACCCACCACGGCCAGGCAGGACAGATGCAGCAAGGATGGACCGAGGCGGCCTTCGCCCTCGCCTTCGAGGGCATGAGCGTGGATGAGGCGCTGGCCCTGCGCGAGGGGCTGGAATGGAAGCACTTCAAGGGCTCCAGCCCCGACCGCTTCGCCAGCCTGCTCAGCGTGGCCGACCTCGACGCCCATCTGCGCACCGATGGCGCCCGCACGCCGCGCATCGCCATGGCCGATGAGGCGCGCAACGGCAGCGCCGGCGTGCCGGAGGAGGAATTCGCCCTGCCCGACGGAAGGGTGGACCTGCCCCGGCTGCTGACCCGCTTCGACCAGGGCGCCTCGCTCGTCATCTCGCAATTCCATGAGACGCATCCGCCGCTCGCGCATTTCTGCCGCGGGCTGGAGCGCCTCTTCCTGCACCCCGTCCAGTCCAACATCTACCTGACGCCGCCGGCCGCGCAGGGCTTCCGCACGCATTTCGACACGCATGACGTGCTGGTGCTGCAAGTGGAGGGCCGCAAGCGCTGGCGCGTCTGGGATGGCGAGCGCACCCTGCGCCCCACCCGCCGCACCCCCTGGCCCGGCCACATGGCGCCCCTGGGCGAGCCGCATGTGCTGGTGCTGGAGCCGGGCGACGCGCTCTACATCCCGCGCGGCATCATGCATGACGCGGCGACCGAGCCGGGCGAGCGCTCGCTGCATGCCACCATCGGCTTCATGGAAGCCTCCTGGGCGCAGGCCATCCGCGCCCTGCTGGACGAGGCCGAGCTGGCCGACCCCGTGCTGCGCGAGAGCCTGCCCAGCTGGCGCATCGGCGAGGCCGACCTGCTGCCCGGGCTCGCCGCCCGCCTCACCCGCCTCGCCACCCCCGCCCATGCCGAACGGCTGGCCAACCTGATGCTGGAGCAGCTCGCGCGGGACCGGCAGCCCCTGCCCGCGCGCGGCCTCTTCGCGCCCATGCCGGAGGGCGCGCTGCGACTGACCGAGGGGATGCATTCGCATCTGGTGCAGGCGCCGGACGGCGCGGCGACGCTGTTCTGGACCGGCGGCGCCCTGCCGCTCACCCCCGAGGAGGCCGCCGAACTGGCCGCCCTGGCCGAGGGCGCGGTGCCGACCGATCCGGGCTTCGCGTGCAAGCTCTGGGCCATGGGGCTGCTGGAACCCGCCTGACGCCGCGCTCCGCCTATCGCTGCAGCGCGAGGCGCAGATGGCCTTCGATGGCGGTGGAGAGGATAGTGTAGCCGACCTGCGTCAGGTGCAGGCGGTCAAACGCCACCCAGGCCGGGAGCAGCCCCTGGGCGTCGAGCATGAGTTGCCCCGGCTCGCTGTAGAAGATCCGCTGGCTGTCGCCGCAGCCCTGGAGCAGCTGGTTCAGCCGCGCGATCGCGGGGCGCATCGGGTCCGCCGCCGTCGCCCCGCGCGGCAATACGCCGAGCAGCACGATCCGGGCACGCGGTGCCAGGCGCTGGAGGCGCGCGATGATGGTGGCCACACCCACCGCCACCTCCTCCGGCCGGTTCCCCTGGCCGATATTGTTGGTCCCGATCAGCAGCACGATCGCCTCGGGCTGCAAGGCGGCGGGCCAATGGCCATGGTCGAGCCGCCAGAGCAGGCTTTGCGTCACATCGCCCGAGACACCCAGGTTCACCGCCCCGCGATGGCCGTAGAACAGGCGAAAAATGTCGGGCTGCCAGCCCTCGGTGATGGAATCTCCGAGGAAGGCGATGCGCGCCCGGGCGACATCCGCCGCCCGCACCCGCGCCGCCGAGGCATCCGCCCAGACGCGCCATTCGGGCCAGGTGGGCATGGTGGGAATGGCCTCGGCCGGCGGGCGCTGGCCGGGTGCGGGCGCCGGGCAGGCGGCCCAGGCCGGAAGCCCCGCCGCAAGCAGGAACAGCGCCGCCCCGGCCAGGCGCCGCAGGGCCGGGGCGGCGCTCATGTCACCAGGTCGGCCGGGCGGCACCCGAGGGCAGCGCGACCCATTCGGGACGGCCCGCCCCGAAGCTGGACAGCATGGGGTCGTTCACATTGGGCGTGGGTGCCGCGGCGCCGGCATAGAGCGGCAGCAGGTCCTCGCGCGGGCGATCCAGGCGCCAGCGCAGGTAGAACAGCCCCACCGTATCCTGGTAGTCGCCCACCGCCTCGAAACGGCCGGCCACACCCATGCGCACATTGGGCGACACCGCATATTCGAGATTGCCGAAGATCGAACCGGCGAGGCCGCTGCTGCGCGTGCCCTGGTTGGAGGTGGGCACACCCGTGCCAAGGATGCTGGACGCGATATTCGCACTGTTGACCGCGCTGGCCTGCATCGCGCTGTTGGTCGGGAAGAAGGGCGAGCTGGCGGTGCGGTAATTCTGATAACCGACCGCGCCGATGGTGCGGAACGACCAATCCCCCCAGCGGGCGATATATTCCGCCTGGAGCGAGGCGACGATCTGCTGCTGCGGGCTGAAATAGCCGCCCTGGCCGAAGGTGAAGCCGCCGAGGTTCTTGTCGAAGCCGAAATAGCGCAGGTCCACGCCCATGGTGAGCTGCTGGTTCTGCTCGCGCAGCACGGCGTAATAGGCGCCGATGCCGGCATCCACGCGGGAATTGTTCTGGACGTTGTCGCCCCGGTAGATGCTGTAGCCGCCGCCCGCATAGGTGCCGAAGCGTGCGCTGGGCGCCCATTCGAGCTGGGCGCGGGCACCCGTGCGGACCACGCCGCCCCAGGGGGCGCCCGCCACCGAACTCGGCATGCCGGCATAGGAGAGCATGCTGTCGGTCACCGCGCGGCGATCAACGGAGAGGCGCATGCGGAGCTGCTCGGTGATGCGCGGCACCACCTCGGCGCCGCCCACGATATTGGTGCGGGCGAAGCCCAGCGGCGTGGAGCCGATATCCACCCGCCAGTTGCGGCCGAGATAGGCGGCGCGCAGCGCCGCACCCTCCTGCGTTTCGGGGCCACTGGCGCTCAGCCCGGTGAACGCGTTCCCGCCGAAGAATCGCGCGGCGCCCGCGCCGGGGTTGGTGTTCAGGTTGCCCGCATTGAGCACCACCGTATCCACGCCCATCACGACGCGCCCGGGCATGTCGCCGGGCATGCGCGTGGTGACCTCGACGGGCACCGTCAGCGTCGTGAGGCGGGAGGTGCCGGCATCGCCGTTGCGGTAGCCGAGCATGGCGCCGGCCTGGACCCAGGTGGCCGCCTCGTCGCGGGCGCGGATCAGCTCCTGCGCGATCTGCGCCGTCACCGGATCCTGCAGCTGCGCGGGGCTCGGGCCGCCGCGCTGCGGGTTGCGGGCGATCTGCGTCAGCCGCTCCTCGGCCAATTGGCCGCTGTTGCGCAAATGCTCCAGCCGGCGCGCCCCGGCGGTCTCCAGCAGGCGCAGGCTGCGGCCGAGTTCGCCGCGCGCGCGGGCAACGCGCGCCTCGGCCAGCGTCACCTGGATCTGGCCGGGATGCAGGAAGGCGGTCTCGGTGATCAGCGCATCGGCCTCCCGCAGGCGGCCCTCGGCGATGGCGAGGTCCACCTTGGCCAGGCGCGCGGTGAGGTTGCGCGGATCGCGCTCCAGCACCGCATCCAGCAGCAGCCGCGCCTCCTCCGTGCGGTTGCTCGCGACATAGAGGCGGACCAGTGCCATGTTCAGCGGCACGCTGGCGGGCGAGGCGGCCAGCGCCGGCACCAGCGCCTGATAGGCCTGCTCCGTCTCGCGGCGGCCGCCCAGGGCGTCGGCCTGCTGGACGGCGCCCTGCTCCATCACGGCGGCCAGTTCGCGCCGGGTTTCGGCGGGCAGGTTGCGGTCCGCCAGGAGCGGCGCGGCCAGCGCGCTCGCATCCTCCAGCCGGTTCGCCTCGATCAGCGCGGAGGCCAGCGCGATGCGGTCCGCCGCACTGGTGCTGGGGTTGGCGGCGAGCGCGGCGCGCGCGGCGAGGCCGGCGCGCAGCGGATCGTTCAGCCGCGCAAAGGCGCGCACCGTGGCGGGGCCGACGGTGAAGGCGGGGTCACGACGGCCGGCGCCGGCCAGCAGCGCGTCCATGGCCCCGGCCCGCCCCTCCCGCACCTGGAGCTCCAGCTGGCGGATTTCGAATTCGCGGCGGCTCTGCGTCAGCAGCCGGTTCATGTCGGCGTTGCGGACGCGCACCGGCACGCGTTCCAGCAGCGCCACGACAGCGCCGAAGCGCTCCTCATCGAGCGCCACCAGGGCGGCGGCGGTGGAGCCATCGGCGCTGGTGTCCCGCTCCAGCCGCGCGACCAGCTCGGCCGCCTCGGCGGTCTGGCCGAGGCTGCGGAGCTTGCGGATGGCATCCACCATGATCCAGGGATTGCCCGGCGACATGGCCAGCGCCTGGCGCAGCAGCGCGACCGACTGCTCCGGATTGTCGGAGAGGGCCGCGCGGTCGCGCAGGCTGAAGGCGCGCGCGACCAGCGCATCGCGGTTGGGCGGCAGGCCCATTTCGCGCTGGAAAGCCTCCGCCTCGGCAATGCGGTCCTGCCCGATGAGCGCCAAATAGAGGCCGTTCATCGCATCGCGCTGGCGCGGCCGCAGCGTCAGGGCGTTGCGGAAGCGCATCTCGGCCGTCACGAAGTCACGCCGGAGGATGGCGACCTGGCCGAGCACCAGCTCGCTGTCCAGCCGCTGCTGGCCGCGCGCATTCAGGCCGCGCCGCGCGAGGGAATCGGCGCGGTCCAGGTCGCCCCGCTCCAGCGCCCGCCAGGCGAGCCCGCCCGGTCCGAGGCCGCCGCCACCGCCGCGCCCGGCGGTGGACCAGGGCGTCAGGTCGCCGACCGAACGGGTGAACTCCTCCGCCCGGTCGGGCGCGAGGGCGATGGCACGGGCCAGCAACTCACGCGCCTCGGGCATCCGGTTCTGGATCTTGCGCAGCACGGCGAGGCCGAGGATGGCCTCGGGGTCGTTCGGGTCCAGCGCCAGGGCGGCGTTGAACTGGCGCTCGGCCTCCCGGTTGTTGCCCCCATCCACCGCGGACCAGCCAAAAAGCCGGGCCGAGGCGCTGGGGCTGATCGTGGCCTCGGAAGCACGGATCTTCGCCTCCAGCTCGCTGTCATTCGGGTTCAGCGCCAGATAGGCACGGATGCGGACGGCGGATTCCGGATCATCGCCGAGCCAGAGCAGCGCCTGGCGCCAGGCGATGCGCGCCGGCTCCCGCACGCCACGCTGGTTGTACAGCTGCTCGAGCCGGTCCACGCCGTCATTGCGCGTCTGCTCGCGATAGGTGAGGAGCTGCGCGTAGGTCAGGCCGAGCTGGGCGTCATTGGGCTGGGCCGCCAGCATCTGGCCCAATTCCTGAACGGCCACGCGGTAGCCCGTCTCCGACGAGGCGGCGAGCACCTGGAAGTATTCCGCGGCCAGGGCGGGCGGAACGCGGCCATTGCGGAACAATTGCCGGTAGCGGGCCAGCGCCTCCTCGGCGCGGCCGCCACGGGCCAGCTGCCGGGCCGTGGCGAGGGCTTCCGAATCCTCGCCGGTCACCCGCAGCAATTCCTCGCTCCGCGCGATGCGCGGGTCCTGCGGGGAGAGGCGGCGCAGCCGGTTGAGGTAGCGGCGCGCGGATTCGGGCTGGTTGCTGAGCGAGGCCAGCTCCACCGCGGTCGCCAACGCCTCGATGTTGTTGGGCTCGACGACGAGAAGCCGGTCGAGGGTTTGCAGCGCGCGCTCGGTCTGCCCCTGCTGCTGCCAGAAGGCGGCCTGCTCCAGGAGATTGGCCGAGGCCGCGCCGCCCGAGGCGCGCGTGTCGCTGCCCGCGACGGCGGGGGCGGCCGCCGCCGTTTCACCGGCCGGGGAGAGCGTGGGCGGGGAGAGCGCGGGCGCCGCCGACAGGGCCGGTGGCGGCGAAAGCGCGGGCGGCGGGGAGAGCGCGGGCGGGCCCGACAGGACGGGCGGCGGGGGCGAGAGCACCGGGGGCTGCTGCGCCGCCGCCGGCATGCCCGCAAGCGCGAGCCCGGCCGCCAGCCCCGCGGCCTGGCGCCCGAAGGCGCGATGCTGTCGCCGATCCTGCCGCTTCAGCATGTCCCGCGCCCCATCACGGCCGCCAGACCGCCGTGGTGTCGCGCGTCAGGAAGGCCTGCGGCTGCGCCGCGCCGCTGATCAGCCAGATGCTGTACATGCCACCCGCCTCCAGCCCTTCCAGGGCGAAGGGGGCGCTGCCGCGCTCGCCACAGGCGGCGCGGATCTCGGCTGCCACCGGGTTCACGCTGCGTGCCCGCGTGGCAAGGCTCGGCACGCCCTCGAACACCGCGGGGCCAGAGGGCTGGATCGCAACGCCGGCGGCCGGGCAATCCGGCATCGCGTTGTAGAAGGCGAGGCGCGCGCGGGCGCGATTGAAATCGGCCGAATCCACGATGGGCGTCGCGGCCAGGCCGCCATTCGCCGTTGCGTGCAGCAGCACCGTGACGAAGCTGCCCGGCTCGATGCGGAAGCTCGCCTGGCCGCGGCGCTGGCCCTCCTGGAACTCGACGCGGAGCTGCCGGTTGGCGACGTTCTCGATGGCGGTGAAGGACATCACGCGCTGCGCGGGCGCGGTGCCCAGGCGCTGCTGCGGCAAGAAATCCGGCCGCGCCGTGACCTCGCCGGGCAGCACGTTCACGAGGCGCAGATAGGCCGAGCCGCGCGGCGGCACGGGGTCATAGACCTGGCCCTGCGCCCGGGCGGCGCCGGCCGTGCCCAGCGGGATGGCGAGGCCCGCCGCGAGCGCAAGGAGCAGGCGCCTCATGCCACCGCCCGCCGGACCTGGTTGAGGAATTCGGCCGGCGCGATCGCCCCGGTGCCCCAGGAGGGGTTGCTGCTGGTGTTCACCATGTCCTGCTCCAGGAGGTTCCAGACCAGGGCGCGAGGCCGCTGCTGCTTGAACGAGTCGCTGCGGAGATATTCGAGCAGGGTGAAATAGGTGCCGAGGTTGTTGGGCTTCCAGAAGAGGCCGACGGGCCGGACCAGCTGGTTCGACAGCACCGGCTGGAAGCCGAAGCGGGGCTGGACGTTGCTCGTGCCCACCACCACCGTGTCGAAGCTGTCATCCTCGATCAGGGCGGCCGCGCCCTCGGGCGGCAGGATCTGGCGGATCAGCGACTGCTCCGGCCCATAGGCCGCGCGCTGGGCGGGCGGCACGTGCTGGGTCAGGTCGCCGGCGGCAAGCTGCATGGGCCGCAGGTCGCCGAGCCGCGTGCCGCCGCGCGGGCTGGGCGGCAGCTGCATCTGCGCGCGCATCATGCGCGCCAGCTCGACCGCGGCGACCTCGGCGCCCATCGGCGTCCAATGCGTGTCGGTCTTGAAAAACAGCGGATGGGCGGGATCGCGCTGCATCTGCGCGCGGAACAGGGCATCGAGGTCGGGCACCACCGCGCCGGCGCGGGCGGTCTCGGTCACCGTCAGGGTGAAGCGCTGCGCCGCCTCGGGCGCCACCTGCGAACCGGCCGGCAGATACTGGCGCATCATGCGCTTGCGCGAGGGGATGACGAGGATCGCGACCTGAATCCGGCCGGCGCGGAGGATCCCGATGGTCTCCACGACCATCTGCAACGCGCTCCGCACGGAGGCGAGGTCCACGCGGTTCAGCCGGTCCCAGAGGGGAAACAGCCAACCGGATGTGCCGATCTCGACCAGGCTCGCCTGCTGCGCGGCGGCGCCGCCCGCCAGCCACGGCATGGCGAGCGCACCGGTGAGGCCGGCGCGACGCGTGACGGTCCAGGATGTCGCTTCAGGCATGGTCTCGGCCCTTGTGCTGTTGGGCATGTCGTGTCGTTGCATCACACCGACCGCTCCCGCAGGCGCTGCGCGGCACGCCGACGCAGGACCCAGTAGATCGGCCCCGGGATCAGCAGCAACACGAGGACGAACATCCCCAGCAGCACGTAGGGATTGTCCTTCATGAGGTATTCCGGCCAGAGCCAGGGCGGCAGGACGCCGGTGGTGTAGGTCGAGCCGACGCGGAAGGCCTGGATGCGGCCGCCGCTCAGGATCGCGGTGTCGCCCTGGACGCGCGGCACCTGCTCGGGGTCGCGCAGGGCGGTCACCATCGCCTCCAGCCCCGCGGGCGAGGAGCCGGTCAGCGCCACGACGGAACGGCCCGAGCGCAAGGGGCTCTCGAAGGCGATGAGCGCGCCCAGCGCTTCGCCCGGCTCGGCCAGCAGCGCCGTCACGCGCTCGATCTCGCCGCGCCGCTCACCCCCGAAGAGGTTGCGGAAGTCGCCGAGCGTGTCGTTCAGCCGGACGGTGAGGCGGTTGCCCTCCATCTGCAGCGGCGTGTCGCGCAGCAGCGCCTGCAGCGCGGGCTGCCGGCCCAGCGTGCCGATCAGCAGCAGGTCCTTGTCGGCCATGGTCTGCAGCCCGTCGGGCCGGACCACCTGCAGGTTCACCGGCGGATAGCCCACCAGCGCCGCGATGCGGCCCAGCATGGTCAGGAAGGATTCCAGCTCGGCCTGGGAGGGCCGCTCGGGCAGCACCACGGCCGTCTGCGAGAGATCGGCGTAGCGCGTGAAGGGAAAGCCCGAGGAGGTGAAGAAAGCCAGGTTCGGCAGCGTCGTGAAGCGATAGGCGCCGCTCAGGTCAATCGTGCTGTCGGGGTCCACCGAGGCGCGGATGTCGCCCGGCACCGCGATGCAGTCGCCGCGGTGCAGCGGGCGCATGTCGAAGCGCAGCTGCAGCTCGTTCTGGCCGAACAGCATATAGGCGGGCAGGCCGACCTGGACCTCATCGGTCTCGCCCTGCGAGACCTGGCGCTGGATCCAGTTGAAGGGCCAGGTGGGCTCCGGCTGGCGCAGCGGCGCCGAGCGCAGATAGATGTCGTTCAGCGCGACATCCACGCGTGAGACGGCGACGTCCATGATCGGTCCGGGCGGGGCGCGGAAGCGGATCAGGGCGGAGAGCGCGCGGTCCCGCGAGGTGTAGAGATCGGGCGCGGTGCGGAAGGGCACGGAGATCGGGCCGGGCACATAGCCGAAGGCCTGCAGCTCGGACGGGTCCATGATCTCGCCAAAGCGCAGCGGGCGGTCCACCCGCACCCAGCGCGGCGCGTCATAGGGCTGGCGCGGCGGGATTTCCTGCGCCTGGATCGTCACCAGCTCGCCGCTCAGCGCCTCGCGCCCGACGCCGAGCGCGGTGGCGGCGGCCACCGCCTCCTGCCCGTTCCGCCCGGCGATGACGAGCAGCAGGCCCAGCGGGTCATTCGGATTCGGCACGATGGCCAGCGTCGGCCCCTCCAGCCGCGGCATGATCAGGCCGGGGATGGAATCGAGGCTGGCCGAGACGACCACCGCATTGCCGAGCGGCGGGATCACGGTGCCCACCGGGAAGCTCGACCCGCGGTAATCCGCCTGCACGGCGAACCAGGAGGAGACGATGGCGGCCGCGCGCAACACGTCATTGCTCGCGACATCGGGGAGGATGAAGGGCAGCACCAACGGCTCGCGCAGCTGGCGCGGGTCGAAGAAGGGCTCGGGCAGGCGGGCCAGGTCGCGCGTGATGGGCAGGCGCTCGAGCCGCAGCGAGATGGTCGAATTGTCGGAGATCGTGCTCCAGAGCAGGCCGGAGAGCGGGTCGTTGCACTCGATCGCGTAGCGGCCGGTGAAGCGGAAGTTCAGCCGGTTCACATCGGCGAAGAAGAAAGGGTTGATCGGGAATTCGAGCGGCCCGAAGGCCGGCCGCGCGCGGTCGGGCTGGACGGTGCCGATGAACTGCTCGTTCAGCGTGAAGGCGATCTGGCTCAGCTCGGGGATCAGCGCGGGCGAGGTGGCGCCCTGCAGCGTGAGGCGCGCGGAGGTCACGACCTCGTCGCCGCGCACGCCGAAGAGCAGGCCCTGGAGGTCGGAGACGCCGCGCATCTGCATCGGGCCGCGCAGGCCAAGCTGGCGCAGGGTGCGCGTCTCGGTGCGGGTGCCCGGCGCGTCCTGGCCGGGCGTCGCCATGATCAGGCCGCCGGCCTGGGAATCCCCAGCGCCGGAGAGAGCGGGCGCACCGCCCGGCGGCGCACCGAGGATCGGCGGCAGGATCGGCGCCGGGGCCAGGCCCGGCGGCGGCGACAAGGCGGGCGGCGGCGACAGCGCGGGTGGCGAAAGGGCCGGCGGCGGCGACAGCGTGGGCGGCTGCGGCCCGCGCGATTGAGGCATGCCCATGGCCGGCATCAGCAGCAGCGCGAGCGCCACGGCCGCGGGCACCGAAGGCCGGGCGATCCCGGCGCGCCGCGCCGCGTCCTGCGCGGTGGCCTCGCTTGCCTTGGCGGGCGCCAGCTCGTCCATGGTGTCGGGCACCTGGATCGAACGCCCCGTGGGCGTGCGCTTGCGGAAACTGAACTGCGACCCCCCCGCGAAAAGACCACCAATCGACACAAGCACTTCCTTCAACGAACGCAGCGGGCGATCCTCGCGGATGCTGTCCCAGTCCACCCAGGCATCGGCGCGGCACAAGGTCGCGATCACAATACTGCCTTCGTCCTGCATGTCCTGGGGCAGAAAGCGCAAATTGAGACGATCATCCTGCCAGCGCAAGACCTCCGCCGGCACGGTCACGCGTTGGGAACCGGCATCCAGCTCGACCATGACAAGATTGTCATCGCCCCAACTGGCCGGCGCGGGCATGCGCAACGCCGCACCGCCCAGCGAGAGATCCTCCGAGATGCCTTCGATGCGCCTTCCGTCCGCCAGCAGCACGGCCGCATCCACCTCGGCCGAGACGCGGGCACGCGAACGCACCTGCCGCCGCTCACGACCGACGGCGAGGCCCGCCAGCACCGCGATGAGGCAGAAGGTCGCCCAGATGACGTTCAGTGCGAAGGCCTGGAATTCCAGCGTCTGCGGGGCATTGGCCGCAAGGCCGTAGATCCCCAGCAGCAGCCCGATCAGCAGCGCGCCCGCCAGGAACATGTTGGGGCCCACGGCGCGCAGGTCGAAATAGCCCTCCTCCAGCGTGCCGCCCTTGTCGGTCACGTTGAAGCGGCCGCGCTTGGGGTCGAGCAGCGTCGAGAGCGTCACGGGCAGCAGGTAGACGGTCAGCACCGTCTCGTAGATTTCCGACCAGAAGGAGTGGCGGACGGTCTTCTGGATGCGCGATGCGGTGGTGACCGAGAGCACGATATGCGGCCCCGCATAGGCCACGATGGCGAGCGGCGAGGCGGCGATGATGCTCTCGCCAAAGATCAGGAAGGCCAGCGGCGCCGTCAGGAACACGAAGCGCGGCAGCGGAAACAGGAAGTGAAACATGGCGTTGAAGTAACAAAGCCGCTGCGCGAGATTGAGCCCGCTGGCAAAGAGCGGATTCTCGGTGCGCAGGATCTGGATCATCCCGCGGCCCCAGCGCATGCGCTGGCCGATGTGCAGCATCAGGCGCTCGGTCGCCAGGCCGGCGGCGAGCGGCACGCGCAGATAGGCGGTGCGCCAGCCCTTCTTCTGCATCTTGAGCGAGCAGTGGCAATCCTCGGTCACCGTCTCGGTCGGCACGCCGCCCACCGATTCCAGCGCCGTGCGCCGGATCACCGCGCAGGAGCCGCAAAAGAAGGTGGCGCCCCAGAAGTCGTTGCCCTGCTGGATCAGGCCGTAGAAGAGCAGCCCCTCATTCGGCACGCGCTGGCCGGCGGCCAGGTTCCGCTCGAAGGGATCGGGCGAGTAGAAATAATGCGGCGTCTGCACCATCGCGAGACCCTGGTCGCGCAGCATCCAGCCCAGGCTGAGCTGGAGGAAGCCGCGCGTCGCCACGTGGTCGCAGTCGAAGATGACGACGTATTCCGAGCTGGTCTGCGCCAGCGCGTGGTTGATGTTGCCCGCCTTGGCGCCCTTGTTGTCGGGCCGGATGATGTAGTGGCACCCGACCTCTTCGGCGAAGCGGCGGAAATCCTCGCGTCGCCCATCATCGAGCAGGTAGACGTTCAGCCGGTCGGACGGCCAGTCGAGGGCGAGCGCCGCGAAGACGGTGGGGCGCACCACGTCGAGCGGCTCGTTGTAGGAGGGGATGAAGACATCCACCGCCGGCCATTCATCGGGATTGGCGGGCAGCGGGGCCGGCTTGCGGTCGAGCGGCCAGAGCGTCTGGAAATAGGCGAGGATCAGCGCGATCATCGCGTAGCCCTCGGCCATCAGCAGGCCGACGCCGAGGAAGCTTTGCAGGAAGGTGCTGAAGTCCAGCGTCTCGGTCAGCCGCCAGAAGATGTAGCGCAGCGAGACGAGCAGCGAGAGCACGATGAGCAGAAGCGTGATCGTGCGGCCCGGGATGCGGTTGAAGACGAGGAAGAGAAAGAGGCAACCCAGGGCGAAGACCACCTGCTGTTCGGCGGCCATGGGCACGGTGATGATGGTGAGCGAGAGGGAGGCGCCCAGCAGCGTGATGAAAAGGCCGAACCACTTGTTCCGCATCAGCGGAAGCCGGGCCAGCCATTCCTTGCGGGCGGCGACTTCGGTCATCGAGCGCCCCAGCCTGAGTTGAAGGGCTCGGGCACCGGCGGCAGCGCGGCTTCGATCCCGCGCGCGATCTCGCGCAGATCCTCGGCCGCCTGGCTGTTGGGCGCGATATCGAGCACGAGGCGCTGGGCGGCCAGGGCCTCGGCCACGATCTCCTCGCGGCAGATGGCGCCGAGCAGGCGCGGGCCGAGATGCCGCGCGACGGTCTCTGCCGCCGCACGGGACAGGCGGGTGTTGGGGTCCACGCCGTTCAGCACCACGCGCAGCCGCCCGGCGAAGAGCGCCGCCATGGTGCCGGCGCCGAGGAAGCGGCCATTGTCAATGTCCGGGATCAGCGCCGCGCTCGTCGCATCGGCGAGCAGCACGGCGCAAACCATGGAGGCCATGGGGGCGAGGATGTTCAGCGCATGCGAGGCGCCGGGCGGCGTGTCCGCGATCACCAGCAGGTTCGGATCGGCGAGGATGGCGCGCAACGGCGCGGCCAGCAGCTCGGGGTCGCGCTCAAGCGCATGGGCGAGGCCCAGCGCACCGCGGATGTCGATCGAGCCATGTGGCAGGAGCATCACGCCGGAGGATGTCTGGCGGACCATCTCCCGCCAGTCCGGGCGCTTCGGGAGTTCGGTCATGAAGCCGGCGACATCGCTCAGCGGCACGCCGAAATGCAGGCGCAGCGTGTTCTGCGGGTCGAAATCCATCACCAGCACGCGGCGCCCCTGCCGCCGCATGGCATCAGCGACATTGGCGGCCAAGGTGGTCTTTCCGACACCTCCCTTGGGGGATGCGAAGCAAATGAGGGGCATGGAGCCTCCGGCAGCCTAGTAGCTTGACGGCGCCCGCAGGGCGGCGCGGAACGTGTCAAAGGGGGATGCAGCAGGCGGGCCGCCCGACGCGATGAGACGCATAACCTCCCCCAGGGGAACTGTCACGGCTGAGGCGGGCATCGTGTTGCCGCCCGGCCTGGGCGGGGCGTCCGAGGGGCCCCGGCCGGTCAGGGGCTCGGGCAGGCCCGGACTGCCTGGCGAGGTGACCACCTGCTTCAACCGGCTGAGGGTGCTGCCGGCCGGCGCCGGGGGGCCCGGCGGCACGGCGTCACGCGGCGGAGCCAGGCTGTTGAAGATGGCGAACTCGGTGGGTGCGGGGGCGACCGGCGCCGGGCTCAGGGGGCGCGGGGCCGGCAGCGGCGGGTTGACCACGGGCGCAGGGGCCGGGTGGGGCGCAACGCCAGAGGATGGCGCAGCGGTCGCGACCTGAGCGAACAAGGCGAGGTCCGGCACGGCCGGTGACGCGCCCATGGGCGGCACCGGCGTCGGGGGCGCGGCCGCGGCGGGACGGCTGGCCTCCGCTTCGGCCGGAAGAGGGGCCAAGGGGCGCGCTGGCGCCGCGAGCGCCGCCCAGTCAATATCTTGCAAGGTGGAAAGCGCGGCAGAGGCCGGCGCCGCCTCCTCCATCGGGGCGAAGAGGCCGAGGGCGGGAGCTTCCTCCCGCGCCGGCGGGGTCGGCGGCACGGCCTGGGGTGGCGGCGCGGCCGGGGATTCGACCCGAACGGGCAAGGGCGCCGCCGTCACCACGGGCAGAGGGGGCGGCACGGCCGCGCTCGGCATCGCGGCTGGCGGCGGCGGCGCCACCGCCATGGCCGGCGCGCTTGGCAGCTTCGGCGCCGCCGGCGGGGGCGGCGCGATCACGAGGACCGGGGCGCTCCTGATCGTGGGCGCCGGGGCGCGCGCCAAGGGGGGCGCCAGGGGAAGGACTGGGGGAAGGACTGGGGGAAGGCCCGGGGCGGACGGCGGCACAACGGCGGGCACCGGCGCGCTCATCACGATCTGTGCGGGCGGGGCGGGCGGGGCGGGCGGGGCTGCCGCCGGGGCGGGCGCCGCCACAGGCGCTGTCGGGGTGGACGCGCTGACGACGGGCGCGGGCGCGCTGGCCACCACCGGCCTGGGCGGTGGCGGGGGTGCGACGAAGGCCGGTGGGGCCATGGGCGCAGTCACCGCCATGGGCGCAGTCACCGCCACGGGCCTCGCCGCCACGGGGGCTGGCGCCTGCGCTGCGATGGGCGGAGGTGCGGGTGGAGGAGGTGCCGCTGGCGGGCGCAGGGGCGCGGGCGCGCTGGCCAAGGGCGGCGGCGGCGGGACCAGCCTGGGCGCGGGAGGCGGGTTGGGATTGGGTGGAGGCGGCGGGACGGCCCCAAGCGGCGCGGCTGCCACGGGCGCAGGCGGCGGGACGCTGGCCGGAATCGCTGCGGCCTGCGGGGGCTCGCGCAAGCGGGGCGGGGGTGCGAAGACCGGGCCGGGCAATGGCGACGCCGCCTCGGCGGCAGGGCGCGGGGCGGGCGAAAGGCGGGGCGGCGGCGGGCTGGCGGGACGCAGGCGCGGCGCGGGCGGCGGCGGTGCCGCCGGGCGCTCGTCGATCGGCGGCACGGCCATGATGGACGCCATGGCGCTCGGCGGTGCGGGTGGCGGGGCGGCTTCCTCGGTGCGCAAGGTGGCGGAGACGGAGCGCAACTCGCGCAGCACCTCGCCCGGCCCGATCGGCGCGCCATCGCCCCTGGCCGGCTCGGTCCGGACCGGCAGGTTTCCAAAGCTGCGATACTTCAAGCCTGGGGTGTTCATGGCGGCGGCAACCCGCGCCACGTCTGGCTCCTGGCCCATCTAAAACGGAAATCCTTGGCTGCTGGTCTGGCCGTAGGATGCCCGCAAATCCGCGTCAACGAAACCCTTGGGCTTGAAATATAGGTTGATTGCGCTGCGTTTCGCTTCAAATCAGAGCGGAATCGCGTGCCGCGAGAGTGGACAGCAGGCTCAACGCGCCAGAGTAGTAATCGGGCATCTGGGGCACCGCTGTTCCGGGCAATGGCAGGCGCGCCTGCTGTTGCCCGGGGCCGCCGGCCCGCCGTGCCGTGGCCAGGGCTGCGACCCCGCCGATGCCGGGCGAAGCCGCATAGGGCGAGATGACATTCGTCGTCAGGTCCACCCAGGCCGGCAGATGCCGGTGCCGTGGATCATTCCAGAAATCCGCGGAGCCGGTCAGGCTCGGCTCCTGCCCGAGGCCGACCCAGGCCATGTAGAGGGGCACCCGCAACGCATCGTAGGAAAAGCGCGGCGCCCAGTCGCCCGGCAAGGTGAGCAGCCCGTCCATCCGGCGCACCGCCAGCCAGTCGGGCGGCAGGCCCCAGCGGCCGAAGCGCCCGCTGCGCATCAGCGCCACGCCATCCGCCGCGACGCGCAGCCAGGCCGGGTCGGGGACGGCCTGCGCCAGGGCGCGGATGGCCGGGAAGGCGTAGTAGGAGGGGTTGATGATCGTGTGGTCCGCGCGCTCGAAGCCACGCGCCCCGGGCAGCAGCACCGTATAGGGGCCGGCGCGGCGGACCAGCAGGCGCAGGATGTCCCGCGCCATGGCCGTGCCCTGCGCCGTGTGGTCGCGGTTGCCCCAGCGCTGCCCGGCTTCGAGCAGCGCCCAGGCGATGAAGAGATCGCCATCCGTGGCGTTGTTGGGGTCATCCACCGGGGTGGCGGCATTCGGGCGGAAGCGCCAGGAAAACAGCTCGTCCTGCGGGCGGCGGAGCGTGGTGACGGTCCAGGCCAGGATGCGCTCGAAGCTCGCCCGGTCATCGGCACGCAGGGCGGACATCAGGGCCCAGCCCTGCCCCTCGGAATGCGAGATATTCTGGTTGCCCGTGTCCACGACGCGCCCCTCGGGCGCCAGGAAACGCTCGCGGAAGGCCTGCCATTCGGCGCGCTGGATGTCGCTCGGGGCGCGGATCTGGGCGGCGGCGGGCGTGGCGAGAGAGGGAAACGCCGCGGCGGGCAAGGCCAGGAGCGCAAGGCGCCGGGGCAGCGCAGGGGGGGCAACCAGGGTCAAGCGTCGGTCCTCGGCCAGGGGGACAGAAGGGGGGTACGCCAGGCGGTCATGCGGTATCCGGAACGGCGGCACGGGGATGCGGCCCTTCGCGTCAGATGTCTTCCAACATTTCTAGGGCAGCAATCGCCAGGGTTGCAACCACAATGTTGAACAAAAACGAGCTGTCTCGCAAATTGAGACGTTTCTTTCGGGGGCTTGTCAAAGCAGGGCCATCGGCCTCCCCTGTCGCCCCGTCCCAGAAAGAGACCACCCATGGCCCTTCGCCTCGTCACCTTCGCCCATGCCAACTCCACCCGCCCCGGCGCCATGCTGGGCGATGCCGAGCTGCTGGACCTCACCGCCGCCGGCCTGCCGCAGGCCGACATGGCCGCGATCATCGCCGAGGGCGCGCCGGCGCTCGCCGCCATCCGCGCCCTGGTCGCCAATCCGCCCGCCGCCGCGCGGCTGCAGCTGGCCTCGGTGAAGCTGCTGGCCCCCCTGCCCCGCCCGGCCCGCAACATCTTCTGCGTCGGCCGCAACTACATGGACCATGTGGCCGAGGGCGACCGCACCCGCGGCATCACCAATTCCGAGCTGCCCAAGTTCCCGCAATTCTTCACCAAGGCGCCGGAGACGGTCATCGCCCCCGGCGACACCATCCCCGACCATGGCGCCACGGGGGTGACGCAGTGGCTCGACTACGAGGCCGAGCTGACGCTCATCATCGGCAAGCCCGGCGCCAATATCGCGAAGGAGGACGCCCTCAGCCACGTCTTCGGCTGGACCATCGCCAATGACGTCACGGGCCGTGACCTGCAGCGCCGCTATGGGCAATGGTTCAAAGGCAAGTCGCTCGACGGCTCCTGCCCGCTCGGCCCCTGGATCGTGCCCGCCGATGAGCTGGACGCGAGCGACCTCGCCATCCAGCTCTGGATCAATGGCGAGCAGCGCCAGTCCAGCCGCACCAGCAAGATGATCTTCGACGTGAAGGAGATCCTGCATCACCTCTCCAAGGGCTTCACGCTGCAGCCCGGCGACGTCGTGATGACCGGTACGCCCGAGGGCGTGGGCTATGCCATGGTGCCGCCGCAGGTGCTCAAGACCGGCGATGTCGTGAAGATCCATGTCGAGGGCATCGGCGAACTGACCAACCCGGTCGGCTGATGCGCCCCCTCCCTTTGCTGCCCACCACCGTGGTGGGCAGCTACCCCCAGCCCGCCTGGCTGCTGGACCAGGAGGCGCTGCGCTCGCGCCTCGTGCCGCGCGTGCGCGCCCCCGAGATGTGGCGCGTGGCGCCCGAGCTGCTGCCGCAGGCGCAGGATGACGCGACCCTGCTCGCGATGCGCGACATGGAGCGCGCGGGCATCGACATCATCACCGATGGCGAGATCCGCCGCGAAAGCTACTCCAACCACTTCGCCTCGGCGCTGGAGGGCATTGACCCCTCGGGCCCCGGCGAAGTCGTCGGCCGCACCGGTGCGAAGACGCTGGTGCCGCGCGTGATCGGCCGCATCCGCCGCAAGCACGCGGTCGAGGTGCGCGACGTGGCTTTCGCCCGCGCCAACACCGATCGCCAGGTGAAGATCACCCTGCCAGGCCCCTTCACCATGAGCCGGCAATGCCTGAACGCCTTCTACGATGACGAGGCCGAGCTCGCGATGGATTACGCCATCGCGCTCAACGCCGAGATTCGGGAACTCAAGGCCGCCGGCGCCGATGTGATCCAGCTCGACGAGCCCTGGATGCAGGCCTTCCCCGAGATGGCGCGCGCCTTCGCCGTGCCCGCCATCAACCGCGCCCTGGAAGGAATCGAGGGCACGACGGTCGTGCATCTCTGCTTCGGCTATGCGGCGATGGTGAACCAGAAGCCCTCCGGCTATTCCTTCCTGCCGGAGCTGAGCGATTGCGCGGCGGGGCAGATCTCGATCGAGGCGGCGCAGCCCAAGCTCGACCTCGGCATCCTGAAGGAGCTGCCGGGCAAGACCATCATGCTGGGCGTGCTCGACCTGGGTTCCAAGGAGATCGAGACGGCAGAGACGGTGGCGGAGCGCATTCGCGCCGGCCTCAAGGTGCTACCGGCCGAGAAGATCGTGCCGGCGCCGGATTGCGGGATGAAATACCTCCCGCGCGAACGCGCCTTCGGCAAGCTGAAGGCGCTGGCCGAAGGGGCCGCCATCGTGCGGCGCGAACTGGGCGCTTAAGCTGCGAGGCTGATTCACGCCTTTGGTGATTCCACCAAAGGCGATCAGGCTCTAGCGCGGCGCCACGTCGAGGCGGATCACATCCGGCGCCACGGCCGGGTACATGCCCATCACCTTCGGGTCATGGCCGGGGATGACGTGCTGCGGGCTGTCGCCCAGGCTCGGCAGCATGGCCTGTGCGGCGAGGTAGTCGTCCACATTCACGACCACGGGGAAGGGAATGCCCGTCTCCGCATTCGCGAAGAAATGCATGGCGTCGGAGGCCAGCACGACCCAGCCGCGCTTGGTGTGTACGCGCACCACCTGCAAGCCCGGCGCATGGCCGCCGACATGCCGCACGGTGATGCCGGGCGCCACCTCGCTCTCGCCCTCATGGAAGGTCACGCGCTCGCCATGCACGAGGCGGACGAAGCTCACCACCTGCTCCACATCGTAGGCACGGCGGAGGAAGGGGCGGCACATGCAGGGGCCCGTCGCATGCGCGATCTCGCAGGCCTGGGCGTGGAAGCGGGCGCGGGGGAATTTCTCGAAATTGCCGGCATGGTCCCAGTGCAGGTGCGTGCTGATGACGCTGGTGACGTTCTCGGGCTTCACGCCGAGCGCGGCCAGGCCCTCGGTCGGGCAGCGGAGGAAGTCGTGGCCGCGCTTCGTGCAGGTCTCGCGGTCGGCGCCGCTGTCGATCAGGATGGCCTGGCCGTTGCGCACCGCGGCCCAGACGAAGAAATCCATCGGCATCGGCCCGTCATGCGCATCGCCGGGCGCGGTCATGAACTGGTCCCGCGCGAGGCGCCGCGGATTGGTGGCGTAGCGGATGGCATAGAGCTCGTAAGTCATGGCGCTTCCTTCGTTTCGGCCATGCTGGACAGGCGCGCGGGCGGCGTCCAGCCTGTGGCGAAACGAGGAGACGCGCCATGCGCATGAAAGCCGCCGTATTGCAGGCCCAGGGCCTGCCGCGCCCCTATGCCGAGACGCGGCCCATGAGCATCGAGGAGGTGGAATTGGCACCCCCCGGCCCGGGCGAGGTGCTGATCGAGATCGCCGCCGCCGGCCTCTGCCATTCCGACCTCTCGACCATCGAGAACCAGCGCCCGCGGCCGCTGCCCATCATCATCGGCCATGAGGGGGCGGGCATCGTCCGCGCGCTGGGCGAGGGTGTCACGGGGCTGCGCGAGGGCGACCATGTGGTGGCGCTGTTTGTCACGAGCTGCGGCGAGTGCCGCTATTGCGTGCGCGGGCGGCCGAACATCTGCGCCGCTTCCTTCGACACGCGCGCCAAGGGCACGCTGATGTCCGGCGCGCGGCGGTTGAAGCGGCTGAATGGCGAGGTGGTGAATCACAATTCCGGCCTCTCGCTCTTCGCGCAATTCGCGGTGGTGATGCGCGACAGCCTGGTGAAGATCGAGAAGGACATTCCGCTGGAGGATGCGGCGCTGTTCGGCTGCGCGGTGATGACGGGCGCGGGCGCCGTCATCAACACGGCACGCCTGCGCCCCGGCGAGGAGGTGGCGGTGGTGGGGCTCGGCGGGGTCGGCATGAACGCGCTGCTGGCGGCGGTCGCGTCGGGCGCGTCGCGCATCATCGCGGTGGATACCAGCCAGGCGAAGCTCGACCTCGCGCGGGAATGGGGCGCGACGGACACCTTCCTCGCGGGCAACGCCGATTGCGCGGCGGCGGTGCGCGAGGCGACGGCGGGCGGGCTCGATACGGTGATCGAGACGGCAGGCACCATTCCGGCCTTCGAGCTGGCGCATGCGATCACAGCCCGCGGCGGCAGCACGATCAGCGCGGGACTGCCGAATGTGGCGGCGAAATTCTCCTACCTGCATGCGAGCCTGGTGAGCGAGGAGCGCAGCATCCGCGGCAGCTACATGGGAAGCTGCGTGCCCAATCGCGACATTCCGCTGCTGCTGGGCCTGTATCGCCGCGGCAAGCTGCCGGTGGAGCGGCTGCGCAGCGGCTTCGTCAGCCTGGACGAGATCAATGAGGGCTTCGACCGGCTGGCGGATGGGACCGTCTTGCGGCAAATCCTCAGGCCCAACGGGTAGAGCATGATCCGCTGAGGCGGCACGCCGAAGCGGTGAATCATCCTCTCAGCAAAGCTCACCGCAGCGCCCGCGCCATATCGTCCAGCCCTTCCAGCGTCATTGGGAACATGCGCCCCTCCATCGCGTCCTGGATGATCCCGATCGAGGTGGTGTAGCCCCAATGCTTCACCGGCGTCGGGTTCAGCCAGGCGACGCGGCGGAAATGCGCGGTGATGCGCTTCAGCCAGACCTTCCCCGCCTCCTCATTCCAATGCTCCACGCTGCCGCCGGGCTCGATGACCTCATAGGGCGACATGGAGGCATCGCCGACAAACACCACGCGCCAGTCGGGGCCATAGGTGCGCAGGATCTCCCAGGTCGGCGTCTGCTGCTCGGCCCGCCTGCGGTTGGACTTCCAGAAGCGCTCATAGGGGCAGTTGTGGAAGTAGAGGTGGACCAAGTGCTTGAACTCGGACTTCGCGGCGGAAAAGAGCTCCTCCGAGGCGCGGATGTGGTCATCCATGCTGCCGCCGATGTCGAGCAGCAGCAGCACCTTCACCGCGTTGCGCCGCTCGGGCCGCATCTTGAGGTCGAGCGTGCCGGCATTGCGCGCGGTCGCGCCGATGGTGCCGTCAATATCCAGCTCATCGGCCGCACCCTGGCGGGCGAAGCGGCGCAGGCGGCGGAGTGCGAGCTTCATGGCGCGCGAGCTGAGGGCCGCGTCATCGGCCAGGTCGCGGAATTCGCGCTTGTCCCAGACCTTCACGGCGCGGCGATGGCGTGAGCCTTCCTGGCCGATCCGCACGCCCTCGGGGTTGAAGCCCTCGGCGCCGAAGGGCGAGGTGCCATTGGTGCCGATCATGCGGTTGCCGCCCTGGTGGCGCTTCTTCTGCTCCTCCAGCCGCTGCTTCAGCGTTTCCATCAGCTTCTCAAAGCCGCCCAGCGCCTCGATCTTCTTCATCTCCTCGGCGGAGAAGAGGCGCTCGGCGAGCTTCTTCAGCCATTCCTCAGGGAGTTCCCGCTGGAGGATTTCGCCGGTCACGGTCGTCGGCGGTTCCAGCCCCTTGAAGACTTGGCCAAAGACGACGTCGAAGCGGTCCAGATGGCGTTCATCCTTCACCAGCGTGGCGCGGGCGAGATGGTAGAAATCCTCCAGGTCGTAATCCGCGACGCCGGCCTTCATGGCGCCCATCAGCATCAGCCATTCGGTGATGGAGGCGGGCAGCCCGGCCTTGCGGAGTTCGAGGATGAAGGGGGCGAACACGTCGTTACCGCCGCGCGCGGCTCAGGAAGGCGAGCCGCTCGAACAGGTGCACATCCTGCTCATTCTTCAGCAGCGCGCCATAGAGCGGCGGGATCGCGACCTTCGCATCGCTGGAACGCAGCGCCTCGGCCGGCATGTCCTCGATCATCAGCAGCTTCAGCCAGTCCAGCAGCTCGCTCGTCGCCGGCTTCTTCTTCAGTTCATTCACCTCGCGGATCTGGAAGAAGACGTTCAGCGCCTCCCGCGCCAGGTCAGCGCGGAGATCGGGGTAGTGGGCCTGGAGGATGCGCTCCATCGTCTCCCGGTCGGGGAAGCGGATGAAGTGGAAGAAGCAGCGGCGCAGGAAGGCGTCCGGCAGCTCCTTCTCGTTGTTCGAGGTGATGATGACGATGGGGCGCTGGCGCGCCACCACCGTCTCCTTCGTCTCGTAGACATGGAACTGCATGCGATCGAGTTCGAGCAGAAGGTCGTTCGGGAATTCGATGTCGGCCTTGTCCACCTCGTCGATCAGCAGCACCACGGGCGTGTCGCTCGCGAAGGCCTCCCAGAGCTTGCCGCGGATGATGTAGTTGGACACATCCCGCACGCGCTCATCGCCCAGCTGCCCGTCGCGCAGGCGCGAGACGGCGTCGTATTCGTAGAGGCCCTGCTGCGCCTTGGTGGTGGATTTGATGTGCCACTCGATCAGCGGGTAGCCCATGCTGCGCGCGATCTCCTGTGCCAGCACGGTCTTGCCGGTGCCGGGCTCGCCCTTCACGAGCAGGGGGCGTTGCAGGGCGATGGCGGCATTGACCGCCACCTCCAGCTCGCGCGGCGCGATGTAGCGTTCGGTGCTGGCGAATTTCTTCACGGTGGGCGGGGCCTCTTGGTTCCAGACCCGCATCTTCGCGCTTTCCTGTCTTGCGGCAAAGGCCATGGCGTGTTTTCCCCCCGCCCATGGACATCTACTTCCTGGCCCTGGTGGCACTCGCCATCGCCGGCATGATCGAATCGCGCAGTTCCACCCCCGGGTTGCGTCCGGATTACGAACCGGCGGACCGCGCCTTCCGCTGGCTCGGGCGGTCCGCCTTCGCCATGTGGCTCGGGCTGCTGGGCTTCGGCTTCTGGCAATTCGCCTGGTGGCAGCCGCTGGCGGGGCTGGTGGGCTCGCTCGCCGCCAATGCGCTGGTGCTGCAATACGGGGCACGGCCCTATTGGCCGGGCGTCTCGATGGGGCTCGCGCTGCTGGGCCTCGGGCTGGCCAGCAAGGTCTTGTTCGACGCCTTCTGAAGTGGGGTGGTATAGGGAGGGCATGTTCCGCACCCTTCTCCTCGCCGCCACCCTCCTCGGCACGCCCGCCCTCGCCCAGCATGCCACCCCCTATGCCGGGATGCAGCAGCGCGACATCCGCGCCCTCAGCCCGCAGCAGATCGAGGATCTGCTGGCCGGACGGGGCATGGCGCTGGCCCTGCCGGCCGAGCTGAATGGCTGGCCCGGCCCCATGCATGTGCTGGAACTGGCCGCGCCGCTGCGTCTCTCGCCCGAGCAGCGGCGCGAGACCGAGGCGCTGATGGCAACCCACCGCGCCGAGGCCCGCCGGATCGGCGCCCAGATCGTGGAGGAGGAGCGCGGCCTCGACACCGCCTTCCGCGAACGTCGCATCACCGCCGCGGACATCGCGACCCGGACCGACCGCATCGGCGCGCTGCAGGCCGCGCTGCGGGCGGAGCACCTGCGGACACACCTGCTACAGACGGCGCTGCTCTCGGCCGAACAGGTCACGCGCTATGCGGAGCTGCGCGGCTACGCAGGCGGTGCGCCAGCACCGGCACATCGGCACCGGCACTGAGGCGGCTCAGCCGGCAAACCGCGCGAAATCCACCGCCAGCCGCTCATAGATCGCCCGCTTGAAGGGCACCGCCATTCCCGGCAACTCCGCCAGCCGCGCCCAGCGCCAGGCGTCGAATTCCGGATGCGGGTCGAGGTCGAGGCGAATCTCGGCATCCTCGCCCAGGAAGCGCAGCGCGAACCATTTCTGCGTCTGGCCGCGATACTTGCCGCCCAGCGCCTTGCCGATCAGCTCCGGCGGCAAGTCGTAGTTCAGCCATTCCGGGTGCTCGGCCAGGATTTCGGCCCGCGCGGTGCCGACCTCCTCCTCCAGCTCGCGGAAGACGGCGACGGCCGGGTCCTCGCCCTCGTCCAGGCCGCCCTGAGGCAGTTGCCAGCCGCCGGGCGCGCCCTCGGCATTGGGCATGTCGGCCCGGCGGGCGACGAGGATCAGCCCCGCCGCGTTGAACAGGACGGCGCCCACATTGGGGCGGTATGGCAGACTCATCGGGCCGCGATCTCCGGTCGGCGAACAAGGGCGGTCACGGGGGCGAGGACCAGCCCCCGCGCCTCCAGCCCGACCGTCCAGGCGGCGAGCCGCTCCATCGCCACCGGCGTCACCTCGCCCAGATAGCCCAGCGCGCCGCCGCGCTCCCGCGCCAGGCGCTCGAGCAGGGCGAGGCGCTGGTCAATCTCGCCGCGGGTGTGCGGCTCATCCACCACGACATCCACGGTGAGGCCCCAGGCGCGCTGCGGATTGGGTGCGCCCGGGCGGGCGTCGAAATAGAGCAGGCCCCGCGCGCTGAGCGCCAGCTGCATCTGGGCGAAGGGCTCGGCCATGGCGGCGAAGCGGTCACCGCGCATCGAGGTGAGCGCGCCCACGGCGCCGACATGGCCGGGGTAGCGGGCCAGCAGCCAGTCCAGCCGCTGCGCATTCTCGCCCGCCGAAAGCCCGGTGAGCAGGGCGCGATGGCCGGGATCATTCATCGGGAAGCCGGTCGGCTCCATGGGCAGGGCCAGCAGCGTCTCGAAGCCACGGTCCCGCGCCTGCTCGATCAGGGGCGCGGGGTTGGGCGCATAGGGGGTGAAGGCCAGGGCCAGCTGCGGCGGCAGGGTGCGGATCGCCTCCTCCGAGAGGCCGGCGCGCAGGCCGATGCCGCCCAGGATGAGGGCGACGCGCGGGCGCGGGTCGCCGCGGTCGAAGGCGCGGGCGTAGGCGCGCATGGGCATGCGGCCATCGGCGCCGATTCGCGGCAGGGCGCCGGCCGCGGTGAACTCCACCAGGGCCGGGTCCACATGGCGTGCGAGGCTCTCGGGCACGCCGCGCGGCGCCGGCGCGGGCGCGGGTGGCGTCTCGACCGGCGCCAGGGGCAGCTCGGCCACCGCGACGGGTTCCGCCGGCGGCGGGCCCAGCACGGCGAGCGTCGCCCCGCCCCCGCCAAAGGCCAGCAGCACCACCGCCCAGAAGACGCCGAGCCAGGCCCAGCCCTGCCGGCCAGCCGGCGCGTTCACGCTCCCTTCGGACACGGCGGGCCGGCTGCTCCCTTCAGCGTTGCGCGCGGCGCTGCGGATTGGCCGCGAGCGCGCGCACGAGAGAGAGGCCCTGCTGCAGCTGGAAATCCGTCTCGGGCTTGGTGATGTCGAGGACGGGCCAGTTCTCCGGCGGCTGCCTCTGCACGCGGTCGGTGATGGCAGCTGGCAGGTTGAGCGGCGGCAGCGTCACCGTGGGCGGCGCCGGCGTTGTGGCGCCCTCGGCCCGGAGCGAGCGGCGGAGATCCTGCTCGCGCTCGCGCTCGCGCGCCGGGGTGGTGGCGGCGGCGGTCTGCGCCTCCTGGCGGGTGGCGCGCACCTCGAAATCGGGCTCGATGCCGGTCGCCTGGATGGAGCGGCCCGAGGGCGTGTAGTAGCGCGCGGTGGTCAGGCGGATGGCGCCATTATTGCCGCCCAGCGGCATCACCGTCTGCACCGAGCCCTTGCCGAAGCTGCGCGTGCCGATCACCACCGCGCGGCGGTGATCCTGCAAGGCGCCGGCCACGATTTCGCTGGCCGAGGCAGAGCCGCCATTGATCAGCACCACCATGGGCAGGCCCTGGGTGATGTCGCCCGAGCGGGCATTCCAGACCTGGCCATCCTCGGGGCGGCGGGCGCGCGTCGAGACGATCTGCCCCTGGTCCAGCAGATCATCCGTCACCTGCACCGCCTGGTCGAGCAGGCCACCGGGGTTGTTCCGGAGGTCCAGCACGACGCCCTTCAGATTGCCGCCGGCCTGCTGGCGCAGCGTGGTCATGGCGCGGCGGAGGTTGACCTCGGTCTGCTCGTTGAAGGAGGTGATGCGGATATAGGCGATGTCGCCCCCCTCCAGCCGGAAGCGGACCACCTGCGGGCGGATCACGTCGCGCGTGATGGAGATTTCCAGCGGGCGGGCTTCGCCCTCCCGCCGGACCGTCAGGCGGATGGCGGTGCCGCGCTCGCCGCGCATCTGGTCCACCGCCTCCTGCAGGGTCATGCCCTGGGTGGAATTGCCGTTGAGGTGGGTGATGAAGTCGCCGGGCCGGATGCCGGCGCGGGCGGCCGGCGTCTCGTCAATCGGCGAGATGACGCGGATATAGCCCCCCTCCTGCGTCACCTCGATGCCGAGGCCACCGAACTCGCCGCGCGTCTGCACCTGCATGTCGCGGAAATTGCGCGGGTTCAGGTAGGCGCTGTGCGGGTCAAGGCCGGTGAGCATGCCGTTCACCGCATTCTCGACGAGGTCACGATCCTGGACGGGCTCGACATATTCGGCACGGACGCGCGCGAAGACGTCGCCGAACAGTTGCAGCAGGCGATAGGTCTCCGCCCGCCCGCCATCGGCCGCCCCCTGGGCCCAGGCCGCCACCATGGGACCGATGATGATGCCGGCGGCGAAAGCGCCTGCCACGGCAGCGGTGGTCCCGACCTTGAGCTTCATCCAGCGAGCCTCATTCCCAGTGGTTCAGGACGATCCATGCCCGATGCGTCCCGAATGTTTCATACCCGCGCTCCGCTGATGGCATGCGGCGCCCCGAAAGCCGGGGGAGGCCGCATGATGCCCCATCATCACGCCTGGGAAAGCTTAAAGCTTCCGGAACGCGGCGCAATAAAACACGACATGCGCCTTTGGGGTTTGAATGCAAGCCCGCGTCACGCTTTGTCTCAATATGCTGGCGGCCGGGCCGGCACGCCGGTCACCACCGCGCCGGAGGCCACATCGGCGAGGACGGCAGCCCCCGCCCCCACCACGGCATCGGCCCCGATGACGAGGTTGGGCGCCACCACCGCCCCCGCCCCCACCATGGCCCGCGCCCCCACCCGCACGCCACCGCAGAGGACGGCGCCCGGCGCCACATGCGCGCCCTCCTCCAGCACCACGTCATGCTCGATGATCGCGCCCGTATTCACCAGGGCGAGGCGGCCGATCCGCGCGAGGGCGCCCAGCACCACGCGCGGCATCACCACCGCGCCCTCGGCCAGTTCGGCACTCCGCGCGCGCACCGCCGAGGGGTGCAGCAGCGCCGGCAGTGCGCAGCCAAGCCGCGCCGCCGCCTCCAGCCGCAGCCGGTTCTGGCCGAGCGCGATCAGCAGCGGCCCGCCATCATGCGCCGCCTCATCCCCCAGCACCGGCAGGCCCAGCATAGGGGGCAGCGGTGCCCGCGCATCGAGGAAGCCGCGCGGCGCGAAGCCGGCATCCTGCGCCGCCTCGCAGACGGCGCGGCCATGGCCACCCGCGCCCAGAATCAGGATTTGCACGGGAATAACCATGTGGCGCGGTCGGAAATATCGTGTAGGACGTTCAGGCCAGGGAGTTTTCGGGACATGCGTGACTTGGATTTGCTGCGGCTGGAACGCCGCGTCGGGCTGATGCTCGCCCCCTTGGCGGAGCAGCCCGGCGCCACCGTGGGCGTGACGCGGGACGGCGTGCTGCTGCTGCGGCGCTCGGTCGGGCTCGCTTCCATGGAGCTGCATGTCCCCCTCGGCGTCGCCAGCTGTTTCCGCATCGCCTCGGTCTCCAAGCAATTCACCTGTGCCGCCATCCTGCTGCTGGAGCGCGACGGCCTGCTCAGCGTCGCGGATCCGGTGCGCCAGCATCTGCCGGAACTGCCGGAATCGCTGGACAGCATCACGCTCGATCACCTGATGCGCAACTCATCCGGCCTGCGCGACATGGTGGAACTGATGCGCCTCGGCGGCGCCGATCTCGGCACGCAGGTGAGCGGGGCGGAGCTGGATGCGGCCATCGGCCGGCAGGCCACGCTGAACTTCGTGCCCGGCTCGCGCTTCCTTTATTCCAATAGCGGCTTCTGGCTGCTGGGCCGGGTGATCGAGCGCGTCTCGGGCCTGGCCCTCGCGGAATTCCTGGAAACCCGCATCTTCCTCCCGCTCGGCATGACCCGCACCCACCACACGCCCGACACGGCGCGGCCGGTCCGTGGCCTCGCCACCGGCTACCTGCCGGATGGCGCGGGCGGCTTCACCGCGGCGCGTCACGGCTTCGCGCTCGGCGGCGAGGGCGGCCTCGTCTCCTGCGTGGAGGATCTGGCGCTCTGGGCGCGGAGCCTCTCGGTCGGCGGGCTGGGCGGCGAGATCGAGACGCGGCTCGTCGCCAACACCCCCTTCACCCATGGCGCGATGAACCGCTACGCCCTCGGGCTCGAGGTCGAGGAATGGCGCGGGCTGCGGCTGGTGAGCCATGGCGGGCTCTGGCCGGGCTACAAGAGCGCCTTCCTGCGCATCCCCGAGAAGCGCCTGACGGTGATGGTGCTGACCAACAATGCCGGCCTCGACCCGCATCTGATGGCGTTTCAGGTGCTGGAGGCGGCGCTGGGCGGCGATCCCGCGCTGTTGCCCGCGCCGGACGCGCTCGACCACGCGGCGATGACCGGCACCTGGCTGAGCGAGGCGGAGGGTCTTTCGCTCGACATCGCGGCCGATGGCACGGCGCGCATGCACGGCGTGCCCTTCACGCTGATCCCCACGGCCGATGGACGGATGGCGGCGCGGCGCGGGGCCTTCCCCTTCAAGGCGGCCCTGCCCCAGGGCGATATGATGGAAGTGGAGTTCGACGGCGAACGCCGCGCCCTGTTCCGCCGCGCAAGCCTCTCGGCACCGCCGGCGCTGGACGGGGTCTGGCACTGCGCCGAGCTGGCGACGGAATGGCACATCGCCGATGGCGTGGCCCATGCGCTGGGCCCGGTGCGCCGCGGCCCACCCTTCGCCATCACCGCCCTCGGCCCCCGCCACCTCAGGGTGGAGATGCCCTCCTACCTTTACCAGGGCTGGGCCGATGCGGTGCTGGCCGAGGATGGCCGCAGCCTGGTGGTGAATGCCAGCCGGGCGCGGGGCCTGGTCTTCACCCGCGCCTGACCGGGCCACCTACTCCATGGTGCGCGCCTTCAGCGCCTCCATGTGGTTCATGGTGAGGACCACGCGGCCCCCTTCCACCGAAGCCACGGCGCTGACCGGCAGGAAATGATGGTGGTGCCCGCCATCCGGGTCATCATTGCGGGTGAGCTTGATCCGGTCGCTCTCCACATGGTCCACGGTGCCGACATGGTGGCCGCAGCTGCCCACGACTTCCATGTGCTCCTCAATCTGATTCTGCATGCCGCTCATGATGATGTTCCCCTTGTGTTGGTCCCGCTTCAACGCGGGGCGCGGGCCGGCGTTGCCAGGAGGGGGGCGGGGGAAAGTTACGCCCGTTATCCACAGCGTCCGGCCATGGCGGCGGGCTGCCCCGGGGAGTAGGGTGAGGGCACATGAACAGCATCCCACCGCCACAGGACGATCGCGGCCTTTTCGGCCTCGGCTCGCGCCTGCCGCCCGCCAGCCTGGAGGCGGAACAGGCCCTCCTCGGCGCGCTTCTCGCCAACAACAAGGCCTATGAGCGGGTCAGCGAATTCCTGGAGGCGGAGCATTTCGCCGATGCCATCCATGGCCGCATCTACAGCGCCATCCGCCGCCGGGTGGAGAATGGCCAGCTGGCCGATGCCGTCACGCTGCGCCACGAATTCGAGCATACCGGCGAATTGGCCGAGGTGGGCGGCCCGGCCTATCTGGCGCAGCTGCTTGGGGCCATGGTCGGCATCGTCAACGCCGGCGAATACGGCAAGCTGATCCATGACTGCTACATCCGCCGCCAGCTGATTGACCTCGGCGAGCAGGTGGTGAACCGCGCCTTCGGCGCCGAGCCCGAGCTGGAGGGCAAGCACCAGATCGAGGCGGCGGAACAGCAGCTGTTCGACCTCGCGACCGAGAAGGCGAGCGAGGGCGGCGCCATCAGCTTCGAACGCGCGCTGATCCGCGCCGTCGAGGTCGCGGCCAAGGCGAAGGAGAATGGTGGCGGCGTCTCCGGCCTCTCCACGGGACTTCGTGACCTCGATGCCAAGATGGGCGGGCTGCACGACAGCGACCTGATGATCCTGGCCGGCCGTCCCGGCATGGGCAAGACCGCGCTCGCCACCAAGATCGCCTTCGGCGCCGCCAAGGCCCTGCTGCGCGAGGCGGAGGAGACCGGCGGCAAGCCTGGCCAGGTCGCGATCTTCTCGCTGGAAATGAGCGCCGACCAGCTGGCCAACCGCCTGCTTTCGGAAGCGAGCCGCATCCAGGGCGACCGCATCCGCCGCGGCGAGATCAGCCAGCGCGAATTCGACCATTTCGTCGGCGTCAGCCGCGAATTGTCGCAGCTGCCGATCCTGATTGACGACACGCCGGCAATCACGCTTTCCGCGCTGCGCACGCGCTGCCGGCGCATCCAGCGCACCAAGGGGCTGCGCTTCCTGGTGGTGGACTACCTCCAGCTCATGCGGCCCGCCGCCGGCACGCGGCCGGAATCCCGCGTGCTGGAAATCAGCATGATCACGCAGGGGCTGAAGGCCATCGCGAAGGAGCTGTCCATCCCGGTGATGGCGCTCTCGCAGCTTTCGCGCGCCGTCGAGCAGCGCGAGGACAAGCGGCCCCAGCTGAGCGACCTGCGTGAATCCGGCTCGATCGAGCAGGACGCGGACAGCGTTTCGTTCATCTACCGTGACGAATACTATTTGAAACAAAAAGAGCCGAAGATTACGAACTTCCCCGATGATTCGAAGTTCCAGGACGCCATGACCCGCTGGCAGCAGGACATGGAACGCGCCCACAGCAAGGCCGACCTCATCATCGCCAAGCAACGCCATGGCCCCACCGGGACCATTCCGCTCTTCTTCGAGGCCGAGTTCACGCGCTTCGGCGATCTCGACACCACGCATGACCAAAGCTATGGCGACTGAATGCCCCATGGCCTCCTGAGCATTGATTGCGGCGCGGTGGTCCGGAACTGGCGCCGCCTTTGCGAGATTCACGCGAGCGGTGCGGTCGCTGCCGTGCTCAAGGCGGATGCCTATGGCCTCGGCGCGGCACCCCTCGCGACCGCGCTGCGCGATGCCGGCTGCCGGCATTTCTTCGTGGCCACGGTCGAGGAGGGCCACGCCCTGCGCGCCGCCCTGGGCGAGGGCCCGATGATCGCCGTGCTGGACGGGTTCCCCGCCGGCCGCCACAAGGGGCTGACGCCGGTGCTGAACAGCATCGAGCAATTCGCCGACCATTCCGGCCCGGTGATCCTGCATGTGGACAGCGGCATGTCCCGCCTCGGCCTCTCGCTCAGTGAGCTGGAGGCGCTGGCGGCGGACCCCGCGCCCCTGGAGCGCCTCGAGATCCTCTACATCATGACCCATTTGGCCGCGGCCGAGGAGCCGCAGCACCCGATGAACCTGGCCCAGCTCACCCGCTTCAACGAGGCCTGCCTCGGCCTGCCACGGGCGCGGCGCAGCATCGCCAATTCCTCCGGCATCTTCCTCGGGCCGCGCTTCGGCAGCGACCTGGCGCGGCCGGGGGCCGCCCTTTACGGCCTGAACCCGACGCCCGGCCGGCCCAACCCGATGGAGGCGGTCTTCACCCTGAGCGGCCAGATCCTGCAATTGCGCGACATCCCCGCCGGGCAGACGGTCGGCTATGGCGGCGCCTGGCTCGCGACACGGCCAAGCCGCATCGCCACCATCGGCATCGGCTATGCCGATGGCCTGCCCCGCGCGCTGGAAGGCAAGCTCCAGGGCCGCTACCGGGGGCAGGAATTTCCGTTGGTGGGCCGCGTCTCGATGGATTTGATGACCTTCGACGTCACCGGGATCCGCGGCGTGAAGCCGGGCCGCTGGGTCGAGATCATCGGCCCGGACCAGGATGCGGACCAGGTGGCGGGCATGGCGGGAACCATCGGCTATGAGCTGCTGACCTCGCTTGGCCGCCGCTTCCGCCGGGACTACACCCCGGCATGAACCGTTTCCTCGATGTGCTCGCGCTGATCGGGCGGGGCCTGATCGGCGCCTGCCGCACCCTCGGCAATGTCGCGATCTTCGCGGCCGTCGGCGTCTCGCATCTGGTGCGCCCGCCCTTCCAGTTCCGGCAGTTCTGGCGGCATTTCGTCGAGATCGCCTATTTCTCCCTGCCTGTGGTGGCGCTGACGGCGCTCTTCACCGGCATGGTGCTGGCCTTGCAGAGCTTCACCGGCTTCTCCCGCTTCAACGCCGAGAGCGCGATCGCGAGTGTCGTCGTGCTCTCGGTCACGCGCGAATTGGGGCCGGTGCTGGCCGCTCTGATGGTGGCGGGCCGGATCGGCGCGGCCATGGCGGCCGAAATCGGCACGATGCGCGTGACCGACCAGGTGGACGCGCTGACCACGCTCTCCACCGACCCGATGAAATACCTGGTGGCACCGCGCCTGCTGGCCGCCACGCTGGCGATGCCGCTGCTGGTGATCGTGGCCAATATCCTGGGCGTGATGGGCGGCTTCCTGATCGGCACGGTGAAGCTCGGCTTCGTGGCGCAGACCTATCTCGACAACACCTGGGACGTGCTGGAGGTGATGGACGTCGTCAGCGGCCTGGTGAAGGCGGCGGTGTTCGGCTTCGTCATCGCGCTGATGGGCAGCTGGTGCGGCTATAACAGCAAGGGCGGCGCGCAGGGCGTGGGCCAGGCGACGACGGCGGCGGTGGTGGCCTCCTCCATCCTCATCCTCGCGCTGGACTATGTGATCACGGAAGCGTTTTTCTCGCGATGAGCACCACGCCCAAAATCAGATTGCGCGGGTTGCAAAAATCCTTCGGGGCGAAGCGCGTGCTGGATGGCGTGGACCTCGATGTGCGGGCCGGGCATTCCATGGTGCTGCTGGGCGGCTCGGGCTCCGGCAAGTCGGTCACCATCAAGTGCATCCTCGGCCTGATCACGCCCGATGAGGGGCTGATCGAGGTGGATGGGCAGGATGTGTCCAAGCTCTCGCGGCGGGACCGCACGGCGCTGCGCGACCGCATCGGCATGCTCTTCCAGAATGGCGCGCTCTTCGACAGCCTGCCGGTCTGGGAAAACGTCTGCTTCAAGCTGCTGGCGCAGAAGCGCATCACCCGGGCCGCCGCGCGCGACAAGGCGGCGGAGGTGCTGGCCCAGGTGGGCCTTGCCGCCAGCGTGGGCGACCTTTCGCCCTCCGAGCTGTCGGGCGGCATGCAGAAGCGCGTGGCGCTGGCCCGCGCCGTGGCCTCCGAGCCCGAAATCATCTTCTTCGACGAGCCGACGACGGGCCTCGATCCCATCATGGGCGCGGTGATTGACGGCCTGATCGTGGATTGCGTGGAGCGGCTGGGCGCCACCGCCTTCTCCATCACGCATGACATGGCGAGTGCGCGCCGCATCGGCGATGACGCGGCGATGATCCACAAGGGCCGGATCATCTGGACCGGCGAGGCCGCCCATCTCGGCGAGACGGGCAATGCCATGGTGGACCAATTCGCCCGCGGCGAGCGCGAAGGGCCGATCCAGATGGAATTGCGGAAGTAAAACAGGCCTCCGGCGGCTGGGGCCGAGGCCCCAGACCCCGTCAATGGAATGGGGTCTGGGGCCCGTGGCCCCAGCCGCCGGAGGCCCTTTTCTCAGGGCGTCCGCGCCGCCTCGATGATCTCGCGAAACAGCCGCGCCGGCAGCGTGCCGCCGCGCACATCATCCATGCCCGCATTGTCGTCATTCCCGAGCCAGACGCCGATCACCAGCGGGCCCGTGGGCATCTGCACGAAGCCCATGAACCACGCGTCGCGGTAATCCTGCGTGGTGCCTGTCTTGCCGCCGGTGACGAGGCCCGGGATGGCCGCCGCGCGGCCGGTGCCGGAGCGCACCACGCTCACCATCATGTTGCGCATGCGCTCCGCCGCCTCGGCGCTGATGACCTGGGCGGGCTCAGTGCGGGGTGCCGGCAGGCTGCGGCCCTCGGCCTCCACGCGCTGCATGCCATAGGGGGTGATGCGCCGCCCACCATTGACCATGGCGGCATAGCCGGCGGCGAGGTCAATGAGCTTCACCTCGCCCGTGCCGAGCGCGATCGAGGCATCGCGCGGGAAGCGGCCATTGACGCCAAGGCGCATCGCCACATCGGCCACGCCGCGCGGCCCGCCGCCCATCTGCATGACGCGCACGGCGGCCGTGTTCACGGAATGCGCGAAAGCCTCGTCCAGCGTGACGGAACCGCGCGTGCGCCAATGGCCGTTGGAGGGCGACCAGCGGCCCATGGTGAGCGGCCCGTCCGCCACCTGGTCGAAGGGCGATGCGCCATGCTCGAGTGCGGCCAGATAGACCATGGCCTTGAAGGTGGAGCCAGGCTGGCGGCGGGCATTGGTCGCGCGGTTGAAGGGGCTGCGGCGGAAGTCGCGCCCGCCCGCCATGGCACGGACCGCGCCGGTATTGGCATCGAGCACGATCACGGCGCCCTGCCCCACCCGCGCCTCGCGCCCCGCCTGGTCGAGCAGGGCGCCGAGGCGGGTTTCCACCGCATTCTGCCAGCGCGGGTCGAGCGTGGTGCGGATGACGAGGTCGGCGCTGCCCGGGAAGGCGGTGGGGATGTCCTCGAAGATCCAGTCGGCGAACCAGCCGCCATTGCGCGAGGGGCGCGGCGGGATCGCCATGTCCTGCACGGCGCGCTCCATCTGCTCGGCGGTGATGGCGCCGGTCGCGACCATGGCCGTCAGCACATCGCGCGCGCGGGCCATCGCGCCGTCGGGGTTGGCGCGCGGGCTGTAGCGTGAGGGCGCCTGCGGCAGGCCGGCCAGGATGGCCGCTTGCGGCAGCGTGAGCCGCCGGGCGGAGACGCCGAAATAGAGCCGCGCGGCCGCATCCACCCCATAGGCGCCGCCGCCGAGATAAACGCGGTTCAGGTAGATCTCGAGCAGTTGGTCCTTGGTGAAGCGGTTCTCGAGCCAGAGCGCCATCAGCGCTTCCTGCACCTTGCGCCGCGTGCTGCGCGCCGGGCTGAGAAACAGGTTTTTCGCCAATTGCTGCGTCAGCGTGGAGCCGCCCTGCACCACGTCGCCCGCGTTCCAATTGGCATAGGCCGCGCGGGCCAGGCCGATCACGTCCAGGCCGAAATGCTGGTGGAAGCGGCGATCCTCGATCGCGAGCAAAGCGGCGGGCAGATGCGCCGGCAGGTCCCGCAGGCGCAGCGTCTCGCCATAGAGATCGCCCTGCGTGCCGAGCGGCCCGCCCTCGGCGGTCTGGAGCGTCACGCTGGGGCGGCGTTGATGCGTCAGCGCCGCATCGGCGCGGGGCATGTCATGCGTGAACCAGAGCAGCACGGCCGCGAAGGCGAGCATGCCCCAGATGAGCAGGATGATAGCCAGCCGAAAGAGAAGCCCGCCGAGGCTGCGGCGGCGCTTCGGGGGCGCGGCGGTGCGCCCGGGGGATTTTGGCCCGCTCGGGGGGGACCGTGATTCGACCCGGGGGGAGGGCCGGCTGGCAGGGGCCGGGGTTCGCAGCCTGGCGGCCGCCACTCTCGGCATGGCGAGGCTTTAGCATGGCGGCGGGCCGCGTGCATCAGGGAGTTTGGGGCGTGGGCGGCCAGGCCTGGGGCACCTTGCCGCTTGACCCCGGCCCGCAGGATCGCCATTCCAAGCCTTTCGGGCCGATGGAGGGTCCGGCCGCAACGCGGCCGGCGCGCCGCGACCGACACATCCACCGGGCGCGCCTCCCACGGCGCGAAGGCAAGGCGGCGGAGCCGCCGCCCGCCGTCTGAGGGCAAGAATATGAACTGGATTTCCGAGTGGGCCCTGCCCAAGATCAAGACGCTCTTCGGCACCTCGCGCGAGATGCCGGACAATCTCTGGCACCAATGCCCCAGCTGCCAGAAGATGATCTTCCAGACGGACCTGGAGAAGAACCTCCGCGTCTGCACGCATTGCGGCCACCATATGCGGCTTTCGGCCAAGCAGAGGCTCGACGCCACGCTGGATGAGGGCTGGCAGAAGATCGAGCTGCCCAAGGCGCCGGCCGATCCGCTGCGCTTCCGCGACCAGCGCCGCTATTCCGAGCGCCTGCGCGACGCGCAGACGAAATCCGGCATGGATGACGCCGTGCTGGTCGGCCATGGCCAGATCGAGGGCCAGCGCGCCGTCGTCGCCGTCTTTGAATTCGCCTTCATGGCCGGCTCCATGGGCGCGGGCGTGGGCGAAGCCATCGTCACCGCCGCACGCCTCGCCGTGCTGCAGGATGCGCCGCTGATTGTGTTTGCCAGCTCCGGCGGCGCGCGCATGCAGGAGGGCGCGGTCAGCCTGATGCAGATGCCGCGCACCGTCATCGCGACGCAGATGGTGAAGGATGCGGGCCTGCCCTTCATCGTCGTGCTGTGTGATCCGACAACGGGCGGCGTGACCGCCAGCTTCGCCATGCTGGGCGACATCCAGATCGCCGAGCCTGGCGCGCTGATCGGCTTCGCCGGTGCGCGCGTGATCGAGCAGACAGTGCGCGAGAAGCTGCCCGAAGGCTTCCAGCGCGCGGAATACCTGCTGGAGCACGGCATCCTCGACATGGTGGTGAAGCGCGCCGAGATGCGCGAGACGCTGGCGCGCGTCATCCGCTTGCTGCGCGCGGCCGAGGAAGCGCCGGCCGCGGCATGACCGGTATTGCACGAGTGGCCGCATGAGCGGCCGGGCGGAGGCGATCATTGACCGGATGCACGCGCTGCATCCGAAGCTGATTGATCTGAGCCTGGGCAGGCTGGAGACACTCCTCGGCAAGCTCGGCCATCCGGAGCGGCGGTTGCCGCCGGTCGTGCATGTGGCCGGCACCAACGGCAAGGGCAGCACCTGCGCCTTCCTGCGCGCCATCGGCGAGGCCGCCGGGCAGCGCGTGCATGTCTATACCTCGCCCCACCTGGTGCGCTTCCACGAACGCATCCGACTGGCCGGCGCGCTCGTGGCCGAGGATGCGCTGAGCGACGCGCTGGAGGAGGTGGAGCGGGTGAATGGCGCAACACCCATCACCGTCTTCGAGATCACCACCGCCGTCGCCCTGCTGCTGTTCAGCCGCGTGCCCGCCGACCTGCTGGTGCTGGAGGTCGGGCTCGGCGGGCGCTTCGACGCGACCAATGTGATCGCGGCCCCTGTGGCGACGGCGATCGCCAGCATCTCCATGGACCACATGGAATTCCTGGGGGACACGATCGCCAAGATCGCCTTCGAAAAGGCCGGCATCATCAAGCCCGGCGTGCCCTGCGCGACGGGGCGGCAAGCGGAGGAAGCGCTGGCCGTGATCGCCGCCCGCGCGGCCGAGCTCAGCGCGCCGTTGCTGGCGCGCGACGCCGCCTGGCGCATGGAGCGCGAAGGCACGGCGCATCGCTTCACCGATGGGCAGGGGAGCATTCTCCTGCCCGAACTCGGCCTGAAGGGCGCGCACCAGCCGGACAATGCGGGCATCGCCATCGCGGCACTCCGCGCCTGGAACCCGGCCTGGCTGAGCGAGGATGCGATCATCCGCGGCGTGGCCGCGGCCGAATGGCCGGCCCGCATGCAAAGGCTGCGCGGGCGCCTCGCCCCCCCTGCCCCCTGGGAGCTCTGGCTGGATGGCGGGCATAATGCCGGCGCCGGCCAGGCGCTGGCGGCGACGCTGGCGGAGTTCCAGGATCGGCCGCTGCACCTCGTCATCGGCATGAAGCAGGGCAAGACGGCTTCGGGCTTCATGGCACCGATCCTGCCGCTCGCCACCAGCGTGACGGCGGTGGCCGAGCCGGGGCAACACCTCGCCATGGCGGTGGAGGATATCATCGCGGCGAGCGGCGGTGTCGCGAGGCCGGGGCCGGATGTGCGCGCGGCACTTGCGCGGCTGGTGGCCGAGGAAGCGCCCGGGCGCGTGCTGATCTGCGGCAGCCTCTACCTCGCGGGCGAGGTGCTGAAGCTGGATTGATCGGCTATCGCGATGCGTCCGGATGTTTGCGGGAGAGCAGGTTGACCGAAACCTCCGCCCGCCCCTGGTTGTTGCCGTAGAAGTACCAGGTCAGACCCCAGGGGACGGCGTCGTTCACATAGAGGAAGAGCGGCCCGCTGCGGCGTGCGGTCAGCTCCGCGCGATAGACCTGCTCCGTCCCGGACGAGACCAGCCGCCAATCCGGCGCCTGCCTGTCCCCACCCGTCTCGCCGATGCGCGCCATCAGCTTGAACCAGGGTTCGCCCCAGTGCCGGCGCCAGGGTGCGAAGAGCGCCATGCCAGGGCCGGGCGGCGCGACGAGCCCGTTCGGCGAGGCCGGGAGGCTGAGGTCCAACCAGGAATCGCGGGCGGGAATCCGCACCAGGACCTCGTAACGCGCATCGGCCTCCAGCGTGGCACCGGTCCTGTAGCAAAGGCTGGCCGGCAGCGAGGGGGGCGCCGTCGGCGCATTCTTCGACGTGCACACAAACCCGAAGGATTCGCTGACGGACATCGCGCTGACGCTGACCAGCGCATCGGCAAGAGCGACCGTGACCAGCCCGGCGAAGGCCGGCAGCAGCCCCCGCCGCGCGAAGTTCCAGAAGCCGACATAGCCCTCATGCGTCCGCAATCGCTGGACCCAGGCGTTGACGGGGCCGGGCGCCCTGGGTTCGGGCAAGCGGGGTGCCAGCGGCGGCAGCCCGGAGTGGCTGGACCAGACCGGGCGCATCTCGTCCTGGATGCGCCGGTCGAGCTGACTGCCGGCCACATTGGCGCCGATCAGCAGGATGACCGCGACGACCAGCGTCCCCGGTTGGGACGCTGCCGCCGCCACCCAGCCTGAGAGCATGCCCGGCAGGATGCCACCCAGCGCCTGGATCACCGGCGAGAGAAAGCACCACCCGCCCAGGCAGCTTTGCGCCTCGAACCAGACCGGGAAGGCGGCGATGAAGACCGTGATCGCAAGCGCCAGGAAATAGCTCACGCGGCGCCACCAGACGAAGTTGAACACGCCCTCCCGCGCCTGCTTGAAGGCGACCGGCTCGGGCGGCTTGGCCAGGCCGGAATATTCCGCAAGACACTGATGGCCCCCTCCGACCAGGGCGATCTTGAAGTCCAGCCTCGCGCTGATCGGCGCATAGCCGTCATGGCCGATCTGGATCCGGCGCAGGACGCTCTCATGCAGCAGGGGCGTGCCGATCTGCACGGAGAAGGCAGCCCCCCGGCGCGGCCGCTGGTCCTTCAGAATCTCGAGGTCGCGCGGGCGATAGCGGTAATAGCTGGCAAGGCCGCGGCGCGAATCATGCAGCGTGGCGTTCTCATCGGCGCGCGCGCGGATCTGCGCCCTGGCCTCGGGCCTGAACCGGAGCGCGCGCAGCCCCGGCTCCGCCCGTTCGAGCTCCTGGAGCATCCAGTCGAGCGTGACATGGGCCAGGCCATCATCCGGATAGCCGCCCCCGACATCGGCATGCACGCCGGCGAACCAGACCTGGCGGATGCGCTCCGGATCCTCCGGGGGCTTGCCGCCCGGATGCTCGTTCCAGAGCCGCGGATGGAAGGTCTGGCGCTGTTCGTCGAGGGCGAGGGCGTGGCGGGCGCGATGCACCTTCGGGTTCAGGTCGGCATTGGCCATGTTGAGGGGAAGGATGAAGCGATCAATCGCGCGGACCAGTTCCTCGATCGGCAGGCCATAGGCATCCACCGTGTCCCAGACGCCAACGAACTCGATGCGGTCCGGGAATGCGTTGCGGGTCTTGTCGTAGGGCGCCTCACCCGGGATGGGCGTGAGGCGGTGCCAGCGCTGGATGATCGCGTCCCGCAGCGGGCGCAGATGGAGCAGAAGCTGGCGCTTGTTGTGGCGGCTGCGCCGGTATTCGCGATACGCGGCGGCCACCGCGCGGTCCAGCGCCGCCTCATTGCCGTGATAGGGGACGATTCCCTGATCCATGATCAGGCCGATGAGGATGCGAATGGTGAAGGCACCCCGGCTGAAGCCGAAGGCGTAGATGCGGTCTCCCGGCTCGTAGGTGCGGCACAGGAACGCATAGAGCTCGCGCACATTCCGCGCGAGGCCGTAGCCGAAAGCCCCACCGGCCAAGGCCAGCGGCCGGAAGCCGGAAGTGCCCACGCCATCATCGTAGAAGGCGAATTGGCGCGGCGCGCGCGGATCCGGCGGATCCGCCAGGTCGAGCGACTCGTAGAGCCGGCGCACATTGGTCTTGAACAGGCTGCCGGAACTGTTCCCCGTCCCATCCGACAACAGGATGATGTTGCGGGCAAGGCGGGGCGGGGCAGCGGTCATGTTCAGCTCGTCAGCCGTAAGCATGCACTCTGCGGCATTGATGCCGAAACGCAACCGCCCCTATTTGATCTCCTCGTCCGGCAGGACGCCGAAGATATCGCCGCGCTTGATGAAGCCGCGGCGGTCCTGCACCGAGACCTCGCACCAATCGCTTCCGGCCTCGCAGCCGCGGATGCGGCCGATCACGCCGGGCTTGAGGCGTGCGACGGGGGTGGAGGAATCCTCGGCGCGGCGGCGCAGCGGCACCTCGGCATTGGGATCGCCGCGGACGATGAAGGTGCGGCGGCCCGGCTGCAGGTTGGAGGCGGCCAGCCAGCCCTCCGCGCCGTCGGGGTCGCGGATGCGGCGCCACTGGTCATGCTCGCGGATGATCTGCACCGGCAGGTCGGAGCGCTGATAGCGCCACTCGACCGGGAAGCGCCGGTCGGGGCCGACGCGCAGGTTCACATCATTGGAGCGGAGTGCGGCGAAGCGCGGCATGGGCAGGCCGGTGACGCTGCCGATGGGCGGAATGGGCTCGGGCGGCGGCGGGGTGGCCGGCTGCGGCGGGGCGGCGGCGGCCGTCGCGGCGGCAGCAGCGGCCGCTGCGGCGGCGGCCGCAGCGGCGGCGCGGCGCTGCTGGGCCTGCTGGCGCTGGGCGGCGGTCTGTGGCGGGCGTTGCGCGCTGTTGGGCCGGGCCGCCGTGCCACCTTGCGCGGGCCGGGCCGCGCTGCCCTGCGCCGGGCGCGGGGCCTGCGGCGGCCGCGCGGCCGGGCGCGGCGCGGTGCCGGAGGAGGGCGCGGCCGAAGGCGAGGAACCGGCGGGGCGCGGCGGTGGAACGCTGCCCTGCCCGCCCCCCAGGCTCGACTGCGCGGCCGCCCCGCTCGCCAGGGCGAGGATGCCGCCGCCCGTCAGGGCGCAGACGGCCCCGCCCGTCAGGGCGTAGACGCAGAGCGCAGCAAGGGTCAGGCGAGCATGCATCACCCCCCTGGATGCCAAGCCATGCCGCGCCGGGTCAAGCGTCACAGCGAAATCACCTGGCCGCCGCCCACCGCGCCGAGGAAGGTGACGATGCCGGCCAGTTCGGTGCCCGGGGCCAGTTCCTCGCCATCGAGACCCTCGGCCTTCAGCCCGGCCTCGCAGACGATGCAGCGGACCTCGAGCGCCCGGGCGGCCTCCATCAGCATGGTGATGGTGGCGACCCCGGCGCGGGCCAGTTCGGCCTCACGCGGGTCATGTTCGAGCGGTGCGGCCTTGAGGAGCAGGCGGCAGCCGCCATTGGTGGCAAAGAGGGTGACCGGCCGGCCGAGCGAGGCCGCTGCGGTCGCCAGCATCAGCGCGTAATGCGCCCGCTCATGCCCGCCCGAGATGAGCAGCAGGCCGAGCGCGTTCATGGCCCATGCGCCGAGAGGTCATGGATGGTGGCGGAATCGCCGCACAGCGCACAGGCAGGGTCGCGCCGCAGCTTCACGGTGCGGAAGCGGGCATCCAGCGCGTCCCAGAGCAGCAGGCGGCCGGACATGTCCTCGCCGATACCGAGAATGACCTTCAGCACCTCGGTGGCTTGCAGCGTGCCCATCACACCGACCACGGCGCCCAGCACGCCCGCCTGGGAGCAGGTGGGGACCAGGCCCTCCGGCGGCATCTCGGGGTTGAGGCAGCGATGGCAGGGATGCGGCGCGCCCTCATGCGCGCGGAAGACGGAGAGCTGCCCCTCGAAGCGCAGCACGGCGGCGCTGACCAGGGGCTTGCCGAAGAGGTGGCAGGCATCGCCCAGCAGGAAGCGCGTTTCGAAATTATCGGTGCCGTCGCAGATGACGTCGTATTGGGGGATCAGCTCCTCCGCCGCCGCGCGGTCCATGCGGCGGGTGTGGAGCTCAAGGCGCACCTCGGGGTTCAGGCCGCGCAGGGCCTCGGCCGCGCTGTCGGTCTTGTTCTGGCCGAGGCGGGCGGTGCTGTGCGCCACCTGGCGCTGGAGGTTGGAGAGCTCCAGGTGGTCATGATCCACGAGGCCGATCGTGCCCACGCCGGCCGCCGCCAGATAGAGCGCCAGCGGCGAGCCGAGGCCACCCGCGCCGACCACCAGCACCCGCGCCTGGCGCAGCCGCGCCTGGCCGATGGCGCCCACCTCCTTCAGCAGGATGTGGCGCGAATACCGGTGCAGCTCGTCTTCGGTGAAATCGAGATCCATGACGGGCATATGGGGTGGCAGGGGCCGGGAGGGGAAGCCCTACAGCAACGCCTCGATCTCGCGCTTCAGCGCCTCGGGCTTGGTGGTGGGCGCATGGCGGGAGACGACATGGCCCTGCTTGTCCACGAGGAACTTGGTGAAGTTCCACTTGATGCCGTCGCCCAGGATCCCGCCCTTCTGCTTCTTGAGAAAATTGTAGAGCGGATGCGCCTCGGCCCCGTTCACCGCGATCTTGGAGAAGATCGGGAAGGTCACGCGATAGCTCGTGTCGCAGAAGCTCGCGATCTCGGCGTCCGTGCCCGGTTCCTGGGCGCCGAACTGGTTGCAGGGGAAGGCCAGCACCTCGAAGCCGCGGGGGCCGTATTCCTCCTGGAGTGCCTGGAGGCCTTTGTATTGCGGGGTGAAGCCGCATTTGGAGGCGACGTTGACGATGAGCAGGGCCTTTCCGGCATAGGCGCCGAGGCTCTGCTCCGTGCCATTGCCGAGCTGGGCGGTGAAGTCGTGGACCGTCACGCGGGTTCTCCTTGGTCAGCCGTGGCCCAGTTGCTGCTCGACCAGGCGGGCGAAGCAGCTGGCGCCGATCGGCAGCAAATCATCGTTGAAGTCATAGCGGCCGTGATGCACGGGCACATTGCCATGCTCCGGCGTCATCTGGCCCAGGAGCATGAAGGCGCCAGGGGCCTTCTCCAGATAATAGGCGAAATCCTCGCCGGCCGTCAGCGAGGGCAGGTTGGTCATGATGAGGTCATCGCCTACGACATCCCGCGCCGCCGCCTCGAAGGCGGAGGCTTCCTCCACCGTGTTGATGGTGGGCGGGTAGGAGCGGCGGTAATCGAGCGTGACCTCCACGCCATGGGCGGCGGCGATGCCATGGACGGTCTGGTGGAACAGCTCATCCATGGCGCGCCGGGTCGCGGGCTTCAACGTGCGGATGGTGCCGCGCATCAGCACCGTCTCGGGGATCACGATCTGCGAGGTGCCGGCCTGGAACTGGCCGATGGAGAGCACCACCGTCTCATGCGGGTCCATCCGGCGGCTCACCAGGTTTTGCAGCGCCGTATAGACCTGCACGGCGCAGGGCAGCGGGTCGAGCCCGCGATGCGGCTGGGCGGCGTGGCAGCTGCGGCCGGTGAGCGTCAGGTCGAAATAATCCACGGCCGCCAGCACCGTGCCGGGGCGGATGGCGGCGGTACCGAGCGGCAGGTCATAGGCGTTGTGGATGCCATAGACCTGGTCGCAGGGGTATTTCTCGAAAAGCCCGTCGCGCAGCATCTCGGCGGCACCCGTCAGGCCCTCTTCCGCGGGCTGGAAGATGAGGTGGACGGTACCGGAGAAGTTGCGCGTCTCAGCCAGGTAGCGCGCGGCGCCCAGCAGCATGGAGGTGTGGCCGTCATGGCCGCAGGCATGCATGCGGTTGGGGATGGTGCTGCGATGGGCGAATTCATTCAGCTCCGGCATGGGCAGCGCGTCCATGTCGGCGCGCAGGCCCAGCGTGCGGTTGCCCGGCCGCTTGCCACGGATGACGCCGACCAGGCCGGTCTTGCCGAAGCCGCGCTCGACCTCGATGCCCCAGGATTCCAGCTTCTCGGCGACGATGCCGCTGGTGCGGACTTCCTCGAAGCCGATCTCGGGATGCGCGTGGAAGTCGCGCCGCCATTCGGTCATCTCGGCGTGGAATTCGGCGATCCGGGGGATGGGCTGCATGGCAGGGTTCCTCAGGCGAAGCGGAAGGCGCCGTTGCTGACCACGACCACGTCGCGCTCGACGACGCGGGCGCGGAAGGCGGCGCCGTGGGCACGATGCCAGATTTCGGTGCGGATCGTCTCGCCGGGATAGACGGGCGAGGAGAAGCGCAGATCCATCGTGCCGAAGCGCGCCGTGTCGTAGTCGCAGAGGCTCTTCATCAGCGCATGGCAGACCACGCCGAAGGTGCAGAGCCCATGCAGGATGGGGCGCGGGAAGCCGGCCTTGGTGGCGACCTCGGGATCAATGTGCAGCGGGTTGAAGTCGCCGTTCAGGCGGTAATAGGCGGCCTGCTCGGGCCGCGTCGGCAGATCGAGCACGAGGTCGGGCGCGCCTTCCGCCTCGGGGTGCGGCGCCTTCACCGGGCCGGATGCGCCGCCGAAGCCGCCATCGCCACGGGCGAAGGTGGTCATCGCCACGGTGGCGAGCTTTTCGCCGGTCGTGGCGTCGCGGATCACGCGCTCGGAATAAATGAGCGCGCCCTTGCCGGCACCGCGATCCACCAGGCCGGTGACGCGTGAGGTGCCGATGATCTCGCCGCTGACGGGCAGCGGGCGGTGCAGGGTCAGCGACTGCTCGCCATGCACCACGCGCACCCAATCCACGCCGGTGTCGGGCGCCTTCAGCCAGAAGCCGGGATAACCCAGCACCACCGCCATGGAGGGCATGGCGGTGAGGCCGGGCTCATAAGTGAAGGGGAGCTGGCGGAGATCCATCGGGTCCTGCCCCAGGCCGATGGAGAGGTTGTAGAGCGCCACATCCTGCCAGCGCAGATTCTGGCGGATTTCCGGGATGGGATAGGCGAGGAGCTTCTCGGCAATGATCATTCCCCGATCTCCAGCACGGCATCGGCGGCGAAGGCGCCCTCGCCTTCCGGCAGCACCAGCAGCGGGTTGATATCCACCGAAAGCAGGCGCGGCCCGGCGGCGACGGCGAAGGTGGAGAGGTTGGCCAGCGCCTGGGCGAGCGCCGTCACATCGGCCTTGCGGCGGCCACGCACGCCGTCCAGCAAGGGAAAACCCTTGAGGCCGCGGATCATCGCTTCGGCTTCCGGCACGCCGAAGGGGCAGCGGCGGAAGGCGACGTCCTTCAGCACCTCGATGAAGATGCCGCCCAGGCCCACCATGGCGACGGGGCCAAAGACCGGGTCGCGCACCAGGCCCAGCGCCATCTCCACGGCGCCCTTGATCTGGCGGGCGACGAGCACGCCCTCGATGCGCGCGCCGGGCGCGCGTTCTGCGGCGCGGGCGAGGAGGGTGGCGAAGCCCTCGCGCACCGCGGCCTCGCTGCCGATGTCGAGCAGCACGCCGCCAATCTCGCTCTTGTGCAGGATGTCGGGGCTCAGGATCTTCAGCACGACGGGGAAGCCGAATTCGTGGGCTGCGCTGACGGCGGCCTCCACATCGGCGCAGGCGCGCTCCGGCACGGCCGGGATGCCGCTGGCTGCGAGGATGCGCTTGCCCTCGGCCTCGGTCGGCGTGGTTGCCGGCAGGCTCACTTGCGGCAAGGCGGGGACGGGCGGCGCCACGCGGGCGAAGGCCTCGCCGAAGCGGCCCATGGCATGGAGTGCGACCACGGCGCGCGTCGGGTCCTCGAAGATCAGGAAACCGTCCTTCTCATATTCGCGGATCATGTCGCGCGGCGCGATGATGGAGAGCGCCCAGAGCCGGTCCTGGTGCTGGTCCGCCACCGCCTTCATCTGCGCCCGCAGCTTGGGTGCCACCGATTTCGACGCGCCCACCTGCGTGAAGAAGCCGAGGCAGGAGGTATAGCCGCCATCCACCACCATGGCGGTGGCGAATTCGCCGATCAGCTCCGTCTGGTTGATCGCCTGCGCCGTGCAATCCACGGGGTTGCGCGGCGCGCAGAAGGGCACGAAGCCGCGCAGGCGATCCTGCGCCGGCTGGGGCATTTCCGGCATCTCGAAGCCGATGGATTCCGCCACGTCCGAGATCAGCACGCCGGCCCCGCCCGAGACGGTGACCACGCCCAGCGTGTTGCGGACGGGGTAGATCTTCTTCGTGGCCGCATAGGCGATGTCCAGCAGCTCTTCCGTGTTGCGCGCGCGCACCACGCCGAATTCCTGCAGCACCGCATCCGTCACCGCGTCATCGCCCGCGATGCTGGCGGTGTGCGATTGCGCGGCGGCCTGGCCCAGCGCGCTTCGGCCCACCTTCATCATCACGATGGGCTTGCGGTTGCGCCGCGCGAGGTCAAGTGCGGCCAGGAAGCGCTCGCCCTCGCGGATGCCTTCCGCATAGGCGCAGATCACGTCCACATCGGGGCTTTGCGCCATCCAGCCCAGCACGTCGCTCAGCGTCACCTCGGCCTCGTTGCCGGTGGTGATGCAGATCTGCGTGCCGATCTCGCGGTCGCGCGCGATGGAATAGAGATGCGTGCCATAGGCGCCGGATTGCGAGGCGATCCCGATGCGGCCCGGCAGCGGCCAGCCGCTCTCGAAGCTGGCCGAGAAGGTCGCATAGAAGTTGATCGCGGAGTTGAAGAGGCCGAGGCAGTTGGGCCCCAGCAGCCGCATGCCGTGCTTGCGGGCGCTGGCCACCATCACATCCTGCGCGGCGGCCCCGCCCGCATCCATCTCGGCGAAGCCGGCGGTGAAGACGATGGCGCCCTTGCAGCCGCGGGCACCCAGATCCTCCACGGCCTGCAAAGCAGCCTGGCTCGGCACCGCGACGATGGCGACATCGGGGGTCTCGGGCAGGCTGTTCACATCAGCGTAGCTTTTCAGGCCCTGCACCGTCGGCCGCTTCGGGTTCACCGGGTAGATGGCACCCTGGAAGCCCCGTTGCAGCATGTAGGAGATGGGGCGGCCGCCGATGCGCACGGGTTCGTCGGAGGCGCCGATGATCGCAATGGACCGCGGATTGACCACCGGGTCGAGCGAAGAGAAATCCATGTTGTTCGTTTCCTCGGACGTCTTTTTTGTCAGCCTGCCAGCAGGCTCTGGAAGATCGGCACGGCACGGTTGAGCTGATCCAGCGCCACGCATTCATGCGGCGTGTGCGCGGTCTCGATCGGGCCCGGGCCCAGCACCACGCAAGGTGCAATGGCCTGGAGTTCCGAGGCATCCGTCCCGTAGGGCGCGGTGCGCGGCGCCTGGCCGGTGATGGCGGAGGCGCGGCGGATCAGCGGGTGGTCGGCGGGGAGTTCCGGCGGATGGCCCTCATGCGCTTCCTCCAGCGTCAGGCCATTGGCACGCGCCGCTTCGCGCATCGCGCTCAGCACCGGTGAGGGATCAATCCTGTGGCTGTAGCGGAACTTGATGCGGGCGGTGGCTTTCGCGACTGTCACATTCACCGCGGTGCCGTGATTGTCCACCACCAGGTTGAAGTCGCTGAAGACCGGGTCATAGGCCGTGTCCTGCAGGGCGGGGTCGTTCCGCAGGCGTTCGAACATGGCCTTCACCTCGACCAGGAAGGGGATCAGCGCCCAATTGGCGTTCAGCCCCTTGCCGGTGGAGGAATGCGCCTGCACGCCCTCGGCCGTCGCCGTGAAGGCGATATGGGCGCGGTGGCCGCGCACCGGGATCAGGCTCGTGGGCTCAGCCACCACGATGCCAGCGAGGGCCGCGCGCTGCGCCAGCTTGGACTGGCCGGCGATGATGCGCGCACCTTGCTTCGTCGTCTCCTCATCCGTCGTGATGAGCAGCGTGGCGCGGGGAGCCGTCTTGGCGGCCATGACGCAGGCGGCGACCGCCCCCTTCATGTCCACCGAGCCCAGGCCGTGCAGCACGCCATCGCGGATCGCGCCGCTCCAGGGATCGTCCGTCCAGCCCGTCGCGGGCACCGTGTCCATGTGGCCAGAGAGGGCGAGGCCCCCCGGGCCGCCGCGATGGGCCACCAAAGCGCGCTTGGCCACGCCGCTGCCATCCACATAATCCAGCCGCTCGACCTCGAAGCCCTCGAGTTCGGCCTCGATCCGCTCGGCGACGGCGACGTTGGAGAGGTGGCTGCGGCTGTCCATCCGCACGAGATCGGCCGCCAGGCGGGCAAGTTCGGTTTCCATAGGGGGCGAGGCTTGCCCGAAGCGGGCTTGCGCGCAACCCTGGCCGGCATGACCTCCTATCTCGATCCGCGCTCGGGCCGCACCTATCCGCTCGAAACCCCGCGCTGGTGCGGCGATGACCGCGCCCCCCTGCTGCTGACGGACCTGCCGGGAATCGGGCGGGACGACATCGCCTCGGGGGTGCGCAGCATCTGGCGCTACGCCGCCGCCCTGCCCTTCCTGCCGGCCAAGCCGATTTCCATGGGCGAGGGCTGCACGCCGCTGGTGGAAATGCCCCTCGCCGGCGAGACGGCGCTGCTGAAATGCGAATGGTTCATGCCGACCGGCAGCTTCAAGGATCGCGGCGCCTCGGTGATGCTCTCGTTGCTGCGGGAGCAGGGGGTAAATGCCGTTCTGGAGGATTCCTCCGGCAATGGCGGGGCGGCCGTCTCCGCCTATGCGGCCGCGGGCGGCATGGCGGCCACCATCTTCGTGCCCGCCAGCACCAGCCCGGCCAAGACGGTGCAAAGCCGGGCGGCGGGGGCGCATATCACGCTGGTGCCCGGCTCGCGCCAAGATTGCGCCGATGCGGCGGAGCGCGAGGCGGAGCGCATCTTCTACGCCAGCCACAACTGGCAGCCCTTCTTTCTGCAAGGCACCAAGAGCCTGGCCTATGAGCTGTGGGAGGACTTTTCCTTCGCGGCGCCGGATAATGTGATCGTCCCCTGCGGGGCGGGGTCCAACGTGCTGGGGCTGCACATCGGCTTCTCGGAGCTGCTGCGCGCGGGGCAGATCAGCAAGCTGCCGCGCATCTTTGCGGCCCAGCCCGCCAATTGCGCGCCCATCGCCCGCGCGGCGCTGGGTCTGGACCCCGTAGCCGCGCAGCCGACCATCGCGGAGGGCACGGCCATCGCCCAGCCCCTGCGCAGCAGCGAATGCCTGCGCGCCATGCGCGAAAGCGGCGGCGGGGCGGTGATGCTGAGCGAGGCGGAGATCGCCGAGGCCTCGCTGATGCTGGCCAAGCGCGGCGTCTATGTGGAACCCACCTGCGCCCAGGCCGCCGCCGCCTTCGGCAAGCTGCTCGCCTCGGGCAAGATCGCCGGGCGCGAGAGCACGGTGGTCGTGCTGACCGGCACCGGGCTGAAATCCACGCCCCGCTACGCCGAGCTGCTGGGAGTGCCCGTATGAGCCCGCGCATCGCCCTTCTGGGCTTTTCCATCGAGTGCAACCGCTTCGCACCCATCGCGACCGAGGCGGATTTCGCTTATCGCTGCCTGCTGCGCGGCGAGGCCATCGTGACCGACGCGCGCAGCGCCAGCCCCCAGGCGCTGGGTGAAATGCCCGGCTTCGTCACCGCGATGGACGCCACCGGCCCCTGGCAGCCGCGCCCCCTGACGCTGGCCATGGCCGAGCCCAATGGCCCGGTGGAGCACGCCTTCTTCGAGAGCCTGATGGAGGAATGGCGCGTGGGGCTGCGGGCCTTGCGCGGTCAGGTGGAGGGCGCCTTCTGCGTCATGCATGGCGCGGGGCTGACCACCGTGCTGGATGATCCCGAGGGCGCGGTGCAGGCGCTGGTGCGGGCCGAGTTGGGGGAAATCCCCTTCATCTGCACCTATGACCTGCACGCCAATGTCAGCGACGCCAATGTCGCGCTGAACGACGCCTATGTGGGCTATCTGACGAACCCGCACATGGACATGCGCGCGCGCGGCGAGGAGAGCGCGGGCCTGATGCGCCGGCTCTTGAAGGGCGAGCGCTTCGTCCGCGCGCATCGGCGCCTGCCGATCGTCGCACCCACCGTCTCGCTCCTCACGGCGCAGGGGCCCTATGCGGAGGTGATCAACCTCGGCCAGGAGCGGCGCGCGGCGGATCCGCGCATCGTGAACGTCTCGGTCATGGCGGGCTTCGCCTATGGCGACACGCCCTTCAACGGCATGTGCGCCATCGTCACCGCCACGCATCAAGGCGCGGCCGATGCGCTGGCGGATGAGCTGGCGGATGCCGCCTGGGCGCGGCGCGATCGCTTCGTGGCGAAGCTGACGCCGCTGGAGGAAGCGACCGAACGCGCGCTGACCAGCCCGACGCCGCTGGCCTTCGCCGATGTGGCGGACAATCCGGGCGGCGGCGGGCGCGGAAACACCATGTGGTTGCTCGAAGCCTTTCATCGCGCCGGCGTGCAGGGCGCCGTCTTCGGCGTGATCCATGACCCGGCCTTGGTGGGGGAGGCCAAGGCGGTGGGCGTCGGCGGCCAGTTCGAAGCGCGCTTCAACCGCGCCGCCGAGCAGGACCCTTTCAGCCGCCCCTTCGCGGCCGAGGCCGAGGTGAAGGCGCTCTCCAACGGCCAGGTCACGGGGCGGCGCGGCATCTTCGCGGGCACGGCGATGCAGCTGGGCGATACCGCCTGGCTCAGGCTGGGCGGCATTGACGTGGTGGTGATCAGCCAGCGCACGCAATGCGCGGACCCCGCCTTCCTCGAGCATCTGGGCATTGATGTGGGTGCCGCGCGCTGCGTCGTGGTGAAGTCGCGCGGGCATTTCCGCGGCGGCTTCGATGAATTCTTCGCGCATGAGCAGATTGTCGAGGTGGATGCGCCGGGCCTCACCTCGCCCATCCTCTCCCGCTTCGACTGGACGAAATTGCCGCGGCCCGTGCTGCCGCTGGATCAGGACGCCGCGCGATGAATCTCGATGAATTGACCACGCCGGCCCTGGTGCTGGATCTGGGTGTGCTGAAGCGCAATCTGGCGATGATGCAGCGCGCGATCGCGCGGCATCCCGGCGTGGTGCTGCGGCCGCATTTGAAGACCGCGAAGTCGCGCGACGTGGCGATGCTGGCGGCACCGAATTTCGGGCCGATCACCGTCAGCACGCTCGCCGAGGCGCGTTACTTCGCCGAGGGCGGCTGGCGGGACCAGATCTATGCGGTGGGGATCACGCCGCAGAAGCTGGATGCGGTGGCCGCGCTGAACGCCACCGGCGCCGATGTGAAGGTCATCACCGATGATGTGGAAGCGGCGCAGGCCATCGCGGCGCATCCAGGCAAAATCCGCGCGCTGGTCGAGGTGGATGTGGGCGAAGGCCGTGGCGGCGTCCCGCCCGACGAAGCCCGGGCGATTGCAGCGGCATTGGGGAACAAGCTCGCCGGTGTCTTCACCCATGCGGGCCATTCCTATGGCGGGCGCAGCATCCCCGAGATGGCCGCCATCGCCGAGCTGGAGCGCGCGGGCGTGGTGCGCGCGGCCGAGGCGCTGCGCGAGGCGGGCTTCGCGCTGGAGATCGTGAGCCTCGGCTCCTCCCCCACCGCGCTGCACGCGGAACGGCTGGACGGCATCACCGACATCCGCGCCGGCGTCTACATGTTCGGCGACCTGTTCCAGGCGCAGCTCGGTACCCATCCCGAGGGCGATATCGCGGTGACGGTGCTGGCGAGTGTCATCGGCCGCAAGCCCGCTCGCGGGGCGCTGCTGCTGGATTCCGGGGCGCTGGCGATGAGCAAGGACCGCAGCACGGAAAAGGCCCCGCGCGACTACGGATTCGGCCTGGTGCTCGACATGGATGGCGGCAACACGCTGGGCGAGCCCATCCTGGCGCGCGTCCATCAGGAGCATGGCGAGGCGGTGCCCGCCCCCATGCTGCCCATCGGCACCAAGCTACGCGTCGCCCCCAATCATACCTGCCTGACAGCGGCAGCCTTTGACCGCTATCATGTGGTGGATGGATCGCGCGAGGTGATCGCCACATGGCACCGGGTGAACGGATGGTAGCGCATCAGGACTGGTCCGCGCTGCGGGCGGCCGAGACGGAGCGCATGCTGGCAGCCTGCACCCGCTGCGGCGCCTGCTTCGAGGCCTGCCCGATGATCCCTTACGCCCCGGACGCGCGCGGCACCGATGCGAAGGCCGCGGTCATTGGCGTGCTGGATGTGCTCTCCGGCGGCGCGGGCGATGCCGCCGCGCGCAACTGGATCAGCGTCTGCACGCGCAGCGGTTCCTGCAACGAGGCCTGCCCGGAGGCGGTGAATCCCATGCTCATGCTGCGGCTGGCCAAGTGGCAGGCGCAGGAGGGCGGCGTGATTCCGAAGCGCGATGCGGCGGAGACCATGTCCCGCGTGAAGGTCTTCGCGCGGCTGTCTTTCACCGACAAGGAGCAGGGCGAATGGCTGTGAGCACGTTCTGGTATGGCTGCAACATGACGCGGCATGGCGAGATCATCCGCCTCAGCCAGCGCATCCTGGAAGCCGTGGGGGTGGAGGCCGCGCCTGTCGGTGGCCCCGGCGCCTGCTGCGGCAGCCCGAAGGAGAGCGCGCCCCGCATCGCGGAAGGCATGGCCGACCGGACGATGGAGAAGTTTGCCGCCAGCGGCACGCCGCGCGTCATCACCTGGTGCCCGTCCTGCCACGCCAATCTCGATGACTTCATGGGGCAGACCAAGGAGCAGAATTTCGACAGCCAGCATCTCTGCGAAGCGATCCATGAGCAGCGCGACCGGCTCGCGCCGCTGCTGACGCAGCGGGTTTCGGCGAGGGTCTTCGTGGACCGGCATGTGGGGTTCCAGGGGCGGGTGCCGGTGAATGACATCATCCCGGAATTGCTGGGGATGATTCCGGCTGTTGAGGTGGTGGACCACCCTTATCGCGCGCCGAGCTACATGTGCTTCGGCCTGGCCAGCGTGCCCGGCGCGCTGGCCGATGTGCAGCGGACCACGCTGGCCGCCATGCGCGAGACGGGGGCAGACACGCTGGTGACCATTTTTCATTCGTGCCACCGCGAGATGATCGGGCTGGAGCGCGATCATGGCATTCGCGTGGTGAACTGGGTGCACCTGTTGGCCGAGGGCATGGGCCTGCCCTACGAGGATGAATACAAGGCTTGGCGCAACGCCGAGGACCCCACCGCCGCCATCGGCGCAGAGCGCGTGGCGGCGGCGGGCGAGGTGGCGGTCCGCAAGCTGGTAGAGCCGGAACTGACCCGCCCCAGGCTGGTGTAGCGGGGTCCGGGGCCTTCCGGCCCCGGCGGGTCCAGGGCAGAGCCCTGGCCTTCTATCCCCCCAAAGCGGCCTTCACCGCCGGCCCGGCCTTGGCCATATCCAGGCTGGCCGCGTGCTTGGCTTTCAGCACGGCCATCACCTTGCCCATTTCCTTGATGGTGGTGGCGCCCGTCTCGGCCACGGCGGCGGCCACGGCGGCGGCCAGGGCTGCGTCATCCATCTGCGTCGGCAGGAAGCTCTCGATCACCTGGATCTCGGCCTCTTCCTTGGCGGCGAGCTCCTCGCGATTGCCCTGGCGGTACATCTCGACCGATTCCCGGCGGGATTTCGCCATGCCGCGCAGCATGGCGATGATGGCCGGGTCCTCCAGCGGCGGGCCGGGGCGGGCTGCGATGTCCATGTCCTTCAGCTTGGCCGTGATCATGCGCAGCGTGCCCACGGTGGGGGCATCCTTCGCCAGCATGGCGGTTTTCAATTCGGTAGTGAAACGGCTACGAAGATCCATGGATCCAATCCTTACACGGGAAGTCGGGAGTGTTTTTCCCAGGGGCCGGGCTTCCGCCTTGCTCTGGGAAGTCATTTCCCACATATTGTAGCTCATGCGCACCGTGGAAGACATCCTAGCCCTCATGGGGGGCGCCGAGGCCGCGGCCGCCCAATGCCAGGTGGGCACCGAGGCCATTCGCAAATGGCGCCAAGCCAAGTCCATCCCGGCCAAGCACTGGCCCGCCGTGCTGGCCGCCACCGGCCTTGCCCTCTCCGACCTCACAAGCACAGCCCCCAATGGCGCAGCCCCCAACGCCCAGGAAGCCCCCATGCCCGAGCAGACCCCCGAAGGTGCCACCGCCGTCCTCGTCCTCGATGATGGCAGCGTGCATTGGGGTTGGGGCTTCGGCGCGCATGGCACGCAGGTGGCCGAGATCTGCTTCAACACGGGCCTCACCGGCTATCAGGAGACGCTGACCGATCCCTCCTATGCCGGGCAGATCATCAACTTCACCTTCCCGCATATCGGCATCGTCGGCACCAATGCCGAGGATATGGAGGCGGCGACACCGGTCGCCCGCGGCCTGATCGTCAAGCAGGATGTGACGGAGCCCGCCAATTACCGCGCCACGCTCAACCTGCAGGATTGGCTGAAGCGCCATGGCGTCTCGGGCATTTGCGGCCTGGACACGCGGGCGCTGACGGCGCGCATTCGCGATGGCGGCGCGCCCAATGGCGTGATCAGCTTCCCCGCCGATGGCCGCTTCGATATCCCGGCCCTGCTGGCCCAGGCCAAGGCCTGGCCGGGGCTGGAGGGGATGGACCTGGCCAAGGACGTCACCGCCCGGCAGGCCTATACCTGGGATGAAAGCTGCTGGTCCTGGGGCCAGGGCTTCGGGAAGCAGGTGGCGCCCGCGCATCGCGTCGTCGCGCTGGATTACGGCGCCAAGCGCAACATCCTGCGCTGCCTGGCCGATGCCGGCTGCCACGTGACCGTGCTGCCGGCCACGGCGACCGCCGAGGACATCCTGCGCGAGAAGCCGGATGGCGTGTTTCTCTCCAACGGCCCGGGCGATCCGGCGGCGACGGGCGTCTACGCCGTGCCCGCCATCCAGGGCGTTCTGGCGGCGAAGGTGCCGGTCTTCGGCATCTGCCTGGGGCATCAGCTGCTGGCCCTCGCCCTGGGCGCCAAGACCTTCAAGCTGGAGCGCGGCCATCGCGGCGCCAACCAGCCGGTGCAGGACCTCGCCACCGGGCGCGTCGAGATCACCAGCCAGAATCACGGCTTCGCGGTGGACCCGAACTCCCTGCCCGAGGGCGTGCGCGTCACCCATGTGAGCCTCTTCGACGGCACCAATGAGGGCATCTCCGGCCCTGGCTGCTTCTCGGTGCAGTACCATCCCGAGGCCTCGCCCGGCCCTTCCGATAGCCACTACCTGTTCCATCGCTTTGTGGAGATGATGGTCCAGGCCCGGGCCTGAAGCAGGGGGGCCTGAACACAGGGAGAAGCGGCAATGTTCGATCTCAAAGGGCGCGTGGCGCTCGTCACCGGCGGCAATGGCGGCATCGGGCTGGGCTTTGCCCGCGGCCTCGCCCGCGCCGGCGCCAGCGTCATGCTGGCCGGGCGCGATGCGGCCAAGAGCGAGGCCGCGCTGGCCGAGCTGCGCGCATTGGATGCGAAGGCCGAGGCGGTGAGCGCCGACGTGACCAACCCGGATTCCATCCAGGCGATGGTGGCCGCGACGGTCTCGACCTTCGGCCGGCTCGACATCCTCGTGAACAATGCCGGCACCAATATCCGCTCGCGCCCCGAGGAGACCTCGCTGGCCGATTGGCACACGGTGCTGAACACCAACCTGACCAGCACGATGTTCGCGGCGCAGGCGGCCTATCCGCATCTGAAGGCGGGCGGCGTGGGGCGCATCATCAACAATGGTTCGATGCTCTCCATCTTCGGCATGCCGCTGCATGCGGCCTATTCCTCGTCCAAGGGCGCCGTGGTGCAGCTCACCAAGACGCTGGCCACCGCCTGGGCGAAGGACGGCATCACCGTGAATTGCGTGCTGCCGGGCTGGATTGATACAGCGCTGACGCGCAAGGCTCGGCTGGACATGCCGAAGCTCGATGAGAATGTCCGCACCCGCGCGCCCGCCGGCCGCTGGGGCACGCCCGAGGATTTCGAGGGCATCGCGGCCTTCTATGCGAGCGATGCGGCAGCCTACATCACCGGCACCTCCATCGCCGTGGATGGCGGCTACTCCATCCAGGGATGAGGACGTGGCCCTGCCGGAATTCATGCAGATCGAGGCGCCCGTCTTCGCGCCGCGTCGCACCCTCTCCCTGCTGGAGACGGAGCAATTCCTGCTGCTCGCCGCATACCATCTCTGGCGCGACGATGTCTGGCCGATTGATGGCGAGGCGCTGGACAAGCTGCGCGGCGCCCTCTCGCCGCATCCCGTGCGCGACCAGAACAAGCAATTCGGCATGAACGTGCTGGAAATGGCGCTCGACCGGCTAAGCACGGCGGAGCTCATCGAGATCCGGCGGCGCGGCATCGTGCCGACGACGCGCGCCATCGAGGAGCTGGAGCGCGCGATCGCGGCGACAAAGAAGACGGCGGAAGACATGCTGCGCAAGCTGCTGGAGGATTGATGCCCTCCTTCGAAACCCTGCTGGTCTTCGCCGCCCTCTCGCTCGGCCTCGTGCTCACGCCCGGGCCGAACATGCTCTACCTCGTCAGCCGATCGCTGGCGCAGGGGACGCGGGCCGGCATGGTGTCGCTGGCCGGCTGCCAGATGGGCTCGCTCTTCATCATGCTCTGCGCGGCGGCGGGCATCACGGCGGCACTGTTTGCCATTCCCTATGCCTGGGATGCGCTGCGGATCGGCGGCGCGCTTTATCTCGCCTGGCTCGCCTGGCAATGCGTGCGGCCGGGCGCCACGCCGCTGTTTGCGCCGCGCGCCCTGCCGCCCGAACCCGATGCGCGCCTTTTCGCCGTGGGTTTCGCCACCGCCGCGCTCAATCCCAAGGTCGCGCTGTTCTATGTCGCCGTGCTGCCGCCCTTCCTCGACCCCACGCTCGGCAACCTCTTCGTGCAGGGGGTCATCCTGGGCGCGGTGCAGATCGTGATCGCCATCATCTTCGACGGCATCCTGGTCTGGGGTGCGGCGGGCACGGCGCGCTTCCTCGGCACGCGGCCGGTCTGGCTCGCCGTGCAGCGCTATGTGCTGGGCGCCGCACTCGCGCTGATCGCCGCCAAGCTCGCCTTTGGCGAGGGTTTCTCGGGGAGTGCCGCGCGTGGTTGAACTGCTCGTCACCCTCATCGTCGTACTGATGCTGCTGGCCGGCTGCACGCTGGTCGCCATCATCGCGACCACCGCCTTCGGGCGCATGCTGCCGCGGCTGGAGCAGGCGCTCGGCCTCTCCATGCTGCTGATGGGCGTGCTGCTCTATCTCGTCTTTCCCGGCACGGGCGCGCTCTATGTCGTGGGCCTGGTGGCGCTGTCGCACGCCATCGCCGGTGGGCTGATCTGGTATCGCAAGAAGGTCTTTGGGCGATGAATGGCTTCGTCTTCGCGCTCTTTGCGCTCGGGCATTCCGGCGGCGTGCTCTTCTGGCTGGCGCATGCGCTGAAGAAGATGTTCCCGCCGATGCGCGCCGCCCTCACCGCCTTCGCCATCTCGGCCACGGTGCATGGTGTCACCATGTTCTTCCTGGAGCCCGAGCACGTCATCACGGCGCTGGCCTTCTGGGGCGTGCCGCACCTGATCCTGCTGCCGGCGCTGCTGTATTCCGCGTGGCGTGAATCCAAAGGAGCGCAAGGCTGATGGAACAGATCCTCATCATCGTGCAGGGGCTGGTCTATTCGGGCCTCGTCGTCACGCTGCTCGCCAACCGCCTCTCCAAGGGCCGCCCGGGCGCGATCCCGATCCTGGCCGCGGCGGGCTCGCTCATCCTGCTTCATGGGCTGCTCACCTTCCTGATCCCCGCCGCCTGGCACACCACCTGGTTCGTCTTCTGGGTGCCCGGCCACATCATCACGCCGCTGATCCTGCTCTGGCGCCGACGCGGCGCCCAAGACTGAGCTTCCACGGCTTTTTCCTTCTTCTGAGGTCCCCCCATGCCCAAGCGCACAGACATCTCCTCGATCCTCATCATCGGCGCCGGCCCCATCGTGATCGGCCAGGCCTGTGAGTTCGACTATTCCGGCGCGCAGGCCTGCAAGGCGCTGCGGGCGGAGGGGTATCGCGTCATCCTGGTCAACTCCAACCCGGCCACGATCATGACCGATCCGGGCCTCGCGGACGCCACCTATATCGAGCCGATCACGCCGGAGATCGTCGAGAAGATCATCGCGAAGGAGCGCCCGGATGCGCTGCTCCCCACCATGGGCGGGCAGACCGCGCTGAACACCGCGCTGAAGCTCGACGCCGCCGGCGTGCTCAAGAAATACGGCTGCGAGCTGATCGGCGCCAAGGCCGATGTGATTGACAAGGCGGAGGACCGCCAGAAATTCCGCAACGCGATGACCAAGATCGGCATCGAAAGCCCCAAGAGCGAAATCGCGCATACGATGGAGGAGGCCTGGGCCGGCCTCGCCATCGTGGGCCTGCCCTGCGTCATCCGCCCGAGCTTCACGCTCGGCGGCACGGGCGGCGGCATCGCCTACAACCGCGAGGAATTCGAGCAGATCGTCGGCGCCGGCCTCGCGGCGTCCATGACCAGCGAAGTGCTGGTCGAGGAGAGCGTGCTGGGCTGGAAGGAATACGAGATGGAAGTCGTCCGCGACCGCGCGGACAACTGCATCATCGTCTGCTCCATCGAGAACCTGGACGCGATGGGTGTCCACACCGGCGACTCTGTCACCATCGCCCCCGCGCTGACGCTGACCGACAAGGAATACCAGCGCATGCGCGATGCGAGCATCGCCTGCCTGCGCGAAATCGGCGTGGACACCGGCGGCTCCAACGTGCAGTTCGGCATCAACCCGAAGGATGGCCGCATGGTCGTCATCGAGATGAATCCGCGCGTCAGCCGCTCCTCCGCGCTCGCCTCCAAGGCGACCGGTTTCCCCATCGCGAAGATCGCGGCCAAGCTCGCCGTCGGCTATACGCTGGACGAGCTCAAGAACGACATCACCATGGTGACGCCGGCCAGCTTCGAGCCGACGATTGATTATGTCGTCGTGAAGATCCCCCGCTTCACCTTCGAGAAATTCCCCGGCACGCCCGCGACCCTCACCACCAGCATGAAGAGCGTGGGCGAGGCGATGGCGATCGGCCGTTCCTTCGCGGAGGCGCTGCAAAAGGGCCTGCGCAGCCTGGAGACCGGCCTCTCCGGCCTCGACGAACAGGCGCCCCCCGGCGATGGCTCGCGCGAGGCCTTCCACGCCTCGCTCGCCATCCCCCGCCCCGACCGCGTTCTGACCGTGGCGCAGGCGCTGCGCGCGGGCGTTTCGGTGGACGAGATCCACGCCGCCTGCAAGTTCGACCCCTGGTTCATCCGTGAGATCGAACGCATCGTCATCGCCGAGCGCGGCGTGCAGGCAAACGGCCTGCCCAGGACGGCGCAGGGCATGCGCAGCCTCAAGGCGCTCGGCTTCTCCGACAAGCAGTTGGCGAAGCTGAGCGGCCAGGCGGAAACCGTGGTGTTCGACGCGCGGCAGAAGCTCGGCGTGCACCCGGTCTACAAGCGCATTGACACCTGCGCCGCCGAATTCGCCGCCGACACGCCCTACATGTACTCGACCTATGAGGGCGGCTTCGGCACGCCCGTCTGCGAATCCCGCCCCACGGCGCGCAACAAGGTGGTGATCCTCGGCGGCGGGCCGAACCGCATCGGCCAGGGCATCGAGTTCGACTATTGCTGCGTCCATGCCTGCTACGCGCTCAGGGAAGCGGGCATCGAGACCATCATGGTCAATTGCAACCCCGAGACCGTCAGCACCGACCCCGAAACGGCCGACCGCCTCTATTTCGAGCCCCTGATGGCCGAGGATGTGATCGCCCTGATCCGGCGCGAGCAGGAGGGTGGGACGCTGCTCGGCTGCATCGTGCAATATGGCGGGCAGACGCCGCTCAAGCTCAGCCAGGCACTCGACAAGGCCGGCATCCCCATCCTCGGCACCAGCGCCGAGGCCATTGATATCGCCGAGGACCGCGAGCGCTTCCAGCTCATGCTCAAGGGCCTCGGTTTGCAGCAGCCGCAAAACGGCATCGCCCGCAACCTGGACGAGGCCGAGGTCGAGGCCGCGCGCATCGGCTACCCCGTCGTCGTCCGCCCCTCCTATGTGCTGGGCGGCCGCGCGATGGAGATCGCGCATAATGCCGAGCAATTGCGTCGCTTCGGCGCGGAGGCGGTGCGCGTCTCCGGCGAGAATCCCATCCTGATCGACCAGTATTTGGCCGACGCCATCGAGGTGGATGTGGATTGCATCGCCGATGCCAATGGCGAGGTCTATGTCGCCGGCGTGATGGAGCATATCGAGGAAGCGGGCATCCATTCGGGTGACAGCGCCTGCTCGCTGCCGCCCTATTCCCTGCCGCCCGCCATCATCACCGAGCTGAAGGCGCAGACCCAGGCCATGGCGCGCGCGCTCAAGGTGCGCGGGCTGATGAACGTGCAATACGCGGTGAAGGATGGCGAGATCTTCGTGCTCGAGGTGAACCCCCGCGCCAGCCGCACCGTGCCCTTCGTGGCCAAGGCCACGGGTGTCGCCGTCGCCAAGATCGGCGCGCGCGTCATGGCCGGCGCCAAGCTCGCGGAGTTCAACCTGGATGACAACGCGGTTGCGAAGCACGTCGCGGTGAAGGAGGCGGTCTTCCCCTTCAACCGCTTCCCCGGCGTGGACGTGCTGCTCGGCCCCGAGATGAAATCCACCGGCGAGGTGATGGGCCTCGACACCAGCTTCGAGCGCGCCTTCCTGAAATCCCAGATGGGCGCCGGCGTGAAGCTGCCGGAAAGCGGCACCGCCTTCATCTCGGTGCGCGAGAGCGACAAGGCCGCCGCCGTCGGCATCGCGCGCCGCCTGGCCGAGATGGGCTTCCGCGTCATGGCAACCCGCGGCACGGCGGCACGTTTGCGCGAGGCTGGAATCGAGGTGACGTTGGTGAACAAGGTGCTGGAAGGCCGGCCGCATTGCGTGGATGCGATCAAGTCCGGGGAGATCCAACTCGTGATCAACACCTCGGGCGGCGGGCGCAGCGTGTCGGACAGCTTCGACATCCGCCGCTCGGCGCTGACCCAGGGCGTGCCGCACTACACGACCATCGCGGGGGCGAGGGCCGCGGCGGGTGCCATTGCGGCCCTGCGCGCCGGAACCCTTGATGTAGCGCCGCTGCAATCCTACTCTACTACGTCGTTTTGAGACTGACTCCGTGAGGGTGGGGCGATCCCGCTCCCTCCCTCCTGCTCCCTCCCCGGCGTGATGCGCAACGAACTGGCCGGGGAAAGAGGCATTGCTGCGAAGGAAGACACCGCCGTGCAGAAGTTCCCGATGACCGCCGAGGGGCTGGCCAAGCTGGAAGAGGAACTGAAGCAGTTGAAGTCCGTGGAGCGCCCCGCGATCATCGTGGCGATCGCGGAAGCGCGCGCGCATGGCGATCTCTCGGAAAACGCCGAGTACCACGCGGCGCGCGAGCGGCAATCCTTCATCGAGGGCCGCCTGGCCGAGCTGGAAGCCATCATCCCCTCGGTCGAGGTGATTGACGTCAGCAAGATGACCGGCAGCCAGGTGCGCTTCGGCGCGCGCGTCACCATCATTGACGAAGAGAGCGAGAAGGAGACGACCTATCGCATCGTCGGCCAGTATGAGGCCGACATGAAGACGGGTTCGATCTCCCTCTCCTCGCCCCTCGCCAAGGCGCTGATGGGCAAGAAGGTGGGCGACAGCGTTGAAGTGCCGGCCCCGGGCGGCGCCCGCGCGGTCGAGATCACCGCGGTCGCCTTCAACTAACCCCCGATGCAGCTTTCGCTCGCGGATATCCGCGCGGCCGCCGCGCGCATCCATGGCCGCGTGCTCCGCACGCCCAGCATCGAGAACCCGGCCGTCTCCAACGCCTGCGGCGCGCGGGTCTCGCTGAAGCTCGACAACCTCCAGGCCACCGGCGCCTTCAAGGAGCGCGGGGCGGCGAACCGCCTCGCGCTGCTCTCGGAGCGCGAGCGCGCGGCCGGCGTCATCGCCATGTCGGCCGGCAATCACGCGCAGGCGGTGGCGCGGCATTCGACGCTGCTCGGCATCGCTTCCACCATCGTGATGCCGCGCTTCACCCCCTCCAACAAGGTGCTGCGCACCGAGGGTTTCGGCGCGCGCGTGGTGCTGCATGGCGAGACCCTGGCGGAGGCCGCCGCCCATGCGCATCAGGTGGCGCGGGAACACGGCCTCACCTTCATCCACCCCTATGACGACCCCGGCGTGATCGCGGGCCAGGGCACCATGGCGCTCGAAATGCTGGAGGACGCGCCCGAGCTCGACGCGCTGATCTTCCCGACCGGCGGCGGCGGCCTCGTCACCGGCTGCGCCATCGCGGCCCATGCGCTGCGCCCGGGCCTGCCGGTGTTTGGCGTGGAGGTCGAGGGCTACCAGGCCATGCGCCAGCGCCTGGCGGGCCAGCCCGTGCAGGTGGGCGGCCCCACCATCGCCGAGGGCATCGCCGTGCGCGATGTGGGCGAGCTGCCGCTGGAAATCCTGCGCCGCCTGGGCGTCGAGATCCTCGTCGTGCCCGAGCGCGCGGTGGAGCAGGGCATTGCGCTCCTCGCCGAGGGCGCCAAGGTCGTCTCCGAGGGCGCGGGGGCCGCGGGCATCGCGGCGCTGCTCACCTATCCGGAGCGCTTCGCGGCGAAGCATGTCGGCACCGTGGTCTGCGGCGGCAACATTGATCCGCGCATCCTCTCCAACGTGCTGCTGCGCAACCTGCTGCGCGACGGGCGCCTGTTGCGGCTGCACCTCGACATCCCCGACCGTCCCGGCGTGCTGGCCGATATCGCGACGCGCGTGGCCGATGCCGGCGGCAATGTGATCGAGGTCAGCCACCAGCGCCTCTTCGCCGCCCCCTCCGTGCAGACGGCGGAGCTGGAGCTGATGATCGAGGTGCGGGACCGCGCCCAGGCGGACGCGATCGTGGCCGCGCTGGAAGCCGGCGACTATGTGGTGCGGCGCGGGTAGCCACCGCGCCCGTTTCAGACATTCGGGGCCAGCCCTGCGGCCAGCCCCGGAAAATCTCATTTCAGGAAATCCGGCTCGATCAGGCGCGGCAGAAGCAACGCCATGTCGGGCCAGAAGATCAGCAGCGCCAGCACGCCCAGCATGGGGATCAGCATCAGGCACACATCCTTCAGCGCATCCACGACTCGCATCTCGGCCACCGCGCAGGTGATGAGCAGGCATAGCCCATAGGGCGGCGTCACCAGCCCGAAGGCGAGCGAGACGATGCCGATCATCGCGAAATGCACCGGATGCAGCCCGGCGGCTTCCGCAATCGGCTGCAGGATGGCACCCACGATGATGATCGCCGGGATCGCGTCCAGGAAGCAGCCCACCACGAGGAAGACGCCCGCGATGAAGAAGCCCGTCATCACCGGCCCCATCTCCCACGCCGACACACCCGACATCAGCGCCTCCGGGATCTTGTAGAAGGCCAGCAGCCACCCGAAGGCGCTCGCCGTGCCCACGCAGAAAAGTGCCACGGCCGAGAGCTTCCCCGTGTCGCTGAAGGCGTTCCACAACCCGCGCCAATCCATCTCGCGATAGACGATGATGGAGAGGAAACCGGCATAGAGCACCGCGATGCAGGCGCTCTCCGTCGCGGTGAACCAGCCGAAGACCTTGCCGCCTATGATGATGAAGGGCGTCAGCAGCGCCGGAATGGACACCAGGAAGGAGGCGAAGATCTCGTTGAGCGTCGAGCGCGGATAGGTCGGATAGCCGCGCGCCTTCGCGTAGACATGCACCGTCCCCATCTGCGCGAGGCCGATCAGCAGCCCAGGCAGCACGCCCGCCAGGAACAAGGCGCCGATCGAGACCGTCAGCACGCCGCCCCAGACGATCATCAGGATGGAGGGCGGGATGATGACGGCCAGCACGGCGGAAGTGGCGGTGATGGCGACGGAGAAGCTGTCATCATAGCCCTCCTTCCTCTGCGCCTCGATGAAGAGCTTGGCCTGGCTCGCCGCGTCGGAGGTGGAACTGCCGGAGATGCCCGCGAAGAAGATGGACAGCACCACATTCACCTGCGCCAACCCGCCCGGGAAATGCCCCACCAGCGCGCGGGAAAAGCGCACCAGCCGATCGGTGATGCCGCCGACATTCATCAAATTCGCGGTCAGCAGGAAGAAGGGGACGGCCAGCAGGATGAAGCTGTTATAGGCGTTGAAGGTCTCCTGCAGCAGGAGCATCGGCCAGAGCCGGTCCTCGATCAGCAGGATGGGCAGGCAGGCGAGGCCGATGGCGACCGCCACCGGCACGCGCAGCGCCAGCATGCCGAAGAAGCCGCCGAACAGGATCCAGGCGGCCTGCGTGGCGGACAGCGTGCTGGCCCCCATCAGCCGCGCCCCCGCAGGACTTGGATGCTGTCCCACATGCGCTCGCCGGTGAAGAGCAGCCAGGAAAAGCCCGCGATCGGCCAGGCGATGTGGATGGTCCAGAGCGGCAGTTCCGCCAATTCGCTGATGCGGAACCAGGCGAAGTCGGTGAACTCGATCCCCCACCAGAGGAAGACCGCGCCGAAGACCAGCATGAAGACATTGGCGATGATATCCAGCACCGCCTTGAACTTGCCGGTGGCCGAGGGGAAGAGGTCCACGATGAAGTGGCTGCCTTCCCGCACGCCGATCATCGCGCCGATCATCACCATCCAGACCAGGAGGAAGCGCGCCGCCTCCTCGGTCCAGATGTAGCGCGGGATCAGGTCGGTGAAGCGCGCGAAGATCTGCAACGTCACGGGGATGATGAGGATGACGACGGTGAGCACCACCAGCACGTCGAGGAAACGGCTGTAGAGGAAGGTGGCACGGCGAAAGGCGCCGCGCGGCTGGTGGTGCGCCATTGGCTCAGCTATTCAGCGCGTTGATGCGGGCGAAGATGTTCTCCGCCTCGATCTCACGCGCATAGGCCGCCATCACCGGCGTGACGGCGGCCAGCATGGCCGCGCGGTCGGTGAAGGGAATGCGGCGCAGCCGCCCCTCGCCCTCGAGGCGCGCCAGCGTCTGCCCGTCCTCGCTGCTTTCGGCGTTGCGGCCGAAGACGCCGGCCTCGCGCCCCGCGCGACGCACCGCCTCCTGCACCTCACGCGGCAGGCGCGCGAAGGTCTGGGCCGAGAAGCAGATGGGCCGCACCGTGATCGCGTGTTCGGTGATGGCGAGCTGCGGCGCCACCTCGAAGAAGCGCATCGCCAGGACGCCCGCCGCCTCGTTCTCGCCCGCTTCCAGCACGTTGTTCTGGATGGCGTTGTAGATCTCGTTATAGGCGATGACCTGCGGTGCCATCCCGGCCGCCTGGAAGGTGCGGTTCCAAATCGGCGCCCCCTGCACGCGCACGCGCAGGCCCCGCATCTCCGCCATGTTCGAGACCGGCTTGTTCGCGAAGATGTTGCGGATGCCACCCCCCGCGTAACCGATGAGCATGACGCGCGCGCGCCGCTCCACCTCCTGCGCCACGGGGGCCAGCAGGTCCTGGTCCATCACCTGGTTCCAATGCGCCAGGTTGCGGAACAGGAAGGGCGCGTCAATGAAGGGTGCGGCCCGGCTGAAGGTGGACATGTGCGCGGGCGAGACGATGCCGTAATCCACCGCGCGCCCGGCCGACATGTACTCGAAATACTGCTTCTCGAGGCCGAGGCTGCTGTTGCGGTGCAGGACGAAGTTCACCGGCCGCCCGGCATATTGCTTCACCAGCTCCTCGAAGCGGAGCAGCGTTCGGTTGAAGACGTGGTCGTCGTTGAATTGCACGGCGCCGTTCAGCGTGATGGGCGCTTGCGCCCGCACGACGGTGGGGGCGGCGAGCAGGCAGGCGGCAGCGCCGCCCATAAGCGTTCTGCGGTTCATATGCGGATCCTCCCTGTGGTTCCGTCTCACGGCGGTTGGCCCGCTCGCGAGGGGAAGCCTATGCCCGGGGAAGCTCCGAGCGGAAGGGCCTAAATGGCCTAGAAGGGAACCCCCGCCGCGTTCTTCGCCGTGCGGATGGTCTGCAGCGTCTGCACCCGCAGCACATTCTGCGCGCTGGTCAGCCGCGCTGTCAGCGCGTTCTCGTGCGCCGTGTCCCGCGCCACCAGGCGCAGCAGGAAATCCCCGCCGCCGCGGATCATGTGGCATTCGCGCACCTCCGCCCAGCCGATGACCTCGGCCTCGAAGGCGTCCAGCACCACCTGCTTCTGGCTCTCCAGCCCCACGATCGCAAAGAAGGTGACCTCGAATCCCAGCGCCGAGGGCTCCACATCGGCGTGGTAGCCGCGCAGCACGCCCGCCTCCTCCAGCCGGCGCACCCGGCGCAGGCAGGGCGGCGCCGAAAGGCCCACCCGGCTCGCCAGCTCCACATTCGTGATCCGCCCGTCCGATTGCAGCTCGGCCAGAATCCGGAGGTCGATCGCATCCAGTTCGGCCATGCCGGCGGGCGTTGTTTCGTTGCTACGGGGTGCCATGGCGCGCAATATCCTTGCGGATGCAGCGATATGCAACCCACTCTCTTGTTCCGCATGCCAAGATGGGCAGATATGCGTCCCACACACGCCACCACCGCGCGTGACCCACACGCCATCCCCCGGAATCGCCCGTGCCCGCCACCATCCCCACCCGTCTCCTGATCATCGGCGCCGGCCCGGCCGGCTACACCGCTGCGATCTATGCGGCCCGCGCCGGGCTGAAGCCCATTCTCGTCGCCGGCATGCAGCCGGGTGGCCAGCTGACGATCACGACCGATGTCGAGAACTACCCGGGCTTCGCCGAGGCCGTCCAAGGCCCCTGGCTGATGGAGCAGATGCGCGCCCAGGCCGAACATGTCGGCACGGAACTCAAATACGACCTGGTCACGAAGGTGGATTTGTCCCGCCGCCCCTTCCGCGCCGAATGCGACAGCGGGGACGTGTACCTGGCCGAATCCATCATCATCGCGACCGGCGCCCAGGCGCGCTGGCTCGGCATCCCCGGCGAGCAGGCGCTCTCGGGCTTTGGCGTCTCGGCCTGCGCCACCTGCGATGGCTTCTTCTTCCGCGGCAAGGATGTGGCGGTCATCGGCGGCGGCAATTCGGCCGTCGAGGAAGCCCTCTACCTCGCCAACCTCGCGCGCCATGTCACGCTGGTGCATCGCCGCGACAGCCTGCGCGCCGAGCGCATCCTGCAGCAGCGCCTCTTCGCCAAGGAGAACGTGACCGTGCTCTGGGACATGGTGACCGAGGAAATGCTCGGCACCGAGGCACCCCGCCCCGTGGCCCGCGGCCTCTCGCTCCGCTACGCCCGCACCGGCGAGCGCCGCGAATTGCTGGTGGACGGCATCTTCGTGGCCATTGGCCATGACCCCGCGACCAGCCTGTTCCGCGGCCAGCTCGCCATGGATGACGGAGGCTACCTGATGGTCACCCCCGGCGGCACCCGCACCAGCGTGGAGGGCGTCTTCGCCGCCGGCGACGTGGCGGACAAGATCTACCGCCAGGCGGTCACCGCCGCGGGCACCGGCTGCATGGCGGCGCTGGACGCCGAGAAGTTCCTCGCCGCTCACGAAGCGGCCCATGACAAGGCGGCCGCGTGATGCCACTCGATTGGGACAAGCTGCGCGTCTTCCACGCCGTCGCCGAAGCGGGCTCCTTCACCCATGCCGGTGAAACCCTGGCGCTGAGCCAATCCGCCGTCTCGCGCCAGATCCAGGCGCTGGAGGATGCGCTCTCCGTGCCGCTGTTCCACCGGCACGCGCGCGGCCTGATCCTCACGGAATCGGGCGAAACCCTGAACCGCACCGTGCGCGAGGTCTTCGCCAAGCTCGCCATGACCGAGGCGCTGCTGACCGAAGGCCGCGAACGCCCGGCCGGGCGCCTCAAGATCACCACCACCACGGGCTTTGGCGGCTCCTGGCTCGCGCCCCGGCTGCACCGCTTCCTGGAAATGTACCCGGAGATCAACGTCTCCGTGATCCTGGACGATGCCGACCTGGACCTGGCCATGCGCGAGGCCGACGTCGCCATCCGCATGCACCCGCCCCGCCAGCCCGACCTGATCCAGCGCCATGTCGCGAGCTTCGGCTGGCGCATCGTCGGCAGCCCGGATTACCTGAAGCGCCACGGCATCCCGCAGCGCCCGGAAGAGCTCGACGCCCACAAGCTCATCGTCTGGGGCGACTACCGCCCGCCGGTCGAGGAGATCAATTGGCTCGCCGAGATCGGCCGCAAGCCCGGCCAGGGCCGCCGCGGCACGCTGGAGGTGAACAGCCTGACCGGCATGCTCCGCGCCGTGCAATCCGGCATGGGGCTCGCCGCCATGCCCGACTATATGGGCCCCGAGCTGGAAGGCCTGCTGACCGTGCTGCCCGAGCTCAAGGCGCCCAAAATCAACGCCTATTTCGTCTATCCCGAGGAAATGCGCGCCTCCAAGCGGGTCTCGGTCTTTCGCGACTTCCTCGTCGCCGAGCTCGCCGGCACCAACAACTGAAGCGGGACGGGGCCGCATCATCGGACCCGCCACTGCCGCATATCCCCGCCCGCCAGCTTCAACAGCTTGCCGGCCAGCCCAAAGAAGCCCCTGGGCGCCCCCCAGGGGTTTTTCATGTGGTGCAAAACCCGAATTTGCACGGTTTCGGACAAAGCCGGATCGGGCAGGAAAACCGGCGCACACGGCAAGGCCGCCCGCAAAGACAGCCGCTTGGCCAGCATCAACTGACCGACCGTCGCCCGCCGCGCCACCCGCCGCCAGGCGCGGCAAATCCGCTCCCTCAGGCTGGCAAACTCCTCATTCGTCGCCGAAATCAGCCAGGCATCCAGCACCCCCGCCTGCATCCAGCGCACCAACTGCCGCCGCACCGTGTCCCCCTTCCCGAACCGCTCCGGCATGTCCGCCCAGATGCAGCGGGACATCACCACATGGAAGATGCCATCCAAGGTCCGCCGCCGATGCGGCGCCGGGCGGCCCGTGGACGGGATGAGGGGGGCAAGGAGGGCGTATTCGGCGTCGGTGAGGAGGGTTTGCATGCCCTCTCTATAAGAACAAATGCAGAACAAAAGCCAGGGAAAAGAGCCTCCGGCGGCCGAGGGGCTGGCCCCTCGGAACCCTGCATATCGGGTCACGCGTCATCTGTGAGAGCCGGCGAACGACTCACGTCGCGCGAACTGACCCAGACGAGATGGCTGTCAGGGTGGTGGCGTTTCTGCGATGGATGCGAAAGAAAGGACTGGACTCTATCTCTTAGGTTGGGTCACGGTTTGCGTGCGCGGTGGACCGGACCCGGCGGGTGCTGCCCTGCCGGATAACTGTATACCGTGCACACGGCCGCTCCGACTTGAGCACCACCAATCCCCGTGATGGACACGAGAAGTGGCAGTTCAGGCGGGCACAGCAGCGGCTTCACCCGGCGCGGATCGCGACCGCAAACGGTGACCCCATAATGCCGGTAACGGAGGGATATCCGGTTCCCGGTGCGCAACACCACAACCCTTACGGGCCGTGGGCGCCTGCGACCCGGAGGTATGACCGATGAGGTCCAGTTTCCGGTTCGAAGTTGCGGTGAAGATTGATCTGGCCGAGACGCTTTATGCTATCGCGCTTTTGATCATCCTTCTTCTGTGACTTGGGGGCAGAGGGCTTTGTCTCTCTGCCCTCTTTCTCAGGCTAAGCCTTCGGCGTAATCACCATGCGGCGCAGCACTCGTCCAGCGCCCATCCTCGTTCTCAGGCTGCTCCATGGTCCACATTCCTGACATCGACGACAATAACCCCCATGAACGCGCACACGTGCGATACTTTGCAACATTGGGATACGCCTTCCATACGTGGAGCTGGCTTGAATTCCACATCGCAGATTGGTTCGCAGCAGTCATGCAGTTCAAGCCTGACACATTCCATCAATATCGAGCCGTATTTCACGCGCCGCGATCCTTCTCCGGTAGCCTTGAATTGCTAGATACAGCAATATCTAGCTCTTCTTTCTCAGAAGAATACAAAACTCTTTTCCGAAGACTCCGCAAGAAAACCCATACTTATTCAGGAACGCGAAATCGCCTTGCCCATGGCATTTCAACTTATAGGGTCAGGGACATGGAATGGGAAATGGGCACGCACGAACACGTGCTGTCCCCTCTAGACCAAAGACCAAGAGGCTACAGCATCGAGGATTTACAAACGATTATCGTTAACTTTGACCGACTGGCTAAGATTTGGGCACAAACTGTCCCCAGGATAAATCAACCCGGTACTTCCGACCAATTACCGCCTCGCGAAGCGCTTCGGCTGCTTCAAGAGCTACCAAGCGAGGCGTTTTCCAAACAAGCAAGCCCTGCGAAAGCGGGGCGTCCGCCAGAAAGCTGACGGCCTCCGACCCTCGGTCCCTATAGCATTTGCGGCCAGATGATCGAAGTCATACACGGTCGCCAAGCTTGGCCCGAAATCCTATAGAGCGGGGTCCGGGGCCCAAGGCCCCGGCGGGTCCAGGGCAGCGCCCTGGCCTTGCTTACCGGCGCATCCGCTCCGCGATCTGCACCGCGTTCAGCGCCGCGCCCTTCAGCAGCTGGTCGCCGCAGAGGAAGAAGTCGAGCCCGCGATCCCCGAACACCGGGTTGGCCCGGATGCGGCCCGCTTCCACGTCGTCCTGCCCGGTCGCCGTGATCGGCATCGGGTAGCGCTGCGCCGCGGGCTCATCCACCACCCGCACACCCGCCGCGCGGGAGAGGACTTCGCGCGCCGCTTCCGCCGTCACGGGGCGTTCGGTTTCGATGGTCACGGCTTCCGCATGCACGCGATAGGTCGGGATGCGGACGGCGGTGCAGGAGATGAGGAGATCGGGCATGCCCATGATCTTCCGGCTTTCCCACGCCACCTTCATTTCCTCGCGCGTGTAGCCATTCGGCTGGAACGTATCGATCTGTGGGATGACGTTGAACGCCAAGGGGTGGGCGAAGACGTCGTGCTGGGCGGGTTGTCCGTCCACCAGCACGCGGCGGGTTTCGCGTTCCAGCTCGGCCATGCCTTCGGCGCCGGCGCCGCTGGCCGCCTGGTAGGTCGAGACGATGACGCGCTTGAGGCCGAAGGCCTGGCGCAGCGGCTCAAGCGCGACCACGAGGATGGCCGTGGTGCAGTTCGGGTTGGCGATCAGGCGGTGGTTCCCGATGGCGCCCTCATTCACCTCGGGCACCACCAGCGGCACATCGGCTTCGAGGCGCAGCGCCGAGGAATTGTCCACGACGGCCACGCCCTCGGCGGCCAGGGCGCGCGCATGGGCCTTGGCGAAATCGCCGGAGACGGCGAGCAGGGCGAGGTCGAGGTTGCGGGCGCCGTCCGGGCTATACGCCTCGATGGTGACGTCGCCCCAGGGCGTGCTTTGTTTCGTGCCGGCCGAGCGCGTGGAGGCGAAGAGGCGCAGCTCCTTCACGGGGAAATGCCGCTTGGCCAGCACCTCCACCAATTCCTTGCCGACCGCGCCCGTGGCACCGATCACGCCCACACGCATCACATGTCTCCTGACAGGTAAAAATGACATGTAACCGGATGGGCGCCCCAGGAAAACCGCATGCGGCGCAGACCAGATGAGCGCGGTGCAACCGCCGGCGCGCTTCCAGGTTCACCAGAACCCCGCCTCATTCCGACGCGGCCGAGGGCCAGGACGAGGCGAGATGATCCTCCAGCAATTGAACCCACCTTTGCCGATGACCACGCCGCGCGGCCCAGGCCTCGCGCATTTCGTGATGGATTACGGGCCGGAATCCCACCTCATGTGGGTGGTCTTCATGGATGAGGACGGCGCCTGCTGGACCGTGCCGAATCCGGAGGTGCGGCTCTCCCCCAACTGGTCGCTCGGCCGCCGCCCGCGGAAATCGCCGCCGGCCGAGCTCAGCGCGGTCCGCTAGACCGGCTGCAGCCGCGTCAACCGAGAGGGGTTGATCTCGGCCAGCAGCACGCTGCCATCCGGGTGCAGCGCGATGCCATGCGCGCCGTTCAGCACGGCCCGCGCGCGCCCCACCAGCGCGCCGCCGCGCGAGAAGACCGAGAGGCGCGGCACCTGGTCCGTCACCCACCAATTCCCCGCCGCATCCGAGCCGATATCCATGGGCTTGTGGACATCGGTGATCTCATGGAGGAAGGCGCCTTCCGCCGTGAAGATCTGCACGCGGCTGTTGTCGCGATCGGCCACCGCGATCTCGCCCGCCACGTTCATCCAGACGGCGTGCGGCGTGCAGAACTGGCCAGGGCCCCGGCCGGGCTCGCCCCAGCCGCCATCGGGCGTGCCGTCGGGGCGGAAGCGATGGATGCGGGAGGCCGCATAGCCATCGCCCACGAAGGCGGTGCCGTCGGGCGCGAAGCAGATGTCGCAGGGGCTGTTGAAGGGCGCGCCCGGGCCGTGGCGCGTGCCCAGCGCGCCCAGCCGTTCGCCCTCCGCATCGAAGCGGATGATCTCATGCGCGTCGCGGTCCACCACATGGATGCTGCCATCGGGCGCGGCGCAGAGCATGTGGCCATCGGCGACGCGTTCGCCCCAGGCATCCAGCCGCCGCCCCTCGGCGTCGAGGACGATGACGGTGGCGGTCGCCGGGTCCACATAGGGGTCGGCGCGGAGCAGGACGTAGATCAGCCCCTGCGCATCCACGGCCACGTCACTGACGCGGCCCGCGCCATCCGGCACGGCGCCCCAGGGGCGTTGGATGCGATAGCGCTGCGCGCCGAGTTTCACGTAGAGTTCCATGCGCGAAAGCTTGCCACGCGCGCGGCTTGGCGGCCAAGCTCCCCCCCGCATGATCAGACACCAGAGAGCCATTGGGGCCGCCTCGCTCGAAGTCGCGGCGCATGGCCTTGTCCACCTCGCCCAGGCTTCCCCGCTCCGCATCCTGTTCCCGACGCCCGAGCCCGGGGCGGCGCTGGAGGCCGCCTTCGTCAATGTCGCGGGCGGCCTGGCCGGCGGCGATTCCATCGAGGCCGGCATCACCCTCCGGCCGGGCGCGCGCGCGCAGATCACCACGCCCGCGGCCGAGAAGGTCTATCGCAGCCTGGGCGACACCTCGCGCATCGCGACGCGCATCGCGGTGGCCGAGGACGCGGTGCTGGAATTCCTGCCGCAGGAGGCGATCCTCTTCGACGGCGCGCGCCTCACCCGCGGCATGGAGGCGCGGGTCGCCCCTGGCGGCACGCTGCTGGCGGCCGAGGCGGTGGTGCTGGGCCGCATCGCGCGCGGCGAGGTCTGGCGCCAGGGGGCGCTGCTGGACCGCTGGCGTCTGCACCAGGGCGAACGGCTGGTCTGGGCCGATGCCATGCGGCTCGACGCCGTGGCGCGGGACGCGCCCTTCGGCCTGGATGGCGCCGATTCGATGGGCATGATCCTGCTGCTCACGGAGGACGCCGCCCGCCACCGCGAGCTGGCGCGGGAGCTGGCCGGGGGTGCGGCCTCGCTGCTCCGGCCGGGGCTGCTGCTGCTGCGCTTCCTGGGCTCGGCCGGCGCGGTGCGCGGCGCCATGGCGGCGGCCATCCCGGCGCTGCGCGCGGCGGCGCTCGGCCTGCCGCCGGTCCTTCCAAGACTGTGGACGTGTTGAGGGAAGACGTTCCATGATGCCGGCATGAACCTGACACCCCGTGAAAAAGACAAGCTGCTCATCGCCATGGCCGCCCAGGTGGCGCGCCGGCGGCTGGAGCGCGGCGTGAAGCTCAACCACCCCGAGGCCATCGCGCTGATCACCGATTTCGTCGTCGAGGGCGCGCGCGACGGCCGCACCGTCGCCGAGCTCATGGCCGCCGGCGGCGAGGTCATCTCCCGCGCGCAGGTCATGGAAGGCGTCGCCGAGATGATCCACGACATCCAGGTGGAAGCCACCTTCCCCGACGGCACCAAGCTCGTCACCGTCCACAACCCGATCCGTTAGGGAAACGCCATGATCCCAGGTGAAGTGATCTGCGCCCCCGGCGAGATCCAACTCAACGCCGGCCAGGCCGTGACCGAGCTGGAAGTCTCCAACACCGGCGACCGGCCCATCCAGGTCGGCAGCCATTACCACTTCTTCGAAACGAATCCGGCGCTCGCGTTTGACCGCGCGGCGGCGCGTGGCCAGCGGCTCGACATCGCGGCCGGCACGGCGGTGCGCTTCGAACCCGGGCAGTCCCGCACCGTGCGCCTCGTGCCGCTGCGCGGCGGCCGCGTGGTGCATGGCTTCCGTGGCGATATCGAAGGGAAACTGTAATGCGCGGCCTGCTTATCGCCTTCGGGCTTCGCCCTCAGTCGGCAGGACGCGGCTGATGGCCCGCATCTCCCGCCACGCCTATGCCGGCATGTATGGCCCCACGGTCGGCGACCGGGTGCGCCTGGCCGATACCGAGCTCTTCATCGAAGTCGAGCGCGACCTCACCACCTATGGCGAGGAGGTGAAGTTCGGCGGCGGCAAGGTGATCCGCGACGGCATGGGGCAATCCCAGGTGACCCGCGCCCAAGGGGCGGCTGACACCGTCATCACCAACGCGCTGATCCTCGACCATTGGGGCGTGGTGAAGGCCGATGTCGCGCTGCGCGACGGGCGCATCCATGCCATCGGCAAGGCCGGCAACCCCGACACCCAGCCGGGTGTGGACATCGTCATCGGCCCGGGCACCGAGATCATCGCGGGCGAGGGCAAGATCCTGACGGCCGGCGGCATTGACACGCATATCCATTTCATCTGCCCGCAGCAGGTGGAGGAGGCGCTGACGGCTGGCGTCACCACCATGTTCGGCGGCGGCACCGGCCCCGCGCATGGCACCCTCGCCACCACCTGCACACCCGGTCCCTGGCACCTGGCCCGCATGATCCAGGCGGCCGAGGGCCTGCCGGTGAATGTCGGCTTCCTCGGCAAGGGCAATGCCGCCCGGCCCGAGGCGCTGGAGGAAATGATCCGCGCGGGTGCCGCGGGGATGAAGCTGCATGAGGATTGGGGCAGCACGCCGGCCGCCATCAGCAACTGCCTCCGGGTGGCGGACCGCTTCGACGTGCAGGTCGCGATTCATTCGGACACGCTGAACGAGGGCGGCTTCGTCGCCGACACCATCGCCGCCTTCGAGGGCCGCACCATCCACGCCTTCCACGTCGAGGGTGCGGGCGGTGGCCACGCGCCGGATATCCTGAAGCTGCTGGGCGAGGCGAATGTGCTGCCCTCCAGCACCAACCCCACCATGCCCTATACGGTGAACACGGTGGACGAGCATCTCGACATGCTCATGGTCTGCCATCACCTCGACCCGCGCATCGCGGAGGATGTGGCCTTCGCGGAATCCCGCATCCGGCGCGAGACGATCGCGGCCGAGGACATCCTGCACGACATCGGCGCCATCAGCATGATGTCGTCGGACAGCCAGGCGATGGGCCGCGTGGGCGAGGTGATCATCCGCACCTGGCAGACCGCGCACAAGATGAAGGTCCAGCGCGGCCGCCTGCCCGGCGAGACCGGCGAGAACGACAATCTCCGCGCGCGCCGCTTCATCGCGAAATACACGATCAACCCCGCCATCGCGCAGGGCATCTCGGCGCATGTGGGCAGCATCGAGGTCGGCAAGCTCGCGGACCTCGTGCTGTGGGACCCGGCCTTTTTCGGCGTGAAGCCGGATATGGTGCTGAAATGCGGCATGATCGCCATGGCGTCCATGGGCGACCCGAACGGCTCCATCCCCACGCCGCAGCCGGTGCATTACCGCCCCATGTTCGGCACCCTGGGCCGCGCCGCGCTCTTCACCAGCGTGACCTTCACCTCGGCCGCGGCGCTGGATGCCGGCCTCGACAAGAGCCTCGGCACCACGCGCCAGCTGCTGGCCGTGACCAACACGCGTGGCGGCATTTCGAAGAAGAGCATGGTGCTGAACGACGCGACGCCGGTGATGGAGATCGACGCCGAAACCTACGAGGTGCGCGCCGATGGCGAATTGCTGATCGGTGAGCCCGCGACGGTGCTGCCCATGGCGCAGCGCTATTTCCTGTTCTGAGGATATCCCGATGCACGACATCCTCCCCCGCGCCACGCGGGTCGCGCCGCCCGGCAGCTTCACCGCCGATGCCGAGGTGATGCTCGACTTCGACGACCGATACCGCCGCCGCAAGCGCTATGAGACGGCCGGCGGCATCCCCTTCGTGCTCGACCTCGCGGAAGCGCAGGTGCTGCGCGAGGGCGACGGCCTGATCCTCGACGATGGCCGCGTCATCCTGGTCCGCGCCGCCGAAGAACCGCTTGTCGAGATCCGCGCGCATAACGCGGCCGAGATGATCCGCCTGGCGTGGCACCTCGGCAACCGGCATTTGCCGGCGGAATTGCAGGAGCACCGCATCCTGATCCGCGAGGATCACGTGATCGAGCAGATGCTGCGCGGCCTGGGCGCGCATATCCAGAAGGTGCGCGCGCCCTTCAACCCCGAGGGCGGCGCCTATGGCGAGCACAACCGCTCGACCCACCAGCATCATCATGGCCACGACCATGACCACCATCACCATGATGACGGGCACCACCACCATCACCATGGTGACTGATTCCGACCTGTTCCGCCTGATGGCCTGGACCTCGCCCGCCTATCCCGTGGGCGGCTTCAGCTACAGCCACGGGATCGAGATGGCCGTCGAGGAAGGGCGGCTGCGCAAGCAGGCCGACCTTGTCGCCTATATCGCCTCCGTGCTGCGCCAGGGCGCTGGGCGGGTGGATGCGGTGCTCTTCGCGCAGGCGCATGCGGCCAACGATGAAGACGCGCTGGACGAGATCGCCGAACTCGCCGCCGCCTGGCGCGGCACGGCCGAGACCGCGCTGGAAGCCACGCAGCAGGGCGGCAGCTTTGCCAGCGTCACCGTGTCCTGCTGGCCCGATCCACGCTTCGCCGCTTTCGCCGCGCGGCATCGCGGACGGCTCTCGCATGCCGTCGCCTTCGGCGCGGCGGCGGGCATGGCGGGGATTCCGCTACGCCCCGCCCTCTTCGCCTTCCTGCAAGGCTTCTGCGCCAATCTGGTGAGTGCCGGCGTGCGTCTCATCCCCCTCGGCCAGACCGATGGGCAGATCGCCACCGCCGCCCTGCTGCCCATCATCACCGAATGCGCCGATGCGGCGCTGACCACCTCGCTGGAGGAGCTGGGCACGGCGTCGCCGCTGCTCGACATGCTCTCCATGCGCCACGAAACCCAATACACGAGGCTATTCCGCTCATGAGCAACGGTCCTTTCAGGGTGGGCGTCGGCGGCCCCGTCGGCTCTGGCAAGACGGCGCTGGTCGAGCGCCTCTGCCGCCTCTTGCGGCAGACGCATGACATCGCGGCGATCACCAACGACATCTACACCAAGGAAGACGCCGAGTTCCTGACGCGCGCCGGCGCGCTGGACGCGGACCGCATCATGGGTGTGGAGACCGGCGGCTGCCCGCACACCGCGATCCGCGAGGATGCCTCGATCAACCTGGCCGCGGTGGATGACATGTCCGCGCGCTTCCCGAGCCTCGAAGTGCTCTTCATCGAGAGCGGCGGCGACAACCTCGCCGCGACCTTCAGCCCCGAGCTGGCGGACCTCACCATCTATGTGATTGACGTCAGCGCGGGCGACAAGATCCCGCGCAAGGGCGGGCCAGGCATCACGCGCTCGGACATGCTGGTGATCAACAAGATTGATCTGGCGCCGCTGGTGGGTGCGGACCTCTCCGTGATGGACCGCGATGCGCGCCGGATGCGTGGCCAGCGCCCCTTCATCTTCAGCAATCTGAAGATCGAAAAGGGCGTGACCGAGATCGCCGATTTCATCCTGGAGCAGGGGGGCCTCGCCACCCGCGAGGCGCGGCGCGTGCCAGAGGCGGCAGGAGACTGAAGAAAGAGGCCTCCGGCGGCTGGGGCCTCAGGCCCCAGACCCCAATCCTTAAGTGAAGGGGTCTGGGGCCCCCATCTTTTAACATTGGGGGCCCAGCCGCCGGAGGCCCTTTTTATCTTCTGGCGAGGCTCAACACCCCCGCCGCCACCGCCAGCACCGCCCCGCAATAAAACCCCGCCCACGGCCCCGCCAGCGTGAAGCAGGCGGCCGCCGTGGTGGCCCCCAGGCTTTGCCCCAACACCCGCGCCGTCGCCTGCATTCCGCCTGCGCTGCCCGCGCGGTGGCGTGGCGCGCTGGAGAGGATCGCCCGGTTGTTCGGCGCCTGGAAGCAGCCGAAGCCGATGCCCGCCAGCAGCAGCCCGGCGCAGACCCAGAGGCTGGCGGGAATGCTGCCCAGCAGCAGCAGCGCGATCGCCAGCACGCCGCCGCCCGCGGCCACCGGCAGGGCGGAGGTGGTGCGGTCCGCGAAGCGCCCGGCGATGGGGGCGAGGAGCCCGACGGCGATCGGGTAGGGCGTGATCAGCAGCCCGATCTGCACCGGGGTGAATCCGGCGGCCGAGAGGTGGAAGGGCATGGAGATGACCGTCACCATGTGGGCGGCGAACATGCAGATGGAGGCGCCGATGGCGAGCCGCACGGTGCGGATGCGGAGCAGGTCCAGCGGCAGCAGCGGGACGGAGCGCCCCATCTCCCGCCGGATCAAGAGGGCCGCCACGAGAAGGCCGAGCACCAGCGCGACGACGCCCAGCACTGGCCAATGCAGCATGAGGTCGAGCCCCACGAAGACCAGCCCGAAGGCCGCGACATTCATCGCGGCGGCGCCCACGTCGAAGGCGCGCGGCTGGCGGGGCACATCCGGCAGCACCCGCGCGCCGAACACCAGGGCCGCGAGGCCGACGGGAAGGTGAACGAGAAACACCGCCGGCCAATCGGCCACGGCAAGAACGGCGGCGCCGAGCGAAGGCCCGGTGGCCGAACACAGCGCCACCACCATGGCATTGAAGCCGATGGCGCGGCCGAGCTGCGCGATCGGATAGGTGTGGCGCACCAGGCCCGACATCAGGCTCATCACGGCGGCACCGCCCAGGCCCTGCGCGATGCGCGCGGCCAGCAAAGCCTCGAAATTCGGCGCGAGCGCCGAGCAGAGGGCGGCCAGCAGGAACAGCGCCAGCCCCGCATTCCAGACACGCTTGAACCCCGCGATCTCGCCCAGGGCCGCGAAGGGAATGAGCGTGCCGACGACGGTGATCTGATAGGCATTCACCACCCAGACGGAGTCGGCGGGCGTCAGCCCCAGGTCACGCGCGGCGGAGGGCAGCGCGATATTGACCATCGCGGCATCGAGCACGGTGAGCGAAATCCCGGCCGCGATGCAGGCGGCGGCGCGGGTTCGCCGGGGTTCCGGGAGGCCGTCCGCCTCCACCTCATGACTCACGCCGCGCGCGAGACCTTCTGCGCGGCGTTGGGCAGCGAGACGCCCACCAGGTGATCGCGCGAGACGAGCGCGGTGAGCTGATCCTCGCTCCAGCCTTCGGTGCCGGCGGGGCGCAGCGGCAGGACCATCCAGCGGAAGTCGGCCGTGCTGTCCACCACGCGCACCTGCACGCCGGCCGGCAGCACCGTGCCGAATTCGGCCAGCACCGCGCGCGGCTCGCGCACGGCGCGGGAACGGTAGGCGGAGGATTTATACCAATGCGGCGGGTAGCCGATGATGGCGCGCGGATAGCAGGAGCACAGCGTGCAGACGACCAGGTGATGCACGCTCTCGGTGTCTTCCAGCACGCCGAGCGGCGGGTTGCAGCGCATGGAAACCCCCATGGCCTCGGCGGCCGCGGTGCCGTCGCGCAGCAGGAATGCGCGCCATTCCGGGTCCACCCAGGCGCGGGCCACCATGCGGGCGCCGGTCTCGGGGTTGGCGCGCTCGGCGATGGTGCGGCGGAGTGCGATCTCCTCCTCGGTCACGATGCCGCGGGATTTCAGCGCGGCGACGAGCTTGTCGAGCAGGGCGATGCTTTCGGGGCGGGGTTGATAGCCGGCCATCTCAAGCCCCCGATGGCTGGAGCGTGCGCAGCGCGCGGAAGGCTGAATCGGTGGCCATGACTATGCTTCCTCCAGCCAATGCTCGAACAGCTCGATCAGCAGGGTGTCCCCTGCCTCGCCCTCATTCCAGACGGGCGGCTGGTCGAAGAGGACGTGATACAGCACGCGCGGCTCGGCCGGGCGGTTGAAGGCGATGTCCTCGGGGTTCGGAAAGGTGCCGAGCGCGCGCTCCACCGTGCCCATGCGCCCGCGCACGTAATGCGGCGTGCGCAGATGCAGGCGCGCGATGCGCTCGGGCCGCGCATCCTTCACCCTGACGCGCTGGCCCGCCTTGAACCGCGCCGTGGCGGTTTCGCCCACACCCGTACTCACTGCAATTCCTCCCAGCTCGCGGCACCCTTGGCGAGCATGACGGCGGCGATCGCCCGCAGCCATTTCTCGTAATAGGTCAGGCCGAAATACTCGGCCTCGGGCAGGCTCTCGATGTTGAGGCGCTGCTCATCCGTCGTCAGCAGGCCCTTCTCGCGCAGCACGGCGCGCAGCGCGTCCACGCGGCGGCCGAAATCATCCGGCGGCGCGTCATCATCGGGCTCCACGGGCGTGCAGCGGAAGCGGGGATTCCCGCCGAGATCATGCTGGGCGGGGGCGGGTTCGGGCGTGTCCATGCGATGAGCCTACGCCTGCCCGGCACGCCCTCGCAACGGGTCCGGTGCGCGATCTTCACGGCTTCGCAAGACAGCGCGGCTAGGGTTCCGGCATGGACGGATCCCTGACCCGCTTCCCCTCCGCCGGCCCCTTGGCCGAGCGCCTGGCCCTCGCCGCCCGCGCCGATGTGCGGGAATTGGCGCTGCTGCTGCTGGCCGGCGATGAGGCGGCGCCGGTGCGCCTGGCCGTCGCCGCCAACCCGCATGCGCCCTCGCTCGCCGATGCCGTCCTCGCGCGGGACCCGGTGGCGGAGATCCGCGCGCGGCTCGCCCGGAAGCTCGCCATCCATGCGGCGGAGATGGTGGGGATGGGCTGGGCGCGGCTGCGCCAACTGGCCGGCGATGCCTCGGCTGAGGTGCGGCACGCGGTCGCCGACACCCTGACGGACCTGCCCGACGCCCCGCATGACCTGGTGCTCGCTTTGGCGCGCGACCCCGAGCCAGCGGTGAGCGAGCCGCTGATCCGCCTCTCCCGCGTGCTGACCGAGCGGGATCTGCTGGAGCTGGTCCGCCACCCCCCGGAGGCCGAGACGCGGCAATCCGTGGCGCGGCGGCTGAACCTGAGCGAGGGTGTGGCGATCGCGATCCTGCAGAGCGGAGATGCCGCGGCGGCCGCGGCGCTGCGCCGCAACCCCACGGCCCGCCTGCCCCGGTCGGAAAGGGATGCCCGGGCATCGACAAGTTAAGCAAAAGGTCCATGTCATCGAAGCTTCATAAATCTGAAACACGGTGGTCTCCCGGGGCGCCTATCCGCTGCGCCACGCACCGCCCTTTCCCTTCCCGGGTGGTCCAACATGGAGATTCCCGTGAACCGTCGTTCCCTTCTCGCCCTGACCGCCGGCGCTGCCGCCACCCCCTTCCTGGCACGCGGGGCCTTCGCCCAGCAGGCGACGATCACCGGCGCCGGCGCCACCTTCCCCCGCCCCGTCTATGAGCGCTGGGGCCAGGCCGCGCGCGAGGGCGCCGGCATCATCCTGAACTACCAGTCCATCGGCTCGGGCGGCGGCATCAACCAGATCACCAACCGCACCGTGGATTTCGGCGCGACCGACGCGCCCCTGGCCGAAGCCCAGCTGCGCGAGCGCAACCTGCTGCAATTCCCGACGGTCATGGGCTCGGTCGTGCTCATCGTGAACCTGCCGGGTGTGGCCGACAACGCGCTGAAGCTGACGCCGGAAGTGATCACCGATATCTTCCTCGGCCGCATCACCCGCTGGAACGACCCGCGCCTGGTCGAGCTGAACCGCGACCTGCGGATGCCCAACCTGCCGGTCTCGCCCGCCTATCGCGCCGATGCCTCGGGCACCACCTTCGTCTTCACCACCTACCTCTCCCGCGTGTCCGAGGCCTGGAAGAACGGCCCGGGGGCGGCCACCAGCGTGCAATGGCCGGTCGGCAACGGCGCGCGCGGCAATGAGGGCGTCTCCAACGCCGTTCGCAACACGCCGGGTGCCATCGGCTACACCGAGAACGCCTATGCCACGGTGAACCGCCTGATCACGACGCAGATCCGCAACAAGGCCGGCAACTTCATCACGCCGGTGATGGCGGCCTTCCAGGCCGCCGCCGCCGCCGCCGACTGGAGCCGCCCCGGCTTCGCGGCCGACATGGTGGACCTGCCGGGCGCCGATGTCTGGCCGATCGTCTCGCCCACCTTCATCCTGCTGCCGACCAACCCGGTGGCCGACCGCGTGGCGGGCAGCCGCAACACCATGCGCTTCTTCGACTGGGCCTTCCGCAACGGCGCGGATGCCGCCCGTCGCCTGGAATACATCGCCCTGCCCGAGAGTGTGCACGCCGCGATCCGCACCACCTGGAGCCAGGTGCGCGACCCCTCGGGTGCGGCGATCTGGACCGGTAGCGCGAGCTGAGGCACGCCTCCCCCCGGGGGTGCCACAACCCCCGGGGGCCTTTTCTTTTCCGATCCGATCGGCGATGCCCTGGCGCCGCGAGAGGAACGGCCTCCGCTTCTGGATGAGGTCCCGGCGTGCAGCCATCCGTCACCCCCCTTGCCAAACCTCGTGGCTCCAGCGGCGTGCTGGGCGACAAGTTCTTCGAATGGCTCTGCCGCGGCGCGGGGCTTTTCGTTCTTGGGCTGCTGGGCGCCATCATCCTGACGCTCTTCATCGGCGGGCTGCCGGCCTTCCAGGAATTCGGCGCGCAATTCCTCTGGTCCACCGCCTGGCAGCCGGTCGAGGGGCGCGAGAATTACGGCGCGCTGGTGCCCATGCTCGGCACGCTCGTCACCTCCATCCTTGCGATCCTGGTCGCCGTGCCCGTCGCCTTCGGCATCGCCTTCTACCTGACCGAGCTGGCGCCGCAGTGGCTGCGCCAGCCGGTCGGCACCGCGATCGAATTGCTGGCGGCCGTGCCCTCCATCATCTTCGGCATGTGGGGCCTGTTTGTCCTGGTGCCCATCGTGCAGAACTACATCCAGCTGCCCTTCGGCGAGACGCTGAGCGCGCTGCCGCTGATCGGCGGCATCTTCGACAGCAACAATTTCGCGGGCACCTCGGTCTTCGCCGCCTCGATGGTGCTGGCGATCATGATCCTGCCCTTCATCGCCGCCACCATGCGCGACGTGTTTCTCCAGGTGCCGCCGGTCTACAAGGAGAGCGCCTATGGCCTGGGTGCGACGCGGTGGGAGGTGGTGCGCGGTGTCGTGATCCCCTACACGCGCGTCTCGGTCGTCGGCGGCATCATGCTGGGCCTGGGCCGCGCATTGGGCGAGACCATGGCCGTCACCTTCGTGATCGGCAACGCGAACCGCATGTTCACCTCGGTCTTCGACCCCTCCACCACCATCGCCTCGGTGGTCGCGATGGAGTTCCCGGAAAGCCTGATGGGCAGCCTGAAGCAATCCTCGCTGCTGGCGCTGGGCTTCCTGCTCTTTGTCATCTCCTTCATCGTGCTGGCCGTCTCGCGCTATCTCCTGCGCTCGCGGCTGAAGTGAGGCGCGGATCATGAGCACCACGACCTTTTCCCTGGCCACCGCGCCTGCCAAGGACATGAACGCGGCCCGGCGCCTCGGCCGCCGCCGGCGCCTGGTGGACAATGCCGTGCGCCTCGCCTGCGTCGCGGCGACGCTGATCGGCCTTATCTTCCTGGCCTCCATCCTCTTCACCCTCTTCGTCCGCGGCTTCGCCGCGCTGGACTGGACGGTGCTGACGAAGGAGTTCGAGCCCACCACCTATGGCGACGACACGGCGCCGAAGGGGGGGCTGGCACACGCCATCGTCGGCACGCTGATCCAGACGGCGCTGGCCACCTCGATCGGCACGCCCATCGGCCTGCTGGTCGGCACCTACCTCGCCGAATATGCGCGCGGCTCGAAGCTGGGCGAGGCGGTGCGCTTCGTCTCGGACGTGCTGCTCTCGGCGCCCTCCATCCTGATCGGCCTCTTCATCTACCAGCTCGTGGTGCTGCCGATGGGCGGCTTCTCGGGCTTCGCCGGCACGCTGGCGCTCGCCGTCATCGTCATCCCCGTCGTCGTCCGCACAACGGAGGACATGCTGACACTGATCCCCAACACGCTGCGCGAGGCGGTGGTGGCACTCGGCGCGCCCAAGTGGAAGATGGTGATCCTGGTCTGCTGGCGGGCCGCCATCTCGGGCATCGTGACCGGCGTGCTGCTGGCCTTCGCCCGCATCGCCGGCGAGACGGCGCCGCTGCTGCTCACCAGCTTCGGCAACAATGTGATGAGCACCGACCTCGGCACCGCCATGGCGAGCCTGCCGGTCGCGATCTACCAGCAGGCCAATTCCGGCTTCCCGGACCTCATCCAGATCGCCTGGGCGGGCGCGCTGCTCGTCACCCTCGGCGTTCTCGCCGTCAACATCATCGCGCGGGTGCTGCTCCGCAAGCGCAAGTAGGACAAGGGCCAGGCCATGAATTCCGAAACCCAGGCAAACATCGCGCCGCAAACCCCAGCCGCCGGCAATTTCGGCGGGATGCAGGTGCGCTCCGAGGCCGTGCTGAACACGGATAACCGCATCAGCATCCGCAACCTCGACTTCTTCTACGGCCCCTCGCTGCCCAAGGCGCTGAAGGGCATCAACCTGAACCTGCCCAACCGCCAGGTGACCGGCATGATCGGCCCCTCGGGCTGCGGCAAATCCACCCTGCTGCGCGTGATGAACCGCATGTACAGCCTCTATCCCGGCCAGCGCGCCGAGGGCGAGGTGATGATGGACGGCATCAACCTGATTGACCCGAACGTGGACATCAACGAGCTGCGCTCCAAGGTCGGCATGGTGTTCCAGAAGCCCACCCCCTTCCCGATGACCATCTACGAGAACATCGCCTTCGGCGTGCGCCTGCACGAGAAGCTCTCCAAGGGCGAGATGGACCAGCGCGTCGAATGGGCGCTGACGCGCGCCGCCATCTGGGGCGAGGTGAAGGACAGGCTGCAGACCAATGCCATGGGCCTCTCGGGCGGGCAGCAGCAGCGCCTGTGCATCGCGCGCACCATCGCCGTCCGCCCCGAGGTGATCCTCTTCGATGAGCCGACCAGCGCGCTCGACCCGATCAGCACGCTGAAGATCGAGGAGCTGATTGACGAGCTGAAGCGCGACTTCACCATCGCCATCGTCACGCACAACATGCAGCAGGCGGCGCGCTGCGCGGACCAGGTGGCCTTCTTCTACCTGGGCGAGCTGGTCGAGGTGGCGCCCGCGGCCGAGATGTTCACGGCGCCCAAGCAGCAGAAGACCCAGGAATACATCACCGGCCGGTTCGGCTGAGGAGCGAGCGATGCCCAATGGTTCCGCGTCCCACATCGTCAAATCCTATGAGGAAGAGCTGAAGCGCCTGCGCGAGATGATCGCCCGCATGGGCGGCCTCGCCGAGCGCCAGGTGGCCGACGCCGCCGATGCGCTGATCCGCCGCGACACCAGGCTCGCCGCCGAGGTGGTGGAGCGCGACAAGCTGCTGGACGACATGGAGCGCGACGTGGAGCAGTTCTGCGTGCGCCTCCTCGCGCTGCGGCAGCCCATGGCGCAGGACCTCCGCCTCATCATCGCCTGCATGAAGATCAGCCAGGATCTGGAGCGCATCGGCGACTACGCGCGCAATGGCGCGAAGCGGGCCATCGTCGTCTCGCAGCAGCCCATGCTCGGCAGCCTGAATGGCTTCGAGCGCATGGCCGAGCTGGTGCAGGAAAACCTCAAGGGCGCGATTGATGCCCTTGTCGAGGGCGACCACGCCCAGGCCGACGCCGTCTGGGCGAATGACGCGCCGATTGATGGCATCTACAACGGCATCTTCCGCGAGATGCTGACCTTCATGATGGAGGATCCGCGGAACATCACGGCCGCCACGCACCTCCTCTTCATCGCGAAGAATATGGAGCGCATCGGCGACCACGCGACGAACATCGCCGAGCGCGTGCATTTCGCCGTGCTCGGCACGCCGCTGACCGAGGATCGCCCCAAGGCGGACATCTCCTCCTCGGCCGTCGTCAACCCGCCCGCTTGAAGGAATGCGCCCGATGCCCGAAGGCTTCCATGGCGGGGCCAAGCCCACCATCCTCGTCGTCGAGGACGAGGCCGCCCTGCTCGCTTTGCTGCGCTACAACCTCGAGCGCCAGGGCTTCCATGTCGAGGAAGCGACCGACGGGCAGGAGGCGCTGATCCGCATCGCCGAAGCCAAGCCGGACCTTGTGCTGCTGGACTGGATGCTGCCCGCCATGTCCGGCATCGAGGTCTGCCGCCAGATCCGCCGCCGGCCCGCCACGCGCGACCTGCCGGTGATCATGGTCACCGCCCGCACCGAGGACCAGGACGCGGTGCGCGCGCTGGACACCGGCGCCGATGACTACATCGCCAAGCCCTTCGCGGTGGAGGCGCTGCTGGCGCGCATCCGGGCCCTGCTGCGGCGTTCCTCCAACGTGCCGGCCAAGGGCAGCATCGCCTATCTCGACCTGGCGATGGACCAGGATGCGCACCGCGTGACGCGGGGCGGCCGCGCGCTGCATCTCGGCCCCACCGAATACCGGCTGCTGGAATTCTTCCTCTCCCACCCGCGCCGCGTCTTCACGCGCGAGCAGTTGCTCGACGCCGTCTGGGGCCGCGACATCCATGTGGAGCTGCGCACGGTGGATGTGCATATCCGCCGGCTGCGCAAGGCGATCAACCATGAGGGCGAGGTGGATCTGATCCGGACGGTGCGTTCAGCGGGGTATGCGCTGGACGCCGACGGGGGATAAGGGCCTCCGGCGGCTGGGGCCGAAAGGCCCCAGACCCCATCAATTGACGGAGATGCAAGAACCTGAGGTTCTTGCCGGGGAGCTTGAGGGGCGGAGCCCCTCAAATCACCAGTTCGATCAGGAACGGCCCGGGGCGCGACATGCTCTGCGCCATCAGATCCGCCACCTGGCCCAGCGTTGTCGCCTGCGCGGCTTCCACGCCCATGGATTCCGCCAGCTTCACCCAGCCGATATCGGGGTTGCCGAGGTCCAGCATGTTCATCGCCGTCGGGCCGGGGTTCGCGCCCACATTCTGATATTCGCCGATCAGGATCTGGTACTTCCGGTTCGACAGGATGATCGTCGTCACCGGCAGCTTCTCACGCGCCTGGGTCCAGAGCCCCTGCACCGTGTACATGGCCGAGCCATCCGCCTGGAGCGCGATCACCCGCCGCCCGCCGCCGCCGATGGCGGCACCCGTCGCCAGCGGCACGCCGCAGCCGATGGCACCCCCCGTGATCTGCAGCCAGTCATGCGCCGGCGCCGCATGGGTGTGCGGGAAGAAGCCGCGGCCATAGCTCACCGCCTCGTCAATGATGATGGCGCCCTCGGGCATCAGGGCCGCCACCGTGCGGGCCAGGCCCTCGGGCGTGGGCGCGCCGCGCTCGGCCTCGGGGCGCGGGCCGGGGTCGGGCATCGCCACCTTCGGCGCGCCCAGCTCCTCGGCCAGGGCGCGCAGCGCCGTCACCGCATCCTGCTCGGGCCGCGTCAGCACCGTGATGGTCGCCCCCTCATGGTGATGCTTGGAGGGCATGTTGGGATAGGCGAAGAAGCCGATCGGCGCCTTGGAGCCAACCAGGATGATCTGCTCGTAGTCCTTGAGCCGGGCGATGGCCTGGTCCGCCGGGTAGGGCACGCGCTCCAGCTGGAGGCGGCCGCGGCCGCGCTGGAACTTGGCGTTGGAGGTCTCGGCCAGCAGATGCGCGCCGGTTGCCTGCGCGATGCGGTTGGCCTCGATCTGCGCGGCCTCGCTCGTGCCCATGGTGCCGCCCAGCAGCACCAGCACGTTCTTCTTCTCGCGGAGCACGCGGGCCGCGTTGCGGATGGCGTGCGTCTCGGCCTGGGGCACGCCGGGCACGGGCAGGGCGTCCGCCACCACGCCGCCCTCATCCCAGCAGGTGTCGGAGGGCAGGATCATGGTGGCGATCTGCCCGGGCGAGGTGCGGGCGGCCTGGACCGCAGTCGCGGCATCGGCGCCCACTTCGGTCGCCTTGGTGCTGGTCCGCACCCATTGCGAGACGCCGCGCGCGAAGCCCTCGGTATCGGCCGTCAGCGGCGCGTCGTACTGGCGGTGATAGGTCGCCTGGTCGCCCACGCAATTCACGATGCCCGAGCGCGCGCGCCGGGCGTTGTGCAGGTTGGAGAGGCCATTCGCCAGGCCCGGGCCGCAATGCAGCAGGGTCACGGCGGGCTTGCCGGTCATGCGCCAATAGCCATCCGCCGCCCCGGTCACGACGTTCTCCTGGAGGCCGAGGACGCAGCGCATGCCGGGGATGCGGTCCAGCGCCGCCACGAAATGCATCTCGCTCGTGCCGGGGTTGGAGAAGCAGACCTCCACGCCGCTCTTCAGCAGGCTATGCACAAGGCTTTCGGCACCGTTCACGCGAATTCTCCCCAGGAAAAAGTTGCAAGGCAAGTTGCAGGCTGGACCTTGCTGGCAGCCTGGGCCACAGATGGCTTGCGGGCAAGACGGGGGGGATTGCGATGGCGAAATCAACGAGCAGCAAGATCTGGCTCATCGGTTTCATCGTCGGCGTCTGCGCCATGATGGCCTTCCACCAGGCCTTCCTGCATGTGCTGCACCATCATGCGGACAAGGTGCCCAATCTGACCGAGGCCCTGGGCCGCTTCCCCATGGCCTTCGATTTCCGCCCGGTCCCGCCGCTCGGCCTGCCCATGCTGGCCCTGGTGGGGATCTGGGGCGGGTTCTGGGGGATCATCATCGCGATCCTGGTGCGCGTCACCCGCATCGGCAGCTTCGACCTGCCGCTCGGCCTGGTCTTTGGCGGCATTGCCATCACGGCTGCCGAGACCACGGCCCTGCCCGGCCTGATCGGCCTGCCCATCCTGAACAGCGCGAACGAGCCGGGGCTGATCCGCGCCGTGATCCTGAACGCCACCTTCGGCTTCGGCACCGTCTTCTTCCTGCGCCCCTTCGCGGTGCGGGGCTGAACCGCCATATGGCGGGCATGGACACGCCCGACCTCCAAATCCGCCCGGACCCCGCCGACCCCCGCCTGACCCGCCGCGTCGTGGGCCTCGACCACACCGGCGCCGCGGTGGAGACGAGCGTCACGATGGAGCGGCCCCTCACGCTCTACCTGAACGGGCAGGAGATCGTGACGATGATGACGATCCTCGACCGGCCCGAGGATCTGGCGGTGGGCTACCTGTTGAACCAGGGCATGCTCCGCGCCGAGGACCGGCTGACCGCGGTGGATTACGATGACGATCTCGGCGTCGTCGTCGTCCGGACCGAGGCGCGGACCGACTTCGAGGAGAAGCTGAAGAAGAAGACGCTCACCTCCGGCTGCGCCCAGGGCACCGCCTTCGGCGACCTGATGGAGGGCTTTGCCTCGGTCCAGCTCTCCACGGAGGTGAAGCTGCGCACCAGCGACCTCTATCGCCTGCTGCACCGGATCAACACCATCCCGAGCCTCTATCTGGAAGCGGGCGCCATCCATGGCTGCGCGCTGGCCGCGGCCGACCAGCCGCTCTGCTACATGGAGGATGTCGGCCGCCACAATGCCGTGGACAAGATCGCGGGCTGGATGTTCCGCAGCGGTGTGACCGGCGCCGACAAGATCTTCTACACCACCGGCCGCCTCACCTCTGAGATGGTGATCAAGACGGTGCGGATGGGCATTCCCATCCTGCTCTCGCGCTCGGGCTTCACCGCCTGGGGGGTGGAGCTGGCGCGGGAGGCGAACCTGACGCTCATCGGCCGCTGCAAGGGCAAGCGCTTCACCGTGCTCGCCGGCGAGGGCCGCATGGTCTTCGACGCCGACCCCCGCTACGTCGAGGAAGAAAGCGCCAAACACTGGCGCAAGAACTCGGCCGAGGCAGAGTAGGGCACAACCTGCCCCACAAACCGGCAATTCGTCCGGTCAAAACGCCGCGGGGCCCGCCAAAGCCTCTTTTATTTCGATACGGCGGGCGCATGATCCGCGCATGACCGCGCCCCGGCACATGGCTCTCGCCACCCTTGTCCAGCCCAATGGCAACCATCTGGCGGCCTGGCTCGCCCCCGGCGCGCAGCCCGATGCGGGCACCGACATCGCCTGGTGGCAGCGCATCGCCGAGATCGCCGAGCGCGGCAAGTTCGACCTCTTCTTCATCGCCGATACGCCCACCGTCCGCACCGACGCCATGCGGATCTGGAGCCATGCGCCCGTCTTCATGAACCAGCTGGAGCCGCTGACGCTGCTCGCCGCCGTGGCGGGTGCGACGAAGCGCATCGGCCTCGGCGCCACCGTCTCCACCAGCTTCAGCGAGCCCTATAATGTGGCGCGCTTCTTCGCCTCGCTCGACCACATCTCGCATGGGCGCGCGGCCTGGAATGTCGTCACCTCGGCCAATGACTTCGCCGCGCGGAATTTCGGCCACGCGAAGCTCCCCCCGCACAGCGAGCGCTATGAGCGCGCCGGCGAATTCGTGGAGGTCGTGAAGAAGCTCTGGAACAGCTGGGAGCCGGATGCCTTCGTCTATGACACCACGGAAAAGCTGACCTTCGACCCCGCGAAATTCCACCTCGTCCAGCATGAGGGCAAGCATTTCAGCGTCCATGGCGGCCTCAACATCGCCCCCGCGCCGCAGGGCCACCCCGTCATCATCCAGGCCGGGGCGTCGGACACCGGCCGCGAGCTCGCCGCGGCGACCGCCGAGGTGGTCTTCGGCACCTCCGCCACCATCCAAAGCGCCGTCGCCTTCTACCAGGACCTCAAGGGCCGCATGGCCAAATACGGCCGCGCGCCGGAGCATCTCAAAATCCTCGGCGGCATCACCGTCATCGTGGGCGACACGGCCGCCGAGGCCGAGGCGCTGAACCGCGAATACCAGGAGCTCCTCCACCCCGCCGTCGGCGTGATGCGCCTCGGCCAGGATCTGGAGACGGACCTCTCCGACCTGCCGCTGGACGCGCCCGTGCCCGAATCCCGCATTCCCGCCGCCAGCAACCACCACCAGGCCTATTTCGCCGAGATCGCAGGCCTGATCCGCGAGGGCCTCACCCTTCGCCAGGTGGCCCAACGCTACAATCGCAGCAAGGCGACGCTCTGCGGCTCCCCCACCGAGATCGCCGACATCATGCAGCAATGGATGGAGGCCGGCGCCTGCGACGGCTTCATGGTCACCTTCCCCGTCATGCCGCGCGGCCTGCAGGATTTCGTGGAGAAGGTGGTGCCCGAACTCCAGCGCCGCGGCCTGTTCCGCCAGGACTATGCCGGCACGACGCTGCGCGAGCATCTCGGCCTGCCCCGACCCCGCCACCCCGCCCAGGAGACCACCGCATGACGCTGCCCCGCCGCTCCCTTCTCGCCGCCCCCTTGGCGCTGCCCGCGCTCGCCTCGGCCCAGACCGTGGAGGGCTGGCCCAACCGGCCCGTCCGCCTGGTCATCGCCTTCGCCGCCGGCGGCGCGCTGGATGCCATCGCCCGCTCCTTTGGACGTTTCGCGGAGCGCGAATACGGCCAGCCCTTCGTGGTGGATGCGCGCAGCGGCGCGGGTGGGCGCATCGGCACCGCGCATGTCGGCCGCTCGCCCGGCGATGGCTACACGCTGCTCGTCACCAGCAGCGCCGCGCATGGCGTGGCGCCGGGCCTTTACCCGGACCTGCCCTATCACCCCATGAACGACTTCACCCATATCGGCCTGGTCGGCACCGCGCCCATGGTGCTGCTGGCCAACGCGAATGCCCCCTATCGGGACCTGGCCGGCCTCGTCGCCTCCGCCCGCGCGCGCGGCACGCCGATCAATTTCGGCTCGCCCGGCATCGGCAGCCTCGGCCACCTGACCGGCGAGCTCGCCGGCCGCACGCTGGGCATTCCCGTCCAGCACGTCTCCTACCGCGGCTCCGCCCCCGCGCAGCTCGACATGCTGGCCGGCCAGCTGGAACTGGTCTCGGACAATCCCTCCTCGCACAGTGGGCCGATGGCGGCCGGGCGCATCCGCTGCCTGGCCGTGGCCGCCCCCACGCGCATGCCCGCCTTCCCCGACGCCCCCACCTGGGCCGAGCAAGGCTTCCCCCAGATGGTCGCCAGCGCCTGGTACGGCTTCTCCGGGCCGGCGGGCATGCCGCCCGCCCTCACGCAGCGCCTCAACGCCAGCCTCGCGGCCTGGCTCGCGACACCCGAGGCGCAGGAGCTGCTGCGCGGCATGGCGATGCAGGCGGAGGGGAAGATGTCCTCCGCCGAGTTCACGGCCTTCGTCGCCTCGGAAGTCGCGCGCTGGGCCAATGTCGCACGCGAGGCGAATGTCAGGGTGGAAGGGTAAAAAAGGGCCTCCGGCGGCTGGGGCCGGGAGGCCCCAGACCCCTGGAATTGACGGGCGCGCCCAAGCCCAACACAAGCGCCAGATGCACGAGACCTTTGGCGTCATTCTCGCGGGCGGGCTCGCCCGCCGTATGGGGGGCGGGGACAAGCCGCTCCGCGCCCTCGCCGGCAAGCCGATGCTCGACCACGTCATCGCCCGCATCGGGCCGCAATGCGCGGCGCTGGCCCTCAATGCCAATGGCGACCCCGCACGCTTCGCCGCCTACAACCTGCCCGTCCTGCCCGACACCCTGCCCGACCACCCGGGCCCGCTCGCCGGCATCCTCGCCGCCATGGAGGCCTCGCCTTTGCCCTGGGTCGTCACCATCCCCGGCGATTCGCCCCTGCTGCCGATGGACCTCGTCGCCCGCCTCCATGCGGCGCGCGAGGCCGCCGGCACGCCCATGGCCTGCGCCGCCTCGGGCGGCTTCACCCACCCGCCCATCGCCCTCTGGCCGCGCGATCTGGCCCCCGCCCTGCGCCAGGCCGTGACCGAGGGCGAGCGCAAGATAGACCGCTGGACCGCCTGCCACGGCGTCGCCCATGCCGAATGGCCGAGCCTGCCCTTCGACCCCTTCTTCAACGCCAATACCCCCGAGGAACTGGCGGAAGCGGAGAGGCTCTTGCTCAACCGGGGCGTTTCGCCGTAACGCTTTGTGAGATTCTTCCGGGAGACAAGAACATGAAATCCGTCATCACCGGCATCCTCGCCGCCACGCTCCTCTCCATCGCCGCCGCCTTCGTGCTCGACACGCGCGTGCAGGAGTCGGCCGAGCAGCGCTTCACCACCTCGGGCGCCCGCCTCTAAGGGCGGAGCACCACCCGCCCCACGGCCCGCCGCCCGCGCACTTCCGCCATCGCCTCGCGGAACTGCGCGAGCGGGAAGCCCGCATGCACCTCGGGTCGGAGGTTGCCTTCGGCCCACCAAGCCATCAGCTGGTCCCACAGCGCCCGCACCCGGGCCGCATGCGCCTCGCGCCCATCCCCCGGCGACCAGCCGAGATAGGTGCCCCAGTTGAGGCCCGCCACCGCGATGTTCTTCAAGAGCAGGATATTGGCCGGCACGGTCGGGATGCGCCCGGCGGCATAGCCCACTGTCACCAGCGTGCCGCCATCGGCCAAGCAGCGTAGGGATTCATCGAAGACATCGCCGCCCAGCGTGTCCAGCACGCAGGCCACGCCGGCGCCGCCCGTCAGGTCCCGCACCGCATCCCGGAAGGGTTCCGCGCTGTCCAGCACCGCATCCGCCCCGCGCGCATGCAGCATCGCGTGCTTCGCCGCCCCGGCCCGCGCGATCACCCGCGCCCCCAGCGCCTTCAGGATCTCCACGCCCGCGAGCCCCACGCCGCCCGCCGCGCCATGCACCAGCACCCAATCGCCTGGCAGCACCCGCCCGCGCCACATCAGCGCCGAGGCCGCGGTCGGGTAGCTGATCGGGAAGGCCACGGCCGGCTCCAGCGGCAGCCCATCGGGGATGGGCACCACATGGATCGCATCCACCACCGCCTCCTCAGCGAAGCCGCCCCAGTCGAGCGCGGCGAACACACGCGTGCCCACCGGCAGCTGGCCTTCCAGCACGGTCCCCACCACCTCCGTCCCCGGCGCGAAGGGCAGCGGCGGCTTGCGCTGATACTTGCCGGCCACGACGAGCTGCACGGCGAAGGACACGCCCGCCGCCGCGACCTTGATGCGCACGGCGCCCGGCCGCATCGGCGGGCGCGGCACCTCCTTCACCTCCAGCGCGTCGAAATCCCGCCAGGATTCGCAGATCAGCGCACGCATCATCTCACTCACCCTTGATGTCGGCGTCGCGGATCAGCTTGCCGAAGCGCTCATACTCCGCGCGCACGAATCGACCGAAGGCCTCGGGCGTGCTCACCACCGGATCGGCGCCGAGCGAGAGGAACCGCGCCTGCGCCTCCGGCGTCGCGGCCATGCGCGCGACACCCTCCTGGATGCGCGTGGCGATCGCCGCCGGCATGCGCGGCGGGCCCCACATCCCGTACCAGGTGCTCATCTCATAGCCCGGCACCGTCTCGGCCACCGTCGGCAGCTCCGGACTCCCCGGCAGCCGCGCCGAGGTCGTCACGGCCAGCGCGCGCAACCGCCCCGCCCGCACATGCCCAGCCGAGGACGCCAGGCTGTCGAACATCACCTGCACCGTGCCGCCCAGCAGATCCTGCAGCGCGGGGCCGGAGCCGCGATAGGGCACATGCACCATGTCCGTCCGCGTCATCAGCTTGAACAGCTCGCCCGCCAGATGCGGCGCGCCGCCGATGGAGGAGGAGGCATAGGACAACCGCCCCGGCTGCGCGCGGGCGAGCGCGATCAGCTCCGCCACGCTGCGCGCCGGCACCGCCTCATTCACCACCAGCACCAGCGGCACCTTCACGATCTCGGTGATGGGCGTGAAATCGGCCAGCGAGTCGAAGGGCATGTTCCGCTGGAGATGCGGCACGATGACATGGGCCGAGGCGTTCACCAGCAGGGTCGTCCCATCCGGCGCCGCCCGCGCCACCTCCCCCGCGCCGATCGAGCCCGCCGCCCCCGGCCGGTTCTCGACCAGGGAGGGCTGCATGCCCGCAGAGGTCACGCGCGCCACGAGATCGGTCGGCCCGCCCGGCGGATAGGGGACGATGAAGCGCGTCGGGCGCTCCTGCCCCTGGGCCTGCGCCTGTGCCACGCCCGCCAGCGCCGGCATGGCCAGCATGGCCCGTCTTGTCGCGATCATTCGCCCTCCCTTTCCAGCCTTGGATTTTGGAGGATGATAGGGGCAACACAGAGGAACACCATGTCCCAACCCTTGAAGCCCTATGCAGGCCTGGTCGTGCTGGACGCGGCCCAGGGCATCGCCGGCCCCTATTGCGGCATGCTGCTGGCCCAGGCCGGCGCCACCGTCATCAAGCTGGAGCCGCCCAAGGGCGACTGGTCACGCGGCCTCACCTCCCGCGCCGGCAGCCACAGCGTGATGCACACCGCCTTCAACCGCGGCAAGCGCAGCCTGGTGCTGGACCTCGCCACGCCCGAGGGCCAGGCGCGCGTGGCGAAGCTCGCCGCCCGCGCCGACATCCTGATCGAGGCCTTCCGGCCGGGTGTGGCCGCCCGCATCGGGCTCGCCCCCGAGGCCGCGAAGGTGGACGCCGTCTGCGTCTCCGTCTCCGGCTTCGGGCAATCCGGCCCCTATCGCGAGCGGCCCTGTACGGATGGCATCGCCCAGGCCTTCTCGGGCCTCGTCGCCGTGAATGCCGGCGCGGATGGCGTGCCGCACAAGACCGGCACGCTGGTGGTGGATGTCGTCACCGGCATTTCCGCCTTCGCCGCCTGCCAGGCGGCGCTGGCCGAACGCGCGCAGGACGCCGCCGCCGGCCGCCCGGGCCGCCGCCGCCACCTCGACGTCTCGCTGATGCAGACGGCCGCCGCGCTGATGGTCCTGCCCATCTCGGAATCCGGCCTGCTCGGCCGCCTGCCGGGCGAGCTGAACACGCCCGCCGGCAGCTACCCGACCAAGGACGGCGCCTGGATCATGTTCGCCCTGGTGCGCGAGGAGGAATGGGTGAACCTCTGCCGCACCATCGGCCGCAAGGACCTGCTGGAAGACCCGCGCTTCACCGATTTCAAGGCGCGCTTCGCCAACAAGCCCGCGCTCATCGCCATCCTGCGCGAGGAGTTCCTGACGCGCGACGCCGCCGAATGGGTCGCCCTGCTGCAAGCCGCCCGCCTGCTCTGCGACCGCGTGAACACGCCGCTCGAATTCCTGGCGGACCCGCATGTGCAGGCCGTCGGCGCCGCGCCCGTGCTGCACCAGCCGGAACTGGGGGCGCTCCCCTTCCCCGCCATCCCGGGCTTCGGCGCCTGGGAGGAACCCGCGCCCGCGCTCGGCGCGGACACCGAAGCCCTTCTCACCGAATGGGGGATCTGAACCATGGCCCATGATGCGCCCACCTATGATGCCCAGGGCAACCGCGCCACCTTCGCCTCGGAGGAGGCCGTGCGCGCCTTCGACCACATGGTGGAGGGCTTTCTCAAATATCGCCTGGACACGCCGCTGCGCCTCAAGGCCACCCTCCAGGCCGACCCCGAGGCGCCGCTGCCCGTCATGATGAAGGCGGGCTTCGCCATGCTGGCCTACAAGGCCGCCCATGTGCCGGCGGCCAAATCCGCCCTCGACCAGGCTCGCAAGCTCGGCGGCAATGCGCGCGAGCAGATGCACCTGGCCGCGCTCGACGCCTGGGCCGAAGGCGGGCAGGACCGCGCCATCGCGATCTGGGAGCGCATCATCGCCGAGCACCCGCGCGACATCCTGGCCTTCCGCTTCCACCACTTCGCCGCCTTCTGGATGGGCAAGGCGCCGGCCATGTGGAGCGCCGTCGAGGGCATCATGCCGCATTGGGAGGGCGACGTGCCGGGCTTCGGCTCCGTCCTCGCCTGCCGTGCCTTCGCCAATGAGGAGGCGGGCAACCTGCTGCTGGCCGAGCATGCGGGGCGCGAGGCCATCAGGCGGGACCCCGCCGATCTCTGGGCCGCCCATGCGGTGGCGCATGTGCTGGAAATGCAGGGCCGCCGCGCCGAGGGCATCGCCTGGATCCAGGGCCTGACCCCGCATTTCGAGGGCGGCAACAACCTGATGCACCACATCTTCTGGCACCAGGCCATGTTCCACCTGGAGCGCGGCGAACACGCCGAGGTGCTGCGCCTCTACGACCAGGGCTTCCGCAACCTGGACAGCCCCGTCACGCAGATGCAGCCCGATCTCTACATTGATTGCCAGAACGCCGCCTCCATGCTGTTCCGCCTGGAGCGCCAGGGCGTGGATGTGGGCGCCCGCTGGGAGGAGCTGGCCGAGAAGGCCGAGGCCCGCATCGGCGATTGCCTCTCGGCCTTCACCCTGCCGCATTGGACGATGGCGCTCTGCGCCACCGGCCGCTTCGAGGCGGCCGAGCGCATGCTCTCCGCGATGCGCGACTACGCGATGGGCCATTCCGGCGAAAACCCCCGCGTGGTGCGCGAAGCCGCACTCCCCTGCTGCGAGGCGCTGCTGCTGCGCGCCAAGGGCGATCCAGCCGGCGCGGTGGCGGTGATGCGCCCGGCCTTGGGCGGCATGCATGAGCTGGGCGGCAGCCACGCCCAGCAGGACGTGCTGGAGCAGCTCTTCCTCGATTGCGCGGTCGCCGCCGGCCTTGAGGCGGATGCCGCGATGCTGCTGGAGCGCGTCACCGGCCGCTGGCCCACGCCCCCCGAGCGGCGGGCCGGATACCGTTCGGCCGCGCTCGGCTGGCGGGGCTGACCGGATGGCCACCCCGCGGGCCAACCCATTGTCCTGATTCAATGATTTGACAGAGAAATCTTTTTGCGGTGTCAATCGGCCCCGCGCCGCGTATATAGCGGCGCTGATCCTGAGGCTCACCCATGCGGGGGCGCCGCAGCTTGGGCGAAAACCGCCAGCCCGGGCTCCCTCCCCATCAGGGTTCGCCATGATGGAACGCCATGAAGAAAGGTCTTTCGCCTTTGCCGCAGACGAGATGGATGATCGGCTTTCTCGGCCTGGCGCTCCTGCCGGGCTGTGGCCTGCAAATGCCTGATTTTTCGACAGGAACCGCCACGGCAGCGGAGCCGGTCGTCAGCACGGTGCCCCGCGGGCCGGACCCGCTGGGCGATTTCGCGACGACGGCGACACCCGGCAGCTTCGGCACGGTGAACGGGGAGCGCGCGCGCCTCGTGCGCTCCTACAACGCGGCCAGCGGGCGCGAATGCCGGGAGATCATCCTGGGCGCGGGTGGCAGCGAACGCGCCGCCGTCGCCTGCCGCAACGCATCGGGCCAGTTCGTGTCCTCCACACCCCTGCTGCGCGGAAGCTTCAGGTAGGCTGCGCATGGACCTCGTGGGCAAGGAGCCGGGCCTGATCCAGGCCATCCGTGCGCGCATGCGGGTCATGGCCGCGCTCATGATCCGCGAGTTGCACACGCGCTTCGGCCGCGAGAACCTGGGCTATGTCTGGCTCTTCATGGAGCCGGCGATGCTGGGCGTGGGCGTGGCGGTGTGGCAATGGGCGGTGCGCGGCAGTTCCGCCATGCCGGGCGACCTGAACAAGTTCAGCTTCTTCCTGATCGGCTATATCCTCTTCTACCTGTTCCGCACGCTGGTCAGCCGCTCGCCGCACGGCATCGCCGCCAACTACCAGCTGCTCTACCATTCGCGCGTCACGATCGAGGCGGTCATGTGGGCCCGCAGCGTGCTCGACGGCGCGGCGGTCGCCATCTGCATCTCGATCTTCGTGGTCGTGATCGGCGTGGTCATGGGCGACTGGCCTGACGATCCCCTGCAGATGATGTGGGGCGTCGTCATGATGATGCTGCTCTCACACGGCACGGGGCTGATCTTCCTGGCGGCGACCGGGCTCAACTCGCAGCTGGTGGACCGGGTCGTCCATCCCTTCACCTATCTCTCCATCCCCTTTTCGGGGATGTTCTTCATGGTGTGGTGGCTGCCGGGCCCGATGCAGGAGGTCATTCTCTGGTCACCGCTGATCCACATCATGGAGTTCACGCGCGAAGGGCAGTTCGGCCGCCGCGTGCCCTACAGCTATGACCTGCCCTACACCATCGGCTGGATCGTCGTGGTCAACTTCATCGGGCTCTGCGCGCTGAAGGCGGCCAAGCCCCATATGGAGCACTGAGCAGGCCATGCTGCAGCTGGAAGGCGTCACCAAGAGCTTCACCAAGAACGGCATCACGCGTGAGGTGCTGTCGGGCATTGACGCCACCTTCCTGCCGGGCGACGCGGTCGGCATCCTCGGCCGCAACGGCGCGGGCAAGAGCACGCTGATGAAGATCCTGGCCGGCGTCGAACACCCGACGCGCGGGCGCGTGCGCCGGCGGATGAGCGTCTCCTGGCCGATGGGCTATGACGCGGCGGTGCATGGCGCATTGACGGGTGCGGACAATGCGCGCTTCATCGCGCGCCTCTACGACCGCCCCGTGGGCTGGGTGGAGAGCTTCGTCCAGGAGTTCTCCGAGATCGGCGACGAATTCTTCAAGCCGGTGAAGACCTATTCGGACGGCATGAAGGCGCGCCTCATCTTCGCGCTCTCCATGGCCGTGGATTTCGACTGCTACCTGATTGACGAGGTGATCGCGGCCGGCGATGCCCGCTTCGCCGAGCGGTGCCGGCAGGCCTTGCTCGCCCGGCGCGGCCGCAGTGCCTTGATTCTTGTCTCGCACCAGACGAATACGGTGCGCCAGCTCTGTTCCCACGCCGCGATCCTCCACGAAGGGAGGCTGATGTTCCATGAAGATCTGGACCAGGCTTTCGCCGAATACGAGCAACTCTAGCTCGGGCGCTCCGGTGTATCGCCCGGCGGCGGCGCCGGCGGCGAGCGCGCCCCCGGCCCGCCTGCCGGGCGGCGGCGCCACGCGGGACAAGGCCGCGCGGGCGCCGGCCGCGCGCGCAGCCACCGCGCGCACGCCGGCCACCACAACGCGCACGCCCGCGGTGCGGGCCAGCACCAGCATGACGGACCGGCTTTCCGGCCGGACCCTGCCCCCCGTAGGCAGCATGGGCGGCCGCCAGACCTGGCGCGACTGGATGCGCGAGCACCCCTTCACCATGTGGGTGGTCCTGCCCAGCCTGATCGCGGCTTTCTACCTCTTCTTCATCGCCGCCCCGCAATATGTCAGCGAATCCCGCTTCAACGTGCGCGCCCAGATGCCCCGCATCTCCGCCAGCGCCGGCCTGGGCGGCGAGATCCTGGGTTCCGCGGGCTTCATCCCCTCGCCCGAGAACGTGGCCGCCGTGCGTGACTTCCTCCTCTCGCACGACGCCATCCGCAAGACGCGGGAAAAGATTGATCTCGTCGAGGTCTTCCGCCGCCCCGAGGCCGACCCGCTGTTCCGCCTCTGGTGGGCCCAGCCGACGGCCGAGCGGCTGCGCTGGTTCTACCGCTGGCAGGTCACGGTGACGATCGACCCCACCACCGGCATCTCCGATCTGCGCGTCTGGACCTTCCGTCCCGCCGACAGCCTGGCGCTGTCGAACCGGCTGCTCGAACTCAGCGAGGAGCTGGTCAACGACATGAACAACAAGATCCGCGAGGAAGCGCTGCGCGTCGCGCGCGCGGAGCTGCGCCGGGCCGAGACGCGGCTGACCGATGCCCGCGTGGCGCTGACCATGTTCCGCCAGCAGGAGCGCGAGGTGGACCCCTCGGCCACGGCCTCCGCCGCGGTCGCCACCATCAGCAGCCTGCAGAACGACCTGGCGCGCGCCCGCAGCGAATTGCAGGCCCTGCAGGGCTTTGCCCGCCCCGGCAGCCCGCAGATCATCAACCTCCAGAACCGCATCCGCGGGCTCGAGGCGCAGGTGGCCGAGGAGCGCAGCCGCATCGCCACCGCCTCGACCGGCGTGACCGAGCAGATGGAGACCTTCGCGCGGCTGAGCGCCGAGGTGCAGCTGGCGCAGAACCAGCTCGAGGCGAATGTGATCGTGCTCGACCGCGCCAATTCCGATGCCGCCCGGCAGGCCGTCTTCCTCTCGCGCGTGGTGGATCCGAACCTCGCCGAGCGGTCCCTGTTTCCCCTGCCCTACTGGGCCAGTCTCTATGTCTTCCTCAGCCTCTCCGTCCTCTATGGGATGGCCTGGCTGATCCTGACCGGAATGAGAGAACATGCGCGCTGATTTCCTCCGCCCCCTGATTGTCGCGGCCGGTCTGGCCTGGCTGGTCCCCGCGGGGGCAGAGGCGCAGCAGAACCTCTTCAGCAACCAGAATGCCGCGGCGCTGGCCGCGGCCGCGGCCAGTGCCGCGAGCCAGGGCGCGGCCGGTGCGCTGGCGGCCGCACCCGGCGCTCCTGGCACCAACCGCCTGGGCAGCACGACGGAAGCCGAGGCCGGCGCCATGGCCGCGCTGCCGCTGGGCGAGCTGAGCCGCGCCGGCGGCCGGCCCACGGCCGTCTTCGGCGCGTCGCTCTTCACCCAATCGGCCGCCGCCTCCTCCGAGGCGCCCAACCCCAACTACGTTCTGACGCCGGGGGATCGCGTCGCCGTCCGCGTCTGGGGCGCGGTGGAGGCGGACCAGAGCGGCGTGATTGACCCCGCCGGCAATTTCTTCCTGCCCAATGTCGGGCCCATCCCGCTGGCCGGCACCCGCTCGGGCGACATCCAGACCCGCGTGGAGCAGGAGGTCCGGCGCCTCTACACGCAGCAGGTGCAGGTCTATGCGACGGTCCTCTCGGCGCAGCGCATCGGCGTCTTCGTCACCGGCTTCGTCCGCACGCCCGGCCGCTTCGCCGGCAGTGCCGCCGATTCCGTGCTCGACTTCCTGGTGCGCGCCGGCGGCGTGGACCCCTCGCGCGGCAGCTTCCGCGAGATCTCGATCCTGCGCGGCGGCCGCCAGGCGGCGAGCGTGGACCTCTACCGCTTCCTGCTGGATGGCCGCCTGCCCGCGCTGCGCCTGCAGGAGGGGGATACGGTCGTGGTCGGCCGCCAGCGCGCCCTGGTGGGTGCGACCGGCGGTGTCCGCAACAACTTCCTGTTCGAGGTGCCCGGCCAGCTCATGACCGGGCGCGAGCTGATCGAATATGCCCGCCCGCTGCCCAGCGCCACCAACGCCATCATCCAGGGCACGCGCGATGGCCGGCCCTTCTCGCGCTACAGCACGCTGAGCGAGCTGCAGGGCCAGCGCCTGGCGGATCAGGACGTGGTGACCTTCATCACCGACCGTCCCATGCAGACCGTGCGCGTGACCGTGGAGGGCAGCCGCATCGGCCCCTCCGTGCTCGTCATGGATCGCGACGCGCAGCTCTGCAACGCGCTCGACTACATCGAGGTGGATCCGCTGCTGGCCGACACCTCCAGCGTCTATATCCTGCGCGCCAGCGTCGCCGCCCAGCAGACCCGGGCGCTCGCCGAGGCCTCGGACCGGCTGGAGCGCGCGCTCTTTCTCGCCGTCTCGCCGACGGCGGGTGTGGCCGCCATCCGCTCGGCCGAGGCGCAGCAGATCTCCTCCTACCTCCAGCGCGCGCGGCGCGTGGTGCCGGAAGGCCGGATCGTCGTCTTCAGCGGCGGCCGCTGCAACAGCGTCCGCCTCGAGGACAATGACATCATCGTGATCCCCGAGCGGCGCGAGACCGTGCTCGTCACCGGCGAGGTCGGGCTGACGCGGGCCGTGCTCTGGCGGCCCGGCATCACCGTGGCCGAGCTGATCCGCGAGGCGGGCGGCCTGACGGCGCGCGGCAACATGAGCAGCATCATGATCCGCCGCGCCTCGGGCGAGGTGATCCTCGACCCGCGCGAATTGCCGCGCGCGGGTGACGAGGTGATCGCCCTGCCGCGGATTGATCCACGCAACCTCCAGGTCGCGCAGGATATCATGCAGGTGTTGTTCCAGGCGGCGCTGGCGGCCCGTGTCTTTGTGCCCGTGAATTAGAGTAACAGCCGCGGCGCGCCCTCCCCGAGGCCGCGCCGCAAGTTCGGGGTGTGGGCCGGCGAAAGCGCGGCGCCGCCCAGGATTCAGGCGTTTCGTCCCCCCGGCCCGGATCCATGCGGGCCGGGCCACGGCATTGCCGCGTTGCACAATTTTGGGTTGACCTGCCCCAGTGCTTGGGTTGCACATGCAGGAAGGTTTGCGACCGGCCTGCCGGCCCGTCGCCTGAGGGGTCTGTCTGCATGCGGTATCTCGTTGCGTCCGTGGTCCTGGCCGCGTCCTGGGCAAGCCTGCCCGCCCAGGCGCAGATGGGCCCGGGTGGCCCGCCGCCCGCCGTCGGCGTCGTCGAGGCGCGGCGCCAGCCCGTCACCGAAAGCAGCGAGTTCATCGGCCGCGTCGAGGCGATCAACCGCGTCGAACTCCGCGCCCGCATCACCGGCTTCCTGGAGGAGCGCCTGTTCCAGGAAGGCACCGAGGTGGAGGAAGGCAAGCTCCTCTTCCGGATGGAACGCGCGCCCTTCGAGGCGCAGCTCGACCAGGCGCGCGCGAATGTCGCCTCGGCCGAGGCCCAGCTCGCCAATGCGCGCACCGCACTCGCCCGCGCCCGTGAGCTGCGGACCACGGGGGCCGGGACCCAGGTGGCGCTCGACAATGCCCAGGCGCAGGAGCGCACCTCGGCCGCCACGCTGCTCGGCGCCCAGGCGGCGGTGCGGGTGGCGGAGATCAACCTGGCCTATACCAGCATCTACGCGCCCTTCGCCGGCGCCATCGGCCGCTCCACCTACACGCCGGGCAACGTGATCACGCCCTCCAGCGAGGCGCTGGCCACCATCGTCAGCCAGGACCCGATGCGCATCGCCTTCACCATCGCCCAGCGCGCGGCCCTTGAGCTGCGCGAGCGCTATGAGGGGCGGGGCGGGGCGGCCGCCGTCGTGGTGCGCATCCGGCAATCGGACGGCACCATCTATCCCCTGCCCGGCCGCATCAACTTCATCGACACGCAGATCGGCCGCGACACGGATTCGATCCTGGTCCGCGCCAGCATCCCCAACCCGGTCCGTGCCGGCATGCAGCAGAGCGACATCGGCTCGCGCCAGCTGGTGGATGGGCAATTCGTGACCGTGCTGCTGGAGGGCGCGCAGCCGGTGATGGCCGTCACCATCCCGCGCTCGGCCATCGCGCAGGACCAGGCGGGCTTCTTCGTCTTCATCGTGGATGGCGAGAACAAGGCCCAGCGGCGCAACGTGACGCTTGGCCGCAGCACCGCCGAGACGGCCGTGATCGAAAGCGGCCTTGAGGCCGGGCAGCGCGTCATCACCGAGGGCATCCAGCGCGTCCGCCCGGGCCAGCCGGTGAATGCGGCGCCGGCCGGAACCCCGGCACGGCCACCCGCCGGCCGGCCGGGCTGAGCGCGCATGTTCTCCGCCATCTTCGTCCGCCGGCCGCGCTTCGCCATCGTCATCTCGATCGTGATGACGCTGGCCGGCGCGCTTTCCATGTTCAACATCCCGGTCGCGCAATTCCCGGACATCGTGCCCCCCGTGGTGCAGGTGACCGCGCGCTACCCCGGCGCCTCGGCCGGCGTGGTCGAGCAGACGGTGGCGCAGCCCATCGAGAGTGCCGTGAACGGCGCGGACCGCATGCTCTACATGCGCTCCAACTCGGGCAGCGATGGCAGCTACACGCTGGCCGTCACCTTCGCGCTCGGCACCAATCCCGACATCAACACGGTGAACGTGAACAACCGGGTGCAGGGCATCATCGCGCGCCTGCCGCAGGAGGTGCAGCGCGCCGGTGTGACCGTGCGCAAGCAATCCTCGGCCGTGCTGCAATTCGTCGGCGTCTCCTCGACCAATCCCGAGCATCCGCCGCTGTTCCTCTCGAACTACGTCACCATCAACATGCTGGACACGCTGCGCCGCCTGCCCGGCGTGGGCGATGTGCAGATGTTCGGCGCGCAGGATTATTCCATGCGCGTCTGGTTCGAGGTGGACCGGCTGAACAACCTCAACGTCTCGCCGGGCGAGATCATCGCGGCGATCCAGGCGCAGAACATCCAGGCGGCGGCGGGCCGCATCGGCGCGCGCCCGATCGGCGATGACCAGCAATTCCAGTTCAACATCCAGACCCAGGGCCGCCTGATCACGCCCGAGGAATTCGGTGCCATCGTCATACGCGCCAATCCCGACGGCTCGACGCTCAGGGTGCGGGACGTGGCGCGGGTGGAGCTGGGCGCCGCCAACATGGATGTGGAGGCGCGGCTGAACGGGCGCGCCAGCATCACCATGGGCATCTATCTCTCGCCCGGGGCCAATGCGGTGCAGGTGGCGCAGCTGGTCAGCCGCACGCTCGCCACCATGGGGCAGCGCTTCCCCGAGGGGATGTCGAGCACGGTGATCTACGACACCTCCACCTTCGTGACCGACACGATGTACGAGGTGATCAAGACGCTGATCGAGGCCTTCATCCTCGTCGTCATCGTGGTCTATCTGTTCCTGGGTTCGCTGCGCGCCACGATCATCCCGACCATCGCCGTCCCGGTCTCCCTGATTGGTACCTTCGCGGTGCTGTTCGCACTGGGCTATTCGGCCAACACCATCTCGCTGCTCGCGATGGTGCTTGCCATCGGCATCGTCGTGGATGACGCCATCGTGGTGGTGGAAAACGTCGAGCGCGTGATGGAGGAAGAACCCGACCTCACGCCCGCCGAGGCCACCAACAAGGCGATGGGCGAGATCACGGCGCCCATCATCGCCATCACCCTCGTGCTGCTTTCGGTCTTCGTGCCGATCGGCCTGATCTCGGGCGTCTCGGGCGTGCTGTTCAAGCAGTTCGCGGTGACGATCAGCGTCGCCATGATCATCTCGGCGATCAATGCGCTGACCCTCTCGCCCGCGCTCTGCGCCATCGTGCTGCGGCATGAGGGGCCCAAGCGCGGCCCGATCAAATATGTGCTGCGCGCCATCGACAAGGTGCGCGACGGCTATGCCTGGATCGTGGGGCGGCTGGTGCGGGTGGCTTTCCTCTCGATCATCCTCACCGGCGTCTTCGCCTGGGGCATCTTCTCGCTCGGCAGCCGCACGCCGCAGGGCTTCCTGCCCCAGGAGGACCAGGGCGCCTTCTTCGTGCAGCTCCAGCTGCCCCAGGGCTCCTCCGTCGCGCGCACGCGCGAGGCGGCGATCCAGGTGGAAGAGTTCCTCCGCCAGAACGAGGCGATCGAGAACATCCTGGCCATCATCGGCTTCTCCTTCATTGATGGCGGCGCGCAGTCCAACTCGGCCTTCCTCGTGGCCCGCATGAAGCCCTTCGAGGACCGCAAGACAGTGGAGGCCAGCGTCTTCACCGGCATCCGCTCCATCTTCGGCTTCGCGGCAGGCTTCCGTGTGGCGAATGTCTTTGCCTTCAACGTCCCGCCCATCCTGGGCCTCGGCACCGGCGGCGGCTTCGAATACCAGCTCCAGGATTTCGAGGGGCGCGACCCGGTGGAGCTGGGCGGCGCCATGATGGGCATGATGATCGCGGCCAACCAGGACTCCCGCCTGGCGGGCGTCTTCTCCACTTTCTCGCCCACCACGCCCTCGCTCTATCTCGATGTGGACCGGGACAAGGCGCAGGCGCTGGGCGTGCGGATCAGCGACATCTTCACGACGTTGCAGGCCTCGCTCGGCGGCTTCTACGTGAACGACTTCAACCTGTTCGGCCGCACCTGGCAGGTGAACATCCAGGCCGAGGCGGTGGACCGCGACGACATCCCCGACATATGGCGCCTGCAGGTGCGCAATTCGCGCGGGCAGATGGTGCCGCTGCGCGCCTTCGCCGATGTGCGCGTCATCCTCGGGCCGCAGACCATCCAGCGCTACAACAACGTCCGCAGCGTGACGCTGAACGGCCAGGGCCGTCCCGGCATCTCGTCGGGCGATGCGATGATGGCGATGGAGGAGATCTCGGCCCGCGTGCTGCCCACGGGCTACAGCTTCGACTGGACCGGCACTGCCTATCAGGAGAGGCAGGCGGCGGGGCAGACCGGCGCGCTGATCGCCCTCGCCCTGCTGTTTGCCTACCTGTTTCTCGTGGCGCTTTATGAGAGCTGGACCATCCCGGTGCCGGTGCTGCTTTCGGTCGCGGTGGGGGGCCTGGGCTCCTTCGCGGCGCTGGTGATCGCGGGGCTGCCGCTGAACGTCTATGCGCAGATCGGGCTTGTGGTGCTGATCGCGCTGGCGGCCAAGAACGGCATCCTGATCATCGAATTCGCGAAGGAGCAGCGCGAGAAGGGCCTCTCGATCCAGGAGGCCGCGGTGCTGGGTTCGCGCATGCGCTTCCGCGCGGTGATGATGACGAGCTTCGCCTTCATCCTGGGCCTGGTGCCACTCATCACGGCCACGGGTGCGGCGGCCCTCTCACGCCAGGCGGTGGGGCTGCCGGTGTTTGGCGGCATGCTGGCCGCGTCCATCATCGGCATCTTCATGATCCCGATGCTCTATGTGGTGTTCCAGTCGCTGCGTGAGCGGGTGAAGGGCTGGCTCGGCATGGACAAGGCGGAGGCCGCCAAGGCGCATTGAGACGGGACAGCGGAGTAACGCCTTGCCAGAACCATCCGGCCGCAAAGCGGCCGGCGCCGCCCAACTGCTCTACGGGTTCAGCGCACCCGTGGCGCGGCGAAGCCAAGGCGGCGGAGCCGCCGCCCGGCGTCTGAGGGCGTGACCAGGACCATCCGGCCGCAAAGCGGCCGGCGCCGCCCAACCGCCCTCATGGCCCGGCGCACCAGTCGCGCGGCGAAGCCAAGGCGGCGGAGCCGCCGCCCGGCGTCTGAGGGCATTAAATAGGCGTTTCTTCCCGCTTTTCGGCGAGGTCGCTCCATTCGGGCCACTTCTTGCGCACCACGGGGCTGTTCGGCGCATAGGCGTGGCAGGTGCCGAGCAGCGCGGGGCGCCGGCGCGGCGCGCCCGTGGCCTCGGCCTGGCGTTGCGCGGCCTGGCGGCGGTTGCGCAGCGGCCACATGGTCTGGAAGGCGACGGTGCCCATCTGGGCCAGCACCTCGCGCAGATGGGTGCAGCCCAGCACGCCGCCCACGCGCTCATTCACCGCGCGGTTGAAGCCGGGGCCGATGGACAGCCCCGCGAGATTGGCGAAGGCGGGCGTCGCACCGGTGCAGACGGCGAAGGGCGTGTGGTCGGAGGCGGCTTCGCAGGCGATGATCAGCATGTCCTCGTTGATCGTCATGCGGATCCACATGCCATGGATGGGATCGCCGGGGCCGACCTGGCCGCGATGCTCGGAGGGGAAGCCGTAGGTCTTGGTGTCGGTCAGATGGGCCTCGATATCCACCAGGCCATCCTCGCGCACATAGCCGCGCAGCTGGATGTCGCGCAGGTGTTCGAGCTTGCGGGGGGCGGGGGCGGAAAGGGGCATGGGTCAGAGATAGGCGTTTGATGCGCCGCCGCAAAGGGCAAGCGCCCCGGCTGCGGTCCTCCACGTCTGGCGACACCGGCCGCCACGTGGTAGCGCCCCCCATCCGCATTGACCAAAGGCGATCCCATGTCCGACCAGCCCCTCCCCCCCGCGAATGGCAGCACCGGCCAGGAGCAGATGCCGATCGTGCTCAACATCCAGTTCACCAAGGACCTCTCCTTCGAGGTGCCGGGCGCGCCGGGCATCTTCGCGACCCTGCGCGAGCAACCGCGCGTGGACCTGGCGCTGGACGTCCAGGCCCGCCCGATCCAGGAGGGCGAGAATGTCTTCGAGGTCTCGCTGATGATCCGCGCCGACGCGAAGGTGGGCGAGACGCCCTGCTTCATCGCGGAGCTCACCTATTGCGGCATCTTCACGCTGAACGTGCCGCAGGAGCATCTGGAGCCGGTCCTCCTGGTGGAATGCCCGCGCCTGCTCTTTCCCTTCGCCCGCAACATCCTGGCCGATGTGACGCGCGAGGGCGGGTTCCCGCCGGTGATGCTGAACCCGATCGACTTCGTGCAGCTCTGGCAGAATCGCCGCGCCCAGCCCGTCGGCACGGCGTGACGCCAAAATGAGTCGCACGGCGTGACGCCAGAACGGGTCGCACGGCGTAACGCTCCAGTGAGTTGCACAGCGTGAGCCCTGGCCCGGCGGGAAAGCCCGCCGGGCGCCGGGCTTTTTTGCAATTCGATCTGCATTCGAAATTATAAACTTATGAAAAAAATACACGCAGAGCTTGCATTTCTTAACATCCGCTCGCTCTAATTTGGCCAACGGTAACCAAAGGTTGACCGAATGGCCTCTATGCGTCTCGTCTTGCCGGATGCCCCGGTCCGGCCATCCCGGGCGGGCGCTCCAGCCGCACTTCCGCTCTCCCCGCCGCATCTCGCCGGCAGTGAGCTGGACATGCTGCGTGCCTCCCTCGAATCCGGCTGGCTGGCGCCGGCCGGGCCCGATCTGCTGGCCTTCGAGGCCGAGATCGCCGCGGTCGCGCGCCTGCCGCATGCGCTGGCCACCAGCTCTGGCACGGCGGCGCTGCATCTGGGCTATCGCCTGCTGGGTGTCCAGCCGGGCGACGAGATCTGGGCGCCCAGCCTGACCTTCGTGGCGACCGTCGCACCCGCCGTGCAGATGGGCGCGACACCCCGCTTCCTCGACGTGGACCCCACCTCCTGGACGCTCGATGCGCATCTGCTGCGCGAGGAGCTGGCCGCCGCCGCCCGGCGCGGCCGCCTGCCCCGCTGCGTCGTCCCCGCCGACCTCTACGGCCAGCCGGCCAATATGCCCGCCATCCGCGAGGCCTGTGACGCCTGGGGCGTGCCGATCCTCTCGGACAGCGCCTGCTCGCTCGGCGCCATGCAGCATGGCCACCCGGCCGGCCATGGGGCGAAGCTGGTGGCGCTCAGCTTCAACGGGAACAAGATCGTGACCGCCGGCGGCGGCGGCGCCTTGCTCTCGGGCGATGCGGGGCTGGTGGCCCAGGCCCGCGCGCTCGCCACCCAGGCGAAGGAGCCGGCGGTCCATTACCAGCACGAGACGACGGGCTTCAACTACGCCATGAGCTCGCTGCTGGCGGCCGTCGGCCGCGCGCAATTGCCGAGCCTGGCCGAGCGGGTGACGGCCCGTCGCGCCATCTTCGCGCGCTATGCCAAGGCGCTGGGCCAGCTGCCCGGCCTGACCTTCATGCCCGAGCCCGCCTGGGCGCATTCCTCCCGCTGGCTCACCGCCATGCTGGTGGACCCCCGCGCCTTCGGCACGGATCGCGAGACGCTGCGCCGCGCGCTGGCCGAGGAAGGCATCGAGAGCCGCCCGGTCTGGAAGCCGCTGCACCTCCAGCCTGCCTTCCGGGACGCGCCGGTGGTGGGCGGCACGGTGGCGGCGGCGCTGTTCGAGCAGGGGCTCTGCCTGCCGTCCGGCAGCGGCATGAGCCCGGCCGACCAGGCCCGCGTCATCCGGATCATCCACGCCCTGCACCAGCGGTGACGCCACGGCTTGGCCCGGATTCTGTATCTCCATCAGCATTTCTCCACCCCCGCCGGCGCCACCGCCACGCGGAGCCATGCCTTCGCGCGCGCCCTGGCCCAGGCCGGGCATCGGGTGACGCTGGCCTGCGGGCAATGGCAGGGCGCGGTGACGGGGCTGGACGGCCCGTTCCGGCGCGGCGCGCGCCAGGGCCGGGTCAGCGGCTTCGAGGTGCTGGAATGGGCCATCCCCTGCGGCAATGCGATGGGCGAGGCCGCGCGGATCATGGCCTTCCTGCGCTATGCCTTGCGCGCCACGCGGCTGGCGCGCCGAACAGGATGGGACCTCATCATCGCCAGCTCCACGCCGCTCACCGTCGCCATCCCGGCGCTGCTGGCGCGGCGCACGCCCTTCCTGTTCGAGATCCGCGACCCCTGGCCCGAACTCCCCGCCGCGATGGGCCTGCGCCGCCCCCTGCTGCTGCGCGGCATGGAGCGCCTGGCCCGCGCCGCCTGCCGTGACGCCGCGGTGGTCGTGGCGTTGACCGAGGGCATGGGCGAGACCGCGCGGGCCCGCGGCACGCCAGCCGAACGGCTGCACATCATCGGCCAGGGCTGCGACCTCGACCTGTTCGGTCCGCAGATCCGCCCCTGGCGGCCCGATGAAGCCGGCCCCGGCGAGATGCTGGCCGTCTATGCCGGCGCGCATGGCCGCGCCAATGGCCTGCATCACCTGCTGGAGGTGGCGACGCTGCTCCAGGGCGAACGGCGCGTCCGCCTGCTGCTGGTGGGCGAGGGCAGTGAGAAGCCGGCCCTGATGGCCGAGGCGGCGGCGCGTGGCCTGCCCAACCTCAGCTTCCTCGACCCCATGCCCAAGCCGGAACTCGCGCGGCTGCTGGCCGGCGGCCAGGTGGGGCTGCTCTGCCTCGCGCCCGTCCCCGCCTTCGCCGAATGGACCGCGCCGAACAAGCTGATGGATTACCTCGCCGCGGGCCGCCCCGTCCTCTCCAACGTGCCCGGCGAGGCGGCGCGGCTGCTGGCCTCGGGCGGCTGCGGCGAGACGCATGGGGATGCGCGGGGCATGGCCGATTCGCTGCGCCGCCTCGCGAATGAACCCACGCGACGCGAAGCGATGGGTCTCGCCGCCCGGCGCCTGGCCGAGCAGCGGCATGACCGGCGCCTGCTCGCCGCCCGCTTCGTGGCCGCCGTCGAGGGCGCCCTGGCCAATGCCCCAGCGCGGGCCCGCGCATGATCCTCCTCCTCTCCGCCCAGCATACGAGCGACGACATGCGCGTGGTCCGCAAGGAGGGCGAAAGCCTGGCGGCGGCGGGCTGGCCGGTCACGCATCTCTCGCCCGCGCCGGCGCGCCCCATCGGCCCCGTCGCGGTGGAGACGGTGCCGGGCACCTCGCGCCGGGGGCGCTGGTGGGCGCTCTATGCGCGCGCCGTGGCGCTCAGGCCCGGCGTGATCCACGCTTCCGAGCCCGATGCCTGGATCATCGCCTGGCTCGCCGCGCGGCGCACCGGCGCGCGGCTGGTGCTGGATGTGCATGAGCACTACCCCTCGCGCCTCGATACCCGGCTGCCGGGCCGGCTGCGGCCACTGGCGCAGGGGGCGATCCGCCGCGTGATGCGGGCGCTGGGCCGCCGCGCCGATGCGGTGGTGCTGGCGAAGGACGGCCTGGCCGAGGATTTCCCCGGCGCGCGCTGCGTCGCCGTCCGCAACCACGCGCTGGTCCCCCAAGGCCTGCCCCGCCGCCGCCACGGCCCTGGCCCGGTCACGCTGCTGCATCTGGGCGCCATCGGCGTCGCGCGCGGCTGGCCCGTGCTGCTGGAGGCGCTGGCGCTGTGTCCGGAGGGGACGCGGCTGCTGGTCATCGGCGGCTTCACCGATGGCAGCGAGGCCGCCTTCCACGCGGCGGCGGAGGCGCGCGGCCTGACGGGCCGCATCACCTGCACGGGCTGGCTTCCGGCCGAGGCGGCGCTGGCCCGCGCGGCCATGGCCGACATCAACCTCGTGCTCTTTCAGCCGGGCGAGGAAAACCACCGCCTCGCCCTGCCGCACAAGCTGTTTGACGGAATGGCGCTCGGCCTGCCCGTCATCGCGCCGCGCTTCGCGACCGGCGTCGCCGGCATCGTGGAGGAGAGCGGCTGCGGATTGCTGGTGGACGTGACCGACGCCCAGGCCATCGCCGCCGCCGTGGGTGAGCTGGAAGACCCCGTCCGCCGCGCCGCCTTGGGCGAGGCCGGCTGGCAGGCCGCACGCGGGGCCTGGGGCTGGCCGGCCGAGGCGGAGCGGCTGGTGGCGCTGTACCGGGAACTGCTGGCCTAGGCGTTGCGCCGCCTGAGCGCGAGGCGCTTGGCGGGCTCGCCCGTTGCGCGGCCGGCGAGAATCTCGCGCACGGCATCGGGCCAGGGCGTCACGCGGCGGATGTTCAGATCCACGCAGAGATAGAGCACCTCATGCTCTGAGGCGGTCCAGCCCTCGGTGAAGTGGAACATGCGGTGCTTCACCAGCAGGCGCTTCTCGTCGCTCGCCAGCACGGTGCTTTCCGCGCCGATCGGCATCGCCTCGGTCATCTCGCGCTGGTAGTCGAGCCAGGCCTCGGCCGCGAAGGTGCCGAGGCCGCCCTTCTTCAACGAGGTGCCGAGGCCCAGATGCGGCCAGAGCCGGTCCGTCTGCAAATCATAGGCGACGAGGTAGTAGCCCATGTTCAGGTGGCGATAGCCATCCACCCACTCGTGCTTCACCGCGACCAGCGGGGTGTCCCACCGGAACCAACCCGCCTCGAAACGCGGCGCCGGACCATCCTCGACGAAGGGCATGAGACACTCCCAACAGACCAGACCAGAAGAGCAGAATCAGGACCGCCCTCCGAGAATCCGGGCCGAATAGGCCCGGCGGGATGCTTCAGCATCCCGAAGCCAAGGCGGCGGAGCCGCCGCCCGTCATGCCGGAGGCATGCCTTCGGCATGACGTCTGAGGGCATATATATCAGTGAATATCGTCGGACTTCGCCAGCGCCTCGCGCAGCTTGCCGATGTCGAAATCCGGGCGCTTCGCCATCTCCAGGATGACCGCTTCCTTGCGCGTCAGCAGGTCAATGGCGGCCGGCAGGGCGCGAACCGCCTCGGCCGGGATGGTGACGGCGCCGTGGCGGTCGGCATGGACCACCTCGTCATGCGCCACCTGCATGCCGTGCACGGTCACCGGCCGCCCCCAATCCACCACATGCACATAGGCGTGGCTCGGGTTGATGATGCCCAGCAGCTGGAAGCCGGGCGCGACCATGTCGAGGTCGCGGATCGAGCCATTGGTGACGCAGCCCAGCGCTTTCAGGCCCTTGTGGACATTGGTGTTCACCTCGCCCCAGAAGGCGCCGGTGCCGGGGACGTCATCCAGGTCCTGAAGCACGACCACGGTCGGCATGTCGGTGTTGGCGACATATTCGTACCAGCCGATGCGCGAGGCGCGGTCGGCCTCCTTCGTGCGGCCCGAGGGGAATTGCGCGCGGATGGTGCCGACGCGCGCCGGCCCGCAGATCGGCGACATGGAGGGATGGGCGCAATCGAAGGTGCGGACCGTGAAACCATGGCCGCGGCGGGCGGGGACCACGAGTTCCAGCGCATTGCAGATGGTGGGGGTGTCCCAGGCGCAGAGCGCGTCGAGATCGGCTTGGGTATAGGGGCGCGTGACCATGTGTTCCTCCTGGCGTTGGGTGCAGTGTCGGGCGCGGCGGCGCGCCCGTCAAACCACCGGGATGACAGATTCGTGATGCGATGGACACGGCGCGCATGGGCGCTACAGCATGCCCGCATGCGCGTGGCCCTCCTTCTCATGCTGCTGATGCTGCCGGGCCTCGCCGCCGCGCAAACCGGCCGCTTCAACGCGGCCGGCACGCCCAATCTCGGCCCGCCGGAGGAGGCGATGATCCCCGAACTCGCCGCCAAGCAGGACCGGCTGGAGGAGCAGGGCTGGCTGATCCGCGGCCAGGCCACCTTCATCCTGCAGGGCAATGCGGGCTTCCGCTCGCCCTACCAGGGGGCGGGCAGCCTGCTGCCGGCCGCGCAGGCGCGCAACACCTTCTCGACCGACCTGATCCTCGGCCGCCGGCTCTGGCATGGGGCGGAGGTGATCGTGAACCCCTCCGTCACGCGCGGCTTCGGCATCTCCAACTCCACCGGTGTGGCGAGCTTCCCGAATGGCGAGGCGTTTCGCCTCGGCAGCAGCGACCCGGTGCTGTTCTTTCCGCGCATCTTCCTGCGCCAGACCATCGCCCTCTCCGAGGACATGGTCCCGCCGGACAATGACCCGCTGCGCTTCACCGCGCCGCTCCCGCGCGAGCGCATCACCATCACGCTCGGCAAATTCGCGGTCTGGGACATCTTCGACGACAACCGCTACGCGCATGACGCCCGCACGCAGTTCATGTCCTGGGCGCTGGTGGGCGGCGGCGCCTTTGACTACGCGGCGGATGCGCGCGGCTATACGGAGGGGCTCGCCATCGAGTGGGAGAACGGGACATGGGCCGTGCGCGGCGGCGCCTTCCGCGTGGCGCGCCAGGCGAATGGCCTCTACCTCGATCCCTCGATCACGCGCGGCTTCCAGCTCATCGCCTCGCTGGAGCGCTTCTGGAAATGGGGCGAGCGCGAGGGCGCGCTGCGGCTGATCTACGGCTATTCGCGCGCCCGGCAATCGCGCTGGAACGAGCTGTTCAGCAACGGCTTCCAGACCTTCGACATCAACCCCCATGGCTATCGCGCGAAGAACAACGCGACGCTCTCCTTCGACCAGCAGGTGACGGAGGATTTCGGCGTCTTCGCCCGCGCCTCCTGGAATGACGGGCAGACGCAGAACTGGATGTTCACGGAGATGGACCGCGCGATCAGCTTCGGCGGATCGCTCACCGGCAATCGCTGGGGAAGGCCCTCTGATACGGTGGGCCTCGGCACGAATATCGGCTTCATCAGCGGCGGGCGGCGGCGCTACCTGGAGGATGGCGGCATCGGCTTCATCACCGGCGACGGGCGGCTGAACGACAGCCCGGAATGGGTGACGGAGACCTATTACGACGCGCGGCTGGCGCCCGGCCTGCATGGGGCGCTCGGCTATGCCCTGGTGGTGAACCCGGCCTACAATGCCGATCGTGGTCCCGTCTCCATCTTCACCGCCCGGATGCGCATCGCCTTCTGATCGCGCGGCCCTTTTCGCCGCCGAGCCGCGCTTCGCGGAGATCGAGGCGCGCGCGGGTGAACTGCCCTGGCGCACGCGCCCGCGCGGCTTCGCGGGGCTGCTGCGCACCATCTGCGGCCAGCAGATCAGCAACCAGGCGGCGGGCGCCATCTGGCGGCGTCTCTCGGCCCTGCCAGGCGCGCTGACGCCCGAGGGACTGCTCAGCATGGATGACGCGACGCTCTGCGGCATCGCCGGCCTGTCGCGCCCCAAGGCCCAGCATGCGCGCAGCCTGGCCACCGCCTGCCTCGACGGCACGCTCGATTTCACCCGCATGGCGACGCTGCCCGATGCCGCGGCGATGGCGATGCTGAGCGGCGTGCGCGGCCTTGGCCCCTGGACGGCCGAGGTGCACCTGATCTTCGCCGAGGGGCGCCGCGACATCTTCCCCTCCGGCGACATCGCACTCGCCAATTCCGCGCGGCACCTCTTCGCGCTGGAGGCGCGGCCCGCGCCGAAACCGCTGGCCCGCATGGCCGAGGCCTGGTCCCCCGCGCGCTCGCTCGCCGCGCGATTGCTCTGGCATCATTGGCGGCATGAGACGGGCCGCCCGCTGATCGAGGACCCCTGATGCATTTCTCCCCCACCATCCTCGCGACGGCCGACCCCGCCATCCCCGCCGCCCGCGCCTGGGCGGCGCGCTACCAGGGCCAGCGCGGCCCGGCGCTCGATCTGACGCAGGCGGTGCCGGGCTATCCGCCGCACCCGGAATTGCTGGCGCGCCTGGGCGAAGCCGCGGGGCAACGCGCGGCCGCAAGCTACGGCGCCATTGCCGGCGACGAGGCCTTGCGCGCGGCGCTGGCCGAGGATGCGAGCGGCTTCTACGGGGCGGCGATCGGCGCCCAGCATGTGGCGATCACCGCCGGCTGCAACCTGGCCTTCGCCATGGCGATGAAGGTGCTGGCCGCCCCCGGCGACAATGTTCTGGTGCCCACCCCCTGGTACTTCAACCACGAGATGGCGCTGAGCATGGCCGGCGTCGAAGCCCGCCCCCTGCCTTGCGAGGCCGCGCAGGGCTTCGTGCCGGATGTCGCGCGCGCCGCCACGCTGATGGACGCACGCACCCGCGCCATCCTCCTCGTCAGCCCCAACAACCCGACCGGCGCCGTCTACCCTGCCGAGGTGATCGCCGGTTTCGCCGAACTCGCGCGAAGCCGCGGCATCGCGCTGGTGCTGGACGAGACCTATCGCGACTTCCTGCCCAACACCGTCCCGCACCGCCTCTTCCAGGACCCGGATTGGGGCGATGTGCTGGTGCATCTCTACAGCTTCTCCAAGGCCTATTGCATCCCGGGGCACCGCCTCGGCGCCGTCATCGCGAGCGAGGCCTTCCAGCACCAATTGGCCAAGGCGCTGGACACCTTGCAGATCTGCCCGGCACGCCCGGCGCAGCTTGTGGTGGCCTGGGCGATCCCGGCGCTGCGCGACTGGCGCTCGGACAACCGCCGGATCATGCAGGCCCGCGCAGCCGCCTGCCGCGCCGCGCTCAACAGCGACTGGATTGACGCGATGGGCAGCTACTTCGCCTATCTGCGCCTGCCCGATGGCGCGCCGGATGCCATGGCGGCCGCCGAATACCTCGCCGCCGAACAGGGGTTGATGACGCTGCCCGGCCCCTTTTTCGGCCCGGGGCAGGAGCAGCATCTGCGCCTCGCCTTCGCCAATGCGGAGGCCGAGCGCCTGGCGGAACTGCCGGCGCGGCTGGCGGGGCTGGGTTAGCCGCGCCTCACAACGGCGGCGCCGCGTCGAAGCCGTTCGCCAGCACGCCGCGCGGCTTCACCATGTCATAGGGCCCGCGCGGCAGGTATTGCGCCGTCCCCGGCTCGGCCTGCACCACGCCATCGCGCATCACGATTTCGCCGCGCCGGATGGTCATGACCGGCCAGCCCGTCACCTCCATCCCCTCATAGGGCGTGTAGTCAATCGCGTGCTGCATCAGCGCGTTGGTGATGGTGCGCTTCGCCTTCGGATCCCAGAGTGCGAGGTCCGCATCGGCGCCGATGGAAATGCTGCCCTTGCGCGGGGCAAGGCCCATCAGACGCGCCGGGTTGGTCGCTGTCAGCCGCACGAAATCATCGAGGCTGATGCGGCCCTTGGACACGCCCTCGCTGAACAGGATGGGCAGGCGCGCGGTGAGGCCCGGGATGCCGTTCGGGATGTCGCGGAATGTCGCATCCCGCCCGTTCTGCGCCTTGCCCTTGTCCCCCGCGAAGCTGAAGGCGCAATGGTCGGAGGACACCACGTCCAGCACGCCGCGCCGGATCATGTCCCAGATGCGCGCATGCTCGGCTTCGTCGCGCGGGGCCGGGCTGCACATGAATTTCGCGCCTTCGAAGCCCCCGTCTCTATCCATGGGCTGGTCCATCTGCGCCGCCGTGAGCGCGATGTATTGCGGGCAGGTCTCGCCCCAGACCTTCACTCCGCGCGTCTGTGCGCGCGCGATCTCCTCGGCGGCCTCGGCGCAGCTCACGTGAAACACCTGGATCGGCTGGTCCACCAGCTCGGCCAGCGCGATGGCGCGATGCGTCGCCTCGCGCTCCACCACCGGCGGGCGGGACCAGGCGTGGTATTTCGGCGCGGTCAGCCCGGCGTCGAGCAGCGCCTGGGTGCGCCAGTTGATGGCGGCGTAATTCTCGCAATGGACAGTGACCAGGCAGCCATGCTTGCGCGCGGTGACCAGCACCTTGATGAAATCGGCATCGCTGACATGCAGCGGCTCATAGGTCAGGAACACCTTCAGGCTGCGCACGCCCTGCGCCACGAGTTGCGGGATCTCGCGCTCCAGCACCTCCTCCGTGGCGTCGCTGATGATCTGGTGGAAGGCGTAGTCCACCATCCCCTTCGCCGCCCGCGCCGAGGAATCGGCGAAGCGCCCCAGCACGCCATGCCCCTTCCATTGCGGGATGAAGCAGACGACGGAGGTGGTGCCGCCGGCGAAGGCCGCGCGGCTCGCGCTCTCGAAGCTCTCCTCGCTGACGCCGCGCGGCGAGGGCTCCTCGATGTGGCAATGGCTGTCCACGCCGCCCGGCAGCACCAGCAGCCCCGCCGCATCCACGCTGGCGCCGCCCGCGGGCAGTTGTTCCGCCAGCGCCACGATGCGCCCGCCCGCAACGCCGATGTCGCAGCGCGTGGTGCCGAAGCCCGTCGCCACCTCGCCACCACGCACCACCAGATCGTATTCCGCCATCCTGCCTTGCCTCCGCTTGCCGGCACAGCATGACGCGCGGAATTGATCCGGCGCAAGGACAGGGGGGTGCGCGGCACGTCACGTTTGCGCCATGGACACCCTTGCCCGCCCCGCCCCGCCGATCGCGCTCTCCGCCAACCTGCCGCGCTACACCAGCTACCCGACGGCACCGCATTTCGGGCCGATGGAGGAATCGCTCTACCGGCAATGGCTCACCGCCATGCCGCCGGGCTCGGCCCTCTCGCTCTATGTCCATATCCCCTTCTGCCATGAGCTCTGCTGGTATTGCGGCTGCCACACCTCGGTGACGCGCAATGATGCCCGCATCGCCCGCTATGCCGCGGCGCTGGACCAGGAGGCCGGCACGCTGGCCCGCGCCCTGCCCGCCGATGGCCTGGTGCAGCACCTGCATCTGGGCGGCGGCACGCCCAGTGCGCTGGGCGGCGCGCGGCTGACGCGCCTGATGGGCCGGCTGCGCGCCCTGTTTCCCTTCGCGCCCCAGGCCGAACTCTCGGTCGAGCTCGACCCCCGCACCCTGACGCAGGAGGTGGTGGATGCGCTGGCCACGGCCGGCTTCAACCGCGCCTCGCTCGGCCTGCAGGACGCGAATGCCGAGGTGCAGGAGCGCATGGGCCGCGTCCAGCCGGCCGAGATGGTGGCCGCCGCCGTCACCCGCCTGCGCGCCGCCGGGATCAGCCGCATCAACCTCGACATGATGTACGGCCTGCCCGGCCAGGATTGCGACCATGTGCGCGCCACGGCGGCGCTGGCGGCCGATCTCGGCGCCGACCGCGTGGCCGTCTTCGGCTATGCGCATGTGCCCTGGATGAAGCCCTCGCAGAAGGCGATCCGCATGGAGGACCTGCCAGGCGCCGAGGCGCGGCTGGAGCAGGCGGAGGTGGCGGCCCAGGCGCTGCGCGCGGCGGGCCTGGTCAGCATCGGCCTGGACCATTTCGCGCGGCCCACGGACAGCATGGCGCGCGCCAGCAAGGAGGGAAGGCTGCGCCGCAACTTCCAGGGCTACACGACCGACCGGGCGGAATATCTGCTGGGCATCGGCGCCTCCTCCATCGGCGCCACGCCGCGGGGCTATGCGCAGAACCTCCCCGATGAGCGCGGCTATGTCGCGGCCGTCGAGGCCGGCCGCCTGCCCATCGCCCGCGGCCTGACGCTGACGGGCGAGGACATCGCCCGCCGCGCCGCGATCGAGCGCGTGATGTGCGACCTGGCGCTCGACCTCGACGCGCTGCCGCCCGAGATCCTGGCCACGGCACGGCCGGGGCTGGAGGCGCTGGAGGCGCAGGGGCTGGTGCGGCTCAGCCGCGCCTGGCTGACGGTGCCGGAGGAATCACGGCCCTTCCTGCGCCATGTCGCCGCCTGCTTCGATGCCTATCTGGGCCAGGGCAAGGGGCGGCACAGCGCGGCGGTTTAGCCCTGTAAAAACGGGTTCGTCCGCCGCTCGGTCCCGAAATCCGAGCCCGGGCCGTGGCCGCAGACGAAGGCGATGTCGTCGCCCAGCGGCAGCAGCTTGGTGGTGATGGCGTTGATCAGCGCGTCATGGTCGCCATAGGGGAAGTCGGTGCGGCCGATCGAGCCCTGGAACAGCACATCGCCCACGAAGGCCACGCGCAGTTCCTTGCTCACATAGACGAGGCTGCCCGGCGAATGGCCGGGGCAATGCAGCACGTCGAACACCTCGCCGCCGAGGGTGATGCTCTCGCCCTCCTCCAGCCAGCGGTCGGGCACGAGGTTGCGGGCGCCGGCGATGTCATAGGCGCGCCCCTGCTGCTCCAGATGGTCGAGCAGGATGGCATCGGCGCGATGCGGCCCGGTGACGGGAATGCCCGTCTTCTCGCGCAGCTCATCGGCGCCGCCGGCATGGTCAATATGACCATGCGTGAGCAGGATCTGCGTCAGCGTCACGCCGCGGGCCGCGATCTCCGCCTCGATGCGTGCGACATCGCCGCCGGGGTCAATCACGGTGGCCTGCATGGTCTGGTCGTCCCAGATGAGCACGCAATTCTGCTGGAAGGGCGTCACGGGAATGATGCTGGCCTTGAGCGGCATGGCGGGGCTCCTTGCAGACCCCCGCTCTATCACCCGGGCAGGCGCGCGACCACCCGCAGCCCGCCGCCCTCGCGATTGGCCAGCGTCACCTCGCCCCCATGCGCGCGCAGGATGCTGCGCGCGATGGTGAGGCCGAGGCCGGTGCCGCCCGTCTCGCGGTTGCGGCTGGCCTCGACGCGGTGGAAGGGCTGGAACACCGCCTCCTGCTCCGTCTCCGGGATGCCGGGCCCGTCATCATCCACGGTCAGCACCGCGCCGCGATCCCGCTGCTCCAGCCGGAGGCGCGCCGCATCGCCGTATTTCAGCGCATTGCCGACGAGGTTCGCCAGCGCCCGCTTCATCGCCACCGGCCGCAATTGCAGCACCAGGTGCTCCGGCCCCTCATAGGCGATGGCGGCCGCGCGCTCGGGCGCCGCATCGCCGGCCTCGTCCAGCACGGTGCGAACGAGGCTCGCCAGGTCCACCGCACCGGCCGGCTCATTGGCCGCGTCGTCGCGCGCGAAGGTGAGGGTGGCGGCGATCATCGCTTCCATCTCGGCGAGGTCGGCCAGCATCTTCGCGCGCTGCTCGTCATCCTCCAGGAATTCGGCGCGCAGGCGCAGGCGCGTGATGGGCGTGCGCAGATCATGGCTGATGGCGGCCAGCATCTGCGTCCGGTCCGCCACGAAGCGGCGGATGTTGCGCGCCATGGTGTTGAAGGCGGCCGCCGCGGTCGCCACCTCGCGCGGGCCGTTCTCGGGCAGGGGCGGCGCGTTCACGCCGCGCCCGAGGCGCTCGGCCGCGGCCGCCAGATCCGTCACGGGGCGCGTCAGGCGGCGCACCGCCCACCAGGTCATCAGCGCGGCCGCCAACGACATGGCGAGGAAGGCGACCAGGAAATTGTCGGAATGCCAGGGCCGGGGCGCGGGCATGCGGATGGTCAGGTTCAGCCAGCCCTGGTCCGGGAAGCGCATGGAGACGGCAAAGCTGCTGCGGCCCAGCGCGCCCGAATGCACCTCGATCGGCCGGAAGCGGCGGGGCGGCGGGGGCGGCACGGGCGGCATGCCACCCCCCTCGATCCGGAACCAGCCGGCCAGCGGCAGCGGCACATGCGGCAAGCCCGGCGGCATCGTCGAATGCGCGTCATAGGTGGCGCCGAGCGTGGAGGGCAGGTCCGCCTCGGCCAGGATGGCGGCACGGCGCTCGGGCGGTGCCGTGACCAGCGCGCGCCACAGGCCGAAGACGCGCACCGCCGTCTCCCGCGCCTCGGCCGCGCGCTGCAATTCCACGCGGTCGAAGGCATGGATGGTCAGCCCCACGGCCTGCACCACCATCAGCCCCAGGATCAGGACCAGCGCGGTGCGGCCGGCGAGGCTGCCCGGCCAGAATCTTTTCATTCCGCCGCGCGCTCGGCCGCGGACGCACCGCGCTCCACCGTGGCGGAGAGCACATAACCCCCGCCGCGCACCGTCTTGATGACCGAGGGGTTGCGCCCGTCATCCTCCAGCTTGCGCCGAAGGCGCGAGACGGCGACGTCAATCGCGCGGTCGAAGGGGCCGGGCTGGCGGTTGTGCAGCAGGTCCATCAGCATGTCGCGCGTCAGCACGCGGTTGGGCCGCTCCAGCAGCGTGGTCAGCAATTCATATTCGCCGCCGGTCAGCGGCACCTCGGCCCCTTGCGGGTTCATCAGGCGACGGCGGGCGGGCTCGAGCAGCCAGCCGGCAAAGCGGATCTGGGCACTCGCATCCTCGGTGGTCTGGGCCAGCGCCTCGGCCCCCTGCGCGCGGCGCAGCACGGCGCGGATGCGGGCCAGCAACTCACGGGGGTTGAAGGGCTTGGCCATGTAGTCATCGGCGCCGAGCTCGAGCCCCACGATGCGGTCCGTCTCCTCGCCCATCGCGGTCAGCATGACGATGGGGATGTTCGACTGCCCGCGCAGCCAGCGCGCGACGTCGAGGCCGGATTCCCCCGGCAGCATCAGGTCCAGCACCACCAGGCTGTAGCGCGCGAGCGGCCAGACCTTGCGGAGTTCGCGGGCGTCCCGGGCGAGCGTGACGCGCAGCCCCTGCTTCTCCAGGAATTTGCCGAGAAGCTCGCGAATCTCGCGGTCATCGTCGAGGACAAGGATGTGCGGGGCGGGTTCCATGGACGCAATTGTAACAGCCGGCCCCGTATCGGTCCGTCGCCAATTGTAACGGGATGCGAGAGGGCTTTGCCCTCTCGCGCTCTCCCACCAGGAAACCCGTTTCCTGGACCTTCCATCCGAGACCTCAGCTGGCCTCAATGCGGGAAGCGCCGCGTGCCCCCATCCACATGGATCACCTGGCCCGTGATGTAGTGCGCGAGGGGCGAGGCCAGGAAAGTCGCCAACACCGCCAAATCCCGCGCTTCGCCGATATAGCCGACGGGCACCTGGCTCTCGGCCCAGGCGCGGCGCGCCTCCTCGGTCGGCAGGATGCGTTGGTCAATCTGCTCGGAGCGGATGCGCCCGGGCGGGATGGAGTTCACCGTGATGCCGTCCCGCCCCAAAGTGCGGCTGAGCGCCTTGGCCCAGATATGCACCGCGCCATTGGGGGCATTGGCGGCGTTGATCATCCAGGCCTCGTCCTGGCCGGTCAGGTTGATGATCCGGCCGAATTTCTGGGCCTGCATCATCGGCACCAGCGCGTGGGTGATGCGGCGCCCGGCGTGGAAGTTGATCTCCATCGCGTCCATCCAGGCCTCGTCCGAGCCCAGCCCCTCCTGCGGGCGGGAGGAGCCGGCATTGTTGACCAGGATGTCGCAGCGGCCGAAGCGGGCCTGCATCGCGTCGCGGATGCGCTTGCCCGCATCCTTCGCGGTGAAGTCCTGCTCGATGATGAGCGGCTCCGCGCTGGCGGGAAGTTCGGCGGCCAGGCTCTCCAGCAGCGGGCGGCGGCGGGCGAGGATGGCGAGGCGGCAGCCCTCGGCCGCCAATTCCTTCGCGATGGCACGGCCCAAGCCCGCGGAAGCGCCGGTGACCAGCGCCACCTTGCCCTGCAATTGAAGATCCATCCCAACGAACTCCCAAAACGAAAAACGCCGCGGAGGTTGCCCTCCGCGGCGCGTTTCGGGAAGAGCGTCCGCCTTACTCGGCCAGCGCCTTGTCCTTGCCCTTGCGGATATTCGGCAGGAGCATCAGCACCAGCGCGAAGACCGCGATGCCCAGCATGGTCGCCGAGATCGGGCGCTGGATGAACACCGCCCAGTCGCCGCGCGAGAGCAGCATGGCGCGGCGCAGGTGTTCCTCCATCATCGGGCCAAGCACGAAGCCGATCAGCAGCGGCGCCGGCTCCAGCTTCAGCTTCGCGCACATGTAGCCGAACACGGTGAACAGCACGGTCATGTAGACGTCGAACACGTTGTTGTTCAGCGAGTACACGCCGATGCAGCAGAAGACGAGGATCGAGGGATACAGGAAGCGGTAGGGCACCTGCAGCAGCTTCACCCACATGCCGATCATCGGCAGGTTGATGACGAGCAGCATGAGGTTGCCGATCCACATGGAGGCGATGAGGCCCCAGAACAGGTCGGGCTGCGCTTCCACCATGCGCGGGCCCGGCTGGATGCCCTGGATGATCAGCGCGCCCACCATCAGCGCCATCACGGCGTTGGAGGGGATGCCCAGCGTCAGCAGCGGGATGAAGCTGGTCTGCGCCGCGGCGTTGTTGGCCGCTTCCGGACCGGCCACGCCCTCGATGGCGCCCTGGCCGAACATGTGCCGGCCCTTCGACATCTTCCGCTCCATCATGTAGGAGCCGAAGGCCGCGAGCGAGGCGCCACCACCCGGCAGGATGCCGAGGAAGGAGCCAACCACGGTGCCACGGAGCACGGAGGGCGTGGCCCGCTTGAACTCCTCCTTGGTCAGCCAGAGCGAGCCCACCTTGGAGCTGAGCACGGAGCGCGATTCCGGCCGCTCCAGGTTCAGGATGATCTCGGCGATGCCGAACATGCCCATGGCGATGGGCACGAAGCCGATGCCGTCCGACAGCTCAGGAATGCCGAAGGTGAAGCGCTGCTGTCCCGTCTGCACGTCGGTGCCGACGAGGCCGAGCGCCACACCCAGCACCACCATGCCGACCGCCTTGATGATCGAGCCCTGTGCAAGCACGCAGGCGATGATCAGGCCCAATAGCATCAGTGAGAAGTAATCCGCTGGTCCGAAACTCAGCGCCACCTGCGTCAGCAGCGGGCCGGAGGCGGCGACGAGGATGGTCGCGACGGAGCCGGCGAAGAAGGAGCCGATGGCCGCGGTGGCGAGTGCCGCCCCCGCGCGCCCGTTGCGCGCCATCTTGTAGCCTTCGAGCGTGGTGACGACCGATGACACCTCACCCGGCAGGTTCAGCAGGATGGCGGTGGTCGAGCCGCCATACTGCGCGCCGTAGAAGATGCCCGCCAGCATGATGATGGCGGTGGTGGCCGGCAGGCCGAAGGTAATGGGCAGCAGCAGCGAGATCGTCGCCACCGGGCCGATGCCGGGCAGCACGCCGATGGCGGTGCCGATCAGCGCGCCGAGCAGGGCGAAGCTGATGTTCTGGAGGGAGAGCGCAACGCCGAAGCCATGCGCGAGGTTGGTGAGAAGAAGTTCCATGGTCGCTTGTCCCTATCCCGTTCTCAGCTCTGCGGCCACAGATTCACGCGGATGTCCAATTCGTAGATGAAGACCCAATAGCAAAGCACCAGCAGGAAGATCAGCAGCCCGGCCACGCCCTTCTTGGTGTGGGTGTGTTCCGCCGCGCAGCTCACCAGGATCACCGCGGTGAGGGCCGCGAAGAAGCCGCCCTTCTCGAGGATCAGGCCGAACAGCGCGACCGAGGCCGAGATGATCGCAAGCAGTTTCCACCCGGAGGAGATGGCCAGGACCAGGAAGCCCACGCTGATGCCGACGCCCACCGCATTGTAGGTCTGCCCGAAAAAGCCCCAGACAAAGGGGGAGAGCTTCCAGGCCAGCGTACCGGCCGCGATGCCCGCCACCAGCGCGCCGACATCCATGCCGGTCCATTTCTCGAGCGGGTCGGGCCCGCTGAACAGGCTGAAGAAGATCACCAGCGCGCCGAGTGCGCCCTGGATGTAGAACACCATCATCGGCATGTAGCCCGGGCCCATGCGCCGTGCCGAGCCGAGGTTGTGCTCCTGGTTGAGATACAGCCCAACGAGCGCCACCAGCACCAGGAAGATGCCGGATGCCAAGTCTTTGGCGTTGATCTTCACCTGCATAAAGTCGAACTCCCCTTCGTCTGCCGGGGACCTTCCGGCATTTCGAACAAACTGCCAAGCGCCAAGCGCGCCGAAGACCAAATCTTACGAATCAGTCAGGTTGCGCGCCACTTTCGCGAACCAGCACAGCCCAGCTGGAAACCTCCGCCGTGACGAAAGCCGCGTATTCCTCGGGCGAGAATTCGCCCGGCGTGCCGCCGATTTCGGCAAAGCGCGCGCGGATCTCCGGCGAGGCCAGGATCGCGCGAATCTCGCGCGAAAGGCGCTCAACCACGGGTTGCGGCATGCGCGCGGGGCCCGACAATCCGAACCAGGAACTGGTGACGAGGTCGTAGCCCTGCTCGCGCAGCGTCGGCACATCGGGAAAGGAGGGGTGGCGCAGGGCGCTGCTCATCGCCACCGCGCGCACGCTGCCCTGGCGGATATGCGCGGCGGCCGAGGGCAGGCTGTCGCTCATCAGCGGCACCTGGCCGCCGATCACGGCCGTCATCGCCGGGCCCGCGCCGCGGAAGGGAATGTGGTTGATCTCGCGCCCCAGGATCTGCCCCATGCGCACGATCAGCAGGTGGTTCGAACTGCCGGCGCCGCTGCTCGCCATGTCCAATCCCCGTTGCCCCACGCGATGCAGTCGCGCGAAATCCGCCATGTTGGAAATGCCCGCGCGCGGGTTCGCGACGAACACCGAAGGGTTGAGCGTGAGCAGCGCGATATGGCTGAAATCCCGCACCGCATCATACCGGATGTTGGTGTAGAGCGAGGGCGAGATGCCGTGGCTCGCGATGTTCGAGAGGACGAGGGTATAGCCATCGGGTGCGGCCTGCGCCGCCATCAGGCTGCCCACCGTCGCCCCCGCGCCGGGCCGGTTCTCGATGATGATCGGCTGGCCCAGGCGCTCCTGCAGGGGTGTCGCCACCAGGCGCGCGATGAGGTCGGTCGTGCCGCCGGGCGCGAAGGGAACAATGAGGCGGATGGGCTGCGCCGGCCAGGCCTGCGCGAACGCCGGCACGGCCATCGGCCACAATCCCGCGGCCATCAGCGCATGGCGGCGCGTCAGCTTCCCGAACATCCTGCACCCCTGCATTGTGGCCTGATCAAGGCACTTCGTTACGGGCGCTATCGCACGCGGCCCGGCCCCTCGCAAGTCGCGTTCATGGACCGCTGGACAGCCCCGGGCGGCCGGGGGAAGGATGCGGCACCGCAGCAAGGCCAGGAACATGCTCACAAACGATCCCGAGACCCGCATCCGCGAAGAGGCCGCGAGGCTGGAGCCCCGCCTGATCGAGCTGCGGCGCGACATCCACAGCCATCCCGAACTCGCCTTCGAGGAGGTCCGCACCGCCGGCATCGTCGCCGCCGAACTCACCCGCATGGGCATCTCGCACCGCACCGGCGTGGGCCGCACGGGCGTCGTCGGCTTCATCGAGGGCGCGCGCCCCGGGCCCACGCTGGCACTGCGCGCCGACATGGACGCCCTGCCGATCCATGAGGAAACCGGCCAGCCCTTCGCCAGCAAGCTGGATGGCAAGATGCACGCCTGCGGGCATGACATCCACACCGTCACCCTGCTGGGTGCCGCCGAGATCCTGAACGGCCTGCGCGAGAACCTCGCCGGCCGCATCGTGCTGCTCTTCCAGCCCGCCGAGGAAGTGCTGGAAGGTGCGCCCGCCATGATCGCCGATGGCGCGGCCGAGGGGCTCGACATGGCGATCGGCTTCCACAACCACCCGGACAAGCCGGTCGGCACCTTCGGCTTCGTGCGCGGCCCCTCGCTCGCCGCCTCGGACCGGTTCGACATCATCCTGCGCGGCAAGTCAGGCCATGCGGCGCACCCTTACGCGGCGGTGGACCCGATCGTCGGTGCCGCGCATCTCATCACGCAGTTGCAGACGGTCGTGGCGCGGGAGCAGAAGCCGCTGCATCCCTGCGTCGTCACCGTCGGCATGTTCCAGGCGGGCACGACCTACAACATCATCCCCGAGCGCGTGCACCTGAAGGGCACCGTCCGCACCCTGCATGCCGAGGCGCGGGACGTGGCGGAGGCCGCCATCCGCCGCCTCGTCGAGCACACGGCGGCCGCCATGCGGATGGAGGCCACCATCACCTATCGCCGCATGGTGGCGAGCCTGGTGAATGACGACCGCGTGCTGGAACCCGCCATCGCCAGCGTGCGCGCGCATTTCGGCGAGGTGGTGCACGAGGGCACGCCCTCCATGGGCGCGGAAGATTTCGCCGCCTTCGCCGAGCGCGCACCCGCCTTCCATCTCGGCGTCGGCGCCGGCGCGCCGGGCCGCGATGACCGGCTGCACAATGCAAATTACCAGCCGGATGAGCGCTGCATCGCACTCGGCGTGCAGGCGCTCTCGCGCATTGCGGTGGACATGCTGGCGTGAGGATCGCGGAGCTTCCCGCGCCCGAGGTCGCGTCGCGCCTCTCGGCCGGGCATGCGGTGCTGCTGCCCATGGGCAGCACCGAGACGCATGGGCCCGCCCTGCCGATGGGCGACTACCTCCTGGCCGAGGAAATCGCGCTGCGGATCGCGCGGGAAGCGGGCGATGCGCTGGTGGCGCCGCCGCTGGCCTTCGGCGGCGCCGATTTCTTTCGCGGCGTGCCGGGCGGCGTGGCGCTGAGCACGCCAACGCTCACGGCCCTGGCCACGGAAATCCTGGTGGCTCTCCATGAGGGCGGTGCGCGGCGCATCCTCATCGTCAACGGCCATGGCGGGAACATCCCGGCCATCGAGGATTCGCAGCGCGCGCTGCGCCAGAGCCATGGCGCCATCATTCCCGTGCTGCATCTCTGGAAATCCGCCGCGCCCTGGCAAGTGGAGCTGGGCGGCTCGCCCGCCGCCCTCGGCCATGGCGGCGACCCGGTGGCCTCGGTCGGGTTGCATCTGCGCCCCGACCTTTGCCAGCCGGCCATGCTGCTGCCGCGCGCCGCACCCGCGCCCTTCCTCGGTTTGCCGGTCAGCGGCTTCGGCACCATCCGCGCGGAAGGCGTGGATTTCGGCGTGCCGATCGAATTGCCGGAAATCGCGCCGGGGGGCGTGCAGGCGATGGACCCCTCGGGCGCCAGCGCCGAACTCGGCGCGCGCATCGTGGCGCGCTACATCGCCTCCGCCACCGCGCTCCTCACCGCCATGAAGGCCGCGCCATGAAAATCACCGTCTTCGGCGCGGGCGCCATCGGCAGCCATGTCGCGGCCCGCCTGGCCCAGGGCGGCCGGGCCGAGGTCAGCGTCATCGCGCGCGGGCCGCAGCTGGAAGCGATCCAGAAGCGCGGCATCACGGTCGAGGCGCCGGATGGCAGCTTCAACGTCCGCCCCCACGCCGAGCAGGACGCCGCCGCCCTCGGCCCGCAGGATGCGGTGATCGTCACCGTGAAGGCGCCGGCGGTGACCAGCGTGGCGGAAGCGATCGGCCCGTTGCTGCGGCCGGATACGCCCGTCGTCTTCGTCATCAACGGCATTCCCTGGTGGTGGGGCGACAACCTGCCCACGCTCGACCCCGGCGGCGTGGTGCGTGCGCGCATCGGCCTGCCGCGCACCATAGGCGGCGTGGTCTGGTCCGCCTGCACCGTCACCGAACCCGGCGTGGTGAAGGTGCAGACGGCCGCGAGCCGCGTGATCTTCGGCGAGCTCGACAACAGCCTGAGCCCGCGCATCCAGGCGCTGGCCGCCGCCCTCGATGGCCCCGGGATGGGGGGTGTGGCCACCACCGACATCCGCACCGCGATCTGGACGAAGCTGCTGAACAACCTGACCAACGGGCCGATCTGCCTGCTGACCCGGCAGGACATGAAGACGACCTTCAGCGACCCGGTGGTTCTGGCCGCCGCCCGCGCCGTCATGCATGAGGGCCTCGCCATCGCCACGGCCCTCGGCCACCCCGTGCCGGGCGATCCGGAGGCGCAGATCCTGCGTTCGGTCGGCATCGCGCACAAACCCTCGATCCTGCAGGATCTGGAGGCGGGGCGGAGCCTGGAATTCGAAGCGCTGCTGAGTGTGCCGCTGCAACTGGCGCGCGAGGCGGGGGTGGCGGCGCCCATGCTGGAATTGCTGGTGGCCCTCGCCCGTCAGGCGACGCGGTTCGAGTAGCTACCGCGCCTTGACCGGCCGGCTCGCGTGGCTGTCGGCCGGCACGCCGCGCGCGAGCGACATGTGGCTGTGCACCGCGATCCAGGGCTCGGCGCCCGCGTCAGGCACCAGGATCAGCGTGGTGCGGCCCGGGCGATCGAAACCCGTGCCGTCCGGCGCATAGCCGGTCGAGGTGAACGGCGCGATGGCCACCGCCATCTTCCCATCGGGGCTGGCCAGCACGCGCGTCACGTCCAGGCGGAAGGTGAAGTCGGTGGTCTTCGGCCAGACGGATTCCCATTGCCGGTCCCGGAACACCTCCAGCCCCTCGACGATGGGCTGCACCGTGCCGAAGGCGATGATGCGCGGGTGCCAGAAGGGGTAGGCGCTGCGGTAATCCACCTCCCGCACCGTGGCCGAGAAGCGGGAGAGCCAGTCCAGGATGGCGTCGCGGATGGCGGGCGGCGCTTCCGGCAGCGCCGGCGTCACGGCCGGGCCCGCCGGGCCGGGGCGGGGCGGTTCAGCGCCGTCAGCGCGGCTTCCATCTCGGCCTGCGCCTTCGTGCGGTCATTGGCGAAGAGCGCGGCGCGGGCGGCGGCGATATGGCCGACCGGTCCGCTCGTCACTGGCTGTCCGGCCTGGACGGGCACGGTGCTGCGCGTCAGCAGCCGCGACTCGGCGCGCTCCAGGAATTCATTGGCCTGGCCGGCGCGGCCGGCGCGCAGCGCGGTGGAGGCGGCGCGGATCTGCGCCGCCGCGTCATCCAGGCTCGCGGCATCGGCATCCGCCGCATCCCGCCGCTGCGCCTGCACGCCGGGCGGCACGTCGGGGTTGCGGCGCTGGCGCTGCAATTCCTGGATCGAATCGGGCGTGGTCGCCTGGGCCATCAGGTTGGAGGCGGGGTGGGGCTCGTCATGATGGGCGAAAGCAGGGCCGGCCAGCAGCAGGGCCACGGCGGCGAGTGACAGATGACGCATGCGTGAAGTTCCTATCCGACCAGCGCCTTGAGATCCGCCTGGGGCCGCGCCCCGTAATGGCTGATCACCTCGGCGGCGGCGATGCTGCCCCAACGCCCGGCCTCGGCCAAGGGCTTGCCCATGGTCCAGGCGGCGAGGAAGCCGGCGGCATAGGCATCGCCCGCGCCGGTCGTGTCCACCACGGTCGTCGGCTGTGCCGCCACCACATGGCGCTGCCCGCCGGAGAGGATCACCGAGCCATGCTCGCTGCGCGTCAGCGCCGCGATCTCGACATCCTGCGCCACGCGCGCGGCGGCCACCTCGAAATCCTCGGTCTCGTAAAGCGCCAGGATCTCCGCTTCATTGGCGAAGAGGATGTCGCATTCCTCGGCCACGAAGGCGCGGAAGGCCTCGCGGTGGCGGCCGACGCAGAAGGGGTCGGAGAGCGTCAGCGCCACCTTGCGGCCGGCGGCATGGGCGGCCTTCGCCGCGGCGCGGAAGGCGGCCTGGGCGGCCGGCGGATCGAACAGGTAGCCCTCGAGATAGACCACCTTGGCGCGCGCCACTTCCGCCGCGTCCACATCCTCGGGCCCGAAGGTCACGCAGGCGCCGAGGAAGGTGTTCATGGTGCGCTGGCCATCGGGCGTCACCAGGATCAGGCAGCGGGCCGTGGGCGCGCCGGACGCCAGGGGCGCCGTCGGGAAATGCACCCCCGCCGCCTGGATGTCATGGGCGAAGACCTGGCCCAGCTGGTCCGCCGCGACCTTGCCGAGGAAGCCCACCCGGGCGCCGAGTGCGGCCGCCACCGCGCAGGTATTGGCGGCCGAACCGCCGGAGCTCTCCACGCCCGCCGGCATGGCGGCATAAAGCGCCTCGGCCTGGGTGGTGTCGATCAGCTGCATGCCGCCCTTGGGCAGGCCGCGGCCGGCCAGGAAGGCGTCATCCGTGGGGGCGAGGACATCCACGATGGCATTGCCGATTCCGAGGATGTCGAGGGTGGTGAGGCTCATGCGAGGGGTTCTTCCTGTGGAGGCGTAGGCCCCCGGGGTTTGGAGGCGTAGGCCCCCGGATGTTGCTGCGCGAGGCACCCCGGTACCCTCCCGCGCTGCGAAATGCAAAGCACTGCCGAATTCTTCACACTCGGACGTTGCCCGCGCGGGGCGGCGCGTTATACACCCCGTCTTCGCTCGGATCTTGAAGGATTGCCCGCATGTCCATCTTCGGTCGCAAAAAAGATGAGAACTCCGATTCCGCCCCGGAAGGGACGAACGTGCCGACGCAGCGCGATGCGGAGCTGACCATGCCGAGCTACCGCGCGCCCGCCGCCAACAGCGCGCCCATGGGCATGCCGCCCAAGCCGAACAACGCCCCGGTCCGCGCGGGCGTGCCCGCCCCGGCCGCGATGCCGGCGCGTGGCGGCCCGGTCACCACCGCGACCAATGAGCGCCGCACGCTCATCGTCGGCCGCGGCATCAGCCTGCAGGGCACCGTGGCCGATGCCGAGCGCCTCGTGGTCGAGGGCACGGTGGAAAGCCAGATGATCCAGGCGGCCGAGCTCTCCGTGGCGCAGACCGGCGTGTTCCGCGGCGAAGTGCAGGTCGAGGACGCCGAGATCGCCGGCCTGTTCGACGGCACGGTGACCGCGCGCGGCAACCTGATCATCCGCGCCACCGGCAAGATCAAGGGCATGGCGCGCTACAAGAAGCTGTCCGTCGAGGAAGGTGGCCAGATCATCGGCACCATGGAAATGCTCCAGGGCGAGGGCTGATCCATTCCCTGTCCCGCCGGGTGTTCCGGCGGGTCTTTCTGACCACGGGACTCGCCCGGCATGGCGCGCTGCCTGATGCTGCTGATGCTGGCACTCGTCGCCTGTTCCGGCGGGCCGGAGCGTGAGCGGGAGGCCGCCGACGCGGTGCTCGCGGCCCACCGTGCCAGCCTGCAGGCGCTGGGCACGCCACCACCCGCGCCCCGCCCGCGCAGCGCGGGCCCCTCGCACCAGGCCGCCTCCCTGCTGGGCGCGACGCCCGAGGCGGTGCGCGCCGCGCTGGGTGAGCCCATGCTCCGCCGCGCCGAGGGGCCGGCGCAGGTCTGGCTTTATTCCGGCGGCGGCTGCCAGCTCGACATCGTGCTCTATGCGGGCGAGGCCGGGCCGCGCGTGGCCCATATCCAGGCCCGCGCCGGCGGCCTGGCGCAGCGCAGCGAGGCCTCCTGCCTGCGGGACATCTCCGCCCAGGCGGCCCATCCGCGCGCGGTCCCGCCGCCCAGCATCCCCCTCCCCCTGCCCGAGGAGGCCGGGTCGGACGCCTGACCCGGGCCAAGCGAAAGGGGGTTGGGCGCGATGATCGCCTATCTCGATGCCTTCGTCCCCGCCTTCGGCCTGCTGGCGCTGGGCGCCCTCCTCAAGCGCGGCCTGCTGCGCGAGGACGCGATCTGGGCCGGGATCGAGCGGCTGATCTTCTGGGTGCTGCTGCCGGCGCTGCTGGTGGCCGCCATCGGCTCGGTCAAGCTCGGCGAATTGCCCGTCCTCGGCATGATGGCGGCGATCTGGACGGCGCTCGGCATCGGCACCGTGGCCTCGCTGCTGATCGCGCGCGGCTTCCGCCAGCCGCATGCCTCCATGACCAGCGTGCTGATGGGCGGCATCCGCTTCAACAACCTGATCGGATTCGCGGTGGCGGGCGCGCTGTTCGGCGCGCCCGGCGTGGCGCTGGGGGCTGTCGCCACCGGGCTGATCGTGCCCTTCGTGCAATTCGTGACCAACACGGCCTTCGCGACCGGCGGCGGCCGCCGCTTCCAGCCCTGGCCCGTCTTGCGGCAGATCGCGCTCAACCCGCTGATGCTGGCCTGCGTCGTCGGCTTCGCGGTGGCCTGGGCGGGCGGGCTGCCGCCGGGCGTGAAGCCGCTGATGGAGGCGCTGGGCCGCGCATCCGTGGCGCTCGGGCTGCTCGCGGTGGGGGCGGCGCTCTCGGTCGGCGCCATGGCGGACCGGCTGCCGCTCCAGCTCGTCACCACGGCGCTCAAGCTGATCGTCATGCCGGGGCTCACGCTGATCTTCTGCCTCTGGCTCGGGCTCGATCCGCTCTCCACCGCCATGGCGGTGCTGTTCATGGCACTGCCCACCGCCGCCACCTCCTACGTCATGGCGCGCGCCATGGGCGGCGATGCGCCGCTGATGGCCGCCATCACCTCGACCGAGCATGTGCTCTCCGTCCTCAGCCTGCCGCTCTGGCTGCTGCTGGTGAAGCACCTGACGGGGCTTGGCTGAGGCGGCCCGCCGCAGCCGCAACCTAATCTTCATCCCTTCCCCGGTAGGAAGCTTCCGGAGAAGAGGAACCTGCCGCCGCCCATGCAAACCACCGCTCAGCCATCCGCTCCCCCCGCCAAGCCCGCCGCCCCGCGCGAGGGCGGGCGCCGCGACCACACCCTGCTGCACGCCCACGCCGCCATGGCCTCCATGCTGGAACATGGCCTGGCCCCCACGCCGGCCAATTACCTCGTCTGGTTCAGCTTCCACAGCGACGGGGCGCCCGGGCTGCGCGCCGCGCTGGAGCAGCAGCGCGCCGCCGCACCCCGCATCACGCAGGACGCGATGGAGGAGCTGCACCTGCAATTCTTCACCGCCGACCGCGAGGCGGTCTCGCTGCGGGAGGTGGCGTCCCGCCTCGAAGGCGCGGTGAACGAGGCGATCGGCCTCGTGCATGACGCGCGGGAGGATGCGCTGCGCTATGGCGGCACCCTGGCCCAGGCCTCGGACCGGCTGGCGCGGGAGCCGGAATCGCTGAACGCCCTGCTGCGCCGCCTGGTGGCCGAGACGATCGAGGTCTCGCGCCGCAGTGAGGCCGCGGCCCGCAACCTCGCCGAAACCTCGCGCCGCACGCGGGAGCTGCGCAGCGAGCTGGCCGAGGCGCGGCGCCTCGCCAGCACCGACCCGCTGACCGGCCTCGCCAATCGCCGCCATTTCGACGATGCGCTGCGCGAGCAGCTGACCGAGCGCCGTCCCGCGGCACTGCTCATGGTGGATCTGGACCACTTCAAGGCGGTGAACGACACCCATGGCCACCCGGTGGGGGACCAGGTGCTGTGCCAGCTGGCCGAGATCCTGCGCGAGGCGGCGCCGGAAGGCGCGGTCGCCGCGCGCTTCGGGGGCGAGGAGTTCAGCATGCTGCTGCCCTGCGGCGTGCTGCGCGAGGCCATGGCGGTGGCCGAGCGCATCCGCGGCCGCTTAGCGCAATCCACGCTGCAACTGCCGCAGGGGGGGCCGCGCGTCAGCGTCACCGCCTCGCTCGGCGTGGCCACGGCCGGGCCCGGGGAGAATCCCGAGCAGCTCATCGCCCGCGCCGATGCCGCGCTCTACGAGGCCAAGCGCGGCGGGCGCAACCGCGTCTGCAGCGACCCGCCGCTGCCCAAGGCGGAAAGCGTCTGGAACTGACGGAAACGCTCTTGGAAGCGGGGGCGGCGGGCCGCATGATGCGCGCCTGCCGTCCACCGCATGAGAGAGCCCGCCATGCCCCGCCTCACCCGCCGCCATTTCGCCCAAGCCGGCCTGGCCCTGCCCTTCCTGCCCACAGCCGCGGGAGCCCAGACCTTCCCGGACCGGCCGCTGCGCTGGGTCGTGGGTTACCCGCCGGGCGGCGCGTCGGACACCTTCGCCCGGCTGATCGGCGCGCAGATGGCGGCCCGCCTCGGCCAGAATGTGGTGGTGGAGAACCGCCCGGGCGGCGGTGCGCTGCTGGCGAGCGAGGTGGTCGCCCGCGCGCCCGCCGATGGCCACACCTGGATGCATGTGGACAATGGCATCCTGACCTATAACCCCGCGCTCTTCGCGCGCATGCCGATGAACCCGGACACGGATTTCACCGGGGTCGGCTTCATCGGCCGCTTCCCGCTCTACATCGTGGTCCGGCCCGAGGGCTCGCCGCGCAGCTTCGCGGACTACCTCACCGCCGCGCGCACGCGCGCGCCCACCTATGGCACGCCCGCCGTCGCCTCGCCGCACCACCTGGCGATGGAACTGGTGAAGCGCCGCACCGGGCTCGATGCCACGCATGTGCCCTATCGCGGCGGGCCCGCGGCCATGCAGGACCTGCTGGCGGGGAATGTCGATTCGGTGGTGATTGATACGGCGACCGGCCTGCCCTTCATCCGCGACGGCCGCGTGCGCACGCTGGCGGTGCTGAGCGATGCGCGAAGCCCCCAGGCGCCCGACGTGCCGACCATGGCCGAGCTTGGCCACGCCAATACCGTCGCCTATGGCTGGCAGGGCATGTCGGTGCCGGCCGCGACGCCGGCCGCGATCATCCAGCGCCTCTCGGCCGACATGATCGCCGCCATCCAGTCGCCCGAGATCACCGCGCGGATGACCACGCTGGGCATCGAGTATCAGCCCTGGACGCCGGCGCAGTTCAACGCCTTCGTCGCGGGCGAGAACGCGCTGTGGCGCCCGCTGATCCGGGAGCTCGGCATCCGCCTGGATGGCTGATGCCGGCCCCTGAACAGCGCCTCAGTACATGTGCTGGCCGCCATTGATGGAGAGCGTGGATCCGGTGATGAAATCGGCCTCGTCGGCGGTCAGGAAGACCACGCCGCGCGCGATGTCCTCGGCGGTGCCGAGGCGCCCGCGCGGGATGCGGGCGATGATCTTCTCCAGCACGTCGGGCGGCACGGCGCGCACCATCTCGGTGTCCACATAGCCGGGCGCGATGGCGTTCACCGTGATCTGGTTGCGGGCACCTTCCTGGGCCAGCGCCTTGGTGAAGCCATGGATGCCCGACTTGGCGGCGGCATAATTCACCTGGCCGAGCTGCCCCGCCTGGCCGTTCACCGAGCCGATATTCACGATGCGGCCGAACTTGGCCGCACTCATGCCGTCCCACACCGCCTTGCACATGTTGTAGCAGGAGCCGAGGTTGGTATCGATCACGTCGTCCCACATCTGGCGCGTCAGCTTGCGCATCATTGCATCGCGCGTGATGCCGGCATTGTTCACCAGGATCTCGATCGGGCCGTGCTCTTCCTGCACGCGAGCGACGGCGGCCACGCAGGCCTCGAAATCGCCCACGTCGAACTTCACGCAGGGAATGCCGGTGCGCTCGGTGAAGGCGGCGGCGGCGGCGTCATTGCCGGCATAGCTGGCCACGACCTTGCGGCCGGCGGCCTTCAGCCCCTCGCTGATCGCCGCGCCAATGCCGCGCTGACCACCCGTCACCAATGCAACTCGCGCCATGTTCGACCCCTCCCTGGGATACCGTTTCGTGTGACGGAAGAGTGGGCCGCCCGAATCGCTCTCTAACAAGCGCGGCGCGGGCGCGCCACAGAAACCGGGGGGTTATTTCCGCCGCAGCTGAAACAGCGCCTGCTGTCCGAACAAATTGGCGAGCCACACCGAGCGCGTCCAAGGCGCCTTCAGCCCGCGCTCATCCACCGCAAGCCAGCGCTCGATCACATAGCCCTCCATCTCCGCCAGGGCGAAGAAGTCGGTGATGGTGCAGGGGTGGATATTGGGCGTCTCGTACCAGGGGCGGGACCAGGTCTCGGTGTCGGGCATGCGGCCGCCCAGCAGCAGCTTCCAGCGCACCTCCCAATGGCCGAAATTCGGGAAGCTGACGATCGCGTGGTGGCCGATGCGCAGCATCTGGCGCAGTACCTCGCGCGGCTGTTCCACGGCCTGCAAGGTGCGGCTCAGCACCACATAGTCGAAGGCGCCGTCGGGATAGAAGGCGAGGTCATTGTCGGCATCGCCATGGATGACGGCGAGGCCGTGCGCCACGGCTTCCGTCGCCTCGCGCATGTCGATCTCGATGCCGCGGGCATCCACATTCTTCTCGGCCGCCAGATGCGCCATCAGCGCGCCATCGCCGCAGCCGATGTCGAGCACGCGGGCACCCTCGGGGATCATTTCCGCGATCAGGCGCAGGTCGAGCCGCATGTTCTTCGCGACATACTGGATCGTGCTGCTGTCGCGCATCAGCGTCGCTCCTGCCAGAGATCATCCTCGGACCAGCCGAGGGCGGCGAATTCATCGGCGCGCAGATGCGCCTCGCCCCAGCAGTAGAATTCGTCGAGCTGGGGTGCGGCGCGGCCCAGCATGCCATGCGCCTGGCCGCGATGATGGATCTGGTGCTGGAAGAGGTGCAGCAGCAGCCGGTCCGTCCGCTCGCGCTGGACGCGATGGCCGCGCTGCACCTCGATGATGCGGGACATGTCCTCATCGCGCAGCGCCTCGCACCAGGCGATCAGCCGCTGGTCCACGGCCGATTGCGCGGCCTGAAGGGCGGCCACGTCGCGGCAGGGCTCGCGATCGGCCCAGGCGGCGGGGCCGAGGCTGCCGCCCTCCAGCGCGTCCACATAGAAATGGTCCACGATGAGAATGTGGTTCAGCGTGGCGCGGAGCGAGGGGAAGAAGCCCGTGCGCGGCGCCTCGAACTCCGCCTGGGAGAGACCGGCGCAGAAACCCAGCAGCCGATGATTGGCCCAGGCATTGTTGCGCGCCTGCGCCTGCATGAGCAGCGCGGCACTCATACGCCGAGCGCCGCCGCCGCGCCCGCCAGGAAGCCGCCGAGTGCGCGATGGAATTCCGGCTCATCCAGCAGGAAGGCATCATGCCCCTTGTCGGTCGTGATCTCGACGAAGCTGACGCGTGCCGCCGCCGCGTTCAACGCGCGCACCAAAGCGCGGCTCTCGCTCGTCGGGAACAGCCAGTCCGAGGAGAAGCTCGCCACGAAGAAGCGGGTCGGCGTGCCGCGAAAGGCGTTGGCCACGCTGCCATGCTCATTCGCGAGGTCGAAATAGTCCATCGCACGGGTGATGGTCAGGTAGGAATTCGCATCGAAGCGGCGCACGAAGGTGCTGCCCTGGTGGCGGAGATAGCTCTCCACCTGGAACACATCCTCCAGGAAGGTCAGCGCGCTCGCGCCTTGCAGGCGGCGGCCGAATTTCCGCGTCAGCGCCGCCTCGGAGAGGTAGGTGATGTGCGCCACCATGCGCGCGACCGAGAGGCCCTGCGCGGGGATGCGCCCATCCTCCCAGTAGCGCCCGCCCTTCCAGTCGGGGTCGGAATGGATGGCCGCGCGGCCCACCTCGTGGAAGGCGATGTTCTGCGCGGAGTGATGTGCCGCGGTCGCGATGGGGGCCGCGGCGAAGACGCTCTCCGGATAGGTCGCGGCCCATTCCAGCACCTGCATGCCGCCCATAGAGCCGCCGATCACCGCCAGCAGCCGCTCGATGCCCAGATGCTCGATCAGCTTCTTCTGCGCGCGCACCATGTCGCGGATGGTGACCACGGGGAAATCCGTGCCCCAGGGGCGGCCCTGCGGCACGCCGTTCTCATCCGTCATTTCCTCACGGGGCCCGGTGGAGCCCATGCAGCCGCCCAGCACATTGGCGCAGATGACGAAGAAACGGTCCGTGTCCACCGGCTTGCCGGGGCCGATGATGGCGTCCCACCAGCCATCCTTGCCGGTCACCGGCTGGCGCTCGGCCACATACTGATCCCCCGTCAGGGCGTGGGTGACCAGGATGGCGTTGCTGCGCGCCGCGTTCAGCCGGCCATAGGTGCGGTAGGCCACAGCCAGCGGCCGGATCACGGCGCCGCAATCCAGCGTCAGCCCCTCGGTCAGGACTGCGCGCTGGTGCTGGACCTCCGGGAAAGGTGCGATTTCGTTCATGCCAAGCCAGAGATAAGCCCTGCCTCCCCTCGGGGCAACTTGGCGCGAAGCCCGGGCGCCGCTATGGCTTTTCCACCCATGTCCGAACCAAAACCCGCCCCCGACACGCTGGATGCGCTCCGCGCCGAGATCAACAGCCTCGACGACGCGATGCATGACCTGCTGATGCGCCGCGCCGAGGTCGTTCACCGCCTGAGCGCCAGCCAGGCCAAGCCTGCCGGCACCGTGCTCCGCCCGGGGCGCGAGGCCGCGATCCTGCGCCGGCTGCTGGCGCGCCATGCCGGCCCCCTGCCCCGGCCCGCCTTGGTCCGCCTCTGGCGTGAGCTGTTTGCCAGCTCCATCGCGCAGCAGGGCAATTTCTCCGTGGCCCTGCCGGCCGACCCGGCGCTGGCCCGCCTCGCCGCCGAGCATTTCGGCGTCAGCACGCCGCAGCGCCAGCACCCCTCGCTCGGCGCCGCCCTGGCCGCACTCGGCTCGCGCGAGGCCAGCATCGCCGTCCTCCCCTGGCCGCGCGAGAGCGACAATGCGGCCGAGGAATGGTGGACGCGCTTCGACGGCGCGCATCTCTCCGTCATCGCCCGCCTGCCCTTCGTCTCCGAGCGCGAGCCGCCGCTGGAGGCCGCCGTGATCGGCCTGCACCCGGCCGACCCCTCGGGCCGCGACGCGACGCTCCTGCGCGTCGAGATGCCGGGCGAGCCCAGCCGCTCGGCGCTCGCCGCCCATTGCGGCGCGGGGCGCGTGCTCATCATGCGCCGCGGCGCAGGCTTCACCCGCGCCCTGGTCGAGACGCTGGAGGCGCCGCCCGCCGGTGCCTCCATCCTCGGCCGCTATGCCATTCCCGAACGAGGGACCAAGTAACGCCATGAACGCCCTGCTGCCCCGCCCCTCCATCCTCTCGATCGAGCCCTATGTGGGCGGCGAATCGAAGATCCCGGGCGTGAACCGGATCATCAAGCTTTCCTCCAATGAGGGCGCCTTCGGCCCGCCGCCGATGGCGCAGGAGGCGATCATCGCCTCCGCGCGCGAGGCGCACCGCTACCCGGATGGCGGTGCCACGAAGCTGCGCGAGGCGATTGGCGCAAAATTCGGCCTGGACCCGGCGCGCATCGTCTGCGGCAATGGCTCGGATGAGCTGATCGCCTACCTCATCCTCGCCTATGGCGGCGAGGGCACGGAACTCATCATGCCGGCCCACGGCTTCGTGATGTATGACCTGACCGGTCGCTATGCCGGCTGCCGCGTCATCAAGGTGCCGGAGAAGAACCTCCTCGCCGATGTGGACGCGATGCTGGCCGCCGTCGGCCCGCGCACCAAGCTCGTCTGCCTCGTGAACCCCAACAACCCCACCGGCGCGCTGCTGCCGCAGAGCGAAGTGAAGCGCCTGCGCGCCGGCCTGCGCGACGACATCCTGCTGATCCTCGATTCCGCCTATGCCGAATACGTGACGGACCCCGATTACGACCCCGGCCAGGCGCTGGTGGATGCCTCCGGCAACACCGTCATGACGCGCACCTTCAGCAAGATCTTCGGCCTGGGCGGGCTGCGCCTGGGCTGGGCCTACATGCCGCCCGCCGTGGCGGATATCCTGGCCCGCATCCGCGGCCCCTTCAACGTGAACGCGACGGCCATGGCCGCCGGCATCGCGGCCCTGGCCGAGCCCGGCTGGATCGAGCGCAGCGTGGCGCACAACACGGAATGGCGCGCGAAGACCGTCGCCGGCCTCCAGGCCGCGGGCATCAAGGTCTGGCCCAGCGCCTGCAACTTCATCCTCGCCGATTTCGAGGATGTGGCGCGCGCCAAGGCCGCCGATGCGTCCTTGCGGGCGCGCGGCATCATCGTGCGCGGCGTGGGCGGCTACAGCCTGCCGACCTGCCTGCGCATCACCATCGGCACGGCCGAGGAATGCCAGATGGTGATCGAGGGCCTCACGGAATTCGTGCGTAGCGGGAATGGTTGAGGCCCGCGCCGATCAGGCAGAACCCCTCTTCGACCGCCTCTGCCTGATCGGCGCGGGCCTGATCGGCGGCTCCATCGCGCGACGCAACCGCGAAGGCCATGCGCTGGCGGGCGAAGTCGTCGTCACCGCGCACAGCCAGGCGACGCGCGACCGCGTGCGCGAACTGGGCTTCGCCGACCGCGTCGAGGATGACCTCGGCGCCGCCGTCACCGGTGCGGATTGCGTGATCCTCTGCGTGCCCGTCGGCGTCTATGGCCAGGTGATGGCTGAGATCGCGCCGCATCTGAAGCCGGGCGCCATCCTCACCGATGTCGGCTCCACCAAGGGCTCCGTCATCCGCGACCTGACGCCGCTGCTGCCCCAGGGCGTCCACCTCGTCCCCGCCCACCCCATGGCCGGCACCGAATATTCCGGCCCGGATTCCGGCTTCCCGACCCTCTTCGAAGGCCGCTACGTCATCGTCACGCCGACCGAAGCCACGGACCCGGCGGCGGTGGAGCAGGTGCGCGAATTCTGGCGCCGCTGCGGCTCCATGATCGAGAGCATGGACCCCACAACGCATGACAAGGTGGTGGCCATCGTCTCGCATCTGCCGCACCTCATCGCCTTCACCATCTGCGGCACGGCCGATGACCTCAGCGAGGAAACCCGCGAGAGCGTGCTGAAATTCGCCGCCTCCGGCTTTCGCGACTTCACGCGCATCGCCGGCAGCGACGTGAACATGTGGCGCGACGTCTTCCTCAACAACCGCGAGGCGGTGCTGGAAATGCTGGCCCGCTTCACCGAGGACGCCCAGGCCTTCGGCCGCGCCATCCGCTGGGGCGAGGCGGGCTTCATCGAGGACCGCATCAAGCGCGGCCGCAAGATCCGCCACAGCCTGATCGAGCGGAAGCAGGCTTAGTTCACGCCCTCAGACGCCGGGCGCGCGCTCCGCGCGCTTGGCTTCGCGCCGCGAAGGGCGCGCTGGGGGGCGGGGCAGTCTGGGCGCGCCGGCCGCTTTGCGGCCGGATTCTTCAAGGGTGGTGGGGGGGTCTGATCACGCCCGCGCCAGCAGCTTCGGCGGCTTCGGCACCGGCGGCACCAGCGCCTCCGGGCGCATCGGTCGGCCGATCAGCCAGCCCTGGATGACGTGGCAGCCCGCGCGCCGCAGCGCGAAGGCCTGCGCTTCCGTCTCCACCCCCTCGCCCACCACCTCGATCCCCATGCCCCGCGCCAGCGCCATGGTGGCACGCAGCACGGCGTAGGATTTCGGATCATCCGGCAGCCCCGCCGTGATCGAACGGTCCAGCTTCAACCGCTGCACCGGCAGCCGCACCACATGCGGCAGGCCCGAATGCCCGCCGCCGAAATCATCCAGCGCCAGCGGCACGCCGAGCTCCCGCAGCGCGGCCAGGGTGCGCGCGACGGCCGGCAGGTCGCGGATGGCGAGGTCCTCCGGGATCTCGATCTCCAGCCGTGACGCCGCCACCCCGGCAGCCGCCAGCGCCGCCGCCACCTCATCGGCGAAGCCCGGATCATGCAGCGTCGTGATGGAGATATTGATGCCGAGATGCGCGGGCGCATCGCCCCGCGCGCCCCATTCCGCCAGCAGGCCCACCGCGCGGCTGAGCACGAAGCGGTCGAGCTGCAGCATCAGCCCGGCCTCCGCCGCCGCCGGCAGCAATTCCGAGGGCGGGACCCAGCGGCCCAGCCGCGCGCTCTGCCAGCGGATCAGCGCCTCGGCGCCGATCATGCGCCCCGTCTCCAGATCCTGCTGCGGCTGGACATGCAGCTCCAGCTCGCCCGACGCCAGCGCCGCGGCGAAGGCCTCGCGCAGTTCGGCCCTTTGCTCGGCGCGCTCGCGCAGCGCCGGCTCGAACAGCGCCACGGCATCGCCGCCCGCGCCGCGCGCCTCATAGAGGGCGAGGTCGGCGGCGCGCAGCAGGTGGTCCGCCTCCTGCCCGTGGTCCGGCGCGCAGGCCACGCCCAGGCTGGCCGAGGCCGGCAGCTCGATACCACCGATCTCCAGCGGCCGGCGCAGGGATTGCCGCAGCCGCTCGGCCAGCATCGCCGCACTCTCCGGCCCGGCGCCGAAGGCGAGGATGGCGAATTCATCGCCGCCCAGCCGGCTGACGATGTCCGAGGGGCGGACCGCCTCGCGCAGCCGCCGGCCCGCCTCGATCAGCAGCGCATCGCCGAGCGCCTGGCCATGCCGGTCATTGGTCGCCTTGAAGCCATCGAGGTCCACCACCGCCAGCACGCCGCGCTGCTTCGCCGCCAGCATGCCCTCCAGCGCCGCGCGGAAATGCCCGCGATTGACGAGGTTGGTCAGCGGGTCGCGCTCGGCCAGGTGTTCGATGCGCTCCTGCGCGGCCTTGAGCGGCGTCACGTCGAGCAGGGAGAGCACGCAGCCGCTGAGCCCCTGCGCGCAGATCCAGGGCGAGGCCGTCACCCGCAACCGGCGCTCGACAAGGCCGGGCAGGATGAGGCGCGCCTCGCTCTCCGCCGTGGTGCTGAAGCCGAAGGGCCCGTCCGGATCAGCGGCCGAGGTGAGCGCGAGGCCCGAGCCCTCGAGCGCCGCCGGGGCCTGCGCGCCGAACAGCGCGATGAGGCGCCGGTTGGCGAAGATGGTCCGCCCCTCCTCGTCCAGTTGCCAGATGCCGACCGGCGCCACCTCCAGCAGCGCGCGCAGCCGCCCCTCGGATTCCGCCAGCGCCAGCTCGCCGCGCTTCACGGCGGAGATATCCACAGCGAAGGTCGCCACCTCGCCACCCGGCAGGCGCATCTGGCGGATGCGCTCCCAGTTGCCTTCGGTATCCAGCACCTCGAAGGGCTCGCCCTTGGCGCGGGCGTGCTTCTCCAGGCGGCGGGCCATCTCGGCCGCGCGTTCGGCGGGTGGCAGGTGGGCCAGCAGCGCCTGCATCACCTCGGCCAGATGCGGATGCGGGCCGAGCGCCGTGACCAGCCGGGTCCAGGGCCGGCCCGGCCAGCCATTGTGCCAGGCCAGGCGCTGATCCGCCCCATAGATGGAGATGCGATAGGGCGTCACGGCCATGACCTGCCGCCAGAGCGACAATTCCCGCCGCATCCGGCAGACCCACCAGCCCAGCAGCGCGAGCGGCGGGACCAGCAGCGCCACCCAGGCGGGCAGTGGCAGCCAGAGAAGCGCCAGGGTGAGCGCGCCGGTCAGGGCGGCCCCGAGGCGGAGAAGCGGCAGGTTGAGGCGCGGCGGATGGGGCATGGGACTCTCTTCCGCGCGAAGATATCCCCAGGGCCGGTTAAACCTTCCTTGCGCCGCCCGGCCTGAACGGCTTCAGATCAGCGCGATGAGGGCCAGCGCCGCGAGCACGCCCGCAGCCCCCAGCAGCACCGCCCGCAGCGCGCCCCCGGCCGCGATCTGCCCTTCCGCCCGCGCCAGCAGCCAGCCGGCCGGTGCCGCGCCGATCAGCGTCACCAGCAGGGGCGCCCAGGCACCCGGGGCCGCAAGGAGCATGAGCGGCAGGAGCGGCAAGAGCCCGCCCAGCGCCTGGCCGACCGCGAGCGCCACCGCCTCCTGCGCCGCGCGCGCCGGCTGCGGCTCGATCAGGTCGAGCTCGAAGCGCATCATGAAATCCACCCAGCGGCGCTTGTCGGCGGCGATGGCCTCCACCGCGCGGGCCAGCGTGTCGCCGCGCAGACCGTAGCGGTGCAGCACGGCCGCGACCTCCCAGCGTTCACGCTCGGGCCAGGTCTCGGTCTCGATCTCCTCGCGGCTGCGCTCGGCGGCGTAGCGCTCGGTGGCCCCCAGCACGGCGAAGTAGCGCGCGAGGGACGCGACCACGGCGCCGGCGGCGAGTGCGGCCAGCCCACCGGCCAGCAGCGCCGGCCCGGTGACGCCCACCGCCAGCAGGCCGATGACGACGGCGAGCGGCAGCACGGGCCCTTGCGCCAGGCCGGTCAGGAAGGGCACCTCCGCCCGGCTCAGCAGCGCGTGCTGCTCGCCTTCCGGGGGGCCGGGCGGGGCGGGCGGCAATCCGTCGCGATAGGGGTGGGGGGCGGGCTGGTCCATGCGGGGGTTCTAGAGCATGATCCGCTGAGGTGGAATCACCGAAGCGGTGAATCATCCTCTCAGCAAAGGCTAGACCTTGATCCGCGCTTCTATCAGCGCGGATCAAGGTCTAGCCCATCCCGCTCTTGCGGCGAAACCTTCGTCTGGCCTGTGCGCCAGGCCACAAGAAAGGGGCAACAAAAAAGGGCGCCCCCGGAAGGGGCGCCCTTTCGATCGGCGGTCCCGAAGGACCACCGAATTCAGCTGGCCTTGAGGTTGACCGCGGACGTCTTGCCGCGCTCTTCCGCCAGTTCGAAGGAGATCTGCTGACCATCCTTGAGGCCCTGAAGGCCCGCGGCCTGCACGGCGGTGATGTGCACGAACACATCCGAACCACCGCCAGCCGGCGAGATGAAGCCATAACCCTTGGTCGCGTTGAACCACTTCACGGTGCCAGAAGCCATCCGCTTATTCTCCATAACCATGCGCGCGGGAATCTCCGGCGCATCTCACCCACTCCAGCCGAACTTCGCAGGACACGCGCTTGATGCTCCGACCTTTCCCGGCAGGGGCACGCGTTGTCCGGCGGGTACACATCCAGCGGGTCTGAAGAGAGCTTCTGGGGTCGGCACGGCAAGACGAAGGTGAGAGCAAAGGCGCAGATTGCCGCGGGGAAGTCAAATTAAACCGGACGGCGCTCTGCCATGCGCTGAACGCGCGGCCGTGCATGCAACCCGATAAAAAGAAAGGGCGGCCCTTGCGGACCGCCCTCCCTGTTTTCGCCAGAGCGAAAGGACTTCTTAGAAGTCCATATCGCCCATGCCGCCCATGCCGCCGCCCGGGCCGCCCTGCGGGGCCGAGGCCTTCGCCGGACGCTCGGCCACCATCGCTTCCGTGGTGATCAGCAGCGAGGCGACCGAGGCCGCATCCTGCAGCGCCGTGCGCACGACCTTGGTCGGGTCAATGATGCCGGCCTCGACCAGGTTCTTGTACTGGTCGAGCTGCGCGTCGTAGCCGAACTCCCAGACGTCGCTGCGGAGCACTTCGCCCGCAACCACGGCGCCGTCCTTGCCGGCATTGGCCGCGATCTGCTTCGCCGGGGCCTGGATGGCCTTGCGGACGATCTCGATGCCGACCTGCTCGTCGGAGTTCAGGCCCGTCAGCGTGTGCAGGTTGGTGCTGGCGCGCAGCAGCGCGGTGCCACCACCCGGCACGATGCCTTCCTGAACGGCGGCGCGCGTCGCGTGCAGCGCGTCGTCCACGCGGTCCTTGCGCTCCTTCACTTCCACTTCGGTGCTGCCACCGACGCGGATGACGGCCACGCCACCGGCGAGCTTCGCCAGGCGCTCCTGCAGCTTCTCGCGGTCGTAGTCCGAGGTGGTCTCCTCGATCTGCGCCTTGATCTGCTCGCAACGGCCCTGGATCTCGGACTTCTCACCAGCGCCATCAACGATGGTGGTGTTTTCCTTCTCGATCCGGATGGTCTTGGCCTTGCCCAGCATCGCCAGCGTGACGGTCTCGAGCTTGATGCCGAGATCTTCGCTGATCAGCTGGCCACCGGTCAGGATCGCGATGTCTTCCAGCATCGCCTTGCGGCGATCGCCGAAGCCCGGCGCCTTCACGGCGGCGATCTTCAGGCCGCCACGCAGCTTGTTGACCACGAGCGTGGCCAGCGCCTCGCCTTCCACGTCCTCGGCGATGATGACGAGCGGACGGCCGCTCTGCACCACGGCCTCGAGCAGCGGCAGCATCGGCTGGAGCTGAGAGAGCTTCTTCTCGAAGATCAGGATGTAGGGCTGATCCATCTCCGCGATCATCTTCTCCGCATTCGTGATGAAGTACGGGGAGACATAGCCGCGGTCGAACTGCATGCCCTCGACGACGTCGAGCTCGGTCTGGATGCTCTTCGCTTCCTCGACCGTGATCACGCCCTCATTGCCGACGCGCTCCATGGCGGAGGCGATCATCTCGCCGATTTCCTTCTCGCCATTGGCGGAAAGGGTGCCGACCTGGGCGACCTCGGCGGAGGTGGTGATCTTCTTCGTCTTGGACTCGAGCTCGGCCACGATCTGCGAGACGGCCTTGTCAATGCCGCGCTTCAGATCCATCGGGTTCATGCCGGCGGCGACAGCCTTGGCGCCCTCGCGGATGATGGCCTGGGCCAGCACCGTCGCGGTCGTCGTGCCGTCACCGGCCGTGTCGTTGGTCTTCGAGGCCACTTCGCGCACCATCTGGGCGCCCATGTTCTCGAACTTGTCGGCGAGTTCGATTTCCTTCGCGACGGTCACGCCGTCCTTCGTGATGCGGGGCGCACCGAAGGACTTGTCGATCACCACGTTGCGGCCCTTGGGGCCCAGCGTCACCTTCACGGCGTCGGCCAGGATGTCCACGCCACGGATCATGCGCTCACGGGCGCTAGCGCCGAACTTAACGTCTTTGGCAGCCATTATATCACCTCATATCTGGTTGAAAGCGATGGTCGTTCGGGCCGATCAGGCCTCGACGATGCCCATCACGTCGGATTCCTTCATGATCAGCAGCTCTTCGCCGTTGACCTTGACCTCGGTGCCGGACCACTTGCCGAACAGGATGCGGTCGCCCGCCTTCACGTCGAGCGGGCGGACCTTGCCCTCTTCATTCACGGTGCCAGCGCCGACGGCGAGGACTTCGCCTTCCTGCGGCTTCTCCTTGGCGGTGTCGGGAATGATGATGCCGCCCGCGGTCTTTTCCTCGGCCGTGATACGGCGAACGAGGACGCGGTCGTGCAAGGGACGAAACTTCATGTCGGTTCTTTCCTCCTGATAAGTCAGGCTATGGGAACCTCCCCGCGCGCGGCGCCTGTTGGCACTCACTGGCGAGGAGTGCCAGGGAGTTAGGCGCGCCCCGGAAGAGAGTCAAGCCAAATGGCAGCACTCTCCGAGTGCGAGTGCTAATGATCTGAAAAATCAGAAGATTTTTCTGGCGAAGCCGATTCCGATCATGTCAGCCTGATGACGTGACCAGCCCGCCGAACGGGCCGGCAGGAGGATCAGCCGGTCCCGCGGGTTGGAATACCACCCTGAAGGAGGCTGCCTGATGCTGGATGTTCTCTCCCCCATGGTGCGCCAAAAGGACTGGCGCCTGACCACGGCGGAAATCCTCTACCACATGCCCGACCATCCCGGGCTGTTGCAGACCTTCATCTGGCAAAAGCACGATCTCGCGCCGGCCTTCCCGGAACTCACCCGTTTCCTCGACTTCTGGAAGCGCGAGATCGAGGGCCCGCTGCATTCCGTCCGCGTCGCCAGCGCGGCTCTGATCAAGCCGGCGGACCTCAAATACGCGAATGGCGTGTTTTTGTTGCATTAATGCCCTCAGGCGCCGGGCGCGGCCTCCGGCCGCTTGGCTACGCCGCGCCACGGGTGCGCCTGGCCGCGCGGGCAGTTGGGCGGCGCCGGCCGCTGTGCGGCCGGATCCTGGAGTGTTGGTCGTGAATTGACGCCCTCAGACGCCGGGCGCGGCCTCCGGCCGCTTGGCTACGCCGCGCCAAGGGTGCGCTTGGCCGCGCGGGCAGTTGGGCGGCGCCGGCCGCTTTGCGGCCGGATTCGTTGGGGTTCAGCCTGACCTGATGGGTTCGGCGAGCTTGGCCGCTTAGTGGGCGGCGCCGCTCCAGGTGATCGCGCCCGCCGTGCCGCAGGCCGCGCAAAGCGGCTTCCATTCCGAATGCTCCGCGCCGCAATGCCCGCAGCGCCAGACCGGCTCGACCGGCGCCGCCGCCGCCTCGCGCAGCCAGCCCGATTCGCGTTCGCGCGCCGCATCCGGGCCGTGCTCGGCGCGCTCCACCTCGCCCAGCAGGGCGTAGCAGCGCCGGTCGGCCTGGCCGGTCTCGCGCCAGAGGGTCAGCTCATGCCGGGCACGGCCCGTCAGCCCCGCCTCCAGCGCGATCCGGGCGCGCAGCAGCCGGCTTTCCGGGTGGCCGGCGGTCTGGCGGGTCAGATCCTCCACCAGCCGCACCCGGCGGATGCGGTCGCTGTCCAGGCCCAACAGCAATTCCGCGATGCCGGGATGCGGGGCCGCGTTCCAGCCCTGTTGCAGCACGCCGCGCGCCCGGCGCGGATGGCCGGTGTCCAGCAGGCGGCTCGCATGGGCGATCACGCCGGGCGCGAAGCCGGGCTCGGCCAGGAAGGCCTGGCGCTCCAGCTCGGCCGCGCGGACCGGGTCCTTTTCCTGCAAGGCGGCGGCGAGGCTGAGGGCGGCGCGCGGCGCATCCGCGCCCGAGAGCGCCAGCGCCTCGCCCCAATCCTGCCGGCGCCGCGCCACCTCCGAGCGTTCGGCGCGCAGCCATTCGGCGCTGGGCTCGGCCGATTGCGCCTCGGCCGCGATCTCGCGCGCCGCATCCCAATCGCCACGCGCTTCGGCCTGCCGCAGCAGGCCCCGCAGGCCGAGGAAGCGCGCCTCCGGCCGTGCCGCCAGCGCCTCGAAGGCCTCCGTCGCCGCGGGCTCGTCGCCCTCGGCGCGGGCGGCCTCGGCGGCCAGCAGCAGCAATTGGGGGGTGTCGCCCACCAGGCGCCGGGCGCGCGCCACCTCCAGGCTCGCCGTCTCGGCCCGCCCGGCGGCGAGTGCCACCAGCGCGCGGGTCAGCGCCAACTCGCCCTCCGCCCGATGCGTCCGCTCCAGCCGCAGGCGGCGCCGTGCGGGCCATTGCATCAGCCAGGACCAGAGGCGCAGCAGCGCGTGCAGGGCGAAGAATGCCAGCACCAGCAGCAGGATGGCGGCCGCCAGCGGCAGCCCGATCCAGAGGTCCCCATGGCGGATCTCGACGCTGCCGCCCAATTCCATCAGCCACATCACGCCGGCGAAGCCCGCCAGCAGGACCAGCAGAAGCTTGAGGACCAGCCGCATCAGCCGCCGGCCAAGGCGCGCAGGGCGAAGCGCGCCTGGGCCAGGGCCTGGGCTTCCTCCAGCCAGGCGCGCATGCCCTGGCGCAGCGACTCCGGCAGGCGGCCGAGATGCCCGAGCGCCCCCTCGACATCGCCCGCCTCCAGCGCGCGGCGGGCGCGCTCCACATTGGCCTCGGTCGCGTCGCCCCAGACCACATCCTCGCCGCGGCGGATGGTGAGCAGGCTGTTCAGCCGGGGCAGCGAGCCCTCCTGCGCGGCCGCGCGCGCCTGGCGCAGCGCTTCCTCGAAGCCGAGGCGCAGCGCAGGCTCGGTCGGCGGGGCGGTGGTGGCGAAGCGCGCCAGCGCGGGAGGTGCCGGTTGCCCCAGCCGGGCCAGCGCCGGGGCCAGGGGTTGCCCGGCATCGAGCAGCGCCCGCAGCGCATCAATCCCGGCCAGCCGCTCGGTCCGCGCCTCGGCGGCGGAAAGGCGCTGCAAGGCCTGCTCGATCGGCGCGAGGCGCTGCGCCGCCAGCGCCTCCATGGCCGCGACACGCTGCGCCACCAGCGTCTCCAGCGCCGTCAGCCGCTGCAACAGCCCGGTTTCGAGATTGGTCACGCGTTGGCCGAGGCTCGCCTCGCCCGCCAGCCGCGCCTGATCGAGCTGCGCCACCCGCGCGGTGAGCGCCTGCTCCGCCGCCTCGCGCCGCGTGGTGATCGCCGCTTCCAGCGCCGCCGTGCGCTGATCGAGCCGCGCGGCGCCGGATGCCTCCACAGCCGCGGTCGCCTGCGCGATGCGCTGCGTCAGCGCGGCTTCCATCGCCGTCACCCGCTCCTGCAACGCCGCCTCGCTCGCCGCCCGGTTGGCGGCGACCTGCCGCTCCAGCGCGGCCAGCGCCACGGGGTCGCCCGCCGGGCGGTCGCTCAGCAGGCGGATGGTCGCTTCGGCCGCGGCCAGGCGCGTCAGCGCCGCCTCCAGCGCGGCCGGCTCCACCACGGGCCGCGCGGCGACCTGCTGGATCGCGGCCTCGGCCGCCGCCACGCGCGCATCCGTCCGCGCCGGCGGCGCGCGGCCGCCCAGCAGCCAGAGGATGGCCAGCACCAGCAGCAGCACCGCGCCCAGCAGCGCCACCCAGGCAGGATCGAGCTTGCGCGTCATGGGAGCAGCTCCAAGAGGTGGTCCTGGTCCGGCCGCCGCGCCACGCGGATGCGCCGCCAGGAGACCGCCTCCAGCGCCGCCGCCACGCGCGGGCTGATGGCCAGCGCCTCGATGCCCGCCAGCCCAAGCCCGGCACCGGAGAGCAGCGCCACGCTACACGCCGCACTGCGCGGGGAGAAGAACATCGCGTGTGACACCTGGCCGGCCGCGATGGCGGCGCGCGCCGCCTCCGGCAAGGCGGGCGCCTCGCGCGCCGCATAGACGACGCGGCGGATCACGCGAAAGCCCCGCGCGCGCAGCAAGGCCGTGAGGTCGAGCGAATAGGCGGCACCCACCGCCAGCAGCAGCGGGCCATCGGCCGGGCGCAGCGTGGCCAGGCAAAGCGCGGCCAGCGCTGCCGCATCGCCCTCCGCCGCGCGCACATCGGCGAAGCCCTGGGCGCGCGCGGCCTCGGCCGTCGCCGTGCCGACGGCGAGCACCGGAATCGGCCAGGGCGAGAGCGCACGCGCGGCGGCGCGGCTGGTCAGCAACAGGGCCTGGGCGCGGGCGGGGAGTGCCATCGGGCGGGGCGCGAGCAGCAGCGCGGGGGCGAGGATCGGCGTCCAGCCCAGCGCGGTGAGCCGAGCGGCGGTTTCGGCCGCTCCGGGCTCGGGCCGGGTGACAAGGACCCCGGCTGGCATCTCAGCCAAAGATGTCGGCCGGGCTCTCCGCCCGCAATTCCTCGCCGAGCGTGGCGCCGAGCCGTGCCGCATCCTCCGCCGCGCCCTGGATCTCGCGCTTGAGCAGGAAGCTGCCATCCTCCCGCGCCACCAGGCCGGTCAGGTGCAGCGTGCCATCGGGCAGCAGCCGCGCATGCCCGCCGATCGGCGTGCGGCAGGAGCCGTCGAGGGCCGCCAGCAGCGCGCGCTCGGCCTTGGAGACGGCGGCGGCCTCGCGATCCTCGATGCCGGCCAGCAATTCGCGCAGTTCCACATCATCGGCGCGGGTGGTGATGCCGACGATGCCCTGGCCGGCCGAAGGGACCATCACTTCCGGGGGAAGCGTCACCGCCGCATGCGCCTCAAGCCCCAGGCGGCGCAACCCGGCCAGCGCCAGCAGCGTGGCCGCAACCTCGCCCCGCGCCACGCGATCCAGCCGCGTCTGCACATTGCCGCGCAGCGTGACCACCTTCAGGTCCGGCCGCGCCGCCAGAAGCTGCGATTGCCGCCGCAGCGAGGAGGAGCCGATGACCGCCCCCTGCGGCAGACAGGCATAGGGGTCCGCCGGGTCCGGCACGCCGCAGGCTCCGCCCAGAACGAGCGCATCCCGCGCATCCTCGCGCCTGAGCGTGCAGGCCAGCACGATGCCGGCGGGCATCTCGGTCTCCAGATCCTTCAGCGAATGCACCGCGAAATCCACCCGCCCATCCAGCAGCGCCTCATGGATTTCCTTGGCAAACAGGCCCTTGCCGCCGATCTCGGCCAGGCGGCGATTCTGCACGATGTCGCCCGTCGTGGCGATCGCGTGCTCCTCGAAGGCGTTCACGCCGCGCAGCACCGGGCAGAAGCCGGTGATGATCTCCAGGAAGTGGCGCGTCTGCCACAGCGCCAGCGGCGAGGCGCGGGTGCCCACGCGCAGCGGGAGCGCGCGCATGCGGGAGTGCTTGGCCGGCGGCGGGCCGGCCGGGGCAGGGGCGGACGTGGCGGAAGACATCGGCGCGTCATATAGGGCGGGAGTGATGAACGAAACCCGCCCAAACGCATCCCCGATCCTCGGAATCGAGAGCAGCTGCGACGAGACCGCCGCCGCCGTGCTGGATGCGACCGGACAAATCATGGCCGAGGCGGTCTTCACCCAATCGGCCGAGCATGCGCGCTTCGGCGGCGTGGTGCCCGAGATCGCGGCCCGCGCGCATCTGCAACGGCTGGAAGGCATGGTGCGCGGCGTGCTGGCGCAAGCGGGCCTGGCGCCGCGTGACCTCGGCGGCGTGGCGGCGACGGCGGGGCCGGGGCTGATCGGCGGGCTGATCGTCGGCGCCAGCCTGGGCAAGGGGCTCGCGATGGGCGCGGGCCTCCCCTTCCTGGGCGTGAACCACCTGGAGGCGCATGCGCTGACGGCGCGGCTGCCGGGCCTGTTCCCGGAGGCGCCCGCCTATCCGTACCTGTTGATCCTTGTCTCCGGCGGGCATTGCCAATGCGTCGCCGTCGAGGGGCTGGGCCGCTACCGCCGCCTCGGCACCACACTGGATGACGCGGTGGGCGAGGCCTTCGACAAGGCGGCCAAGCTGCTGGGACTGCCCTGGCCCGGCGGCGCGCATCTGGAGCGGCTGGCGACCAGCGGTGACGCGAAGGCCGTGCCCCTGCCCCGCCCCCTGCTGCGGCGCCCGGGCTGCGATTTTTCCTTCAGTGGCCTCAAGACCGCCGTCGCCCAGGCTGTCGGCAAGGGTTTTCGCCGCGAGGACATCGCCGCCAGCTTCCAGGCCAGCGTGGCCGCCGTGCTCGCCGACCGCGCGCGCCATGCCGCCGCCATGCTGCCGGAAGCGACGGCGCTGGTGGTGGCGGGCGGCGTCGCCGCCAACCAGGCGGTGCGGGCGGCGCTGGCCACCGCCACCCCCCTGCCCCTGCTGGCGCCGCCGCTGCGCCTCTGCGGCGACAATGCCGTGATGGTGGCCTGGGCCGGGCTGGAACGGCTGCGCGCGGGGCAGGCGGACGCCATGGCCCTCGCCCCGCGCCCGCGCTGGCCGCTGGGGGAACTTGCGCCACCGGCATGAAATGGCCGTAAGTCCTGGCACGTCGCATTGACGCAGCCCCGCCCCGCGCTCAGTTTCCGGCGATGAGCGAAGCCACCCTGACCGCCCGCCGCGACTACCAGATCTGCGCCCTGATCGGCACGGGCCACTTCCTCAGCCATTTCTACATGCTCTGCCTGCCGCCAATCTTCCTGCTCTGGCGCGCCGAGTTCGACGTCTCCTTCGCCATGCTCGGCGCCTCGCTCGCGCTGATGAGCGGCACGACGGCGCTGTTGCAGACGCCGGTCGGCTTCCTCGTGGACAAGCACGGCGCGCGGCGCTTCCTGGTGGGCGGCACGCTGTTGATGGCGCTCTCCATCAGCGCCATGGCCTTCGTGCAGGATTTCCGGCTGATCCTGGTGCTGGCCGTGCTCTCGGGCATCGGCAATTCCGTGATCCACCCGGCGGACTACGCGATCCTCGCCGGTTCCATCCGCAAGGAATTCGTGGGCCGCGCCTTCGCGCTGCACACCTTCACCGGCAATCTCGGCTTCGCGCTCGCCCCCCCGGTCGTGGCACTTCTGCTGCTGGTGATGGATTGGCGCGGCGCGCTGCTGCTGGTGGGCTTGCTCGGCGTGCCGGTCGTCGGCCTGATCCTCTGGCAATCGCGCATCCTGAGCGACCAGCCGAAGGCGCGCGGGGCCAAGAAGGAAGGCGGCGTGCGGCTGCTGACCAGCAAGCCCATCCTCGCCTTCTTCGCCTTCTTCCTGCTCTCGGCCATGGCGGGTTCGGGCATGACGGCCTTCCTCATCACCGTGCTCGGCAAGCTCTGGGGCACGCCCATTGCCATCGCCTCGCTGGCGCTCACCGGCTACATGGTGGGTGCGACTGCCGGCACGCTGGTGGGCGGCTGGTGGGCCGACAAGAAGGGCGGGAACCTGCTGGGCTTCGTCACGGTGCTGACGCTCGTCGCGGGCGGGCTGATCCTCTCGCTCGGCTTCGTCCCCTATGCCGAATGGCTGCTGGCGCCGGTGGCGCTGGTGGCCGGCCTCTGCCTCGGCTCCTCGCGCACGCCGCGCGACGTGATGCTGAAGGAGGCCTGCCCCCCCGGTGAGATCGGCAAGGTCTTCGGCTTCGTCAGCGCCGGCCTGCCGCTCGGTTCCGCCCTCATGCCCGTGCCCATGGGCCTGCTGATCGATTTCGGCCTGACCTGGCTGGTGCTGCCGGTGGTCGCGAGCCTGCTCGTGCTATCGCTGCTTTGCGCGGGCAGCGCACGGGCGATGGCGCCGGCCGCGACGCCGCGCGTGCAGCCGGCTGAATAGTACCCAGGTTATTGTGACTGGCTTCGACGCCTGGCTCTACTGGATTGACCACGCGGCCATCGCGGTCTTTGCCATTTCCGGCGCGCTGGTTGCCTCGCGCAAGCAGATGGACGCGGTGGGCTTCATCCTCATCGCCGTCGTCACCGGCTTCGGCGGCGGCACGCTCAGGGACCTGCTGCTGGGCCGCACGCCCGTCGCCTGGCTGAAGGCGCCGGAGCTTGTGGCCGTCGCGGTCGTGGCGGCCATCCTCGTCTTCTTCATCGCGCATCTCGTGCAGAACCGCTTCCGCGCGCTGCTCTGGGCCGATGCGGTGGGGCTGTCCATCTATGCCGTGCTGGGCGCCGAGATCGCGCTGCTGGCGGGCGCCCATGCCTGGGCCGCTGTCATCCTCGGGGTGATCACCGCGACCTTCGGCGGCATCGCGCGCGACGTGATCTGCAACGAGATCCCGCTGATCCTGCGGAAGGAAATCTACGTCACCGCCGCCGCCGCGGGCGCCACCGTCTTCATCGTGCTGCGGCTGGAGGGCATCTGGCGCGAGCCGGCCTTCGTGGCGGGCGTGCTCACCTGCTTCCTGATCCGCGCCGCCGCGTTGCGCTACGGCTGGAGCCTGCCCGGGTATCGCCCGCGGCCGGGCCGGGATTATCCTGACGGCGACAGGTGAGGAACAAGGCCATGGAATATCGCATCCTCGGGCGCAGCGGCGTCCGCGTCAGCCGGCTCTGCCTCGGCAGCATGATGTTCGGCGGCCCGACCGATGCCGCGACCAGCGCCCGCATGATCGCGACCGCGAAGGAGGCCGGCTTCAACTTCCTCGACACGGCCGATGTCTATTCGCGCGGCGCCTCGGAGGAGGTGGTGGGCCAGGCGCTGGCCGGCACACGCCATGACTGGGTGCTGGCCACCAAGCTCGGCAATGCCATGGGGCCGGGCCTGAACGAGAAGGGCCTCTCCCGCGCCTGGATGATCCGCGCCGTCGAGGGCAGCCTGAAGCGCCTCGGCACCGACCATATCGACATCCTCTATCTGCACCGCGAGGATCACGACACGCCGCTGGAGGTGACGGTCGCGGCCCTGGGCGACCTGATCCGCGCGGGCAAGATCCGCGCCTTCGGCCTGTCGAATTTCCGCGCCTGGCGCATCGCCGCGCTGTGCGAGGCCTGCGACCGGCTGGGCGTGGACCGGCCGGTGGTGAACCAGCCGCTCTATCACGCGCTGAACCGCATGGCGGAAGTGGAGGTGCTGCCGGTCTCGGCGCATTACGGGATGGGGATCTTCCCCTACAGCCCGCTCGCGCGCGGCGTTCTGACGGCGAAGTATGACCCCGACGCGCCGCCCGATGCCGAAAGCCGTGCCGGCCGCGGCGACAAGCGCATGCTGGAAGCGGAATGGCACCCGGCCTCGATCGCGCTGGCGCAGAAGCTGGCGCAGCACGCGGCTTCGCGCGGCGTGGCGTCGGCGCATCTCGCCATCCAATGGGTGCTGCGGAACCCGATCATCACCGGCGCTATCGTCGGCCCGCGCACCGGGGCGCAGCTGGCGGACTACATCGCCGCACTCGGCTGCGCCTGGACGGATGAGGATGAGGCGCTGATCAGCGGCCTCGTCACGCCAGGCCATGCGGCGACGCCCGGTTACAACGATCCGGCCTACCGCATCGAAGGGCGGCCGGGGTTGACCTGACGGAACGAAGGTCCAGGAAACGAGTTTCCTGGTGGGAGAGCGCGAGAGGGCAAAGCCCTCTCGCATCAAGCTTCAGGCCGCGGCTTCCTCGGCCTCGATCGTCACGGCCGCCGCATGCACGACGGAAGCGATGCGCACCGCGGCCTGCACCTGCTCGCTGGTCAGGCCGGCATGCTTCACCACCTTCTCGTGGCTCTCCATGCACATGCCGCAGCCATTGATGGCCGAGACGGCGAGCGACCAGAGCTCGAAATCCGCCTTCTCCACGCCGGGCTTCGCCATGATGTTCATGCGCAGCTTGGCCGGCATGGACGGATAGTCGCCACCCACCAGGTGCGTGAAGCGGTAATAGACGTTGTTCATGCCCATGATGGAGGCCGCACCCTTGGCGGCGGCCAGCGCCTCGGCGCTGAGCTGCGGGCCGAACTCGGCGAGGATGGCGCGCGTGACCGTGGCGTTGCGGCTGGCGAGTGCCGAGACGATGAAGGTGCCGGCCCGCTGCTGCACGGAGAGCGAGGGCTCGGCCGCCAGCGAACCGAGGTTCAGCTTCTGGTCCTTGGCGTATTCGGGGAGGGCATTGCGCAGGGCTTCCAGCGACATGGCGCGGGCTCCAAACAGTTCAGATGTGGGGAAAACCGGACCCGTCGCGAAGCGACCGGGGGGTATAAGGGGGGCTGCATGCCCCCCTTTCGCTTGCGGCGGTAGGGTTGGTGTGGCGGCTACCGCCGCAAGCGACAGACTTACGCCGCCTTCTCGAACAGCTCCTGCGGCTTCAGGGCCTCTTCGCCCTTCGTCCAGTTGCAGGGGCAGAGCTCGTCCGTCTGCAGCGCGTCGAGGATGCGCAGCGTCTCCTGCGGGTTGCGGCCGACATTCAGGCCGTTCACCGAGACATGCATGATCGTGCCCTCGGGATCCACGATGAAGGTCACGCGCAGCGGCACGCCGGCCTGCTTGTCGAGCACGCCCAGCGCCGTGCTCAGCTCGCGCTTCACATCGGCCAGCATCGGGAAGGGCAGGTTCTTGATGTCTTCGTTGTAGACGCGCCAGTTGAGGTGCACGAACTCGCTGTCGGTCGAGACGCCGTAGATCACCGCGTCGCGATCGTTGAACTCGCCCTGGAGCTTGCCGAAGGCGGCGATTTCGGTCGGGCAGATGAAGGTGAAGTCCTTCGGCCAGAAGAAGACGACCTTCCACTTGCCGGCATCGCTCTGGTCCGTGACCTGGATGAAGGACTTGCCGGGGCCCTTCAGGCCCTCGGGGCCGCCCTGGACGGCGGTGAGGTCGAAGCTCGGGAATTTGTCGCCGACGGTCAGCATGGGGAATCTCCTGCGAGGCTGTGGAACACGCGCCGGTCATTCCGGCTACGCCCTGAGATATTGCATCGCAGCATCACTTTTCCAATGAATAGTTTTGGAAGTTTTGATCGAGCAAGGCGATCATGCCCCGCGCGTGAGCACCAATTGCCCCGAACCGACCAAAATCGCGACACGCGCCGCCAGTGCCGGCGCCGCCGAGGAATCGAGGCCCAGCAGGCGGGCAATGCCCTGGGCCAGCTCCCCCTCATCGGCGCGCGGATCGAGCTCCAGCACCAGGCGCGCGGCGGCGGCCACCTCCTCGGCATGGATCATGGCGGGCCGGCGCAGATGGGCAGCGGCGGCGGAGCGGTCGCGGGCCGCCACGGTGCCGCGCTCCTCCGGGAACCAGAAGCCGCCCTGCTCGGTGAGGCCCTGCAGCAGCCGCGCCTCGTTCAGCGCGCCCGTGAAGGTCTTGGCGTCGGGCGCGGCCGGGCCCAGCAGCAGGCGCAGGCGTTCCTGGATCGCATCGCCATGCACCGGCGCCTCGGTCGCGACGATGGCGGCGATCAGGCCCGCCAGTTCCGCGCGATTGGCGGGCGGTGTGTCCAGCGTGGCTTCCACATAAGCCGGCGCCAGCCGTGCGGCGATGACGGGCGCTGCGGCGGGTGCCGCCAGGCCAAGGGGTGGGCGCAGGCGCGCCGCCGCGCCCTCGGGCTGGTTCAGCCAATCGAGCGACCAGCTGCGCGCCAGCGCCCAGCCCATCCCCTCCAGCGCCATCTGCCGCCCGCGGTCGCGGTCCCGCGCGCAGCGCAGGCCGGACCAATCCGCGCCATCCACCTCCACGCCCAGGTCGAAGCCCTGCGGCCCGCGCGCCGCGACATCGAGGAACAGCCCCGAAAGCCCCACGCGCGGCACCGCCTCCCGCCCCGATTGCGCGATCAGTCCGCCGATCAGCCCCGCGATGGCCGAGCCCTCGCGCGCCGCTTGCCGCGCCGCGGCACCGCCGGCCGCGAAATCGAGAAAGGTCTTCAGCGCCGCCACGCCACGCCCCTTCGCGCGCTCCAGATCCACCTCCTCCGCGCCGATGCCGGAGAAAACGATGCAGCGCTTCTTGGCCCGCGTGATCAGCACGTTCAGCCGCCGCTCGCCGCCCTCATTGGAGAGCGGGCCGAAGCGCATGGCGAGCTTGCCATCGCCACCGCGCCCATAGCCCACGGAGATCATGATGCTGTCGCGCTCGTCGCCCTGCACGTTTTCCAGGTTCTTCACGAAGAAGGGCTCGGCCGGGTGGGCGGTGAAGAAGGCCTCGGTCTCGGGGCTTTCGCGCCGCAGCGCCTCCACGGCATCGGCGATGGCGTCGCGCTGCGTGACGGAGAAGGCGGCCACACCCAGCGTGTCGCCCGGCGTCTCCCGCGCGTGGCGCAACACCGCCTCGGCCACGGCGCGCGCTTCCACGGCATTGGCACTGCCCTGGAAGCGGCCTTCGACGCGCACCAGCGAGAGGCCAAGGCTCGGGCTCCGCGGCCGTGGCGAGGGCAGGACCAGCAGGCGGTTGCCGTAGAATTCGGCGTTGCTGGTGGCGATCAGGCTCTCGTGCCGGCTGCGATAATGCCAGCGCAGCATGGCGTTCGGAATGCCGCGCGCATTGGCGAGGCCGAGGATGCTCTCCACATCGCGCGCGGCGAGCGCGTCCTCCTCGACCGCCGCATCTTCCTCGACCTCCTCCGTCATGCGCTGGAAGAAGCGGGTGGGCGGCATCTGCTTGTCATCGCCCACCACCACCACTTGCTTCGCACGCGCGATGGCGCCCAGCGCATCCACCGGCTCGATCTGGCTCGCCTCATCCATGACCAGCAGGTCGAAGATGGGAAAGCCCGGCTGCGTGGCGTGATGCGGATTGGCCAGGAATTGCGCGACGCTCAGCGGGCTGAGCATGAGGATGGGCTTGGCCTTGCGGATCAGCGGCGCGGCGCGGGACAGCAGCGTGCGGAGCGGCGCATGGCCGCGCTTGCGCTCGAACTCACCGCGCAGGAAGGCGAGGCTGGCCGCTTCCTCGCCATGGCGCAGCGCCTCCACGCGCGCGGCGTGGATCGCCGCCGCCTCGGCGCGCGCCAGCCGCACGCGGGCCGCATCGGCCGCGCGGAAATCCAGCACCCAGCGATCCGCCGCCGCGCCGTCGAAGGCGGCGAGCTCCGGATGCTCGCGCATCGCGACGCGCAGCAGCGCCTCGAGAATGGCGAAGTCCAGCGCGCCCTCGGCCGCATCGGGCGCCAGCGTGCCATCGGCGAGCGCCTGGGCGAGCGGGGCCAGGCTCGGCTCCGCCGCCTCGGCACGGGCCCAGGCCTGCCAGGGCGCCAGCGCCTCGGGCTCGCCCGCCATGGCGGCCAGGCGTTCGGCCGTGGCGGCGAAGCTCTCCGCCGGTTCCAGCCCGGTCGCGTCGCGAATGGTGCCCCAGGCGGTGAGCGCCGCGCGCTGCGCCTCCGTCGCGGGCGGTGTGGCGAAGGCGGCGTTGTGCCGCGCCATCCAGGCGAGGTCGCGCTCCAACGCCGGCGCATCCGGCCCCGCGCCGAGCCGCGCGCGCGCCGCCTGGGCCGCCAATAGCGCATCGAGCGCCGAAGCATCCTCCGGGTCACGCAAAGCGGCGGTGAGCGTGGCCTTCGCCGCGCGCCGCCCGCCATCCAGGAAGCCCAGCATGCCGCCGGGCTTGGCGAGCGTGTCACGCGCGGCGCCCAGGCCGGGCACATCGAGCGCATCGGGCAGGAAGCGCGGGTCGGGCGTGGCGAGCAGGCGCAGATCCGCCAGCCGCGCCTCCGCCGCCGGCACACCCTCCGGCCGCATCGGCGCTTCCGCGCGCAGGGCTTCGGCTGCCAGCGCGGCCTCCACCTCGGCCACGCCGCCTGGTGCCGCCGCCAGCGCGCGGATGGCGCGCGGCAACTCGCCAAGCAGGCGCTGCGCCGCGATGGCATCGAGCGGCGCCGTCACACCGCGCCAGGGGCTCTTCGCGCCGCCGACACTGGCCGCCAGGTCCCGCGCCGCCTCGCGCAGCTTGCGCAGCCGCGCCGCATCCCAGCCCGTCGGGTCCAGCCGGAAGGGCGGCGGTGCGGCGCCCGAGGCGCGCAGCGCGGCGAGGCGACCCACCACCTCCTGCACCGTCACACCCGTCTCGCCCACCGTATCGCGCATCGCCGCCGCGTGGCGGTTCAGCCTTCCGCGCAGTTCGCCGAGGCGCTGCACGGCGGCCTCGCGCTGCGGCGGGATGGGTGGCGGCAGGGCCAGCGTCGCGCGCAACTCGTCCAGCACGGCGCGCTTGGATTGCTTCTCGCTGTGCAGTTCCAGCACGGCCGCACCCAGGCCGAATTGTTCGAGGCGCCGCTTCACGACTTCCAGCGCCGCGGCCTTCTCGGCCACGAAGATCACGCTGCGTCCATCCATCACCGCCTGGGCCAGGATGTTCACGATGGTCTGGCTCTTGCCCGTCCCCGGCGGGCCCTGGATCACCATGGAATGCCCGCGCCGCACCGCTTCGGCGGCGAGCGCCTGGCTGCCATCCACCTCCACCACATGATCCAGCTTCTCGACCGGGATCGCCGCATCCACATCGGCGTCATCGGCGAAGGGCGGCGGCTCCACCACGGCGGCGGTGGCATCCAGGAGGCGCAGCAACGGCGCATGCGCGAGCAGCCCAGGATGCGCGACCGGGTCGAGATCCCGCCACATCAGGAATTTCGCGAAGGCGAAGAGGCCGAGCGCCAGCGCATCCGCCTCGACGCGCCAGCCCTCGCGCCCGGCCGTCGCCGCCTGCATCCGCGCCGCCCAATCGGCCGGCGCCTCGCCCGCGAAATCCGGCAGGGCGATGCGGAAATCGGCGGCGAGCTTCTCCCGCAGCGAGAGGTTTTCCACCACATCCTCGGGCGTCGCGCGCAGGGAAAATCGGTTGCTGACGCCCTCACGCTCCAGCGTCGCCGGGATCAGGGCCAGCGGCGCCATGCGCTCGGTGGCCGGCGTGCCAGGGTCGCGCCAGACCAGCGCGCCGACGGCAAGGAAGAGGCTCGGCACGCCGCTTTCCTCGCGCGCGCTGCGCGCATCGGCCATCACGTCGCGCAAGCGGCGCGTGAGTTCCTCGGCCGAGACGCCGACGCGCAGCATCGTGTCCCGCCGCCATTCCTCGCGCGTGGCGCTGGCACTCGCGGTCGCCACCCCCTCGGCCCGCTTGCGGCCCTTCGCCTCGCCCACCACCGCCGCCTCGAAGCCGAAGCCCTTTCCGGCGGCGAGCTGCGTGACGACGAAGCCCGCATCCTCCTCCTCGATGCGGATCACGCCCCGCGAGCGCCCCTGCGCCGGCAGGCTCAGCAGGCGGTTGCGGGTGGAGAGATCGATCAGCGCGCGCCGCGCCTCTTCCAGTGCGGGCGCGATGGTCATCCGAGCGCGTTCCTCAAGCGGTTTTCCTCGAAATCCAGCTCTTGGCTGAGCTTGGTCAGCAGCTCCTCGGCCAGCCCGTTCTCGGCCCGCAAGGCGAGGATGGCGGTGCGTGCCGCCTCCAGCCCTTCCAGCCGCACGGCGCGGCGCGCGGCGCGCTCGGCCGCCACGGCGGCGCCGCCTTGCGTCACGCGCTTCAGATGGGTCGCGCGGTCCACATGCTCGGCCAGCAGGTCCTGCGCGATGGGGCCATAGAGCACATCGCCCGCGCGATGGCGGATGGCGCCCAGCATCGCCTCGGCCGCCACATGGCGCGCATGGGCTTCCTCGGGGTCAATGCCGTGCGGATGCGGCTGCTGCACAAGCCCTAGGCGCTTGATCAGCCATTCCAGCGTGGTGCCCTGCACCACCAGCGTGGCCAGGATGGCGCAGAAGGCGAGGAAGATGATGAGGTCCCGCTCCGGGAAGTTCAGCGGCAGCGCGATGGCGGCGGCGAGCGACACCACGCCGCGCATCCCCGCCCAGGAGATCACGACCAGATGCGACATGGGGGGCAGCGGGTCCTTCCGCTGGATGCTCGGGATCAGCCGCGGCAGCGCCGCCGCCGGCAGCACCCAGACGAAGCGCGAGACGATGAGCGCCAGCGAGATGACGAGCGCCAGCCCCGCCAGCTCCAGCGCCCCGCGGTCGCCCAGCCGGCTCACGATATCGTTCAGTTGCAGCCCGATCAGGATGAAGACCAGCGAGGTCAGCACGAATTCCACGAATTCCCAGACCGCGCGCGCCTCCAGCCGGGTGCGGGCCGAGAAGACGCGATGCTGCGCCTGCCCCATGATGATCCCGGTGGTCACCACCGCCATGACGCCCGAGAGATGCAGCGCCTCCGCCGCCAGGAAGGAGGCGTAGCAGGCGAGGAAGGAGAGCGCGGTCTCCAGCAGCGTGTCGTGCAGCCGCGCGATGGCCCAGAGCGTGCCGCGTGCCACCGCCCAGCCCATGGCGATGCCGCCCACCCCCAGCAGGAGGAAGCTGCCCACCGCCTCATGCGGCACGAAGGTGCCGGCCGCCATGGCGGCGATGGCGAAGCGGTAGATCACCAGCGCCGAGGCGTCATTCACCAGGCTCTCGCCCTCCAGCACCGTCACGATGCGGCGCGGCAGGTTGAGGCGTTGCAGCACGGCGGCGGCGGCCACCGCATCTGGCGGGGCCAGGATGGCGCCGAGTGCGATCGCGGCCGCCCAGGGCATCTCGGGGATCAGCAGCCGCGCCACCCAGCCGATGGAAAAGGCGGTGAAGAAGACGCAGCCCACCGCCAGCAGCAGGATGGGCCTGAGGTTGCGGCGGAAGGCGTTCCAGTCGGTGCGGAAGGCGCTGCCCTGGAGCAGGGGCGGCAGGAAGAAGGCCAGCGCCAGCTCGGGGTTCAGCGTGATGTCGGGCAGGCCCGGGATGAAGGCAATGGCCGAGCCCGCGAGGATCAGCACCACCGCATAGGGAAGCCCCGCGAAGCGCGCCACGACGGCGAGTGCCACGCAGGCGGCCATCATGGCCAGGACGGCCTCGACCAGGTCCATCAGCGGCGCTTGATGAGGGCGGCGGCGACGACGCAGATGGCGATGATCGCCACCGTCATCATGCCCTGGACGACCGTGTAGTTGGGCGCATCCGGCGCCACGAACCAGGCGGCGACGGCGCCGCCCGCCAACATCGCTATCCGCAGAAGCCAGGCCATCGGGGCACCTCCGCCCTCAGGATGCCATGGCATCCGGGCGGAGGCCATGGCGAAGCCTTGGAGCCTGATCGCCGTGGCCGAAGGCCAAAGGCGTGAATCAGCCTCCCAGCAAAGTCATCAGAGCTTCTTCTTGCCCAGGCCCACCTTGTCGTAGATCGAATTGATGTGGTCCTTCACGGCCTGGGGCGTGTCGTCGCGGGCCGGCTTGTGCAGCCAGCCCAGCTTCTCCCGCGCGTAATTGCCCATCACCTCATCCTGGTCCGAGGTGCCGCCGCTGATGCCATAGGCCCCCACCATCTCATTGCCCTTGAAGACCGGCGCGGCACCGCCCGAGATGAAGATCTTGCCACCCGTGAAGACGGCCGCGTTGATCGCGAGCTGCGGGTTGCGCTCGCGCAGCCATTGCTGCGTGACAAGCCCGTCCTGGAAGCGCGGGCTCATCGAGCGGAAGGCCGCCATGGTGAAGGCCTTGGCGGAGGCGGTCTCCGGCGTGATCCAGCCGGCCTCATCCATGCGCTCCATTGCGATCAGGTGGCCTTCGGGGCCGACGAGCGCCACCGAGACCGGCACCTGCATCTCCTCCGCCTTTTCCATCACCGCACGGATGAAGCGCCGGCATTCGGCGAGCTTCAGCTTGGCCATATCTTTCTCTTTCCCGTCTCAGTTGTTGCGCGCGCCGGAGGCCTCGACCACCCGTGCCCATTTCGCCGTTTCCTCGGCGATCAGCCGCGCGAGCGCGTCCGGCCCGCCCGCCAGCACATCGAAGCCCTGGGCCGTGAGCTGCGCCCGCGTCTCGCCGGTGTTCATCGCGACCCGCACCGCCTCCGCCAGCCGCGTGATGATCGGCGCGGGAGTGGCCGCCGGCGCCATCAGTCCGAACCAGACGGCGCTCTGGAAGCCCGCGAGCCCCGCCTCGATCATGGTCGGCAAATCCGGGGCCGCCGCCGTGCGCGTGGCCCCCGTGGAAGCGAGGCCCCGCAGCCGCCCCGCGCGCACATGCTGGATTACGGTCGAGGCCGGCGAGAACATCACGCCGACGCGGCCGGCCAGCAGATCCGTCACCGCCTGGGCGCTGCCGGGATAGGGCACATGCGTCATCCGCGTGTTGGTCATCAGGTTGAACAACTCGCCCGAGAGATGCGGCGCGGTGCCGATCCCGGAGGAGCCGAAAAACAGCTGCCCGCCGCGCGCGAGTGCCACCAGCTCCGCCACATTCTGCGCCGGCACGGAAGGGTGGACCACCAGCAGGTTCGGGATGCTCACCAGTGGTGCCACAGGCGCCAGATCCCGCGCGAAATCGAAGGGCAGGTCCCGCTGGAGGCTCGCATTGATCGTGTTGGCGACCGAGCCCAGCAGCAGCGTGTAGCCATCGGGTGCCGCGCGCACCGCCTGCTCGGTCGCGATGTTGCTGCCCGCCCCGGGCCGGTTCTCCACCACGATGGATTGGCCAAGCGCCGTGCCCAGCGGCGGTGCGATCACCCGCGCCGCGACATCGGCGGCACTGCCGGGCGGGAAGCCCAGGATCAGGCGCGGCGGGCGCGCGGGATATTCCTGTGCACGCGCCAAGCCCGGCGTGAGGGCGGCGAGTGCGAGGGCGATGCGGCGCGACAAGGGCATGGTGGAACCTCCCGGGACATGGCGCGATTCCCGCGCTCAGCCCGGACTACACCAGCGCCCTGGCGGCGCGTCCAGTCAGGCGGCTTCGCGCAGCGCCTCGCGCCGGGTTTCCGTCACGCGCGTGACGCCGATCACCTGGCCGAGATTGCCCGCGACGAGATGCACCATGTCCGCCGGCATCGCGTCCATGCCGAGCTCCACGCGCAGCATCTCGCCCTCGCGGCGGGAGAGCATGTGGTCGGGCGTCAGGTCGCGCTTGGCGAAGGGTTGCAGGAGGCGCGGCAGCAGGCCGGGCTCGGCATAGGCGTCCACGGTGAAGAGCACGTTGGTGGTCATGGGATGGGTTCCTGGAAGGGGGTTCGCGAAGACCCGGCGCGGCAACGCGCCACGGGATCGCGGCGCGGATCAGCCGGCCGGGCGCGTAATTCGCGAAAGGGTGCTCATCAGGAACATGATGCTACCCTGCACAGGCCAGCTCAGCGAAGCAAGGCCGGAAGCAGCGCATCGAGGCGCACGCGCCCCTCGCTGGTCGCCACCAGGCGCGGTCCCTGCCACTCCAGATACCCCTCCTCCAGGCAGGCGCTCAGCATGGCCGGATCCACCGTGTCCACGAAGCGCAAGCCGCTGCGCGCCTCGATCCGCGCGGGGTCCACGCCTTCGGCGAGGCGCAGCCCCATGAGCAGCGCCTCCCGCCCGCGGTCGCGCTCCGAGAGCGCCTCCTCCTCCACCGCCGCATGGCCGGTTTGCTCCACGCGCGTGGCCCATTCCTCCGGGCCGCGGTGCCGGCGCGTGGCCCACATCACCCCCTCGCGCAGCAGCCGCTGATGCGCGCCCGGCCCGATGCCGAGGTAGTCGCCATAGCGCCAATAGGCGAGGTTGTGCCGGCTCTCGGCGCCGGGCTTCGCGTAGTTGCTGACCTCATAGGGGGCGAGGCCGAAGCGGCGGGCTTCCTCGGCCGTCGCCTCATACATGCGGGCCGCGTCATCCTCCTCCGGCAGGGCGAAATCGCCGCGGGCATATTGGGTCGCAAAGCGCGTGCCGGGCTCGATGGTGAGCTGGTAGAGGCTGAGGTGATCGGCGGCGAGCGCCAGCGCCTGGCGCAATTCCCCCCGCCAGCTGGCCTCCGCCTGGCCGGGGCGGGCGTAGATCAGGTCGAAGGACAGTCGGGGGAAAATCTCGCGCGCGGCTTCCAGCGCCGTGATCGCCTCGCCCACATCATGCCGGCGGCCCAGGAAGCGCAGCGCCTCCAAATCCAGCGACTGCACGCCGAGCGAGGCGCGGTTCACCCCCGCCGCATGGAATTCACGCAGCTTGCCGATCTCCACGCTGGTCGGGTTCGCCTCCAGCGTGATTTCCATGTCGGGCTCGGCGTCGAAGAGCGCGCGCGCATCGGCGATGAGGGCGGCCACCGTTTCCGGCTCCATCAGGCTCGGCGTGCCGCCGCCGAAGAAGATGCTGGCCAGCTTCCGGCGCCCCACACGCGCCGCCTCATGCGCCAATTCCCGGCGGAGTGCCGCGCGGAAGCGCGCATGGTCCACGCCGCCCTCGCGCACATGCGAGTTGAAGTCGCAATAGGGGCATTTGGAGGCGCAGAAGGGCCAGTGGAGGTAGAGGGCAAGCGGCTCGGTCATGCCGCCTTGGAGCCCATCACCAGCGCCGATAATAGCCCCCATAGGGCCGGCCCCAGCCAAAGCCGTAGCCGAAGCCCACGCGCGGCCCGAAATAGGGCGGCGCATAGACCGGCACGGGCACCGCCACCTGCTGGGGCTGCACGGTGTTGCCGTAGCTCGCCATGCACTGCGAATAGGTGATGTCGAAGCGGTCCTGCAGGCTGAGATTGGTGTTCTGCGCCGCCCCCACGCCCACCGCGCTGCCCGCGAGAAGCCCGGCCCCCGCGCCGATCGCCGCCCCCGCGCCGAAATTGCCGGTGGCCGCGCCGATCAGCCCGCCCGCCGCAGCCCCCAGCGCCGTGCCGACCGCGGCCGAGCCCACGGCCGCCTGGGCCGGCGCCTGCTCACTGTTGAAGCCGAGGGTGTTCATCGCCGTCTGCTGGCAGAACCCGTCCTCGCGTTGGAATTGTGCGAAATCCTTGCCGGCGGGCGGCAGGGCGACGACGCTGGGGCCGCGCGGCGGCGCGACCGTGCAGGCGCCGAGGCCGATCGCCACCAAACCCAGGATCCAGATGCGTGTCATGACCAACCTCCGGGCTTGTCTTGGCCCAGGGATATGGCGTTTCCATGGCCGGCTTGGAGGCCCTGAATTGTAACGCCGCTACGCCGCGCCCTTCATTCCACGCCGGGCGGCAGCAGCGAGACATGGGCGGCCACGATCCGCCAGCCCTCGGGCGTGCGCAGCCAGGTGTGGCTCTGCCGCCCGGTGCGATCGGCGCCCTCGCGGCGGAAGCTGGTATTGGCCACGCCGAAATCCCGCCCATAGGTGGTGATGACGGTGCGGATCAGCTCCCGCGCCAGGCCCTGGCTGGGGCGCGAGGCGCGGAAGGCCGCGATCTCGGCATAGGAGAACAGGTTCTCCGTCACGCCGAAGCGCAGCGTATGCTCATTGTTGTAGAAGAGTTCGTCCAGCACGGCGACGTCATTGGTCACCAGCGCCTTTTCATAGCGGTAGAAGGCGGCCGAGACCTCGGCATGGACTTCGGGGATGTTGATCTCGTGCATGGTCAGGCCCTGATGTCGGGTGAAGCGCAAATGCCCAGTTGCTCCAGCTGGGCCGCCACGCGGAACAGCTTCTCCTCGGCCCAGGGGGCGGCGATGAGCTGCACGCCGATGGGCATACCGCCGGGCGTGCCGAGACCCACCGGATCGGCGATGGGGGCCGCGATCACCGGCAGCCCGATGCAGGAAATCGGCTGGGTATAGACGCCGAGATTGGGCCGCACCGGGATCATGGCGCCCTCCACCTCGATCATCTCCTGCCCGATCCTGGGCGCCACATAAGGGGTGGCAGGGGCGATGATCACATCCACCTCGTCAAAGACGGCCAGTGCCTTCGCGCGATAGGCGGCGCGCACGCGCTGGGCCTGCTGCACCCAATGCCCCGGCAGCAGCGCGCCGGCCAGGAAGCGGTCCCGCGTCGCGAAGTCGAAATCATCGGGCCGGGTGCGCAGGTTGGGCAGATGCAGGTTCGCACCCTCCGCCATGGTGATGAGGAAGGCCGCGGCGCGGCCCATCGCGGCGTCGGGGATGGTCACCTGCCGCGTCGTGCCCAGCGCGCGGGCCACGGCCTGGACGGCGGCGAAGCCCTCGGCATGGCCGCCGCGGGTGAAGTGGTCGCCCGCGACCGCGATACGGAGATTGCCGATCTCGGGCACGGCCCGGACCGGCGCCTGGCCCACCCAGTGCTGCGCCGGATCCTCGGGGTCCAGGCCTTGCAGGACGTTGTAGGCCAGGGCGAGGTCCGCCAATTCGCGCGCGAAGGGCCCCAGATGGTCGAAGCTCGCCGCGAACAGGAAGCCGCCCGTGCGCGAAAGCCGCCCATAGGTCGGCTTCAGCCCCCAGATGCCACACAGCGAGGAGGGCACGCGGATCGAGCCATTGGTGTCGCTGCCGAGGGTGATGGGCACGAGGCCGCCGGCCACCGCCGCCGCACTGCCGCCCGAGGAGCCGCCCGCGATCCGCGTCAGGTCATGCGGGTTGTGGCAGGGGCCGAAATGCGCGTTCTCGGTGGTGAAGCCATAGGCGTATTCATCCATGTTCAGCGCGCCGAGCATGACCGCACCCGCCGCCTGCATCTGGCGCACCAGGAAGGCGTCGCGGGTAGCGGGCGGCGTGTCGCGCTCGATCTTGGCGCCGGCCAGCGTGGTGATGCCCTGGAGGTCGAACAGGTTCTTCACCGCGACCGGCACGCCGGCCATGGGGCCGGGGTCCTGACCGGCGGCCACCTTGGCATCCACCGCCGCCGCCTCGGCCCGGGCGCGGGCGGCGGTGACTTCGGTGAAGGCGTTGTAGGTCGCGTTGCGGGCGGCGATGTCGGAGAGGCGCTCCTCCACCACATCGGCGGCGCGGCGGGTTCCGGCGCGGATCTGGGCCGCGAGCTGGGCGGCGCTCATGGGGCCTTGCGGGCCACATAGACGGGGGCCGCCTCATCGGCGGGGGAGAGCTTCATCTGCTCGATCAGCCCGGCCATGCGCTTGGCCAGCGCCAAATTCATCGTGATTCCCGGCAGATGCGCGGGGTGGAGCGGCAGGCCGATGGCGGCGGCCGCCTGCTTCGCATAGGCCTCAGGATCGAAATCGGGCATCGGTTGGTCCCTCCAGAGGGTGAATTGACGCAAGCCGCCCCGGCGCGCCAGGGGGTTGCAGGCGGTTCATTTCGGCCGGGCCGCACGCCCTGCGCTCCGGCAGGGCAGGGCTGCCCCGGGCTTGGGCATGTCAAGATTGACCCCGCCCGCCGCCCCTGCCATCCCCCTGCCCATGCCCATGCCCATGAACGCCGATCCGCAATTCCAGAACATCCGCGCCTGGCCCTTCGAGGAAGCCGCCAAGCTCGCGCAACGCATGGAAGCCACGGGCAAAGCCGAGGCGCTGTTCGAGACGGGTTACGGCCCCTCCGGCCTGCCGCATATCGGCACCTTCGGCGAGGTCGCGCGCACCTCCTGGGTGCGGCGCGCCTTCGCGCGGCTCACCGGCCTGCCCTCCCGCCTCATCGCCTTCAGCGACGACATGGACGGGCTGCGCAAGGTGCCGGACAACATCCCCAACAAGGAGCTGCTGGTTCCGCATCTCGGCAAGCCGCTGACCCGCATCCCCGACCCCTTCGGCACGCATCCGAGCTTCGGCCAGCACAACAATGCGCGGCTGCGCAGCTTCCTCGACGAGTTCGGCTTCGAATACGAATTCGCCAGCAGCACCGAATATTATGCATCCGGGCGCTTCGATGCGGCGTTGCTGCGCATGCTCGCCCTGCATGACGAGGTGCGGGAGGTGATCCTGCCCACACTCGGCCCCGATCGCCGCGCCACCTACTCCCCCTTCCTGCCGATCCATCCGAAGACCGGCGTGGTGATGCAGGTCCCGGTGGAGGCCACGAACCTGGACTCCGGCACCATCCTCTGGACCGATCCGGAGACGGGCGAGCGCTTCGAGACGCCGGTGACGGGCGGCCATTGCAAGGCGCAATGGAAGGCCGACTGGGCGCTGCGCTGGCACGCACTCGGCGTGGATTACGAGATGTCCGGCAAGGACCTCATTGATTCCGTGAAGCTCTCCAGCCGCATCTGCCGCGTGCTGGGCAGCGAGCCGCCGGTCTCCTTCACCTATGAGCTGTTCAACGACGCCCAGGGCCAGAAGATCAGCAAGAGCAAGGGCAATGGCCTCACCATCGAGCAATGGCTGGAATACGGCCCGCCCGAGAGCCTCGCGCATTTCATGTTCGCCTCCCCCGGCTCGGCCAAGCGCCTCCACAAGGAGGTGATTCCCCGCGCGGTGGATGAATGGCTCTCGCAACTCGCCAAGCTGCGCGTGCAGAATGATCCGGCGAACCCGGCCTGGCACATCCATGACGGCCAGGTGCCGAATTTCGCGCCGCCGCCGGTTTCCTACGCCACGCTGCTGAACCTGGCCGGCATCGCGAACACCGACGACCCCGAGCGCCTCTGGGCCTATCTGCGCAAGTATCACCCGGGCCTGACGCCCGAGGGCGAGCCGGTGCTGGACCGCCTGGTCCGCAATGCCTGCGCCTATTGGCGCGACTTCATCGCCCCCGAGCGCAAGTTCCGCGCGGCCACGCCGGAGGAGGCCGAGGCGATGCGGGCGCTGATCGCCATCCTGCTGGAGCGCGCCCCCGAATTCGCGGCCCTGCCCGCGGGCGCCGAGCGCGAGACGGCGATGCAGAACGCCGTCTATGATGCGGGCCGCCGCCCGCCCTTCGCCGTGCCCAACAAGGATGGCTCCATGGGTGTGGGCCGCGCCTGGTTCAGCGCCCTCTATGAGGTGCTGCTGGGCAAGAGCGAGGGCCCACGCTTCGGCGGCACCGTGGCCGTCATGGGCGTGCCGGAGACCGTGGCCCTGATCGAGAACGCGCTGACCCGGGAGAACGCGCCGGCGTGAAGGCCGCCCTGTCTCTTCTCAAGCGGCATGGCGCCACCGTCTTCGGCCTGCTGCTGCTGGTCGGCGCGATCTGGGTGGTGCATCGCGAGTTCCGCAACCTCTCGGTCGCGGATGTCGAGCGCGCGATGGAGGCCATCCCGGTCTGGGCGCTGTGGTGGGGGGCGGGGCTGACCGTCCTCGCCTACCTGGTGCTCGCCATCTACGACTGGCTGGGGGCGCGCTATGCGGGGCGGCCGTCGAGCTGGGGGCGCGCCTTGCTCGCTTCCTTCTGCGGCTATTCGCTGGCGCACAACCTCGGCTTCGCCGCCGTCTCGGGGGCCGCGGTGCGCTTCCGGCTCTATTCGGCCTGGGGCTATTCCCCGCTCGAAATCGGCAAGGTGGTGGGCTTCACCTCGCTCACCTTCGGCCTGGGCGGGCTGGCGCTCGGCGGCATGGTGCTGCTGGTGGAGCCGGAGGTGCTGCCCTGGATCGGGGATTACCTGCCGCGCTGGCTGCTGCAACTGGCCTCCGTGCCCCTCTTCGGCGTGGTGCTCGCCTATATCCTGCTCAGCCGCTTCCGCCGCAGCATCCGCGTCTTCGGCCATGATGTGGAACTGCCGGGCGTGCGGATGGCGGTGGCCCAAAGCCTGCTCGCCACCGTGGATGTCGCCATCACCGCGGCCATCTTCTACGTGCTGCTGCCGCCGGCCGAGGGGCTGACCTTCCTGCGCTTCATCGGCATCTATCTTGCCGCCTATGCGCTGGGCATCACCGCCTCGGTCCCCGGCGGGCTTGGCGTGTTTGACGGCGCCATCATCATCGGCCTGGCCCCCTACATGGGTGCCGCCGAGGTGGTGGGCGCGCTGCTCGTCTTTCGCCTCTACTATTACATCGTGCCGCTCTTCATCGCGGGCGGGCTCTTTGCCGCCTTCGAGATCGGCCAGCGGCGGGATTCGCTGAAGGCGCTGAGCCGCGGCGCCATGCCGCTGGAAGTGCCGATCCTGGCGGGCCTCGTGGCACTCGGCGGCGCGCTGCTTGTCTTCCTGGGCTCGCTGCCCGTCTCGGCGATGGTGCTGAAGGAATGGGCCGGGTATGAGGCGGCGCTCGCCTCGCAATTCGCGGCCTCCATCGTGGGCTCGCTGCTGATCATCATGGCCTTCGGCCTCGCGCGGCGGCTGCGCCTCGCCTGGGGCATGGCGCTGTTCCTGCTGGTGAATGGCGCGCTGATCGCCTGGCTGCGGGAGGAAAGCTGGTGGACCTGGGGCCTCTTCCTGCTGGTGGCCGCCCTGCTCACCACCATGCGCGCCGCCTTCTACCGCGAGAGCCGGCTGAGGCGGGAGCCGCTGTCGAACGAGATGCTGCTGCCGCTCGCCGCCGTCGCCATCTGTGGCGTGGCGCTGGCCACACTCGCCAATGCCAGCCGCCTGCAAAGCGAGACCTGGTGGGAACTGGTGCTCATCGCCGGCGCGCCCGTGCAGCTGCGCTTCACCATCGGCATCATGGTGCTGCTGCTGCTGGTGGGCATGGTGCGGCTTTTGCGCCCGGCGCAGATCCGGCCCGAGCCCTTTGACGAGAGCAACCGCACGCGCCTGGAATCACTGGGCGCCTGCCCGCCGCCGCGGGCCGATGGCGTGCTCTGGGGCGAGGCCGGGCGCGCGGGCTTCGCCTTCACCCGCTGCGAGGATGTCTGGATCGCCCATGGCGACCCGGTGGGGGACCCGCGGGACGCCGTCTCCGCCATCTGGCGCTTCCGCGATTTCTGCGAGCGGCAGGGTGGGCGGCCCGCCTTCACCGGCGTGGGCGCCGATTTCCTGCGCTACTACGCCGATATCGGCCTGCAGGCCCTGCCCGAACCCGATGCGCCCGGCCGTTTCATCGCCTGCGACGCCGAGCATGACGCGGCGCGGCTGCTGGCCGCTGCCAATGGGGCGTAGGCCAGAGCGCATGAAGCTCCGACGTGCGGCCCTTAGGGCGTCGCGCGACCCGCGCGCCGTTGGCGCGACGAGGCCGAATGGCCGCCGCCGCTTATGCGGCGAAGCCAAGGCGGCGGAGCCGCCGCGTCGTGCCGAAGGCACGCCTCGGGCGTGTGCCGAAGGCACGCCTCGGGCGTGTGCCGAAGGCACGCCTCGGGCGTGTGCCGAAGGCACGCCTCGGGCGTGTGCCGAAGGCACGCCTCG
>JAESGN010000131.1_pt1 | contig 186423 bp, 174 predicted proteins | sample 9269731 | NCBI WGS metagenome assembly JAESGN01 (sample SAMN15720683, study PRJNA650826) | algae metagenome | isolation source: Mojavia pulchra JT2-VF2 and co-occurring heterotrophs from desert soil | place: USA: Cadiz Valley, Joshua Tree National Park, CA | collected 1998-06-08
CGCGCGCTCACGCAAATCCTCGGAATAGGGGCGCATCCAGGCTGGCCTCCGTCGCCCAGCCCGTAGCTTGAATCAGAATTCCGGCCGCGCCGGAATCCCGATTCAAACAAAACACAGCATGCTCTAGAGCATGATCCGCTGAGGTGGAATCACCGAAGCGGTGAATCATCCTCTCAGCAAAGGCTAGACCTTGATCCGCGCTTCTATCAGCGCGGATCAAGGTCTAGCGCCCGGGGCGACCCAGCCCTTGGCCGCTGTCACATCGGCGCCTTCGCGCGGCGCCTGCCGACCCGCGCCACGGCACCTGCCCTTCCGGCTGTCCTGTCGTTCCGGTAATGTCAAGGGCATGCGACCCTCGACCGAAATCCAGGACTTCGCCGAGAAGATCGGCGTCCTTCTTGACTGTCTGAACTGGAGCCGCGCGGCGCTCGCGCAGCGCGTGGGCGTGGACAAGTCGGTGGCCCAGCGCTGGGTGGCCGGGAAGATCCAGCCGGGCGCCAGCAGTCTCGTGGCGCTCACGGCCGCGATTGCCGAGGTCCTGCCCGGCTTCACCCGGGCCGATTGGCGGCTTCCCCTGCCCGCCTTCGTCGCCCGCTACGCCCGCGCCACGGCGGCGCCGGCCGCAGCAGGCTGGACGCTGCTGCAGGGCCTTGCCGGCAACAAAGCGGGGGCCGCCGGCGCGGCCAGCTATGGCGGCCTCTGGTTGCTGCTGCATGCCAGCGTGCAGGCGCCGGAACAGCCCAGGATCATCGGCTACCTCGCCAGCATCGCGGAACGGGACGGCGCGCTGCGGCTGGCCGCGCAGGGCGGGCTGCATGGCACCTGGCGGGCGGAGGGGCCACTCATCGCCGTGCATCACATGCTCTATATGATCCTCGAGGACGAGGTGCAGGGCGACAGCCTGGCCTTCGGCGTGCTGAACGGCGTCACCACCGGCCGGGCCATGGTGATGGACGGCATCGGCTCCTCCTCGGCCTCGTCGCTGCGCGGCCCGGTGACGGCCACGCGGCTGATCGGGCTGCGCCTGGATGACGCGCCCGAGCCCGCCTGGATGGCCGAGGCGCTGCGCCGTCTCGCCTGGGAAAATGCCCGTGGCTTCGCCCATGGCCTGCCGCCCTCGCTGACCGGACAATTCGTGATGGGGCCGACGGAGCGCGAGCGCGCCATGGTCCTGACGGTCGGCGCGGAACGCAGCCTCGCCTGCGATGCCGAGGCGATCGCGCGCGGGATGGCCCCGGACGCGGCCGCTGCCGTCGCCGCGGTGCGGGCCATGCTCGCGCCGCCCGGCGCCGACGCCTGAGCCCATCGCGGAGCGGGCGCCGTGCCCTCGCGCGCATGCCGGCGCAGCCCCATGCACTTCGATGCATCTCCCGGCGTCGCCCGCGCAATGGTTAACATCTCGTTGCCGCGGCATGGAGCGGGCAAGGTGATTCTGGCGCGGGTTCCCTGGCCGGGAGGGCGGCGCTCACCGTTGCATTCGGCTCCAGGAGAAGGTGCGCGCGATGTCCGGTTTGATCCCTGTCATAACCTCCCCCGGCGCAGCCACCGTCCCGGAACGGGCCAGCGGGATCGCCTACCAGGCCGATGCCGGGCCGCTTGTCGGGTCCTGGTCGCTGCTCGGGCCGGACCGCGGGGATTTCACCATCGATTCGAATGGGGCCATCCGCTTCATTCAGATTCCGGACTTCGAGGCCCCGCGCGACAATGACCGGAACAACACCTACCTGGTGACGCTCAGCGCCTCGAACCTCTTCGGCACCGCCACCCAGGACGTCGTCATCACCGTCACCAACGTGAACGAGGCGCCGGTCTTCTCCTCCGCCACCAGCGCCAGCTTCGCCGAGGGCGGCGCCGGCGTCGCCTACCAGGCGCAGGCGACCGACCTGGAAGGCGATTCCGTGAGCTGGTCCCTCAGCGGGGCGGACGCGGCGGAGTTCACCATGGATGAGTCGGGCGCGGTGCGGTTCCGCCGCCTGCCCGACTTCGAGACCCCGCGCGATGCCGGGCGCAACAATGTCTACGACCTGGTCGTCACCGCCTCCGACGGAACGCTCTCCAGCAACCGCGCCGTCGCAATCACGGTGACGAATGTCACGGATGGGTTGAGCGTCAGCGGCTACCGCACCAGCCTGACCATCCCCGAGACGCCGGCCAGTCCGATCAATACGCCGCTCGACTTCGGCGCCCATTTCAACATGGGCGACGGCGTCGTGCCGGCGAGCCTCGTCGTCTTCGGCGTGCAGGAGTTTGAACGGGCGGTCGTGGCCTGGTCGGGCACCGGTTCCACCCGGATCACCACCGCGAGCCCGGAGGTGCGCTATGGTGGCGTGACCATCGGCACCTACACGGAACGCACGGGCGAGCCCTTGGTCGTCACCTTCAACAGCGCGGTCACCGGGGAGGCGGTGGAGGCGCTGATCAACAGCATCGGCTACCGCGTCTTCACCGACGCGCCGGCGCTGACGCGGGTATTGACGCTGGACGTGCTGGACAACACCGGCCGCAGCCTCGGCGGCCCCTGGACGCCCTCCTTCACCCTGCTCGAGGGCGCCGCCAACCCGCTCGCCGGCACCGCGCCCGACGCCGATGCGACCCGCCTGGTGCAGACCCTCAACCTGGATCCCAGCCTCAACCCACGGCCGGCCTTCGGCGACTTCACGGGCGATGGCGCGCAGGACTTCGTGGTGGGCACCGGGGACGGTCAGCTTCTCGCCTGGCGCTACACGCCCGAAGCCTGGGTCCCCTTGACCGGGACCAGCAACCCCTTTGCGGGGATCGATGTCGGCGCCGATGCGGCCCCCGCCCTGCTGGACCTCGACGGCGACCGGCGGATTGACCTGGTGGTCGGCAATCTGGAGGGCACCCTGCGTGCCTGGCGCAACACGCCCTCCGGCTTCGTCGAATGGGCCGGCCCGGCCAATCCCTTCGCCGGGGTGGATGTGGGCGATGGCAGCAGGCCGACCGTGCTGGATGTCGACCGCGACGGCTATCTGGACCTGGTGGTCCAATCGGCCGGCAGCGGCTTCGCGGTCCTGCAGAATGACGGCTCGCCCGGCGCGCTGCGCGTGACGGTGACGGTGACGCCGGAGGACGACCTGCCGGTCTTCCGCTCGTCCAACACCGCCACCGTCGCGGAAAACACGACCGGCAACTTCCTGCTGCCCGCGGCCGATGATGCGGACGGCGACATCCTGACCTTCTCGCTCGCGGGCCGCGATGCCGCGCTGTTCGCCATTGAAGCGCTGAATGCGTGGTCGGCCGGCCTGCGCTTCCGCGCCCCGCCGGATTTCGAGGCGCCGGGCGATGCCGACGGGGACAATGTCTACGAGCTGGACATCATCGCGACCGGCAATGGCGGCGCGACCACCCAGTCGGTCACCGTCACGGTCACCGACACCCGTGACTATGCCCGGATCGACGACCTGGCCGGCCGGGTCAGCCTGCTCGAAAGCGCGGTCCTCGCGGGGCCGCAGCGCTTCGACACCGACATCACCTATGTCAGGGGTGACGAGGGGCCGGCGCAACTGCGCGTGACCGGCCTGGATGCCGGGGACCGGGTGGTGATCATGCCCATGGCGGGCGGCATCTCGCTGGATGGCGCGCAGGTGAGCTTCGCCGGGACGGTGATCGGCTCCTGGTCGGGCGGCGTCGGCGGTGACCTGGTGGTGCACCTGCTGCCCGGCGCGGCCGATGCGGCGGTCGAGGCGCTGATCGAGAGCCTGGCCCTCGGCACCACCACGATCGTGCCCGCCCGGTCCCGCGACCTCCAGCTCAGGCTAGTGGATCCCAGCGGCGAGATCACCACCCGGACCATCGAGATCGACATCGTGGACCGGCTGGTGCCGCCGCCGGTCGCGGATTTGGCGCTCGCGACGGTCGAGAATGCCAACCCGGTCCTCTGGCGGCCGGCCGCCGCCGGCGCCGGCGGCTGGTCGCTGGAGGGCGCGGATGCCGCGCTGTTCGAGATTGATGCGACGACCGGCGCGCTGCGCTTCCGCGCCGCCCCCGATTTCGAGCGGCCGGGCGATGTGGGCGGCGACAATATCCACGAGGTCACCGCCGTCTCCGGCGGGCTGCGCACCAGCTTCGCCATCACCGTGCAGAACGCGGTGGAGCGGGCGCAGTTCGGCGGCCTGCCGACCCAGGTCACGGTGGCCGAGAATGCGGTCAACGCGGCGCCCTCGGTGTTGTTCCGCGACGCGACCCTCACGGCGGGCGACGAGTTGCGCGGCGCGCGGCTCGAGATTTCCGGCCTGCTGCCGGAGGACCGGCTGACCATCCTGCACGCGGGCGACGGCCCCGGGCAGCTGGGCGTCGAGGGCAACACCCTGCGCTTCGGCGGCACGCAGATCGGGGTGGTCACCGAGAATGCGGGCGGCCGCTTCGGCGTCCTCTTCAGCGGCGGCGTGACCGAGGGCGCGGCGCAGGCGCTGCTGCGGGCGATGGCCTACAGCACGGCGGACGACACGCCGACGCCGACGCGCGAGCTTGGCCTCACCGTGGTCGAGCCGAACGCGCCCCTCTCGCCCACGACCAGCCGGATCACCCTCAACGTCACGCCGCAGAATGACCCGCCGGTCCTCACCCGACTCGTCGCCCACATCACCGTGCCCGAGGGCCCGCTGCGGACGGACGTCATCTTCAACGTCTTCGATCCCGACGGGGATCCATTCCGCTTCTTCGTGACGGGGGCGGACGGCCTGGGCTTCAGCGTCTTCAACGACCCGTTGAACCTGGGCCGGCTCGGCCATGGCGGCCTCGACTTCGAGGCGCCGGGCGATGCGGACCGCGACAATGTCTATCATCTGGACATCTCGGTGTCGGATTCCCGCCCCGGCCTCAACCCCCTCGTCACCCTGGTGGTCACGGTCACCGACGTCCGCGAGACCCCCTGGCTGTTCGGGCTCGAGCGCGAGGTGACGCTGGCCGAGAACGCGGCCAATGGCAGCCCGCTGCTGATCGATTCCGCGATCCGCCTGCAGCAGGGGGACTCCCTGACGGGCGCGGTCTTCACCGTCTCGGGCCTGCTGGCGGAGGATGTCGTCTCGCTCCGCAGCACGGGCGATGGCTTCCGCGAGGTCAGCTTCGACGGCACGACCCTGCGTTACGAGGGCGTGGCCGTCGGCACCGCCGCGGGGGGTGTCGGCGGCGCCTTCACCGTCACCTTCAACGCGGCGGCCTCCGTCGCGGCGGTGGAACAGACGATCGCGGCGCTGACCTACGTCAACACGAGCGACGCGCCGACCGCGACGCGCAGCCTGACCTATGAGCTGGTGGATGCCTCCGGCAACCGCCTCAACCAGCCGCCGGGCACGGGCTTCACGGCGCTGCCGTCCGGGCTGGATCCGCTGCGGGGGCTTGTCACCGGCACGGATTCGCGGCCGGTGCTGGTGGATTTCGACAGGGATGGCGACCTCGACCTGGTCGAGGGCAATGAGGCCGGCACGATAGACGTCTATCGCAACATCGGGACCGGCTTCCTCCCGTTGGGACCAGCCGATCATCCCTTCGGGGACATCGCCGTCGGCGGGGAGCAGGCCTCGCCGCCGAGCTCGGCGCCGGCCTTCGGCGATATTGACGGCGACGGCTTCGTCGATCTCGTGGTCGGCAGCGCCTGGGATGGGCTGGTCTTCTGGCGCGGCACGGCGGAGGGCTTCGTGGCCGGCGCGCTGGCGGGCGGCCCCTTCGCGACGATGGTTTCCGAGCCCCTCTCCCTGCCCGTCCTGCTTGACTTCGATGCCGATGGCGACCTGGATCTCCTCGCCGGCTCGGTCTTCGGGAGCGGTCTGCAGGCCTGGCGCCGCACCGCGGAGGGCTTTGTCGCGGTGGCGATCGCGGACACGCCCTTCGCCGGCATCAGCGCCGCCCGCGCCGCGCCGGCCGTGGGCGACCTTGATGGCGATGGCGACCTGGATCTGGTGCTGACGACCGACCTCGGTCCGCTGCGCAGCTTCCGCAACGATGGCGGCAGCTTCGTGGAGCTGACCGGCGCGGCCAATCCGCTGAATCTCGTGGCGTCGGACAGAACGGCGCCCGCCATCGGCGACCTTGATGGCGATGGCCGCGTGGATGTGATTCTTCCCAGCGGCAATGCGATGATCACCCACGTCATCGCGCAGCCGCCCAGCATCACGGTGCGCGTCTCCGCCCAGAATGACGCGCCGCTCGGCGCGGTCCGGCTTGGCCTGGAGAATGGGCTTCTGACGGCCACGCCCGACCTCGCGGACCCGGACGGGCTGGGCGCGATCAGCATCCGCTGGCAGGCCCTGGCCGGCGGCAACTGGACCGACATCCCGGGCGCCACCGGTTCCGGCTTCGCGCCCGGCGCCGCCCAGGCCGGCCAGCTCTTGCGTGCCGTCGCCAGCTATACCGATGCCGGCGGCACCATGGAGGAGGTCGCCTCGCTCGCCGCCGGTCAGGTCGGCACCGAGGAAGGCGAGGTGCTGGACGCCACTGCCGCCACGCCGGTCCTGTTCGGGCTGGGCGGCGATGACAGCCTCGACGGGGCGGGCGCCAATGGGATGGCCGGTGGTGCCGGTGACGACCAATACACCATTGACCACGCCGATGACCGGATCTTTGAGGCGGCCGGCGAGGGCACCGACCTTGTCCGCTCCGCGGTGGACTGGACGCTCGGCGCCCACCTCGAGCACCTGACGCTCCTCGGCAGAGGCGGCCTGTCCGGCACCGGCAATGCGCTGGCGAATACCATCCTCGGCACCCGCGGCGCCAACCTGCTCGATGGCGGCGAAGGCAATGATACGCTGAGGGGCGGCGATGGCACCGATACCCTGATCGGCGGCGCGGGCGCGGATCGGCTCGTTGGCGGCCTGGGCCCGAACCGAATGGAGGGCGGCGCCGGCGATGACACGTATATCGCGGATGACGCGCTCGATCGCATCGTCGAGCAGGCGGACGAGGGCTACGACCGGTTGATCGCTTCGATCAGCCTGACGCTGGTCGGCGAGGTGGAGCGCCTCAGCCTGGTGGGCACGGCGGATTTGAGCGGCACGGGCAACACGCTCGACAACCGCATCGACGGCCAGGCGGGCGCGAACATCCTGGATGGCGGCGCGGGGAACGACACCCTGTATGGCGGCCTGGGCCAGGATACGCTGTTCGGCGGCGCGGACGTGGATTGGCTCATCGGCGGCGCGGATGCGGATGTCCTGGCCGGCGGCCTGGGCAACGACAACTATGCCGTGGATGATGCAGGCGACACCGTCGTGGAGCTGGCGGGCGAGGGCTACGACCGCGTGATCGCCTCGGTCAGCCTGACGCTGGCCGACGAGGTGGAGCGCCTCACCCTGACCGGCACGGCCGACCTGAACGGCGCGGGGAACACGCTCGACAACCGCATCGGCGGCAATTCGGGCGCGAACATTCTGGATGGCGGTGCGGGGAACGACTCCCTGTCTGGCGGCTTGGGCCAGGATACGCTGTTGGGCGGCGCGGGCGTGGATCGGCTCGATGGCGGCGCGGATGCGGATGTCCTGACCGGCGGCGCCAGCGACGACGTGTTCCGTTTCATGCGGGGCCAGACTCAGGGGGATGTGGTGCTGGATTTCGCCGGCAACGGGCCCGCGGCAGGGGATCGGCTTGAGTTCAGGGGTTACGGGACGGCGGCGCAGGGGGCCGATTTCGTACAAATCGACGCCACGAGCTGGCTGATCACCTCGGCGGATGCCCTTACCACTGAGGTCATCACCTTCGCCAATGCCGCCAGCCTGCACAGCTCGGACTGGAGCTTCCTCTGACCGCCCGGGTCGGCCGGCCGACCCGGGCGGTCAGGCCGGGTGATAGGCGCCAGGTCGTGAAGGCCTCGTCGCGCTTCCCACGATAGCGCCTGCCGCCGGGATGGCTGCCGGTGGGGGCGATCCCCTTGCCGGGCTCCGCGATTTCGGTGCGTTATGCGATACCATCGCCCTTCCCGATTTGAAGCTGACCCCTGACGCCGCCCGCTGGCGGTGAAGCCAAGACCAGCCCCTCAAGCTCTCCGGCCAGGGCTTCGGTTTCCTGCTCCTCCGATCCAAAGAGTCCCATGAAGAAACACCCTGCCCAGCTTGAGACCCTCGTGCTGGACCAGCTGCCGGAGGATGCCGTGCCGGCCTATGAGGCCGCCTTGCTCTCCGTCAGCGCCACCGTCGCGCTGTATCACGATGAGGAGACGGACCACTGGCGCATCGAGGCGGTGCGCGACACCCTGGCCGACCAGGACGCGCTGCAGGCCGCCCTGGCCCTGGCCGCCGGCCTGACGGGGCATGAAGCGCCGATGAGCCGGCACGCCACGGACTCCGAAGGCTGGCTGGCCCGCACCGTGGAAGCCTTCCCCGAGCAGGAGATCGGCCGCCGCTTCCTGATCCGCCCGACCCATGTGGCGCAGCGCCCCACCTATGGGCGCATCGCACTCACACTGGATGCGGGCCTCGCTTTCGGCTCGGGCGAGCACGCCTCGACGCAAGGCTGCCTGATGGCGCTGGAGCGCGTGCCGCGGAGTCGTCTTTTCGCGGCTCCGCCGCGGGGGGCGCTGCGCGTGCTCGATGTCGGCTCGGGCAGCGGCATCCTCGCCATGGGGGCGGCCAAGCTCTGGCATGTGAAGGCGTTGGCGACCGATATAGACCCCTGGTCGGTGCGCGTGGCCGAGGAGAATGCGAAGATGAACGGGCTAAAGCCCCGCCTGCGCGCCATCCTCGCCACCGGCTACAACCACCGGGACATCACGCGCGGCGCGCCCTATGACCTGATCTTCGCGAACATCCTGGCGCGGCCGCTCTGCGCCATGGCCTGCGACCTGGCGGCGCATCTCAGGCCCGGCGGGACGGCGATCCTGGCAGGCTTGCTCGGCAAGCAGGTGCGGATGGTGCTGGCCGCGCACCAGCGCGCGGGGCTGGTGCTGGAACGCCGCATCAGCCTGGACCCCTGGGCGACGCTGGTCCTGCGCAAGCGCGGTTGAATCAGAGAGGATACGCCATGCCCACCCGCTCCCACACCGTCACCTGGGAAAGCCTCGACGGCCCCTCGCCCTATGCCGGCCTGCCGGGGCTGGAGGCGATGCAGCGCTCCATCGCCGATGGCGTACAGCGCAGCCCGATGTTCGCGCTGATGGGCATCCGCCTGGTCCGCGCGGAGGAGGGCCTCGCCGTGATGGAGGGCGAGATCGGCGAGCAATTCTACAACGGCATCGGCATCGCCCATGGCGGCTATGCGGCGACCATCCTCGACGCCGCGCTGTGGAACGCCGTCCGCACCGTGATGGAGGCAGGCAAGGCCCACACCACGCTCGACCTCAAGGTGAACTACGCCCGCCCGCTGACGGTCGCTTCAGGTCGCGTCTCCTGCGAAGGCCGCGTGGTGCATCGCGGCGGCCGCACTGCCATCGCCGAGGCGCGCCTGACGGGGGATGGGGGCGCCAAGCTCTACGCCCACGGCACCTCGACGCTGATGATCCTGTAGGTTGCTGAGCGGCTGATTCACGCCTTGGCGAAGCCGCCAAAGGCGATCAGACGCTGGCCCTGGCCAGCCACTTCTTCGCGATGCGGCACGCCACGGTATAGGCCGGGTTGAACACGTTCCCGACATCGTAGCGCACCACCATGCCCATGAGATGCGCGGCGGCCCGCGCATCCAGCCCGTAATCCTCGCCCAGCCAGCGCTGCATCTCCGTTGTCGCGTGCTGCAGCGCCTGGTCCATCGGGCGGGCATTGCCGAGGGTGATGATCTCCTCCGCCGTCTCCGCACGCGGCCAGGTGATGCGGCGCTTCAGGACGGAAAGCCGCACCTCCATCTCGAAGGAGGTCTCGATGCCTGTGCCGGTGATCTCGCCATCGCCCTGCGCGGCGTGGCCGTCGCCCAAATAGAACAGCGCGCCGGGGACCGAGACGGGGAACCAGGCCGTGGTGCCGGGGGCGAAGCGACGATAATCCATATTGCCGCCATGCGCGCCGCTGGTGGCGGTCGAGATCGCCTCGCCACCCGCCGGCGCCACGCCGAAGCAGCCGATCATGGGGGCGAGCGGCGGCGTGAAGCCGGCCAGCGCGGCCGGCGCGTCCCGCAGGCGCACCGTGCCCTCATTCGCGTTGATCTCCCAGATCGCGCGCTCCTGCTTCGGGCGCTCCAGGATGGCGGCGGGGTCGAGCACGGTGAGGGCCAGCGGCGAATAGGTCCAGCCGGTGCGGCGATTGGGCGTCAGGCGGATGATCTCGACCGCCAGCGTGTCGCCGGGCTCGGCACCCTCGACGAAAAAGGGGCCGGTCATCGGGTTGGGGCGCGGCGCCACGGCGGTCTCGGTCGCGTCGAGGCCGGAGGCGTCCACCGTCTCGGCCACCAGGGTGTCGCCATCGGCGACGCGCAGGCAGGGTTCCGCCGTGCCGAGGGTGTTGTGGTAGCGGGTCGGGCGGAAGATGTGGCGGGCCATGGCGTCCTCGGGCGTTGTGCCCAGGCAGGCTAGGCCAAGTTCGCGCCGTCAGAAATGCTCGGCGCGCAGCACCTGGCAATCGGTGATGTTCACGATGGCCGGGCGGGCGCCCAGCAATTCCTCGCGCGCCTCGATCACGCGCTCGGCCACGGCGGCGCCGCAGATACAGATGATGATGACGTTATCCAGCACGCCCGAGAGGTCGCCGCCGCGGCGCACGCCCTGGCGCCCGCGGCCGGACAGCACGGGAAGCTGCGTCCAGCCCGTGGCGCCGAGCCGGTCCAGCAGGTCCGTCACCTCGGCGGCGCGAACGGCCTCCACCACGATCTCGATGCGCTTGCGCGGATGCGTCATGTCCCCACCCCGGCGAGGCGAATCCACAGCGGAATGCCCACCAGGACATTGAAGGGGAAGGAGATGGCGACGGAAAGGGTCACATAGATCCCGGCATCGGCGCGTGGAAGTGCCAGGCGCATCGCCGCCGGCACCGCGATGTAGCTGGCCGAGCCGGCGAGGACCGCCATCAGCGCCACGCCCCCGGTGGAAAGCCCGATGAGCTGGCCGGTCGCGAGCCCCGCCGCGCCGCCGATCAGCGGCATGAGGATGCCGAAGCCGATCAGCGCGAAGGGCAGCCCCTTGCCGCTGGCGCGCAGCTGCCGCACCGCCATCAGCCCCATTTCCAGCAGGAAAAGGCAGAGCGCGCCGGGGAACAGCGCCTCGGTGAAGGGGGCAAGCTGCCGCCGCCCGGGCTCGCCGGCGAGGTAGCCGATCAGGAAGCTGCCCATCAGCAGCACCACCGGGCCGTTCAGCAGCACCTCGCGCGCCAGCTTGCCGGCATTGAGCTTCGGCGCATCGGCACTGCCGCCGAGGCGCGCCAGCAGGAGCGCGGTCAGGATGGCGGGCGTCTCCATCACCGCCAGCACGGCCGGCATGAACCCTTCCTGCGGCACGCCCAGCGTGACCAGCGTGCCCGAGGCGGCGGCGAAGGTGACGACGCTGACCGAGCCGTAATGGCCGGAGACGGCCGCCGCCGTCTCGCGGTCCAACTTGGAGCCGAGGCGCAGCAGAAGGAAGGCCGGCAGGGGCAGCAGGAAGGAGAGCAGGATGCCCGCCCCCAGCGCCGCCCAGAGCCCCTCCGAGGCGCCGGGCATGGCGAGTGCCGCGCCACCCTTCAGCCCGATGGCGACCATGAGATAGAGCGAAAGGCTGCGCGCCAGCGCCTCAGGCACGGAGAGCTCCGCCCGCACGGCCCCCGCCCCGAAGCCGAGGGCGAAGAACATGACGGGGGGCGGGATCAGGGAGAGGAAGCTCGACACGCGCTGCGTCTAGAGCATCCGCCCTGCCGGTGGAAACCCGGCGATGATTTCTTGCATTCCGTTTATGTTGGTGCTTATCGGCCAGGATCGCAAAAGGTTGACCAAGGGGCAGGGCCCGGCTGAGCATGCGCCGGGGCCCTCGGGTCCGCCACGACACCGGAGGACACCATGCCCGATGCGGGCCTCTCGCTCTCGCCCGACGCCATGCGCAGCCGCGCGTTGGAAACCCTGGCCTCGCTCGTCGGCGGCACCTTCTGGGAGAAGATGCGGATCGAGGCGGCGGCGCGGATCATCGTGACCGCCCGGCGCGTGGCCCTGCTGGCCGAGACCGAGGCGCTGGGCGGGCCGCCGCCCGCGGGCGTGATCCTGCCCATCGCGGCGCGCTGGGACGCGGGTGCCATGACCGCCAATGAATTCGCCGAGACGCTGGAGACCGCCGAAGTCGTGGCCATCCTGGAGGAGGCGCCGGCTTGGGCCGAGACGGTCTGGGGACAGCAGACACAGCTCTCCGAGCGGGAGAAGGCGCGGCTGCTGCACCGGCTTTAGAGTATGATCCGCTGAGGTGGAATCACCGAAGCGGTGAATCATCCTCTCAGCAAAGGCTAGACCTTGATCCGCGCTTCTATCAGCGCGGATCAAGGTCTAACGCCTGATCGTCTTTGGTGGAATCACCAAAGACGTGAATCAGTCGCTCAGCACGGTCAGCCGGCCGGCAGCACCCGCCCGCGGCATTCGCCAAAGCCGATCGAGACGAAGCCCGTGCGCCGCGCCGTGGCACGCAGGATCACCTCGTCGCCATCCTCCAGGAAGCGGCGTTCCTCGCCCGAGGCCAGGCGCAGCGGCCGGCTGCCACCCTCGGTCGCTTCCAGCAGGCTCGCATAGCCATCCACCTCCGGCCCCGAGATGGTGCCCGAGCCGAAGAGATCGCCCGGATTGAGGTTGCAGCCATTCGAGCTGTGATGCGCCACCATCTGCGCGGCGGTCCAGTACATGTGCCGGGCGTGGCTCGCGGCGATGCGGTGCGGCGGCAGCCCCTGCGCCGTGAGGCCCGGCGTCACCAGCCAGGCCTCGAGCGCCAGGTCGAGCCCGCCCGCCGCCTGGTCCGCCGCGTCCAGCAGGTAGGGCAGGGGGGCGGGATCGCCCGCCGGGCGGGGCGGCTGCGCGTTTCGGAACGGCTCCAGCGCCTCGGGGGTGATGATCCAGGGGCTGATGGTGGTGGCGAAGCTCTTGCCCAGGAAAGGGCCGAGCGGCTGGTACTCCCAGGCCTGGATGTCGCGCGCCGACCAGTCATTCAGCAGGCAGAAGCCCGCGATATGGGAGGCGGCCTCACCCACCGGGATGGGCACGCCCTGGGCATTGCCCGGGCCGATCCAGATGCCGAGCTCGAGCTCGTAATCCAGCCTCTCGCAGGGGCCGAAGACCGGGCCGCCTGGGCGCGGCAATTGCCCCGAAGGGCGGTGGAAGCTGGCGCCCGAGGGAATGATGGAGGAAGCGCGGCCGTGATAGCCGATGGGCACATGCTTGTAGTTGGGCAGCAGCGGATTGTCCGGCCGGAAGAGCTTGCCCACCGCCGTCGCGTGATGGATGCCCACATAGAAATCCGTGTAGTCGCCGATCCGCGCGGGCACATGCAGCGTGCAGGCGGCGGCCGGATGCAGACGCGCCGCGAGGCGGGATTGCGCGGCGCTGCCCTCCGCCAGCTCCTCCGAGAGCCGCTGCCGGAGCGCCCGGCGCCACGGCGCCCCCTGGGCGAGCACGGCGTTCAGCGTGCCGTCGGGCAAGGCCTCCTCCAGCTCCAGGATGGCATCGCCGATGGCGACGCCCGCGCGCGGCGCGCCCCCGCCGGGCGGGGTGAACAGGCCGAGCGGCAGGTTCTGGATCGGGAAATCCGGGTGCCCATTGGCCGAGGCGATCCAGCTTCGGCGGGCGGGGTCATGGGTGGCATCGGGCATGGCGCTTCCTCCGGCTTCAGGCGCGCCGAGTCTGATGGGCTTTGCGAAAATCGGCAAAGAGGCTGCGCCGGGCGAATTGATCCAGTCTGCCCGGACCTGCCCGCTACCGCCGTGACGGATCGAAATGCCGGCGCAGCGCCGCGCCGTAATCCGGGTAATCCTGCTGCAACTGCGCGACGCCGGCGGCAAAGGCGGTGACGCGCTGCGGGAAGCGCGTCTCGAACATGAAGGCGAGCGTCCCGGTCAGCTTGTGCGGCTTGAGCTCGGCCTGGCTGGCGCCCTCGAAGGCGGCCATGTCGGGGCCGTGCGGCAGCATGGTGTTGTGCAGCGAGAAGCCGCCGGGCGCGAAGCCGCCGCCCGTCTTCGCGTCATAGACGCCATAGATCAGGCCCATGAACTCGCTCATCACGTTCATGTGGTACCAGGGCGGGCGGAAGGTGTCCTCGGCCACCAGCCAGCGCTCGGGGAAGATCACGAAGTCGATATTCGCGGTGCCCGGCGTCTCGGAGGGTGCGGTCAGCACCGTGAAGATGCTGGGGTCGGCATGGTCGAAGAGAATCGGGCCGACCGGCGAATAGCGCCTGAGGTCGTATTTGTAGGGCGCGTAATTGCCGTGCCAGGCCACGACGTCGAGCGGCGAATGCGCGATTTCCGTCGCCCACAGGGCGCCGCCCCATTTGACCATCAGCTTCGTGGGCGCGTCGCGATCCTCATAGGCGGCGACGGGTGTGAGGAAGTCGCGCGGATTGGCCAGGCAATTGGCGCCGATCGGGCCACGCTCGGGCAGGGTCAGCGCGCCGCCGTAATTCTCGCAGACATAGCCGCGCGCCGCACCCTCCGGCAGCTCGGCGCGGAACTTCACGCCGCGCGGGATCACCGCCACTTCGCCGGGTGCCACGTCGATCACGCCGAATTCCGTGGCGAGGCGAAGCGCGCCCTGCTGCGGCACGAAAAGCATCTCGCCATCGGCGTTGTAGAAGACCTCATCCACCATGGAGCGGGTGGCGAGGTAGATATGCGCCGCCATGCCGGCCATCGCGCCCGCGTCACCCGCCGTCGTGATGGTGTGGATGCCCTCGATCAGGGAGAGGCGCTCGGCCGGCAGGGGCAGCGGGTCCCAGCGCAGCGGCGCGGGCGCCATCGCGACCTCGGCGCAGGGGGCGGTGCGCCAATGGCGCGTGTCCATCGGCTGGAAGCGGCCCCAATGCGCGACGGTGGGGCGGATGCGATAGAGCCAGGAGCGTTCATTGCTCGCGCGCGGCGCGGTGAAGGGCGAGCCCGAGAGCTGCTCGGCATAAAGGCCATAGGCGCAGCGCTGGGGCGAGTTGCGGCCCTGCGGCAATGCGCCGGGCAGGGCCTCGGTCTCGAAGCCGTTGCCGAAGCCGCTCTGGTATCCGGGCGTCATGGCCTCAACCCCGCTGGGCGGCCGTCAGCCGCTGCAAGGTGGCGAGGTCCACCGCGCCCGGGATCAGCGTGGTGCCCGAGACGAGGGCGGGCGTGCCCTGGATGTCGAGCGCGCGGGCCAGGTCCAGGTTGCGCTCGATGCGCGCCTGGGTCGCGGGGTCGTCCATGTCGCGGCGCAGGCGGGCCCAGTCGAGGCGCAGGCGTTCGGCCTCGCGCCGCAGGACGGGTTCGGCCGGCTCCTCGCGCAGGCGCATCAGCGCGTCATAGAGCGCGCCATACTGGTTCTGCCGCTGGGCCGCGATCAGCGCGCGGGCGGCCAGGACGGAATTGGGCCCGAGGATCGGCAGGTCCTTCATGACGACGCGCACATCCCGCTCGCGCTGGATCAGCTGCTCCATGGTGGGGTGCAGCTGCTTGCAATAGCCGCAGCGCGCATCGAAGAACTCGACGATGGTGACGGCGCCCATGGGGTTGCCCTTCACCGCGTCATTGGGGTCGCGAAACAGGGCATCGGCGCGCAGCGCGATGGCCCGCGCCTGCAGGCTGGCCCGCTCGGCCTGCTCGGCCTGTTCCAGGCTCGTCATGGCGTCGCGCAGGATGGAGGGATCCTGGCGGAGCGATTCGCGCAGGATCTGGAGAACCTCCGCCCGCTGCTCGGCCGAAAGGCCTTGCGCCATGGCGGCGCCCGGGGCCAGCGCGGCCAGCGCCAGCACGCCGCGCCGCTTCGTGATCTGTGTCATGCGTGATTCCTGCCCCCTCATGCGGATCCCAGTATAGCCGATCTGGCGGCCAGGGCGAAAAAACCGGCGCGGCGTTGCTTGGGGGGGCGAAGGCGTCTATCCCAGGTCACCCGCCGGAGGCTCCGGCATCTGAGGGACAGAGCTGCCATCGCATGAGCAATACCGCGCGGCCCCATAAGCAACCCATCCGCCTGCTGGCCCTGCTGCTGGGCGGCCTCACCCTCGCGGGGTGCGAGGCCACGCGCAACGCCACCAACGCGGTGCTGGGCGCGCCGGCCGTGCCCTCTGGCACGCCGGGCTTCGTGCGCGGCTTCCTGGGCGGTGTGGCGACCGAGGAGCCGGTGGCGGCGGCGGTGGCGCGGGACATTCTCTCGGCCGGCGGCAATGCCGCGGATGCGGCTGTCGCGGCGGGCTTCGCGCTCACCGTGACCTTGCCCTCCCGCGTCGGCCTGGGCGGCGGCGGCGCCTGCATCCTCTATGATGCGCGCCGCAACGACCCGGAGGCGCTGGTCTTCCTGCCCGGGCCCCGCAGCGGCATCCCGCCCAATGCCGACCGCCCGGCCGCCCTGCCGCTGATGGCGCGCGGCCTGTTTGCCGTGCAGGCCCGCATGCCGCGCGGCCGCCCCTTCGAGGAGCTGATCTCGCCGGCCGAGCAGCTGGCGCGCTTCGGCACGCCCATGTCGCGGGCGCTCTACAATGACCTCATCGCCGTGCAGGCGCCGCTTTTCGCCGACCCGCAGGTGCGCGCCGTCTTCGCGACGCCCGATGGACGGCCCGTCCAGGTGGGTGACCGCTTCCAGAACCCCGCGCTCGGCGGCACGCTGACCGCGCTGCGCGTGGCCGGCGTGGGTGATCTGCACCAGGGCGCGCTGGCCCGCCGCGTCGAGGAGGCCAGCGCCCAGATCGGCGCCGGGACGATCAGCGTGGCCGAGATGCGCGCGGCCCTGCCGCGGGTGTTGCGGCCGGTCTTCGTGGATGCGCGCTCGGGTGACCGCATCGCGTTCCTGCCGCCGCCGGCCGATGGCGGGCTCGCTTCCGCCGCCGCCTTCCAGGCCTTGCAGGCCAACCAGCGGCTGGAAGAGGCGCAGGCGCGCGCGCTGGCCGTTGCCGCCGCCTGGCGCCAGCGCGGTGGGAACGACCCGCAGGCGCTGCTGGCGGAAGCCGGGCTGCCCGGCGGCCTGCCGGGTGATCTGCCGGCCAGTGCGGGGCTGATGGTGTTCGACCGCGAGGGCAATGCGGTGAGCTGCGCCTTCACCATGAACAACCTGTTCGGCACCGGGCGCATCGCGCCGGGCATGGGCTTCCTGATGGCGGCCGCGCCCAATATCGGCCGCGTGCAGCCGCCGCTGCTTTCGGCCGCGGTGGCCTGGAACCCCAATCTCCGCGCCTTCCGCATGGCCGTCGCCGGCTCGGGCCAGGAGGGGGCGGCGATGGCCGTGGCCGGGCCGCTCGCCGCGCAGATGCTGCGCAACGCGAATGCCGAGGCCGCGGTGCAGATCGTGCCCGAGCCCGGCCGCTCGCAGATCGGCGTCTGCCCGCGCTATCTGCCGGGCTGGCCCTCGCTCTGCTCCACCCTGTCGGACCCGCGCGGGGCGGGCGTGGCGATGGGTGCGACGGATCGGTGAGCCTGAAAATCGGCCGGGGGGCGGAGGCGCCGCCCTTCCTCGTGATGGATGTGATCGCGGCGGCCAATGCGCGCGCGGCCAGCCTGCCGCCGGGCGCCCCTGGCATCCTGCGGATGGAGGTGGGGCAGCCGGGCACGGCCGCACCGGCCGGCGCGGTGGAGGCCGCGACGGCCGCGCTGCGCTCCGGCGCGCCGCTCGGCTACACCGAGGCCTTCGGGCTGCCTGATCTGCGCGAGCGGATTTCGCGCCATTACCGGGAGCATTACGGGCTGGCGGTGCCGGCCTCGCGAATCGCGGTGACGGTGGGGGCCTCGGGCGCCTTTCCGCTAGCGTTTCTCGCGGCGTTTGATCGCGGCGACCGCGTGGCGATGGCGGCCCCCTTCTACCCGCCCTATGCGAATATCCTGACGGCGCTGGGCATGGAGCCGGTGCTGCTGGAATGCGGGCCGGAGACGCGCTTCCAGCCGAGCCTCGCCATGCTGGAACGCCTCGACCCGCTGCCGGACGGGCTGGTCATTGCCAGCCCTTGCAACCCGGCGGGGACGATGCTTTCGCCTGAGGAATTGGCCGGCATCGCACGGTGGTGCCATGCGAAGGGGGTGCGGCTGATCTCGGACGAGATCTATCACGGCCTGTCCTGGGGCAGCGTGGCGGAGAGCAGTGCGGCGGCATTTTCCGAGAGTGCCGTCATCGTCAACAGCTTCAGCAAATACTGGTGCATGACGGGCTGGCGGATCGGCTGGCTGGTGCTGCCGGAGGATCTGGTGCGGCCGGTGGAGTGCCTGGCGCAGAACATGTTCATCTCGGCGCCGCATGTGGCGCAGGTGGCGGCGCGGGCGGCGATGGATTGCGTGGTGGAGTTGGAGGCGAAGAAGGCCGCCTATGCGCGCAGCCGGGCGCGGCTGCTGGAGGGTTTGCCGCGCGCGGGGTTCGACCGGATCGCGGCCGCGGATGGGGCGTTTTATCTCTGGTGCGACGTGTCGCACCTGACGAATGACAGTGTTGAATTTGCGGCGCGGATGCTGGAGGGCGCGGGGATCGCGGCGACGCCCGGCGTGGATTTCGACCGCACGCGCGGGGCGCGGTTCCTGCGCTTCAGCTACTGCGGCGACGAGGCTGCCATGTCGGAAGCCCCGGCGCGCCTATCAGGCTGGCTGGCCCGATAGTTGGGGTCCGGGGCCTTTCGGCCCCGGCGGGTCCAGGCCAAAGGGGGGGCAGCGCCCTGGCCTTTCTCAATCCGCGAATTGCCCCGCCGCCACGATCAGCGGCCTGAGCCGCGCGATTTCGCTGGCCAGGAAGCGCGTGTGGTATTCCGGGCTCACCTCGTTCTCGGCGGCCACGGTGGTCAGCGTCTCGGCGTAGCGCGTGCGCAGGCGTTCCTCGCGCAGGGCGGCGCGCATCGCCTGGGCGAGGCGGGCCTGGATTTCCACCGGCGTGCCGGCGGCGGCGTAGAGGCCGTGCCAGGCGGACATGACGAGGTCCACGCCCTGTTCGCGCGCGGTCGGCAGGTCGAGGCCCGTGATGCGCTCGGGCAGGGTCACGGCGTAGCCCTTGATCCGGTTGTCGCGGATGAAGGGGGCGGCGACGGTCGCCTGTTCGCAGCTGATGTCGAGGCGCCCGGCCATCATCTCGGTCATGGCCGGGGCCGAGCCGCGGAAGACGATGGTGGTGGCGCTGCGCCCCGCCGCGTGCTGCAGCAGCATGCCGCAGAGCTGGTTGGAGCCGCCCAGGCCGCTATGGCCGAGGTTCAGCGCGTCGCCGCGCTCGCGCAGTTGCGCCATGTAGCCGCGCAGGTCGGTCGCGGGGAAATCAGGCCGCGACACGAAGGTCATGCCGGTGTGGGAGACGAGGCCGAGCGGGGCCAGGCCGCGCTCGATGCTGAAGGGCAGCTGGCGGTAGAGGGTGGCGGCGGCGGCCAGCCCGATATGGTGCAGCAGCAGCGTGTGGCCATCGGGGCGGGAGGCCGCGACGCGCGCCGCGGCGATGGTGCCGCCCGCGCCGGTCACGTTCTCGGCCGCCACGGGCTGGCCGAGTTCCTTGGACATGCCCTCGGCCATGAGGCGGCCGATCATGTCGGTCGGCCCGCCGGCGGCGAAGGGGATCATCAGGGTCAGCGGCCGGCTGGGGAAATTCCCCTGGGCCAGCGCGGGGGTGGCAAGCAGCGGCAGGGCGAGCGTGGCGCGGCGGGTGATCATCTTGGGTTTCCTGAAGTGTGGATTATTGGTTGTCCGCACGGATAGCCTCGACCACCGCCGCCGTCACGTCCTTTGTCATGGCCGTGCCGCCGAGGTCGGGCGTCAGGACGCCCTTGGCGGTGGCCATTTCGATGGCGCGCATCAGGCGGGCGGCGGCGGGCTTTTCGCCCAGGTGCTCCAGCATCATGCAGGCGGTCCAGAAGGTGGCGATGGGGTTGGCCACGCCCTTGCCCGTGATGTCGAAGGCCGAGCCATGGATGGGCTCGAACATCGAGGGGCGGTGGCGCGAGGGGTCGAGATTGGCGGTCGGCGCCACGCCGAGCGAGCCGGCCAGGGCGCCGGCCAGGTCGGACAGGATGTCGGCATGCAGGTTGGTGGCGACGACGGTGTCAATGCTGGCGGGCTTGCGGACCATGCGGGCGGCCATGGCGTCCACCAGCTCCTTCTCCATGGTCACCTCCGGGAAGTCCTTCGCGACCTCGGCCGCGACCTCGTCCCAGAAGACCATGCCATGGCGCTGCGCGTTGGATTTGGTGACGACGGTGAGCAGCTTGCGCGGGCGGCTCTGGGCGATGGTGAACGCGGTGCGCATGATCCGCTCGACGCCGACGCGGGTGAAGATCGAGGTCTCGGTGGCGATCTCGATGGCGTGGCCGCGATGGGCGCGGCCGCCATGGCCGGCATATTCGCCCTCGCTGTTTTCACGGACGATCACCCAGTCGAGGCCGCCGGGGGCCAGGTGGCGCAGCGGCGACTCAAGGCCGGGCAGGACGCGGGTGGGGCGGATGTTGGCGTATTGGTCGAAGCCCTGGCAGATGTTGAGGCGCAGGCCCCAGAGGGTCAGGCTGTCCGGCAGATGCGGGTCCCCCACCGCGCCGAAATAGATGGCGTCGAAGCCTTCGAGGGTGGTGAGGCCGTCCTCGGGCATCATGCGGCCGGTGGCGCGGTAGAAATCGCTGCCCCAGGGGAATTCCTCCACCTCCAGCGTGAAGTCGCCGGCGCGTTCGGTGAGCGCGCGCAGCACTTCCAGGCCGGCAGGGATGACTTCCTGGCCGATGCCATCACCCGGGATGGCGGCGATCTTGTGCGTGCGCATATGCGGTTTCCTTCTGCTGGGCGTACTGGTATGGAAGGTGGTATGGAAGTCAATCCCCCTGCGCTGCGCGTGACCACACCACCAGCCGCCCCGGCGCGGGAGAGGCTGGCCGATGCCGCCTATGCCGCGCTCAAGGCCAGCATCCTGGAGGGACTGCTGCCGCCCGGCGTGGAGACGGCCGAGCAGGCCGTGGCCGATCAACTCGGCATGAGCCGCACGCCGGTGCATGAGGCGGCACTCCGCCTGCAGCATGAGGGGATGCTGCTGGTCCTCCCGCGCAAGGGCCTGCGCGTCCTCCCGCTCGACCCCGAGGATCTGCGCCAGACCTATGAGGTGCTGGTAGCACTGGAGGGCGCGGCCGCCGCGCTGCTGGCGGTGCAGGCGCAGCCGGTGGCGTTGGTGGCGCTGGAGCGGGCCACGGCCGAGATGGGCGCCGCCCTGGCCCGTGGCGACCGCGCCGCCTGGGCCGCCGCCGATGACCGCTTCCACCGCGCCCTGGTGGAGGGGTGCGGCAACCCGAAGCTCGCGCGGCTCGCGGCCACTGCGACCGACCAGGCGCAGCGCGCCCGCGCGCTGACGGCTGCGCGCCGGCCGGAGCCGCGCCTTTCGGCGGAGGAACACGCCGCCATTCTCGCCGCGCTCCAGGCCGCCGATCCCGAGGCTGCCCGCGCCGCCACGGCCCAGCATCGCGCCCGCGCCAGCGCCGAAATCCTCGGCGTCCTGCGGGGTTGAAGGTGAAGGTCACGAACGGGGTCTGGGGCCCGAGGCCCCAGCCGCCGGAGGCCCCTTTTCCATTCCCATCCCTCGCCACCCGCCCCCGCCCCCGCCATGATGGCGAAATGGACACGCCCATGACCCCTTGGACCGACACCAGCGCCACCGAGGCGCTCCGCGACCTCTACGCCGCCGCCGTCCGCGCGGCCGATCCGCTCGCCGTGCTGGCCGGGCATCTGCCCGAGCGCCCGGCGAAGGGCCGCGTCATCGTGGTCGGCGTCGGCAAGGCGGCGGCCAAGATGGCGCAGGCGGTGGAGGCGGCCTGGGCGCATGTTCCGCTGGCCGGCCTGGTGATCGCGCCGCATGGGGCGGGGCTGCCGCTTTCGCGCATCGTGCTGCGCTTCGGCAAGCACCCGACGCCCGATGCGGGCGGGGCCGAAGCGGCGGCCGAGATGCTGGCCATGGTCCAGGGCCTGACCAAGGATGACCTGGTCCTGGCGCTGATCTCGGGCGGCGGCTCCTCGCTCTCGACGCTGCCCGCACCCGGGCTTTCACTCCAGGATCTGATCGCGACGAACCAGGCGCTGCTCGCCTCAGGCGCCGTGATCGGCGAGATGAACTGCATCCGCAAGCATCTCTCGGCCTTTTCCGGCGGGCGGCTCGCCGTGGCGGCGCATCCGGCGCGGGTGGTGACGCTCGCGATCTCCGACGTGCCGGGCGACGATCCGGAGGTCATCGCCTCCGGCCCCACGGTGGCGGACCCCTCCAGCTTCGCGGAGGCGCGGGCGATCGTCGCCCGCTACGGCATGGCGTTGCCGCCCGCCGTGCAGGCGCATCTGGCGGCGGCGGCGGAGGAATCGCCCAAGCCGGGCGATCCCCGCCTGGCACGGGCCGAGCTGCGGATGATCGCGACCCCCATGATGGCGCTGCACGCCATGGCCGAGGCGGCGCGGGGGATGGGCCTCGCCCCCCTGATCCTGGGCGATGCGCTGGAGGGCGAGGCGCGGCATGTCGGCACGGTTCTGGGCGGGATGGCACGCAGCGTGGCGGCGCATGGCCTGCCGTTGGCGGCGCCCTGCGTTCTGCTCTCGGGCGGCGAGACGACGGTGACCATGGCCAAGGGCACCAAGGGCGCGGGCGGGCGGAACACCGCCTGCCTGCTCTCCCTGGCGCTGACGCTGAACGGGGCGACGGGCATCTGGGCGCTCTGCGCCGATACGGATGGCATTGACGGCAAATCGGAGGCGGCCGGGGCCATGGCTGGACCCGGCACGCTGGCGGCGGCACGGGCCAAGGGGCTGGATCCCCGCGCATTGCTGGACGCGCACCGCAGCCTCGATGTTTTCGCCGCGGCCGGCAGCCTGGTCACGACGGGGCCGACGCTGACCAATGTGAATGATGTCCGGGCGATCCTGGTGACCTGAGCGCGGCAGCTGCGGCGCTGCCGGAAGTTATAGGGAGCGGTGAAGATATAGGGCTTGGTGTTCGTCACGGAGATTCTGTATCGTTCGTTCCAGAACAGGATTTCCCCCCCCTCGATGCCGCGCCCCCGTGAATTCGATGAAGCAACCGTGCTCGACGCCGCCACCGGCCAGTTCTGGCGGCATGGCTACGCCGCCACCTCGATGCGCGAGCTGGGTGGGGCCATGGGGCTGGTGCCGGCCAGCCTCTACAATGCGTTTGGCAGCAAGCACGCGCTCTTCGCGCGCTGCCTCGATCGTTACCTCGACGAGAACATGCGCGAGCGGATCGCGCGGCTGGAGGCGACGCATTCCCCGCAAGGCGCCATCGAAGCCTTCCTGGATGAGATCGTCGTGCGTTCACTGGCCGATCCCCGGGGCTGCCTGCTGGTGAATTCCGCAATCGAACTCGCCCCGCATGATGGGGCGGTCGGCGCCCTCGTCGCGGCGCGGCTGGATGAGTTGGAGCGTTTCTTTCACCGTTGCGTCCTGGCCGGGCAGCGCGATGGCAGCATTGCCGTGGCGCCCGACGCGCGCGATCTCGCCCGGCTGCTGCTGACCACCGTGATGGGCCTGCGCGTGCTGGCGCGCGCCCGGCCCGAACCCGCCCTGTTGCGGGGCGCCGCGCAGCAGGCGCTGGCCCTGCTCCAGCCCGCCCTGCCCTCATCCGCAACCGTGCGCCCATCCGAGGAGCGTCAGGCATGAGCGAGGACACGTCCCGGTCCGCTGGATGTTCTGCGCGTCCCGGAGCCACGCCTGGCGGCTGAGTGACGCTCACCTTTCAACAAGGAAGACCTGATCATGAGCCAAATGGTGAAGCTGGCGGCCGGCGCGGCCTTTCCCCCCATTGCGGTGCCGCGCCTCGGTGGCGGTGAGATCGCCCCGGCGACGATGGAGGGGTGGCGCCTGCTCATCGTCTATCGCGGCAAGCATTGCCCGCTCTGCAAGCCCTATCTCGGTGCACTCGACAAGCTGCTGGAGGAATTCGCCTCGGCCAGCGTCGCGGTGCTGGCGGTTTCCGCCGACACGGAGGAGAAGGCCGCGGCTGATCTCGCGGAGTTCGGCTGGCGCTTCCCCCTGGGCTTCGGGCTCACCGTCCCGCAGATGCAGGCGCTTGGCCTTTATGTCTCGAACCCGCGCTCGCCCCAGGAGACGGATCGCCCCTTCGCCGAACCGGGCCTCTTCCTGATCAACCCGCAAGGCCAGGTGCAGCTGATCGATATATCCAACGCGCCCTTCGCGCGGCCGGACCTCGCCGGCATCGCGCGTGGGGCGAAGCGCATCCAGGAGATGAACTATCCGATCCGCGGCACGCTGGTCTGATCCCGCCATGCTGACCGGAATTCGCGCCTGCGTCTTCGATGCCTATGGCACGCTGTTCGACTTCGGCTCGGCGGCGGCGGGCTGCGCCGACGCGCTGGGCGACAAGGCCGGACCCCTGACCGCGCTGTGGCGCGACAAGCAGCTGCAATATTCCTGGCTGCGCGGCATGCAGGGCCTCCATGTGCCGTTCTGGCAGGTCACGGGCGAAGCCTTGGATTTCGCACTGGAGACACTCGGCCTCGCGTCGGATCCTGCATTGCGGGATCGCCTGATGAACCTTTACCTGAACCTTGGTACCTTCCCGGAAGTGCCGGCGGTCCTGCGGCAGCTGCGCCAGGCGGGGTATGCGACCGCCATCCTGTCCAATGGCTCGACCGAGATGCTGGCGCGCGTGGTGGCGGGGTCGGGCCTGGCCGACGCCTTCGATGCGGTGATCTCGGTGGATGAGGTCGGCAACTTCAAGCCGGACCCACGCGTCTATCAGCGCGCGGTGGACCGGCTGGGCGTGCCGGCGGAGGCGATCGCCTTCCAATCCTCCAATGCCTGGGACGCGCATGCCGCCTCGGCCTTCGGGATGCGCGTGGTGTGGTGCAATCGCTACGGTCAGCGCCGCGAGCGGCTGCCTGGCGCCCCGGACCACGAGATCCGCAGCCTGGCCGAGTTGCCAGGATTGCTGGGAAGCCAAGCCTGACCGGCGGCTTTCGCGCCGGCTGCTGAGGTGCTCCGCCCGCAGCGGACCGGGTCGTGGCGGCGGGCGCAGCTTTCGTGACTTAGTCATGCTAAGCTACGAAAGCTTTACTCGCCCTGTGCCTTACTTTGTGTAAGTTAGGCCCATGCGCGACCCAACCCTCGAAGACATCCTCGCCCGCCGCGGCGCCGTGACCCGCATCGCGGCCGCGCTCAACATCTCCACCGCCGCCGTCAGCCAATGGAAGCGCATCCCGCCGGATCGCCTGGCCGATGTCGCGCGCCTGTTCAACCTGCCGCCCGAGCGGCTTGCCCCCCCGGGTGCCAAGCCCGCCCCGGCCCCCGAAGGATCGCCCCGCATGGCCACCCGCATCCCGCTGCGCCGGCATCGCCGCACCAAGATCATCGCGACCTTGGGCCCCGCCAGCGCCACGGTCGAGATGATCGAGAAGCTGTTCCGCCAGGGCGCCGACGTCTTCCGCCTCAATTTCAGCCACGGCACCCATGAGGACCATGCGAGCCGGATCGCCATGATCCGCGAGGTGGAGCGCAAGACCGGCCGGCCCATCGGCATCCTGGCCGACGTCCAGGGCCCAAAGCTGCGCGTCGGCAAATTCGCCGCCGGCCGCGTCCAGCTCACCACCGGCGCGCGCTTTCGCCTCGACCTCAACCCGACGCCGGGCGATGTGAAGCGCGTCCAGCTGCCCCACCCCGAGATCATCAACGCGGCGCGCATCGGCACGACGCTGCTGCTCGATGACGGCAAGCTGAAGCTGCGCGTGGTCCGCCAGGTGGATAATGACCATCTGGAGACCGAGGTGGTGGTGGGCGGCCCCCTCTCCGACCGCAAGGGCGTGAACGTGCCGGATGTGGCGCTCCCCATCCCCGCACTCACCGAGAAGGACCGCGCCGACCTCGATTTCGTCCTGCCGCTCGGCATCGAATATGTCGGCCTCTCCTTCGTGCAGCGGGCGGAGGATGTGGCCGAAGCAAAAGCGATCGCCGCCGGCCGCGCCTGGATCATGGTGAAGATGGAAAAGCCCCAGGCGGTCGAGAATCTCGGTGCCATCCTGGAGCTGTGCGACTGCGTGATGGTGGCCCGCGGCGACCTCGGCGTGGAAATGCCGACGGAGGAGGTGCCGCTGGTGCAGAAGCGCATCGTCCGCGCCGCACGGCAGCTGGGCAAGCCCGTCGTCGTCGCGACCCAAATGCTGGAGAGCATGATCACCGCGCCCTCGCCCACGCGGGCCGAGGCGAGCGACGTCTCCAACGCGGTGTTCGACGGCGCCGATGCGGTCATGCTCTCGGCCGAGACGGCGGCCGGGCAATACCCGCTGGAAGCCGTGAACATCATGGACCGCATCGTGGCACGGGTGGAGCAGGATGCCGGTTGGCGCGCCCAGACCGACGCGAACCGCCCGGCGCCGGAGCCCACCAGCGCCGGCGCCATCGCCGCGGCCGCGGCCCAGGTGGCGCACACCGTCCATGCCCAGGTGATCGCGACCTTCACCAGCACCGCCTCCACCACGCTGCGCGTGGCGCGCGAGCGGCCGGAATGCCCCATCCTCGGCCTGACGCCCGAATTGCAATCCGCCCGGCGCCTCGGCGTGGTGTGGGGGGTGCATCCGCTGGTGGTTCAGGATATCCATTCGATGACGGAAATGGTGGCGCGCGCCAGCCGGGCCGCCCAGCAAGAGGGTTTTGCCAAGCTGGGCGACGAACTGGTGGTGACAGCCGGCGTGCCCTTTGGCACACCCGGCACCACGAATGCGCTCAGGGTGGCCACGGTGAAGTGAGCCGCCGGACTTGCGCCGTGCGGATGGAGAAGTGCCTGATGACGCGTATCTACCTGGCCGCGGGCCTGGCTCTTTCGCTGGCCTGCGCTGCGCCGGCCCAGGCCCAGCGCAGCGGGATGTATGACGTGACGGGCACAAACCCCGATGGCACGCAATATATCGGTACGCTGATGCTGGAGCAGATCGGCCTGCTCTCCTTCCGCCTGGAATGGACCATCGGGCCCGACGTGATCGAGGGCGTGGGCATGGTGAGCGGCCTCAGCTTCGCCACCGCCTTCAGCCTGGGCGGCGGCAGCAGCCCGAGCATGGGCATCTATGAGCTGCGGCCGAATGGGCAGCTGGTCGGCCAATGGACCACCATCGGGGCGTTTGCGGCGGGTCAGGAGACGGCGACGCCGAGGTAGATTTTTGTGCCCTCAAGCGCCGGGCGCGCGCTCCGCGCGCTTGGCTTCGCGCCGTGGCGGTTGCGCTGGGGGTGAGGGCAGCCTGGGCGCGCCGGCCGCGTTGCGGCCGGATCCTCGGAGCGGGATGATGGATCGGGTCGGCGGACCCTGACCTTTGGCGCGGAAGGCTACGCCGTCGCCCAACTCGGCTTGCGCTTCTCGCGGAAGGCCGCGATGCCCTCCGCCGCCTCAGGGCCGGCGGCGGTGCGGCCGAAGGATTGGGCGCCGGCTTCCGCATAGCCCTCGGGAGAGAGGGGGCCCAAGGCCGCCAGCAGCTTCTTCGTCTCGGCGAGGGCGCCGGGCGCACCTTCCAGCAATTGCGCGATGCTGGCCTCCACCAGCGCATCCAGCCCCGCGCGGTCCGGCGCCACCTCATGCACCAGGCCCCGGCGCGCGGCTTCGGCGGCGGTGATCACGCCGCCTTCCAGCACCATCCGGGCGGCATGGGGGCGGCCCATGCGGCGCGCGAGCCAGGGCAGGATCTGCGCGGGCACCAGGCCGCGCCGCGCCTCGGGCGCCGCGAAACGCGCGTCGGCGCTGGCAAAGGCGATGTCGGCGCAGCAGAGAAAGCCGAGGCCGCCCGCATGCGCCGCACCTTCGACAGCGGCGATCACCACCTGCGGCAGGGCGGAGATGTCCTCGAAACGGGCACCCACACGACGGTTGCGCGCCTGCATGGCAGCCAGCCGCTCCTCCGGCGTGCCGGCGATGACCTCGGTGAGGTCGAGGCCGGCGCAAAAATGCCCGCCGGCGCCGCGCAGCACCACGATGCGCGCCGTGGCATGGCCACGCAGCTCATCGAGCAATTCGTCGAGCGCCTCGCCCATCCCGCCGCCGATCGCGTTGCGGCGGGCGGGGCGGTTGAGCGTGACGTGCACCACCGGACCCTCGCGCTGGACGAGGACCGGAGGTTCAGGCTGGGTCACCGCTTCCACCAGCCGCCCCGGCGCGGGGCCGCGGCGGCCACGTCCTCGACGGTCTTGGGCAGGATGGCGGGGCCGATCACCGGCTCGGCGGGCGCAGCGGCGGCTGGCTCCGGCGCGACGGGCTCAGCTGCGACGGGCTCCGGCGCTGAAGGCTCCGGGGCCGCAGCCACGGGCTCCCCCTCAGGGATCGCCGCCTCTGCCGCCGGCGGCTCCACCACCGGCGCGGGCGTCGCTTCGGGGGCAGGGCGGCGCCGCGCCGCTTCGGCGGCGGCCTCGGCGGCAGCTTCGGCGGCCTCCATCGCGGCCATCAGCGAATCGGGCGCGCCCCCGAAGGGATCAGCGGGGGTGGGCCCGGCATAGGCCGGGGCAGGGTTGGCCATCGGCTCGGGCGCGTCTTCGGCGCCATCGGCCGAAGGCTCGCCCTCGCGCCGCCGGCGGCCCCCGCGGCGGCCACGGCGGCGCGGCCCGCGATCATCACCCTCGGCGGGTTCGGCCACGGGGCCTTCCGGCGCATCGGCGGCAAGATTTTCGGCGGCGGGGGCATCGGCCTCCTCGGCCGTGGCGGGCGCTTCGGCCTCGCCCTCCTCCTCGCCCTCCGAACCGGCTTCGTTGCGCTCGGGCCCGGTGCCGTCACGGCGGCCATTACGGCCACGGCGGCGGCGGCGCGGACGGCGGGCGCGTTCCTCGGCGGTGCCGGTCTCAGGCCCTTCCTCGGCGCTCTCCTCGACCGTTTCTTCCGGCTCCTCCTCGGCGTAGTCCATCCGGAGCGCCGCGGGGCGCTCGGTCACCGGTGCGGGCGGCGTCTTGCTGCGCTCGATGCGCGTCTCGGCGCCATGCAGCGTGTCATCCGGGTCGAACAGGACGGTGACGCCCCAGCGGCTCTCGATATCGGCCAGGCGGTCGCGCTTCTTGTTCAGCAGATAAAGGGCGGCGGGCGAGTTCACGCGCACCGTGATCTCGGCGGCGCGGCGCTTGGCGCATTCCTCCTCGACGGCACGCAGCACGGCCAGCGCGCTGCTCTCCAGCCCGCGGACGGTGCCGCGGCCCAGGCAATGCGGGCAGGTGACGAAGGTGGTCTCGGCCAGCGAGGGGCGCAGCCGCTGGCGCGACATCTCGAGCAGGCCGAAATGGCTGATGCGGCCCACCTGGATGCGCGCGCGGTCATTGCGCAGCGCATCCTTCATGCGCTTTTCCACCATCGCATTGTGGCGGTTGGCGTCCATGTCGATGAAGTCGATGACGATCAGGCCGGCCAGGTCGCGCAGGCGGAGCTGGCGGGCGATCTCCTCCGCGGCTTCGAGGTTGGTGCGGAGCGCCGTGTCCTCGATGTTCCGCTCGCGCGTCGAGCGGCCGGAGTTCACGTCAATGGCGACCAGCGCCTCGGTCTGGTTGATGACGATGTAGCCGCCGGAGCGCAGCTGCACCGTCGGCTCATGCATCGCATCCAGCTGCGCCTCGGCGTTGTAGCGCGAGAAGAGGGGCACGGTACCGTCACGATAGGCCTGGATCTTGCGGATATGCTCGGGCATGAGCATCCGCATGAATTCGCGCGCCTGGGCGTAGGCATCGTCGCCCTCGACCAGGATCTCGTCCATGTCGCGCGCATAGCCGTCGCGGATGGAGCGCTTGATGAGGTCGGCTTCCTCATAGATCAGCGCGGGGGCGGTGCTGGCCAGCGTGCGCTCGCGGATGTGGTTCCACAGGCCCAGCAGGTATTCGCAGTCGCGCCGGATCTCGGGCTTGGGCCGTTGCGCGCCGGCGGTGCGGACGATGAGCGACATGCCCGGCGGCATGTCCAGCTCGTCAATCACTTCACGAAGACGACGGCGGTCGGAGCTGGAGGTGATCTTGCGGGAGACGCCGCCGCCGCGGGGCGAGTTCGGCATCAGCACGGAGAAGCGGCCGGCGAGCGAGATATAGGTGGTGAGGGCGGCGCCCTTGGTGCCGCGCTCCTCCTTCACGACCTGGATGAGGATGATCTGCCGGCGGCGGATCACCTCCTGGATCTTGTAGTTGCGCAGGAAGCGCGGCGTGGGCCGGCGCTCGCGCATCCGCTCCTCGGTGTCGGCCTCGGTCTCGCCATCGGGGGTGCCGACCAGTTCGGGTGGCGGGGCGGGGCTGTCCTCGCCCTCGCTCGAATCCTCGGAAGCTTCCTGGGCGCGGGCGGCCTGCTCGGCCTCCAGCTCGGCGGCGAGGTCGGCGGCGATTTCCTCGGCGGTGGGGGCGACTTCGCCGGCCAGGTCCTCAGGCGCTTCCAGCACGGCGTCATCGGAGACCTGACGGGGGTCGGAATCCTCGGCCTCCTCGGTGGGCTCAGGCTTGCCGGCCTTGGCGGCGGCGGCGGCCCGAGCGGCTTGTGCTGCCGCCTGGGCCTGGGCGCGGCGCTCATCCTCGCGCGCCTCGGCCTCGGCCTCCTCGCGCGCCTCTTGCTGCTGGGCCTCGATCAGCCGCTGCCGGTCGGCCACGGGGATCTGGTAGTAGTCGGGGTGGATCTCGCCGAAGGCGAGGAAGCCGTGGCGGTTGCCACCATATTCGACGAAGGCCGCCTGGAGGCTGGGCTCCACCCGGACCACGCGGGCCAGGTAGATATTGCCCTTCAGCGGGAGGCGGTTGGCGGCCTCCAGGTCGAATTCGTCAACCCGGTGACCATCCATCACGACCACCCGGGTTTCTTCCGGATGGGCCGCGTCGATCAACATGCGCTTGGTCATGCAAGGAACACTCCGCACCGCGGTGGGGACGGGCGAAGCCCGATCCTGACCGGCGGCGGAAAAGAGAGAGGGATTCCGGGTGCGGGCCGATCGGCGGCGATGTCCGAGACATGCGCTTGCGTCCTCACTCGGGGGTGCGGCGCCCGCTGGTTCCTGCGCCCAAATGGGGCGGCAGGGGCGGGGCGTCGCGCCCAATGGCTCCACCCCCACGAATGTGCGCCCTTCACGGGCGGGCGATATCGCGGCAGTCCAGGGGCGCGGAGGTCGTGGGGACGACGCGGGCCGGGCTGCACCGCTGGCGCGCGGACGAAACCGGCCGGCTGACCGCCGGCTGCCACCCAGAGGGGCGTGCATCCAGCGGGGTTTGGCCAAGGCACGGCGCGAACGAAACGCGCCCGATGCCCCTGTTCCGCCCGCAGCGCCTATCGCTGGGGCACCTCAACATACGCGGAAGGGGGGGGGCTCACAACCCGCCCGTGTCGCCGCCGCCGCCGGGTTGTGGCCCCAGGGAGCGCGGCCGGGCCCGCGCTGCCCAAGGGGATGGCACGGAATGCTGGATTTTCGTGCGAAATTCGCTAGAAGTCGGGCGTCGCGGTGGGGGTCGCGGCCGCATGCAGGGGTTCCAACGCCGATTTCTTCTTGCGGGGCTTGCCGGCCTGGGGCTGGGGCCGGACGCACACGCCCAGGTTGCGCGGTCCCGTGCGCCGCTGCCGCTGGTGGTGCTCGACCCCGGCCATGGCGGCGCCGATCCGGGCGCCATCGGCCCGGCCGGCACGCAGGAAAAGCGCGTCACCCTGCCGCTGGCCCTCGAATTGAAGCGCCTTCTGGAAAGCGGCGGCCGCTGCCGCGTGGCCATGACGCGCACGCGTGACGTCTTCGTGCCGCTCGCCCGCCGGGTCGCGCTGGCGCGCGAACGTGAAGCGGCGCTGCTGCTCTCGATCCATGCCGACGCCATGCCGGCCGGCCAGGCCAGCGGGTTGCGCGGCGCCTCGGTCTATACCCTGGCCGAGACGGCGACGGACCCGCTCGCCGCGGCCCTCGCCCGGCGGGAGAACCTGGCCGATCGCGCGGGCGGCCTGCGCCTGCCCTCCGTCTCGCCGGAGGTGCAGCGCATCCTGCTGAGCCTGATGCGGCAGGAGACGCGCGCGGGCTCGGAGCGACTCGCGCGGCTGACGGTGAACGCGCTGGATGGCGATGTGCCGCTGCTGAGCCAGCCGCTGCGCCGCGCGCAATTCGTCGTGCTGAAGGCGCCCGACGTGCCCTCGGCGCTGGTGGAATGCGGCTTCCTCTCCAACCCGGCGGAAGAGGCGCTGCTGCGCCGGGCCGACCACCGCGCCCGCATCGCCGGCGCCCTGGCCGAGGCGGTGAACGGCTTCCTGGGGCGGCGCGTGGCCGCTTAGTTTCCTGCCAGCACCTGCGCGATGCGCTCGCGCAGGGCCTTGGGGCGAAGTTCAGCATCATAGGGCAGGCCGCGCGTCAGCTGGCCGTCCCGCCGCGCCACGGCCGGCTCCTGCACCAGCCAGGAATCCCGGTCCGTCAGGCCCCAGGTGAGGATGCTGCGCGCCCCGCCTTCCAGCGCCGCGCGGAGAAATTGCCCGGCGTAATCCGCGACCGCGGCGTCCCGCTGCTCCAGCGTCGGCGCCAGGACGTCAGGCTCGCGCACATCCAGCTCCGTGACGAGCGTGGCAAGGCCGAGGCCGCGGATCTCCTGCAGGAAGGCGATGAAGGGCTCCGCACGGAAGGGCTCGCGCATCTGCAGATGCGCCTGGATGCCGATGGCGTCGAGCGGACAGCGGCGGTCCAGCAGGCCGCGCACCACGCGCAACAGCCGGGCGCGCTTGATGGCGGCGGCGGGCGTGTCGGCCTCGATGCCATAGTCGTTCATCGTCAGGCGCAGCGTCGGGTCCACCGAACGGGCGATTCGCAGCGCGCGCTCGGGGTAGCTCGGGCCGAGGGCGGTGAGCCAGGGGGTGGGGCGGAGGTCGCCATCCGTCGCGTCCGGATTGTCGCTGCCGGGCGGGTTGCTGATGATCTCGTTCAGCACATCCCAGTCGCGGATCGAGTCGCGCGTTTCCCGCAGGACCGTCGTGATGTGCTCCTCCAGGATCGCAGCCGCCTGCGCCGGCCCCTCGGCCAGGGCCGGGGCGAGCCAGGGGGGCATGGCGACGTGCCAGAGCAGGGCATGGCCGCGCACCCGCTGATTATTCGCCTGGGCGAAGCGCAGGATCGGGCGGAGTTGCGCGAAGTCGAATCGCCCGCGCTCGGGCTGGAGCGCGTCCCATTTCCCTTCCCATTCGGGGACGATCACATCCGCCTCTCGCGCGACCAGCGCGGCCAGTGCGGGGTCATCGTTCAGGACCTGGCCGCGCACGGCGGTGCCGAAGCTGAGGCCGCGCGCGCGCGCGAGCTGGCGCAGGGACGGCCGTTGCGCCCGGGCGGCGGCCGGGGCCAGCAGCGCGGCGGCCAGCAGCGGGCGGCGCGGCGTCCTCACGCGGCGCGGGCGTAAACCTGCTGCGCCTCCCGCGCCAATTGGTCCCGATACTTGTCCCGCCGCCAGCACAGCACGCGCCAGAAGCCGCGCGCCGCCAGATCCGACATGCGGCCGCGCGGCTCCAGGCCGATCGCCTTGAAGATCATGCCCATGCTGCGCTCGATATGGGGGTAGCGGTAATAGCCCATGGCACGGCCCATATAGCCGGCTGAGCAACGCGCATGCTCATAGGCCATGCCCGGCGGATCGTTGCTGCAATGGAAGGCGAAGGCGAGCTCGTCATCCTCCGTCTCGCCGACGCGGCCGAGGGCCACGCGCAGCCGGCGCGGGAAGGAAAGCTTTTCACGCGCGAGGTAACGCTTCATGTGGTCGTAGAAGAGCTTGAAGTGCCGGTATTCATCGGCGGCGATCAGGCGGCAGACCTGCTTGAGCACCGGCTCCTCCGAGGCTTCGCCCAGCGCGGTGTAGTAGCTGGAGGTCCCCGTCTCGACCATGCAGCGCGCGATCAACTCGCCCGTGCGGGAACCGCGGATGGAGGCGTCCGCCTTCACGTCAATCTTGTAGCCCGCGCGGTAGCGGGCGAAGCTTTCCATGTATTGAAAGCTGGGGTCGGCGAGCATGGCCCAACGGCCCAGCGCGTCGCCATGCTGGTTTTCCTCGACCGCCCAGTTGTCGGCGGCGGCCTGGAAGTCCGGGTCGTCGTGGAAGACCGATTTGAGATAGGCCGCGTAATCATCGCCATTGCGCTCGACCATGGCGGCGGCCTTCACGAGGGGAATGACCTCCGGCTCGACCTTGGTGGGGTCGAAGCTGGCCCAGTCAATCTGCTCGATATGCCAATGCTTCATCTGATGGTCTGGACCTCCGGCGTTGAGACATGCGCGCGCGGAGGGACGAGATCAAGCGGCATGTGTCAGAAACGGCTTAGAATGTGGCGAAGGCGCCACCAACCGATCGGCGTCATCGGCAGCAGCGATTGGCGGGTTTCGGCGAAGCGGCATATTCCTGCCGAACTCGTTGGCCAAGGAGGGTGTCGTGCGGCTTTGGTGTCTCATCCTGGCGGGTTTCGCTGGTGCTGTGGCGTGTGGGGCGACGTCGGCTCAAGCGCAGAATCGCCTCCCCCACATGATCTGCGTGGAGAACAATGCCGATTTCACCGCACGGGTGTATTTCGAGTCCCGGTTCCCCTCCGAACCGCTGCGAATGGTGGGCCACTGGACGCTGCGAGGTGCTGGCCTGGATTCGCAATGCACCCGCTTTGCCGAAGGTGCGATTGTTCGCGTGACCATCGAGTACAGCAACGGCTCGTCCTGGCACCGGCTATGCGTACCAATCTTCGAGCCGGTCTCCTCGGCGCGGATCAGGATCAGGGGCAACCTGATCAGCGGGAAGCGCTGCGAAACCTACTGAGGGCGGAGGGATATCGCCCCGATCGGGCGGGTCAGGCCGCTTCCGCGACCTCGCGCATGGCGCGCATGGCGAGCAGCGTGGCCATGGCGGCGTCGCGCTTCTCGGGCGTGTCCATGGCGGCGGCCTGGTAGGCGGCCTCGGCGGTGGCGATGCGGCGATCGGCCTCGGCCTTTGAGAGTTCGGCGACGGGCGTCGCTTCATCGGCCAGGATGGTCACGCGCTCGGGCGTGACTTCGGCGAAGCCGCCGGCAACGAAGAGGCGGTCGGTGTCGCGGCCGCCCTCGGTGACGCGGATGGTGCCGCCGCGCAACGCCACGATCATCGGCGCATGGCCGGGCAGCACGCCCATCTCGCCCTCGGCGGCGGGGATCACGACCATCTCCACCGGACGGGAGAGCAGGAGCTTCTCCGGCGAGACGAGTTCAAGCTGAAACGTGGCCATCAGAGCATCCCCAAACAAACCGAGCCGCAAGAAGCCGACCCACAATGGAGGATCCGGCCGCAACGCGGCCGGCGCCGCCAAACTGCCCCAGCGGCCGGGTGCTCACGCCGCGCGGCGAAGCCAAGCCGGCGGAGCCGGCGCCCGGCGCCTGAGGGCGCAAAAATCAGCTCAAGCAGCTTGCTTGAGCGTCTCAGCCTTCTTCGCGGCCTCTTCAATCGTGCCGACCATGTAGAAGGCGGCTTCCGGCAGGTGGTCATACTCGCCGTTGCAGATGGCGGCGAAGCTGCGGATCGTGTCCTCGAGCTTCACGAAGACGCCCGGCGTGCCGGTGAAGACCTCGGCCACGTGGAAGGGCTGGCTGAGGAAGCGCTGAATCTTGCGGGCGCGCGCCACGATCAGCTTGTCCTCTTCCGAGAGCTCATCCATGCCCAGGATCGCGATGATGTCCTGCAGCGACTTGTAGGTCTGCAGGATCTTCTGGACTTCGCGGGCCGTGTTGTAGTGGTCGTTGCCGACGATGCGCGGGTCCATGGCGCGCGACGTGGAGTCGAGCGGGTCCACGGCCGGGAAGATGCCCAGCTCCGCGATGGAGCGGTTGAGCACCGTCGTCGCATCCAGGTGCGCGAAGGAGGTGGCGGGCGCCGGGTCGGTCAGGTCGTCGGCGGGCACGTAGATGGCCTGCACCGAGGTGATCGAACCCTTCTTGGTGGAGGTGATGCGCTCCTGCAGGGCGCCCATATCCGTGGACAGCGTGGGCTGATAGCCCACGGCCGAGGGGATGCGGCCCAGCAGCGCGGAGACTTCGGCGCCGGCCTGAGTGAAGCGGAAGATGTTGTCGATGAAGAAGAGCACGTCCTGGCCCTGCTCGTCGCGGAAGTATTCCGCCATCGAGAGGCCCGAGAGCGCCACGCGCGCGCGCGCACCCGGCGGCTCGTTCATCTGGCCATAGACCAGCGCCACCTTGGAGCCTTCGGTGTTGCCGTCGCCGAGCTTGATGACGCCGGCGTCAATCATCTCGTGATAGAGGTCATTGCCCTCGCGCGTGCGCTCACCCACGCCGGCGAAGACGGACACGCCGCCATGGCCCTTGGCGATGTTGTTGATCAGCTCCTGGATGGTCACGGTCTTGCCCACGCCGGCACCGCCGAAGAGGCCGATCTTGCCGCCCTTCAGATAGGGGGCCAGGAGGTCAATCACCTTGATGCCGGTGACCAGGATTTCCGCGCTCGTCGCCTGCTCGTCGAAGGCGGGGGCTTCGCGGTGGATCGGGTAATACTGGGTGGCGGGCACCGGGCCGCGCTCGTCGATCGGCTCGCCGATGACGTTCATGATGCGGCCGAGCGTGCCGGCGCCGACGGGGACGGAGATGCCCGCGCCCGTGTCGGTCACTTCCGTGCCGCGCACCAGGCCGTCCGTGGTGTCCATGGCGATGCAGCGCACCGTGCGCTCACCCAGGTGCTGCGCCACTTCGAGCACGAGCTTCTGCTCGCCGATCTGCAGCGTCAGCGCATTCATGATCCCGGGCAGCTCGGCGGGGAACTGCACGTCCACCACGGCGCCGAGCACCTGAGTCACCTGACCGACATTGTTCTTCATGTGCGGCAATCCTTCAAAGTTGGTGTTGATGCGATTCACGTTGCGCGCCGGCGGCGCTCCACGACCGCATCAAAGAGCTTCAGCGCCGGAGATGATCTCGATCAGCTCGCGGGTGATGTTGGCCTGACGCGTGCGGTTGTAGTTCAGCGTCAGCTTGTTGATCATCTCGCCCGCATTGCGCGTGGCGTTGTCCATGGCGGTCATCTGGCTGCCGTAGAAACCGGCCGCGTTGTCCAGGAGCGCGCGATAGAGCTGGATGGCGAGGTTCTGCGGCAGGATGCGCGCGAGAATCTCCTCCTCCGTCGGCTCGAACTCGTACAGCATCCCGTTATCCGCCTGCGCTTCCGGCAGCGGCGCCGGGATGAGCTGCTGGCCCACCGGCGTCTGGCTGATGACGTTCTTGAAGCGATTATAGATGAGGGTGCAGACGTCGAACTCGCCGGCGTCCAGCATCTCGCTGAGCTTCGCCGTGACTTCCGCCGCATCCTCGAAGCCGATGCGCTTCTTGTTGGCGAAGCTGAACTCACCCACGAAGCGGCTGGCGAATTCGCGCTTCAGATAGACGGCGCCCTTGCGGCCGACGGTGATGATCTTCACCGTCTTGCCCTCGGCCTCCAGCGCACGCACCGTGGTGCGCGTGAAGCGGCCGACATTGGTGTTGAAGCCGCCGCAGAGACCGCGCTCGGCCGTCACCACCACCAGCAGGTGCACCTTGTCCGCACCGGTGCCGACCAGCAGCTTCGGCGCATCCGGCGAACCGGCGACGGAAGCGCCGAGCGAGGCCAGCATCCGCTCCATGCGCTCGGCATAGGGGCGGGCAGCCTCGGCCTGGGTCTGCGCGCGACGCAGCTTGGCGGCGGCCACCATCTTCATCGCCTGCGTGATCTTCCGCGTGGATTTCACGCTGTTGATCCGCAGGCGGAGGCTTTTCAACGTGGCCATGTCAGGTGCTCAGCCGAAGGACTTCACGAAGCTGTCCAGGAAGGCCACCAGCTTCGCTTCCGTATCCTTCTTGATCTCGCGATCATTGCGGATGCTGGCCACGATGTCCGGCGCCGAGGCCTTGAGCTCGCCCAGGAGGCGGCTCTCGAACTCACCGACCTTGTTCAGCGGCAGCTTGTCGAGATAGCCGCGCGTGCCCGCGAAGATCGCGATCACCTGGTCCTCGACCGCGACGGGCTTGAACTGCGGCTGCTTCAGCAGCTCGGTCAGGCGGGCGCCGCGGTTCAGCAGGGCCTGGGTGGAGGCGTCCAGATCCGAGGAGAACTGGGCGAAGGCCGCCATCTCGCGGTACTGCGCCAGTTCCAGCTTGATCTTGCCGGCCACCTGCTTCATCGCCTTGATCTGCGCGGCGGAACCCACGCGCGAAACGCTCAGGCCCACGTTCACCGCAGGGCGGATGCCCTTGAAGAACAGTTCCGTCTCCAGGAAGATCTGGCCGTCCGTGATCGAGATCACGTTGGTCGGGATATAGGCGGACACGTCACCCGCCTGGGTCTCGATGACTGGCAGCGCGGTGAGCGAGCCATTACCGGCCTCATCGCCCATCTTCGCCGCGCGCTCCAGCAGGCGCGAGTGCAGGTAGAACACGTCACCCGGATAGGCTTCGCGGCCCGGCGGGCGCCGCAGCAGCAGGGACATCTGGCGATAGGCGACGGCCTGCTTCGAAAGGTCGTCGTAGAAGATGACCGCGTGCATGCCATTGTCGCGGAAGAACTCGCCCATGGCGCAGCCGGTGTAGGGCGCCAGGAACTGCATCGGCGCCGGATCGGAGGCGGTGGCGGCCACGATGATGGAGTACTCGAGCGCGCCCTGCTCTTCGAGGGTCTTCACCAGCTGCGCGACCGTCGAGCGCTTCTGGCCGATGGCGACGTAGATGCAGTAGAGCTTCTTGCTCTCGTCATCGCCGGCGTTGATCGTCTTCTGGTTGATGATGGTGTCCACGATCACGGCGGTCTTGCCGGTCTGGCGGTCACCGATGATCAGCTCGCGCTGGCCACGGCCGATGGGGATCAGGGCGTCGATCGCCTTGATGCCGGTCTGCATCGGCTCGTGCACGGACTTGCGCGGGATGATGCCGGGCGCCTTCAGCTCGGCGCGCATGCGGACCACGTCGGTCAGCGGGCCCTTGCCGTCGATCGGGTTGCCCAGGCCGTCCACGACGCGGCCCAGCAGGCCCTTGCCCACCGGCACGTCCACGATGGCGCCGGTGCGGCTGACCGTGTCGCCTTCCTTCACCGAGAGGTCGGAGCCGAAGATCACGACGCCGACATTGTCGGTCTCGAGGTTCAGCGCCATGCCCTTCACGCCGGAGGCGGGGAAATCCACCAGCTCGCCGGCCATCACGTTCTGCAGGCCGTAGACGCGCGCAATGCCGTCACCCACGGTCAGCACGGTGCCGACCTCGGCCACGTTCGCGGAAGCGTCGAAGCTCGCGATCTGCTGCTTGAGGATCTCGGAAATTTCGGCCGGACGGATTTCCATCTCAGGCGGCTCCCTTCATGGCATATTGCAAACGCTGCAGTTTCGATTTGAGGCTGTTGTCGTAGAGCCGCGATCCGATACGGACGATGAGCCCGCCCAGGATGGCGCTGTCCACGGTCTCGGCCAGCTTGACGCCCGAGAAACCGGCCTCAGTCAGGCGCGCGGTGATCTGCGCGCGCTGCGTGTCGGTCAGCGGGAAGGCGGTGGTGACGGCGGCGACCTGCTGGCCCCGGCGCTCGGCGAGCTTGGCGCCGAAGGCGGCGGCCACGGCCGGGAACTGGCTGAGGCGGCGATTGGCGATCATCACGCCGATCAGCTTGCGGACCTCGGCACCGATGCCGGCATTCTCGATGATGGCGAAGGCCGTCGTCTGCTGCGCGGCGGCGCCACGGCGCGGATCGGCCAGGAAAGCGCGGAAAGCGGCGTCGTTCAGGTAGACGGAGAACAGCCCTTCCATGTCGGCCGCGATGCGGTCCAGCGCGGCGGGATCGGTGGCGCGGGCATCGTCGGCGATGCTCAGAAGCGCCAGCGCATAGCGCTCGGCAACTCCACCGATATGGTGTGCGTTCAAGGAAATGGTTTCGGCAGCCACCTGGGGTCCCGGTCCTGTTCCTGGGGTTAGCCGCCAAGAGCATCCTGGCAAAGCGAGGGCGCACTACCACAGGCTTTTCCGCACCGCAACCAAGCGGCCCGCGGATTCATCCTCGCGGGCAAGCCTTTATTTTCCGGGGCGCTCAGGCCGGCTGAGCATGGCGCGCACGGCGCCCCATCCGCCGCGCAGCGCCTGCCCCGCCTCTGCCGCCAAACCGGGGGAGGCGGCCTCCTCCAGCAGGCGCTCATGCCGCGACAGCCGGGCCGCGCCCTGCGCCGCGGTGAGAGCCGCCCAGAGCGGTTCGAGGTCGCCCCCTGGCAGCACCACGGGCACCACCGAATTCTCGGGCAGGCCAAGTCCCCGAGCCAGCGCCTCGGCCGTGGCGCCTGGCGCCAGATCGCCGCGGGTCATCGCCACCAGCAAGGGCGGCGGGCGCAGCTTGGTCTTCTGCCCGGCCCAGAAGCTGAGGGCGGCCAGCGCCGCATGGTCCGGATCGCGGTCCGCCGCATCGGCCGCGGCGACATAGAGGATCATGTCCGCGCGCGTCGCCTCGCGCAGGAACGCGGCGGGCGTGGTGAGCGAGGGCATGTCGGCGATGTTCAGCGGCGGGCGGCCGGGCACCTCCACCCGATGCTCCACCACGCGCCGGCCAGGGCGGGCGCGGGGCGTGCCGGCGAGGGCGTTCAGCAGCGCGCTCTTGCCCGCGCCGGCCTGGCCGGCCAGCAGCAGGCGCAGCGGCGCCTCGGGCTCCGCGGCCGCCGCATCCGCGCGGGCGAGGGCGGCCAGCTCCGAAGCCGAGAGGCGCAGCCGGCCGGAATAGAGGTCAATCGCGGCGCGCCCCGTCTCCTCGACGAGCTGGGTGGTGGCGCGCCGGCGCATGTTTTCGCTGAGGAAACTGCCGGTGGTGCCGGCGGCATAGCGCGCGGCCTCCTGCGCCGCGGCCTGGAGCGGGTTGATCATCCGCCCCACCCGATAGATGGTCTCGCCAATGCTATAGGCCGCACGCGCGCCCGCGCCGTAGCGGTCCACCATGCGCTGGGCCCAGAGCGCATCGCTGATACGAATCCGCGTGGCGCCGGGCCATTGCACCACCCAGCGGCGCAGCCGGCCCGCCACCTGCTCGGTCAGCAGCAGGGCTTCGGGCAGGGTGACGCGGGCCATGGGGTCGGGCTGGGTCGGATGGAAATGGCGCGCCACCAACTCCACCACCTCCCAGGCGAGGGCCTCGGCGCGGGCGCGGTCGTCGAAGCCAAGCGGCTCGTTCTGGCGGGCGAAGGCCTGGACCTTGGCCCAGGCCTCGTTCTCCTCGGTGTTCCAGCCTTCCTCGGGGAAGGCGTCGGCCGCGCGCAGCTCGGCCATGCGGCGCTCGGCGCGGCGCCGCACCAGGATGCGCAGCGGCACGCCGAGGATGCCGAGTGCGGCCGCCGCCAGCGCCCATTCCAGCACCCGGCCATTCTGCCATAGCCAGAGGAAGCCGAGCCCGAACAGCGACAGCCAGGGCAACGCCAGCAGGGTCGCCAGCGTCAGCTCCAGCCAGTAGCGCCTCAGCCAGGCCATGGCGTGCTCAGTTGGCGTGGAACTCCGCCTCGGTCTTGGAGCGCAGTTCCTCCAGCGTCACCTCGGGCGCGAGCTCGACCAGGCGCATGCCGGCATCGCCGCGGCGATCAATGGAGAAGACGGCGAGTTCGGTCACCACCATGTCCACCACGCGCTGGCCGGTGAGCGGCAGCTGGCAGGACTTCAGCAGCTTGGGCTTGCCGCCCGCCGTGTGCTCCATCAGCACGATGACGCGCTTGACGCCGGCGACGAGGTCCATCGCGCCGCCCATGCCCTTCACCATCTTGCCCGGGATCATCCAGTTCGCGAGGTCGCCATTCTGGGCCACCTGGAGCGCGCCGAGGATCGAGAGGTCGATATGGCCGCCGCGGATCATCGCGAAGCTGTCGGCGCTGCTGAAGATGCTGGTGGTCGGCAGCATGGAGACGGTCTGCTTGCCGGCATTGATGATGTCGGCGTCCTCGGTGCCTTCCTCGGGGAAGGGGCCGATGCCGAGCATCCCATTCTCGCTTTGCAGCTGCACCGAGATGCCGGCGGGGATGTGGTTGGCCACCAGCGTCGGGATGCCGATGCCGAGATTGACGTAGAAGCCGTCTTCCAATTCGCGTGCCGCGCGGGCGGCCATCTGGTCACGGGTCCAAGGCATGGGAGGGGTCCTCAGGGAGAGAGATGGGGAAGGGCGGCGCCACCATCGAGCGGGGCGACGCGAATGGAGAATGCGGCCGCACGGCGGCCGCCGCGCCAAGACGCCGTGGGCCACCCGCGCGCCAGTGGCGGCGCGAAGCCAAGCGGCCGGAGGCCGCGCGTCGTGCGGATAGCACGCCTGCGGCGTGACGCGCTTGAGGGCGCAAAAACATCAGGCGGCCTTGGGCCGAACCGTCCGATTCTCGATCAGCTTCTCATAGGCCGCCGGCAGCGCCACGATTCGCTTCACGAAGACGCCGGGGGTGATGATGTGGTCGGGGTCAATCTGCCCGGGCTGCACCAGGTGTTCGACCTGCGCCACCGTCACCCGGGCGGCGGTCGCCATCATCGGGTTGAAGTTCCGCGCGGTGCGGCGATAGACGAGATTGCCCTCGGTATCGCCCATATAGGCGTGGACCAAGGCGAGGTCGGCCATGATGCCGCGCTCCATCAGATAGGTCTCGCCGTCGAAGACCTGGGTGGGCTTGCCCTCGGCGACGGCGGTGCCGACGCCGGTCTTGGTGAAGAAGGCGGGGATGCCTGCACCGCCGGCGCGGATGCGCTCGGCCAGCGTGCCCTGCGGGTTGAACTCGATCTCAAGCTCGCCGGCCAGGAACTGGCGGGCGAATTCGGCATTCTCGCCGACATAGCTCGCGATCATCTTCTTGATCTGGCGGGTGCGCAGCAGCTTGCCGAGGCCCACATCGTCAATGCCGCAATTGTTGGAGACGACGGTGAGGTCCTTCACGCCGGATTCCTTGACGGCGTCAATCAGCAGGGCGGGAATGCCGCACAGCCCGAAACCGCCGGAATGGATGACCATCCCGTCGCGCAGCAGCCCGGCCAGGGCGGCCGTGGCGTCGGCATAAACCTTTCGCATCGTGAATTCCTCTTGATCTGGTGGCTCGCAAACTAGCCGCGCGCCGGGTCCTGTGAAAGGGCGGAGGGTGTTGTCAGAAAAGCTGCGGGGGGTGGGTTGCGGCCCGGGCGTCGGGTGGTTATACGGCCGCACTCCCGACGGGAAACACTCTCGAAAGAGAGCCATGGGGGGCCATAGCTCAGTTGGTAGAGCGCTTGAATGGCATTCAAGAGGTCGGCGGTTCGATTCCGCCTGGCTCCACCACCTTCCCCCTCCTTCAGACCGTGACATCACCCGGCCACGTACCCTCGGGCTCGGGCTGATCCATCCTCCCCCGATGACAGCTGTTCGGGCTCTCCCTGCCCTCGGCCCGTCCTGCCAAGCTTGTCAGGAAGCTTTATGGCCCAGCTTACGCTTCCCGAAAAAATGTGCATAAGATATTGATATAAATAAATATTATCCATGGCATGACGATTGCTCCGAGAGTGGCGGCACCCCCGCCTTCTTCCCATCAAGGACATGCTCACGAAAAAGCTCCTCCTGGCCGGCATCGCAAGTCTGATGTCGCTCGCGGCCCAGGCCGCTCCCATCACCTCCGGCACCGTTCTCACGGTCGGTGACCTGACCTTCAGCAACTTCACCTGCGTCGCCAATTCCATTGGCAGCGCCGGTGGCGGTTGCTCGGGCCTCAGCGTTGACGCCTTCGCCGGCACCGGCATCGAGATCAGCGGCGGTCTCAGCGCCTTCACGGGCCCCGGCGGCACGCCGGCGACGCAGGACATCCTGATCTCCTACCAGGTGACCAGCGCCGGGACGGCCTTCAGCGCCATCGGCCTGGGCTTCAACGGCACCTTCGAGGGCAACGCCTTCGCTGAGGTCGAGGAGAGCGCCTATGGCGATGCGGCGCGCACGCAGCTGCTCGATTCCGGCCTGGTGCGGGTCAGCCCGCTGAGCCAGACCGCCTTCGACACCCTGACCTTCTCGCCGATCCTGACCGCCTATGTGGTGAAGGACATCCTGCTGCAGTCCTTCCCGCCCGGTGGCCTGGCGACGATCAGCACGGTGACGCAGGTGCTCAACACGCCGGTGTCGGTGCCCGAGCCCGCTTCGATGGCGATCTTCGGCATGGGCCTCCTGGCGCTGGGTGCCGCGCGCCGTCGTGCGGCCGGCAACAAGGGCGCCTGAGAGCGGCTCGGCCTGGCGCAGCCCGGCTGCGCCAGGCCACGGATATGGGAAAGGCCGGAGCTGTCAGCTCCGGCCTTTCTTCATGGTCGTTCCGGGCGGTTGGGCTCAGGCGGCGCGGCGCTCAGCGCAGGCCGAAGAAACTCAGGACCGCGATGACGATGACGACCGCACCAACGATGTAGACAATGCTGTTCATCGAAAAAGCCTCCTGGGGTGTGGGAGGCTGAACGTCACTGAACCGCAAAGGTTGCGCCGGCAACGCCTCAGGGCGGTACCCATGCCCGTGCATTCATGAGGGCGCCGGGCCGCCCGATGCCGGCCCCGCTGGACAAGCCGCGCGCCCCGCCCGACAAACGGCGGATGACAACCGACCGCGTTCCCCCCCAAGTGGCCCCTCTCCCGCCCGAGCGCGCCGCCCAGCTGGCCGGCGAATTCGGCCTGAAGCCCGATGAATACCAGCGCGCGCTGGCCATCCTCGGCCGGGCGCCCACGCTGACCGAGCTCGGCATTTTCAGCGTGATGTGGAGCGAGCATTGCTCCTACAAGTCGAGCCGCGTCTGGCTCCGGGAATTGCCCACCAAGGCGCCCTGGGTGCTGGTCGGCCCCGGGGAGAATGCGGGCGTGATCGCCATCGGCGAGGGGCTGGCCGCCGTCTTCAAGATGGAAAGCCACAACCATCCGAGCTTCATCGAGCCCTATAACGGCGCGGCGACGGGCGTGGGCGGCATCCTGCGCGATGTCTTCACCATGGGCGCGCGCCCCATCGCCAACCTCAACGCGCTGCGCTTCGGCGACCCCAGCCTGCCGCGCACCCGGCGCATCCTGGATGGCGTGGTGCGGGGCATCGGCGGCTATGGCAATTGCGTGGGCGTGCCGACCGTGGGCGGCGAGGTGAATTTCCACCCGGCCTATAATGGCAATCCGCTGGTCAATGCGATGACGGTGGGCATCCTCAAGCAGGACCGCATCTTCACCGCGGCGGCGACCGGCGTTGGCAACTCCGTGGTCTATGTCGGCTCCAAGACGGGGCGGGACGGCATCCATGGCGCCACCATGTCCAGCACCGAGTTCAGCGCCGATTCCGAGGAGAAGCGGCCCACGGTGCAGATCGGCGACCCCTTCGCCGAAAAGCTCCTGATCGAGGCCTGCCTGGAACTGATGGCGACCGACGCCATCGTCGCCATCCAGGACATGGGCGCGGCCGGCCTCACCTCCTCCGGTGTCGAGATGGCCGGCAAGGGCGGCATGGGCATCGAGATGGACATGGGTGCGGTTCCGCAGCGCGAGACCGGCATGTCCGCCTATGAAATGATGCTGAGCGAAAGCCAGGAGCGCATGCTCATGGTGCTCAAGCCCGGGCGCGAGGCCGAGGCCGAAGCCATCTTCCACAAGTGGGAGCTGGATTTCGCCGTCGTCGGCCGGCTGACCGAGACGGGCCGCATCGTCATCACCCATCACGGCAAGGTCGAGGCCGATATTCCGCTGGCGCCGCTGGAATCCGAGGCGCCGCTCTACCGCCGCCCCATCGCCGAGACGCCGAAGCTGCCGGTGCTGCAGGCGAGTGAGATCGCCGACCCCGTGGGCATCCTCGCCGCGCTCGAGAAGCTGGTCGCCTGCCCCGACCTTTGCTCGCGCCGCTGGATCTGGGACCAGTATGACGCGCAGGTCGGCGGCCAGACCGCCAAGCGCCCCGGCCAGGCGGATGCCGCCGTGGTGCGCATCGAGGATCATGTCCGCGCGCTGGCGATGACGACCGACTGCACGCCCCGCTACTGCCAGGCGGACCCGCATGCGGGCGGCATGCAGGCGGTGGCCGAGGCCTGGCGGAACATCACCGCCGTCGGCGCCCTGCCGCGCGCCATCACCGACAACATGAATTTCGGCAATCCCGAGAAGCCCGAGATCATGGGGCAATTCGCGGCCGCCGTGCGCGGCATGGCAGCCGCCTGCACCGCGCTCGACTTCCCGGTGATCAGCGGCAATGTCTCGCTCTACAACGAGACCGAGGGCCGCGCGATCCTGCCCACGCCCGCCATCGGCGGGGTGGGGGTGCTGGAGGATGTGGCCCAGGCTGTCGGGCTGGCCATGCCGCCGGGCGCCGAAATCATCCTGGTGGGCGAGACGGCAGGATGGCTCGGCCAATCCCTCTGGCTGCGTGAGATCGCGGGCCGGGAGGAGGGCGCGCCGCCGCCGGTGGATTTGGCGGCCGAGCGCCGGAACGGCGATTTCGTGCGCGGCCAGATCCTCTCGGGCGCGGTGCGCGCCTGCCATGACTGCGCCGATGGCGGCCTGCTGGTGACGGTGGCCGAGATGTGCATGGCCTCCGGCGTCGGCGCCACGCTGGATGGCGCCGAGGGAGAGGTTCCCGATCACGGCTTCTGGTTCGGCGAGGACCAGTCCCGCTACGTCGTCGCCGTCCATGACGGCGCGGCCTTCCTGGCGGCGGCCCAGGCGGCCGGGGTGCCGGCGCACAGGCTCGGAAATTCTGACCACGGGGCAGGTGGCGGGGACTTGGTTCTGGACGGAAAGGGGACCATATCGGTCTCCAATCTGGTGGCGGCGCATGAGGCGACGCTGCCGCGACTGATGCAAGACGCGTGAAGCGGGGGGCCTGACCACATGCCGATGCAACCGGCCGAAATCGAGGCGCTGATCAAATCGGCCTTGCCCGATGCCCAGGTGACGATCGAGGACCTGGCCGGTGATGGCGACCATTACGCCGCAAAGGTGATCTCCGAGAGCTTCCGCGGCGTCTCCCGCGTCAAGCAGCACCAGATCGTCTATGCCGCGCTGCAGGGCCGCATGGGCGGCGTGCTGCATGCCCTGGCGCTGCAGACCAGCGCCCCCGATTGAACGAACCCAGCAAAGGAACTTCCAGGATGAGCGACGACGTCACCAGCCGCATCGAGGCGGAGATCAAGGGCAGCCCCGTGGTGCTCTACATGAAGGGCACGCCGGTCTTTCCGCAGTGCGGCTTCTCGGCCCGGGTCGTGCAGATTCTCAGCCATGTCGGCGCCCCCTTCAAGGGCGTGAACGTGCTGGAGGACGCCGAGATCCGCGAGGGAATCAAGGCCTACACCAACTGGCCCACCATCCCGCAGCTCTATGTGCAGGGCGAATTCGTCGGCGGCTGTGACATCGTGATGGAGATGTTCCAGTCGGGCGAGCTGCAGGCGATGCTGAAGGAAAAGGGCATCGCGACGAAGGCTGAGGTTTGATTTAGGCCCTCAGACGCCGGGCGCGGCCTCCGGCCGCTTGGCTTCGGAATGCTGAAGCATTCCGCCGGCCGCATGTGCGGCCGGATTCGGCATTGGCGATGCGGCGAGGGTCAAGAGCGTCTATTCGCGCGCCTCAGCGCCGCGCCTTACGCCTTGCTGATCTGCGGCGCGGCCAGGGCGCCGCGCAGCAGCACGATCTCGTCCAGCGGGTCCGCATAGGCGATCCCCGTGGCTTCCGAGATGACACGCGCCCGCAGGTAGCGGTGCACGCCACGCATCTCGCCCAGCTCCATCTCGGGGAAGGGGCCGGGCGGCGCGCCCTCCACCAGGGCCACCGTCACCAGGATCACCCCGCGGGAGGAGCGGTCCAGCATGGCCGCCGTATCGGCGAAGGTGGCGAGGCTGTTCGGATTTTCCTCGACCACCTGGAGCAGCATCTTGCCGTGCAGGCCGCGCAGCGCCTCGCGGAAGCGCAGCGCCGCGCGCTCCAGGCTCGCATAGCCCGCCGCCTCCGAGGGGTCGTAGTGGTGGAAGATGGTCGGGCCATAGAGCTCCGAGAGGCGCAGGTGGCGGCAGAGATAGCCGTCGCTGTCGAGCGGCCGCTCCTCGGGCGGGATGGGCTCGTATTCGGAGGCCATGAGCAGGCCGGCGCAATCATCCACGATCGAATCGCGCACCGCCTCGGCCGGGATGGTCATCCAGTCGAAGGGGCCGGCCCAGCGGCGCAGCCCGGCGCGCTTGAGCATGCCGGCCACGCGCGGCGAGCAGCCGCCGCCGATGCAGGCGAGCGGGGAGGGGCGGGTCGCGAGGCCCGGGGCGATGATGGCCTCCATGCCGCGCCCGCCGAGCGTGACCATCAGCCGGTTCTGCGCTTCGGGGCTGGTGTAGATGATGCGGATGAAGTCGGTGACGACCTCATCCAGCGACTCGTTGGCGCCGCGGCGGGTCAGTTCGTCGGTGAAGGCACCGAGCCAGGTGGGGTCCACCGAGCGCCCGAGGAAGCTGATATGGGTGGCCCGAACGAGCGCCTCCAGGACGTCGCGTTGCGGGATTTGCGGAGGGATGGGCATGGGAGTGCGTGTGCCGCCGAAGCGGCCCCCGCGTCAACCGCCGCGCGCCCGTGCGGGGTTGCCGAGGACGGTCGCGCCGGGGGACAGATCCCGGGTGACGACACTGCCGGCGCCGATCACCGCGGCATCGCCGATGGTCACGCCGGGCAGGAGGATGGCGCCGCCGCCGATCCAGCCATCGGCGCCGATGCGCACGGGCCGGCCGAATTCGGCGCCGCTGCGGCGGGTGGCGGCATCGCGCGGGTGGTCGGCCGCGTAGATCTGCACGGCGGGGCCGATCTGCGCGCGCTCGGCGATCGTGACCTCGACCACGTCGAGGATCACCACGTTGAAATTGAGGAAGGCGCCGGCGCACAGGCGCTCGGCCAGCATTGCTTGGCGCGCTTCGGCTGTGAGGTCGTGCGAAGTGTTGTAGCGGCCGAGCCGGGCGAGGGTCGTGGCCATCTCGGCCTGCAACCCCGGGTCATCGGGCCGGTAGTTCTGGCCCGCGAGCATGCGTTGCTTGTCGCTCGGCATCGCGGGGTGGTGCGGGCGCCGAAGCGCCCGCACCGGGCTTGATTAACGCGAGTAGAACTCGACCACCAGGTTCGGTTCCATCTGGACCGGATACGGCACGTCGCTGAACTTCGGCGTGCGAAGGATGCGGCCGCGCATCGCGCGGTGATCCACCTCGATGTATTCCGGCACGTCGCGGCCGGCTTCCTGGGCGGCGTCGAGCACCATGGTCAGCTGCTTCGACTTCTCCTTCACCTCGATGGTGTCGGTGTCCTTCACGCTGAAGCTCGGGATGTTCACGCGCTTGCCGTTCACCATGACATGGCCGTGGTTCACGAACTGGCGGGCGGCGAAGGGGGTCACCGCGAACTTCATGCGGTAGATGATGGTATCCAGCCGGCGCTCCAGCAGGTCAATCAGGTTCTCGGAGGTGTCGCCCTTGCGGCGCACGGCCTCGTCGTAATACTTGCGGAACTGCTTCTCGCCGATATTGGCGTAGTAGCCCTTCAGCTTCTGCTTCGCCATGAGCTGGATGCCGAAATCGGTCGGCTTATTCTTGCGGCGCTGGCCGTGCTGGCCGGGGCCGTAGGTGCGGGCACCCTGCTCGCCCTTGCGGGCCTTGACGACCGGGCTCTTGGCGCGGCCCCAGAGGTTCTCACCCAGGCGGCGATTGATCTTGTACTTGCTGGCAAGGCGCTTGGTCATGCGCGTCTTTCCGGCGCCGTTGCGGCGTCCGGCCTTCTTCATGATGCGGGGCCATTCTCAGCCCAGCGGGTTGTCCCGGTAGTCTTTTCGGTTCGCACCAAAAAGCGGGCGCACGCCCCGAAGGCGTGTCCTCATTCCCAGGAATAGCGGGGTGATAGGTCGTGGGGCGGCCCTTGTCAAACCGCGGGCGAGACCCTTACTCGGGCGCATGGCAACGCGCGAAGAAATCCTGGTCCTGGGCCTCACGGCCGGCGTCACCGGCAGCCTGGTGGGCGGCCTCCTGCTCGGCCTCGGCATGATCACCATTTCCCAGGGGATGCATATGGGCTGGCTGCTGGTCCTGCCCTCGGGCCCTATCGGCGGGGGGCTCGGCTACCTCCTGGCGCGCAAGCTGGCGAAGAAGGCCTGAGCACCGCTACCCTTGCGCGCGCCCAGGGACTAAACCTTTCCCCCATGCGCTATGTCTCCACCCGTGGCGAAGCCGCCCCGCGCGGCTTCGAGGATGTCCTGCTTGCCGGCCTCGCCGAGGATGGCGGGCTGTTCCTGCCCGAATCCTGGCCGCAGCTCTCGCCCGCCGAATGGCGCGCGCTGCGCGGCCTGCCCTATGCCGAGCTCTCGGCCCGCATCATCCATCGCTTCGTGGGCGACGCCCTGACGCTGGAGGAGCTGCATGGCCTGACGCGCGAGGCCTATGCCAGCTTCCGCCACCCGGCCGTGGTGCCGCTGGTGCAGCTCGGCCCCCGCGATTTCGCGCTGGAGCTGTTCCACGGGCCCACGCTCGCCTTCAAGGATGTGGCGCTGCAATTGCTCGGCCGCCTGTTTGACCATGTGCTGGCCAAGCGGGGCGCACGCATCACCATCGTGGGCGCGACCAGCGGCGACACGGGCTCGGCCGCCATCGAGGCCTGCCGGGACCGTGCGGCGGTGGACATCGTCATCCTCCACCCCGAGGGCCGCACCAGCGAGGTGCAGCGCCGGCAGATGACGACCGTGATGTCCCCCAACGTCGCCAACCTCGCCATCCAGGGCAGCTTCGACGATTGCCAGGACCTGGTGAAGGCGATGTTCGTGGATGCGCCCTTCCGGGGCGAGATGAAGCTCGCCGCCGTCAACTCCATCAACTGGGCGCGCATCGCGGCGCAGATCCCCTATTACGTCGCCTCTGCGCTGGCACTCGGCGCGCCAGATCGGGAGGTCGCGGTCTCCGTCCCCACCGGCAATTTCGGCAATGTGCTGGCGGCCTGGGCAGCGAAGCAGATGGGCCTGCCGATTGCGAAGTTCATCGTGGGCTCCAACCGCAACGACATCCTGACGCGCTTCCTGGCGTCCAATGACATGAGCGCCCGCGCGGTCGAGCCCTCGCTCTCGCCGTCGATGGACATCCAGGTCAGCAGCAATTTCGAGCGGCTGCTGTTCGAGCTGCTGGGCCGCGACCCCAAGGCCACGGCCGCGCAGATGCAGGGTTTCCGCGCGACGGGCCGCATGCCCATCCCCGACGCCGCCTGGCGCGAGGCGACGCGCCATTTCCAGGGCTTCATGCTGGATGATGCCGGCACCCTGGCCGAGATCGCCCATCTGAAGCAGGTGGCGGATTACCTGGCCGATCCGCACACGGCGGTCGGCACGGCGGCGGCCCGCGCCCTGGCGCTGGCTGATCCGCACATGCCCGTCATCATCGCCGCCACGGCGCATCCGGCGAAATTCCCGGATGCGGTGCAGCGCGCGACGGGCATCCACCCGCCTTTGCCGCCCGCGCTGGCCGATCTTTACGAGCGCGAGGAGCGCTTCACCGTTCTCCCCAATGACCTCGCCGCCACGCAGGGCTTTGTGCGCCGCCACAGCCTTCGCAACGCAGGTGGAGATCCATAAACATTCTTCTCTTTTTTGGTTGACGCGTACACTGTCTGTTGATCTCCATTTTGTATGCCTGGTCGCGGGAATTCGATGATGGACCCTGAACCTTGGTTTTGGCACACACTCGACACCGTAGTGGAAGCTGTTAAGTACGTTTATGCCGAGATCCCGGCGATATTCTACAGTTTTGTTGCGGCTGTTATCAGCGCAGTAATGGCGAGTAAAATTATTGCTGGAAATAATAGAAGAGACAGAACGTTTATTATGATACAAGAGTATTTTAGCGGTCGAATGCATTTAGCGAGGCGTCGATCGGACAGATTTATTAGAACAAAATTTTCTGATATTAAAATAAATCCGATTTCATGGACGACAATAAAAGAAAATGTTGAAAAAAGTGACCAAGATGAGCGAGATTTTTATTATTTGATGCAGTATTTTGAGCGGCTCAATGTTCTGATAAAAGCTAGGGCTATCGATTCAAGTCTGGTCTGGTTGAGTTTGGGGCGGCACATAATCTATTGGAATGATGAAGTTTTTTCAAACATTCTGCCAGATGAGGTGAGTATCGATCCGCGGCAGGGGCGTATTATCGCTGTATGCCGGGAGCTAAGTATGTTTATTGCGGATCGCGAGGCACGTTTATCGGTTCGTATTGGTTGGGAGGCAAGACATCCGTGGCTTCCCGTGCCCCGGCGATCGGTCTGGCAGCAGGTGAGAGAGTTTTTTCAACGCTTTCGGAAGGCCAATGGTCGTCGCTAGTCGTCGCTGCGATGACATTTGCGGAAAAAGCGCCTCGCAGGCTGGGACGCGCCTTATGATTCGCGCATATTGCTGCGATGACCGATTCCGTCCGCCTCACGCGCCTGCCCAGCGGCCTTCTCGTCGCCACCGAGCACATGCCTCGGGTCGAGACCGTCTCGATCGGCGCCTATGTGCATGCCGGCACGCGCAACGAGACGGCCGAGGAAAACGGCGCCTCCCACTTCCTCGAGCACATGGCCTTCAAGGGGACGGCGAAGCGCGACGCGCCCGCCATCGCGCGCGAGATCGAGAATGTCGGCGGCCACATCAACGCCTACACGGCCCGCGAGAACACCGCCTATTACTGCAAGGTGCTGAAGGAGGATGTGGGCCTCGCCGCTGACATCATCGGCGACATCCTCTGCCACTCGACGCTGACCGCCGAGGAGCTGGAGCGCGAGCGCGGCGTGATCCTGCAGGAGATCGGCCAGGCGAACGACACGCCGGACGACATCATCTTCGACCATTTCCAGCATGCCTGCTTCCCCGACCAGGCGATGGGCCGCCCCACGCTCGGCACGGAAGAGATCATCGAGAAGATGCCGCGCGAGGCGCTGACGCAATACATGGCGCGACACTACGGCCCGTCCCGCATGGTCGTCGCCGCCGCCGGCGCGCTGGACCATGACGCGCTGCTCGCGATGGTGGGCGAGCATTTCCGCGACCTGCCCGCCGTGACACCCCACGCGCCCGAGCCCGCGCGCTATGCCGGCGGAGAATTCCGCGAGGAGCGCGAGCTGGACCAGGTGCATCTGGTGCTGGGCTTTCCGTCCACGCACTACACCGACCCCGACCACTACCCCGCCATGCTGCTCTCGACGCTGCTGGGCGGCGGCATGTCCTCCCGCCTGTTCCAGGAGATCCGGGAGAAGCGGGGCCTGGTCTATTCCATCTATTCCTTCGCCCACCCTTACGATGATGCGGGCATCTTCGCCCTCTATGCCGGCACGGGCGAGGACCAGGTGGCGGAGCTGCTGCCCGTCGCCATTGAGGAATTGCGCCGCGTCCAGCTCGACGTGAATGAGGATGAGTTGAACCGCGCCAAGGCGCAGTTGCGGGCCTCGCTGCTCATGTCGCTGGAATCCACGGGCTCCCGCTGCGAGCAGATCGCGCGGCATCTGCAGGTGCATGGCCGCATCATCCCGACCGAGGAGACGAAGAGCCGCATCGCCGCCGTGACCGTCGAGGATGTGCGCCGCGCCGCAACCCGCATCTTCCGCGGCAAGCCGACGCTGGCGACCATGGGGCCGATCGGCAAGGTGATGCGGCTTTCCGAGATCGCGGAGAAGATGGCGGCATGAACGAGGGGCAGCCCACCTTTGGGCGCACCATCCAAATCTTTCTTGCTGACGGGTCGCCAACGGGTTTGATCATCGCGTCCATTTTCGGCTGGACCGGAAGCGTCGTCGTCGCCAATCAGTCCAACTTCGCTCGATTGCTGAATCGTCCTGAGCTAGAGCGCAGTGGGGTATATATCTTGTACGGACCGGATCCCTCTGATCCTCTCAAAATGCGCGCTTACATTGGGGAAGCGGATAACGTAAAGGAAAGAATAGCCAGCAGTGCTGATGAACGAGTGTTCTGGGAAACTGCTGCAGTTGTCACGACTAGCGATGATGCCCTAACGAAGGGACATATTAGATATCTTGAAGCTCGAATGATTCAAGTAGCCGTAGACTCTCAGCGCGTAGCCATCGACAATACACAGCGTCCTCAATCCGACAGGCGGCGCCTGCCTGAGGCCGATCGTGCAAATATCGAAGCTTTCCTTTCAAACCTCCAGATGGTTTTGCCGGTTGTCGGCTTAGATTTACTTCGAGCGCAGCCTCGGCCAGTCCTTCCAGCCCCCCTAACGGCTGCCGGCGTTGCACCTTCGACCAGCATTCATCCGCGCTTTGAAATACGCCATAGGAGCGGCGTGAGCGCTGCTGCTGAAGAAATTGACGGCGAATTTATTGTCCTTAGCGGTTCACTCGCGCTGAAATCACCCGGGTATTCCTCAAATAATTATACAAATTTGAGGAAAAATCTTGTTGATCAGGGTGTTTTGATCGAGGATACGGATGAAAGATACTATAGGTTTCAAGTAGATTACGCCTTCAACAGCGTGTCAGCCGCAGCTGCTGTGATCCTTGACCGCAATGCTAACGGGCGAACTGAATGGAAGGTCGCAGAGACAGGAGCGACATATAGTGAATGGCAGCGCCAGTCAGCTGGCCTTGATCCGGAGGCTGTATGACTAATCACAATACCCTCGCCGCCCTGCTCGACGCCGCGCGCCGCGCCGGCGCGGAGCAGGCCGATGCGCTGCTGGTGCATTCCGCCTCGCTCTCCGTGCAGCGCCGCCTCGGCGCCATCGAGGAGCTGGAGCGCGCGGAGAGCATTGATCTGGGCCTGCGGGTTTTCGTGGGCCGAAGGGTCGCCATCGTCAGCGGCACGGATGCCTCGCCCTCTGGCTTCCTGGCCCTGGCCGAGCGCGCCGTCGCCATGGCGCGCGTGGTGCCGGAGGATGCGATCGCGACACTTCTGGACGCGCCCGCGCCGCAGGTGACGCTCGACCTCGGCGATGCGCTGGAGCCGGATGCCGATGCGCTGCTCGCCCGTGCCGCGCTGGCCGAGGAAGCGGCGCTGGCCGTGGCGGGTGTCACGAACAGCGAGGGCGCCTCGGCCGGCTGGTCGCGTGCCACGCGCGCGCTGGCCACCTCGCGCGGGTTTTTCGGGGAATACACCCGCGCCTCGCATTCCATCTCGGCCACGGCGCTGGCCGGCACCGGCACGGGCATGCAGCGCGACTATGACTACGCGAGTGCGGCGCATCTGGCCGACCTCGATGATGCGGCTTTGCTGGGCCGCCGCGCGGGGCAGCAGGCGGTGGCCCGCCTGAACCCCGTCCGCGCAAAGAGTGCCCGCCTGCCGGTGGTCTATCACCCCCGCGTGGCCTCATCGCTGATCGGGCATCTGGTCAACGCGATCAACGGCGCCTCCATCGCGCGCGGCACCTCCTTCCTCAAGGATGCGCTGGGCCAGCAGATCCTGCCGCGCGGCACCTTCGTGATGGATGATCCGCTGCGCCCGCGCGGACCCCGCTCCCGCCCTTTCGACGGCGAGGGCCAGCCCGGCCTGCGCCGCGCGCTGATCGAGGATGGCGTGCTGACCACCTGGCTGCTGGATGGCCGCAGCGCGAAGCAACTGGGCCTCAGCACCACCGGCCACGCCGCGCGCGGCACGGGCGGCCCGCCCTCGCCCGCGCCGACCAACCTCTGGCTGGAGCCCGGGGCCGAGACGCCGGAAGCCCTGATGGCCGACATCAAGGAAGGCCTCTACGTCACCGAGCTCATCGGCATGGGCGTGAACGGCATCACCGGCGATTACTCGCGCGGCGCGGCCGGCTTCATGATCCGCGACGGGAAGCTGGCCGAGGCGGTGGGTGAGATCACCATCGCCGGCAAGCTGCCCGAGATGTTCCTCGCGATGCGCGCCGCCAATGACCTGGAATTCCGCCGCGGCAGCGATGCGCCGACCATCCGCGTGGATGGGATGACGCTGGCCGGGGCTTAACCCAGCAGCAGATCCCGCGCCTCATTCACCCGGCTGGCCAGCCAGTCGCTGCCGCCGCGATCCGGGTGCGCGGATTGCATGAGCCTGCGATGCGCGGCGCGGATCTGCTCCTCGCTGGCGCCCTCGGCCAGCCCCAGCACGGAGAGCGCCTCGGCCCGGGTCATGCGCCCGCCCGAGGGCGCCTGGGGCGGGGGTGCGGCATCGCGCCACTCAGGGTCGGTGCGGTCGAGCCAGGCCTCGATCAGCGGCACGCTCTCCGCATCCATCGCCTGGCAATCGCTGAGCAGCGTCATCAATTCGGGGCGATCCATCGAGGCGAGGTCCCGCCCCTGGAAGGTGCCGCGCCGCACCCGGCCGGACATGGCGCCGCTGCCAAGGTCGAGCCGCATTTCCAGCGTCGCGGTCTCCACGCCGCTGGCCTCGCCGGCCTCGGCCGGGCGGCCAAAGGTCTGGCGGGCGCGCCAGCCGCGCCAGGCCTGCATCAGCGCCGGGCCGAACATGATGAGCGCCCAGAGCGCATTGGCCCCGCGCCCGGTCAGCAACATGGCGGTGACGCCGACGGCGCCGAGCGTGCCCAGGCCCCAGACCAGCGCGGTCTTCACCGCGGCGGGCCGCGCATTGGCGAAGGCGTAGAGGAGCACGAGGCCGACCAGCAGCAGGGCCGCGCCGATGGCGATGGCGAACATGGGCCTAGGCCTTGGGCGCGGGCAGCTGGCCCGCGATGCGCTGCGCCTCGCGTCCCGGCAGCCGTGTCAGCGCCGCGCGCCCGCCCGCCGCGAAGACGGCGACGGCGCGGAGCAGCGCGCGCAGCGCCTCGGCGCTGCTGGCATCGAAGGGCGCCCAGGCGCCGCCTGACAGCTTGGCGATCTGGCGGAAGCCCTGCTCGGCCACGCGGTCATTGCCCTCCTGGAAGCAGAAGATCGGCGTGCCGTGCAGACCCAATTGCCCGGCGAGGTGGCAGATCGGGTCCACCGCCTCCTCCAGCGCATCCCCCACCAGCACGAGCGCGTTCACGCGCTCCGTCTTGGTCTCGCGCAGCGCGTGTTCCAGCACGCGCAGCACCTGGGTCTGGCCGCCCATGACCGTCACGCCCGACATGCGGCGCGCGAGCTCCGCCGTGTCGGTCAGGAAGGGGGTGGCGGCGAATTCCAGATAGCCCCGCCAATAGGCGAGCTGCACCGCGAGGCCGCCCAAGTCCCGCGTGGCCGAGAACATCTCGGATTGCAGATGGCAGGCCGTGTCCCAGGCGTGCTGGCGCGAGGCGGTGGCGTCCACCGCGAAGATCAGCCGGCCGCGCCGGGCCGAGACGGTGCGCACGGCCGGCATCGCCTCCACCTTCGCGAGGAAGGCGGCGACGGCGGCATTGCTGGGCTTGGCCGGGAGCTGACTCATGCCTTGCAGATGGGCCATGGGGGCGGGTTTCGCCAGGGGCGCGTGAGGCCCTGGCGCCACGCCCTGGCGGCGCGCTAGCCTTCCGCCATGCGCCACCTCCTCCTCGCCGTCCTTCTCTCCCTCCTGCCCGGGCTGGCCCGGGCGCAGGAGCCCGCTGCCGTCACCCAGCTCCGCCGCTTGCTCGGCCCCGAGGTGACGCTGAGTTTCGACCGCGCGACGGCGACCGACGTGGCCGGCAGCGCGATGCTCAGTGGCGCCGTGCTGCGCCGCCGTGGGGAGACCATCCGCATCGTCGAAGCCCGGCTGGAGGGGCTGCGGGATGACGGCATCGCGCGGCTCTCGCTGCGCGGCGTGGCGCTCGAGGGCGGCGAATTGCCGCTGACGCTGGACCGCCTGGACCTGGAGGGGCTGACCGTCCCGCGCCCCGCCCCCGGCAAGACGCTGGAGCCCGGCGATGTCCGGCTGGACCTGCTGCGGCTGGAAGGCTGGCGCAGCGCGGGCGATGTGCCCGTGAACATCGGCGCCGTCTCGCTCGAGGGCTTTGGCGGCGGCCGCACCGGCCAGGCCAGCCTGACGGCGATCGAGGTGCGGGCCGGCATGGGCATCGCCGACCGGCTGACCATCGCCCGAATCGCCTATGCCGGTCTCGACGTGGCCGACCTGCTCTCGGCCACGATGGAGCAGCGCGCGCCGCGCTGGGGGGCCGGGCGGCAGAGCCTGGAGATCGAGGGCGTGGCCCTCAACCAGGGGGGGGAGGCGCTGGCGCGGCTCTCCGCCTTCTCGCTCCGCAGCGAGATCGCGGCGGACCGCGCGCATGCGGGCGAAATGGCGCTGCGCGGGCTGGAGGTGCTGCCCGCGCCCCCGCACGCCGAATGGATGGAGCGCCTGGGCTATTCGACCCTTGCCGCCGAGGCGCGGCTGAGCGGCACGCATGATGTGGCGGGCCAGGTGCTGGAGCTCAGGACCTTCGATATCCAGCTGCGCGATGTGGGGGAACTTCACTTCGATTTCCGCGCTGACCGCGTGCCGGAAGGCATGGGATTGACCACCGCGCCGGATGCGCGGCTGGTGGGTGCGCGGCTGCGCTACGCGGACCTTTCGCTGTTCCGGCGCTGGCTGGCGACCGAGGCGGCGCGGGAGCGCATCGGCGAGGCGGCGCTGCGCCAGCGCCTGATCCAGCAATCTGCCGCGCTTCTGCCGGGGCCGGCCCTGGCCGAGGCGCGGGCAGGGCTGGCGCGCTTCGTGCGCGGCGAGGCGACGGTGCTGGAACTGGCCGCCCGGCCGCGTGCGCCGCTGACGCTTTCGCTCGTCACCGGCAAGCCGCAATCCAGCATCGAGGGTTGGCGCAACATGTTCGGGCTGACGCTGACCGCGCGGTAGGCGCGAGTTACCCCACGCCGAACATCGCCAGCACGGCGCCGATGGCCAGCATCTGCACGAGGTTGGCCGCCACCGAGAGCTTATGCATCCGGTCGAATTCCCGCTTCGCCGCGGCATCGCCGGCCTGCGCGAGGTCGGAGGCGCGATTGATGCGGATCATCAGCACCTGGCGCAGCCAGAAGGTGAGACCCGCCGAGGCCGCCATGATGCCCGCCGCTTCCTTCGCCAAGGGGAAAAGTGCCACGGCGGCGGCGGCCGAACAGGCCAGCACCCAGAGGTAGTAATGCGGGAAGAGGGCGCGGATGAAGCGCCCCGCATGCTCGAAGGGCAGCCGCGTGAAGACCAGCGGCGCCACCACGGCGGCAAAGAACACCATGCCGCCCAGGGCGAGCGCGAGGGAGAAGAGCGCGATCAGCGCGAGGGTTGTTTCCATGGCGAGGAACTGGGGCGCCTTGTCAAAAGGAAAAGGCCGCGCGCGTCCGCAAGCGCGCCCAACGGGAAGCGCCTGGCTGCGCCTTGCTAAGCCGGGCTGGCCAGGGAGAGTTGCGGCGGCAGGGAGGAGGCGGCTGCGGCCAAGGCCATGATCATCTCCAGCCGGAGGCGCGGTTGGTGCAGTTCTCGACGGCGACCAGGACATTTTCCACGGACGTCCCAAGGTTCCATTCGTAGCGGGCGCTGCGTGTCCGCACGATCAGGGGGCCGCGGAAATCCATCATGCGTTCGACCGTGTTGGCGGGCAGCGTCGTCACCCATCGCCCGCTATGGGCGAACGCGCTCGAGGCATAGGTCCCGGACCCATTCGCGGTGACCGCGATGGTCGGCGGCTCGTTGTGCCGAATGGCCGTGGGGGGAATGCTGAGCCAGTATTTGCGGTCAGCGAGCAAGGCGATGCGCAGCACGTCGCGGTTGCCATTCTGGAAGCCGGCGGCACAGCGATGGAAATTCGCCCCTTCGAAGATGCGGACGACGTGTCCCGTGCCAATCCGACCGGCGGCCTCCTCGCGGTATTGCGCCTGCGCTGGGCCGGGCCACACGGCCGCGCACATTGCGGCGACCAACGCACCCAGGCCGATGCGTGGAACGCCAAGGCCGTAAAGCCGTGCATGTTTTGCCATCCTGGTTTTCCTTCCGTTTCAGCAGGCCCGCAGCCGGTTGCGCCAATGGCGCAGCGCCCCGTCCACCCGGTCCTGGTTGGCCATGCACCACTCGATGTGATGAGTGCGGTTCGAGTGACTGGTCCATCCCTGGCAGCCCTGCTGCCGTGCGGATCGATCCATCCGCACCATCTCGTCGCCATAGGCGATGCAGCGCTGCCCATCGGCGCGCGCGGCAGGGCTGCCGCTGGCCTGGAACTCGCAATTCTGGAAGCGCGCCGCCCAGGTCGTCAGCGCCGTCTGGGCGGCGCCCGGCGGCCGCGCCTGGCACCAGTCATAGTGGTGCCGGTGGTTCGAATGGCCCGTCCAGCCCACACAACGGGCCTGCCGGGCGCGGCTGTCCCAGGCAACCATCTGGTTGGCGTAGTCGGTGCAGCGGTCAGCCTGGGCTTGGGCGGGTGACGTCATGGCGGCTGCAAGCAGCGCAGCCGTCATGCAGGCAAGGAGGGCACTTCGGATCATCCTTGATCAATCCTTCAAGTCGGCGTGGTCGGGCCGGAACGAACGCGCAGCGCGCTACCGTACGAACGTCATGCTCCAGGGCAGGCCCGGAGATCCGCCCAGGCCGGTCCCGGTGGCGCGGCCGGAGACGGTGTTGCCCGAAATGCGGCCGCTGTAGCTCTGCCGGCAGGCGTGCGGTGCGGTTCCGTTGATCAGCGCCGGCCGCGCTTCTCGACACAATCGTTCAGCATGTCCCACACAGCGCGGAAGCCGGTTGTCGGGATCCGATCCGGCTCGTTGCCCGAGATTTCGATCCGCAGATGCGGGATATTCTGCTCCACCAGCGTGCGCGCGATCGGGGGAGAGATTTCGAAGACCATACGGTCCGTCGTACCCGGGCGGGCCACCACCCTGTCACGGTCGCGCCCGGCCTGGACGAGGATGCGCTCCGGCTGGGTGATCGTGGCACCGTAGGGGTAGTCCATCATCAGGGTCAGGTCGGTATCCAGGTTGATCCGCAGCTTCCCCAGGTCGTCGACGCCGCTGGGCAGCTGGCGTTCCGCCTGGCAGCCGCGGAACTGGCCGCCGGCGGACTGCACGGTGACGTCCCAGCCTGACGCGCGGCCCCAGGCATTCGGGCCGGTGGCCGAGGCGATGACGCTGGCCGCCCAGCGCTGCCGGGCATTCGCGGCGCAGTCCGTCATCACCAGCCGTGCGCCCGGTGCCAGGCCGCGCAGGGCGGCGACGCAGGTGGGACCGAACTCATCGCTGAAGATGCGGTTGTCCTGGACGACGATGTTCTGGAACTCGCCGCCTGCACGACAGGGGTTGACGGTCAGGTAAGTGGGCTCGCCACCCACCGTCTGATACAGGCAAAAGGCCCGGTTGGCGGCCAGTTGGATGCCTGGCTGGCCGGCCCGCAGCACGAAGCGGGCGGTGTCCCCTTCGCAGCGGCCCACGGTGACGGGCGCCTCGGCGCGGGCCGCCGCGTTGATGCAGAATTCCTGGTCCGCCGCGTTTTGCAGCATCACAACGCGCTCCTGCGCCCAGGCGGGAAGGGCCAGAACACAAATCAACCATAGATATCGCATGGTCAAAACTTTCTCTCTTTTTTCGTATGGGACGGGACGCTAAATCAAATGAGAGACAGCTGAAACCATTTTTGTATGGACCTTTCGCGATTTGAGCAGCGCGATGGGCGCATGTCGGTGCAAAACAGCGTGCAAAAACTTCCAGATTCTGGAGTGCGCCGCCGGGGGTGGAGAGTCTGGGCGGTTTGAATTGACCTCCCTGGTCGCGCTTCCGAAGGATGGAAGTTGACCTGCCCCCGCAAAAGCGGTCCGCCGACCATGTGAGATCGGCGAAACCGCGAGGGTGTTCGAACGGCGAGGAGGCATCACAAGCCGGAGGAAATCGTGGCCAAACTGCGCGAGGTGGAGCTGCTGCTGGCGCAGGTCGATGGTGTCCCGAGGGGAGCGCGAATCAAAGCAAAGCGGGCGAAGAAGGTGGGATGCGAAACTCAGCTACGGCGCCGATACCCGTTGAGCCGCGTTCTCCATAAGCCGAACCCTGTCCGGGATATGGCGCAACCGCACAATAAAAAAGCGCCCACCCCAAGGGGGTGGGCGCCAATACCCGCGGGTCGAGGCGCCCGGCTTTCCCGGGCGCCGCAAACCCTCAGTAGCGGTAGGCTTCGCCCTTGAACGGCCCGCTCACCGGCACGCCGATATAGCCGGCCTGGTCCGCACGCAGCTTCGTCAGCTTGGCACCCACCTTGTCGAGGTGCAGCATCGCCACCTTCTCGTCCAGGTGCTTCGGCAGCACATAGACCTTCTTCTCGTAGTGGCCGGGCTTCGTCCACAGCTCGATCTGCGCGAGGGTCTGGTTGGTGAAGCTGGCGGACATCACGAAGGAGGGGTGGCCCGTGGCGTTGCCGAGATTCACGAGGCGACCCTCGGAGAGCAGGATGATGCGCTTGCCGTCGGGGAACTCGATCTCGTCCACCTGGGGCTTCACATTGTCCCACTTGTAGTTCTTCAGCGCCGCGACCTGAATCTCGCTGTCGAAGTGGCCGATGTTGCAGACGATGGCGCGGTGCTTCATCGCGCGCATGTGGTCGGCGGTGATGACGTCCACATTGCCCGTCGCCGTCACGAAGATGTCGGCCTTGGGCGCCGCATCTTCCATGGTGACGACCTCATAGCCTTCCATCGCGGCCTGCAGCGCGCAGATCGGGTCGATCTCCGTCACCTGCACGCGGCAGCCGGCGTTGCGCAGCGAAGCGGCCGAGCCCTTGCCCACATCGCCATAGCCGGCGACGACGGCCACCTTGCCGGCCATCATCACATCGGTACCGCGGCGGATGGCGTCCACCAGGCTCTCGCGGCAGCCATAGAGGTTGTCGAACTTCGACTTGGTGACGCTGTCATTCACGTTGATCGCGGGGAAGAGCAGCTTGCCTTCCTTCGCCATGATGTAGAGGCGGTGCACGCCCGTCGTCGTCTCCTCGGAGACGCCCTTGATGGCGGCGGCCAGCTTGGCGAACCAGCCCGGCTTCTCGACGAGGCACTTCTTGATCAGCGCGAAGAAGACGGTCTCTTCCTCGTTCGTCGCCTTCTCCAGGAAGGCCACGTCGCCCTGCTCGGCCTTCAGGCCGTAATGGACCAGCAGCGTCATGTCGCCGCCATCGTCCAGCAGCATGTTGGGCTCGCCGCCATCGCCCCATTCGAGGGTCTTGCGCACGTAGTCCCAGTATTCCTCCAGCGTCTCGCCCTTCTTGGCGAAGACCGGCACGCCGGCGGCGGCGATGGCGGCGGCGGCGTGGTCCTGCGTCGAGAAGATGTTGCAGGAGGACCAGCGGACATCGGCGCCGAGCGCGGTCAGCGTCTCGATCAGCACGCCGGTCTGGATGGTCATGTGCAGGCAGCCGGCGATGCGCGCGCCCTTGAGCGGCTGCGCATTGCCGTATTCCGCGCGGGTCGCCATCAGGCCGGGCATCTCGTCCTCGGCCATGTTGAGCTCCTTGCGGCCCCAATCGGCGAGCGAGAGATCCTTGACGATGTAGTCAGTGGCGACCGGCATGCGGTGGCTCCTCATTGGACAGTGCTTCGGTGCGGCGGGCCGTAGCATGGCCCGCCGCACCTGCCTAGAGGCATAAGGATATCTTTATGCCTTCTGAACGGCGCCCTATTCGAGCCGTGTGCCCGAAACCCGCACCAGCTCCGCATGGCGCTTGATCTCCGCCTCCAGCAGGCTGGCCAGCCGCGCGGGCGGCCCGCCGATGATGTCGAGGCCCTGGGCGGTGAAGCGCGCCCGGCTCTCGGGCTCGGTCAGGATCTCGTTCACGATGGCGTTCAGCGCCTGGACGATGGGGGCGGGCGTGCCCTTGGGCAGCATCAGGCAGAACCAGCTGCCGAATTCCATCCCGGGCATGCCGAGCTCCGCCATGGTCGGGACATCGGGCAGCACGGCGGAGCGCTGGTCGCTCAGCACGGCGATCGGCGTCACCTGCCCGCCGCGCACCTGGGGTGCCGCGCCGGTGACCAGGTTGAACATCACCTGGATGCGGCCGGTAAACAGGTCGGTGAAGCCCTGCTGGATGCCGGCATAGGGGATGTGCACCATCTCGGTGCCCGTGGCCTGGCGATAAAGTTCGCCGGCCAGATGCATGGAGCTGCCATTGCCGGAGGAGCCGAAGGAAAGCCGCCCCGGATTGGCCCGCACATAGGCCGTAAAGGCCGCGAGGTCGCGGATGCCGAGGCTGTTGTTCACCACCAGGATGTTGGGGACATTGCCCAGCAGGATCACCGGCTCGAAATCGCGCTGCGGGTTGAAGGCGAGGTCCCGGTAGAGCGCCGGGCTGGTCGCCATGGTGCCGGCCCAGGTGAAGAGGATGGTGTGGCCATCGGGCGCCGCGCGCGCGGCGGCGGTGGCGCCGACATTGCCGTTGGCGCCGGGGCGGTTGTCCACCAGGGTGCGCTGCGGCAGGCGCTTGTCCATCTCCTGCGCCAGGATGCGCGCCAGCGTATCGGCCGTGCCGGCACCGCCGGCGGCGGGCAGGATGAAGCGCAGCGGCCGATCGGGCCAGCCGGCGGGGAGCGTGACATTGGCCTGCGCCATGCCAGGCATGGCGGCGAGGCCGGTGAGCATCAGGCGGCGCGAGGGGAAGGGCATTGTGCAGATGTCCCTTTGGATGATGGCGAATTTATGCGTGGCCCCCATCTTTCCCCAATCGGGCGCACGGCGCCACATGGACAGCACAGCGGGTGGGTGACACGATGATTGACGCAATGCAGCAAAGTGGCGCCGCATGAACCAGACAACGCGGATCATTCCCCACATCATCCCCGGGGGCCTCGCCAATCACGAGGCGCAGGTGGCGCGTGACCTCGAAATGCTGAACCTGCCGCCGCGCGCCTGGGTGCCGCCGCTGGTGCGCGACGGTGTCGCGGTGCGCGACGTGGTGGTGATCGGCGCCGGCATGAACGGCATCGCCGCCGCCGGCGCGCTGATCTTCAAGGGCATCCGCAACATCGCGGTGCTGGAGGAAAGCGCCCCAGGCCAGGAAGGCCCCTGGGTGACGACGGCGCGGATGGACACGCTGCGCTCGCCCAAGACCCTGCCCGGGCCCTGCTTCGGCATCCCCTCGCTCACCTTCCGCGCCTGGTACGAGGCGAGCTTCGGCACCGAGGCCTGGGAGGCGCTCTACAAGATCCACAATGCCACCTGGCAGGATTACCTGAGCTGGCTGCAGCGCGTGCTGCGCCTGCCGGTGGAGCATGGCGTGCGCGTGGTGCGCATCAGCCCGGCCGAGGGGTTGCTGCGCCTGACGCTCGGCGATGGCCGCAGCATGCTGGCGCGCCGCGTGGTGATGGCGACCGGCCGCGCGGGGGCGGGTGGGCTGCACATGCCGGGCTTCGTCGCGCCGGACCTGTTTCCGGATCTGGCCGCGCTTGCGCCCACGCCGATTGATTTCGCAGCCCTCGCTGGCCGGAGCCTCGGCCTGATCGGCGGCGGCGCCTCCGCCTGGGACAATGCGGCGACGGCCCTCGAACGGGGTGCGGCCGAGGCGCATATGTATGTCCGCCGCGCGACACTGCCGCAGATCAACAAGGGCCGCGGCAGCGCCGGCCCCGCCTTCCACATGGGCTGGGACGCGCTGAGCCTGGAGGAGCGCTGGAACCTCATCGTCTACATGCACGACGCCCAGGCGCCGCCCCCGCATGAGACGGTGAAGCGCGCGCTGAAGCTGCCCGGCTTCCACATCCACCTCTCCACCCGCGTGCAGGCGGCGCGGCGCGGGGATGCGGGCGTGGTGCTCGATCTCGGCGCGCGGGAAGTGACGCATGACTTTCTGATCGTCGGCACCGGCTTTGTCGTGGACATGGACCGCGTGCCGGAATTGGCGGATTTCGCCCCGCATATCGCCCGCTGGCAGGATCGCTACACGCCGCCCGAGGCGCTGCGCCGGCCGGAAATGGCGGCCTTCCCCTTCCTCGGCCCCGGCCTCGAACTGCAGCCGCGCGACGCCGCGGCGCCGCCGGAGCTCAGCCTGATCCACCTGATGAATTACGGCGCGCATGCGACGCATGGCGGCATCGCGAGCGACATCCCGGGCGTTGTGGTCGCGGGCGAGAAGGTCTCCACTGCCATCCTGCGGCATCTGTTCCAGGCCGAGATCGGCGCGCTGCGGCGCGAGCTGGAGGCCTTCGACGAGCCGGAGCTGGAAGGCACGCCGTTCTTCGTGCCGCGATGACAAGAGGAAGCGTCCATGCGGGATCTGATTGACGAGTTGGCGGGCATCGCGCCCGGCAGCAGGCTGGACGGGTTGCGCGGGCTGCGCCCGGATGTGCGCAGCAGCCTCGCGGGGTACGAGGCGGCGATCTTCGAGGGCGAGAGTGGCCTGACCACTGCCGAGCGGCACGCCGTCGCCCGCCACGTGGCCGAGCTGAACGCGGAGGCGGCCCTGGCTGCGCATCACCAGGCGCGCGCGGGGCAATCGCCCCGGCTGCCTGTGATGCTAGACTACGCCACGCTGATCACCCACACACCCGACCTGGCGACGCCGGGCGCCATCGAGACGCTCATGGCCGCCGGCCTCGCGCCGCGCGACGTGGTGATGCTGGGGCAGCTCATCGCGCATCTGAACATGCAGGCCCGGCTCTTGGCCGGGCTGCGCCTTCTGGAGGATGCGGCATGAGCACGCATGATTTCGGCTTTCCCATGCAAAGCCTGAACTGGAAGGCCTGGGCCCCGGTGCTCGACATCGCCAAGGCCACGCCGGACGAGATCAAGGTGCTGGAGGAGAGCCACGCCAAGGCGAAGGAAAACCCCTACTACCTGCTGCTGGTGCAGGAGGCGGAGGTGCTGCGCCAGCGCTCCAAGCTGTTCAACACCATCATGTACGGCCCGCGCGGCGCCTCGCGCGCTGAGCGTGAATTGGCGGCCACCGCCGAATCCCGGCTGAACGGCTGCCCCTATTGCGCCAGCGTCCATGCGCTGCGCTATGTGCAGATGAAGGGCGATGCCGACCTCATGCAGCGCATGATGAAGGATGGCGTGGAGGTCGAGATGCCTTCGCGCCCACGCGCCATCGTGGATTTTTCCGTCAAGCTGGCGGCGACGCCCTCTGCCGCCACCAAGGCCGATGTCCAGCGCCTCCGCGACGAGGGCATGGAGGATGCGGAGATCCTCGACATCATCCTCTCGGTTGCGATGTTCGCCAACGCCAACCGTCTGATGCAGACCCTGGGCGAGGCGGTGATGCCATGAACGAGCTGACCCAACTCGCCCACCGCGTCCTGCCGGCGGGCCATTTCGGCAACCTCGCGAGCGACCTCGCCATGGTGCGCGGCGAGGGCGCGCATGTCTGGGACAGCGAGGGCCGCGAATACATTGACTACCTGCTGGGCTCCGGCCCCATGTTCGTGGGGCACGCACACCCCGAGGTGACCGCGGCGGTGCTGACGCAGGTGCCGCTCGGCACCACCTTCTTCGCCAACAATCCGACCGGCATCCAGCTCGCGGCCCGCATCGTGGACGCCATGGCCTGCGCGGACCAGATCCGCTTCGTCAGCTCCGGCTCCGAGGCGGATATGTACGCGATGCGCGTGGCGCGCGCCTTCCGCGGGCGCGAGAAGATCCTGAAGTTCGAGGGCGGCTATCACGGCATGAGCGACCACGGGCTAATGAGCCTCTCGCCCAAGCGTGCCGCCAACTTCCCCCAGGCCATCCCGGACAGCGCCGGCATTTCGGCCCGCGTGCGCGATGAGGTCCTGGTCGCGCCCTATAATGACGCGGCGCATGCGATCGCGCTGATCGAGGCGCATCACGATGAGCTCGGCGGCGTCATCGTCGAGCCCTTCCAGCGCCTGCTGCCGCCCGCCCCCGGTTTTCTGGAAGCGCTGCGCGAGGTGACGGCGCGCTTCGGCATCCCGCTCATCTTCGACGAGGTCGTGACCGGCTTCCGCTTCGCCTATGGCGGCGCGCAGGCATATTACGGCGTGACGCCCGATCTCTGCACGTTGGGCAAGATCATCGGCGGCGGCTTCCCGCTCGCGGCCATCGCGGGCCGTGCCGACATCATGGCGCATTTCGACCGCGCGCTGGTCGGCGATGACGGCTTCCTGATGCAGGTGGGCACGCTCTCGGGCAATCCGGTGGCCTCGGTCGCGGGCCTCGCCACGCTCGACATCCTGACCCGCCCCGGCGCCTATGAAGGCGCTTTCTCGACCGGCCGCAGCCTGATGGAGGGGCTGACGCGCCTGCTGCGCGATGCTGGCCTGCCCGGCCAGGTGGTGGGTGAGCCTGTGCTCTTCGACGTGGTCTTCGCCGAGGGCGAAATCCGCAACTACCGTGACATGCAGCGGGCCGACGCAAAGCTGGCGGCGCATTTCAACCGACACTTGCGGCAGGCGGGCATCCTGAAGGGCGACAGCAAGTACTACATCTCGCTGGCGCACACGCCTGATGACGTGGCCTTCACCCTGGATGCGTTCGCCGGCGCGATCCGGTCCTTGTAGCAGGGTGCAGGGAACAAGTTCCCTGCCGGGGTTGAGGGGCAGCGCCCCTCACTTGAGCAACTCCGCCAGCAGCGGGTTGGGGAAGCGGCGGCTGCGCGTGATGGCGTAGAAGCCCTCCACCAGCCCCGGCACCTGGCAGCGTTCCACCAGGATACCCTGGCGCAGCTCGTCCCGCACCACGACGGGGGGAACGAGTGCCACGCCAGGGCTTTCACGCGCGAGCAGGCGCAGCATCGCCATGTCATCCACCTCGGCCAGGATGATGGGGCGGATGCCGGCCTGGTCCATCAGCAGGTCGAAGCCGGCGCGGATGGAACTGCCGAGCGCGGGCAGCAGGATCGGCGTTTCGCGCAGGTCGTCGGGGAAGCGGAAGGCCCGCGCGCGCTTCGGCTTGCGGCCGACCAGGCTGACCGGCTGTTCATCCAGCAGGCGGCTGGTCCAGTCCTTCTCGGCGTCGCGCGCGACGGGCGCGTTGGAGAGCACGGCGTCCAGCGTCAGCGCATCGAGCTGCGCCAGCAGGTCCCGCAGATGGCCGGAATGCACCACCAGCTCCACATCGCCGCGGCCGATCAGCGGGCGCAGCAATTCCAGTTGGAAATTGCGCGAGAGGGTGGTGATGGCGCCGATCCGCAGCACGCGCCGCGCCCCGGGCCCGCGGCCCTTCAGCGTGTCCAGCAGCTCATCGCCGGTGCGGAAGATGGTCTCGGCATGGTCGAGCGCGATGCGCCCGGCCTCCGTCAATTCGAGCCGCTTTCCGACGCGGGTGAAGAGCTTCTGGCCGAGCTGCGCCTCAAGGGCGGCGAGCTGGGTGGAGAGCGCCGATTGCACGATGTTCAGCCGCGCCGCCGCCCGCGTCAGGCTGCCCTCGCGCGCGATGGCCCAGAAATAGCGCAGATGGTGGTAGTTCAGGCCGGCCATAAATCGTTCTCCTGAAACGAACGGTACCATCCAATCTTTGAATTTTCCAGAAGCATTGCGTGCAGTTAACGAGGCCCCCGTCTGACCCGGAGGTTTCCTGCATGTCCTGGATCGCGGCCCTGGCGCCGTTGCTGCTCGTTCTCGCCGGCGCTCTTCCCGGCGATTCCCGGCGCCATGTCGTCCTCGCTTCCATCGGCGCCTTCGCGGCCGCGCTGGTGGTGGCGCTCGGCCTGATGGTCAACGGCGCGGCCAGCGGCTTCTTCGTGCATCTCGACGCCGTATCCGGCGTGATGCTGCTGCTGGTGGCCTTCATCGGCCTCGTCGTCACGCTCTACAGCCGCCGCTACCTGGACGGCGATCCGGGGCAGGCGCGCTTCTTTCGCTGGCTGGGCTTCACGCTCGCTTCCGTGCTGGCGCTGACCATCTCGGGCAACCTGCTCTTCTTCGCGGCCGCCTGGATCGCGACCAGTATCTGCCTGCACCGCCTCCTGGTCTTCTACCCCGAGCGGCATGGCGCGCAGCTGGCCGCCCGCAAGAAGTTCCTGGCGAGCCGGCTGGGCGATGTCGCGCTGATCGCGGCCCTGCTGCTCATCCTCGGCCGCTTCGGCACGCTGGAATTCGGCGCGATCTTCGCCGCCACGGACGCACTTTCCGGCACAGGCGATCCGGGGGTGGCCATCCATCTCGCTGCCGTGCTCATCGCCTTCGCGGCGATCGTGAAGTCGGCGCAGTTCCCGCTGCATGGCTGGCTGCCCGAGGTGATGGAGACGCCCACGCCCGTCTCCGCCCTGCTGCATGCGGGCATCATCAATGCGGGCGGCTTCCTCGTCGTGCGCATGGCGGATCTCGTGGCGCTCTCGGCCCAGGCGCTGGACCTGCTGCTGGTGATCGGCGCGGTAACAGCCATCTTCGGCGCCGCGGTGATGCTGACGCAGACCAGCGTGAAGGTGGCACTCGCCTGGTCCACGGTGGCGCAGATGGGCTTCATGATCCTGCAATGCGGCCTCGGCGCCTTTGCCGCCGCCATGCTGCACATCGTGGCGCATGCCATGTACAAGGCGCACGCCTTCCTCTCGGCCGGTTCGATGGCCCGCAAGCCCGGCGCCGAGCGGCCGCTGCCGCTGCGCATGCTGGTCCCGGCCTTGGGCGTCGCGGTCCTGATGGTGCTGGTGGTGGGCGCGCTGTTCGGCATGCCCTTCCTGGAGAAGCCCGGCGTCGCCGTGCTGGGCGCCACGCTGATGATGGGCCTGACGCCCATGCTGGCCGGTGCCCTGATGGCCCGCGATGAGGCGCGCTTCGTGGCGCTGCGCGTGGGCGGCTTCGCCCTCGCTGTCTGCGTCGCCTATTTCGCCTTGCAGGCCGGCGCCGAATGGCTGCTCTCCGGTGCGCTGCCGGAAGCCACCGCGCCGCGCGGGCCCTTCGCCCTGGTGCTGGCGGGGCTGACCATCCTCGCCTTCGCGACGCTGCTGGTGCTGAACGTGCTGCGTCGGCGGGGCCAGCCTGGCCCCGGGCTCCAGGCCTTCTACGTCCATCTGTTCAACGGGTTCTACGTCAATGCCTGGTGCAACCGCCTGGTGGCGCGGCACTGGCCGCTTAAGGGAGGCGCGTGATGACAATGATGATGACGCAGCTGCGGCAGGCGGCGGCCCGCATCGCCCCGGTCTGGCCGCTTGCGGATTTCGTGGCGGTGAACCCCTTCCTCGGCCTGTCGGAACTGCCCTTCGGTGCGGCCCAGGCCATGCTGGGCCAGGTCAGCGGCCGGCCGGCCCTGCCGGACCGCGCCATCTTCGCCGAGGCCCTGGCCAGCGGCCGCATCACCGAGGCCGACCTCGCCGCCGCCCTCGCAGCGGCGGGCGCGAGCGTGACGCCGGAGGAACTCCGCGCCGTGGCCCATCAGCCGCGCCCGCCAGCCCCCGTCTCCCCCGCCGCAATGACGGTGAGCGACGTGCTGGACGCGACGCTCGGCACGGACTGGATGCGCATCACGACCGAGGAGATCGCAAAATGGCTTGCCGCCTGGGCCGATGACGGGCAGGCGAGCTGGGGCATGCCCTGGCGCGGCCAGCCGCTCTACGCCGCGTGGCGCGCCGCCGCCCGGCATGACCGCGCGCCGGAGGTGGCCGGCCTCACAGGCTTCCGTGCGCTGGTCGCCACGCTCCCGGCGGATGCGACGGAGAGCTGTGCCGCGAGCCTTGCCGCCCTCGGCGTCACGCAGCCCGCCGCCTATCTGCACCGGGCCCTGCTGGGCCTGGCCGGCTGGGGGGCTGCGCTCCGGCAGCGCGGCTGGATGCAGGAGCTGGACGGTGCGCCCAATGACGGCGTGATCGAGCTGCTCGCCATCCGTCTCGCCTGGGAGCAGGCGCTGCACGCGCATCACACGGCGCCGGCCTTCCGCGCCGCCTGGCAGGCGCGGCTGATGGCGCCCGAACCCGAGGCGCCGGACCTCGCGGCTGACCTTCTGCTGCTCGATGCCTATGAGCGCGGCTATCAGCGCGAACTCGGCGCGAAGCTCGCCCAACGCAAGCCGCGCCCCGCGCCGGCGCCCCTGGTCCAGGCCGCCTTCTGCATTGACGTGCGCTCCGAGGTGTATCGCCGCGCGCTGGAGGAGGTAACGGTCCAGGCCGAGACCATCGGCTTCGCCGGCTTCTTCGGCTTCGCGCTGGAATATGTGCGCCTGGGCGATGCCAAGGGCGCCGAGCAATGCCCCGTGCTGCTCAAGCCCGGCCTTATCATCTGCGAGGCGGTGCAGGGTGCCAGCCCGGCGGAGGAGGCGGCGCTGGCCGCTGAGCGTGGCCTCAGGCGCCGCGCGGCCGATCTCTGGAACAGCTTCCGCAACTCGGCCGTCTCCTCCTTCGCCTATGTCGAGACGGCGGGGTTCCTCGCCGCACCCGCCCTGGTGCGCGGCACGCTGGGCCGGACGCAGCCGGCGGGTGACGGGCTGGACCCGGCACTGCTCGCGCGGCTCGGGCCGAGCCTGGAGGCGCGGCCCTGGCAGACCCGGGCGCATGGCTTCGCCAGCGCCGCACGCCTCGATGCGGCGGAGGGCGTGCTCCGCGCGCTCTCGCTCACGCATGATTTCGCGCCGCTGGTGCTGCTGGCTGGTCACGGCAGCAGCACGGTGAACAACCCGCATGCCGCCGGCCTCGATTGCGGCGCCTGCGGCGGCCACACCGGCGAAAGCAATGCCCGCGTCGCCGCCGCCGTCCTGAACGACCCGGCAGTGCGCGAGGGCCTGGTCGCGCGCGGCATCACCATCCCGCCCGGCACGCGCTTTCTGGCCGCGCTGCACGATACGACGACGGATGAGGTGACGCTCTACGACGCGGACGCGACCGACCCCGCCATCCGCCAGCTGCGCGGCTGGCTGGACGAGGCCTCGCGCCGGGCGCGGCGCTTCCGCGCCGGCAGCCTTGGTATCAACGGCACGCCGGATGCGGCCATCGCCCGGCGCAGCACCGACTGGTCCGAGGTGCGGCCGGAATGGGGGCTGGTGAACAACGCCGCCTTCATCGTCGCCCCCCGCCACCGCACCCAGGGGCTCGACCTCGAGGGCCGCGCCTTCCTGCACTCCTATGTCTGGCAGGAGGATCAGGGCTTTGGCGTGCTGGAGCTGATCATGACCGCGCCCATGGTCGTCGCGAACTGGATCAACCTGCAATATTACGGCTCGACGGTGGACAATGCGGCGATGGGGTCCGGCAACAAGGTGCTCCACAACATCACCGGCCGCTTCGGCGTTCTGGAAGGGCAGGGCGGCGATCTGCGCGTGGGCCTGCCGATGCAATCCCTGCATGACGGCACGGAATGGCGGCATGAGCCGATGCGCCTGCATGTCGTGATCGAGGCGCCGGAGGAAGCGATGGAGGCCATCCTCGCGAAGCATGCCGGCGTGCGGCAGCTGGTTGAGAATGGCTGGCTGCACCTCTTCTCGCTCGGCGAGGATGGGGGGATGCGGCGCTACCACGCCCCAGGGTGCTGGCTGGCGGATTGAGGCGGTGACTCTCACCAAATCATCGCCGCGCGTTGAACTGACAGGCGAGGGCCACCAACTCCGCATGGCCCGGTGAGCCCCTCCCGTCGATGGGAGTGTCCTCCGCTTCGGCGGAGGGCGGTGCACCGGGTGCCTTCCCGCCCGGCTTGCCGAGGGGGGCGGCGCGGGGCATAGGCAGCCCTCCCATGCCGGCCTCCCTCATCCTCACCCACCTGCTGCTGGTCCTGCCGCTGGTGGGGCTTTCGGCCCTCATCGTGGCGGCGATGATCCGCTGGCCGATCCTCGACGTGCCCAATGCGCGCAGTGCGCATACGGTGGTGACACCCCGCGGCGGCGGGCTCGGGCCGGTGCTGGCCTTCGTCGTCGGCATGGTGGCGCTGTATCAGGTGGCGGATTTCGCGCGCATCGCCGAGCGGCAATTCATCGGCGTGATCCTGGCCGCCATCGCCATCGCCGCCGTCGGGCTGCTGGACGACATGCGGGACCTCTCGGCCAGGCTGCGCCTCTTCTGCCAGTTCGGCGCCGCGATGGTGGCGGTGCTGACGGGGCTGGTGCTGCATCGCCTCTCGCTCCCCGGCATCGGCGTGGTGGAGCTGGGCTTCCTCGGCACGCTGATCACCCTGTTCTGGATCATGGGCTGCACCAATGCGGTGAACTTCATGGACGGGCTGGATGGGCTGGTGGCGGGCACGCTTGTCATCGCCTGCGCCGCACTCGCCGCCATCGCGTTGAGCCTGGGCGGTGGCTTCATCTATGCGGCCTCGCTGTTTTTGGTCGCGGGGTTCCTGGGCTTCCTGCCCTTCAACCTGCATCGCGCGCGCATCTTCATGGGCGATGTGGGCAGCCAGTTCGCGGGCTTCATGCTGGCGGTGCTGGCTGTCGCCGCCGCCGGCTTCGAGCACAGCCAGGTGAGCTTCCTCATCGTGCCGCTGCTGATCTTCGGGCTGCTGTTTGATGCCGGCTTCACCCTGCTGCGCCGCACCCTGATGGGGGAGCGGGTGGGGGCCGCGCATCGCACTCACCTGTATCAGATGGCGCAGCGCGCAGGCATGCCGGTGCGGGTGGTGGCGGGCGTGCATTGGGGCTTCGCGCTGTTCCATGCGGGCCTCGCCGTCTGGTTCCTCAATGTGCCGGCCGAGGTGAAGCCCTGGGTGGGCGCGCCGGCGCTGGCCGTGCAGCTTGTCTGGGCCGGCTATGTGATGCACCGCATGCGCCAGAAGGGCCTCGGCTGGCGCGGCTGACGTTTCATGCCCTAGCCTGACCCTCCACGACGCGGAGGGCTCACGGCATGGCAGGGGCAATTTTTCCGGGTGCGACCCACCCGCTCGATCCGCTGACGCCCGACGAGATCCGCGCGGCCGCCGCCGCTGTGCGCGCCACGCATGACCTGGGTGCCGGGATGATGTTCGAAACCATCACGCTGGAGGAGCCCAGCAAGGCGGAGCTGGCCGCCGGCGCGCCCTGCCCGCGCACCGCCTTCGTCTGCGCCTTCGACCGCAGCGATGGCCGCGTCTTCGAGGCGCTGGTGGATCTGCGCGCGAGCCGCGTCCTCTCCTGGACGCCACGCCCAGGCGTGCGCCCGCGCATCCTCTTCGACGACATCCTGCTGGTGGGCCGCGTCGCGCGGGAAGATCCGCGCTTCCTGGAGGCCCTGGCCCGGCGCGGCATCACCGATGTGGAGCGGGTGCAGGTGGACCCCTGGTCGGCCGGGAATTACGGCCTGCCGGATGAGGAAGGGCGCCGCCTCTCGCACACCTTCTGCTGGCTGCGCAGCGGCGAGGATGACAACGCCTATGCCCACCCGATCGAGGGGCTCTGCGCCGTCATTGACCTCGACCGCGCCGAGGTGCTGCGGGTGGATGATTACGGCGTGGCGCCCGTGCCGATGCAGGACCGCAACTACGCCGCCAGGTTCCGCGAGACCTTTCGCGCCGACATCAAGGCGCTCGACATCACGCAGCCGGAAGGGCCGAGCTTCACTGTCACGGGGCAGGAGGTGCATTGGCAGAAATGGCGCTTCCGCGTGGGGTTCAATGCGCGCGAGGGGCTGACGCTCCATGCCATCACCTACGAGGATCAGGGCCGCATCCGCCCGGTGATGCATCGCGCCGCGCTGTCGGAAATGGTGGTGCCCTATGCCCATCCCGGCGGCGGGCATTTCCGCAAGAACGCCTTTGACGTTGGCGAGTACGGCTTCGGCGTGCTGGCCAACTCACTCACGCTGGGCTGCGACTGCCTGGGCGCGATCCGATACTTCGACGCCTGGCTGAATGACAGCAAGGGCGATCCCTATCGCATCGAGAACGCCATCTGCCTGCATGAGGAGGATCACGGCATCCTCTGGAAGCACACGGACCTGTTTACCGGGAAGGTGGAGGTGCGGCGCGCGCGGCGGCTGGTCATCTCCTCCATCTCGACCATCGGGAATTACGAATACGGGCTCTTCTGGTATCTGCACCAGGATGGCTCGATCCATTTCGAGGTGAAGGCCACGGGCATCATGAACACGGCGGCGCTGATGCCCGGCGAGCAGCCGCGCTTCGGCACCATGGTGGCCCCCGGCGTGTATGCGCAGCTGCACCAGCATGTCTTCAACATGCGGCTCGACCTCGATGTGGACGGCACGGCCAACCGCGTGGTGGAGCTGGACACGGTGGCGCTGCCGATGGACGAGGCGAACCCGCACGGCAACGCCTTCATGGTGCAGGAGCGCGTTCTGGCGCGCGAGAGCGAGGCGCAGCGCATGGCGAATTTCGACACCTGCCGCAGCTGGCGCATCGAGAGCACCACGGCGCGGAACGAAATGGGCGCGCCCACCGCCTACCGGTTGCTGGCGCGCGACGCGCTGCCCGTCTTCTCGCACCCGCAAGCGATGGTAACCCGGCGCGCCGGCTTCATGACGCGCCACCTCTGGGTGACTGCCTTTGACGGGGAGGAACTGTTTGCCGCCGGCCGCTACCCGAACCAGAGCGCCGGTGGCGATGGCCTGCCGGCCTATGTTGCGGCGGACCGACCCTTGGACGGCGCGGATGTGGTCATCTGGCACAGCTTTGGCCTGCACCATATTCCGCGCCCCGAGGATTTCCCGGTGCAGCCCGTCATCACCTGCGGCTTCACACTGCACCCCGACGGCTTTTTCGATGAGAACCCCGCGCTTGACGTGCCGCCCTCCCGCAGCAAGACCAGCTGCTGCGCCGGATAAGCAGATTGCCCAGCGCGCCCGGAGCAGCGACACTTCGCCCGGGGAGAATCATGAATGAACAGCCCGGGCGGTATCGAGACCCGTTACTCCTGGGTGATCGCGGGTGCCACGCTCACCATGCTGGCGCTGGCCGCGGGCGGGCCGATGACGGTGGTGATCGGCCTCGTCCCCATCGCGGAGACGCTGGGCTCCGGCCGTTCGCTGCCCTCGCTCGCCACCTCGCTCGCCTATCTCGGAACCGGGGTGGGTGGCGTGATCTGCGGGTTGCTGGCGGGGCGTTTTGGCCAGCGGGCGGTGGCGATGCTGGGCGGTTTCGCCATCCTCGCCGGGCTCGCCATCGCCTCGCTCGCCGAGCCCTGGTCGTTGCTGCTGGGCATTGGCGTGGGCGTCGGGCTGTTCGGCAATGGGGCGCTGTTTCCGCCGATGCTGGCCTATGTCTCGCTCTGGTTCGACCGGCGGCGCGGGACGGCGTTGGCGCTGGTCTCCTCCGGGCAATACATCGCGGGCTTCGTCTGGCCCAGCGTCTTCGAACGCAGCATCGCGGCCTTTGGCTGGCAATGGACCATGCTGGTCTATGGCATCCTCGCCGCGTCCATCATCGTGACGGTCGCCGCGCTGCTGCTGCGGCCGCCGCCGGTGCAGCCCTCAGGCCCGGGCACGCTGCGCATGGTGCCGGGTGCCAAGGTGCTGGGCATGGCGCCCAACACCGCGCTGGCGCTGATCGCGGCCGGCAGCTTCCTCTGCTGCGTGCCGATGGCGATGCCGGCGGCCCATCTCGTCGCCTTCTGCGGTGACCTCGGCATCGCCAGCTCGCGCGGAGCGGCGATGCTCTCGGTGCTGCTGCTGGCGGCCTTCCTCTCGCGGCAATTCTGGGGCTGGCTCTCGGACCGGTTGGGCGGGCTCTGGACCGCGTGGCTCGGCGGCCTTGCGCAGACCATCGGCATGGCGGGCTTCCTGGTGACGCAGGACGAGGCGGGGCTGTTCTTCGCCGCTGCCATCTATGGCCTGGGCTTCGCCGGGCTCGTGCCCGCCTATGTGCTGGCGGTGCGGGAGCTGTTCCCGGCGGTGGAGGTGACGTGGCGCGTGCCGGCGCTGCTCCTGTGCAGCCTCTCCGGCATGGCCTTTGGCGCCTGGCTGGCGGGCGTCATCTATGATGGCGTGGGCTTCTACGCCGCCGCCTGGTGGGCGGGCATCGCCTTCAACGTCGTGCAGCTCGGGCTGGTGGGCGTACTGATCGCGAGGATGCGACGCGTGGCCACCGACTGAGGCTCAGAGCGCTTGCAGGCGGTCGTATTGCGCGCGCGTCCAGCCCACATTCTCATTGTGCAGCGGCACGCAGACGGCGCGGAAGGCGGCGCGGTCGGGCTCCTGCACGGTCTTGCCCTGGGCGCGGAACCAGGCGGCCAGCTCCTGCTCCTGCGTGCGGATGGCCTGGCCGCAGCGGTCGGCGGCCTGGGCCAGGACCTCGCGGAAGATGCCGCGCTCATTCTCGTTCAGGCGGCGCATGGTGCCGTTGCCGATGATGGTGAGCAGGCTGTCCGTGATGTGGCCGGTGATCGAGATGTGGCTCTGCACCTCGTAGAATTTCTTGGCCTGGATGGTGGGCAGCGGGTTTTCCTGCGCGTCCACCGTGCCGTTCTGCAAGGCGAGATAGACCTCGGCGAAGGCGATGGGCGTGGCATTGGCGCCAACGGCGCGGGCGAACATCAGGAAGGAGGGCGCCTGGGGCACGCGCAGCTTGAGGCCGCGCATGTCGGAGGGCTGCATGATGCTGCGATTCGCCGTCACCATGCGGTCCCCGTAATAGGTCAGCGCCACGGCGTGATGGTTGGTCTGGCGGTCGTAGCCGGCCACCAGCTCGCGGTGCAGGTCGCTGGCGCGATAGGCCTGGAAATGCGCGTAGTCCCGCAGGGCATAGGGCGCGTGGCTGATGGCGATGGGGCGGAAGCTGGCGCCGGCGAAGGCGACGCCGGTGTAGATCATGTCCACTGTGCCGAGGGTCAGGCCCTGGTTGATCTGCGGCTCATTGCCGAGCGCGGATGCCGCGAAGACCTCGATGTTCCAGCGGCCATTGGTGCGTTGCTGGATCTGCTGAGCGGCCCAGACGGCCTCGGTGTGGTAGGGCTCGTTCACCTCATAGACATGGGCCCAGCGCAGGCGGGTGCCCTGGGCGAGCGCGGCATTCGCGACGAAGGGGGCGGCCAGGGCGCCGAGGCCCAGGGAGCGGCGGTTCAACATGGGGACTTCCTCGGTTTGGTTTTTTCTGGGCCGGATGCTGCGCGTTTTCATGCACCTTCCGCAATGGGGAATCGCGGGGCAGGATGGCGGAAAGCTCTTGGGAGAGACGGCCATGGATGCCCCAATGGATAACCCGGTGATCCGCCTGCATGAGGAAGATGGCGTGGTGATCGCCCGCCGCGCGCTGCCCGAGGGCACGCCGGTGGCCCCCAATGTGGTGGCGCGGGCGCGCATTCCGGCAGGGCACAAGGTGGCGGTGCGCGGGCATGCGCCGGGCGAGGAAATCCGCCGCTACGGGCAGATCATCGGCTTCGCCACATCGCCCATCGCGCCCGGGGAATGGGTGCACACGCAGAACTGCGCCATGGGCGATTTCGCGCGCGACTATGCCTGGGGGGTGGATGCGCGGCCGACGCAGCCCATCGCCGTGCCGGAGCATTTCCACGGCATTGTCCGCGCCGATGGCAAGGTGGCGACGCGCAACTACATCGGCATCATCACCTCGGTGAATTGCTCGGCCCATGTGGCGGATCTGATCGCGCGGAGCTTCACGCGGAATCCCTTCACCGAGGGGCCGGACCCGCTGGCCGAGTTCGGCGCGGTGGATGGCGTGGTGGCGCTGACGCACAAGACCGGCTGCGGCATGACGGAGGGCGAGCCGCTGCGCGTGCTGCGCCGCGTGCTGGCGGGCTTCGCGCGGCATCCGAATTTTTCGCACGTCATCGCCATCGGGCTGGGGTGCGAGGTGAACCAGCTGGGCCGGCTGCTGGAGGAACAGCGCCTGGCCGGGCGGCTGCGCACGCTGAACATCCAGGAGAGCGGCGGCACGCGGCGGACGGTGGAGGCCGGGATTTCCTTCGTGAAGGAGGTGCTGGGCGAGGCCAATGCGGTGACGCGCGTGCCGGTGCCGGCGAGTGCGCTGAAGGTGGCGCTGCAATGCGGAGGCTCGGACGGGTATTCGGGCATCACCGCCAACCCGGCGCTGGGGGCGGCGAGCGACCTGGTGGTGCGGCATGGGGGCACCGTGATCCTCTCGGAAAGCCCGGAGACCTATGGGGCGGAACACCTGCTGACGCGCCGCGCCGTCTCGCCCGAGGTGGGGCAGAAGCTGGTGGATGTGATGCATTGGTGGGAGGAATACACGGCGCGCGAGGGGGCGGAGATGAACGCCAACCCCTCACCCGGGAACAAGGCCGGGGGGCTGACGACCATCCTGGAAAAATCGCTCGGCGCCATGGCCAAGGCGGGCACGACGAACCTGGTGGATGTGGTGCGCTATGCCGAGGAGGTGCGCGCCCAGGGCTTCGTCTTCATGGACACGCCTGGCTACGACCCGGTGGGGGCGACGGGGCAGGTGGCCGGCGGGGCGAATGTGATGTGCTTCACCACGGGGCGGGGCAGCGTGTTCGGCTGCAAGCCCGCGCCCTCGCTCAAGCTCGCCACCAACACCGCCATGTTCCAGCACATGGAGGAGGATATGGACATCAATTGCGGGACGGTGCTGGACGGGAGCGAGAGCGTTTTGGCGTGCGGGGAACGTATTTTCCGGCATATGCTGGCGACGGCCAGCGGGGCGCCGACCAAGAGCGAGGCGCTGGGGTTTGGGGATGCGGAGTTCGCGCCTTGGGTGTTGGGGGCGACGATGTGAAAAAATTTATTTCACCGAATTGAATTTTAGGTTAGTTTCGAAGTCTAGGCTGGTGAAAAGGTTTTAGCGTGGCTCAGTCTCGAAAGTTGAATGTTGCAATTCTCAATATCGCGGCAAATCCGCATCCCGATGGAATTTATTTCCAAATATTTTCACAAGTGTCGCGTTACTTGGTCCGCGCTCGCGGTACTGATTTTGCGAAGATAACGAAGCCTAAACGAAAGAACGATCGAATTTTTGAAGGAAGAATATTAATTTGGACCGAAATTGATATGAAGGGGACTTGGCTGGATCTTGAAAACGAAGACGAGCTCTCGCCTAATATTAAACAGCAGATAAGCATACCAAGTAACGCAAAGCCTAATTACCGTACATTCAATTATGTCTTCGATGTTAAGCGTCATAAATTATACTTTGAAACAAAAAACGAATTCGGCGAGATTTTTGGTCCAACTACAGCAATGAGATATTTTTCCCGGTTATTCTCACAGGAAATTCTTGGCCCAAAAGGCCCGGACGTGGAAGTTTCGATTATCCCGGACGAATCGGCACTTTCCAGTGTTTTGGCTCTGCCGGGCTTGCGGACCCTGACAATACGCGTCGTTAGGCCGAACGGAGATACCGCAAGTGGTCCTGGCATCCGACGTGTTTTTGAAAAGATGGAACAGGAACGAATTCGACTCCTTGAGCAAACTATCGTGAAGGCCAGCGCTGCAAAAGCGATTATTCCGGACGATGGCACGCGAAATCTTGCTCTTGCTGCAGTAGAAAACGGCTATGTCCGTGGGGAAGGACGCGCGCGTGACGGGAAAAAGCTTTTCGCAGCTACTGACGACCGCCCAAAAATTATTCAAATTGATCAGGATAGCGGTGATAACTTTACTACGAGGCTTGTGGCTGCGGTTCCGAACTTACAGTGATTTTGATGATGCGCTTGGGGATTTCAGAGACTACTGGCGCATATATGGAGGAGTGAATCAGCTTAAACGATCAATCTGGCTTTGGTCTGCGTTCGCAGTTACGATCATCTGCGCTCCGCTTTGGCTAAGCGATGAGTGGACATCTATTCCACTTGGCGTAGTGCCAAATTTGCTTGGATTTAGTATTGGGGCGCTGGCGATTATTCTTTCATTTCCAAACTCAAAACTTTTTAAGTTTTTTGCTGAAGATGGGAAAGAAAACTCGGCTTATATGGAATTCTCAGCAAGATTTATTCATTTTATTTGCGTTCAAGTTTCTGCAATTATTTCAGCATTGCTCGCCAAAGCCATCAGTATACCTTATTTTCCCTGGATAGATATGCTGGCTTTCTGGACTTTTGTTTATTCGTTATTGGCTGCTGTTGCTATTGGCTTCTCAGTTTTTCGGCTCAGTCAAGCCTATAATAAGTATAACGATTTATAGTCTTTGTGGGTCTACTTTCGTCACTATAAAGACATTATTTGGCCAGAAAACACAGGGCCTTATGAGGGACGAGATGGGCATACTTGTGTGCGAGCGGGATATTTTATTGGAATCATTATTAAGGGTAGTTTTCGCGGCATTTGAGTGTAGTTGCTCTTTAGTTACCTTACGCGAATGCTCGGAAATATGGGCTTCAACGCTCTAGCATCATAGAAACTCGCTCAGCTAGCCACCGTCAAACCTCGCCGTTAGCCTGCTTCCCATGTTCACCGTCCTCGAACCCGAATCCCTCTACCCCGACACGCTGCTGGAGCAGCGCGTGATGGGGGACAGCGTCCGCATCCTCCAGGGCAATGCCAAGAAGGCGCTGATGGAGCTGCCGGATGAGCTTTGCGCCCAGGCCGATGGCCTGATGACGCTGCGCCTGGCCGTCCCGAAGGAGGCGCTGGCGCGTTTCCCCAAGCTCAAGGTCGTGATCCGCATGGGCGTGGGCTACGACCGCGTGGACCGCGCTTATTGCGCTGAGCGCGGCATCACCGTCTGCAACGTGCCCGATTACGGCACGCAGGAGGTGGCGGATACGGCCGTCACCCTCGCCGCCACGCTGCGCCGGGGCATTCCGCTCTATCACGACGCGATGCGCGGGGCTTCGCCCTGCGCCTGGGGTGTGATTCCGAACAAGATCGTCCGGCGGTTCGAGGTGCAGACCTTCGGTGTTCTGGGCCTGGGCCGCATCGGCACCGCGGCGGCGCTGCGGGCCAAGGCGCTCGGCTTCCGCGTGGTCTTCTATGACCCGCATCTGCCCAATGGCGCCGACCGCGCGATCGGCGTCACGCGGCTGGAGAGCCTGGAGGCGCTGATGGAGGCGAGCGACGTGCTCTCCATCCACACGCCGCTCACGCGCAACACGCGGGGCTTGGTGGGTGCGGCGGAGCTGGCGCGGCTGAATCCAGGGGCGGTGGTGATCAACACCGCACGGGGCCCCATCCTGGACCTCGATGCGCTGGAGGCCGGTTTGCGCTCGGGCCGGATTGCGGCGGCGGGGCTGGACGTGCTGCCGGTGGAGCCCCCCGTGCCGGAGCCGCCCTTGCTCCAGGCCTATCGCGCCGGCGAGGAATGGCTGCGCGGCCGCCTGATCATCCTGCCCCATGTGGCCTTCCACAGCCCCGAAGCCTGGGATGACATTCGCCTGAAGTCGGCAGAAACGATGCGCGACGTCCTGGTCCGCGGCCTCCGCACCAACGTGATCCCCCCGGAATCTGATTGATCGAAGATGCAAGAAACTAAGTTTCCTGCCGGGGTCTAAGGGGCGGAGCCCCTTGGCGGCTTCTGCCTGAGGGTCAGCCCCGGCAGGATCGCCACCAGGCACAGGATCCCCACGATCAGGAAGGCGTCCCGGAAGCCCAGCATTTGCGCCTGGGCTTCCACCATCCGCATCATGAAGTCGTGTGCGGCGTCGCGCCGGATCACTTCCGGCAGCCCGCCCTGGGCGTAGAGGTTTTCCAGCAATCGGCGGGCTTCCAGCGTGGCGCTGCCGCCGTCAATCAGTGGGCCGAGGGTCTCGGCATGGAGCTGCGTGCGGCGTTCGAGATAGACGGCGATGAGGTTGGTGCCGAAGGCCCCGCCCAGCATGCGGAAGAAGTTGATGCTCCCCGCGCCCTGGCCGAAGAGGGCGGGCGGCAGGGCGCGCATGGCGCCCACATTCATGTTGGGCATGGTGAGGCCGAGGCCGACGCGGCCGATCAGGATCCAGATGGCCAGTTCCCAGAAAGGGGTGTCGGTGCCGACATAGCGCATCAGCCAGCAGGAGAGGGCGAAGATGCCCAAGCCCAGGCAGACGGGAATCCAGGGCGGCACGAAGTCGGCCATGCGTCCGGCCATGAGGAAGACGAAGGCCACGACCAGGCCGCCCGGCATCATGATCAGGCCCGAGCGTGTGGGGGTGTAGCCCTGGACGATCTGCACGAGCAGCGGCAGCAGATAGGTCGAGCCGAAGATGGCGCCGCCATAGATGAAGGCGACGAGGGCCGCCGCGGTGAAGCCGCCATGCAGGAAGACGCGCAGGTTCATGAGCGGCGCGGGCGTGATCCCCTGCCAGACCAGGAAGGCGAGGGTGGCGACGAGGGCGACGGCGAGCTGGCCGACGACGCGGTCGGAGTTCCAGCCATCATGCTGCCCGTCGGTGAGGCCCGAGAGCAGGGTGCCGATGGCGATGGCGAGCAGGGCGCAGCCCAGCCAGTCGAACTGGCGTGAGGCGCCGGTGGCCAGGCGGCCTGGCATGAAGACGAAGCTCATGACGAGGCCGAGAGCGGCGGTGGGCAGGCTCAGGAAGAAGACGGCGTGCCAGGAAAATTCATCCACCAGGAAGCCGCCGAGTGCGGGGCCGATGGCGGGCGCCATGACGACGCCGAAGCTGAAGAGCCCCATGGCGGTGCCGCGCCGCTCCGGCGGAAAGACCAGGAAGATCACCTGCATGGAGAGGGGTTGCAGCAGGCCGGCGGCGGCCCCCTGCGCCACGCGGCAGGTGACCATCACGGATGTCGAGGTCGCAACGCCGGCCAGGATGGAGGCGATGATGAAGACGCTGATGGCGAAGCCATAGGTGCGGCGGAAGCCGAAGCGCTCCACGGCCCAGGCGTTGAGCAGCATGAAGCCGGTATTGGCGGCCAGGAAGCCGGTGGAGAGAAGCTGCCCCTCCTCCGAGCCCATGCCCAGCGCGCCCACGATGTCCGGCAATGCCACGACGACGATGGTGGAGGAGAGGATGGTGGAGATGGTGCCGGTGAGCGCCGTCAGCGTCACCCACCAGCGGAAATTCGGCCCGAAGCGGGCGAAGAGCTCTTCGACGGTCGGGCCGTCCTTCACCCGCCGGCCGCACCCGTGACGCGCACCAGCATGCCGGGGCGGAGGAGGCCGGGCGGGGGCGGCGGGTCGAGGCGGACGCGCAGCGGCAGGCGCTGGGTGATGCGGGTGAAATTGCCCGAGGGGTTGGCGCTGGGCAGGAGGGCGAATTCGCTGGTGGCCGCCTCCACCATGCGGTCCACCACGCCGGGGAAGACCTGGCCGGGCCAGGCATCCACCCGGACCGTGACGGGCGAGCCCGGGCGGAAGTGGCGGATGTCGGTCTCCTTGACGTTGGCCTCGATGCGGATCTGGGCGGGGCTGTGCACCATGATGATGCGCTGGCCGGCGAGGACGTATTCGCCGGGGTCCATGAAGATGCGGTCCACCACGCCATCGAAGGGCATGCGGATGGTGCGGTCGGCTACGTCGAGGGCCGCGCGGTCACGTGTGGCGGTAAGCTCGCGCTCCTGGGGCCCGAGGGATTCGAGCTGGCGGGCGATGACCTGCATCTCTTCCCGCGCGGCGAGGGCGAGGGCCATCAGCGCCTCGGCGTTGCGGATCTCGGCGGCGGCGGCGATGGCGCGCTGGCGGGCGGCATGGAGGGCGGCGCTCAGCATCTCGACGCGCTGGCGGGTGCCGGCGCCGGTCTGGATCAGGCGTTCGGCGCGGGCGAGTTCGGCTTCGGCGAAGTCGCGCTCGGCTTCGGCGGCGGGCAGCGTGGTGCGGGCGGAATCGAGCTTGGCCAGGGCGGCGGCGTGCTGGCTCTCGCTCTGCCGGTCCACCATGGCGCGGCGGGCTTCCAGCTCGGCGCGGCGGGCAGCGATGCCAGAGAGGCGGGCGTTGAGCTCTTCCACGGCGAGGGTGGCCTCGCGGGCGTCAATCTGCACGAGGAGGTCGGCCTCGCGCACGGAATCGCCGGCGGTGACGGGCAGCGCCTGCACCCAGCCGGGGACGCGGCTGGCGAGAATGACCATGTCTGAGGCGACGCGGGCGTCATCGAGGACGACATGGGTGAACTGGAATTGCAGCCAGCGGGCGCCGAAGCCGAGGCCGATCAGGACCGCGAGCGCGGCGCCCAGGAGCTGCGCCCGCTGGCGCAGCGACCTCTGCCTGACCTGCCCGACGCCGTCGCGCGTGGCGCGATCGGCCGGCCCGATATCCATGGCCGCATCCCCTTCTGGCGCGCTGTCGCGCGACCATTCGGAAGCATAGACACGCTTTGGTTGTCAGGACAATTCAGCGCCGCGCCTTGAAGGCGGCCGCGAGGGTGCCGTCATCCAGCACATCGAGCGCGCCGCCCATGGGCACGCCCTGGGCCAGGCGCGTGACGGGCACGCCGATGGGGCGCAGCCGGTCGGCCAGGTAATGCGCGGTGCTGGCGCCCTCGACCGTCGCGGGCAAGGCCAGGATCACCTCCCGCACGCCTTCGGCCGCCGCACGGTGCATGAGTGGGGTGATGGAAAGCTCCTCCGGGCCGATGCCCGCCAGCGGCGAGAGCGTGCCGCCCAGCACGTGATAGAGGCCGTGATGCGCATGGGCGCGCTCCAGCGCCCAGAGCTCGCCGACACCTTCCACCACGCAGATCAGCCCGCGGTCGCGCTGCTTGTCGGTGCAGATGTGGCAGGGGTCGGCGGCGTCGAGATTGCCGCAGACGGAGCAGGGCTTCACCGCCTCGGCCGCGGCGCGGAGCGCATCGGCCAGGGGCAGCATCCGCGCCTCGGGCGCCATGAGCATGCGCAGCGCCGCCCGCCGCGCGCTGCGCCGGCCAAGGCCGGGCAGCTTGGCGAGGAGCTGGATCAGATGCTCAACAGGATCATTCGGCCGCACAGCACCCCCGAACCCTCATCGCGGGCGCAGCCCGCCTTCCGCCCCCTGATGCCCCGAAGCGGCCCCGCCGCGAGGGCGGAGCCACGCTCCCAGGACCAACTCCAACCCGGGGCCCCCGGAAAATCGCGCAGCGATTTTTTCGGGAACTCAGAAGGGGAGCTTCAGGCCGGCGGGCAGGTTCATGCCGGCGGTCGCCTTCTGCATCTCCTCGGCCATCATCGCCTCCACCTTCTGCTTGGCGTCGGCATGGGCGGCGATGATGAGGTCTTCCAGCACCTCGCGGTCATCGGCGGTCATCAGCGAGGGGTCGATCGCGATGCGGCGCAGTTCGCCCTTGCCGGTCAGCTTCACCTTGACCATCCCGGCGCCGGCCTGGCCCTCGACCTCGGTGGATTCGAGCTTGGCCTGCATCTCCGCCATGCGGGTCTGCATCTGCTGAGCCTGCTTCAACATATTGCCGAGATTCTTCACTCAATCCTCCTCTGGGAAATCTAGCCCCGCGGATTCGGCCTCGGGCGGCGCGAATTCGGGGAAATCGGGCTCTTCGTCGGGGATGATCACGGGCTTGAGCCCGTAGGCATCCACGCTGTCATCGCGCACCGCCTCGATCTGCGCGCCGGGAAAGGCAAGCAGGATGGCCTGCACGATGGGGTGGCTCTGCGCCGCGCTGCGACGGTCGGTTTCGGCGGTGCGGGATTGCTCGGCGAGGGTGGGTTCGCCCTCGGCATTGCTGAGCGCCACAGTCCAGCGATTGCCGGTCTGTGCCTCCAGCAGCGCCTTGAGCTGGGCGCCGAGGTCGCGCGGGGCCTGGGGGCGGACGCGGATTTCGAGCTGGCCGGGGGCGACGCGCACGGGGTGCACGTCATGCAGCAGATGCGCGTGCAGCAGCGCCTGGTTGGCGGCCGAGGCGAGGGCCGCGATCTCACGCCATTCGCGTGGCTGCGCCAAAGGGGCAGGGGTCGGGGCCGGGGCGGGCGCGGCCAGTGCCATGGCGGGCGGGCCATTCGCCTGCGCGCGCATGGCGCCGCCGCCCGAAGGCATGGGCGCGCCGCCACCGGCCGCGACGGCGCCGCCCGATTCGAGACGCTTCAGGATGTCGCCCGGCGTCGGCTGCTCGGCGACATGGGCCAGGCGGATCAGCACCATCTCGGCCGCGGCGCGGCGGTCGGGGGCGGACAGCACCTCCTCGAGGCCCTTCAGCAGCATCTGCCAGGCGCGGGTCAGCATGGGCACGGAGAGGCGGGCGGCCAGGGCCGCGCCCCGCACGCGCTCATTTTCCGGCAGGGCCATGTCCTCGCGCAGCGCCGGGATGGCGGCGAAGCGCGTGAGCATGTGCGTCTGTTCGAGCAGGTCCTGCATGATGGTCAGCGGCTCGGCACCCCGCTCATGCCCCTCAGCCATGCGGGACATGGCGAGCGGCAGGTCGGCGTTCATCACCGCTTCCAGGATGTCGAAGACCATGGCGCGGTCGGCCAGGCCCAGCATGTCGCGGACGGATTCGGTGGTCACGGCGCCGGTCTCGCCGGCCAGCGCGATGGCCTGGTCGAGCAAAGAGAGACCGTCGCGCACCGAGCCATCGGCGGCGCGGGCCAGCATGGCGACGGCGCCTTCCTCCAGGCTCGCCTGCTCCTTCGCGGCGATGCCCTGGAAATGGTCGCGCAGGCGGTCTTCCGGGACGCGCTTGAGCGAGAAGGTCTGGCAGCGGCTGCGGATGGTGATGGGCACCTTCCGCAATTCGGTGGTGGCGAGGATGAAGGTGATGTTGGGCGGCGGCTCCTCCAGCGACTTGAGCAGGGCGTTGAAGGCCTGCTCCGTCAGCATGTGGACCTCGTCCAGGATGAAGACTTTTTGGCGCCCTTGGGCGGGGCGGAAGCGCAGCGCCTCGCGCAATTCGCGCACATCATCAATGCCGCGGTTGGAGGCGGCGTCCATCTCCACCACGTCGGGGTGGCGGTCGGCCAGGATGGCGACGCATTCGGGGCAGACGCCGCAGGGATCAGCCGTGGGGCCGCCCTTGCCATCCACGCCCACGCAGTTCAATGCGCGGGCGATGATGCGGGCGGTGGTGGTCTTGCCCACGCCGCGCACGCCGGTCAGCAGGAAGGCATGGTGCACACGGCCGCGCGCGAAGGCGTTGCGCAGGGTGCGAATCAGCGCCTCCTGCCCGATCAGGTCATCCAGGATCTGCGGGCGGTATTTCCTGGCCAGCACGCGATAGGGCGTGGGCTTGGCGGCGGGGGGCGGCGCGGCGATCACGGGCGCGGCGGCCACCGGCGCAGGCGCGGGCGGCGGATCATCAAAGCCGAACAGGCCCGGCCCCTCGGGCGCGGGCGGTTCGGGCAGGCCCTCCTCGGGGCTGGGTTCGCCGTAGAGATCGCTGGGCATCATCCAAGCCGGGACAGAGAGGGGGGTGGAAGGCCGGCAGCGACCCGAGCAAGAACCCGTTACGGCTGCTTCCTTCCGGACCTGACCGGGTTGGCGAGGAGCCCGTCCGCACCGACCTTCCATTGCTGGATATAGCACGCGCGGCGGCGGTTGCACCCCGGGGGGCGTAACCTTTGCGCCGGATGGCCCGTAGCCGTGGCATTCCCCTGCGAAAGGCCCCGCCATGCTGCTCCGCCGCGCTGTCCTCGGCTTGTTCCTTGCCTCGCCCGCCGCCGCCCGCAGCTTCGCCGAGCGCGGCGTGGCCCTGCGCGGGACCGATGTCGTCGCCTATTTCACGGAGGGCCGCGTGGTGCGCGGCCGCGCCGAGCATGCCGCCCAATGGGACGGGGTGCGCTGGCTCTTCGCGACCGAGGCGCACCGCGCCCGCTTCCAGGCGGACCCGGCGGCCCATGCGCCCGCCTATGGCGGCTTCTGCGCCTGGGCCGTCTCCCAGGGCTACACCGCGCCCACCGACCCGGCCGCCTGGCGCATCGTGGATGGGCGGCTGTTTCTCAACTACGACCAGAGGGTGCAACGCCGCTGGGAGCGCGACATCCCGGGCTTCATCGCGCTGGGCGATGCGAACTGGCCGCGGCTCAGCCAGGCCGGGTAGTCAGCCGCAGGTCATCGCCGCAGGATGCCCCCGCTTCACGGAGGAACATCCATGCCCAGCCTCGACATCGACGGCACTCCCATCGCCTATGCCGAGGCGGGTGACCCCACGGCGCCCCCCTTGCTGCTGGTGCATGGCACGCTGGGCGACCAGCGCAGCTTCGCGCCGCAGATGGAGGCCTTCGGCGCGGGTTACCATGTGATGTCCCTCAGCATGCGGCATGCCTGGCCCGGCCGGTGGGAAGAGGGCGGCGACTTCACCATTGACCGCCATGTGGCGGATGTGGCGGGCTTCATCGGCAAGCTCGGCCGCGGTCCGGTCCGGTTGCTCGGCCATTCGCGCGGCGGGCACATCGCCTTTCGCGTGGCGGAGCGGCATCCGGCCCTCATTCACGCCCTGGTCCTGGCCGAGCCGGGTGGCGAACTGGATGAGAGCCTGGGCGGCAAGCCGGCCAGCGGCAAGCAGGCGGGCGGCTTCTCGGCCGCGGCCGCCCTGGTCGCGGCCGGCGACGATGAGGGCGGGCTGCGCATGGTGGCCGAGCAGACCGGCGGCCCCGGCGCCTGGGATCGCCGCCCCGAAGTCCGCAAATATCTGGGGCGCGACAATGCGCGCACCCTGCTCGGCCAGCTGCATGAGCGCCGCGCGCCCTATTCACGCGCCGCCGCGCAATCCATCACGACGCCCACCCTGCTTCTGGGCGGCGCCGACAGCCAGCCGCAATTCGGCCTGATCCTGGACGCGCTGGAGAAGGCGATGCCCAGCACGCAACGCGTGACCATTGCCCGCGCGACCCATGGGCTGAACCACGACAATCCCGAGGATTTCAACCGCGCGGTGCTGGATTTCCTGGCCGCGAACTGACCCGGCTCAGCCCCGCGTGGCGAGGATGGCGGCCGCCAGATCCTCGCCCGCCCAGCCGACCGACTTGAACAGCGTGACCTGCGCTGGATCGGTCCGGCCGGGATGAGCACCGCGGCAGAGATCGGCCAGCTCGGCCACCACATGCGCGGGGGTGATATGCCCCTCGGCGATGGCCTGCACCACATCCCCGCCCTCGGCCAGGCCACCGGCGCGCGTGTCCACCACCACCAGCGCGCGCGCCACGGCCGCGCCATCCACCTCCCGCAGCTCGGCGCGATAGGCGCCGACCAGGTCGAGATGCGTCCCCGGCGAGATGTCGGCGCCGTGCACCAGGGGCGAGGCGGAGAGGGTGGCGGCGGAGATGATGTCGAAGCCCTGGGGCTCCGGCCGCGGCACCGCGCGGGCCGGCAGGCCATGGGCGGCGAGCCGCGTGGCCAGCGCCTCGGCATTGGCCGCGCGCGGCGACCAGATGGCGATCTCGGTCAGCGGGAAGCTCGCCGCATAGGCCTCGGCCAGCGCGGAGGCGACGCGGCCTGAGCCCAGAAGCAGCAGCCGGGTGGCGTCAGGGCGCGCCAGGTACCGCGCGGCCAGCACGGAAGTGGCGGCCGTGCGGCGATCGGTCAGCTCGCCGCCATCGAGCAGCGCCACGGGCTGGCCGGTGACCGCGTCGGAGAGCAGGTAGGCGGCGTGGACCGCGGGCAATCCGCGCGCGCCGTTGCCGGGCGAGACATGCACGATCTTTACGCCGGAATGGGTGGTATTGGCGGCGGGCATCAGCAGCAGCGTGCCCGATTCCGGGAGGGGGTGGGCGTGGCGCAGCGGCGCCTGGCAGCCGGTGGCGAAGATCTCGCGAATGGCCTCGATCAGCCCCGGCCATGGCAGCCGGGCGGCAATTTCGGCCTTGTCAAGCTGCAGCACCGCATGGCTCCCGTCGAATGCGCGATTGATCCCGCACGCTTCCTAGCGCAGCATCGGCGGATCAACGAGCCACCCCCAAGGGGGCGGCATGCCTGGGAGTTCCATGATGAAGCCGATGCGGCGCAGCCTTGCCACCCTGTTCGGTGTGGCCACCACCCTTTTCGCGGCAACCCTGCCAGCCCAGGCCCAGGCGCCCGCCGCCGCGCCGGCGGCCGCCCCGGTCGCGGCCAGCACCCTCGATGCGATCCGCGCCCGTGGCACGCTGGTCTGCGGCGTCAGCACCGGCCTGGCCGGCTTTTCCCTGCCGGACAGCCAGGGCAATTGGCGCGGCTTCGACGTGGATTATTGCCGCGCCCTGGCCATCGCGATCTTCAATGATCCGACCAAGGTGCGCTTCGTGCCCACCACCGCCCAGGTGCGCTTCACCGCCCTGCAATCGGGCGAGGTGGACATCCTGAGCCGCAACACGACCTGGACGCTGAGCCGTGACACCTCGCTCGGCTTTGATTTCGCCGCCACGAATTTCTATGACGGCCAGGGCTTCATGGTGAAGCGCAGCCTGAACGTGCAGAACGCCCGCCAGCTCGACGGCGCCACCGTCTGCGTGCAGCCGGGCACCACCACCGAGCAGAACCTGGCCGACTGGGCGCGCGGCGCGCGGGTGAACATCCGCCCCGTCGTCATCGAGCGGCTGGAGGACAATGTCGCCGCCTACAATGCCGGCCGCTGCGACGCCTACACGACCGACGTCTCCGGCCTCGCCGCCATCCGCGCCACGCAGCAGAACCCCAATGACCACGTCATCCTGCCCGACGTGATCAGCAAGGAGCCGCTGGGCCCACTGTTCCGGCATGGCGACCAGCGCTTCGGTGACCTGGTGCGCTGGGTGCATTTCGGCCTGATCGGCGCCGAGGAGTTCGGCATCACGGCGGCGAATGCGCAGCAAATGCTGGCGAGCGACCCCCGCCCCGAAGTGCAGCGCATCCTGGGCAAGACGGGCGAACTCGGCCGCATGCTGAGCGTGGACAATGCCTGGATGCTGAACGTGATCCGCGGCGTGGGCAATTACGGCGAGATCTTCGAGCGCAACCTGGCGCCGATCGGCCTGCAGCGCGGCCGCAACGCGCTCTGGACCACGCCGGGTGGCCTGCAATACGCGCCGCCCTTCCGGTGACGTGAAACCGGCCTTCCCCGAGGGTCGAATGCCTCCGGGGAAGGCAGCTTCGGCTCCAGCCCACCTGGGTGGAGATTCCTTCATGTTTCAGGCGCCGCTTGTTCTGAGACACTGCGCCCGGCCTCACGGCTGCGGCGAAGCATCGGCCGCCCATCGCGGGCGCTCCTGGCTGGCAGCCCGCCGCGGGTCATACACTTGAAGGGTAGGGCATAGATGTCCGGCGTCACCGATCCTCGCCTGCTGCGCAAGGCGCCGCCGCGGCCCATCCGCCTCTCCTGGGCGGATGAGCGTTTCCGCAACATCATCTGGCAGGTCCTGGTGGTCGGCGCCGTGGGCGGCGTCATCTACTGGCTGTGGTCCAACACGGTCTACAACCTCGAGGTCCGGCGTATCGCGACGGGGTGGGACTTCCTCTGGCGCGAGGCGGGGCTGCCGATCGGCGAGAGCCTGATCGAATACGACCCCTCCATGTCGTATTTCCGGGCGCTGCAGGTGGGCGTGCTGAACACGCTGAAGGTGGCCATCATCGGCATCGTGCTGGCGACGATTTTGGGCACGCTGCTCGGCATCGCGCGGCTGTCCAAGAACTGGATGCTGAACAAATTCGCCGCCGCCTATGTCGAGCTCGTGCGCGACCTGCCGCTGCTGCTGCAGCTGCTCTTCTGGTACGCGCTGCTGCAGGGCCTGCCTGGGCCACGCCAGGCCTTCAACCCGATCGAGGGCGTGTTCCTGTCGAATCGTGGGCTGAAGGTGCCCTTCTTCGTCTGGGAATCAGCGCATAGCTGGGCGTTGCTGACCTTCGTGGCCGGCATCGTCGCGACCATCTTCTACCGGCGCTGGGCGCGGGCGAAGCAGTACCAGGACGGCCAGATCCGGGCGATCTGGCCGGCGGCGGTCGCCTTCATCATCGGCGCGCCGCTGGCGGTCTGGGCGGCGATGGGCGCGCCCTTCACGCCGGACGTGCCGGCGCTGCGCGGCTTCAACTTCCGCGGCGGCATTGATGTCAGCCCCGAATTCTTTGCCCTGCTGCTGGGCCTGACCCTCTACACGGCGGGCTTCATCGCCGAGATCGTGCGCGCGGGCATCCAGGCGGTGAACCAGGGCCAGTGGGAGGCGGCGGAGGCGCTGGGCCTGCCGCGCGGGCGGGTGATGAACCTGATCGTCCTGCCGCAGGCCATGCGCGTGATCATCCCGCCGATGACCAGCCAGTTCCTGAACATCACGAAGAACTCCTCCCTCGCGGTCGCCATCGGCTACCAGGACATCGTCAGCATCGCGAACACCACGCTGAATCAGACGGGACAGGCGATCGAGGGGATCGCCATCATCATGCTGGTGTACCTCACGATCAGCCTGAGCATTTCGCTCTTCATGAACTGGTACAACAAGCGCATCGCGCTGGTGGAGCGCTGAGCATGGCGCGCAGCTTCCCCGCATCCGGCCGCAGCGCGGCCGGCGCCGCCCGACCGACCTCCCATCCAGCGCACCCGTGGCGCGGCGCAGCCAGGCGCGCGGATGCGCGCGCGTCATGCGAAAGCATGCCTGCGGCATGCCGTCTGAGGGCATCAACATGAGCCAGACCACCCTGCATGCCTCCTCCGACGCGCGGAATGCGCCGATCAGCCTCATCGGGCCGGTGGCCTGGGCGCGGACGAACCTTTTCGCCAATTGGTGGTCCACCGCCATCACGCTCGCGCTGGGCTACCTGATCATCCGGGTCGGCGTCAGCTTCGTGGATTGGGCCTTCATCAACGCCATCTGGTCCGTGCCCGTCAGCCCGCAGGGGGTGGCCAACACCGAGGCCTGCCGCGAGGCGAAGGGGGTCGGCGCGTGCTGGGCCGTCATCACGGAGAAGCACCGCTTCATCCTCTTCGGCACCTATCCCTATGACGAGCACTGGCGGCCCCTGCTGGTCTGCGGCCTGTTCGTGGGGCTCTACATCGTCTCGGCGATGCGGCGCTTCTGGCGCTGGGAACTGGCGCTCATCTGGGCCGCGGTGCTGACGCTGATCGGCGTGCTGATGTGGGGCGGCGTCCTGGGCCTGAGCTATGTGCCGCAGGAGCGCTGGGGCGGGCTGCCGATCACGCTGATCCTCGCCACCTTCGGGTTGGCTTTCGCCTTCCCGGTGGCGATCCTGGTCGCACTCGGCCGGCGGTCGAGCCTGCCGGCGATCAAGGTGCTGTGCGTGCTCTATGTCGAGCTGATCCGCGGCGTGCCGCTGATCTCGCTGCTCTTCATGGCGAGCGTCATGTTCCCGCTGTTTCTCCCGGAGGGGATGAACATCGACAAGCTGCTGCGCGCGCAGGTGGCCATCATCCTTTTCGCCGGCGCCTACCTGGCCGAGGTGGTGCGTGCGGGCCTCCAGGCCCTGCCCAAGGGGCAGTACGAGGCGGCGGACGCGCTGGGGCTGAGCTATTGGAAGAAGACCGGCTTCATCATCCTGCCGCAGGCGCTGCGCCTCGTGATCCCGCCCTTGGTGAACACCTTCATCGGCTTCTTCAAGGACACCTCGCTGGTGCTGATCATCGGCATCTTCGACCTGCTGACGGCCGGCAAGACCGCGATCATCGAGCCCGCCTGGCAGGGCTTCGGCGTGGAGGTTTACATTACCCTTGGGCTTATCTACTTCATGTTCTGCTACGCCATGTCCAAGTATAGTGCCGGTCTCGAAACGGAACTGAACAAAGGGCGACGGCGTTGAGTGACTGCAAAGCTCACCGGCGGCAAGACCGGAACGCCATTCGCAAGGCCCTGATTCAACTCGCTGGGAGACTGGATTTCCATGTCGGCTGCTGAAACCCTCGCCTCCTCCGTCCGCGCCGACGCGCCGCCGGCCATCTCGCTCAAGGGCGTGAACAAATGGTTCGGCGCGTTGCACGTGCTGCGCGACGTGAACCTGGACGTGGCGCTGGGCGAGCGCGTGGTGGTCTGCGGCCCCTCGGGCTCGGGCAAGTCCACCCTGATCCGCTGCATCAACCGCCTGGAGGAACACCAGGAGGGCCAGATCATCGTGGACGGGATCGAGCTGTCGAACGATCTGCGCAGCCTGGACGCCATCCGCCGCGAGGTCGGCATGGTGTTCCAGAGCTTCAACCTGTTTCCGCACCTCACCATCCTCGAGAACTGCACCCTCGCGCCGATCTGGGTCCGCAAGATGCCCAAGAAGGAGGCCGAGGAGCTGGCGATGGAATACCTGACCCGCGTGCGCATCCCCGAGCAGGCCAGCAAGTATCCCGGCCAGCTCTCGGGCGGGCAGCAGCAGCGCGTGGCGATCGCCAGGGCGCTCTGCATGAAGCCCAAGATCATGCTGTTCGACGAGCCGACCAGCGCGCTCGACCCCGAGATGATCAAGGAGGTGCTGGACACCATGGTCATGCTGGCCGAGACGGGCATGACGATGATCTGCGTGACGCATGAAATGGGCTTCGCCCGCACCGTGGCCGACCGCGTGATCTTCATGGATCGCGGCGAGATCGTGGAATCGGGCGAGCCCCAATCGCTCTTCGCCAACCCGCAGACCGAGCGGCTCCAGACCTTCCTGAGCCAGATCCTCCGGGGTCACTGAGTGGTCGGAGATGCAAGAACCTGGTGAAAACCATGCAGGTTTTCACCTTGCCGGGGAGTTTGAGGGGCGGAGCCCCTCGATATTGACCCGCCGCAAGGCAGCCATGCGGCGCCCATGTTTGATGTGCGGGAGGCGCGGGCCTAACGCTGCGCGCCGTCCCACCATGAGGCCCCCCGCGTGAGCGCCCCCAGCAACAAGTTGACCGCCGCCTCCCTGCTTGGCGTCCTCGGCATCGTCTATGGCGATATCGGCACCTCGCCGCTCTATGCGCTGCGCGCCGCCCTGCTGCATTTCGACGAGGGCGGGATCGAGCGGTGGGAGATCCTGGGCATCCTCTCGCTCATCTTCTGGGCGCTGATGCTGACGGTCACGCTGAAATACGTGCTGATCATCCTGCGCGCCGACAACCGGGGCGAGGGTGGGATCATGGCCCTCATGGCGCTGGCCCAGCGCTCGGCCCAGACGCAGCGGGGGCGGTTGATCATCGCGATGATCGGCATCACCGGTGCCGCGCTGTTCCTGGGTGACGGGATGATCACACCCGCCATCTCCGTGCTCTCGGCGGTGGAGGGGCTGAAGGTCATCAATCCGGTCTTCGAGGATGTGGTGATGCCCGTCACGCTGGTCGTGCTGATCGCCCTGTTCCTCGTGCAATATCGGGGTACGGGCAGCATCGGCGCGTTCTTCGGCCCGATCTGCGCCGTGTGGTTCGGCACGCTGGGTGTCCTGGGCCTCGTGGAAGCGCTGCACAACCCGGAGGTCTTCGCTGCCCTGAACCCCTATTACGCGGTCAATTTCGCGGCGCGCTACCATCTGGCGGCCTTCATCGCGATGGGTGCCGTGGTGCTGGCCGTGACGGGGGCCGAGGCGCTCTACGCCGATATGGGGCATTTCGGCCGACGGCCCATCCAGGTCGCCTGGATCGTCTGCGTGCTGCCGGCGCTTGCCCTGAATTACTTCGGCCAGGGCGCGCTGCTGTTGCGCGACCCGAGCGCCATCGAGAACCCCTTCTACCTGCTGGCGCCCGATTGGTTCCGCCCCTTCCTGGTGGTGCTGGCGACGGCGGCCACCATCATCGCCAGCCAGGCCATGATCTCCGGCGCCTATTCGATCGCCCGGCAAAGCGTGCAGATGGGCTTCGCGCCACGGCTGGACGTGCGGCATACCAGCGCGACCGAAGAAGGGCAGATCTACATGCCGCAGGTGAATTTCATCCTGCTCATCGGCGTGCTCATCCTGGTGCTGGAGTTCAAGAACAGTGACAGCCTGGCGGCAGCCTATGGCCTGGCCGTGACCGGCACCTTCCTCTGCACCACCGTGCTGGCCCTGCTGGTGTTCCGCCGGCAATTCGGCTGGAACCCGCTGCTGGTGGCGGTGGTCTTCGTGCCGTTGCTCCTGCTCGACCTCTCCTATTTCCTGGCCACCGCGCTGAAGATCCCCGATGGCGGCTATGTTCCCGTGATCATCGGTGTCGTCGCCTTCACCCTGATGTTCACCTGGTATCGCGGGCGGGAGCTGCTGTTCGCCCGTTTCCGGCAGGACAGCCTGCCGCTGAAATCCTTCCTGGCGCGGCTGCCGCAATCGCGCACCACGCGCGTGCCCGGCATGGCCGTGTTCATGACCGGCCAGGCCGACTACCTGCCCGGCGCGCTGCTGCACAACCTCAAGCACAACAAGGTGCTGCATGAGCGCGTGCTCTTCGTGACGGTCACGAATGACGACATCCCGATCGTCGGCCCCGAGCGGCGGGCGGAGGTGACGGAGCTCGGCCCCGACATTCACCGCGTGATCCTGCGCTACGGCTTCCAGGAGAGCCCCAACATCCCGCGGGAGCTGGAGCGGTTGGCCAAGGACGGGTTGATCGGCTACGAGCCGATGCAGACCAGCTATTTCCTGGGCCGGGAGACGATCGTGGCCGCTGCTGTGCCGAAGATGGCGCGCTGGCAACAATGGCTCTTCACGCTGCTCAGCCGCAATTCCGTGCCGGCCACCGAATTCTTCAAGATCCCCTCCGACCGCGTGGTGGAACTCGGCGTCCGCGTGGCGATCTGATGCTGCTGCTGATCCTTCGCTCCACGCTGTTCAACATCCTGTTCTTCGGCGTGGCCGGGACCTTTGCCGTGCTCGGCACGCCGCTGCTGCTGGGGCCGAAGCGGCTGCAGCGCCGCGCGATGGGGCAGCTCGCGCGGCTGCTGGTCTGGATCATGGAGAAGACCTGCGGGATCGAGGTGCGGGTCTCGGGGCGCGAGCATCTGCCGGCCGAGGGGGCGGCGCTGATCGCCAGCAAGCACCAATCGGCCTTCGACACGCTGGTCTGGTTCGCGCTGGTCCCGGACGTGACCTATGTGATGAAGCAGGAGCTGTTCCGCATCCCGCTCTACGGCGCCTTCGCCCGCCGCGCGGGCATGATCGGCGTGGACCGCGAGGGCGGCGCCAAGGCGATGCGGCAGATGATGCGCGAGGCGCAGGTCTCGGCGCGCGAGGGGCGGCAGCTCGTGATCTTCCCCGAGGGCACGCGCACCACGATTGGCGAGCGGAACGAGTGGCATCCGGGCATCGTGGCGCTCGCCTCGGCGACCAAGCTGCCGGTGATCCCCGTCGCCACCAATTCGGGAAAGTTCTGGGCGCGGCACCATTTCATCAAGCGGCCGGGCGTGCTGGCGATCAACATCCTGCCGCCGCTGGTGGATGTCCCGCGGGAGGCACTGCTCGAGACGCTGGAGCGCGTGATCGAGGCGGAGCAGCGCAAGATCGATTAACTTTTTGTGCCCTCAGACGCGCCACGCCGGAGGCGTGCTGTTCGCACGTCACGCCGGAGGCGTGCTGTTCGCACGTCACGCCGGAGGCGTGCTGTTCGCACGTCACGCCGGAGGCGTGCTGTTCGCACGACGCGGCCCGCGTCCGCGGCCCTTGGCTTCGCCGCATAGGCGGCGGCGCGCATTCGCGCGCTCGGCCCGTTGGGCCGTTGGCTTCCCGTGCCGTGCCCGCGCTCAGGCCGGAGCCAGCGCCTCGGCGATCGAGGTGAAGATGGGCAGGCCATCCGTGCCGCCGACCAGCGGGTCCACGCAATTCTCGGGGTGCGGCATCAGCCCCATGACACGCCCATTGGGCGAGCAGATGCCGGCGATGGCATGGATGCTGCCGTTGCGGTTCTCGCCCTCGTAGCGCAGCACCACGCGGTTCTCGGCTTCCAGGGCCGCCAGCGTCTCGGCGTCGCAGAAATAGTTGCCGTCGCCATGCGCCATGGTGGCGCGGAAGGTGGCGCCGTGCTCGAAATGGCGGGTGTAGGGCGTGTCCGTGCGCTCGACGCGCATGATGCAATCCATGGCGAGGAAGCGCAGCGAGGCGTTGCGCAGCAGCGCGCCGGGCAGCAGCCCTGCCTCGCACAGCATCTGGAAGCCGTTGCAGACGCCCAGCACATGCCCGCCGCGCTCGGCATGGGCCCGCACCGCCGGCATGATGGGCGATTGCGCGGCCATGGCGCCGCAGCGCAGGTAGTCGCCATAGGAGAAGCCGCCGGGCAGCACCACGAGGTCGGTGCCGGCGGGAAGTTCGGTCTCGCGGTGCCAGAGCATGACGGGCTTCACGCCGCTGACCCGATGCAGCGCGATCGCCATGTCCCGCTCGCGATTGGTGCCGGGGAACACCAGGATGGCTGCCTTCATGCCGAACTCTCCAGACGCGGTCTCATCGGGTGGACGCTATAGGCCAGGTGCCGGCGCGGGGCCATCGGCTCAATCGGTCTCGGGCGGGAGGCTGCGATTGGGCAGCAAATGCCGGAACAGCGCCTGGCGCTCGCGCACCTGTTCCAGCGTGGGCTTTTCCATCTCGGGGATTTCGCGCTCGGGGCCGGTCAGCGCCACGCCCATGACGCCCGAGAGCAGCAGGATGGGCGCGACCAGCATGCAGGCGGGAAAGACGGTGCGCGGCGTCAGGTCCCGCATCCAGCCGGGCGGCAGCAGCCAATAGGCGATCCACATCAGCGGCAGGGCGGCGATGGCCATGCCGCAAAGCATGGCCGACAGCACCGCGGCCGGGATGATGGGGAAGAACAGCAGGATGCTGCCGGTACTCATGAGCGGGGGGTCATCCCTGCAGCAGCTTCAGCCAGTGCAGCCCGCCCAGCAGGACGGTGGTGCCGATGGCGGCGATGGCGGCGGCGGTGACCCAGCGATTGGCCTTGGCCTTCTGCGCCGCGATCCAGCCCTGGCGGGGTTGGGGTTTCCCACCCGGAAGGCGCTCCTCGCGCCAGCGCAGCCCCATGGCCACCAGTACGGTCAGCACGCCCATCAGCAGGAGGGAGGCCTTCACCATGGGTAGAAGACCCAGGCGAGCGGATTGCGCCAGCCTTCCAGCAGGAAGCTGATCGGCCAGAAGAGCCCGCCCAGGAAGCCCTTGGAGAGCAGGAAGAAGACCTCGGTCAGCCAGTAGTTCGAGACGATGGGCGGGCCGAACAGCAGATAGGCCGCCGTGGTCACCACCCGCCACCCGGCGAAGCCGAGGGAGACGATCACGAACCAGCGCAAGGAGGTTGCGCGGGTGGTCACATCACCTCCACGGTGAAGCTCTCGATCACCGTATTGGCCAGCAGCTTGCGGGCCATCTCCTCGCCGGTCGCCTTGGCGCGGGTGGCGTCGGTCTCGGCCAGTTCGACGATCATCACCTTGCCGACCCGCACCTCACCCACGCCGGCGAAATCGAGGCCCGCGAGCGCGCGCTCGATCGCCTTGCCCTGCGGGTCCAGCACGCCCGCCTTCGGAAACACCGTCACCTTCAATCGCGTCATCAATCCCTCCGAGGCCAAGTGGCCCCCCGATGCCCTGGTGAAGCTTTGCTTCACCAGGATGAACCCACTTCCCAGGATGGAGCGCCAACCCGGGGCCCCCGGAAAAACGCCACTTCGGCGTTTTTTGGGGAACTATTGGACCATCTCCGGTCCCTTGAGGTCCCGCACGCCGGCCTCGGGCAGGATGCCGAGGCGGCGCGCCACCTCCTGGTAGCCCTCCTCGACCTTGCCGAGATCGCGCCGGAAGCGGTCCTTGTCCATCTTCTCGCCGGTCTTGCTGTCCCAGAGGCGGCAATTATCGGGGCTGATCTCGTCGGCGACGACGATGCGCATCTCCTCATTGTCGTAGAGGCGGCCGAACTCCAGCTTGAAATCCACGAGCGAGATGCCGACGCCGAGGAAGAGCCCCGTCAGGAAGTCGTTCACGCGCAGCGTCAGCTGCACCATGTCGTCCAGGTCATGCGTCGCGGCCCAGCCGAAGGCGGTGATGTGCTCCTCGCTCACCATCGGGTTCTGCAGCGCGTCGTTCTTGTAGTAGTATTCGATGATGGAGCGCGGCAGGCGCGTGCCCTCGGGGATGCCGAGGCGCGAGGCGAGAGAGCCGGCGGCGACGTTGCGCACCACGATCTCGAGCGGGATGATCTCGACTTCGCGGACCAGCTGCTCGCGCATGTTGAGGCGGCGGATGAAGTGCGTGGGGATGCCGATCTCGCCCAGGCGGGACATCAGGTATTCGCTGATGCGGTTGTTTAGCACACCCTTGCCGGTGATGGTGCCCTTCTTCTGCGCGTTGAAGGCGGAGGCATCGTCCTTGAAATACTGCACAAGGGTGCCGGGCTCCGGGCCTTCGAACAGGATCTTGGCCTTGCCTTCATAGATCTGGCGGCGGCGAGCCATGTGGCGTGGTCCTTCTGGAATCCCCTTGCATATAGCAGGAATGCCCCCGGCTGGCACCCGTGCGGGGATGGGCCTCTCAGGCCGGGATGGGGGTGAACTCCACCCGGTCGGGCGGGCCCGGGGCGAAGAGCCAGGTCCGCGCCCCATCCCGCCCCAGGCCGAGGAGCGAGGAACAGAGGGTGCCGAAGCCGCCGAGCGGCGGGACGTTCAGCGCCTCGGCCGTGGTGCCGGCCGAATCGGCCAGCAAAGCCGGCCAGGCGCCCCAATCGGGTGGCGCCGGCGGGGCGGCGGCCTCAAAGCGCGGCAAATGGCGCGCGGTGCGCGGGCTCGTCAGGTCATTGGGGGGGTGGGCGGTGATCATCGAGACGCCCTCGGGCAGGGGGGTGGGCCTGGCGTGGCCTGTCCCGAGACCCGGGACGAACCAGGCGGTGGCGGCATCGGCCAGCACCAGGTTGAAGGGCCGCCAGAGGCCCGAATCCAAAGCGGCGATGCGGGCGGCGGCGGCTTCGGCGGTGCTCTCTTCCAGAGCGATCAGGGGCAGCTCCCCGCGCGAGCGCTTGGCGGGATCCGGGCCCAGGCTGCCGACCCGGTTCAGCACCGCGGCGACCACGCCGTGGCGGTTCATGGCCATCCAGGTGCCGCCGGCCAGCGTGTCCCGCCCGCCGGTGATGCCCGGCCAGTGCACGGCCGGCGGTTCCCAGGGGCGGTCCAGCCGCTCATCCCGGTTGGCGGCCAGCAGCAGCGGCCATTCGGCGCCGGGGCGACGGAGGAGGATCACGGTGCACATGGGGGCCGTATAGCAGGGGCAGGCATCGCCAGCACCCGCACCGCCCCCGGAGGCGGGTGAGAAGGACCGGCACTCCCCTCCGAGAATCCGGTCGCAAAGCGGCCGGCGCCGCCCAACCGACCGTTCGGCCAGCGCACCCGTGGCGCGGCGAAGCCATGCCGCCGGAGGCGGCGCCCGGCGCCTGAGGGCGTTGGCAAATCCATCCGGCCGCCAAGCGGCCGGCGCCGCCCAACTGACCTTGCGGCCAGCGCATCCGTGGCGCGGCGAAGCCAAGCGCGCGGAGCGCGCGCCCGGCGTCTGAGGGCACAAAAAAAGAGGCAGGCCCGGGGGGGAGCCTGCCTCGAAGGGGATGCCCGCATGTAAGGGGGGATTGCGGGCTTCACCCCGGACCGACCGGCCTTGTTCCCAGACCTGGTCGGGCTGGCCCCGGCGGCCAGCCCATGGTCAAGCCATGCTCAGCCCGCCATCCTTAGCCCTGGGCCGGCATCTCCACCGCCACGAAGGCGTTGCGGCCCTCGCGGAGGATGCGGAGCGCGATGGCGGCACCCGGGGTGCGCGCCGCCTCGCGGATCGCGCCCACGGTGGCCTCCACATCGGCCACGTCCCGCCCGGCGACGCCGACGATCACGTCGCCCTGGCGAAGACCCGCCTCGGCCGCCGGGCTCTCGGGCCGGATGCCCGCGATCACCGCACCCACCGCATTGGCCGGCAGGTTGAGCTGCTGCCGCGCCTGGGGCGTGATGGGCGCGAGCGCCACGCCCACCGCGCCGCGATTCTCGGCCTCGGCCGCGGGCTTGCCGCCCGCCGCCTGGCCGTCCCGCAGTTCGGCCAGCGTGACGCGGACTTCCTGCGCCGCGCCGTCGCGCTGCACCGAGAGCTTCACCTCGCTGCCCGGGCGGGCGTCGCCAATGGCGCGGGCCAGGTCACGCGGGTTGGCCACGGCGCGGTCACCCACCTGGGTCACCACATCGCCGGCGCGCAGGCCGCCGCGGGCGGCGGGGCTGTCGGCCTCGACCTGGCCGACCAGCGCGCCTTCCGGCTTGGTGAGGCGCAGCGACCGGGCCAGGGCCGGCGTCAGCGGCTGCGTCGAAGCCCCCAGAAAGCCACGCTCCACCCGGCCATGGGCCTGGATCTGCGCCACCACCTGGCGAACCATGTTGGAGGGAATGGCGAAGCCGATGCCCACCGAACCGCCGGAAGGCGAGAAGATCGCCGTGTTCACGCCGATCACGCTGCCATCCAGGCCGAAGAGCGGGCCGCCCGAATTGCCGCTGTTGATCGAGGCGTCAATCTGGATGAAGTCGTCATAGGGGCCGACGCCGATGTCACGGCCGCGCGCCGAGACGATGCCCGCCGTCACGGTGCCGCCGAGGCCAAAGGGGTTGCCCACGGCCACCACCCAGTCGCCGGGCCGCGCCGAGTTGCTGTCGCCCAGCGCCAGGAAGGGCAGCGGCTGGCCGGCGTCGATCTTCAGCACGGCGATGTCGGTGCGGTCATCACGGCCGACGACGCGGGCGTTCATCTCGCGGCCGTCATCCAGCTTCACCTTCACGGTGGTGGCGTTGCGGACCACGTGGTTGTTGGTCACGACCGTGCCGTCCGCGCTCACGATGAAGCCCGAGCCCAGCGCATTGGCGGGGCGCTGCGGCTGCTGGCGCTGACCCTGCTGCTCGCCGAAATGGCGGCGGAACAGTTGGTCCTGCTCGCTGCCCGGCGGGAAGGGCGAGTTGGTGCTGGCCTGGGTCACACGCTCGGTCGTCGTGATGGTGACGACGGCGGGGCGGACGCGGGCGGCAAGGTCGGCGAAGCCAGGCAGGGCGACGGCGGGCTGGCTGATGGCGGGGACGCTGATTGCGCCGTTCTGGGCATTCGCCGGGTGGCCCTGCCAGAGGATCAGGCCGCTCAGCGCGGTGCCGGCCATCAGGGCGCCGGCGAAACCGGCACGGATGCGGCGGGAAATCGGGAGGCTCATGGTGTTCTCCAGTTCTGGCGCGGGACCCCTGTCCCGCTGCTGGAGGCAAAATGCCCCGCCGAGGCTGGAGGCATTCGGGAACAACGATGACAAAGTTGTCAGAGTTCTCGCCCTCAGGCGCCGGGCGCGCGCTCCGCGCGCTTGGCTTACGGCCCTCAGCCATGTTGCGCGGGTGGGTATAGGCCGCCGCGGGGCCGCCGGCCGCTGTGCGGCCGGATTCTCGGGGGGCGGTGCTGGAGCATGATCCGCTAAGGTGGAATCACCGAAGCGGTGAATCATCCTCCCAACAAGGCCAGATCGTGGTCCAGCGATAGCGGATCACGATCTAGTTTTGGGGTGTCAGGTCCAGTTGGGCGCGGAGGCCCTGGCCGCTCGCGCCCGATTCCAGCCGCAGCGTGCCGCCATGCGCCTTCGCGGCGGCGGAGACGAGCGCCAGGCCAAGGCCCGTACCGGGCGTCGAGCGGCTGCGGTCCAGGCGATGGAAGCGGCGGGTCACCGCATCGCGCTCACCCTCCGGGATGCCCGGCCCATCGTCCTCGACCTCGATTACGGGACCCGGCCGTAGCCTTAGCGTGATGCGCGGGCCGCCATGGGTGATGGCGTTCTCGATCAAATTCACCACCGCCTGGCGCAACAGCCCGGCATCGCCCGCCACGCTGACGCCGGGCGCGATCTCGCGCATCAGGCTGTGGCCCGAATCCGCGGCCACCGCTTCCATGACTTCGGCGCATTCGGCCAGCAGGGTGGAAAGATCCACCGCCGAAAACCCTTCGCGCAGCACGCCGCTTTCGGCGCGGGCGATGCGCAGCAGCGCCGCGAAGCTCGCCAGCACTGAATCCAGCTCCTCCAGCGCGCGCTCCATCATCGCGGCGTCACGCTCCGGATCGCGCGCGGAGGCGAGTGCCCCTTCCAGCAATTGCCGCAGGCGCGAGAGCGGGCTGCGCAGATCATGCGCGATGTCGTCGGTCACTTGGCGCTGCGCCTGCATCAGCGCCTCGATCCGGCCGAGCAAGGCGTTGAAGGTCGCGGTCAGCCGGTCGAACTCGTCCCCGCGGCCCGAGAGCGGCAGGCGGCGCGTGAGGTCCCCCTCCATCACGCCGAGTGCGGCCGTCGCCGCCCCGGCCAGGCGCTGCTCCATCCGCCCCGCCGCGATGAAGCCCAGCAGCAGCGCCAGCACGGCCGCGACACCGCCCGCGATGGGCGGCGTCCAGGCGAGTGCCGAGGCCGCACGATCCAAGGGTGTGAGGTCCGCTGCCACCAGCAGCGTGGCGCCGCCGGGCAGGGTGCCGCCCAGCACGCGCAGGCTCGGTCGTTCGCCGGTGCCGGGGAGGTTGGCGAAGCCGCGCAGCGCGGGCAGCGCCTCGGGGATGCGCCCGGCGATGGGCCTGCCATCGGGCGCCAGAAGCGTGACGAAAAGGGGCCCGCGCCGCCGCGTATAGGCCTCCACGGCGAGCGCGAGTCCGCGCAGGCCGAACTCCTCGTATTCGCGCAGGAAGCCTTCCGCCTCGGCGGCGATGGCGAGGTCGAGCTGCTGCCGCAACGCCGCCTCCGCCCGCAGCCAGCCCCAGCCCGAGCCGAGCAGCGAGAGGACCAGCATCACGATGGCCGAGGCGGTGGCCGCTCGCAGCGCGAAGCTGCTTCTGCGGATCACGGGTCCGGTGCCTGCAGTGCGTAGCCCGCGCCGCGCACGGTGCGGATCATCGGCGCCTCACCCGGCAGGTCGAGCTTGCGGCGGAGACGGCTGACATGCACGTCCACCACATTCGTGGTGGGGTCGAAGCTGAAATCCCAGACCTTCTCCAGCAGCATGGTGCGCGTCACCACCTGGCCGGCATGGCGCAGCAGGTATTCCAGCAGGCGCCATTCGGTGGGCATGAGGTCCAGCTTGCGCGCGCCGCGCGTGGCGACGCGCGTCAGCAGGTCCATCCGCAGCTCGCCGAGCGTGAGCACCGATTGCTCGGCTGGCGGGCCGGCGGGTCGGCGGGCGAGTGCCCGGATGCGCGCGCGCAATTCGGCGAAGGCGAAGGGCTTGGCCAGGTAGTCATCGGCGCCGGCCTCCAGCCCTTCCACGCGCTTCTCCACCTCGCCCAATGCGGTCAGCACCAGGATGGGCGTCGTGATCTGCGCCATGCGCAGCGCACGGATGATGGAGAGCCCATCCGGGCCGGGCAGCATCCGGTCCGTCACGATGATGTCGAAGGGCTCCCCCATCGCGAGAAACAGACCGTCGCGGCCATTGGCCGCGTGGTCCACCACATGCCCCTCCTCGCGCAGGCCCTTGGCGATATAGGCCGCGGTCGCCGCGTCATCCTCAATGAGGAGGATCCGCATGCGGTGTCAGCTCAGCATCTGGCCGCCATCCACGACGATGGTGTGGCCCGTCACCCAGCCCGCCAGCGGCGAGGCCAGGAAGAGCACGACATTGGCGACTTCCTCCGGCTTGCCCATGCGGCCGAACAGGATGGAGGCGAGCGTCTTGTTGTAGAGCGCGGGGTTCTCGGTCTTGCGCTTCTCCCAGCTGCCGCCGGGGAATTCGATGGAGCCCGGGGCCACGCCATTCACGCGGATGCCGTCGGGCGCGTAGGTCGCGGCCTGGGACTGCGTGTAGTTGATCAGCAGCGCCTTCACCGCGGCATAGGCAGGGCCGCGCACCGAAGGCCCATAGCCCGAGATGGAGGAGAGGTTGATGATGTTGCCGCGGCTTTCCTTCAGCGCGGGCAGGGCGGCGGCGGTGGCGCGGAAGGTGGCCAGCACGTCCACGTTCAGCGCCGCGGCCCAGCCTTCCTCGGTATCGGTCATGCCGAAGCCGCTCGCATTGTTCACCAGCACGTCGCAGCCACCGAGTGCCGCCACGGCCTCCGCGATATAGGTCTTCACCGCCGCGCCATCGCCGAGGTCGCAGCTCGCCGCATGGGCCTTCGGGCCGAGCTCCGCCTTGGTGGCGGCCAGCGCCTCGGCGCCGCGCGCGCAGATCGAGACGGCGGCGCCGGCCTCAGCGAAGCCGAGCGCCACGCTGCGGCCGATGCCCTTGCTGCCGCCACAGACGATGACGCGCTTTCCGGTGAAGTCGAAGCTCATGCGATTTTTCCTTGGAGAGCCGGACGGTTCCGGCGGAGGCGGGTGAGGCCATAGGCCAGGGCAATGCCGACGGCGAGGATCGCGATGCCCACCAGCGGGCGATAGAAGAGCCAGGCGATGGCAATGGTGGCCGGCGCCAGGACGAGGGTGAGCACGGCGGCCAGCAGGCCGGTGCCGAAGCCCACGATGCTGCCGATGAAGGGCACCACATCGGCCAGCACCTTCAGCGGGTTGAAGATGATCAGCCAGCCCAGGAACATCACCACCGTGCCGACCAGGCGCAGGATCCAGGTGAGCGTGACATTGTCCGCCTCGGCCTGCTGGAACATCGCCGCCGCCGGCACGCGGCCGGGTTCGATCATGAAAAGCTGGTCGCCCGCCCGCGTCGCATAGGGGCCGAAGCCATCCCCCACCTGCGCGCCGATGACCGAGAGCGCATCGGGCCGCGCCACCTGCCAGGTGATGCGCAGATCCCCCACGCGCGGGCTCTCGGGGCTCTGGCCGATGTAGCGCCCGCCATCGGCATTGCCGCCGGGCACGGCGAAGGCGGTGTTGGCCGGGATCTGGTTCAGCTGCGCGTCGGAGATGCGATAGCCGCCCAGCATCACGCGCTCGGCGTTGAAGGCGCGGGTGGCGTGGCGCGGCTCGGGGTTCTGGTGGCCGTCGGGCTGGCGGAAGCGGCTGGAATCGATGCGGCCTTCCTGCCAGACGCGGCGGTAGCTGGTGGTGGTCACCGTCTCCTGCCCGCCGCCCATGCGGGTGCGCGTCTCGCTGCTCGTCTGCTCCTGCCACTGGTACATCTCGACGCGGCGGATCAGGCGCAGCGTGCCCTCGGGCGGGGTCACGCCGAGATCGGCGTCGCGCGGCGGGCCGGCAGCGGTGACGGGGCCCGCGACATGCACGAGGCGCCCTTCCAGCGCCGGGTCCGGCCGCTCGGGCGAGGCGGATTGGACAAGCCCCGCGCCCTCGGCCAGCGAGCGAGCGGTCTGCACCGCGCGGCCCTCATTCCAGAACAGGAGAAAACCCGCGACCGGCAGCAGGATCAGGCCTACCAGGATGCCGGTGAGCGCGCCGCCGAGGCGCTGGAACCAGGATTGGCTCGTGGTCTCGGTGAAGCTGCCGCCCCCGAAGGAGCCCCCATCATCGCCTGAATTGCCGGACATCGCGTTCCCTCTTGCGCAACGCCGGAAGCAATGCGTGATCCATGGGCTTTGTCCAGCCTTGACCTTGCGCCAAGGCCGGGCCATCGCCCCCGCATGGCCGCCCCCCCGCTTCTCATCCTCGATGCGATCCGCTTCACCCTCGGCAATGCGCCGATCCTCTCGGGCGCGGGGCTGTCCGTGGCCCCCGGCGAGCGCCTGGCGCTGGTCGGCCGCAATGGCAGCGGCAAATCCACCCTGCTGCGCATCGCCGCCGGCGAGCTGGAGGCCGAGGGCGGCACGCGCTTCCTCCAGCCCGGCGCCACCATGCGCTATTTGCCGCAGGAGCCCGATCTCTCCGCCCATGCGACGGTCGAGGATTACGTGATGTCGGGCCTCGGCCCCTCGGATGATCCGCACCGTGCCCGCGCGCTGATGGAGGGCCTGGGCCTCACCGGCCAGGAGGGCACCACGCGGCTTTCGGGCGGCGAGGCGCGGCGTGCCGCATTGGCCCGCGCGCTGGCGCCCGAGCCCGACATCCTGCTGCTGGACGAGCCCACCAACCATCTCGACCTGCCCGCCATCGAATGGCTGGAGGGCGCGCTGTCCGCCATGCGCGGCGCGCTGGTGCTGATCAGCCATGACCGGCGCTTCCTCTCCCGCCTCTCGCGCTCGACGCTCTGGCTGGATCGCGGCGTCACGCGGCGGCTCGACCGCGGCTTCGGCGAGTTCGAGGCCTGGCGCGAGGAGCAGCTGGAGCTCGAGGAACAGGCCGCCCACAAGCTCGGCCGCCAGATCGTGCGGGAGGAGCATTGGCTGCGCCACGGCGTCTCCGGCCGGCGCAAGCGCAACATGCGCCGCGTGGGCGAATTGCAGGCGCTGCGCCAGGCCCGGCGGGAGCGCATCAAGCCGACCGGCACGGTGCAGATGCAGGCGGCGGAGGCCTCATCATCCGGCCAGCTCGTCATCACGGCGGAGGGCGTGGAAAAGTCCTGGGGCGAACAGCGTATCCTGCGGAGCTTCTCGACGCGCATCATCAAGGGGGATCGCATCGGCATCGTCGGCGCCAATGGGGCGGGCAAGACGACGCTGCTGAACATCCTGATCGGCAAGCTCGCTCCCGATGCCGGCACCGTGAAGCTCGGCAGCAACATCGCCATGGCCGCACTCGATCAGCTGCGCGCCACACTCGACCCCAACCGGACCCTGGCCGACACGCTGACCGATGGCAGCGGCGACCAGGTCTGGGTCGCCGGCAAGCCGCGCCACGTCATCGGCTACATGCAGGATTTTCTGTTCATTCCCGACCAGGCGCGCACGCCGGTGGGCAAGCTCTCGGGCGGTGAGCGGGGGCGGTTGCTGCTGGCCCGCGCTCTGGCCGCGCCCTCCAACCTGCTGGTGCTGGACGAACCGACCAACGACCTCGACCTCGAGACGCTGGACCTGCTGGAGGAGATGCTGGCCGATTACGCCGGCACGGTGCTGCTGGTCAGCCATGACCGCGACTTCCTGGACCGCGTCTGCACCGGCATCATCATGGCCGAGGGGGAGGGCCGCTGGCAGGATTATGCCGGCGGCTACAGCGACATGCTGGCCCAGCGCGGCGACGGCGTCGCGGCGCGCAGCGCGGCCAAGCCGCAGCGCGAATCCGCCGGCCCCCGCGCCGCGGCGGCAACGGCGGCCCCCGCCCGCAAGATGAGCTTCAAGGACCAGCACGCCCTGGCCACCCTGCCGGCCACGATGGAGAAGCTGCAAAAGGAGATCGGCGTGCTGCAGAACTGGCTGGCCGATCCGGGCCTCTACGCCCGCGACCCCAAGGGCTTCACCCAGCGCACCGCGGCCCTGGCCGAGCGCGAGGCGGCGCTGGCGGCGGCGGAAGAAGAGTGGCTGCGGCTGGAGATGCTGCGGGAAAGCCTGGAGACCCCCTGAACGGCAAACCGGGCGACCCCCTCTCGGAAGTCGCCCGGCCCCTCATCCCGCCTCAGCGAGGTGGGTTCGTCAGGAACGCCCGCCACGGCTCGCTTCGCCGCCCTTCCGGCCGGCTTCCGAAGCACGCTCGCGATCCTGGGCGAAGTTGCCCGAGCCGCCGCGCTGGCCATCGCCCCCGTCACTGGCGCCCGCGCCGCTGCCACGGCCGCCATGGCTTGCCTCGCCACCCTTGCGGCCGGCCTCGGCGGCCAGTTCAGGGTCGCGCGAGAAGCTGCGATCCTCGGGCGCGACGGCCTTGCCGCCCTTGCGACCGGCCTCGGCGGCGAGGGCGGGGTCCTTCGAGAAGCTGCGATCCTCGGGGGCGACGCTCTGCCCGCCCTTCGAGGCGATCTCCTGCTGCTTCTTTTCGTCCATCGCCGCGAAGCCACGCTCGCTGCGACCCTGCTTATTGTTGTCCGACATGTGTCTGGTTCCCTGATGATTGGGTCTCTCGCCCCCACCGGGGTGGTTGCGAGTAGACATAACCATGTTGGGGAGCAGAGGTTACTTGAACTGATCTGTTAAATCCAAGTCACTGGCCCGAGTAATTCTTGCGAAATAGAAGCTTTCCCGCGGCAATCTTTCCCGGCGTAACCTTTCCGTCGCCTATGGGTTGTCTGCCTGCATCAGGCAGGAGAGCAAGCATGGCCAAAACCCCGGATCAGCCCCGCGACCAACCGCCAGGCCCTGCCCCCGTGAGCGGCGAAGAGCAGGCACCCCAGAGCCCGCATCCCCTGCAACACCCTGATGAGCGCAAGGAAGGCGGACCCGATTTCGGCAAGGCGGAGGGGCAGGCGGAAAAACACGAGCTTGACGCAAAGAGTGCGACGAAGCGTCAGCACCCCCGGCTGCGTCGCAAGCCGGGGCGCGCGCCTTAGGCCCGCTCCGGCCAAACCCGCGCTATTCCTCCAGCATATGCCCGAAGCGCTCCGCCTTGGTGGCGAGGTAGCGGTCATTCACGCCGTTGCCGGCATAGGCGTGCTGCTCCCGGGTCACGACCTCGACCCCGCAGGCGGCGAGGCCGGCGATCTTGTCCGGGTTGTTGGTCAGCAACCGCACGCGCGGCACTTCCAGCAGGCGCAGCATGGTCGCGGCCACGAGGAAGTTCCGCTCATCGGCGCCATAGCCCAGCGCCCGGTTCGCATCGAGCGTATCAAGCCCCTGATCCTGCAGGGTATAGGCGCGCAGCTTGTTCACGAGGCCGATGCCGCGCCCCTCCTGCGCCAGATAGAGCAGGATGCCCGCCCCATCCTCCGCCATGCGGCGCAGCGCGCCCTTGAGCTGCGGCCCGCAATCGCAACGCAGCGAGCCCAGAAGGTCGCCGGTGAAGCATTCGGAATGCAGCCGGACCAGGGGGGCTTCGCCGGCGGCCAGCACCGCCTCGGGGTCGCCCACCAGCATCGCCAGGTGCTCGATGCCGCCATCGGCGGCGCGGAAGGCGATGATGCGCGTCTCCGGCGCATCTTCGAGCGGCACCCGCGCCTCACCCACGCGCCGCAGCGAGGTGGCGATGGAGGCCGGGTAGGCCAGCAGGTCGGCCGAGCTGACCCGCAGCAGGCCGGTGGCATCGCTCGCCGCGGCCAGGGGTGCCGCAACCAGCGCGGGCAGCAGTCGGCCGAGCTTGGCCAGCGCCAGCGCCGGCGCGGCGAGGGCCGGCAGTGTGGCACGCTCCAGCGCCTGGCCCTCGGCGCCCAGCAGCAATTCGGCGGTGGGGTCGGCGAAGGCGCGCAGCCGCTCGGGCGCGGTCAGCCCGGCCGGCAGGCGGAGCGCGACCGCCCCCTCATCCGGCGCATTGAGCGGCACCGGGCGCTGCAGGATGGCCGAGGCCCGAACCGGGGAGAGCAGCAGAACGGGGGCCGCGCCGGCCAGGGCCGTCAGCTCGCCAAGCCCCTGTGCGCCAACGGTCTCCGCGGCGGCAACGAGCAGCCCGCCGCCATCGCCCTCGATCAGGACGGGCGTGCCGCGCCGCAGCTCGGAGACGGCGCGGTGCACGGCACGCAGCGCGAGGGTCTCAGCCGAAGGCGGCCTCGGGGCCGCAAGGCCGGAGGAGAGAAAGGCGGTGTTTCGCATTCACTGGATATCCTGCAACGCGCAAAGTGTACGCTGGAATGTGGCGATTGGATGCCGGCTGGCAGGGGGTCGCCTCGAAACTTTCTTAAACCCACAGCCATGGCCAAGGTTGCGGGTTGCATTTCCCCCGCCCGTCCGGAGGTGCTAGTCTGTTCAGGAACCATTTAAGTGATGGCCACCCCATGTCTGGCACCCGCCGGATCCTGTTGCTGACCGAGGACGCAGCGCTGGCCGCCCTGCTGCCGCAGCGGCTCGCGCAGGAATCGGCCGGCGGCCGCCGTTTCGAGGTGGAAGCCAGCGCGCCCGAGTCCGGCCTCGCCCAGCTCACCGAGGCGGCGGGGCGCATTGACGCCACCCTGCTCGACGCCGCGGCACCCCCCGGGCCTGGCCATTGGGGACGGTTGCTGCGCGAGGCGGGCGGCGGCCGCCCGGTCCTGCTGCTCGGCGGCGAGGCGGAGGGCCTGCCCGAGGGCATCACCGAGCGCGTGGCCAAGCCGGTCCGGACAGCGGAACTCCTGGCGCGGCTGCACGCCGTGCTGGCGATCTTCGAGGCCTCTCCCGAGGCGGCGATCGCGCTTGCCGGATACGCGTTCCATCCCTCTTCCAAGCTCCTGCAGGGCAAGGGCGGCACGCGCATCCGCCTGACCGAGAAGGAGGCTGCCATCCTGCTCTATCTGCACCGTGCCGGCGGTCGCTCCGTCCCGCGTGCCGAATTGCTGGGCGAGGTCTGGGGCTATTCCAGCGCGGTCACCACCCACACGCTGGAGACGCATGTCTATCGCCTGCGCCGCAAGATCGAGCCAGACCCCCAGCAGGCGCGGCTGCTGCTGACCGATGAGGGCGGCTACCGGCTGGGGGTTTGACCCGGCCTCAATCCGGCCCGCGATGGGATTCGGTGGCCAGGCGCCCCGGCAGATCGAGCCGCGCCACGAGCCCGCCCAGGCGGGACGAACGGTCCAGCGTCAACTGCCCATCATAGAGCGTCGCCAGATCCGAGACGATGGCGAGGCCAAGGCCGGAGCCCGGCTTGGCCTCATCCAGCCGCACGCCGCGCAACAGCGCCGCGCCATCCTCGCCCTCGGGCAGGCCCGGCCCGTCATCGGCCACCTCGATGCTGACGCGGCCAGGTGCCGATGGCGCGACCCGCACCTCGACCTGCCCTTGCCCGTATTTGCAGGCGTTCTCCATGAGGTTGCCCAGCATTTCGGTCAGGTCCTGGCTGTCGGCGCGGATCCGCGCATCGGCCTCGCCCGTCACGCGGATGACGATGCCGCGCGCCGCGGTCAGCCGGCGCAGGGCCGTGGCCAAGGCCTCGGCGAGGGCCAGCGGCATGCATTCGGCACCCGCGCTGCCGGCCAGCGCGCCCGCCCGCGCCCGCCGCAGATGGTGCTGCACCAAGCGCTCCAACGTGGCCGATTGCGACCGTGCGGCGGCGACATCCCCGGATTCGAGCGCGTTGCGCAGCACTGCGATCGGCGTCTTCAGCGCATGGGCCAGGTTGCCCACATGGTTGCGCGCGCGGTCCACCGTCGCGCGGTTCTGCTCGATCAGCGCCTCGATCTCGGCCACCAGCGGCGCGATCTCGGTGGGTGCCACCACATCCATGTGCTGGCGCCGCCCCTCGCGCACCTCGGCCAGCTCCTCCTGGGTGCGGCGCAAGGGACGCAGGCCCCAGATCACCAGCAGCGCCACCACGCCGACGAGGCCGGTGCCGAGCAGGGCAAAGGCCAGGATCACGTTCTGCCGGAGCGAGGCGATCTCCTCATCCGTGTCCTCGCGCGCGACGGCGACCTGCACGGTGATGGGCACCAGCCCGAAGCGCCCCTCCAGCTGCACGTCACGCTCCAGCAGGCGCAACCGCTCGGAGCGTGGGCCCTCGACATCCCGGGCGCGGATGCCCTCCGGCTCGCGAAGGGGGGGCACGAGCCGCGAGTCCCAGAGCGAGCGGGAGGTGGCCTGGCTGCCGCCGGGCCCGGTGATCTGCCAGTAATGGCCCGACAAGGGGCGGTTGAATTCCGGATCGGCCAGCGGGCGGGTCAGGATCGGGCCGGAGCTGGGGTCGAAGGCGGCGGACGCCACCACCGCATCCAGGAGGCTGCCCAGCCGCGCATCGGCCGCCGTCTCGATCTGGCGCTCATCGGTCCGGATCACGAACCAGCCCATCAGGCCCAGCCCGATCGCCACCCAGAGGGTGGTGAGCAGGGTCAGCCGTCGCGTGAGGGAGTTCAACCGGGCGCGGCGCCGGCCGGGATCAGCCGGTAGCCCTGGCCGCGCACCGTCTCGATCAGTTGGTCGCCCAGCTTCCGTCGGAGCCGGGCGACGATCACCTCCAGCGTGTTGGAATCACGGTCGAAATCCTGGGCGTACAGATGCTCCGTCAGCTCGGTCTTGGAGATCGGCCGGCCGGCATGCAGCGCGAGATAGGCCAGCATGCCGTATTCCAGCGCCGTCAGCCGCACCGCCTGCCCATTGCGCGAAACGGCGCGGGCGGCGGTGTCGAGCCGGACTTCGCCGAACACCAGCTCGGTCTTGGCCACGCCGTTCGAGCGGCGGATCAGCGCGTTCAGGCGCGCCACCAGCTCGGCCATGGCGAAGGGCTTGGCCAGATAGTCATCGGCGCCGGCGTTCAGCCCCTCCACCTTCTCGGTCCAGGAGTCGCGGGCGGTGAGGATGAGCACCGGCATCGCACGCTCGGCCGCGCGCCAGCGGCGCAGGACGGTCAGCCCATCCACGCGCGGCAGGCCGAGATCCAGAACCACGGCGTCATAGGGCTCGGTCTCACCGAGGTAGAAGGCTTCTTCGCCATCCATGGCGCCGTCCACGGCGAAGCCGGCCTCGGTGAGGCCGACGCGCAGTTGTTGGTGCAACTCGGGGCTGTCTTCGACGATCAGGAGACGCATGGCGCGAAGATGCGCGGGGTGGCGGCCCGCGTCCAGCGGTGTCCGGCGTGTGAGTCAGCGCAGGGGCAGGCGGGGTTGCGCCTCGCCGGGCACGCGCTCCTGCACCGGGCCACGGGCGCGGACCATCGCGCCGGTGGACGCGTCCAGCTCGACGATGAAGATCCGGCCATTGGGGGGCAGGATCTTCAGCTCATAGAGCCACTGGGTGTCGTCCCGCTCGAGGTCGGCCTCGATCACGCGGCCGCGGAATCGGCGCTCCACCTCGGCCAGCAGGTCGGAGAGGGGGCGGATCTGCCCGGCCTCCAACGCGGCGCGGGCGCGTTCATGGTCCCGCCGCTCCTGCGCCGCGGCCTGGGTGGGCGCAGCGAGGACCAAGGCACAGAGGAGAAGAAACCTTGCGGGCATAAGCACCCTTGGAATTTCGAGGCTGAACCAAGGCTGAATCATGGCGTCAGGACGGGTTCAGGCTCGCGGGCATAAAAGGATGCTACCCAGGGTTGCCACCGCGCTGCGGAAATCTGCCGAGGGAATGAATGTTCGGTCGGTTTTCAGCGCGGACGGGACGGGTTTGGAGCGGTCATGATGGTCAGCAGTTTCGCACATATTTCGCCGCATCTGCTCGGTCTCTTCATGCTCGCCCTGGCCTGCGTGCCCCTCGTCTTCGTCCTGCAGGACAAGCAGCGCCGTGCGACGGAGCAAAAGCGCATGGCACAGCTGCGGCGCGAGGCGCGCATCGCGGCCGAACTGCGGGGCCGGGGCGATGCCGATTCCCGCGTGATCGAGGGCTGGGTGGGCCAGGCGCCGCGCTGAACGCGGCCGCGCCAGCCTCCTGCATCAGAGAATGCGGCAAGCCTCGTCGAAGTCGAGACGCGGGCTGCGCGGGAAGAGACCCGCCGGGTCGCCATGGCCCAGATTGACCAGGAAGTTTGACTTCCAGCCGGTGTCGGCGAAGAACAGGTCATCCACCTTCATGTTGTCGAAGCCGCTCATCGCGCCCACGTCCAGGCCGAGTGAACGCGCGGCCAGCATCAGGTAGGCGCCCTGCAAGGTGCCGTTCCGCATGGCGGTGGTGTCCGCCAGCGACCAGTTGCCAGCGAACCAGCTCCTTGCATCGGCATGCGGGAACAGCTTGGGCAGCTGATCGTAGAACTTCGGATCATGCGCCACGATCACCGTCACCGGCGCGGTCATCGTCTTCTCGACATTGCCCGGTGACAGCGCCTCCTTCAGCTTCGCCTTGCCGGCGTCGGAGGTGATGAAGGCGAAGCGCGCGGGCGAGGAGTTGGCGCTGGTCGGGGCCCATTTCAGCAGGTCGTAAAGGGCGCGCAGCGTCTCTTCCGCCACCGGCGTGTCGGTCCAGGCGTTCTGCGTGCGGGCCTCGCGGAAGAGCTGGTTCAGCGCGGCGGCGTTCAGGGCCTCGGCCATTTACGCCTCGACCTGCTCGACGCCCATAACCTCGGGCACATAGTGGCGGAGCATGTTCTCGACGCCATGCTTCAGCGTGGCGCGCGAGGAGGGGCAGCCCGAGCAGGCGCCCTGCATCTTCAGCTTCACGATGCCGTCGCGGAAGCCGCGGAATACAATGTCCCCGCCATCGCCGGCCACCGCGGGGCGGACGCGCTGGTCCAGCAATTCCTTGATCTGGGCCACGGCCTCGGCATCGGCGGGGTCGAAATCCTCGGCCGCATCCTCGCCCACGCCCTCGATCACCGGCAGCTCGGCCAGGAAATGCTCCATCACCGCGCCCAGGACCTGCGGGCGCAGCCCCTGCCACTCCGTCGTGTCGAACTTGGTGACCGTGATGAAATCGGCGCCGAAGAACACCCGCGCCACACCCTCGAGCGCCAGGAGGCGGATCGCGAGCGGCGAGCGAGAGGCGTCATCACCCACCACGAAATCGGCCGTGCCGGCCTGGCCCATCACCTCCCGCCCGGGCAGGAACTTCAGCGTGGCGGGGTTCGGGGTGCTTTCGGTTTCGATGAACATGACATGTCCCTGGCGGCGATTTCTTGACAGGACCTATGTGGTCCTGTTTGCCACCCCGTGCAAGCCGGAGCCCGTGGCACAAGCCTTGCTCATCCCGGCAGGCAGACCCGCCGCCGGAGCCCGCCATGCTCGACCCGATCCGCCTCGCCTTCCGCCCCCCGGGCCGCCTCGACGTGCCCCCGCCGCCCGATGGCGGGCCGGAACTCGGGCCCGAGGAAGCCATCCCCATCCCCGGCGAAATGACCTTCGACGAGATCCTCGAAGGCCTGAATCCCCTGCACCACCTGCCGGGGGTGGGCATGATCTACCGGGCGGCGACCGGCACAGACATCCATCCCACGATGCGCGTCCTGGGCGCGGGCCTCACCGGCGGAGCACTCGGCATGGCGCTGGCCGGCGTCATGTCCGCCATCGAGATGACCCAGCCCCTCGAACGCATCCGCGCCGCCCTCAACAACGAGCCCGACCCGCTGGCCCTGGCCCGCCCCACCACCAACCCCACCAACGTGGCCCAGGCCTACCAACGCTGGTCCGAACTCGCGAACCCCACCCGCCTCGCCGCCGCCACCGCGGCGGCACGGGCCACGGGGTAGGGCGGCTCGTCCTGGGAGAGGCGCTGCCTCTCCCAGACCCTCTCCGCCAGGGGCGTGCCGCCCCTGGACCCGTCGAGAAATGGGCCTTTGGCGGGAGGGGGCATGGTGCGCCCCTATCACAGGCGCTGCCTCGATGCCCCCTCCCGCCAAAGGCCCCCTCCTGGGTTCCAAGGGCCTCTCGGCCCTTGGCAGGTGGGGTTTGGGGAGGACAGCGTCCTCCCCAATGCGTCCGCCCTACGCCGTCGCGCGCGCGCCGAAGATGGCGGAGCCGACGCGAACATGGGTGGCGCCGTGTCGGATGGCGGTTTCGAAATCGCCGCTCATGCCCATGGAGAGGGTGGCCAGGCCATGGCGCCGGGCGAGTTCGGCGAGGAGGGTGAAATGGGGGCCTGGGTCTTCCTCGGCCGGGGGGATGCACATGAGGCCGGTGACGGGCAGGGCGTGGGTGGTGCGGCAGAGGGTGATGAAGGCGTCGGCCTCGGCGGGGAGGATGCCGGCCTTTTGTGGCTCGGCGCCGGTGTTGACCTGGATGAGCAGGTCCGGGCGGCGGCCTTCCTTCTGCATGGCCTCGGCCAGGGCGAGGGCGAGCTTGGGGCGGTCCAGGGTTTCGATCACGTCCGCTAGGCGGACCGCGTCTCGCGCCTTGTTGGTCTGCAGCGGGCCGATGATGTGCAGGCGCAGGTCGGGGTGGGTGGCGCGGAGGGCGGGGAATTTGCCGGCCGCCTCCTGCACCCGATTCTCGCCGAAAAGGCGCTGCCCGGCGGCGAGGGCGGCCACGACGGCCTCGGCCGGATTGGTTTTCGAGACGGCGACGAGCTGCGCGGCGCCGGGGGCGCGCCCCGCCTGCTGCGCGGCGGCCTCGATTCGGGCGCGGATTCGGGTCAGGTTGGCGGCGATGTCATCGAGCATGCGCCATAGAATAGGGAGAGGCGGCGCCAGCGCCATCCCGGTCACCTGGCTGCTGAGCGATCCCGTGCGGCTGCCGGACCCTACGCCGTTGCTGGCGCGGCTGCCGAAGGGCGCGGCCGTGCTGCTGCGCCACCCGACGCCCGAGATCGCGAGGCAGGTGGCGCGGCTCTGCTGGGTGTTTCGGCTGGCGCTGCTCGTTTCGGGAGACGGACGGCTTGCGCTGCGACTCGGGGCGGGGCTGCACGTGCCGGACCGCGCGCCGACGCGCGGCCTGCTGCCTTTCCTGCTGAACCGGCGCGGCGCCTGGCTTTCCGTCGCGGTGCACGGGCGGCTGGGGGTGGCGCGGGCGCGGCGCATCGGGGCGGATGTGGTGCTGATCTCGCCCGTGTTTCCGACGGCGAGCCACCCGGGCGCGCCGGCCTTGGGGCCCTTGCGCTGGGCGGCCCTGGCACGTGGGGCGGGGCGGCCGGCGGTGGCGCTGGGCGGGATGTCGGCGGCCGCCATGCGGCGGCTGCCGCCTCGGCTGGCGATGGGCTGGGCCGGAATCGGGGTATGGGGCGATTGTGTCCTACGGGACACAGTGTCTCAGGGAAGTCGCGTTCCGGCGCGGAAGCCGGTTGCCGGCCCGCAATCCGCCGACGCATAGTCTGGCCCGGACCCAGTGATCATTGGGTTGTGAGGTGTTTCCGGCGCGGCCCGGTTCCTTTGCAACCCGGAGGGTTACGGCCTCTTCCAGCGATGGAGGGGGAGGGTCAGGGGAACCAGCTGGCTGCGGCCGGCACGTGAGGAGAGTATAACATGCGCAAGATTTTGCTGGGCACGACGGCAGTCGTCTCGGCGGTCGTGGGCGCTGCCGTTATGGCACCCCAGGCCTCCGCTCAGGAAGCGCCGACCGTTCGTCTCGGTGGCTTCTTCCAGGCCCTGTATGGCTACACCAACCAGACCGGCCAGCAGTCCATCACCTCGACGGGCCTGCCGTTGGGCGTGGGCGGCCCCACGGTGGCCGTGCCGACGCTGCCGGCTGGTGGCACGAGCATCGCTCGCGCTGGCAAGCACGACATCTCGACCAATGCCGGCATTGACGTGATCGTCAACGGCAAGCTGGCCAATGGCCTGACCTATGGCGCGCAGATCTCGCTGAACAGCAACAGCCTCGAAGGCCGCCAGCTCGTCGGCAGCCGTTCCAGCGCTGGCAAGACCACGGTCGCCATTGACGAAATGTACGCGTTCATCGCTCACCCGCGCTTCGGCCAGGTGCGCATGGGTGACGAAGACGGCGTCATGGGCGGCCTGATGAACTCCGGCTGGGTGCAGGGCTTCGGTACGGGCGGCGTGCATGGCTCGTGGGAGAACTTCGTCAGCCGTCAGGGCCTCGGCCGCACCACGACCGCTCCGGGCGGCCTGGGTGACTCGTCCAAGATCCTTTACATGAGCCCGCAATTCGCCGGCTTCGACTTCGGTGCCAGCTTCGCGCCGAACTATAATGGCGGCGCCGGCACGGGCTGCCCGAACGAAGGCCAGTCCGGCTTCTGCGATCGCGCCTATGCCTTCACCGGCGCGCGCGGCGTGGGCATCCCGGCCGCTGGTGGTGACTTTGCCGCCCGCCGCAACGAGTATCAGCTGGCGGCTCGCTGGCGCGGTAACGTGGGTGGCGTCGGCATCGCCGGCACCATCGGCTACATCGGCGCCGGCGCTGCTCGCGACCTGACGTCCGGTGGCCAGCAGACCACCGTGTTCAACAACCTGAACATCTGGCAGGCGGGCGTCCAGGCCAGCTACGCCGGCTTCACGCTGGGCGCGAACTACACCTACGGCGACTACAACTTCTTCTGGGGCAACACCCTGCGTGGTGACCGTCCTGCGGAGCAGCTCGTGGTCGGTGGCCAGTACGTGGCTGGCCCCGTGACGGTTGGTGCCAACTTCGTGACCGGCCTGTTTGAAGGTGGCACGCGTACGGGCTTCGCGGAGACCCCGACCTCGCTGACCTTCACCTCGGGTCGTCCGACCACCCCGGGCGTCTCCAACGGTTCCGCCAGCATGCGTCGCTGGGGCATGGGCGCGGGCGCCAACTACCGCCTCGCTCCCGGCATGGATCTGATCGCCGAGTATGTCTACTACTCGATCCGCGAGCAGGGCCGTGACCTCGACGCGAACCGCCCTGGCATCCAGAGCCGGTCGTTCAGCAACGTGTTCATCGCGGGCGTTCGCCTGGCCTTCTGAGGCCAGTCCAACACCACGTCACAGAACGTGAATGGAGGGGGCGACGGGAGTTTCCGTCGCCCCTTTTCTTTTGCACGACGCTCCAGTAAGCGTTGTGCCCATGAAGCATCTCGCTCGCCCGATCCTCCTGCTCGGCTTTGCCCTGCCCCTGCTCGCCGCCTGCAACAGCGGGCGCCAGGTCGCCAATGAGGAGTATGGGACGGACAACGCCCGCGAACTGGCACTCCGCCAGACGGGCGCGTCCAGCAATTCCGGCCTTGTCGTCTTCGGCGTGGACCGCTCCCGCCAGGCGCAGGAGGCCGCGGCCGGCGCGGGTGCGGGGATGACGGTGAACGCCTTCCTTTGGCGCGCCACGCTCGACACGCTCTCCTTCATGCCGCTCGCCAGTGCCGATCCCTTCGGTGGCGTGATCATCACCGATTGGTACTCGCCCCCCCAGGCCGAGGGCGAGCGCTTCAAGGCCACGGCCTATGTCATCGGCCGGCAGCTGCGCTCGGATGGCGTACGCGTGCAGGTGTTCCGCCAGATCCAGCGCGGCAACCAGTGGGTGGATGCGCCGGCCTCGACCTCCACGAATTCCGAGATGGAGGACCGCGTCCTCGCCCGCGCGCGGGAATTGCGGAGCCAGTCGGCCGGGCGCTAAGCGCGGCTGCTGCCCCGGGGCCTCAGGTACCCCGGTCCGCTGCCAGCTTTTCGATGATCTGAAGCATCTTCGTGATGTCCCGCTCGCGCAGCGCGTCAATCTTCGCGTGCAGCGCCTCGATTTCGAGCTCCGCCTTCACATTGATCCGATAGTCGGATTCCGCGTGCCGCCGGTCCAGCTCGGAGGTCCGGTTCTGGCTCATCATGATGATGGGCGCGGTGTAGGCCGCCTGGAAGGACAGGACCAGGTTGAGCAGGATGAAGGGATAAGGGTCCCAGCGCTCGATCACGGCGGTGATGTTCAGCGCGATCCAGACCAGCAGCAATCCCGACTGGATCAGGATGAAGCGCCAGGAGCCGACCGTGCGCGCCACCCAGTCCGCCACGCGTTGCCCGCGGGCCAGTGGCGCGTGGGTGAGGCTGCGGGCCGGCCGCTCAACGCGGAGCGCGCGCAGCATGGCCTCTTCCTGGGGTGTGATCTCGAAGCGGGGCATGCGGGGCTCCTGGCCAAGGCGCCAGGATAGCCTACCCCATGCCGCACCGGGGGCCGGCGCCGAAGCGCCGGCGCGGGGCAGCTCAGACGGCGGCCAGGACCGTCTCGGCCTTGCTCACCTCGAAGGCGCCCGGCTCCTCGACGGCGACATGCGTCACCACGCCATTCTTGGCGACGAGGACGAAGCGCTGGCAGCGCACGCCGAGGCCGCGCGCCGTCAGGTCGAACTCCATGCCCAGCGCCTGGGTGAAGGCGGCGCTGCCATCGGCCAGCATGGCGACCTTGCCGATCGCGTTCTGGTCCTTGCCCCAGGCGCCCATCACGAAGACGTCGTTCACCGACATGCAGGCGATGCTGTCCACGCCCTTGGCCGTGAAATCGGCCGCGTGATTCACGAAGCCCGGCAGGTGCTTGGCCGAGCAGGTGGGCGTGAAGGCGCCGGGCACGCCGAAGAGGACGACGGTCTTGCCGCCGAAGAACTCCTCGGTCGTGACCTCCTGCGGGCCGTCCGCGGTGGCCTGCATGAGCTTGGCCGAAGGGATCTTGTCACCGACCTGGATCGTCATAGGCAGTTGCCTCCAAAGGGGTTTTGCGTGGCAAGGTTTAGGCGGTTCCGCGCGCGGAGTCACGCTTGCGATGCCCGGGCCGGGGCCCCACATGGGCGTCATGTCCCCTCGTGAAGCCGCTTCGGGGCCCGCGCCAGGCCGCCCCACCCCGATCAGGAACAGCCCGCTGGCCGGGCAGTTGCTCATCGCCATGCCCCACATGCAGGATCCCAACTTCGCCGGGAGCCTGATCCTCCTCTGCGCCCATTCGCCGGACGGCGCGATGGGGCTCATCCTCAACCAGCCCATCCCGAAGCTCAGCTTCGAGGCGCTGCTGCGCCAGATCGGCGTGGAGCCGCTGCCGCCCGCGCGCAGCATCCGCCTGGTCAATGGCGGGCCGGTCGAGGAGGGGCGCGGCTTCGTCCTGCACAGCGCCGATTGGCGCGCCCAGAGCTCGATGGACGTGACGGGCGATGTGGCCCTGACCGCGAGCCTCGATGTGCTGCAGGCCATCGCCAGCGGCGGCGGCCCGCGCCAGGGCTTGCTGGCGCTGGGCTATGCCGGCTGGGGGGCCGGGCAGCTGGAGCAGGAAATCGCCCGCAATGACTGGCTGCACGTGGCACCCGACGAGGACCTGGTCTTCGGCGGCGCGGACGAGACGCGCTGGCGCCGGGCCCTGGCCAAGCTGAAGGTGGACCCCTTGCTGCTCTCGGGCGCGGCCGGCCGGGCCTGAGCCGCCCTACCGGTAGAGCCGCGCCAGGCGTTCAGGCGAGACGCCGGCGAAATAGAGGCTGAGGGTCAGCAGGTTCCGCGCCGAGCGGCGCCACCAGCCCTCCCGCTGCCACCGCGCGGCCGAGGTGATGGCCCGGGCAGGCAGGGGTGCGAGGCGCGCACGGCCGAGGCGGCGGACCAGCGCCACATCCTCCATCAGGGGCATGGCCGGGTAGCCGCCCACCGCCTCATACAAGGCGCGGGAAATGAGCAGGCCCTGGTCGCCATAGGGCAGGGCCAGCCAGCGGCAGCGCCAGGCGACCGCGGCCTCCAGCCGGCGGGCCTGGGGCGAGCCGTCATCCAGTGCGAATCGGAAGTAATGCGCCGCCTCGGGCCGGTCGAGCGCAGCCTCCACCGCCGCTTCCCATCCGGCTTCCAGCCACGTGTCGGCGTGCAGGAAGAGCAGCCATTCGCCCCGGGCCGCGGCCGCGCCGGCGGCGAGTTGCGAACCCCGGCCGCGCGGCGCGGTGATGAGGCGCGGGCCGGCCAGTTCCGCCACGCGATCCGTGCTGCCCCCATCGGCGAGGATGACTTCGCCCACGCCGCGAAGCTGGGCCAGCAGGGGCGGCAGGAGAGGGGCGGCGTTCAAGGTCGGGATCACGGCGGAGATCGTTCCAATTTTCCCTTTTTGTTCTTGACACCCGCCCGGCATTTCCGCACCTTCCGACGTGAACATTAAGGGAACTTGGCCATGCCCGATGGTGGCGGACATTCCTGGGTGAATAAAGGCCTTCCGCCGCAGCGGGGCCGGGCGGCGCTCTCCAACCACACCCCGCGCTTCGAGCGCCAGGTGGTGGAGGCCTTCGATGATGGCTGGGGCAGCCTGACGGAGGACATGCCGAGCCTGCGCACCACCCTGACGCGCGAGGCCGCGAAATCGGCGCTCACCTATAACGACAGCCCCGATCTCGGCTTCGATCGTTCGATCAACTCCTATCGCGGCTGCGAGCATGGCTGCGTCTATTGCTATGCCCGGCCGAGCCACGCCTATCTCGGCCTCTCGCCCGGCCTGGATTTCGAGACGCGGCTGCTCTTCAAGCCCGACCTGCCGGAGATCCTGGAGCGCGAGCTCTCCCGCCCCGGCTATGTGCCGCGCCCGGTGGCGCTGGGCGCCAACACCGACCCCTACCAGCCAGTCGAGCGCGAGCAGGGGCTGACGCGCCGCGTGCTGGAAGTGCTAGAGCGATTTGGCCACCCGGTCACCATCGTGACGAAATCGGCCGGCGTGCTGCGCGACGCCGACATCCTGGCGCGCATGGCAAGCCGCAACCTGGCGCGCGTCTGCGTCTCCATCACCACGCTCGATGCCAAGCTGGCGCGGGCGATGGAGCCGCGCGCCGCAAGCCCGCTGCGCCGGCTGGAGGCGGTGCGGGCGCTGGCCGCGCAGGGCATTCCGGTGGCGGTGCTGGCGGCCCCCATGATCCCCGGCATCAACGACGCCGAGCTGGAGCGCATCCTGGAGGCGAGCGCCCGCGCCGGGGCCACCAGCGCCGGCTATGTGCTGCTGCGCCTGCCGCTGGAGCTGCGCCAGATCTTCGAGGAATGGCTGAACCAGCATTATCCGGAGCGCGCCGCCCGCGTGCTGGCCCTGGTGCGCCAGACCCGCGGCGGCAAGTTCTACGACGCGCGCTTCGGCCAGCGCCAGACCGGCGAGGGCGCCTATGCCGAGCTGCTGGCCCAGCGTTTCCATCTGGCGCTGCGCCGCCTCGGCCTTGACCGGCGCGAGGGCGGGACGAGCCGCCTGGATTGCAGCCAGTTCAATCCGCGCGCGGCGTCGCGGCAGCTGGAGCTGCTGTAACTTTGGCGGCACGGCCGCGCTTGCCGGCTGTCAGGGCCGGCGCGGCTGCGCTACAAGAGTGCAATGTCTGCGACCCCCCAGGATGAGGCCCGCGCCGCCCTCGACGCCGCAGGGCAATTGCCGGATGCCGAGCTCGACCTCGCCGCCGTCGCGCTCCAGTTCGCGCGGATTGACGCGCCCGGCGCCGATTGGCGCGCCGCCGAGACGCTGCTGAGCGGGATCGCCCGCCGCGCGGTGGAGCTGGCCGCCGCCGACCCGGCCGCCGATGCCGGGGATGCGGCCCGCCGCCGCGCCGTGCTGGCCGGCTTGCTGCACGAGGAACTCGGCTTCGCCGGCGATGCCGAGACCTATGACGACATGGCCAATGCCAATCTGATCCAGGTGCTGGAGCGCCGGCGCGGCCTGCCGGTGGCGCTGGGCGTGCTCTGGCTCCATGCGGCCGAGGCGGCGGGCTGGAGCGCGCATGGCCTGAACGCGCCGGGCCATTTCCTGCTCGCCCTGCCGCATGCCCGCGGGCAGATCGTGCTCGATGTCTTTGCCGGCGGCGAGCAGCTGCTGGCGCCCGAATTGCGCGCCCTGATCAAGCGCGTCGCCGGTGAGCAGGCCGAGCTGAAGCCCGGCATGCTGGCGCCGATGACCAAGCGCGACGTGCTGCTGCGCCTGCAGAACAACATCAAGCTGCGGCGGCTGCAGGCCAACGACCTGGAGGGCGGCCTCGCCGCCACGCGCGACATGCTGCGCCTGGCCCCCGACCATGCCGGCCTGTGGCGCGAAATGGGGCTGATCGAGCACCGGCTGGAGCGGATCGGCGCCGCACTCGCAAGCCTGGACCGCGCCTTGGCCATCGAGCCGCAGGGCGAGGCGGCGGCGCGCATCCGGGGCCTGGTGGAAGAGCTGCGAAACCGTTTGAACTGAAGCGCCCGCCGCGTCCCGCGATCATTTCCCCAACGCGCGTCCCGCGATCATTTCCCCAACGCGCGTCCCGCGGTCACTTCCCCAACGCGCGTCCCGCGGTCACTTCCCTAACGCGCGTCCCGCGCGATGCCTCCCCATCAGCCAAACGCCCAGCCCGACGCTGAGCGCCAGCAGCGCGCCCGAGAGGCCGAGTTGCCAGGCGCCATCCACGCGCACCCCCTTGCCGAGCAGCGCGAAAACCACCGTCTGCGGCAGGTAGCCGAGCGAGGAGGCGAGGAAGAAGGCGCCCGCCGGCAGCGCGGACATGCCGGCCAGGAAGTTGAGCGCGAGGTTGTTCCCCACCGGAAACAGGCGCAGCGCCAGCACCGCGCCGAAGGGGTTCTCCCGCAGCGTCTCCACCACCGGGCGCAGCCGCGGGCCAAAGCGCCCGGCCAGCCGCCGCTCCGCCCAGTCGCGCGCGATGGCGCGCGCCCAGCCATAGGCCAGCACGCAGCCCAGGAGTTGCGCGGCCAGTGCCACCGCGACGCCGATGACCGTGCCGAAGGCGTAGCCCGCCAGGAAGGCAACGACCTGGCGCGGCATGCCCACGGCCGTGGCGAGGCCGCCGGCCAGCAGGAAGAGGGTCTCGCCCAGCATCCCCTGGTCGCGAATATAGAGGTCCACCCAGTCCGTCCCTGGCGCCGCGCCCAGCGCGCGCAGCAGCACGCCGCCCAGCGCCAGCCCCGCCACCATGAGAAGCAGCTTGCCGAGGCCGAAGGAGCGAGGGCGCTGGACCGGCGCCTCATCTGCTGGCGGAATTGCGCCAGGCCCATCGTGCCCGGCGGTCACGGCGTCTCGATTTCGGGCCGCTTGCCGCGCCGCTGCAGCCAGGCCACGCCGAACAGGTCGAAGATGCTGACGGCCAGCCGATCCAGCGTGCCGTAGTTCGAGGCCCCGCGCAGCCGCGGGCGGTGGTTCACCGGCTCGCTCAGCACCCTGGCGCCCTCGCGGAGCGCCAAAGCCGGCAGGAAGCGGTGCATATGGTCGAAATGCGGCATGGCGAGGAAGAGCGCGCGCGGAAACAGCTTCAGCCCGCAGCCCGTGTCGGGCGTCGCGTCCCGCAGCACCGCCGAGCGAATGCCGTTGGCGAGGCGGGAGGAGCGCCGCTTCACCCAGCTGTCCTGCCGGTTCACGCGGTGGCCGGCCACCATCACCCAGCCGCCCGCGGCCGCGGTCTCGGCCTCGGCGCGGGCCAGCATGTGGGGGATGTTGGCAGGGTCGTTCTGCCCGTCGCCATCCAGGGTCGCGATCCAGGCGCCGGTCGCCGCCGCCACGCCCGTCATGATCGCGGCCGATTGCCCGCAGCTCACCCTGTGCCGCAGCCAGCGCACCGGCAGGCCGGCCAGGATCTCGGGCGTCGCGTCGGTCGAGCCGTCATCCACATAGACGATCTCATGCTGGATCCCGCTCAGGGCGGCGCGGATCTCGGCGACGAGGGGGGCGATGTTCGGGGCCTCGTTCCGCACGGGAATGACGACCGAAACCAGCGGTACGGCGGACATGCGGGCGGCGTTACCAGCGCACCCTGCGAGCCACAAGCCCGATATGGCGGCATTTCTTGCCGAGGCCATGGGCTGGCGCCGCGGTTCTCGGCTATTATGTGCGCACCATGCCATTAGATGCCCGCAGCTTTCCCGCCCAAGCCCCGGCCACTCCGCCCGTCACTCCCCTGGGGGGGCGCGCCAGGCCGCGCGCCATCGCCATCTGGCTGCTCACCGTCGCCGGGTTGATCTGGCTGATGGTGGCGCTCGGCGGCGCCACGCGACTGACCGGTTCGGGCCTTTCCATCATGGAATGGGCGCCGCTCGCCGGCACGCTGCCGCCGCTCAGCCAGGCCGAGTGGCAGCGCCTCTACGACCTCTATCGCACCATCCCGCAATACCAGCTGCAGAATGCCGGGTTCGGGATGGAGGGCTTCCAGCGGATCTTCTGGCTGGAATGGGCGCATCGCTTCTGGGGGCGGCTGATCGGCCTGGCCTATCTGCTGCCCCTGCTCTGGTTCTGGGCGCGCGGCGCCATCCCGCAGGGCCTCGGGCCGCGGCTTGCCTTGCTGTTCGTGCTGGGCGGCATGCAGGGGGCGATCGGCTGGTTCATGGTCGCCTCCGGCTTCGACGCCGACCGCACCGCCGTCTCGCCCTACCGCCTGGTGTTGCATCTCTCGATGGCCTTCGTGCTGTTCGGCCTGATCCTCTGGACCGCGCTCGGCCTGCTGCGTCCCGCGCCCGCCCTGCTGGCGCCGCAACAGGGCAAGCTCCGCCGGCAGGTGGTCGCGGCCTTCTGGCTGGCGGCGCTGACCATGCTGGCCGGCGGCTTCGTCGCGGGCATCCGCGCCGGCTTCTCCTACAACAGCTTCCCGCTGATGGATGGCCAGCTGATCCCGGCCGGCTATCTCGATCTCGAGCCGGTCTGGCGGAACCTCACCGCCAATATCGCTGCCGTGCAGTTCAACCACCGCCTGCTCGCCACGCTGACGCTGCTGGCCGCCCTCGGTGCGGCGATCGCCGCGCGCCGCCTGCCCGATGGGTTCGCCCGCCGCGCCGTCTGGACCATGGCGGCCACGATCGGCGCGCAGTATGTGCTCGGCATCGTCACGCTGCTGCATGTGGTGCCGGTCTCGCTCGGCACGCTGCACCAGGCGCTGGCGGTCGGCGTCCTGGCCGCCGGGCTCTGTGCCTGGCATGCCCTCCGCGCGCCTCCCGCATCGGGCCCCTGAGCATGGACGCTGCCGCCCCCAGCCCTCCCGAGGTTCTCGCGGCGCTGCCGCTGGCGGTGATCGGCTTTTCCGGGGCCGGCGGGATGATCTTTGCAAACCCGCAGATGCACACGCTTCTGCGGGTGGACCAGGCGGCGCTCAAGCCCGGCGCCCCGCTCGCCGATGTGCTGCGCCTGCTGGCCTTCCGGGGCGTGTTGGGCCCCGGTGACCCGGCCGATCGCCTGCGCGAGGTGTTGGCGCTCGACCTGACGCTTCCGCACCGGCGCCTGCTGCGCGATGTCGAGGGGCGGGGCCTTGAATGGCGTATCCTGCCGCTGGCCGATGGCGGCCACCTGCTGACCCTGAGCGACGTGAGCGAATTCCTCCAGGCGCGCGAGGCGGCCGAGCGTGAGGCGCGGGCGCTTTCGGGCGTGCTGGCGCGGTTGAACAATGGCGTGGCCCAGTTCGACGCCACGCGGCGCCTCTCGCACAGCAATCCGGCCTATGCGCGGCTGCTCGGCCTGCCGGTGCATGCCGTGCAGCCGGGGATGGGCCTCAGCGAGATCGTCGGTCGGCAGCAGGAGGCGGGCGAGTTCGACGCCGCGCGCGCCGCCGCCGTGGTGGCCGACCTCACCACCCGTTCCGTCGCCCAGCCCTGGCGGCATGAGCGGACGCGGCCCGATGGCCGCACCATGCGCTTCGAGAACCAGCCCATGCCCGATGGCGGCTGGCTGGTCGAGATCATGGACATCACCGACGCGCACCAGGCCGAGCAGGATGTGCGCCGGCGCGTGGCGCTCCAGGATGCGCTGATGGAGGCGCTGCCCGTGGGTGTCGCGGTCTATGGGCCGGACCGCGTGCTGACGCAGGTGAACCCCGCCTATAACCGCATCATGGCGCATAGCCCTGTGCGGCTTGGCGAGCATCTGCGCGACATCCTGCTGCGCCGCGCGCGCGCCGGCGAATTCGGCCCCTGCGATCCGGAGGAGGAGGTCACCCGCCGCCTCGCCGCCACCGCGACCGCCTATGGCTTCGAGCGGCGCACGCCGGAGGGCCTCGCCACCAGCCACCGCAGCGTGCCGCTGCCCGATGGCGGCCACGCCATGGTGGTGGCCGACGTCACGGCCCTGCATGCCGCCCAGGCCGAGGCGCGGGAGCGCGCCGAGGTCCTGGGCCACATGCTGGAGAGCACCCGCCACGGCATGGCGATGTTCGACGCGGAGGGGAATGTCGTCGCCGCCAATCGCCTGGCCGGGCATTTCTGCGGCCTGCCGCCCGAGGCCTTCCGCCGCGGCGTGAACATCCGGCAACTGCGCGCCATGCAGATCGAGCTCGGCGTGCACGGGGATCGCCTCTCGACCGATCGTTTCCTGGCCGATCGGATGAACGAGCCGCTGCGCGGGCCGGACCGCTACCGCCGCACCAACCCCGACGGCACGGTGATCGAGATCATCACCGACCAGCTGCCAGAGGGCGGCTACGTCCGTTCCTTCACCGATGTCACCGCGCAGGTCCAGGCCGAGGCGGAGGCAACAAGCCGCGCCGCCTCGCTGCAGGCCGTGCTCGACAACATGCGCCACGGCATCATTCTCTACGACGGGGATGGCTATGTGCGAACCGGCAACGCGCTCGGCGCGCGCCTCTCCGGCCTGCCGCCCGACAAGCTGAGGCCCGGCGTGCATTTCGACGCGCTGCGCGACATCCAGGCCGAGCGGGGCGAGCATGGCGCGGGCGAAGCCGGCCGGCGCTGGCGGCAGAACCGCCCGCGCGAGCCCTGGAAGGGCGAAAGCACCTTCACCCGCAAGCGTCCCGACGGCACGATCATCGAGGTCCGCACCGACCTGATCCCGGGCGGCGGCTGCGTGCGCTCCTTCACCGACATCACGGCGCTGACCGAGGCGCAGGCGGCCGCCACCTCGCGCGCCGCCATGGTCCAGGCGATGCTGGACAATATGCGCCACGGCATCGCGCTGTTCGACGCCGAGGACCAGCTGCTCACCTTCAACCCGCTCTGCGCCACGCTGATGGGCGTGGAGGGCTGGCTGCGCCCCGGCATGGCCTATGCCGATGTGCTGGCCCAGCAGCTGGAGGCGGGCGAATTCGGCCCGGCGCAGGCCGGGCGCGACTGGGTCGCGAAGCTGCAGGCGCGGGACAAGAACGCGCCCAACACCGTCCGCCGCCGCCGCCCGAACGGGCAGGAACTGGAGGTCACGGCGAGCCCGGTGCCCCAGGGCGGCTTCGTCCTGACACTGACCGACATCACCGCGCGCGTGGTGGCCGAGCGCGAGGTGGAGCGCCGGGCGGAGGTGCTGGGCGCCACGCTGAACGCGGCACGCCAGGGCATCATCCTGTTCGACGCCGAGGGCCGTGCCGTCGCTGCGAACGACATCGCGGGCCAGCTGACGGCCCGGCGCGAGGGTGCCTTCCTGATCGGCCTGACCCATGCCGAAATCGTCGGCATCCAGCACCGCTACGAAAGCGCGGATGAGGCCACGGTCGCGGCGATGCAGGCGCGCGTCCGCGCGGTGGACCGCAGCCAGCCCCATCGCTACCAGCGCCAGCGGGGTGACGGCCTCATCCTCGATATCAGCTCGGACCCCATGCCGGAGGGCGGCTATGTGGTCTGCCTCTCCGATGTCACGGAGCTGGTCCGCGCGCGCGAGCAGGCGCAGGCGCGCGCGGCGCTGCTTTCGGCCACCATGAACGCGGCGCGCCAGGCCATCACCCTGTTCGATTCGCAGGGCATCGTCATGGCCGCGAACGACATCGCCGCGCAATTCGCCAGCTTTCCCGATGCTGCCGCGCTGATCGGCCGCAGGCACGCCGACATCGTGGCCGCGCAGCGTGACCATGAGGGCGCCACGCCCGAGCAGCGCGCCGAGCTGGCTGCGCGCTTTGCGGAAGCGGACCGCACCAGGTCGCATCGCTACCAGCGGCGGCGGCCCGACGGGCGGGTCTTCGACATCACCTCCGACCCGATGCCCGAGGGCGGCTACGTGGTCTGCATCTCGGACGTGACGGAACTGGTCCGCGCGCGCGAGCAGGCGCAGGCGCAGGCGGCGGCACTCTCCGCCACGCTCGATGCCTCGCGCCACGGCATCACCCTCTACGGGCCGGACCACCGCGTCATCGCCACCAACCGGATCAGCATGGCCATCGCCGGCTATGCGACGCCCGAGGAGATGGTGGGCCAGACCTATGCGCAGGTGATGCGCCGCCAGGTGCCGCTCGAGCAGCTGGGCGACCCCGAGGCGGAGGCCAGCTTCACCCGCCAGGCGCTCGCGCTCGACCGCAGCAAGCCCATCCGCTACCAGCGCCGCCGCAAGACGGGCGAGGTGTTCGACGTCGCTTCCGACCCGACGCCCGATGGCGGCTTCGTCGTTTCCGTCTCCGATGTGACGCCGCTGGTGGACGCGCAGGAGGAAGCGCAGCGGCGCGCCGGCATCCTGCAGGTCATGCTGGAGAACAGCCGCCAGGGCATGGTGCTCTATGACGCGCGGCACCGCCTGGTCGCCGCCAACGCGCTGGCCGGCGAGATGATGGGTGTGCCAGACCTGCTGTCCAAGCCCGGCGCGACCCAGGCCGAGATCCTGGCCGCCCAGCGCGCGCGGGGCTTTTACGCGGGCGAGGATGGCGGCGCCGCGCAGGAGCGTTTCTTCCTGGAGCTGGACCGGACCAAGCCGCACCGGATGCAGCGCAACCTGCCCGATGGGCGGCGCTACGACGTGGCGTCCGACCCCACGCCCGATGGCGGCTTCGTGATCTCGGTCGCCGATGTGACGCCGCTGGTGCGCGCCGAGGCGGCGGCGGAGCAGCGTGCCGGCCTCCTGCGCACCATGCTGGAGAACAACACCTCCGGCGTGCTGCTCTACGACCACGAGCGGCGGCTGCGCGGCTACAACAGCCTGGCCGTGACGCTGACCTCCATGCCTGATCTGCCGGAATGCCTCGGCATGCGGATTGACGATCTGCTGGTCCGGCAGCAGCAGACCGGCAATCTCGGGCCGCCCGCGCGGGCCGAGGCGGAGCGGCAGCGGCTGATCGCGCTCGATCGCAGCAAGCCGGCCCGTGCGCAGCGGGTGACCAAGGATGGGCGGGTGCTGAACGTCGCCTCGGACCCCACGCCCGATGGCGGCTTCGTCATCTCCCTCACCGATGTCACGCCGCTCGCCCGCGCCGAGGCCGAGGCCAAGCGGCGGGCCGAGATCCTGGGCGTCATGCTGGGCAATATCCGGCATGGCATCGTGCTCTTCGACAAGGAGGGCCTGCTCGTCGCTTCCAACGCCAAGCTGAGGGAGATGCTCGGCCTGCCGGACGAGGCGCTGATGCCCGGCGCGCATATGCATGACATGGTGGACGCGCTGCTGGCGCAGGGCGAATACGGCGAGGGCGAGGCCGGGCGGCGCGTCGCCGAGGCGATCAAGTCCCGCCCGCGCTTCGCCCCCGTCCGCTCGCTCCGCCCGCGGCCGGACGGCACCATCCTGGAGGTCGTCTCCGACCCCACGCCCGATGGCGGCTGGGTCGTCACCTACACCGACGTCACCGAGGACCGGCAGATCCGCGCCGAGCTGGAAGCCGCGCGCGAGGCGGCGGAGGCCGCGAGCCGCGCCAAGTCCCGCTTCCTCGCCACCATGAGCCATGAGCTGCGCACGCCGCTCAATGCCGTGATCGGTTTCTCGGATGTGCTGTGCAGCGGCGCGGCCCCCGACCAGACCGAGGAATTCGCCAATGCCATCCGCGAGGCCGGCCGCCACCTGCTCTCGCTGATCGACGACATCCTGGACATCACCCGCACCGAGACCAGCAACCCGCCCATCGCGCTGGAGGAGGTGGCCCTCAACGAGGTGATCGAGGGGGCGGCGCGCATGATCAGCCCGGCCGTCGCCGAGGGCGGGTTGCAGCTGGTGCGCCAGATCACGCCAGACCTGCCGCGCCTGCGGGGCGATACGCGCCGCCTGCGCCAGGTGCTGTTGAACCTGCTGAACAACGCCACCAAATTCACCGAGGCAGGCGGCACCATCACGCTGCGTGCCTTCCTGACCGGGACCGGTCTCGCCATCGAGGTGCAGGACACGGGCATCGGGATCGAGGCGAAGGACATCGAGCGTGTGTTCGAGCCCTTCACCCAGCTTGACAGCGCGCTGTCCCGCCGCTTCGCGGGCTCGGGCCTTGGCCTGCATCTCTGCCGCTCCCTCACCCAGGCGCAGGGCGGCGAACTGGTCCTCGAAAGCACACCGGGCGTGGGCACGCTTGCCCGCGTCACCTTCCCGGCCTCCAGCCTGATTTCCTGAAGGGAATTCCCTCATGCCGCTCGACACGCCGCTCGCCGTCACGGACCGCCTCTTCTACGCCGAGCTGGACCCGGCCGCCGCCGCCCGCCGCCTGCGCGAGGCGACGGAGGGCGCCGAGGATGGCGAGCTCTTCTTCGAATACCGCGAGAGCGAGGCGATCAGCCTGGAGGATGGCCGCATCCGCTCGGCCAGCTACGACACGCAGCGCGGCTTCGGCCTGCGCGCCATCCAGGGCGAGGCGGCGGGCTATGCCCATGCAGGCGAGATCAGCGATGCGGCGCTGGCGCGTGCGGTGGCCACCGTGGGCGCGGTCCGGCAGGGGCGCAGCGGCCACCTCGATGTCGGCCCGCGCGCGACCAACACGCAGCTCTATGAGGCGGCGAACCCGCTGCTCGCGATGGGCTTCGCCGAGAAGACCGAGCTGCTGATGGAGATTGACGCGCATGCCCGGGCGCTCGACCCGCGCGTGACGCAGGTGATGGCCTCGCTCACCGGCGAATGGCAGGCGGTGCAGATCCTGCGGCCGGACGGGCTGCGCGTGGCGGATCTGCGGCCGCTGGTGCGCTTCAACGTCTCGGTCGTGGTCGAGGAGAATGGAAGGCGCGAGACCGGCAGCTTCGGCACGGGCGGGCGCTTCGCCTATGCGCGCATCCTGGGCGATGGTGGCTGGCAGGCGGGTGTCGCGGAGGCGCTGCGCCAGGCTCTCGTGAACCTGCAAAGCATTCCCGCCCCGGCCGGCGAGACCGAGGTGGTGCTGGGCCCGGGCTGGCCCGGCATCCTGCTGCATGAGGCGATCGGCCACGGGCTGGAGGGGGATTTCAACCGCAAGAAGACCAGCGCCTTCGCCGGCCTGCTGGGAAGCCGCATCGCCGCACCCGGTGTCACCGTGGTGGATGACGGCACCATCGCCGACCGGCGCGGTTCGCTCACCGTGGATGACGAGGGCACGCCCTCCGGCCGCACCGTGATGATCGAGGATGGCTATCTGCGCGGCTTCATCCAGGACCGGCAGAATGCGCGGCTGATGGGCGTCGCACCCACCGGCAATGGCCGCCGGCAGAGCTATGCCCACAGCCCCATGCCGCGCATGACCAACACCATCATGCTGGGCGGCCAGCACGCGCCGTCCGAGATCATCGGCAGCGTGAAGAAGGGCATCTACGCCGTGAATTTCGGTGGCGGTCAGGTGGACATCACCTCGGGCAAGTTCGTGTTTTCCATGAGCGAGGCCTACATCATCGAGAATGGCCGCATCGGCGCGCCGGTGAAGGGTGCCACCCTGATCGGCAATGGCCCGGACGCGCTGACCAAGGTCAGCATGATCGGCAATGACAGCGCGATGGACCCGGGCATCGGCACCTGCGGCAAGAACGGCCAGGGTGTGCCGGTGGGTGTCGGCCAGCCCACGCTGAAGATGACCGGGCTGACGGTGGGCGGCACCGCCATCTGACGCGGATTCGCCACGCGCCCGTCACGCGGGCGCAACCGGAGCCGGGCATGGAAGGCGGATGCAACGCCGCCTCCTCCTCGCCGCCCTCCTCCCGGTTCCCGCGCTTGCCTTCCCGGACCGCGCGGTCACCATCATCGTCCCCTTCGCGGCCGGGGGCTCCACCGACATCGCCGCCCGGCTGATCGCCGAGCGATTGACGGCGTTGACCGGCGGCCGCTTCGTGGTGGAGAACCGCACCGGCGCCGGCGGCGCGATCGGCAGTGAGGCGGTGAAGCGCGCGCCCGCCGATGGGCACACGCTGCTGATGGCCTCGGCCTCCACCCATGGCGCCAACCCGGCCGTCTTCCGCGACCTGCCCTACGACCCCGTGGGCGATTTCGCCGCCGTGGCGCTGACGGGCGTGACGCCGCTGGCGCTGGCCGTGCCGCCCCAAGGCCCGGCTGATGTCGCGGCCCTGCGGGCGGCCCTGGCCGATGGGCGGGGCAGCTATGGCTCCGCCGGGGCGGGCAGCATCACCCATCTGTCCAGCGAGTTGTTCCTGGCCCGCACCGGCCTGCGCGCCGAGCACATCCCCTATCGCGGCGGCGCCCCGGCGCTGGAGGCCCTGGCACGCGGCGAGGTCACCTTTGCCATGGACACCCTGGCCGGGCTGAACGGCCTGGTCGAAGGCGGCCGCATCCGCCTCATCGCCATGGGCACGGCGCGGCGCGCCAGCACCCATCCCCAATTGCCCACGCTGGAAGAACTCGGCGTCGCGCCCTTCGACATCTCCACATGGAACGCCCTGCTGGCCCCCCGGGACACGCCGGCGGAGCGCGTGGCCGTATTGGCGCGCTCCGTGCATGCGGCGCTGGCGGAGCCTGCCCTGGCGCAGCGCCTCGCGGGGCTGGGCGTGGGCGTGCCGGAGGCGATGGGGCCCACCGCGACCGCCGCCTTCATCACGGCCGAGGTTGCGAAATTCCGTGCCATCGCGGAAGGCGCAGGCCTGCGCCTGGAACGCCCCTGACAGCCTTGCGCGTTGCCTCCTGGTCGGGCTTATGCTGCGGCCAGAAAAAATTCGGAGGTTCGTCCATGCTTCGTCGCATCGCGCTCGCCGCGTTGTCGCTGCTTGCCGCAGGCCCGCTGGCCGCGCAAAGCTTTCCGCAACGCCCCATCACGCTGGCCGTGGGTTTCGCGCCCGGCGGCAGCACGGACATCGCATCGCGCCTGATCTCCGAGCGCTTTGGCGCGAATTTGGGGCCGGAGGCGCGGGTGCTGGTCGAGAACCGGCCGGGCGCATCGGGCACGGTCGCGTCCGACTGGCTGCGGCGCCAGGCGCCGGATGGGCATACGCTCATGCTGATCGAAGTCAGCTCCCACGCCATTGTTCCCGCGGCCCTGCAAGGCGGCACCAATTTCGACCCGATCGCGGATTTCACGCATATCGCGATGATCGGCACGGCGCCGATGATCCTGATCGCCTCGCCCAGCTTTCCGGCGACAACGGCGCAGGAAGCCATCGCGCTGATGCGCGCCTCGCGCCCCGAGCAATATGCCTATGCGACTTCGGGCGTCGGCTCCATCCCGCACCTGGGTGTGGAAATGATGGCGGCGCAGATCGGCGCGCGCTTCACGCATGTGCCCTATCGCAGCGGCGGGCTGATGCTGACGGCGATCCATCAGGGTGAAGGCCAATTCGGCATCGCCGTGCTGGCCTCCGCGGCGGGTCAGGTGCGGGGCGGGCTGGTGCGCGGCCTGGCGGTGACCAGCCGCGAGCGCTTTCCCTCCTTCCCCGAGATCCCGACGCTGAATGAGGGCGCCATGCCCGGCTTCGAGCTGACGACCTGGAACATGATCATCGGCCCGCCCAACATGCCCCCCGCCGTGGTCGCGCAGCTCAACCGCGCCTTGGTGGCGACGGCAGGTGAGGCCCCGATCCGCGAGCGGCTGTTGCAGGCGGGCGTGCTGCCCTGGGCCGATCCGAACACGCCGGAGACGACGCGCGCCTTCCTGGCCGCCGAAGTGCGGAAATACCAGGAGGTCGTGGCGCGGACGGGCATCCGGCTGGAGCGGTAGAACGCTCTCACCTGGGCCGGCATCGCGGGTTGTGCGGCGTTGCCGCGCCGCCCGCCCCGCGCAATACTCCGCAAAACGCCGCGCAGGAAAGCAGCACGCCATGGATGGTTCGATCAGCCCCAAGCCCGCACGCCCGATGGCGCGCGGCCGCCTTTTCTTCGCCAATCCGGGGCCGACGAACATCCCGGATTCGGTGTTGGCCGCCACCGCGCGGGCCAGCATTGATTTCAACGATCCCGCCTTCCTCGCCGTTTATGACGCCTGCTTCGAGGGGCTGAAGAAGGTGCTGAAGACGAAGCACCACCTCTTCATGTACACCGCCTCCGGCCATGGCGCCTGGGAGGCGTCACTGGTCAACACGCTCTCGCCCGGCGATCTCGTGCTGATCCCGGAGACGGGGCATTTCTCCGATAGCTGGGCCAAGATGTGCGGCACGCTTGGATTTGCGGTTCAGCAAGTCCCCGCGGATTGGCGCCGTGGTGTCGAGATCAGCGCCATCGAGGCGGCACTCGCCGCCGACACCGACCACAAGATCAAGGCCGTCTGCTGCGTCCACAACGAAACCGCGGCCGGCACGCGCATGCCGCTCGACCAGGTGCGCGCCGCGATGGACCGCGTGAAGCACCCGGCGCTCTTGATGAGCGACACCATCTCCTCGCTCGGCTGCTACGACTTCCGCATGGATGAGTGGGGCGTGGATGTCTGCGTCGGTGGCAGCCAGAAGGGGCTGATGCTGCCCACCGGCTTCAGCTTCACCGGCGCCTCCGAGAAGGCGATGGAAGCCCACCGCAACAGCACGCATCCGCGCCACTATTTCGACTGGACCGAGATGCTGGCCCGCCGCCAGAAGAGCTTCGTCGGCACGGTGCCGACCACGCTGTTCTACGGGTTGCAGGAAGCGCTGCGCCTGATGCTGGTGGAGGAGGGGCTGGACAATGTCTTCGCCCGCCATGCGCGCCTTGCCCGCGCGGTGCGCGCCTGCGTGCAGCATTGGTCCGGCAATAATGGCCCGCAGCTGTTTTGCCAAAACCCCGAGCGTTGGTCGGACAGTGTGACGGCGGTGCTGATGCCCGAGGGCTTCGACGCCGAGCCGGTGCGCAAGATCGCGCTGGAGCGGTTCAATGTCTCGACTGGTGGCGGCCTCGCCAAGCTGTCGGGCAAGGTGTTCCGCATCGGCCATCTGGGCGATCTGAACGAGCCGATGATCATCGGCACGCTGGGCGCGATCGAGATGGCACTGGGCATCGCGGGCGTGCCGCATGCCAAGGGCGGCGTGCAGGCGGCGCTGGATAGCCTGGCCGCCGGCTGAGGGCGGACCTCAGCCGACGCTGATTCGGTGCGTGGCCCGCGCCGTGCGGCCTGCCTCATCCGTCCAGGTGAATTCGAGTTCGCTCGCGCGCTCGATCCGCACGAAGAACACATGGAAGGGGTTGGCGGCGGTGCCGTTGCGGAACTCCGCCTCCAGCACCGTGTCGCCATTCATCCGCACGCGCATGCGAGTCAGCATGTCGCGCGGCACGGCGCGGCCGGCGTCCTGCCGCAGCCCGGTTTCCATCGGGTGCTCCATCAGCGTGCGGATCTCCACCACTTCGCCGGCGCGGGCGCTGCGGGGGGCGCGGATACGGGGCGTCGCAAGATTCGTGCTCATGTCAGGCACCCCCCGGTGGCAACACGGATTTCGGCGGTGGCGCGCTGCACGCTTCCGTCATTCATGCGGGCGAGGACGACGAGCACCTGGTTCTCGGCGATGCGGATGCGCGTCTGGATCTCCGCCCGCGCGAGCGCCGGGCCCAGCTTGAAGGAAGCGATGCCCGGCGTCGGGTTGCGCGTGGCAAAGAGGTGAATGGCGGTCACATGCCGCTCGGCGCTTTGCGGGCTGTCCACCAGCACGGTGATCGGCACCTGGCCGCCATTCTCAGCCACCGGCGGCACGCGCAGCGTGATGCCGCCCTCCTGCGGGGTCGCATCGCCGATCTCGGCACGGATGGCGGCGTTCAGCTCGTCTTCGCTCGCCAGCGCCGCGAAGGGCAGCAAGGCGAGACCGAGGGTGGCGCGACGTGTGACCTTCATCAGGCGAACATGTCCTTGGTGATGCTGTCATACCAGGCGTCGGCGTAGAGCGCTTCCAACCGCCGCTGCTCCGGCAGGCTGCCGCGCGGCGAAACGCCGCCCGAACCCTGCACCTCCGCGATGGCCGTGCCTTCCGCATTGGGCCGGAACACGCCGACGATCGAGATACCGTACTCATCGTCCACATGGGAATAGCAGGTGTTGAAGTAAACCGCCTCGGGCGGGGTTTCGCCGCGCAACAGGGCGGCGGCCGAGGCCACGGCCTGCTTGGCCGTGCTGTTCGCGACATAGCCGGATTTCGGCATCGGGCCGGGGATGTTCGCATCGCCCACCACATGGATGCCGGGTGCGACGCGGGATTCAAAGGTGCGCGGGTTCACCGGGGCCCAGCCGGACTGATCCGTGAGCCCGGCCTCGACGGCGATGCGGGCCGCGGCCTGCGGCGGGATGACATTGGCGACGGCCACCTTGTGTTGCGTGCCGAATTCCGTCTCCAGCACGCGCTCCCGCGCATCCACGCGGGTCACCTTGCCGTCGCGGTTGCCGGGCACCCATTCTATCATGCCGGGATACAGGGCCGCCCAGGCATCCTGGAACAGGCCCTGCTTGCTGAAGGCCTCCTTCGCGTCCAGCGCCAGGATCTTGGAGCGCGGCTTGTGGCGCTTCAGATAGCTCGCGATCATGCTGATCCGCTCATAGGGGCCGGGCGGGCAGCGGAAGGGGTTGGGCGGAATGGCGAGGCCGACGACGCCGCCATCGGGCATCTCCTCCAGCTGGCGGCGCAGCAGCAGCGTCTGCGCGCCATCGCCGGGCACCCAGGCATGCGGCATGGTCTCGGAGGCTGCCTCGTCATAGCCCTCGATGGCGCCCCAGCGCAGCGCGATGCCGGGCGAGAGGATCAGCCGGTCATAGGTCAGCGTCTCGCCACCCGCGAGGCGAACGCTACGGGCAGCGGCATCAATGCCCGTCGCCCAGTCATGCACGACGCGGACGCCGCGGGCGCGCAGGCCGTCATAGCCATGGGTGATCTGGCCGATCTGCTTCGTGCCGGCGAGGACCAGGTTGCCATAGGGGCAGGTGACGAATTGCCGCTTGGGCTCGACCAGCGTGACATCCAGCCAGGGATAGGTGCGGCGCGCGAAATTGGCCGCCGTGGCGCCGCCAAAGCCACCGCCGATGACGAGCAGCCGGGCCTGGGTCTGCGCGCGCAGCACGGAAGGGGCCGCGACGAGCGGCGCGGCGGCGAGCAGGGCGCGGCGCGGGAGAAGATGGGTCATGCGGGGCCTCCTCAGCGCGCCTGGCGGGCGAAGTATTCGGCCGAGGCGATGATCTCCGCCTCGGTGTAGCCGCGCGCGATGCGGCCCATGATGGTGGCCGGGCGCTCATTGGCGCGGAAGGCGTTCATCTGCGCGATCAGCTCGGCCCGGTCCCGCCCGGCCAGCCCGGGCACGGCGCCCATGCCCGCGCCGTTCGGACCATGGCAGCCGACGCAGCCCTGCGCGGCGAGCGGCGCCTGGGCTGCGGCGGGCAGGGCGAAAGCGAGCATCGCGCCGCTGAGCAGGAGGGGAAAGGGCCGCATCGGTGTTCCTTGTGGCGTGTGACTGGTTGCCCGGAACATAATGCACGATGCGTAAGCGTCAATTCCTGATTTTTACATTGCACTGCGGCATTAGCGCGAGGCCGGCGTCTCCAGCCGAAAGATGGGCCTGAGCCGCGCTCCTAGCGCATTGCCCGCCAGGGCTGGTATGATCCAGATCCAGCCATGCAGGCTGCCCGAGAGAATTCCCCCCAGAAACGCGGAGATATTGCAGCCAAAGGCGATGATGGCCCCATAGCCCAGCAGCAACCCGCCCAGCAGCGAAGCCAGCGCCGGCCCGGGGCCCGGGATGTGCCAATCCCCCCGCCGCCCGGCGAGCGCCGCCGCCAGGAAGGCCCCGGCCATGAGGCCGAGATCCATCACCGTCATCCGGTCGGCGAGGAGGGGACGCAACAGCGCCTCGGTGCGCGTCGGGTCTTCCCAATAGGGCCAGAAGGCGGGGTCGTCCCAGCCCAGCGCCTCGATGGCGCGCGAGCCCCAGAGCGGGAAGGCCGCCGTGATGGCCCAGGGCCGCCCCGCCAGGACCAGCGTGGCCAAGCCGAGCAGGGCGAGGCCCAGCGCCCCCCAGGCCGCCGGCCAGGGGTAGCGGAACAGCGCGCCACGCCAGGCCAGCGGCTCCACCGCGCCATGCCGCCGCCGCTCCAGCCCTGCGGCAAGGGCCCAGGCCAGCGCCAGGGCAAAGAGGCTCGCCACCAGCGCGCCGCCCAGCCCGAAGGACGCCGTCAGCGAGACGGGCGGCAGCGCGGCCCAGCCGGACCAGCGCTCGGCATCGTAGGCGGCGAAGGTGGCGCCGGCGATGAAGGCGGCGAGCGTGATCCACATCCGGGCACCCTGCCCGCCGGCGGCGGTGTAGAGCGTGCCCGAGGCGCAGCCGCCGCCCAGTTGCATCCCGATCCCAAACAGGAACGCGCCCAGCAGCAGCCCCCAGCCGATGGGGAAGACGAAGCCGCGCACCGGCTGGCCCCAGACGCTGCCGGCGGCGATGGCGGGCAGGCTCAGCAGGCAGGCGAGGCCCAGCAGCAGCAGCACGGCCCGGAAGCTGGCGCTGCGGCGCTCCACGATCAGCCGGCGGAAGCCACCCGCAAAGCTGAAGCTCGACTGGAACAGCACGAGCCCCAACCCAGCGCCGAGGCCCCAGAGAGCGGCCATGCGCCAGCCCTGCTCGGTCCAGAGCCAGGCCGCGCCGCCACCGGTCAGCAGCAGCCCCGCCAGGCTCACCGGGGCGACACCATCAGCGGCATGCCGCCGCGCGGCCGCAGCGTCAGGCGCGCGCGCGGCACCGGGGCGGCGCCGGGCGGGATGGAGAAATCAAGGCGCGGCAGCAGCACCGCCAGGAAGACCAGCATCTCCGCCATGGCGAAGGAGGCGCCGGCGCAGACGCGCGGGCCGATGCTGAAGGGCAAATAGCCGAATTGGGGCGGCTTCTGCGGCGCGTCGGGCAGGAAGCGCTCGGGGCGGAAGGCGTGCGGCGCCTCCCACAGATGCTCGTTGCGATGGAGCAACCAGGGCAGCGCCATCACCGTCTCGCCCGGCTTCACCTGGATGCCGGCGATGCGCTCCGCCCGCGCCGCCTCGCGCGAGAGATAGGGCACGGGCGGGTAGAGGCGCATCGCTTCCTGGATCACCGCCTTGGTGAAGGGCAGGGCGTTCAGCTCGGACGCCTCGGGCGCGCGGCCGCCCAGCACGGATTGCAGTTCCTCCAGCACGCGCTCGCGCGTGGGCTGGTGCAGCGCCAGCAGGTAGAGCGTCCAGGTCAGCACATTGGCCGAGGTCTCGCTGCCGGCCAGCAGCAGCATCGCCACCTCGTTGATGAGCTGGTTGGGATCGAGCAGCGGGCGGCCATCCTCGGCCAGCGCCGCGCGCAGCTCGCCGAAGAGGCCGCCGGCATTCGGGCCGGCCGCGGCGATGCAGGCCGAGCAGAGGCGCCGGATGGCGCGGGCATGCTTGCGGGCGGTGAGGAACTGCCAGCCGGTCAGCTTCTCCGGCAGGCCGAAGACATGCGCGAAATCCACCGCCAGCACCGCGCCCTCATAGGCGGTGAAGCTGCGCGCCAGCTTGGCCGCATCCTCGGGCCGGGCCGCATCGCCGAAGAGCGCGCGCATGACGGCGAGTGCCGTCGCACCCGCGAAGCCCGCCGCCACATCCACCCGGCCCTTCCAGCTCGCCGCCAATTCCTCGGCACCTTGCACGAAGAGCGGATGGAAGCCCGCCGTGCGCGAGGGGTGCAGCAGCTTCGCCATCAGCGCGCGGCGCGTCAGCCAGATCTCGCCGCTGTTGAGGAACATGCTGTCGCCGATCACGGGCTCCAGCGCCTGGCGGAAATGGCGGCTCTTCGCCTCGAACTCGGCGCGGCCCGTGATAAAGACGCGGCGCACCATCTCCGGCTCGTTCACGATGAGCACGCGCTGGGAGATGGCGCTGAAGGGCATCATCCGGTGGCGGAAGGCAGACTCGGGGAAGAGGCTCAGCAGGTCCGTGGCCGAGGCATAGAGCGCCCGCATGCCGCGCGGAAACCGGGCCGGCGCCGCCGGGCGCGGGGGGAGGAAGTCTTCGGAGGTGGTCATCGGGCTGCCTTGCGGGTGCGGGGCCCTGTCGTCAAGCGGCGCCGCCCAGGGCGCCGCAGGCGGGAGGCTGCACAAGAAGCGGGCGAGTGGCTAGGCTCACGCCGGACAAGCGAGGGAGCGGCCTTTGGCCAAGGACATCATCTGCGCCTTCAGCGTGCATTGCGACGCCGTCGCCGGCTGGCTCGGCAGCTACATGGGCGAGGGCAGCCCGGGCGACATCAGCCGCGGCGTCTTCGCGGCCGAGGTGGGCATGCCCCGCATCCTGAAGCTGTTCGAGCGCTTCGGCCTGAAGCAGAGCTTCTTCATCCCCGGCCACACCATCGAAAGCTGGCCGCATATCACCGATATGGTGGCGAAGGCGGGCCACGAGATCCGCCTGCACGGCTACAGCCACGAAAACCCGCTGGCGCTGAGCCGCCCGCAGGAGGAGGCGATCTTCGACAAGTGCATCGGCCTGATCGGGAAGTATTGGGGCCGCAAGCCCGCCGGCTATGTGGCGCCCTGGTGGGAAGTCAGCGAGCGCAGCATCGAGATCCTGATCGAGCGCGGCATCCAGTACGATCACTCGCTGATGCATGACGATGCCCAGCCCTATTACGTCCGCACCGGCGATGCCTGGACGCCCATCGACTACAGCCAGCCGGCCGAGAGCTGGATGAAGCCCTTCACCAAGGGGACCGAGACCGGCTTCGTGGAGATCCCTGCGAGCTGGTACCTCGATGACCTGCCGCCCATGATGTTCATCAAGAAATTCCCGAACAGCCATGGCTATGTCAGCCCGCACGCGCTCGAGCAGATCTGGCGGGACCATTTCGACTTCATCCACCGCGAGTATGATTATGCGGTGGTGCCCATGACCATCCATCCCGACGTCTCCGGCCGGCCGCAGGTGCTGCTGATGCTGGAGCGGCTGATCACCCACATGCAGCGCCAGCCCGGCGTCCGCTTCCTGCCGCTGGAGGAGGTGGTGGCCGATTTCCGCCGCCGCTCCCCGCGCTGAAACCTTCTTTCCGGAATCCCGTCATGCGTCATCCGAGCCTTCTCGTCGCCCTGCTGGCCGGCGCCTGTGCCGCCCCGCCGCCGCCCTCGCCGCCGGCGCCGCTGCCCACGCCCATCACCACCCAGATCCCGATCGCACCGCGCCTGCTGCCCGGCCAGCCACCGCCCACGCCCGAGGCCATCGCGGAGCGGCAGTTGCAGCGCGGCATGCAGGCCGATCAGCGGCGGGACCAGTTGAACGCCATAGATCCCCGGCGCCCGCTCCCGACCGGCGAGGGTGATGTCACCTCCCCCGACCTGCGCGGGGATCCCTCGCTGCCGGTGATGCCGGACTCGCGCTCGCCCGTGTGGGGCCGCTTCTGAGGCGGGGCGCGGTTACCGCGCCGCCGCCGCCGGCGCCCCGCCCACGCCGCGCGACTTCTGCCAGGCCAGCAGCGCCAGCGCCGCCACCAGCGGCGGGATCAGCGTGAGGTTGAGCAGGCTCCAGCCGAAGCGCGCATGCACATAGCCCGAGAGGAAGGCGGTGCAGGCGACGGTCCCGAAGACGATGAAGTCATTCGCCGCCTGCGCGCGCACGCGCTCATGCGGCGCATATGCGGTGGCGAGCAGCGACGTGGCGCCCACGAACATGAAGTTCCAGCCGACGCCGAGGATCGCGAGGCCGATGGCGAAGTGCCAGAAGGTCTCGCCCATCAGCGCGACCGCGACCGAGGCCGCGGTCAGGAGCGCACCCGCCACGATGACGGGCCGGACGCCGAAGCGCGTGATCAGGTGCCCGGTGGCGAAGCCCGGCGCGTACATCGCGATCGCATGCGCCTGGATGACGGTGGCCGAGGCGCCGACCGAGAAGCCGCAGAACAGCATCTCCAAGGGTGTGGCCGTCATCGCCAGGTTCATCGTGCCATAGGCCACCAGGCCGGCCACGACCGCGGTGACGAAGGCCGGGCGGCGCATGATCTCGCGGACCGGCGTGGTGACGGCGGCGCGCGGCGGCGGCGGCGGCAGGGTCAGGCCGGTCAGCAGCGTCATGCAGATCACCGGCAGCAGCGCCAGGATCAGGTAGGTGCCCAGGAACATGTAGGGCATGAAGACGTCATAGCTGTGCTTCACCAGCTCCGGCCCGAAGGTCGCCGCCAGCACCGGCCCGGCCATGACGAGGGCGATGGCGCGCGGCCGATAGGCGGGGGTGGCGGCCTCGGCCGCCGCGAAGCGGTAATGCTGCGCGATGCCGAAGCCGGCGCCCGCCAGCACCGAGCCCAGGCAGTAGATCAGGAAATCCTGCTGCCACACACCAAGGGCAAAGGTGAGCGAGCCGGCGAAGGAGACCATCGCCCCCAGCATGAAGCCGGCGCGCCGTCCGTAGCGGCCGAAGATGATCGAGGCGGGGATGGAGGCCGCCATCACCGCCGTCATCTGCACGGCCATGGGCAGGGTGGCGAGCGCCGGGTCGGCCGAGAGGCTGTGGCCGATGATGGCGCCCATGGCCGCCTGGCCCACCATCGTCGCGTTCATCAGGGCCTGGCAGAAGAAGAGCCGCCAGATGGTGGCCTTCATTTGCTTCTCTTGGGCGTCGTCTTGCGTCACAGGTGGCTCCAGCCGAGTTTTGCCGGCGTGATGTCCTGGCCGGTGGCGTCGCGAAGGGTCACATGCGGCGCGCCCGTCGTGAACCGCCCGAGGCGCGTGACAGGGGTGCGCGTGGCGAAGCCCGCGGCCTCCACCGCCGCGCGGTCCTGGGGCGCCGCCGCGAAGAGGAGCTCATAATCATCGCCGCCCGTGGCGAGTGCCGCAATGGGCGCCGTGGCGTCGGAGACGGGGATCAGCGCGGTCTCCAGTTCCACCGCGCAGCCGCCGGCGCGGGCGAGATGTCCGGCATCCTGCAAGAGCCCATCCGAGACATCCATGCAGGCCCGCGCCAAGCCGCGCAGCGCGAGGCCGAGCGCGAGACGCGGCTCGGGCAGGCGGTAGCGCCGTGCCAAGGCGCCGCCGGGGTCCGCGATCTCGCCGCGCGCGGCGCGCAGGCCGAGATGCCCGTCGCCGATGCGCCCGCTCACCCAAAGGTCATCGCCCGACTGCGCGCCGGCGCGGGTCAGCGCGCTGCCCTGCGGCACATGGCCCAGGATGGTCAGCGAGAGGCTGAGCGGGCCGGGGGTGGAGACGGTGTCGCCGCCCAGCACCTGCAGGCCGAACTCCGCCTGATCCTCCGCGAGGCCGGCGGCGAAGGCGGCGAGCCAGGCGTCGCTCGTCCCGGGCGTGAGCGCGATGGTCATGAGATAGCCCAGCGGCGCGGCCCCCATGGCGGCGAGGTCGCTGAGGTTCACGCGGAGCAGCTTGCGGCCGATGGTCTCGGGCGGGTCATCCGGCAGGAAGTGCACGCCCGCGACCATCGCATCGGCGGCGAGGACGAGTTGCTGCCCGGGCGGCGGCGTCAGCAGCGCCGCGTCATCCAGCAGGCCGAGCGCGCCCGGCCCAGCGAGTGGGCGGAAATGCCGGGCGATCAGGCTGAATTCCGGTGCGGGTTCGGTCATGGCGGCAGGGTAGAGGAAGGACCGGCGGGCCAGAACCCCGCCTCAGCCCTCGCCGCGCAGGGCCCCGATCTCGCGCGCCAGTGCCTCGGGCTCGGGCTCGGCCGGGAAATGGGCAGGCACTTCCACCGCGAGGGCCAGGCGCTGCTTGTAGAGGGCGCGCGGCACCTCCTCCGTGCCGAACTGCGCGAGATGCGCGGTCTGGAACTGGGCATCCAGCAGGGTGAAGCCGCCGAGCCGCAGCCGCGCCACCAGATGCACCAGCGCGATCTTGGAGGCGTCATCGGCGCGGCTGAACATGCTCTCGCCGAAGAAGGCACCGCCCAGCGAGACACCGTAGAGCCCGCCCATCAGCGCCTCGCCCTGCCAGGCCTCGATGGAATGGGCATGGCCCTGGCGGTGCAGTGCGACGAAGAGCGCCTGGATCTCGGCGTTGATCCAGCTGTCGGCGGAGCTTGCGCGCGGGGCGGCGCATTCGGCGATGACCTCGGCGAAGGCCGTGTTCGCGCTGATCCGGTAGGGCGCCTGGCGGACCCGCCGTGCGAGGCGGCGCGGGAGGTGGAAGCCTTCCAGCGGGATCACGCCGCGCATCTCGGGATCGAGCCAGTAGAGGGTGCGGGCGTCGCGGCTTTCGGCCATGGGGAAGAGGCCGATGCGATAGGCCCGCAGCATCAGCTCTGGCGTGATTTCCATCTGGCGGCGGGACATCAGCGCGCCTCCGCCCGAGGCGGCGGTGGGGAGGCGGGGGCGGGGCCGGGTATGTCCACGGGGCCGAGCCTAGCGCGGTTCGGGGCGGGATCGAAGCCGTCTCATCTTCATGCCGTCCTCGGGTGGTCAGGGACCTGGAATTCGGCGAACGTTCGGCAAGCCCAAGGAGTTGCCCCGGATGGAATTCGACCTGCTGCTGCGCCGCGCCCGCCTCGCCGATGCCGAGACCACGACCGATATCGGCGTGACCGGCGGCGTCATCACCGCCATCGCGCCCGATCTCGGCACGGCGGCGCGGGAGGTGGTGGATGCGGGCGGCTGCCTGGTGGCGCCCGGCTTCGTCGAGACGCATATCCACCTGGACAAGAGCGGCATCATTGACCGCTGCGGCTGCGCCCCCGGCCGCAACCCGCACCGCGCCATGGAGCGCGTCTCGGCCGTGAAGCACACATTCACCGTGGAGGATGTGAACGCTCGTGCCCGCGCCACCATCGAGAAGGCGATCAGCCACGGCACCATGACCATGCGCACCCATGCCGAGGTGGACCCGCTGGTGGGGTTGCGCGGCTTCCAGGGCGTGAAGGCGCTGGTGGATGCGTACAAATGGGCGATTGACCTCGAGATCTGCGTGATGCCGCAAGAGGGCCTGCTGGACAGCCCCGGCACCGAGGAGCTGATGATCGAGGCGCTGAAATCCGGCGCCACCGTGATCGGCGCCGCCCCCAATTACGACCGCGACCGCGCGGGCCAGATCCGCCGCGTCTTCGAGCTCGCGCAGGAGTTCGATGTGGATGTGGACATGCACCTGGACAGCGGGTTCGACCCCAATGACCTGGATCTGCGCCTGGTCTGCGAGATCACCGACCGCATCGGCTGGGGCGGCCGCGTCGCCTTCGGCCATGGCACGAAGATCGCGAGCGCCACGCCCGAGCACCAGGACCGCATCGGCAAGATGATGGCCGATTCCGGCGTCTCGCTGGCGGTGCTGCCGGCGACCGACCTCTTCCTGATGGGGCGCGACCAGGACCACAACATCCGGCGCGGCGTGGTGGATGCCCACCGGCTGATGGCGCAGGGCGCGCTGTGCAACCTCTCCACCAACAATGTGCAGAACCCCTTCACGCCCTTCGGCGACGCGCAGCTGATCCGCATGGCCAATCTCTACGCCAATGTGGTCCAGCGCGGCGACGCGGAGGAACTGCGCCAGACCTGGGACATGTTCACCGCCAATTCCGCGAAGGTGCTGCGCCTGAAGCAATACGGCATCGCGGTGGGCCACCCGGCCGACCTCGTGGTGGTGGATGCGCCCGACCCCGTGGCGGCGCTGCGGGGGATTTCGCCGGTGCTGATGGGCTTCAAGCGCGGCCGCCGCAGCTTCTCGCGCGCGCGGGCCGAACTGCACCCGCCGGGCTGATTCAGGGCTTTTCGGGCGCGTCCACCCGGCTGCCCTCCAGCAGGGCCTCGCGCTGGGCGGCCTCCGCCGCCTCGCGCTGCTTCTCGGCCTTGGTGCGGCCGAAGGCGGCGCGGCTGGCCGCGGCCTGCGCGGCCGCTTCCGCCTTTTCGCGCGCGCGGCGCCACTTCCGAAGATTCACGACCTCGCCCATGCTGGGACACTAGCACCACCCCCGGGAGATTCGTCCATGCAGATCACGCTCACCGCCGCTGATGGCCACAGCTTCGCCGCCTACCGGGCCGGCCCGGCCGATGCGAAGGCCGCCCTCGTCATCGTCCAGGAGATCTTCGGCGTGAACCGCCACATGCGTCGCGTGGCGGACAGCTTTGCCGCCGCCGGCTATGCCGTGATCTGCCCTGCCCTGTTCGACCGCACCCAGCGCGGCGTGGAGCTGGGCTACACGGCCGAGGATGTGACGCAGGGCCGCACGCTCCGCGGCAAGATTGACGAGCACCTGACGCTGCTGGACATCCTGGCCGCCGCCGCGGCGCTGCCGGCCGGCCTGCCGCGCGGCATCGTCGGCTATTGCTGGGGCGGCACCGTCTCCTGGCATGGCGCGGTGCGCAGCTCGGCCTTCAAGGCCGCGGTCGGCTGGTATGGCGGCGGCATCGTGGCGGCGAAGGACGAGGCGCCGCGTTGCCCGGTGCAGCTGCATTTCGGTGAGGTGGACGGCTCCATCCCGCTGTCGGACGTCTCCGCCATCCAGGCCGCGCGGCCGGAGGTGGAGGTCTTCGTCTATCCCGGCGCGGGCCACGGCTTCGGTTGCGAGGAGCGAGGCAGCTACGTCGCGGCCGATGCCGAGGTGGCGCAGCAGCGGACGGTTGCTTTTTTCGCCAAGCACCTCTGAGGCTCAGCGGACCCGCGGCAGCGTGGCCAGGATGGCGGCACCGAGCCCCAGCAGCAGCAGCACCACCGCCATGCCGGCACGCTGGCTATCGGTGACGTCGGTGACGAGGGCCAGCGCCGCCGGGCCCAGGAAGCCGGTGGCGCGGCCAGAGAGGGCGAAGAGGCCGAAATAGGCGGCGATCTCGCCGGGTGGCGCCACCTGCGCCATCAGGCTGCGGCTCGCCGCCTGGGCCGGGCCGAAGAACAGGCCGAGCATCACGCCGAGCGCCCAGAAGGCCGCCTTGCTCTCCACCAGCAGCATGCCGCCGCCCAGCGCCATCAGCGCCAGCAGGGAAGCGAGGATGGTGGCGCGCGCGCCCAGCCGCTCCTCCACCCAGCCGCCGGCGAAGGCGCCGATCCCGCCCGTGACGTTCAGCGCGATGCCGAAGAGGAGGATTTCCTCGAAGCCCATGCCGAAGACGCCCGCCGCATAGATCGCGCCGAAGGCAAACAGCACGTTCAGCCCATCCGTGTAGAACAACCGCGCCAGCAGGAAGCGGCCGATCAGCTTCTGCCGCGGCAGCGCGCGCAGCAGGCGCAGGAGTTCGGCCAGGCCCTGGGTCGCGGCCAGGCGCCAGGGGGTGCGGGTGGTCTCCGTCTCCGGCAGGAAGACCAGCACGGGCCAGGCGAACAGCAGCAGCCAGGCGGCGACCAGCAGCGCCGTGGCCCGAACATGCTCGGCCGCGCCGCGGTCCAGGCCGAAGAAAGCGGGGTCGGGCTGCACCAGCAGCGCCAGGCAAAGCACCAGGCAGGCGAGGCCGCCCGCATAGCCCAACGCCCAGCCGATCCCGGAGACGCGGCCCAGCCGCTCGCGCGTCGTCGCTCCCGGCAGCATGGCATTGTAAAAGACGGTGCCGAGCTCGAAGCAGAGCGTGCCGAGTGCCACGCAAAGCAGCGCCCAGGCGGCATAGCCGGGCTCGGGCTTCGCGAACCAGATGCCGGCCGTGAAGAACGCGGTGAGCAGCGTGCAGAGCAGCAGCATCAGCCGCCGCCGCCCGCCCGCATCGGCGATGGCGCCCAGCAGCGGCGAGAGCAGGCCGATGGCCAGCCCCACCAGCGCCTGCATCCAGCCCCACATCACCTGGCCGGAGACGGGGTCCGGGGCTATGCCCCGGGTGAAGTACGCGGCGATGACAAAGGTGGACACCACCGTCGGAAAGGCGCTGTTCGCCCAGTCATAGCTGGCCCATGCCCATTCGCGACGTGTCATCAGTGAAACTTTCCTTTACATGGAGTTGACCGCCGAGTCCGCGCTTCCTCATAACGGCAATCAGCGCGGTCCCAACAACGCCACGATCAAACCGGACGCCAGAGTGCCCCCAATCCTTGTCTTCCTGCACGTGCCGCGTTCCGGCGGAACGGCGCTGCACAATGCCCTCTCGGCGCATTTTCCCCCGGGGCAGATCTGCCCGGAGCGCATGAACCAATTGCCGAAGATCCCACCCCGGGAGATGGCGGGCTATCGCCTCTTCTCCGGCCATTACCGATTCGAGCAGCTGGAGCTGACACCGCAGCCGCGCCTTGCGGTGACGGTCCTGCGGGAACCGCGCCAACGCCTGGTCCCGCTGTATCGGCATTGGCGGCGCCACGCGCCCTGGATGGCCGAGGGCAATCCGGGTCTCTGGCTGGCCCAGACGCTGCCGCTGGCCGCATTCCTGCGGAGCGAGAGGCTGGAGGTGGTGGAGGCCTTCGACAACAACCTGGCGCGGCAATTGGCGGGAAATTGTCACGCCCGCGGCCCCGGCTACTACACGCGCATCCTTCCCGATGAGCGGACCGCGCTGGACCACATGGACATCGTCCCCCTGGCGTGCCGCAACCTGCTGCAATTCGACGCGGTCGGTTTCCAGGGCAGCCTCGACGCCGTGCTGGCGCATGTCAGCCAGCGGATGGGCTGGCCCTCGCACGCCGCCCTGCCATTGACCAATGCGAGCAGCCAGCCCGACCCCGGCCTGGAAGCCCTGCCGGAGGAGGAGGTTCCACCCGAGGCCTGGCCCGAGCTTAACCGCCTCACCCGGCTGGATCGCATGGTGTGGGATTTCGCCCTGCAGCGGGCGCGCGGCGCGCCCCTCCTCATCCCTGGCGCCGGCTGACCCTGCCGGCGGGTCAGCCCGGCAGGGCGGCAAGGCTGCGCAAGGCCACGATCATCGCCGCGACATTCCCCTGCGCGGCGGCGTCGCGCAGCCAGGCCCATTGCGCCTCCTGGCCCTCCGCCATGCTGCCGGTCAGGCGCTGCCGGGCGAGGCGGAGCTGCGTGGCGCGAAGATCGGCCAGCAGGGCCGCCCGCGCACGATCGCCATAGGCACCGGTCACGGGCATGCGGCGCGCGGCCTCGCGCAGCGCATCCAGATGATAGGCGGCGCCGACCTCGGCCCAGGCCTGCGCGGCGGCGGGGGGCGCTGCCGCCGTCTCCCGCGCGAGCCGCACGATGGAGGGCGCGGCGGCCAGCCGGGACGCCGCGGCGATGAAGCCATCGAGGCCGGGCGCCTCTCCCGCCACCTCTGCCTCCGCCAGGGCGGAAATGCCGGGCTCCAGGGCCGCCATGGTCCCGGCCAGGCCGGCGCTGGCGGGCAGAAGCTCTACCGCCGCCGCCTCCAGCAATTCGCGCAGGATGGTCTGGGCGGCGAGGCGCGGCTCGGGCGGCAGGGCCTCCGCCGCTTCGAAGCGCGCCTCCAGGCCGAAGAGCTCGGCCGCGAGCCAGGTGGCGCCCACCACCTCGGCCGGCGCGGCCCCGGCCACCAGCCGCGCGAGGCCGGCGCAGCCCAGCCGGTTCACGACCATGTTGGCGAGCGCGGTCGCCACCAGGTCCCGCCGCAGCCGATGCCGGGCGATGAAGGTGGCAAAGCCCTCGGCCTGCAGCGCCGTCGGGAAATAGGCGCGCAGCAGGGGCGCGAAGACGGCGTCATCCGGCAAGGGCGAGGCCAGGATCGCCTCGCCCAGCCAGAGCTTGGCGAAGGGCAGCAGCGCCACGATCTCGGGCCGGGTCAGGGCATCGCCCGCCTTGCCGCGGGCGGTCATCGCGGCGGCATCGGGCAGGCCGGCCTGGGCGCGGTCCAGCAGGCCTTCCGCCTCCAGCCGCGCCATCAGTGCGGCCTGGGCGGGCAGGGCGGCCGCCCCCGCGCGGGCCTCCAGCGTGACGGCGACGGATTGCAGGTGGTTGTCGCGCAGCACGAGGGCCGCGACCTCATCCGTCATGCTGACCAGGAGTTCGTCACGCTGGCGGCGGGTCATCACGCCGGAGGCCTCGGCATCGGCCAGCAGGATCTTGATGTTCACCTCATGGTCGGAGGTGCTGACGCCGGCGGAATTGTCCAGCGCGTCGGTGTTGATGCGGGCGCCGGCGCCCATGTTTCCGTATCTGGCGATCTCGATGCGGCCGGCCTGGGTCACGCCGAGATTGGCGCCTTCGCCCACCACTTTCGCACGGATGTCGCGGCCATCCACACGGATCGGGTCATTGGCGCGGTCGCCTGCCTCGGCCTGGGTCTCGGTGCTGGCCTTCACGTAGGTGCCGATGCCGCCAAAGTAGAGCAGGTCGGTGTCGAGCTTCAGGATGGCCTGGAGGATGGCGGCCGGTTCGGCCCGCTCGGCCGTGATCCCCAGCAGGGCACGCATCTCGGCACTCAGCGGGATGGTCTTGAGGTTGCGGGGGAAGACCCCGCCGCCCGCCGAGATCAGAGACGCATCATAATCCGCCCAGGAGGAGCGCGGCAGCGCAAAGAGCCGCGCCCGCTCGGCATGGCTGCGCGCGGGATCGGGGTCGGGGTCGAGGAAGATGTGCCGGTGGTCGAAGGCGGCGACGAGCTTCGCCTGCGTCGAGATCAGCAACCCATTGCCGAAGACGTCGCCCGACATGTCGCCCACGCCGGCGACCGTGAAGGGCGCGTCATGGATGGAACGGCCGAGCGTCTCCACGAAATGCCGCTCGATCATCACCCAGGCGCCGCGCGCGGTGATGCCCATGATCTTGTGGTCATAGCCGGCCGAGCCGCCCGAGGCGAAGGCATCGCCCAGCCAGAAGCCGTACTCGGCCGAGAGCCCGTTGGCGATATCGCTGAAGGTGGCGGTGCCCTTGTCGGCGGCGGCCACGATATAGGGATCGTCGCCATCGCGGCGGCGGATGCCGGGCGCGGTGACCACGGCGGTGCCGTGCAGATTGTCGGTCAGGTCGAGCATGCCGCGCACCAGCGTGCGATAGGCGGCGATGCCGGTCGCCTGGAAACCCTCGCGGTCGGTGGGGACCACGCCCTTGAGGACGAAGCCGCCCTTGGCGCCGGTCGGCACGATGACGACGTTCTTGAGGCGCTGGGCTTTCATCAGGCCCAGGATCTCGGTGCGGAAATCCTCCCGCCGGTCGGACCAGCGGATGCCGCCGCGGGCCACGGGGCCAGCGCGCAGATGGCACCCCTCCATGCTGGCGCTGTGCACGAAGATTTCCCGCCAGGGGCGGGGGCTGGGCATGTCACCGGCCAAGGCCGAATCCAGCTTGAAGGCGAGATAGGCCTTCCCCTGGTAGAAATTCGTGCGGAGCATCGCATCGAGCAAGGTGCGCAGCCTTTGCAGGATGCGGTCCGCGTCAGGGTCCGCCACCTGGTCGAGCAGGGCGGTCCAGGCGGATTCCAGCGTGGCCTCATCGCCCGGGGCGTCGGGGCAGAAGCGGGCATGGAACAGGTCCACCAGCAGCCGCGCCGCCTCGGGCTGGGCGGCCAGTGCGGCCGTTACACTCTCCTGCGCGAAGGGGAAGCCCACCTGCTTCAGCCAGCGATACATGGCGCGCAGCAGCCAGCATTCCCGCCAGTCGAGGCCCGCGCGCAGCACGAGGCGGTTGAAGCCATCCGCTTCCACCTCGCTGGCCAGCAGGGCTTCCAGCGCCGTCAGCAGCGGCTCGGCGCGTTCGGCGCGGAAGGCGGTGCCGGCATCCAGCGTGAAGACATGCAGCGAGACGCTGGCTTCCCCCTGCGGCGTCAGGCGGTGCGGCACCTCCTCGATCGCGCGCAAATCCAGGCTCTCAAACAGCGGCAGCGCATCGGCGAGCGCCAGCGCATGGCCGGGCACGGCAAGGCGCAGGATGATGCGCTGCGGCGGGCAGCCCGGCGGTTGCAGCACCGCCGCCTCGATCCGCCCGCTGGCGAGCGCGGTCTCGGCCAGGGAGAGGTCGGCGACGGCTTGCCCCGGCGTCTCGGTTTCGCGGTAGCTGGGCGGGAAGGCGTCGCGCCAGAGGGCGAGGGCGGTGCCGGCCGCGGCCTCGCCGCGCTCCTCCACCAGCACATCGGCCAGGCGGTCGCCGAAGCTGCGCGCGGCCTGGGCCACTGCGGCCTCGAGTGCGGCGTGGTCCGGCGTGGTGGCGGTGCCGGGGTCGGTGCCGATGATGTAGTGCACCCGGGCCAGTGGCGCGTCGCCCAGCGCGATGTAGAAGGCGGAAAGCCGCCCGCCATGGGCGCGGGCCAGCATCTCGCCGACGCGGGAGCGCAGCCGCGTGTCGAAGCCCTCGCGCGGCAGCCAGGCGATGACCGAGACGAAGCGGCCGAAGGGATCGGGCCGGAAGAACAGGGCCGGGCGCGGGCGGATCGAAAGGTCGAGCGCGATGCGGGCGCCGGCCAGGATTTCCGCCTCGCTCGCCTGGAAGAGCTCGTCGCGCGGCCAGGTGTCGAGGATGTTGCGTAGCGCCCGCCCATCATGGCTGTAGGGCGAGACGCCCGCGGTCGCGAGGATGCGCTCCACCTTGCCGCGCAGGAGCGGGATGGAGCGCGGGTTGCGATTGTAGGCGGCCGCCGCGAAGAGGCCGAGGAAGAGGCGCACGCCCGTCACGTGGCCATCCGCATCCAGGATGCGCGTCGCGACCACGTCGGCATGCTGGGGGCGGTGCACCGTGCTGCGCATATTGGCCTTGGCCACCGTGACGGCGGGTGGGGCCGCGAAGGCGGCTCGGGCGCGTTCGGGCAGGGCCGGCAGGCCGGCCAGCGCGTCGAAGACCGGCAGCGCGGGGTCGGCCAGCAGGCCGAGATTCTCGGCCGGCAGCACCTGCACCACGCCGTCCTCCACCACCAGGTGGCGGTGGCCGAGCAGGACGAAATTGTCGTCGCGCAGCCAGGCCAGGAATTCCCGCGCCTCGGCATCGCCGGCCATTTCCGAGTCGGCCTGGTTCAGCAGTGCCAGCATGATCGGGAAATCCCGCACCGCCACACCCACATCATGCAGCGCGCGGGCCAGCATGGCCTCGACCTCCGGCCAGCCATGCGGCGCCATCCCGGGCAACAGGTGGCCCGCGCTGGCACCGATGGTGACGCGCATCATGCTCTCGCGCCCCTCGCCCTCGCCGAGGGCCAGCAGCATGCCGGAGGCATCGCGCTGCACCGCCAGCACGGGATGGAGGAATTCGCGCACCACCCGCCCCTCCCGCGTCAGCGCAGCGAGGACGGAATCCACCAGGAAAGGCATGTCGTCCACGATGATCTCGGCGATGCCATGCGCACCCCGGCCCGAAGCGGGTGGGCTGAGGCGAAGCTTCACCTCGCCCGGCGCGCGCTGGGCGGCCAGCGCGGCGAGCGAAGCGGCGGCCTCCCGCAGGGTCTCGGGCGGGCGGGTGGCGAGTTCGCCCGTCGGGATCGCGGCATGGAGCGCGGGCAGCAGGGCGGCGGCGGCGGGGGAGAGCCCCGCGCGGGCCGCGCGCAGCACCTCCTCGCGCACGGGATCGGGATTCATGGGGGCTTCTGGCATGGCGTTCTTCCTTTGGGGGCCAGTCTCCGGCTTTCGGCCCCCCGGGCGCAAGCGCGGCGTGGCATGCGGCGCGGAGCTGGGCTAGCCTTGCCGCATGACAATGACGCTCGCCCAATTGCTCGCCCCCATGCCGGTCGAGCAGTTCTTCGCCGAATATCATGACAAGCTGCCCCTCCACCTGAAGGGCGACCCGGCGAAGTTCGCCGCCGTGTTCTCCTGGCGGCAGATCAACCGCCTGCTGGACATGACGCATGCCTGGTCCAGCCACTCGCTCCAGCTCGTGCTGGACGGCCAGCCCATTCCGGCCGAGCAATATTGCACCCGCGCCACCGGGCGCGATTCCAACAGCCAGCTCATGCAGCCGGTGACGGAGCGGGTGCGCGACTGGGTGCAGAAGGGCGCCAGCATCGTGATGAACGATGTGGACAGCCTGACGCCTGGCCTCGCCTCCGTCAGCCACGCGATCGAGAGTGCGGGCTTGGGCAAGGCGCAGGCGAATGTCTACATCTCCTGGCAGAGCCATAAGGCCTTCCCCGCCCATTACGACACGCATGACGTCTGGGCCGTGCAGGTGGAGGGCGAGAAGTACTGGAACATCTGGGAGGGCCGGGCGGAATGGCCGATCAGCCATCCGCTCTGGCGCAGCCAGGACCAGGCGCATCATGAGCAGCACAAGGGCAAGCTGCGCGCCAAGATCCTCATGAAGCCCGGCGACCTGCTCTATCTGCCGCGCGGCTGGTATCACGATGCATTGGCCGAGGCGCCGGCCAGCGTGCATGTCGCCTATGGCGCGCATGCGCCCAACGGGATGGACGTGATGAACATCCTGCTGGAACGCGTGCTGTATGAAACGAGCTTCCGGCAGCCCTTGCCGCGCCAGGATGGCAGCGCTTCGGCCAAATTCGCGTTGACGCAGCGCGCAGGACAATTGGGCGCGCGCGTGGCGGAACTCGCCAAGGACCCGAAGGTGATGGCGGTGCTGGAACAATTCGTGGCGGATTACCGCTTCCATCGTGGCGGCAATGACCTGCTGGCCTGGCGCGGCATGGCCGCCCCGGCCGGTGCCGAGGATGCGGGCGAAGGCGGCGCCTTCCGCGTCATCCCCGGCGGCGCGCGGCCGGTGCGGCGTGGCAGCGAATGGGTGCTGAAGACCGCGACCGGCACGCTGCCGCTGAACCCCGCCGAAGCCGAGGCGGCGCAATGGCTGCTCGCGCGCCCCGACATCACGGAGGCCGAGCTGGCCCGCGCCCACCCGGCCGCCGATGCGGCTGCGCTTCTGGCGCGGCTGCGCGAGGCCGGCCTGCTGGTCGCGACATGATCCGGTCGCTGGCCATCCTGCTGCTCCTCGCAACGCCCGCCTGGGCGCAGCTGCGTGACTTCTCCTGCGTCGGCGTCGAGCAATTGCAGGAGGGCGCCGTCTCGCTGGACTTCGCCCGCGGGGCTGATCGCCTCTCGCCGGAGGCCAGCGCCAGCCTCACGCCCCTGGTGGATGAGGCGAAGCAGATGCTGGACCGCAACATCTGCGTCCTGGGCTTCGCCGCATCGCCCGAGGGTGGCGCGCAGACGGCGAGCCGGCTGGCCGCGCGGCGCGCCCGTGCGGTGGCCTTGCAGCTCTCGCAACTGGGAATCGAGCGCGACCGGATCCGTGCCGAGGCCCGCACCCGCGGCTTCGTGACCGAGCGCGAGCGGCGCGGGGTGGACCGCCGCGCCGGTGCGCGCGTGATCCTGCTGCCACCTGCATGAGGGCTTGGCCGTTGCTGCTGCTGGCCTTGCCCGCCTTGGCCCAGCCGGCGCCCCCCGCGCCCCTCATGCAGCCCTTCTTCGACCGCGGGACGGTCACGCTGCGGAATGAAACGGCTCTTCCGCTCCGCCAGCTTTTCCTCTGGAGCCATGGGTTCCCGGCGGAGGGCGAGGACCGGCTGGGTGGCGAGGCGCTGCCCCCCGGCGCCGCGCGCGACCTTGTCCTGGGCATGGGCCATTGCAACCTGGCGCTCCGCGCCGTCTTCGCCGATGGCAGCGAGCAGCGGACCAGCCCGCTGCATGTCTGCTACGCGCGCGAATTGGTTCTGGAAGTTGGCCCGCCCGCGGCCCGCGTCATTCCGAGATGAGGTTCCGCATGCGTTGCACGCTTTTTCTCCTGCTGCTGCTGGCTGCGCCCGCCTCGGCACAGCCGGCCAAGCCGCCGCCACCGAGCCCGGCCCCCGCGGCCGAGCGCAACATCCTGCTGCGCAATAATTCGGAGAGCGTGCTGCGCGAGATCTACCTCTGGAACCCGCCCGCGCGGGAGCAGGGGCCGGACCGCCTGGGCGCCGAGGTCGTGCGGCCGGGCGCCAGCTTCGCACTGCGCCTGGGCCGCGGTCCCTGCGAGATGGAGATGCGCGCCGTCTTCGAGGATGGCAGCGCCGAGAGCCGCCGCGGCGTCAATGTCTGCACCACGCGCGAGCTGGTGCTGGATGACCGCGCGACGCGCGCCGTCGAGGTCGTGAACAACACGGATGTGGAGCTGGTGCAGCTCTTCCTCGCGCGGCCGGGCTTGGTCGGGCCGGACCGGTTGGGGGCGGCCACCATCCCGGGCAGCGACAGCTTCAACCTGCGCCTGCGCGGCGAGACGGAATGCCGCTTCGAGGCGCGCGCCATCTTCCGCGGTGCGCAGGCGGAAACGCGGCAGGAGGTGGATCTCTGCGCCAGCCCGCGCATCGTCTTCGGCGATCCGAGCGTGCCGCTGCGTGAGGTCACGATCGCCAACCGCACCTCCCGTGTGCTGCGTGAGCTCTATGCCACCACAACCGAGGCCTGGGGCGCCGATCGGCTGGGGGTGACGCTGCTCAATCCGGGCCAGAGCTTCCTGCTGCGCATCCGCAACCCGGCCTGCCGGATGCGCCTGCGCGCCGTCTTCGCCGATAACCGCGCCGAGGAGCAGGCCGATGTGGATATCTGCGGCGGTCAGACGGTGGTCTTCGCGCCCGCCCGCCGCGTGACGCTGCTGCACGCCCATGGCCGTGCGGTGCGGGAGGTCTATCTCTCCGCCGTTCAGGACAGCGATTGGGGCGAGAACCAGCTGGGCGAGCGGCCTCTGGCGGCGGGCGAGCGGCGGGAGATCGCCAGCGACATCCCCTGCGAGGCGGACCTCAGGATCGTCTTCGACAACGGCAATGCGGAGGAGGCGCGGAACATCAACATCTGCACCCGCGCCGAGATCACGCTGCGGCCTGGCTGGGTTCTGGAGTAAGGCCAAGGGGGAAGATTGCGGGCGGCGGGGCTCGAACCCGCACGGCCTTGCGGCCGAGGGTTTTTAAGACCCTTCCGTCTACCATTCCGGCACGCCCGCGCCACCCCTCTATGCCATGGCGCGCGGGGGCGCTCCAGTCCGGTCAGCGCGCGCCGATCAGCCGCCGGCGCACCTTGCCCGAGAGCCAGTCGATCGCCACCACCATCAGCACCATGAGGATGATGATGAAGGCCACCTCATCCCAGTGGCGGACGCGGATGCGCTCGGCAATCTGCAGGCCGATGCCGCCCGCGCCCACCACGCCCAGGATGGTGGCCGAGCGCGTGTTGCTCTCAAAGAAATACAGCGCATGGCCGAGCATGATCGGCGCCACCTGCGGCAGCAGGCCGAAGCGCATGATGAGGGTGGGCGAGCCGCCGGCGGCGGCGATCGCTTCGGCCTGCTTCTTCTCGGCATTCTCGATGGCTTCCGCATAGAGCTTGGCCAGCACGGCGATGTCGGCCGTCGCGATCGCCAGCACGCCGGCCAGGGGCCCGAGGCCCACCGCGCGCACATAGGCCAGCGCCCAGATCAGCTGGTCCACACCACGGAAGCCGTCGAAGACGCGGCGCAGGGAGAAGCGGAACAGCGTATTGGTGACGACGTTGTTGGCGCCCATGAAGCCCAGCGGCACGGCGATCAGGGCGGCGATGAAGGTGCCGAGGAAGGCCATGGCGAGGCTTTCGGCCAAGCCCTGCAAAATCTCCACCCATTGCTCGCCCGGCGAGGGCGGGATCATCAGCCGGGTGATGACGAAGAGGCCGTTCAGCCCGTTCCAGATGCGCTGGGGCGAGACATCGAACCACCAGAGCGTGCCCACCAGCCAGGTGAGGAAGGCGAGGCCGCCGAGGGCGCGCAGCGCGCGGCCGCGCGGCGTGGGGCCGAAGGCGCGCGGCATGCGCGCCTGCCAGGATGCGACTTCAATGGGGGTCATGTCTGGGACCACCGATTCAGCTCTCCGCGGCTTTCGCCGCTCCGACCATCGGGGGTCATGCCACGGCCTCAATCACGCGGCGGCGCAGCTTCTCGGACACCATGTCGATCACCATCACGGAGAGGATGATGAGCAGCAGGATCGCGCTGATCTCCTCGTAGTAGTTGAAGGAAATCACCTTGTAGAGCTCCTCGCCGATGCCGCCCGCGCCGACGAAGCCGATGACACTGGCGGAGCGGAGATTGATCTCGAAGCGCAGCATCGCGTAGCTCAGCAAATCCGGCAGGGCGGCGGGCAGTACCGCGAAGCGGCAGGCCTCGGACCAGGTGCCGCCCGAGGCGCGGACGCCATCCCAGGGCCGCATCTCCACATTCTCCATCGCATCCGCGAAGAGCTTGCCCAGCGCACCCGCCGTGTGCAGCGCGATGGCGAGGATGCCAGCGAGCGCCCCCACGCCGAAGGCCCAGACGAAGATCAGCGCGAAGACGATCTCGGGCACGGTGCGGGTGGCTTCGAGGAAGCGGCGGGAGAGCTGGAAGGCCCAGGCGGGCGCGCCGGTGTTCTTGGCCGCCGGAAAGGCCAGCAGCAGCGCGACCACGGCGCCGGCCAGCGTGGCGAGGGCCGCCATCTGCGCCGTCTCGAACAGCAGGAGGGCCCAGGCATCGAGACGGTAGAACCAGAAGGCGAGGCTGCCCTCCTCATCCACGCTGGCAAAGAGCTTGGACCATTCGAGCGAGGGCGCGATGCGGGAGAAATACTCGCCGATGCGCGGCACGCCAGCGGCGAGCGAACTCGGATAGAATTCGCTGGTCCAGGCGGCGAGCAGCAGACAGCCGGCGAGAATGGCGGCGCCGATCAGCGTCGTCACCCGGCGCTGGCGGCGCAATTCGCGGAAGGCGGCCTCCTGGATGGAGACGCCGGGGCTGAGTGTCAGGGCCATCAGGAGCGCCTCCGCCGGGCGGCCGCTTCCTCGCGGCGCATCTCGACGAAGACCTCGTAGTCGCTGTGGCGCACCTCGCGGAAGCCCGCGCCGGTGCCGCGCGCGATCTGTTCGAAGACGGCCGGATTGGCCTGGGGCAGGGCCAGGTAGAAGCGGATGATGTCCTCGCGGAACTCGGCCGGCAGGTCGGTGCGCATGGCGAGCGGGCCGTTCTGGATGGGGCGCGATTGCCAGATGATCCGCACATCCGCCATGCGCAGCATGCCCTTCTCGACCATCGCGCGCGTGTTGCCGCGGGTGAAGCCCTCGTTGATGTCGCCCATGCCGGAGGCCCAGGTCATCGCGGCATCGTATTGCCGCTGGAGCATGGCGATGACGGCCTGCTCATGCCCGCCGCCGAAGCCGGTGCGGCCGAAGAACTGGCCGGGCTCCACGCCGACGCCCGCGCGGCGCAGCTCGAAGCGCGGGATGAGGTAGCCCGAGGCGGAGTTGGGATCGGCCCAGGCCAGGCTGCGGCCGCGCATCTGCTCGAGGTTGGTGATGCCACTATCGGCGCGCACCATCATCACGGAGACATAGCTGGTGGAGCCATCCACCTGCTCGGTGGTGAGGATGGGCTCGATGCCGCCATTCGTATCAATCCAGGCGGCGGCGTAGATGGAGGGGCCGAGGCCGGCGAATTCGATCTGCCGCGCGGAGAGCGCCTGCATGACGCCCGCATAATCGCTGGCCGGCATCAGGCGGACCGGGACGCGGAAGGTCTCCTCCAGCAGGCGGCGCAGGCCGTCGAAACGGCCGAGGCGATCCGCCTCGTTCTCGCCGCCCATCAGGCCGACGCGGATGACGGGCACCTGCTCGGCCCAGGCACGGCGGCCGGGCTCGGGCATGGCATGGCTGCCCTCGGCCGTGCGGCGCGGGCGCCATTCGGGCGTGGGCTGCGCCTGCGCGGCGAGGGGAAGCGCCAGAGCGCCACCGAGCACGACGCGACGGGCCAGAGCAGACGTGACCATCACACATTCCTTCGGAGAATCCGGCCGCACAGCGGCCGGCGCGCCCAGACAACCTCACCGCCAGCGCGTCCGACGTGGCGCGAAGCCAGGCGCGCGGAGCGCGTGCCCGGCGTTTGAGGGCGTTAAGACCTCCGCCGGCGCTCGGCCGCCTCTTCCCGGCGCATATCCACCAGGAACTGAAACTGCGCATGCGTCACCGTGCGATATCCCGTGCCGCCGCCGCGCTCGATCTGCTCGTAGATCTGCGGGTGCGTCTTGGGCAGCGCCAGGTGGAAGTCCGTGATGTCCTGCTTGAAGGCGGCGGGCAGGTCGGTGCGGACGGTCAGCGGGCCGTTGATGATCGGGTCCGACGACCAGATGATCCGCAGGTCGCGCATGTTCAGCATGCCCTTGTCCACCATGGCGCGGAGGTTGCCGCGCGTGTGGCCCTGGTTGATGTCGCCCTGGCCGGAGGTCCAGGTCATCGCCGCGTCGAACTGGCGTTGCAGCACGGCGACGACGCCTTGCTCATGCCCGCCGGCGAAGCCGGTGCGGGAGAAATAGTGGCCGCTCTCCACACCGATATTGGCACGGCGCAGCGCGAAGCGCGGCACCAGATAGCCGGAAGTGGAATTCGCATCGGCCCAGGCCAGCGACTTGCCGCGCATCTGCTCCAGATTGGTGATGCCGCTATCGGCGCGGACCACCATCACGGAGATATAGGAGATGGAGCCGTCGCGCTCCTCGGGCACCACCAGCGGCTCGACGCCGCCATTGGTGTCGATCCAGGTCCCCGCATAGACGGAGGGGCCCATGCTCGACACTTCGATCTGCCGCGCCGAGAAGGCCTGCAGCACGCCCGCATAGTCGCTGGCGGCGAAGAGGCGGACGGGCACGTCGAAGGTCTGCTGCAGCAGGGCCTGGTAGGCGCCGAAGCGGCCCATGCGGTCGGCCTCGTTCTCACCGCCCAGCAGGCCGATGCGAAGCTGCGGCACCTGCGCGGCCCAGGCCTTGCGGCCGGCCTGCGGCATGGCGACGTCGGCGTCCAGCGTGCGGCGGACGCGCACGCCTTCCGCCGCCTGGGGCGCCATGGTGGCGGGTGCGGCGCGCTGGGCTTGTGCAGCGGCAAGGCCCGGAAGCGCGGCAGCGCCGAGCGCCAGCGTGCCGAGATAGCGGCGATTGATCATATTCATTCTCCTTGGTGGTTCAGGCCAACGCCGCTTGCGGCGCCACGGCATAGGCCGGGTTGGCATTCACCGCGGCGGCTGCTTCCGCCTGAAACTCCGCCTCGGTGATGCCGTAGATCTGGGTGATGCGCGCGGCATCGAGCTCGGCCGGCGCGCCGTCGAAGACGACGCGGCCCTGCTGCATGGCGATGACGCGGGTGCAGTATTCGCGCGCGGTGTCCAGGTGATGCAGGTTCACCATGACCGTGAGGCCATCGCGCCGGTTCACCTCGGCCAGCGCATCCATCACGGTGCGCGCATTGCGCGGGTCGAGGCTCGCGATCGGCTCATCGGCCAGGATCAGGCGCGGCTGCTGCATCAGCGCCCGGCAGATGGCCACACGCTGTTGCTGCCCGCCCGAGAGCGTGTCGGCGCGTTGCAGTGCGGTGCTCAGCAGGTCGAAGCGCTCCAGCGCGGCCAGCGCCATGGCGCGCTCCTCGGGCGAGAACTGGCAGAACAGGGAGCCGAGGCGCGCCAGCAGGCCGTGGCGGTGATTGAGCCGGCCGATCAGTACATTGGTCAGCACATCCAGCCGCTGCACCAGGTTGAACTGCTGGAAGATCATGGCGCAGCCCGTGCGCCAGTCGCGCAGGGCGCGGCCCTGCAGCGCCGTCACATCGCGCCCCTCGAAGCGGATGCGCCCTTCGCTGGGCTCGGCCAGACGGTTGATCAGGCGCAGCAAAGTGGACTTCCCGGCGCCGGAGCGGCCGATGACGCCCACCATCTGCCCGGCCGGGATGGAGAGGCTCACGCCATCCACCGCCTTCACAGGGCCAAAGCGCCGTGTCAGACCTTCGATCTCGAGCATCACCACACCCCGTCTGCTGGGGCGCGGCTTAGGCGCTCTGTGTTGCAGTGATATGACGTCCGCGCAAAGCAAATATGACGCCTGACTGAATCAGAAGAAAACGGAGGAACCCCATGCCATCTCGCCGCGCCCTGCTTGCTTCACCGGCCCTGCTCAGCCTGCCCGCCGCCGCGCAGGGGGCCTTCCCCAGCCGCGCCCTGGCCATCGCCTCGGGCTACGCGCCGGGCGGTGTCACGGATGTCACCAGCCGCGCCGTCGCCGAGCGGATGGCACGCGAACTGGGTGTCCCTGTCGTGATCGAGAATCGAGTGGGGGCGGCGACCGCGGTCGCCAACACCCATGTCGCGCAGGCGCGGCCCGATGGCTACACGCTGCTGATGGGCACCTCGACTTTGGCCATCAACCCGGGCCTCCAGCCCAACCTCACCCCGCGCGAGCCGATGCGCGAGCTGGTGCCGGTCGGCATGGTGTTCCGCACCGCCTTCGCCCTGCATGTGAACCCTTCCGTGCCGGCGCGCACGACAGAGGAGTTCATCGCCTATTGCCGCGCCAATCCGGGCAAGGTGAATTTCGGGTCCAGCGGCACGGGTGCGGTGAACCACCTGGCCCAGGCGCTGCTGGTGGCCCGCACGGGCATTGATGTGGTGCACGTGCCCTTCCGCGGCGGCGCGCCGGCCCTGCTGGAACTCCGGGCTGGCCGCATCCAGGCGATGTTCCAGGCCCTGCTGGAAGCCCTGCCGACGATGCGCGAGGGGGCCACGCGCGGCCTGGCCATCTCGTCGCGCGAGCGCAACGCGCTGGTGCCGGACCTGCCGCCCGTGGCCGATGCCGTGCCCGGCTTCGAGGCGGTGTTCTGGCAGGCGCTCTTCGCCCCGGCCGGCACGCCCGCGCCGGTTCTGGCCCGGCTTGGCGCCGCTTTGCGTGCGGCCACGGAAGATGCGACCCTGAGGTCACGGATGGCGGAACAGGGCGTGGACATCGTGACCGGCGACGCCGCTTCCGTGCAGGACCTGCTGGCCCGCGAGACGACCATGTGGGGCGAGTTGATCCGCAGCGCGAATATTCGACCGGAGTGATCATGATGCGTGCCTTTCCGCTCGGCCTGCTGCTCCTGCTCGGCGCCTGTGGCTCGGTGGACACCTCGCCCGGCTCTTCTGGCGTGCCGGACATGCCCTTCGGCCCGCTGAATTTCCAGCGCGGCTACCAGACCACCACGGGCCAGATCGTGCTGGACCGCGAGTTGACGCCAAACGACCCGCGCCGCTTCGACCTGCCGCCGGGCACGAATCCGCGCCCCTTCGCGCCACCCGCCGCGGGGGACCCCCGGCGCCTCGGCTGGTAGGGCTGCCGCCAGCCTCCCCGGCATGGACGGCGCGGGCCGGCTTGCGCCAGGATGCTCCCCAAGAACACCAGGGAGGATCCCATGCTTGGCCTGATGCAGGAGCACCCGCTGCTCGTGTCCTCGATCCTGCGCCATGCGGCGCGGCATCACGCGGGGGCAAAGATCGTCTCCGTGGACCCCGAGGGCGGCATTACCCGCGGCACATGGCCCGAGGTCGAGCATGGCGCCAAGCGTCTCGCCCAGGCGCTGGCGCGGCTGGGCGTCAAGCCGGGCGACCGGGTGGCGACGATGAGCTGGAATTCCCGTGCCCATCTGGAGGTGTATTACGCCGTCTCGGGCATGGGCGCCGTGCTGCACACGGTGAACCCGCGCCTCTTCGCCGACCAGATCGCCTATATCCTGGAAGACGCGGCGGATGTGGTGCTCTTCGTGGACCCCTCGGTGCTGCCGGCCCTCCAGGCCGTGGCGGAACGGCTGCCCGCCTCGCTGCGGGCCGTGGTCCTGATGGGCCCCGCAGCCAAGCCTGACCTGCCGGTGCCGGTGCTCGACCAGGCCGCCCTGGTCGCGGCGGAGGATGGCGACTTTGCCTGGCCTCAGCTGGAGGAGCGCGCGGCCTCCTCGCTTTGCTATACCTCGGGCACCACGGGCATGCCCAAGGGCGTGCTCTATTCCCACCGATCCACGGTGCTGCACGCCATGTCCGCCATCCAGGCCGATGTTTTCGGGCTTGCGGCGCGGGATGTCGCGATGCCGGTGGTGCCGATGTTCCATGTGAACGCCTGGTCCATCCCCTATGCCTCGGCCATGGCGGGCGCCTCGCTCGTGCTGCCCGGGCCGAAGCTGGACCCGGCCAGCCTGTTCAAGCTCTTCGAGGAGGAGGGCGTCACCTTCTCGGCCGGGGTGCCCACCATCTGGACCATGCTGCTGGCCTGGCTGCGCGCCGATGCCACCCGCAAGTTCGCCGCGCCGCCACGCCTCGTCGTCGGCGGCACGGCGCTGCCGGTCGCCATCACCACGGGCTTCCTGCGGGAATACGGCATTCCCATCCTGCATGCCTGGGGCATGACGGAGTTGAGCCCGCTGGGGGCGCTGAACTCCCGCAAGGCCGAGACGGCGGATTGGGATGAGGCGCGCTGGCTCGACTACAGCCGCAAGCAGGGGCGCCCGCCCTTCGGCGTGGATTTCCGCATCCTCGACGCATCGGGCCAGCCCATCGCGCGGGACGAGGTGGCCTTCGGCGAGCTGGAGGTGCAGGGCCATTGGGTCGCCGCCAGCTACTTCAACCACCCGGAGGATCCGGCCTTCAGCGAAGATGGCTGGTTCTCGACCGGCGATGTGGTGACGGAGGATGCGCTGGGCGCCATCGAGATCGTGGACCGCGCGAAGGACGTGATCAAATCGGGCGGCGAGTGGATCAGCTCGATCACGCTGGAAAACCTGGCCCTCGCCCATCCCGATGTGGCGCTGGCGGCGGCCATCGGCGTGGCGCATCCGAAATGGGATGAGCGCCCACTGCTGCTGGTGGTGCGCAAGCCTGGAACGGATCCCACACCCGAGAGCATCCTCGCCGTACTGGAGGGCAAGGTTGCGAAGTGGTGGATGCCCGATCGCGTGGAATTCGTGGAAAGCCTGCCGATGACCGCGACCGGCAAGCTCTGGAAAGCCGAGCTGAAGCGGCAGTTCAAGGATTACGCGCTGGAGGGGTGAAGCCTCACCCCAGCAGGCTTGCGAAGGGCGCGAGCTTGGCTCGTATATCCGCCCATTCGGCGGGGCTCAGCTTCACCTTGCCGGCGAAGCGGTTGCTGATGAGCGTTTCCGTCTCCGGCCGCCGCCCGCCTTCGGCGCCGCCAAATTCCATCACCAGGTCGGTCATGCGGGACCAGCGGGTGAAGTCGGTCCAGCCCAGGCCGTTCTCCATCGCTTCGGGCTGCAGCATGGTGGATTGCATGATGCCCTGGCTGAGCCGTGCATTGTCCCGCCCGCCGGCGGTGATGCCGATCTCCGGCACCTGTCGCAGCAGCATATCCAGCGCGCGGTCGGGCTCGCGGAGCTGGAAGGCGGCTGCCTCCAGCAGGGCATCCACCACGCGCTCGCAGAGATCGGGGCTGCGCTGCAGGATCTCGGGCCGGGTGGTGATGACGTTCGCATAGAATTGCAGCCCGACCGCGGAGAAGAGCATCAGCCGATGCGGCGCGTTCTGCGCCATCATGACGGGGATGGAGGAGGAGCCGATGCCCGAGCCTGCATCCACCTGGCGGTCGATGATGGTGCGCTCGAAGACGCGGTTGTCCACCTGCTGCATGGTGATGCGCGAAGCATCCACGCCAGCGAGGCGCAGATAGGCCGGGATGAAGGGCGCATCCACGCCGGCGGGCACGATGGCGAGGCGCCGCCCCTCCAGGTCCTTCGGTGTTCGGATGGGTGAATCCTGCCGCAGCAGGATGCCCATGGTCATGTCGTAATTGACGGTGGCGAGGCCGACCAAAGGCAGCCCGCGCGCGGCGTTGAGGATGACGGAGCTGGCGCCCACCAGGCCGAATTCGAACTGGTTCTGCGCGATGGCCTGGGCCGCGGCGTTGGAGCCGAAGCCGCGCGTGACACTCGCCTCGATGCCGCGGTTGCGGAAGCTGCCCATCTCGCGCGCCACATAGGCATAGGCGGTGGCGCCCTGCGCCAGCCAGGGCAGGGTCAGGCGGATCGGCGTCATCGTCTGCGCCAGCACGGCAGGGGCGGCGAGGCTGCCGCCGAAAGCGGTCAGCAGGGTACGGCGAGGGGTCTGCATCATTCCACGGGCTCCATGTCGGCGGCCTGGAGGATGTCGCCATCCTTGTACTCGCCCCAGGCCGCGGCAAGCTGGGCCATGCTGGCGGGGTCGAAGTCGCACGCCGGCAGATTGTCGGTGTCCCAATGGCCATAAGCGTCCACCCCGCGCACCAGGGTCGCCGGGCGGCGCCCGATGGTCGAGCGCACATGGGTCGGGATGTAGAAGAAGGCGAAGCCGATGCGCCGATCCCCTGCGCGATTGGGCAGGGAGGAATGCGCCGTGCGCTCGTGGTGCAGCGAGAATTGCCCGGCCGAGAGCGGCATCGAGACCGCCAGGCTCTCATCGATGCCCTGAATCTCCTGCCCCTTGGCCAGCATGTTGTCGGCGGCGAAGGTTTCCACGTGCTTGAGGTCGGGCTGGAGGTGGCTGCCGGGCACCACGCGCAGGCAGCCATGCGCCTCGCTCGCCTCGGTCAGCGCGACCCAGGCGGTCACTTCCTCATGCGGGGAAAGGCCGAAATAGGCGGAATCCTGATGCCAGGAGACATAGCGCGGATCGCCCCCGCCCTTGGCGAAGATCGAGGCGCCGAAGAGCAGGATGTTTGGGCCGATCACATCTTCGACGGCGTCCAGGATGCGCGGGTTGCGGCCGAGATCCACCAGCCACGGAAAGGGCAGGTGGCCCTTGATCTTCAGCGTGCGGTTGGCGTCGTGGCCGACGCTCGCCTCATAGGCCTCGATCCGGCGCCGGTATTCGAAGGCCTGGGAGGGTTCGATCGCGGTGAAGGGATGGGCATAGCCCTGGCTGCGAAATTGCTCGACTTCCGCCTCGCTCAGATGCTTGGGCATCGCGCGCTCCTGCAATGGGGTACACAAGTCTTAGCAAATCCGGTGCCAATGCGCCGCCCAGGGCTGTCCAGGGATGGCGCATTGCGCTTCAGCCGGGGGGGAGTGGAGATTTCGGGCAAACTGCCCGCTTTCTGCTCAGCGCGGCACGGGGCAGCGGCGATCATCGCCGCAACCCCCCTTGCACCGGGGCGTGGACGCTGGTCGCATGCGCCATCCAATTCGGGAGAGGCTTCATGAGGTTCACACTCAAGGCCATGGGGCTCGGCTTCGCCGCGGCCCTGATGGCGCTTCCCGCCATCGCGCAGCAGGCACCGCTCAAGACGCTGCGCATCGCCATGACGGCGGCCGATGTGCCGACCACGACGGGCATGCCCAACAATGGCTTCGAGGGGATGCGCTTCCTCGGCTATCCCGTCTTCGAGGGCCTGGTCCTTTGGGATCTCTCGCGCGCCGATGCGCCGGCCGGGCTGCGGCCGGGCCTCGCGGAATCCTGGCGCCAGGACCCGGCCGATCCGCAGACCTGGCTTTTCACCCTGCGCGAGGGCGTCCGCTTCCATGACGGCACGCCCTTCAACGCCGATGCGGTGATCTGGAACCTCGAGCGCTACTTCAACAACCAGTCGCCGCAATTCGAGGCGCAGGGCTCGGCCATCACCCGCGCCCGCATCCCCATCATGGAGAGCTACCGCAAGGTGGATGAGCGGACGATCGCCTTCCGCACCAGCCGCGTCGCCTCCTACTTCCCCTATATGGCCGTCTATATTCTCTTCACCTCGCCCAAGAGCTTCGAGGATGGCGGGCGCGACTGGGCGCGCGTGGCGGCCCTGCCGCCGGCCGGCACCGGGCCGTTCCGCCTGAGCCGCTTCGTGCCCCGCACCTCGGCCGAGCTGTCCAAGAATGACGGCTATTGGGACCGTACGCGCATCCCGCGCCTCGATCGCGTGCTGCTGCTGCCCATGCCAGAAGCCACCACGCGCCTGGCCGCGCTGCGCTCGGGCCAGGTGGACTGGATCGAGGTGCCGCCGCCGGATGCCATCCCCTCGCTTCGGCAGGCGGGCTTCAACATCACCACGGGCAGCTACCCGCATGTCTGGCCCTGGTTCTTCCAGATGGGCGGCGAGACGCCCTTCCGGGACGTCCGCGTCCGCCAGGCGCTGAACTACTGCGTGGACCGCGCGGGGCTGGTGCAGTTGCTGAACGGCACGGCCGAGCCCTCGGTCGGCTGGCTCAAGCCGACGGACCCCAATTTCGGCACGCCGCAAAACCGCTACACCTATGACCCCGAGCGCGGCCGGCGCATGCTGGCCGAGGCCGGCTTCAACGCGCAGCGGCCGCTCAGCTTCAAGGTGATGATCTCCACCTCGGGCTCGGGCCAGATGCTGCCGTTGCCGATGAACGAGTTCCTGCAGCAGAACCTCCGCCAGGCCTGCGGCGTGAACGTGACCTTCGAGGTGACGGAGTGGAACACGCTGCTGCAGGCGACGCGCAGCCCGCCGGGCGCCCCGGTGCTGGCGGGTTCGCTCTCGCTCAACCCCTCCTCGCCCTCGAGCGATCCGAGCGTGATGGCGCGCTACTTCCTGCAGGCCTTCGTGCCGCCCAACGGCTTCAACTGGCCGCAATTCAACGATCCGGAATTCGAGAGCGCCTTCTCGGCCCTGGAGCGCGCGACCAATGAGAGCGAGTTCAACGCGGCCTATGCGCGGGCGCATACGCGCATCGTGGACAATCCGCCCTGGCTGTTCATCGTGCATGACCTGAACCCGCGCGCCATGCATCGCCGGGTGCGGAACTTCACCAGCGCGCAATCCTGGTTCCAGGACCTGGTGCCTGTTGACCTCCAATAGGTTTACAGCCGCCGCAGGTCAGCGATGATGCGGACATCCGTCACCAAGGAAACGTCCCATGATCGTTGACCTGCGCATCTACACCTGCCTGCCGAACCGCATGGCGGATTTCGTGAAGCTCTATGAGGAAAAGGCCTGGCCGCTCCAGCTCAAATACCTGGAGAACTGCCTGGGCTGGTACACGACGGTCGAGGGTGAGCTGAACACCGTGGTTCACCTCTGGGGCTACAAGGACCAGGGCGATCGTGAGCAGCGCCGCGCCGCCATGGCGGCCGACCCCGCCTGGGGTGGCTATCTGAAGGCGGCGGCCGAGGGCGGCATGCTGATCAAGATGGAAAACCGCATCGTGAAGGAAGCGCCGCATTTCACGGCCTTCAAGGCGAAGAAGGGCTGAACCCCGTTCTCCCTCGCGCAAGGATCGAGGGGGGCATTGCCCCCCTCTTTTCGTTCAGACGCGCAGCGTGCCGGCCATCGCCGCGCCATAGCGGGCCGCGATCTTGTCCCAGTTCAGGATGTTCCACCAGTTCGACACATACTCGTTCCGGCGGTTCTGGTAGCGCAGGTAATAGGCGTGCTCCCACACGTCATTGCCCATCAGCACGCGCTGGCCGTCCATCAGCGGGTTGTCCTGGTTGGGGCGGGTCGCGATGGCGAGGTTGCCCGAGGGCGTCACCGTCACAAAGGCCCAGCCCGAGCCGAAGACGCCCATGCTGGCGGCGTTGAAGCGGTTGCGGAATTCCGTCATCCCGCCGAGATCCCGGTTGATCGCGGCCAGCAGGTCGCCCGTCGGCTCGCCGCCGCGGCCGCCCATGATCTCCCAGAACATGGTGTGGTTGGCATGGCCGCCGCCATTGTTGCGGATGGCGCCGCGCACCGCCTCTGGCACGCGGGAGAGGTTCATCAGCAGCTCATCCAGCTGCATGGCGGCGAAGGCATCCTGGCCCACCAACGCGCGGTTCAGGTTGGCCACCTGGGCGCCATGGTGGAAGCGCCAGTGCAGCTCCATCGTACGGGCATCGATGGAAGCCTCGTTGGCGTCGAAGCCATAGGGCAGGGGCGCCAGCGTGAAGGGTCCGGTCGGGGCCGCGGCTGGTGCCGCAGCCGGTGCGGGGGCCTGCGCCTGGGCCCGGCCGGCGAGCGCGCCGAAGCCGAGCGCGGCCGCGCCCAGCATCAGGCCGCGGCGGTGGATGAATGCCATGGTGTTTTCCTCCTCGGGGTGAAGCCGCTTGAACCTGAGGCCATGGCGCGGGTTCCGCAAGGTTTCTCGTCCGGGGGGCTTCTGGACAGGTGGCCCCCCTCGCGCTACCGCCGCTGGCAGACAAGCGAGGAAGCACCATGAGCGAAGCGAGCCTGATCCTGAACCGCGAAGGCCATGCCGGCACCATCCTGATGAACCGCCCCAAGGCGCTGAATGCGCTGGATATCGGCATGATCCGGGACTTCGCCGCCGCCATCGCGCAATGGAAGGACGACGCCGCCGTCAAGCTCGTGCTGCTGGAAGGCGCGGGCGGGCGCGCCTTCTGTGCAGGCGGCGATGTGCGCGCCGTGCGCGCCGCAGCCGTCGCCGGGGACCGTGCGCCGGTCGAGGCCTTCTTCACCGAGGAATATGCGGTGAATGAGGGCATCGCGCTCTTCCCCAAGCCCTGGGTCTCGCTCATTGATGGCGTCTGCATGGGCGGTGGCATCGGCCTCGCCATCCACAATGGCCCGCGCGTGGTGAGCGAGCATGCGCTGCTGGCCATGCCCGAGACCGCCATCGCGCTGTTTCCCGATGTCGGCACCAGCCATACCCTTCCCAGGCTGCCGGGCAAGCTCGGCACCTGGCTGGCGTTGACCGGCGCGCGGCTCTCGGGTGCCGATTGCGTGCATGCCGGCCTCGCCACCCATTTCGTCCTGCGCGAGAACTTCCCGGCGCTGCGGGCCGCACTGGTCGAGACCGGCGATGCCGGCGTGGTGGCGCGCTTCGCGGCGCCGCTGCCCGAAGCGAGCTTCGCGCCGCACCGGGCGCTGATTGATCACGCCTTCGCCGCCGACAGCGTGCTCGGCATCATTGCCGCACTCGAGGCGGATGGCGGGGAATGGGCCCTGTCCCAGGTGAAGATCCTCCGCCGCATGTCGCCCACCAGCCTCAGCGTCTCGCTCGAATTGCTGAAGCGCGGCGCCACGATGAACCTCCGCCAGTGCCTGGACGAGGAACTGAAGCTCACCCGCACCGTGGTGCATGACCATCCGGATTTCCGCGAGGGCGTGCGCAGCGTGCTGGTGGACAAGGACGGCACCCCCGCCTGGATGCCGGCCACGCTGGAGCAGGTGGACCGCGCCGCGGTGCTGGCTCTCTTCAACTGAAGCGGGCGCTGCCCGCCAGCACGAGCACCACGCCCGAGACCACGAGCAGCGCGCCCGTCACATCCCTGGCCTTCAGCTTCTCGCCCAGGAAGAAGCGGCTGAAGAGCAGGGTGAAGACGATCTCCACCTGACCCACGGCGCGCACCAGCGCGACCGGGGCCAGGGCGAAGCCCATGAACCAGCAGGAGGAGCCGGCGGCCGAGAGGGCGCCGACCTTCGCGCTGTCCCGCCAGCTGCGGAAGACGGCCGTCATCTGCGCGGGCTCACGCCAGAGCAGCCAGCCACCCTGCATCACCGTCTGCATCATATTGGTCACGACCACCGAAAACAGCGCCTTCAGCAGCGGATCCGGCCCCGGCAATTCCACATTGGCCTTGCGCACGCAGATGGCCGTCAGCGCGAAGCAGAAGCCCGCGCCAATGCCGCACAGCGCCGCCGGCTGCCGCGTGGCGCGCCAGAGATCGCCCGGCTTCATGCCGCGCCCGGCCAGCGAGAGATACATCACCCCCGTCACGCTGATGGCGATGCCCAGCCAGGACAGCCAGGGCAGCAATTCCCCCAGCACGATCACGGCGATGATGGAGGCCTGCACCGCCTCGGTCTTGGAATAGGCCGTGCCCACGGCAAAGCCGCGCGGCGCGAAGGAGGCGATGAGCAGGTTGGTTCCGAAGATCTGCGTGATGCCCGCCATGGCGCAGAGCAGCAGGAAATAGGGGGTGGGCGCGCCAAACCCGCCGCCGAACACCAGCCAATAGCCCCCCAGGATCATCAGCCCGAAGGGCACGCCATAGAGGTAGCGCACCACCCCGGCCCCATTGAGAGAGAGCTGCCCGCGCAGGCGCTGTTGCAGGGCGGTCCGCCAGGTCTGGAACAGCGCGGCGGTGACGGTGATGGCGACCCAGAGCGGCAAGCGCGGAACCTTCCTCGATCAGATCGCCATGGCCGGCTTCAGCCATGGCGTGAATCCGCTCGGTGTGATGCCGCGCCAGCTTACCTAACGCCGCGTGCGCCGCCACCCCGGGTCCTCGACCGTGAGGTGAGACAGGCCCGAGCGGCGCAGCATCTGCGCCGTCTCGGCCTCGGCCGCGGCCACGATCTCCGCCTCGTCCAGATGCGCCAGGCGGCGGCCCTCCATCAGCAATTCGCCGCCCACCATCACGTCCCGCACATCGGCGGCCGTGGCGTAGCAGACGACGCGCCAGACCGGCATGTTGGCCGGCACCATGTGCGGGGCGGTGAGGTCCACGGTAATGAGGTCGGCGCGCTTGCCTTCCTCCAGGCTGCCAATCTCGCGCTCCATCCCGAGGGCCGTGGCGGCATCCACCGTGATCATCTCCAGCGCGCGGCCGGGGGGCAGCAGGCTGTCGTCGCGCGCGGCGCGCTGGGCGTAGCGCATCGCCTCGAAGGCATGGCGGAACATGTCGCCGCTGCGGTCGGGCGCCGTGCCGTCGCTGGCGATGGCGACGTTCACGCCGGCATCCAGCAATTGCACCACGGGACAGAATCCGCGGACGGCGGCGATGGCGGTCGGGTTGTGGATCACATGCGCGCCGGTCCTCACCAGCGTCGCGATGTCCTCGTCAGAGAGGTCGGTGCAGTGGGAGAGAAAGGCGTCGGGGCCCAGCAGGCCGAACATCGCATCCGCCATGGCGATGCTGTTGCTGCGGTGGCCATCCTGGTGGAAGCGCGCCTTGAAGCGGGCGCCCAATTCGCGCACGGCGCGGCCCTGGGCCTTGATCTCGGAGACTTTCGCCGCGTCATGCGTCGCCTCGCGGTACACGGGCATGAAGGTGCAGAGGCGCATGCGGCCGCGGTCATGCACCCGCTCGAACAGGAGCCCCATGGTCTCCAGCATGTCCTCGAAGCGGATGGCGCGCGTGGTGCCATCCGCCATCACATAGTCATGCGGGAAGGGCGGGCGGCGGGGCCCGATGGCCATGATGTCCCGGATGCCGATCTCGGCGATGGCGCGCGCCCGGGCCTCGCCGGCGGCGGGCGTGTCGAGGCGCATGATGCAGTCGCCGCCGCCCAGCACCGAGACGCCGGTGGTGACACCCGCCTTGAGCCGTTCGAGGCCGGCGAGCCGCGCCTCGGCGAACCAGAACTCGGCCGGAGAGGCACTGCTGTAGATGATGCGGCAGGCCTCGCTCCATTCCGGGCCGCCATTGCCCATGGTCTTCACCAGGCCGTGGCCGGCATGGGCGTGGGTATCGATCAGGCCGGGCAGCACCGCCTTGCCGCGGGCATCGAGCACGCGCGTCGGGTCGGGGAAGCGGGCCGCGATCTCCGCCGCCGGGCCCACGCCCAGTATGCGGCCGCCGCGCACCGCCACGGCGCCATCGGGGATCACCCGCCGCTCGGGATCGAGCGTGATGACCACGCCGCCGGTGACGATCAGATCGGTCATGCGCGCCCACTCCGTCCAGGATGCCCCCGTCATACCGGACGGGGATGCTCCCGGGGAGGGGCGCCCAGCGTCGCCTCAGCGATCAGGAGACGTCGATCTGCAGGCCCTCGCGCTGGATCACGCCGCGCCACTTGGTGATCTCCGCCTGGACGAAGGCGGCGAAATCCTCGGGGCTGCCCGGCATCGGCACGCCGCCCATCTGGGCGAAGCGGGCCTTCGTCTCCTCGCTGTTGAGCAGCGCGTTGATCTCGGCATTCAGCGTGCGCAGCGCGGGGGCGGGAATGCCGGCGGTGGCGAACATGCCGAACCAGGTGCTGACATCGTAATTCGCCAGCTCCGGCATGGTCTCACGCAGGGCCGGCAGCTCGGGCATCTGGGTGCTGCGGTCAGCGCTGGTGACGGCCAGCGCCCGCACCTGGCCGGCGCGGATCTGCTGGACGGAGGTGGTGAGGTTGTCGAAGCTGAACTGCACATTGCCGGCGATGAGATCGATCATCAGCGGGCCGGCGCCGCGGAACGGGACATGCGTCGCCTCCGTGCCGGTGAGCTGGTTGAACCAGACGCCCGAGAGATGCGGCGACTGCCCGACGCCCGAGGAGCCATAGGCGAGGCGGCCGGGATTGCGCTTCAGATGCGCCACGAATTCGGGAACGGTGGTGGCCGGGATGCTCGGGTGCAGCAGGAGCACATTGGGCCCGCGGATCATGTTGCCCACCGGCTGCAACTGCTCCGGCCGGTATTGCAGGTTGCGGAAGAGCGAATAGGCGATGCTCTGCGGGCCGATATTGCCCGAGAGCAGGACATGCCCGTCGGCCGGTGCGCGCAGCATTTCCAGCGTGCCGATGGTGCCGCCGCCGCCGGAGCGGTTTTCCACCACGACATTGGAGCCGAAGCGCGCCTGCAGATGCGGCGCCAGGATGCGGGCCATGATGTCCGTCGTGCCAGCGGGCGCGGCCGGCACGATGATGCGCATGGGCTGCGTTGGCCGCCAATCAGCCTGGGCCAGGGCGGGAGCGGCCAGGGGAAGCGTGGACAGGGCCGCGCCGGGCAGAGCCAGCGCGGTGCGGCGGGTGATCAGGGACATGGACGGCCTCCGGTTGTTTTGCCGCTAGCTTCGCGGGAAACGGCGCCGGTTGGAAGAGGCGTGTCAGTGATGCTTCCAGATCACCTGCTCGGGGTGTGCCGCGGTCGGGTCGGCCTCGAGCATGTCGCCATTCATGACCGATTTGCCGGTGAAGGCGAGGATGAAGCCCCAATGCGAGACCACCAGCGTATGCGCCCAGTCCTCCAGCGCCGCCATTTCCGCGCGGAACAGGCGGGCGCGGGCCTCCACCTGCTCGGCCGGCTCCTCGATGGCGGGCCACCAGACCTCCTCGATCGCGTGGAAGCCGACCTCCGGCCAGGTGGCGCGCAGCTGGCTGACGGGGGAGCCGACGTCGCAGGTGAAGGCGTAGCGCTCCCGCACCGTGGGGGTGACGTTGAGCGGCAGGCCCAGGGCGCGGGCCACCGGCGTCGCCGTCTCTAGCGCGCGCGTATAGGGCGAGACGATGATGCGCCGGATGTCGCGTCCGGCCAGAGCCTCGGCCGCGCGGGCCGCCTGCTCATGACCGAGCGGCGTGAGCTTCGGGTCAACGATGCCGGGATCGCGGCGGGTGGCCGTGAAATGCAGATTGAACTCGGATTGTCCGTGGCGCAGGAAGATCATGAATGCTGGGTAGCGGGCGGCCGGTTTGGCGGCAAGCACAACCGCTCCGCGGGAGAATCCGTGACGGGGGCGTTGCGGCTGGTCCATCCCGTGACTAAGTATGGATGCCACTGGAGGTCCCAATGCAGGGCGGTTTCCCGATTGATCTGATTCTCTTCGCGATGGTCGCGGCCTTTCTGGTCCTGCGCCTGCGCAGCGTGCTGGGCAAGCGGCAGGGCTTCGAACGTCCGCCCCAGGCCCCAGGCATGCCCGAGGCTCGGGCCGCCCGCGTCGAGGGCGTGGCCGATGATGTGATGCCGGCCCGCGGCAGCGGCGCTCGCCGCAACCTGCCGAGCCCGCAAAGCCCGGTGGGCCAGGCGCTCACGCAGATCGTCGCCCAGGATCCGAGCTTTTCGCCCAATGGCTTCCTGGACGGCGCCGAGGGCGCTTTCCGCATGATCGTGGCCGCCTTTGCCCAGGGTGACCGCCAGACGCTGCGCGCGCTCCTGTCCGATGAGACCTATTCCGGCTTCGAGCAGGCCGTGGCCGGCCGCGAGGCGGCGGGCGAGACGCAGCGCACCGAGATCCGCTCCATGCACGAGATGGCGCTCGAAGGCGCCGAGCTGCGCGGCAGCGTCGCCGATGTCATCGTTCGCTTCGTCTCCGACCAGGTGAACATGACCACGGGCCGGGGCGGCGAGATCGTCGCGGGTTCCGACGCCATCACCGAGGTGATCGACATCTGGACCTTCCAGCGCGACCTGACGGCCAAGGATCCGACCTGGAAGCTGACCGCCACCCGCAGCGGCTGAGCTTCCCTCCCCCGCATGGCTGCGTCGCGCGGGGGGTGATTTCCCGGGCGCGTGATTCGCAGGTAGCCTCTTCGCATGTCGCACAGCACCCAGAAGCGGCCCCGCGTCGCCCTCTTCGTCACCTGCCTGGTGGATCTCTACCGCCCCTCGGTCGGCTTCGCGGCGATCAAGCTGCTGGAGGATGCCGGGTGCGAGGTGGTGGTGCCGCTGGCCCAGACCTGCTGTGGCCAGCCCGCCTTCAACTCCGGCCACCGCGCCAGCGCGCAGGAGATCGCGCGGCAGGTGATCGCGGCCTTCCTGCCCTATGATTACGTCGTGGCGCCGTCCGGCTCCTGCGCGGGCATGATCTCCCACCATTATCCAAGCCTGTTTTCCGAGCACGACCCCGAGGCGCGCGGTCAGGCCGAGACGCTGGCCGGCAAGACGCATGAGCTCACCTCCTTCCTCACGGACGTGTTGAAGATGACGCGCGTCGAGGCGAGCTATGGCGGCATGGTGACCTACCATGATTCCTGCTCGGGCCTGCGGGAACTGGGCGTGAAGGCGCAGCCGCGCCGCCTGCTGGAGAGCGTGCAGGGCTTGGGCCTGACCGAGATGGCGGAGCCCGAGATCTGCTGCGGCTTCGGCGGCACCTTCTGCGTGAAATACCCCGAGATCTCGACCCGGATGGTGAGCGACAAGGTGAGCGACATCGCAGCCACCGGCGCGGACACGCTGCTGGCCGGCGACCTCGGCTGCCTGTTGAACATGGCCGGACGCCTGAAGCGCGAGGGCAGCGCCATACGCGTGCGCCACGTGGCGGAAGTGCTGGCCGGCGCGACGGAGACCCCGCCGATCGGCGACGCGCCGTGACCGCTCTCGTCGAAATGGGAATGGCCCTCGAGGCCCAGGCCCGGGTCCGGGCGGAAGGCTTCACCCGATTGCGCCCGGCTGCCACCCAGGCCCTGCTGGCCGCCCCGGAGGGCGCGCTCAGGGCCTTCGCCGACAGCTGGCAGCGGCTGGAGATGGATGGGTTCATGGCCGATGGCGGGCGCTATCGCCGCCGGCGCCTGGCGAATTTCCTGGCCCTGCCCGGCGAGGGGGGCCATCGGCGCGGCCTGCACCGGCCGCATTTCCAGGCCTCGGTCCACAACAAGCTCAATGGCGGCGTGGATCGGTGGTTCGCGCCGGTCGAGGATGAGGTGGCGCTGAACCCGGTCTGCACCGGCCTGCTCGGCCTTGGCCGCGGCGTGGCCGATGGGCTGCACCCCGGCACGCCCTGGTTCGTCGAGATGCACCAGTTCCGCGTCGAGGCCGCACCGGGCACGCCTGGCCTGCCGACGCCGGAGGGCGTGCACCATGACGGCGTGGATGTCGTCCTCATCGCCATGCTGGCCCGCACCAACCTGCAGGGCGGCGAGACGCTCGTCACGGATGATGCCGGGGCGGAGCAGGCCCGCTTCACGCTGGAGGGGCTGCTCGACCTCGCGATCCTGGATGATGCGCGGGTGATGCACGGGGTGACGCCGGTGGAGCCGATGGACCCGGCGCTTCCCTCCAGCCGGGATGTGCTGGTGCTGACCTGGAAGCAGCTCTCACCCGGGTTCCGGTAGAAATTTTTTTTCGTCCTCTTTGATTCCGGCCAGCGCGGCATGCCCTGCCCCGTGGGGCGGATCACGCGGCGGGACCCCCGGCGGCTGGCAAGGCTGGCTGCGCCGTAGCGCTGATTCATTGCAGGACCGGGCCTGAAAATCGTCAGAATAAATTGACAGTTGAGGTGTCTACGTTTCCGAGTTCTCAACTCGCAATTGCTTGGAGTTCACGATCCTCCCACCTCACGGCAGGAAAAAGGGAGGCAAAATCCCCTTGCCGCCATGCTGCCCGCGAGGGCCTCTGCAGACGGCATCAGGTGGAGGCTATTTCCCGGCAAGCCGAAGCCAGACTGGTCCCTTGCGGGCCACGGGCCGGTTGGACAACCAACCGGCCCGTTTCTTTTTCCCCGGTTCCTTTTTGCGCCACCCCGGCCCATGCTCCTGCGCAAGAGCAGGGGAGGGCAGACATGCGACAGGGTCGGGCAGCGCGATGACGCTGGAGGATCTCGCCCGTGCCCTGGCCTCACCGGGCCAGCCGCAAGTGGGGCTCGCCGCCATGGATGCGGCGCTGGCGAGCCTGGTCGGCCACCGGCTTTTCACCGTCCTGCTGCTGGATGAATCGCGCACGATGAATCGGCGCTACCATTCCAGCCGGCCGATCGAATATCCGGTGGGCGGCTACAAGCCGGTACAGCGCGGCAGCGATTACTACCGACGCGTCGTCGAGGCGGGGGAGGTGCGCTTCTGCCATAACCGCGCGGACATCATCCAGGCCTTCCCGGACCATGAGCTGATCCTGTCGCTCGGCTGCGAATCCTGCGTGAACGTTCCGGTGCGCTGGAACGGCCACACGCTGGGGGCGCTCAACCTGCTGCACGCGGCGGGGCATTATTCCGAGGCGCAGCTTCCCGTGCTGCGCCTGGTGGCGGCGCTTGCGGTGGCCCCGCTGCAATGGATCCTGGACAGGCCGGAGAGCTGACGCCCCCCGGCCCTGGCCGGCTTCAGTAGCAGCCCGGCGCGGCGCCCATGCGGGAGGGGCCCTGAGGCAAGAGGCAGGTGCCGATGCCCGCGATGTTGACGCGGCCGCGCAGGCCAAGATCCTCGGCGTTGGCCGCCGTCGCCTGCCAGAAGGTGGAGGGACAGCTGCCGCCGATCCCCACCAGCGAGCCCGGCGTCTGGAGCGAGAACGGGAAATCCGCGCCCGTGTGATAGACGACGAGGCAACTCGTGATGGAGACGTCCGGCCGCACTTCAAAGGCCGGGCCACGGAAGGGGCCCATGGCGCGGCCGCTGGCATCGAGCGGTGAGCCCGGCGAACCGGCGGGCAGGCTGGCGCCCGGCGGCTCGGCCACGCAGCCGGCGAGCAGGGCGAGGGACAGGCCGAGCATGGCCAGCGGGCGCGTCGTCATTCTTGTTGTCCTTCCTGATGTCTCATGCGGGTGCGAAGGCCTCGAGCGAATCGCCGACAGCGACCCGTCCGCCCTCCAGCACCTCGGCCTGGACGCCCAGATCGGCGTGGCCGAAATGCTCGCGCAGGACTCGGGGCGGCTTGGCATCGCGTTCTGCCGTCTCGGGGTTCACCTCCGTCGCGGGGCAGCGGACGATGCGCTTCCAGACGCGCAGCCGGGCCTGGCCGAGCTGGATCTCCTGCCCCATCAGGTCGAAATCGCCCCATTCCTTGCCACCCGAGACGTAGATGTTGGCGCGGAAGCGGATCGGGTCGAGCGTCATGCCGGCCGCGCGCTCCAGCGCGTGCAGGCTGGCGAGCGAGATGATCGAGACGGATTTCTGCGGAATATCGGTGAAGTTGTAGCCCGGCGCCTCGACGAAGCGCAGGCGGCCACGCGCCTCCTCGGCCATGAATTGCGTGAGCCATTCCTCGGCCGCCGCGCGGCCCGCCTCGGTGTGGATATTGGCGATGAAGGGCGCGCCGCCCACGGGGCGGATCACCCAGTCGCCCGTCTTGGGGTCATAGGCGGTGTGCAGCCTGGCCAGCCGCGCATTGGCCATGAGGCAGGCGAAATTCGTCTTGCGCATCCAGACGGGTGCGGCGGTGTCGAAGCCGGAATCGGCCTGGGCCAGGGCGAAGCGGCGATCATCCGGCAGGCATTCGCCGGGCGTGAGCGTCACATCCTCCATCGCCTCGGCGGAGAAGCCCTTCACCGGGTAGCGGTAGATGTGTTCGACGCGCATGGCTCAGCTCCCGTTTGCCCTTGAATCCAAGGCTCGCGCGTTCCCACACTATGTTCAAGGTGGCGCTGCCCGATCGGGGGTGCCGCCGGATCCGTCGCCTCAAGGAGGGACTAAAATGGATATCGAAAAGTTCACCGAGCGCGCCCGGGGTTTCATCCAGGCCGCCCAGACCATCGCGATTCGCGAGTATCATCAGCAGCTTACGCCCGGGCATCTGCTCAAGGCGCTGCTCGATGACGAGCAGGGCGCGGCCACCGGGCTGATTGCCGCGGCTGGCGGCGATGCCAATGCCGTGCGTGGCGCCATCGAGGCCGAGCTGCGCAAGATCCCGGCCGTGCAGGGTGCCGGCGCCGGCCAGGCGCCGCAGCTGACGCCGGAGCTGGTGCGTGCGCTGGACGCCGCGCAGCAGGCCGCGACCAAGGCGGGGGACGCCTACGTGGCGCAGGACCGCATGCTGCTCGGCCTCGCCATCGCCGAGAGCGCCGCCTCGCGCGCGCTCAAGGCCGGCCGCGCCACGCCCGATGCGCTGGAGGAAGCGATCACCCGGCTGCGCAAGGGCCGCAAGGTGGATGCGCCCGCCGCCGAGGACAGCTTCGACGCGCTGAAGAAATACGCCCGTGACCTGACCGAGGCCGCGCGCACCGGCAAGCTCGACCCCGTGATCGGCCGCGACGAGGAAATCCGCCGCGCCATCCAGGTGCTCGCGCGCCGGACCAAGAATAACCCGGTCCTGATCGGCGAGCCCGGCGTGGGCAAGACCGCCATCGTGGAGGGCTTGGCCATCCGGATCGCCAAGGGCGACGTGCCCGAGGCGCTGAAGAACAAGCGCGTGATGTCGGTGGATCTCGGCGCCATGGTGGCTGGTGCCAAGTATCGCGGCGAATTCGAGGAGCGGCTCAAGGGCCTGCTCAAGGAAGTCGAAGACGCGGCCGGCCAGGTGATCCTCTTCATTGATGAGCTGCACACGCTGATCGGCGCGGGCAAGGCGGATGGCGCGATGGATGCGTCCAACCTGCTGAAGCCGGCGCTGGCGCGCGGCGAATTGCATTGCATCGGCGCGACCACGCTCGACGAATACAGAAAGCACATCGAGAAGGATGCGGCGCTGGCGCGTCGTTTCCAACCCGTGATGGTGGGCGAACCGAGCGTGGCCGACACCGTCAGCATCCTGCGCGGCATCCGGGAAAAGTATGAGCTGCACCACGGTGTGCGGATCACCGATGGCGCGCTGGTGGCTGCTGCCACCCTCAGCAATCGCTACATCACCGACCGATTCCTGCCGGACAAGGCGATTGACCTGGTGGATGAGGCGGCCTCCCGCCTGCGCATGGAAGTGGACAGCAAGCCCGAGGAGCTGGACGAGCTGGACCGCCGGCTGCTGCAGCTCAAGATCGAGCGCGAGGCGCTGAAGCGGGAGGAGGATGCGGCTTCGAGGGAGCGGCTGGCCAAGCTGGAGGCCGAGCTCTCGGAGCTGGCCGAGAAGAGTGCGGCCATGACGGCCACCTGGGAGGCCGAGAAGGGCGTGGTGGTTGAGAGCCAGAAGCTCAAGGAGCAACTGGACCACGCCCGGACCGAGCAGGAGCTGGCCGAGCGCCGCGGCGACCTGAACAAGGCGGCCGAGCTACGTTACGGCACCATTCCGACGCTGGAGAAGCAGATCGCGGAAGCGGGCGGCGGCGGCGCCAAGCTGGTGAACGAAGCGGTCACCGAGGAGGGCATCGCCGGCGTCGTCAGCCGTTGGACCGGCATTCCCGTCGAGAAGATGCTGGAGGGCGAGCGCGCCAAGCTCCTGCGGATGGAGGATGAGCTGCGCCAGCGAGTCGTGGGGCAGGAGGAGGCCTTGGAGGCGGTGTCCAAGGCGGTTCGCCGTGCGCGGGCCGGCCTGCAGGACCCCAACCGGCCGATCGGCAGCTTCCTGTTCCTGGGCCCGACCGGTGTCGGCAAGACGGAACTGGTCAAGGCCGTTGCTTCGTTCTTGTTTGACGATGACCGCGCCATGACTCGGATCGACATGAGTGAGTTCATGGAGAAGCACGCGGTCGCCCGGCTGATCGGCGCCCCTCCGGGCTATGTCGGCTACGAGGAGGGCGGCACGCTGACCGAGGCGATCCGCCGGCGCCCCTACCAGGTGATCCTCTTCGACGAGGTCGAGAAGGCGCATGAGGACGTGTTCAACATCCTGCTCCAGGTGCTGGATGATGGGCGGCTGACGGACGGGCAGGGGCGGACGGTGGATTTCCGCAACTGCATCATCGTCTTGACCAGCAATCTCGGATCCCAGGCCATTTCGGAGCTGCCGGAAGGCGCGGAAGTGGAGCAGGCGCGACCGGCGGTGATGCGCGCCGTGCGCGAGCGATTCCGCCCGGAATTCCTGAATCGCCTGGACGAGGTGGTGCTGTTCCGCCGCCTGGCGCGGCAGGATATGGGCCGGATCGTCGAGATTCAGCTGGGCCGCCTTCGGGAGTTGCTGGAGGACCGCAAGATTTCGCTGACGCTCGATGAGGCCGCGCGCGATTGGTTGGCTGAGGCGGGTTACGACCCGGTTTATGGCGCGCGCCCGCTGAAGCGGGTGATCCAGCGCAATCTGCAGGATCGCCTGGCCGGAATGCTGTTGGAAGGCACTGTGAAAGCGGGAGATTCCCTGGAGGTGACCGAGGGCCTGGAGGGTCTCGAGGTCCGCGTCCTGGAGGAGGTCCCGGCCTGAGGAATCGGGGGTGTGATCCGCGCGTGCGGGCCACGCCTCCGGTCAGGGCGCAAGATGTGCCTGCGGAATAGGCCGCTCATGGCTGCCATGCCGTTGTCACATGCAACGGGGGTTTACAGGAACGGCCGGCCCCCATAGAAACCGCCCCACGACGAACGGGGGCGACCCCGCCGGTCGGGCCGAGAAACAAGCCGCTTGACGGCTCCGGGGTGACCCGGTAGGAAGCCCGCCCACCACACAGGGAAACCTCAGTGGTTCGGTTGGCCGGATGCAAGTCCGGTCATGTTGTTTCACAATTAAATCTGTTGTGCAGATGGTTTTATGATTTGCTATCTGGATTGGGATGCGTGGTTGGCGCTGCGGGCTTTATGGTCTGTTGGTGTTGGCTGTGTGTTTTGGTCTTGGTGGTGA